>JADHED010000016.1_pt1 | contig 243430 bp, 222 predicted proteins | sample 8952041 | NCBI WGS metagenome assembly JADHED01 (sample SAMN16124423, study PRJNA663239) | bioreactor sludge metagenome | isolation source: sludge (control) | place: India:Bengaluru | collected 2018-09-08
CATCCAGCCTACGTTTGCGTCACTTTCAGTCGAAATTTACCGGACAGTAGTGAAAAAATGAGCGAAATGAGGTCCAACCAGCCGCCAAACGGCCACGAACAGCTATGAATTCAGGAGTCATCGCGTCGCTCCGTCCAGAGGCAGGCCGGGCTGGCGTCGGCCAGCGTGCGGCACCCGGCCAGTGCCATCGCGATCTCCAGTTCGTCGCGCAGCAGGCGCAGCACGTGTGCCACGCCGTGAGCGCCGGCGTTGGCCAGGCCGAACACAAAGGGCCGGCCGATCAGCACGGCAGAAGCTCCCAGGGCCATGGCCTTGAGCACGTCGGTGCCACGGCGGATGCCGCCGTCCACGAGCACCGGCAGCTCGCCGTGCACCGCTTCGGCGACGCGGGGCAGCGCGCGGGCGGTCGCGATGGCGGTGTCCAGCGTGCGCCCGCCGTGGTTGCTGACGACGACGCCCCCGGCTTGCAGGGCGACGGCCTGGCGCGCGTCGTCGGGGTGCAGGATGCCCTTGAGCAACACCGGCAAGCGGGTGACCGATTGCAACCAGGCGACGTCGGCCCAGGTGGGCGCGTGGGTCAGCAGGCCGTCGAACAGGGCGCTCTGGCCTGGCCGCAGAGCCGTCGTCGCCGGCGCGCCCAGGCCCTTCAGGTTCACCGCGCCGATGCCGGGTGGCAGGTGGAATCCGGCGCGCCGCTCGCGGTCGCGCGCGCCGTGGCAGGGCGCATCCACCGTCAGCACCAGGGCCTCGTAGCCGGCGGCTTCGACGCGTTGCACGAGTTCCCGGTTGAAGCCCCGGTCCGGCTGCAGGTAGAGCTGGAACCACAGGGGTCCTCGCGCGGGGTCATTGCCAAACGCGCGGGCGACGTCTTCCAAAGGGGTGCTCGCCTGGGTGCTCAGCACCAGACCGGCCTGCAGGGCACTCGCGGCCAGCGCGCTCGCGATCTCGCCGTCCGGGTGCGCGAGCCGTTGGTAGGCCACGGGTGCCAGCAGGATCGGGTGGGCCAGTTCGCGCCCCAGCAGCGTGCCCCGAGTGTGGCCGCCGGCCAGCGGACGCAGCACGCGCGGCAGCAACTGCAGGTCGTGCCAGGCGTCGGCGTTGGCCCGCACGGTGCGTTCGTCGGCGGCGCCGCCAGCGAAATAGGCCCAGGCGTTGGCGTCCAACGTGGTGCGGGCGTGGGTTTCGTGGTCGTCCAGGGTGACCACGCCGGCAGGAATCGGCGGCAGGCTGTTCATCGTCAGGTATCGGCCCACATCCGCAGCAGGTTGTGGTAGGTGCCGGTGAGCGCGGTGGTCTCGGCGCATTCGCCGTGGCGCTGGCGCAGGCGCAGCAGGTTCATGTCGAGTTCGTACAGCAGGCGGCGCTGCTCGTCGCCACGTACCAGGCTTTCGACCCAGAAAAAGCTGGCCAGACGCTCGCCGCGGGTGACCGGCGTGACCTGGTGCAGGCTGGTGCCTGGGTACAGCACCGCATGGCCGGCCGGCAGCTTGACGCCGCGGGTGCCGTAGGTGTCGGCCACGGTGAGCTCGCCGCCGTCGTAGTCCGCCGGGTCGGACAGGAACACGGTGCACGAGACATCGGTGCGCACGCGCTGGCCGTCGGGCAGCAGGCGAATCGCGTTGTCGATGTGCTCGCCATAGGCGTTGGTGTCGCCGGCGTAGCGGTTGATGCGCGGCGTGAAGATTCTCTTCGGCAGGGCCGCCGTGAAGAAGAGGGGGCTGCGTTCCAGCGCCGCCAGCACCAGGGCGCGGATGCGGGTGGCGGCCTCACAGTCGTGCGGCAGTTGCCGGTTGTTCTTGACGGCCCGTGCCTGCGGGCCGGCGCTGTCGCGGCCGTCGCCCCAGGGGGCATCGGCCAGCAACTGGCGGGCACAGTGAACTTCATCGGGGGTCAGCAGGTCGGGCAGCGTCAGCAGCATGGTCAGAACTTCAGGCTCGCGGTGAGCTGGAACAGCCGGCCCGGGCCGGGAACGTAATGGCCGGTGTACAGCGAGTTGGCGTACAGGGTGTTGGCCAGGTTGCTGAGGTAGCCCTTCACAGCGAGCTTCTCGCTGAAGGTGTACTCGGCCATCAGGTCGGCGGTGACGTAACCCGGCACTTCCCAGCCGGGGTTGCGGTTGGGCGTCTGTTTGCCACGGAAATTCAGGCCCAGGCCAACCCGCCATTTCGGGTCGATCTGGTACGTGTTCCAGAACGTGCCGCTGAAGGTCGGCGTCAGCGACGGGCGGCTGCCCTGGGCCTCGACGCCCTGGCCCGGTGCGGCGACGTCGATGACGGCGATCGGCATCCACATGAGGGAGGTGAACATTTCCCACTGACGGGTCAGGCGGCCGGTGAGGTCGAGCTCGACCCCGGCCACGTGCCGTTTGCCCGACAGCGTCACCAGGTTGACCAGCGGGTCGGTGTTGCGCTCCTGGTATTTGGTGCTGTAGAAGGCCGCCAGCCGGGTGGTGAAGCGCTTGTCGGCAGAGTCGAGCTTGGCGCCGATCTCGAGGTTGGCGCTTTGCTCGGGCGGGATGTTCTGGTTGGCCGCGCTGAGCGAATACGCGTCGCCCGATGTGTTGAAGGAGGTGGCGGCGGACGCGTAGTAGCTGTCCAGCGGGTTGGGCTGGTACAGCGCGCCCAGGCGCCAGCTCCACTCCGACACGCGCATGCGGTAGCTGCTGGTGGTGGTGGGGCTGGCGGCGTTGGCCGGAATGCTGAAGGTGTCGTAATCGCCGGTAAGGTAGTCGTAGCGCAGGCCGCCCAGTACCTTCCATGCGGGCGCCACCTGCACCAGGTCCTGGGCGTAGACGCCGATGCCCTGTGCCTTGTATTCGCTGGCCAGGCGCAGCACGCGGGCCGATTCGTTGATCCAGGCCCCGTCGTCCGGCGTGCCGGCGGTGGTGTTGGGTTTGGCCGGGTTGTAGCCGCCCTGGGCTGCCGAGAGCTGGGCGTAGACCTGTTTCTTCTCGAGCGCGTAGTCCACGCCCGCCAGCACCTCGTGGCGCAGGCCGCCCCAGTTGAAGGTGTTGATGTAGTCGCTTTGGGCGTAGACGGTTTGCAGGTTCTGGATCTTGAGCTGGGTGCCGCGGGTCAGCACAGACGCCGGGCCGAAGTTGCTCAGATTGGCGTTCACGGTGGTCGGGCAGTTGGCATTGGGCGTGTACACCCCGGTGTTGGGGTTGGTCGTGCCCTGGCACAGGCGGATGGTGCTGGCGCGCTGGTCGCGCTCGTAGTTGCCGTAGCGGACCTGCGACTTGATCAGCCCACCGTCGTCGAGGCGGCGCTGCCACGAGAAGGTGCCGTAGCCGGCGCTGCCCTTGTTGAAGTCGCTGGCCATGCCGTAGTAGTTGCTCGGGTCCAGCGGCAACACGGTGGCGTCGCTCGCGGGCGAGTTGGCGGCGGGCCGGATCCACGGCAGGCCGTAGTTGATGCCGTTGCGGTTGTCCAGGTAGAACAGCGCGGCGGTGAACTCGTCACGTTCACCGATGCCCCAGCGGTACGCGCCCGCGATGCCGTCTTTGCGGATGCTGTTGCCCGCGCCGTCGTTGCTAGCGGTGTTGCCCATCACGTTGACCCGCAAGGCGGCGCTTTCGCCGACGTGGGCGTTGAAGTCGCCGGTGAAGCGCAGGAAGTTGTGATTGCCCACGGTGAAGTCGATCCGGTTCTCGTCCATCAGGCGCGGCACCTTGCTGACCTGGTTGACCGCGCCGCCCGTGGAGCCGCGCCCGAACAGCATCGAGGCCGAGCCGCGGATGATCTCGACCCGGTCGAAGTTGAAGGTGTCCCGGTCGTAGAAACCCGGGTCACGCAGCACGTCCACGAAAATGTCGCCGGTGGATTGCAGCGAGTAGCCGCGCAGGCGGATGTCTTCTTCGCCACCTTCGGCGGCCAGGAACGAGATGCCGGCGGTGTACTGCAGCACCTCCTTGAGGGTGTCGAGGTTGCGGTCGTCCATCAGTTTTTCGGTGACGACGGTGACCGACTGCGGGATGTCGCGCAGGTCCTGGGTGCCCCGCGCGATGCCGGTGCGCGTTGCGCGCAGGCTGTCGCGACCTTCTTCGGGCTCGGCCTTTTCCTTGACGGTCACGGTGGGCAAGGTCTTGTTCTCGGGTGCGGGCGCTTCCTGTGCGAGCGCGCCCATCGAACCGGACAGCAGCATCGCGCCGAGCGGGAGCAGGGTCCTGGATGCTATTGAACCTATAGCTGGTTGTGGCCGTCTGACGCTGGGGGAGGCCGGATTTTTCCTGTTTCTTGGTGTTTTCGACATGGTGGCAGGCTGGAGGGTTGAGTCTTCAGCTGGCTACCACCGTCGCTGGCCTTCCTGGGGCGCCGCGCAGTCTGGCTGGCTTGGGAATGGGTATTGTACACGAATGAGAGTGATTCGTATTACGGTAAATAGTTAAATTCTCTCATCGTGCCCATGCCGCCGCGCGCCGCGCCGGCAGGGTTTGTCAACCGGCGGTCTGCGAGAGGGGGTGCCCGCCTTCCGGGTTGTCAGTAGGCCACGCGCTCCGGTGGCACTTCCTGCAGGATGGTGGTGGCGATCTCTTCGATCGACTTGGTGGTGGTGCTCAGCCAGCGGATGCCGGCGCGGCGCATCATCGCCTCGGCCTCCGACACCTCCATGCGGCAATTGGCGAGGCTGGCGTAACGCGAGTTGGGCCGGCGCTCGTTCCGGATCTCCGACAGGCGCTCGGGCTGGATCGTGAGCCCGAACAGCTTGTTGCGGTAGGGCGCCAAGGCCGGTGGCAACTGGCGGCGTTCGAAATCCTCGGGGATCAGCGGGTAGTTCGCCGCCTTCAGGCCGTGCTGCATCGCTAGGTACAGGCTGGTGGGCGTCTTGCCGCTGCGGCTCACGCCGATCAGGATCACGTCGGCGGCCTGGAGGTCGCGGTCGGATTGGCCGTCGTCGTGCGCCAGGCTGAAGTTGATTGCGTCGATGCGGTCGTGGTATTCCTTGCTCTTGCTCGCATCGCTGAAGCGACCGACCCGGTGGTGCGACTTGATGCCCAGTTCCTCTTCGAGCGGGTGCACGAAGGTGCCGAACATGTCGAGCAGCATGCCTTTGCAGCCATCGCGGATCACGTGCAGCACCTCCATGTTGACCAGCGTGGTGAAGACGATGGGCTTGCAACCTTCGATCTCGGCCGTGTGATTGATCTGGCGCACGGCCTGGTGCGCCTTGTCGGCGGTGTCGGTGAACGGCAACCGGACCAGGCGAATCTTCATCTCGAACTGGGCCAGGATGGCTTTGCCGAAGGTCTCGGCGGTGATGCCGGTGCCATCGGAAATGAAGAACACGGTGCGTGTGGGCATGGTGGTGTGGGTGTGATCGGGACACCCGACTGTAAACGGGTGGTCCCGCCTAGAATGACAGGCTTTCGGGCCACCCCGGGCAGCCCGGCCGTTCTGGGAATTTTTTCGTGCGCCTCGCAGACCGATTCGAACAACACCAAAGTCATGACGCCTTCTTGCAAGGCCCGCGCTGCCGCGACCGGTTTTTTACTTCTGGAGCTTTCCCATGTCAGCACTGTTCAGTCCGACCGCCCTGGTCGTACCGTTTGAGAACCTGAGAATGTCCGACGTCGAGGCGGTCGGCGGCAAGAACGCCAGCCTCGGCGAGATGATCTCCCAGCTGCCCGCGGGCGTGCGCGTGCCCACCGGCTTTGCCACCACCGCGCACGCGTTTCGCGACTTCCTGCAGCACGACGGACTGGCCGACCGCATCAAGGCGCGGCTGGACGAACTGGACACCGAGGACGTGCGCGCGCTGGCGGCTGCTGGCGCGCAGATCCGGGCCTGGGTCGAAGCCCAGCCCTTCCCGCCGGAACTGGAGGCGGCGATCCGTGAGGCGTTCGCGGCCCTGAGCGCCGGCAATGACCAGGCGAGCTTCGCCGTTCGGTCCTCGGCCACCGCGGAAGACCTGCCGGACGCGTCCTTTGCTGGCCAGCAGGAGACCTTTCTGAACGTGCAGGGCATCGAAGCGGTGCTGCACAAGATGAAGGAGGTCTTCGCCTCCCTGTACAACGACCGCGCCATCAGCTACCGCGTGCACAAGGGTTTTGCCCACGCCGATGTGGCGCTGTCGGCCGGCGTGCAGCGCATGGTGCGCTCCGATCTGGGGGCGGCGGGCGTGATGTTCACGATCGACACCGAAACCGGATTCGAGGACGTGGTTTTCATCACCGCCAGCTATGGTCTGGGCGAGACGGTGGTGCAGGGCGCGGTGAATCCGGACGAGTTCTACGTGCACAAACCCATGCTGCGCGCCGGCAAGCGCGCGGTGATCCGCCGCAACCTGGGCTCCAAGCTGATCCAGATGGTGTTCGCGTCGGCACAGGAAAAGGCGCAGACCGGCAAGTTGGTCAAGACCGTGGAGGTCGCGACCGAGCAGCGCAACCGCTATTCGCTGAGTGATGCCGATGTGGAGCAACTGGCCCGGTATGCGCTGGTCATCGAGCAGCACTACGGCCGCCCGATGGACATCGAATGGGGCAAGGATGGCGGGGATGGGCAGATCTACATCCTGCAGGCGCGTCCCGAGACGGTGAAGAGCCAGGCACAGGGCAGGGCAGAGCTTCGTTACAAACTCAAGGGGCGCGGCACGGTGCTGGCCGAAGGCCGGGCCATCGGCCAGAAGATCGGGACCGGACCGGTACGGCTGGTGCACAGCCTGTCGGAGATGGACCGCGTGCAGCCCGGCGATGTGCTGGTGACCGACATGACCGACCCGAACTGGGAGCCGGTGATGAAACGCGCCAGTGCCATCGTCACCAACCGGGGCGGCCGCACCTGCCACGCGGCCATCATTTCGCGCGAGCTGGGCATCCCGGCTGTGGTGGGCTGCGGACAGGCGACCGAGCAGTTGAAGGAGGGCACGCTCGTCACGGTGAGCTGCGCCGAGGGCGACACCGGGTTCATCTACGACGGCCTGCTCGAGACGGAAGTGACCGAGGTCTCGCGTGGCGCGATGCCGGAGATCGGGGTGAAGGTGATGATGAACGTCGGCAATCCGCAACTGGCTTTCGACTTCTGCCAGTTGCCCAACGCCGGCGTGGGCCTGGCCCGGCTGGAATTCATCATCAACAACAACATCGGTGTGCATCCCAAGGCGATCCTGGACTACCCGAACGTCGATACCGACCTGAAAAAGGCGGTCGAGTCGGTTGCGCGTGGTCACGCCTCGCCCCGGGCGTTCTACGTGGACAAGGTCGCCGAGGGGGTCGCCACGATTGCTGCGGCCTTCTGGCCCAAACCGGTGATCGTGCGCTTGTCCGACTTCAAGAGCAACGAGTACCGCAAATTGATCGGTGGCAGCCGTTACGAACCTGAAGAAGAAAACCCGATGCTGGGCTTTCGCGGCGCGGCGCGTTATGTCAGCGAAGAGTTCGGCGAGGCTTTCGCGATGGAGTGCGAGGCGCTTCAACGCGTGCGCAACGACATGGGCCTGACCAACGTGCAGGTCATGGTGCCTTTCGTGCGCACGCTGGGACAGGCGCAGCGCGTGACCGAACTGCTGGCCCGCCAGGGACTGAAGCGGGGCGAGAACGATCTCAGGCTGATCATGATGTGTGAGATACCGAGCAACGCAATCCTGGCCGAGCGGTTCCTGGAATTCTTCGACGGTTTTTCCATCGGCTCCAACGACCTGACCCAGCTGACACTGGGGCTGGACCGTGATTCAGGTCTGGAACTGCTGGCGCGGGATTTCGACGAGCGCGACCCTGCTGTCACCGCGCTGATCGCGCAAGCCATCCGCGCCTGTCTGGCACAGGGCAAGTACGTCGGCATCTGCGGGCAGGGCCCCAGCGACCACCCGGATTTCGCGTTGTGGCTGCGCGACCAGGGTATCAGTTCGATTTCGCTGAACCCGGATTCGGTGGTAGACACCTGGAACCAGCTCGCCGGCTGATCGGCGGTCGCGCGATGCTGATGGTGGTGACCGCGGTCAAGCTGGTGGCAGAGGTTGCCCTGCTGGCACTGCTTGGACGCGGTGTTCTGGCCTGGCTGGCAGGAGCCGGCAGGCAGCGCAACCCGTTCTACCGAATTCTGCGAACCATCAGCGAGCCAGCCCTTCGGGTTGCCCGGTGGTTGACCCCCAGGGTCGTGCTGGATCGACACCTGCCCCTGGTGGCGTTTCTGATGCTGTCGTTCCTCTGGCTGGGGGCGACTGTGCTGAAGATCCGGTTCTGCCTGGAAATCGGCGTCACCGCATGCCGTTGACGGCGTCGGTGCGGGTTCGGGTTCTGCGGTTTCGGGCCTGGGTCGCGCTGGCAGCCGGGCGGACCGACGCGGCATTGGCCGTTTTCGATCGGCTGCTGGCCGTCATGCCCGGCGACCGCCACGCGTTGGCGAGTCGCGCGGATCTGCTGGAGCGAATGGGCGATCGCCAGCTTGCCATCGAGGCCATGAACGAGCTGGTCGCCGCATACCCTGGTGACGCTGCCGGCTGGTTCAACCTCGGTTACCTGCTGGAGGCGTCGGGGATGCTGTCCCGGGCCGGCGACGCTTTCTTGCGAGCCTGTGAACTGGCGCCCGACCTCGACCAGGCCTGGTTCGGACTGGCGCAGGTCCGCATCCGTGAAGGGCGCCTGGACGAGGCGAAGGCGGCGCTGGAGAACAACACCCGGCTTCAGCCCCTGTCGCCCCACGGCTGGTACCAATTGGCGCGCTTGCATGCCGAGTGTCGGTCCGACGATGAGGCGATCCGGATCATCCGGCACCTGTACGGTTTTGAACCCAGGGTGGCGGCCCGGCTGGAACGGGAAACCGGGCTGGTGGCCCGCTGAATGGGTGACGTAACGACGGCGTTGAATTCGATGGGGGAGCACCGGCTGTCCGAGGTTTCTGAACTGAGACAGAATGACGGGCAGCGGGGGCCTTGCCTCCAGGAACGAAAGGCCCTGACGATGTCGGAACGGGACAGTGAGCGACTCAAGGCCCGCCAGTGCCACTGGCGGAGCAATCTTCGCGTCACCGCCATGTTGCTCGTGCTGTGGTTCGTGGTGACTTTTGTAGTGACCTATTACGCCCGCGAGCTCAGTTTCCGGTTCTTCGGGTGGCCCTTCAGCTTCTGGATGGCAGCCCAGGGATCGCTCGTGGTCTACTGCCTGATCGTCTGGTTCTACGCGCGCTACATGGATCGGCTGGACATTCGGCATGGGGTTCAGGAACCCGACGAGTGAGGCATGACGGGGCCTGCTGAACACCGTCCAGAGTCGCGCGAGAATCGCGCGGCGTTCCGGCGCAATCTTGACAAGGTCTATGGCTGGTACACGGGCGGCTTTGTCGCCTTTGTGCTGGTGTTGGCGGTGCTGGAGCAGTTTGGACTGTCCCGACGGTGGATCGGCATCGTTTTCCTGCTGGCGACCATTCTTCTGTATGCGGGCATCGGGATCATGAGCCGAACCACCGACGCCGTCGAATACTACGTGGCGGGGCGGCGCGTTCCGGCCGTATACAACGGGATGGCGACCGGGGCCGACTGGATGTCCGCCGCGTCCTTCATCAGCCTCGCCGGTACTTTGTACCTGACCGGCTACAACGGGCTGGCCTTCATCATGGGCTGGACCGGCGGCTATTGTCTGGTGGCCTTGCTGCTGGCACCCTACCTGCGCAAGTTCGGCCAGTTCACCATTCCCGATTTTCTTGGCGCCCGCTACGGCGGAAACCTGCCGCGACTGCTGGGCATTCTCGCCGCCGTGCTCTGCTCCTTCACCTATGTGGTGGCGCAGATCTATGGCGTGGGCCTCATCACCTCACGTCTTACCGGGGTCGCATTCGAGCTTGGCATCTTTCTGGGCTTGGGTGGGATCCTGCTGTGCTCGTTTCTGGGCGGCATGCGCGCTGTGACGTGGACTCAGGTGACCCAGTACATCATCCTCATCGCGGCCTACCTGATTCCGGTGATGTGGCTGTCGGTCAAGCAGACTGGCGTGCCGATTCCGCAGATCGTCTATGGCGTGCAGCTCGAAAAAGTCTCCGCGATGGAACAGCGCCTGATCAACGATCCCGCCGAAATCCAGGTTCGCGAGATTTTCCGCAAACGCTCGATCGAACTGGCGGAAAAGCTAAAGGACCCACGAGCCGCGCTGGCGGTCGAGCGGGCCGAAGCGGCGAAGAAATCGGCCGACCTGAAGTCCGCCCATGCACCCGACGCCGATATCGTCGCTGCCGAAAAGGCGCTGTTCGGCATTCCAAAGGACGAGGCGGCGGCCCGGCGGGCCTGGACGGCGGCGCGCGCTCAGGCCGATGTGAAGGCGCGGCCGTTGAACGGAATGCCGCTTCACACCGAGCAGTTTGCCGGCGACCCCACGGGTGATGCGCTCGCGCAGGAGGAGTTCGACACGTCGCGGCGAAACTTCATGGCCCTCGTCGTGTGCCTCATGCTCGGAACGGCCGCTTTGCCGCACATTCTCATCCGGTACTACACGACGCCCAGCGTCAAGGAGGCGCGGGATTCGGTGGCCTGGTCATTGCTGCTGATCTTCCTGCTCTACTTCACCGCACCTGCGCTGGCGGTGTTGGTGAAATTTGAGGTCTTCCATGTGCTGGTGGGCACCCCATTCGATCAACTCCCTCCATGGATGATGGCGTGGAGCAAGGTCGACCCGACCTTGCTCTCGGTGACGGACATCAATCGCGACAACATCCTGCAGCTCAACGAGTTGTCGATCGGCGGTGACATCATTGTGTTGGCCATGCCCGAAATCGGCGGCATGCCCTATGTCATTTCCGCGCTGGTTGCCGCAGGCGGGCTGGCGGCGGCGTTGTCGACAGCCGACGGGCTGTTGCTGACAATTGCCAGCGGCCTGAGCCATGACCTTTATTACAAGATGATTGACCCGAACGCCTCGACGGCACGCCGGGTCACAATCTCGAAGGTGTTGCTGCTGATCGTGGCGCTGTGCGCGGCGTACCTGGCTGCCCAGAGACCGGCGGATATCCTGTTTCTGGTTTCGGCCGCTTTCTCATTTGCCGCTGCGGCGTTTTTCCCGGCGTTGACGCTCGGGATTTTTTGGAAGCGCGCTACGGGACTTGCCGCGTCGCTCGGCATGGCTGCGGGTCTGGGCATCACGTTCTACTACATGATGACCACACAACCCTGGTTGCGGGAAATCTTCCGGGTGACATCGCCCGTGGAGCTGTGGTGGGGTATTCAGCCGATCTCGGCAGGTGTGTTCGGCGTGGCGCTGGGCTTCGCGGTCATCGTGCTGGTCAGTCTGGTCACGCCGGCGCCAAGCGGTGCTGTCCAGAACTTTGTCGAGGACCTGCGCTACCCGAGCTCGGGCAACGACTGAGCGGGCGAGTTTGCGTTGATGCGACGCCATTCGCGCACAGGCTATAATGCGCGGTTCCACCTTGCTGCACTCCGATTCGACGCCGGGGGCAGCTTATCCCACTGCCCATCGCGGGTCATCCAGAAGGAGTATCAATGCGTCATTATGAAATCATCTTGCTGATCCATCCGGATCAGAGCGAGCAGGTTCCGGCCATGCTGGAACGCTACAAGGGCATGATCACCGCCGGCGGCGGAAAAATGCACCGTGTCGAAGACTGGGGCCGTCGCCAGCTCGCGTACCAGATCAACAAGCTCGGCAAGGCTCACTACCTCTGCGTCAACATCGAGGCCGATCAGGCGGTGATGGGCGAACTGGAGCACGCCTTCAAGTTCAACGACGCCGTGCTGCGCCACCTGACGGTGCAGAAGAAGAAGGCTGAAACCGGCCCTTCCTCCATGATGAAGACGGTCGAGCGCGAAGAGGCGCGCAAGTCCAACCAGGCCGAATACGCAGCCTGACGATGTCCGTCGGCGCGGTGTGAACCACGTTGTCCTGACTGCCGGTATCGTCGAGGCCAAATCCCTTCGCTACACCCCGGCCGGTTTGCCGGCCTTGGACCTGAAGCTCGAACACGAATCCGGTGTCGAGGAGGCAGGTCAGGACAGGCAGGTCAAGGCAGTGATCAAGGCTGTTGCACTGGGAGCCATCGCCGAAAGGTTGTGCAATCAACCCATCGGCAGCGTTTTCCGGTTCGCTGGCTTCCTGGCAACTCCGCGCAACGGCAAATCGGTCGTACTGCACGTTCAAGAATTTCAGCAAGATTAATTTATTCAGGAGTCCATCATGCCCGGACCAAAACGATTCAACAAAGACAAGCGCCCGAAGCGCCCCGCGCAGAATCTGCTGTTCAAGCGCAAGCGTTTCTGCCGTTTCACCGTGACCGGTGTGGTCGAAATCGATTACAAAGACATCGACACGCTGCGTGATTTCATTGCCGAGAACGGCAAGATCATTCCGGCCCGCCTGACCGGCACCCGGGCCATTTTCCAGCGCCAGCTCAACACGGCCATCAAGCGTGCCCGCTTCCTGGCCATGTTGCCTTACAGCGACCAACATCGCATCTGAGGAGAACAACCATGCAAATCATTCTTCTCGAAAAGGTCGTCAACGTCGGTGATCTGGGCGATATCGTCAAGGTCAAGGACGGCTATGCCCGCAACTTCCTGATCCCCGGCGGCCGCGCCCGCCGCGCCACGGAAGCCAACAAGGCGGAGTTCGAGGCGCGCCGCGCCGAGCTCGAAAAAATCGCTGCCGCGAAGCTGGCGGAAGCGCAGTCGCAGGGCGAGAAGCTTGCTGGCAGCACGATCAAGCTGACCCAGAAAGCTGGCGTTGACGGTCGCCTGTTCGGATCGGTGACCAACAACGACATCGCCGAAGAGCTGAACAAGCAAGGCTACAAAGTCGTCAAATCGCAAGTTCGCATGCCCAACGGGCCGATCAAGCTGGTCGGCGACAGCACGGTGAACGTGGCGCTGCACACCGACGTCGTGGTCGAAATCAACGTCACGGTGTACGGCGAATCGGCCTGATTCGGGACTTTTTCTGTCAAGGCCGCCGGGCTCAAACCCGGCGGCCTTTTTGTTGTCCGCGCGGTTCCGGACTTGCCCACAGGCAACCCCGCGCTGATCACCGCGATCCCACAGCTTGTCCACAGACTTGTCCCGTGACGGACGGCGTGGCAGCGCGTACGATCGATCGTTCAAGGATCCCTCCATGTCGGCTGTTTTTCCCACAGATTACCCCAACGATGTCGACGATTTGCCGATGGACCGGCAGGTGTCGCAACTGCGCATTCCCCCGCATTCAATCGAAGCCGAGTCGAGCGTGCTGGGGGGACTGCTGCTTGACAACGGCGCCTGGGACCGGGTGGGCGACCTGTTGATCGACAGCGACTTCTATCGTTATGAACATCGCCTGATCTATGGGGCGGTGGGGGCCCTGATCAACGCGTCCAAGCCGGCGGACGTGATCACGGTGTTCGAATCCCTGCAGAACCAGGGAAAGGCCGAAGAGTGCGGCGGGCTGGCCTATCTGAACTCGCTGGCCCAGTACGTTCCGAGCGCCAGCAACATCCGTCGCTATGCCGAGATCGTGCGCGAGCGCTCGATTCTGCGCAAACTGGTCACCGCCAGCGACGAGATCGCCACCAATGCGTTCAATCCGCAGGGGCGTGCGGTCGACCGCATCCTGGACGAGGCCGAGCAGAAGATCTTCAACATCGGCGAAGAAGGCTCGCGCATGAAACAGGGCTTCCAGTCGATGGAATCACTGGTGGTGAAGCTTCTGGACCGGGTGCAGGAAATGGCGGACAACCCGAACGACATCACGGGGGTTCCCACGGGTTTCTACGATCTGGATCGCATGACTTCCGGTCTTCAGGCCGGGGATCTGGTGGTGCTGGCCGCGCGCCCTTCGATGGGCAAGACGGCCTTCGCCATCAACATTGCCGAACACGTCGCGCTTCACGAAGGTCTTCCCGTCGCCGTCTTTTCGATGGAAATGGGCGCTTCGCAGCTGGCCGTGCGGATCGTGGGATCCATTGGGCGGATCGACCAGGGTCACCTGCGCACGGGCAAGCTCAGCGACGACGAGTGGCCACGGTTGACCGAGGCGATTGAGCGACTGGGATCGGTGTCCTTGCACATCGACGAGACGCCGGGCCTCACAACGAGCGAACTTCGGGCCAATGCGCGTCGGCTTGCGCGCCAGTGCGGCAAGCTGGGGCTGATCGTGGTCGACTACCTCCAGCTGATGAGCGGCTCCAGTACGACCGGCGACAACCGCGCCACCGAACTGGGCGAAATTTCCCGTGGGCTCAAGATGCTGGCGAAAGAGCTCCAATGCCCGGTGATCGCCCTTTCGCAGCTCAACCGCAGCGTGGAAACCCGCACGGACAAGCGACCGATGATGAGCGACCTGCGCGAGTCGGGGGCGATTGAACAGGATGCGGACATCATCATGTTCATCTACCGTGACGATTACTACAACAAGGACTCCCGCGAACCCGGCGTGGCCGAGATCATCATCGGCAAACAACGCAATGGTCCGACCGGCACTGTCAAGCTCGCCTTCCTCAAGCCGTTGACGCGCTTTGAAAGCCTTGCGTCGGGCGGGAACGACGATTTCTGAGGTCTGGCAGCTGGCGTTCGATCAGGCCGACCGGTGCTTGCCCGCGTGTCCGGTCAGCCCGAACACCCGGTTGACAACGGCTGGCTTACAGCACTTCGCTGGCGAAGTCGGCCAGGCGTGAGCGCTCTCCGCGCGCCAATGTGATATGGCCGCTGTGGGGCCAGCCCTTGAACTTGTCGACAGCGTAGGTCAGTCCCGATGAGCCTTCCGTGAGGTAGGGCGTGTCGATCTGGGCCAAGTTCCCCATGCAGATGATCTTGGTGCCGGGGCCGGCGCGGGTGATCAAGGTCTTCATTTGCTTGGGCGTCAGGTTCTGCGCTTCGTCGATGATCACGTATTTGTTCATGAACGTGCGACCGCGCATGAAGCTCATGCTCTTGATCTTGATGCGGCTGCGGATCAGCTCGTTGGTCGCGGCCCGGCCCCATTCGCCTGCGTTGCCGCCGTCGCCTTTGGCCAGGAACTCGAGGTTGTCGTCAAGCGCGCCCATCCACGGCCCCATCTTCTCTTCTTCTGTGCCGGGCAGGAATCCGATGTCCTCGCCCACGCTGACCGTCGCGCGGGTCATGATGATCTCGGTGTAGCGCCGGTCATCCAGAACCTGGCTCAGACCGGATGCGAGTGCCATCAAGGTCTTGCCGGAACCTGCCGTGCCGGTCAGCGTGACGAAGTCCACCTCGGGATCCATCAGCAGGTTCATCGCAAAATTCTGTTCCCGATTGCGTGCGGTGACGCCCCAGACGGCGTTTTTCAGGTGGTTGAAGTCTTTCAGGGTGCGGAATACGGCGGTCTTGCCCCGGATTTCGGTGACGCGCGCATACAGGCTCGGCTCACCGGGTGCCTCAAAGTAAACGAACTGGTTGATCAACAGGCTGGGCACGATCGGCCCCGATACCCGGTAGAACGTGTGCGCACCTTGCTGCCAGCTCTCGATGGTCTTGCCGTGCTTGCTCCAGAAGTCAGGTGGCAAGGCCAGCGAGCCCGCGTACAGCATGTCGCCGTCTTCCAGGGTCTTGTCGTTCTGGTAGTCCTCTGCCGCCAGTCCCAGCGCCCGGGCCTTGACGCGCATGTTGATGTCCTTGGACACCAGCACCACCTCGCGCGCAGGCTCCTGCTGACGCAGTGCCTCGACCACTCCCAGAATCTGGTTGTCCGCCTTGCCCTGTGGCAGGCTGGACGGCAGCGCATAGTTCAGGGGCTGGGTCTGGAAGAACAGCTTGCCGCCGGCTTCGCGATGGCCAGTGGCGTCCAGCTTGAGGCCGGCACCGATATCGGCGCCTGCGGCACCGGCCAGCGCATCGAGCGTCCGGCTGGCCTGGCGTGCATTGCGCGCGACCTCGGTCATGCCCTTCTTGTGACCATCGAGCTCTTCGAGCACGATCATCGGCAGGAAGATGTCGTGCTCTTCGAATCGGAACAGGCACATCGGGTCGTGCATCAGCACGTTCGTGTCCACGACGAACAGTTTGGCCGGTCCTTTCGGCCGTGTTTTGCGGGCTGCTGTGGCGGGCATCGGCGGCGCTTCCGCCCGGGCTGTAGCCGTGTCCGTCACCGGGCGCTTGCGACTGCTAGGCGCCTTGTCTGCCACGGCGGCGCCGTCTCCACGATCGGCCTTGGCAACCGGTCGTTCGGCCACCGGCGTGTCCGCGCCTGCGGCCGTTGCCGAAGCGGCCCCGGCGCTGGCGCCTGCCGTGCGCGATGTCCTGGCACCACGGGGCCGGTTGGTGGCGTCAAATGTCTCTGCAGCGAGTGTCGCGGCGCGCTTGGCAGGTGGTGGAGGCAGGGGCATGGATCGAATCGGTGTCGGAGCAAAGGGCGATGAGACCCGCTCACCCGCAAAGAAAAAGCCGCCTGGAGTCCGAGGCGGCTTGTTCAATGATTGGCAGGTAGGTCTTCAACGGCATGAAGTCATTATGCATGACCCCTGTGACGAACCTGATCCGACATCAAAATGCAGGTCAGGTCGCCTTTTTCAGGGCCTTGACGGCCTTGAGCACTTCCTCGACATGACCGGGAACCTTGAGGCCGCGCCATTCTTCCTTCAGGGAGCCGTCGGCACCGATCAGAAAGGTGCTGCGCTCGATGCCCTTGACCTTCTTGCCGTACATGATCTTGTTCTTGACCACGCCGAACATGTGGCACATTTTTTCCTCGGTGTCGGCGATCAGTTCAAACGGCAGTTCCAGCTTGGCCTTGAAGTCGTCGTGCGACTTCATGTTGTCGCGCGAAACACCGAAGACGGTCGCGCCGGCTTTGACGAAGTCCTTGTACTTGTCCCGAAACTGCATGGCCTCGGTCGTGCAACCCGGCGTGTTGTCTTTGGGATAGAAGAACATCACGACGGTCTGGCCAAGATGGGACGTGTTGGAAACCTTGACGCCGCCGGTGGCGTTGGCTTCGAATTCTGGAATGGGTTTGTTGACAACGATCGCCATATAGCTTCAATCTCGTGTGACAGGATGAGGTCGTCGGAGGGGCGGAGCAATTCTTGGTCTGTGCCAGATATCGCGCCAGGGACCCGGCAACCTTCAATTTTACCCTGAATCGGGTGCCTCTAGAGGCCCTGCTCCAGAAGCAGCGCGACGACCACGTTACGGCCTTCACCGGCCAGGATGTTGTAAGTGCGGCACGCTGCGGCCGTGTCCATGGTTTCGACGCCGATGCGCTTCTCGACCAATTCCCGAAGCCACTCCGGACGCGGAAAGCGCAGGCGGTGGCCGCTGCCGAAGATGACAAGATCGGCCTGAAGAAGCGCCAGTTGACTGAAATGATCGGCGCACAGCGCGGAGAACTCGTTGCAGGGCCATATTTCTCGACGGCCGCGGGCGCTGATGGCCACGCTGTGCAGAATCTTTTCGCCGTTCACCGACACCCAGCCAGGCCCGTAGCCGGTGATCATCTGGCCTTCAAAGGTGTCTGGCTGGATTTTCATGTTCTTGCCTGTTGCTGCACCGCACGATAAGTGTGCAGAACTGTGGTCAAATTATAGGTTTCGCCTCTGAATAGCCGTTCCCGGAGGGACTTTGAAATCCGTTCTCAAATCAGCCAAGCTGTCCAACGTCTGCTACGACATCCGCGGTCCGATCATGGATGCCGCCCGGCAGATGGAGGAAGAAGGCCACAAGATCATCAAGCTCAACATCGGCAACCTGGCCGTGTTCGGCTTCGACAGCCCCGAAGAAATCCAGCAGGACATGATCCGCAACCTGCCGAACTCGGCCGGTTATTCCGACAGCAAAGGCATCTTCGCCGCACGCAAGGCGGTGATGCACTACACGCAGCAGCAGGGTATCCGCGGGGTGACGCTGGACGACATCTACCTGGGAAACGGCGCCAGCGAACTGATCGTGATGGCCACCAACGCCTTGCTGGACAACGGTGACGAGTTGCTGCTGCCTTCGCCGGACTATCCGCTGTGGACGGCGGCGGCCAGCCTCTCGGGTGGCACGCCGGTGCACTACCGCTGCGACGAGGCCAACGGCTGGATGCCCGACCTGGACGATATCCGCGCCAAGATCACGCCCCGCACCAAGGGCATCGTCGTCATCAACCCCAACAACCCGACCGGTGCACTGTATTCGGATGAGTTGCTCAAGGCGATTGTGGCGATCGCGCGCGAGCACGGACTGGTGATTTTTGCCGACGAGGTCTACGACAAGGTGCTGTACGACGACGCGAAACACACCGCGATCGGCAGCCTCAGCGACGACGTGCTGACCCTGACCTTCAACTCCCTTTCGAAAAGCTACCGCTCCTGTGGCTACCGCGCGGGCTGGATGGTGGTCTCCGGTGACAAGAAGCCTGCCAGGGACTACATCGAAGGCCTGAACATGCTCTCGAACATGCGCCTTTGTTCCAACGTGCCGGGCCAGTACGCGATCCAGACCGCGTTGGGGGGCTACCAGAGTATCAACGACCTGGTTTGCGAGGGCGGCCGGTTGCGCCGTCAGCGAGACCTGGCCTATGAACTCATCACCGCGATTCCGGGCGTGACTTGCGTCAAGCCGACGGCCGCGCTGTACATGTTTCCGCGCCTCGACCCCAAGATGTACCCGATCGAGGATGACCAGCAATTTTTCCTGGAACTGCTGCAGGAAACCCGGGTCATGCTGGTGCAGGGCACCGGGTTCAACTGGCCGGCGCCCGATCACTTCCGGATCGTGTTCCTGCCGCACGAGGACGACCTGCGCGAGGCCATTGGCCGCGTGGCGAGGTTCCTGGCGCTGTACCGCAAGCGTCACGGCACCTGACCGGTTCAAATTTCATAGCGTGTCGTGGCCGGCTGACGCCGGGTTTTCATTGTTTTCAATCATCAAATAGCCATGAAACCGATCCAAGTAGGCCTGTTGGGCATAGGCACCGTGGGCAGCGGCACGTTCAACGTGCTCCGACGCAACCAGCATGAAATCCAGCGCCGTGCCGGGCGCGGCATTGAAATCACCATGGTGGCCGACCTGGACGTGGCGCGTGCCCAGTCCATCGTGGGCCCCGGGGTGACGGTGGTCAACGACGCCCGCGCCGTGATTGCGAACCCGGACATCGACATCGTGATCGAGCTGATCGGCGGCTACGGCATCGCCAAGGCGCTGGTGCTGGAAGCCATCGCGGCCGGCAAACATGTGGTCACGGCCAACAAGGCGTTGCTGGCGGTGCATGGCACGGAGATCTTTGCGGCTGCGTCCGCCAAGGGCGTCATGGTGGCCTTCGAGGCGGCGGTGGCCGGCGGCATTCCGATCATCAAGGCGCTGCGTGAAGGCCTGACGGCCAACAGCATCCAGTGGATCGCCGGCATCATCAACGGCACCACCAATTTCATCCTGTCCGAGATGCGTGACAAGGGTCTGGATTTTGACGTGGTACTCAAGGAGGCGCAGCGCCTGGGGTACGCCGAGGCCGATCCGACCTTTGACATCGAGGGCGTGGACGCGGCCCACAAGGCCACCATCATGAGCGCGATCGCGTTCGGCATTCCGGTGCAGTTCGACAAGGCCTACGTCGAGGGCATCACCAAGCTCGGAGCCAGCGACATCCGCTATGCCGAACAGCTCGGCTATCGCATCAAGTTGCTCGGGATCACCAAACGCACCCAGGCTGGTGTCGAGCTGCGCGTGCACCCGAGCCTGGTCCCGGCCAAGCGGCTGATCGCCAACGTCGAAGGCGCGATGAACGCGGTGGTGGTGCATGGTGACGCCGTCGGCACCACGCTGTACTACGGCAAAGGCGCGGGTAGCGAGCCCACCGCGAGCGCGGTGATCGCCGACCTGGTGGACATCACCCGGCTGCACACGGCAGACCCGCTCAACCGCGTGCCGCACCTGGCCTTCCAGCCGGATGCCATGAGCGACTTGCAGGTCCTGCCGATGAGCGAGGTGGTGACCAGTTACTACCTGCGCCTGCGCGTGGCCGACAAAGCCGGCGTGCTGGCCCGGGTCACCGGCATCATGGCGGGCGCGGGCATCAGCATCGACGCCGTCCTGCAGCGCGAAGCCGACGAGGTGGGGGGCGAGGAATCGAACCAGACCGACCTGATCATCCTCACGCACGACACGCGCGAAGGCACGCTGAACGAGGTGATGGCCCAGCTGCAGGCCCTGCCCACCGTGCTGGCGCCGATCGTGCGCATCCGCAAGGAAGAACTGAACTGATGCGCTACCTGTCCACACGCGGCGACACGGACCGCAAACGCTTCTGCGAAATCCTGCTCGAGGGCCTGGCGCCGGACGGCGGTCTGTACCTGCCCGAAACCTACCCCCAGGTTGACGCGGCCACGCTCGCGGCCTGGCGCGGCATCTGGCAGACGCGGGGCTATGCCGCGCTGGCGTTCGAAATCCTGTCGCTGTACATCGACGACATCCCCGCGGCGGACCTCAAGGCCATCTGCGAGCGCACCTACACCGAGGCTGTGTTCGGAACGCCCGAGATCGTGCCGCTCAAGCCACTGGAGCCCGGACTGATGCTCGAAGCCCTGTCCAATGGCCCCACGCTGGCCTTCAAGGACATGGCCATGCAGCTGCTGGGCAACCTGTTCGAATACGAACTGGGGCGCCGCGGTGAGCAGCTCAACATCCTGGGCGCGACCAGCGGCGACACCGGCAGCGCCGCCGAGTACGCGATGCGCGGCAAGAAAGGTGTGCGCGTGTTCATGACCAGCCCGCACGGGCGCATGAGCCCGTTCCAGCAGGCGCAGATGTTCAGCCTGACGGACGAAAACATCCACAACATCGCCATCGAAGGTGTGTTCGACGACTGCCAGGACATCGTCAAGGCCGTGTCGAACGATCTCGATTTCAAGCGCAAGTACAAGATCGGCACGGTCAACTCCATCAATTGGGCCCGCCTGCTGGCGCAGGTGGTCTACTACTTCGCGGGTTTCTTTCAGGCGACCGCGAGCAATGCCCAAAAGGTGTCCTTCACCGTGCCTTCGGGCAACTTCGGCAACGTCTGCGCCGGCCACGTGGCGCGCCAGATGGGCCTGCCCATCCACCGCCTGGTGGTCGCCACCAACGAAAACGATGTGCTCGACGAGTTTTTCCGCACGGGCGTGTACCGCGTGCGCGGCAGCGCCGACACGCACGAGACCTCCAGCCCGTCGATGGACATTTCCAAGGCGAGCAACTTCGAGCGGTTCGTGTTCGATCTGCTGGGGCGCGACGGCGCACGGGTCAAGGCCCTGTTCGGCGACACGCTGAACCGGTCCGGCCGCTTCGATCTGAGCGGCGATCCGCTCTTTTCCGAGGCGGCCAGCCGCTACGGATTCGTCAGCGGCAAGAGCACCCATGCCGACCGGCTGGCCACGATCCGCGACACCTGGCAGCGCTTTGGCGTGATGATCGACACGCACACCGCCGACGGCGTGAAGGTGGCGCGGGAGCAGGTGAGCGCCGGGGTTCCGATGGTGGTGCTGGAGACCGCATTGCCGATCAAGTTCGCCGCCACCATCGTCGAAGCGCTGGGCCGTGAGCCCGACCGGCCCGCGAAGTTCGACGGCATCGAGGCGCTGCCAAGGCGCGTGGTCGTCCTGCCGGCCCAGGCCGACGCGGTGAAGCGGTTCATTGCTGAAAAATGTGCCTGAAATGGCCGGAACCCAGCGTCAATTGGCCACGACGTGCTATTTGTTATGCAGTGACCTGAAGGGCTTTGCATGAACGTGGTGGGATTCGCGGGCTTTTCAGGATCGGGCAAGACCACGCTGGTGGAGCAGCTGATACCGGCCTTGCGGCTGCGCGGCTTGCGGGTGTCGGTGGTCAAACACGCGCACCACCGGTTCGACATCGACCAGCCCGGCAAGGATACCTATCGGCATCGCGAGGCGGGCGCGTTCGAGGTGGTCGTGGCGTCCGATCGGCGGCTGGCCTTGCTGCGCGAATTCGAGCGTGAAGCTGAATTGAGCGTGCACCACCTGATTGCCGAGCTGTACGACGGCGTGGACTGGGTGCTGGTCGAGGGTTTCAAGGACAGCGACCTGCTCAAGATCGAGGTCTGGCGTGCCGCGTCGGGCCAGCGCGCGCGTTATGCGGACGACGACTTCATCGTTGCGGTGGCCACCGATTCGCCCGAGCGCCTGCCCGAGCCTACCGGTTTGCCGGTCCTGGACTTGAACGACGCCGATGCGCTGGCGCAGTGGTTGATCGACAATCAGGTCCGGTTTGCCTACAACGCCGAGCTGTTCCGATGAGTTCCACTGATTCAACCGCTGCCCGAGCGCCGCTGATGGCGCTCGACGAAGCCTTGCAACGCCTGCTGGCCCAGGCCCAGCCGTTGGCGCGCGTCGAATCGGTTTCGACCTTCGACGCGGACGGCCGCGTGCTGGCGGCCGATCTGGTCTCGGCCTTGCAGGTTCCGCCGCAGGACAACGCCTCGATGGACGGTTACGCCGTGCGGGCCGCCGATGTCAGCCACGCCGGCGCGGTGCTGCGCGTGTCCCAGCGCATTCCGGCCGGAGCGGCCGCGCACCCGCTGGAGCAGGGCACGGCGGCGCGCATTTTCACGGGTGCGCCAGTTCCGCCGGGGGCTGACACCATCGTCATGCAGGAAGACACCGAGGCGGTCGGCGGCGATGTGCACGCCGTGCGCTTTCATCGCGTGCCCGAGGCCGACCAGTGGATTCGGCGCGCCGGCGAAGACGTGCGCCGCGGCGCCGTGGTCCTGCCCCAGGGCGCGCGGCTCTCGCCCGCCAGCCTGGGCCTGGCCGCCAGCGTCGGTTGCGCGCGGCTTGACGTGGCAGCGCCGGTGCGGGTGGCGCTGTTCTCCACTGGCGACGAACTGGTCATGCCCGGCGAAGTGGCGCCCGCCGACATGCGGGCCGGAGCCATCTACAACTCGAACCGGTTCTTCCTGCGCGCGCTGCTGCGTCGTTTCGGCTGCGAGGTCAGCGATCTGGGCATCGTGCCTGACCGGCGCGCCGCCACCGTGGCGGCGCTGAAGTCCGCGGCCGACCACCACGACCTGATCCTGACCAGCGGCGGTGTCTCGGTGGGTGAGGAAGACCACATCAAGCCGGCTGTCGAGCAACTGGGGGCACTGGACCTGTGGCAGATCGCGATGAAGCCCGGCAAGCCGTTTGCCCACGGCACGGTCCGCCGGGACGCGGGCGCCGGCGTCGACGCCGACAGGCCTTGCCATTTCATCGGCCTGCCCGGCAACCCGGTGTCGAGCTTCATCACCTTTCTGCTGCTGGTACGGCCCTTCCTGCTGCGGCTGCAGGGCGTGACCGACGTTGCTCCTCGATCCATAGCGCTTCCTGCCCATTTCACGCTGGGAAAGCCTGAAAAACGCCGGGAATTCCTCAGGGTGCACCGCAATGCGGCGGGTGGTCTGGATCTGTTTCCCAACCAAAGCTCGGGCGTGCTCACCTCGGTGGTCTGGGGCGACGGCCTGGTGGACCATCCGGCCGGCGCCACCATTGCCCATGGCGATCTGGTCCGGTTCATCGCGTTTTCGGAGTTGCTGGCGTGAAGATCCATATCCGTTATTTCGCCTCGATCCGGGAATCGCTGGATCGAAGCAGCGAAACCGTCGACACCGGCGCCACCACCTTGGGCGGGCTGCGCGACGAGCTGATAGGACGCGGCGGCGCCCATGCCGAGTGCCTGGCGCGCGGTCGCGCTGTGCGCCTGGCGCTGAACCAGGTGATGGCCGAGGAGTCGGCGGTCTTGTTTGAGGGCGCCGAGGTCGGGTTTTTCCCGCCGGTTACCGGCGGCTGAGCCCAGGCACACGACCATGAGCCCGCGAGTCACCATCCAGACCGGCGACTTTGATCTGTCCGCCGAGGTGGCGGCCTTGCGTCAGGGCGATGGCCGGGTCGGCGCCGTGTGCAGTTTCGTGGGCACCGTGCGCGACCGCGACCACAGTCCGGGCAGCGCCCGCGCGCCCGGCCCGCCAGAGGCGGTGCTGTCGATGGAGCTTGAGCACTATCCCGGCATGACCGAACTGTCGATCGAGGCCATGATCGACGAGGCCTTTCGCCGCTTCGACATCCTCGGCGCACGTGTCATCCACCGCGTCGGCTTGCTGCAGCCGCTCGATCAGATCGTGCTGGTGGCAGTGAGCTCGGCCCACCGCGGCGAGAGTTTCCAGGCCTGCGAGTTCCTGATGGACTACCTCAAGACCCAGGCGCCGTTCTGGAAGAAGGAGCAGACGCCCGACGGCGCGCGCTGGGTGGACGCCCGTGTCAGCGATGATGCCGCGTTGGCCCGGTGGGGCATCCGCGCTTCGAACGCCTGACCGCCTGCTCGGTGCCGCCGTGCGACGGCCGGCCGGTCAGTTGAGGTAACGGGGCCGTGTGTCCGCGCCACCGCCGGGCTTTTCGGGTGAGGGGCTCAGGGTCGCGGAGAACCAGCCTGACGTTTCAATTGCCTTGTCGATCAGGTGCAGAAGGCCTTGCAGGTTGTCGCCCTGCAGGCTGATCCGGAAGCTGCGCGGGTCTGCGCCGTGCAGCTTTTCCTTGAACGCAATCTGAAGCTTGCCGTCGCCTTGGGGCGTGAACGTCACCTCCGTCACCAGCAAGGGCTCGGCGCCCAGCGGCAGTTGGCGCGGGGTGTCGCGGAATGGCGTCTTGAAGTCGGCGTTTCGAAGGCTTTCCTGGCGATGGAAATCGGCCAGCATCTGCCGTGTGGCTTCGTCCGCCGTGGCGGCGGCTGAGCGCGCCGGATCGCGGGCCCCTTGTTCCATCGCGACCCGGTCTGCCACGATCGTCTTGAATTTGGGCCACAGGTTCTGGCACAGCCGGCGTGTCAGCCACAGACGCAACTCGTCGCCCTCCGAGGTGTTCATCCGCAGCAGGATGCGGTCCTGGTCCGGGTGGTAGCGGGCGGCAAGCTGGTCGAGTTTCATTGGCTTGATTCTAGTCAGCGCGGTCCACCTCGGCAGGGCTTGAAATACGGTTGTCCACCCGCAGTTGGCTGGGAACCGGAGGATTCACATGCGACACGACAAACTCACCACCAAGTTCCAGGAAGCCTTGGCCGACGCGCAATCGCTGGCCTTGGGCGCCGACAACGCCTACATCGAACCTGCCCACCTGCTGGTGGCCATGCTCAAGCAGGAGGACGGGCCGCGGGCGTTGCTGCAACGTGCGGGTGTCAACGTGCCCGGCCTGCTGGCCGCCGGCGAGGCCGCCATCAAGCGCCTGCCCGAGGTGCAGGGGCAGGAGCAAGTCCAGGTCGGCCCGGAGTTGGGCAAACTGCTGCAGGCCACGGAAAAGGAATCGATCAAGCGCGGTGACCAGTTCATTGCGGGTGAGCTGTTCCTGCTGGCGCTGGCCGACAGCAAGGCCGAGATCGGTAACTTGGCGCGGGCCAACGGGCTCAGCCGCAAGAGCCTGGAGTCGGCGATCGATGCGGTGCGCGGCGGGCAGGGCGTCGACAGCGCCGATGCCGAAGGCCAGCGCGAGGCGCTGACCAAGTACACCATCGACCTCACCGAGCGCGCCCGCATGGGCAAGCTGGACCCGGTGATCGGGCGCGACGACGAGATCCGCCGCGCCATTCAGGTGCTGCAGCGCCGCACCAAGAACAACCCGGTGCTGATCGGCGAACCCGGCGTGGGCAAGACCGCCATCGTCGAAGGACTGGCCCAGCGCATCGTCGCGGGCGAGGTGCCCGACTCGCTCAAGGGCAAACGGGTGCTGAGCCTGGACATGGCCGCGTTGCTGGCCGGCGCCAAGTTCCGTGGTGAATTCGAAGAACGCTTGAAAAACGTGCTGAAGGAGCTGGCCAAGGATGAAGGGCAGACCATCGTCTTCATTGACGAGTTGCACACCATGGTCGGCGCCGGCAAGGCCGAGGGTGCCATGGACGCCGGCAACATGCTCAAGCCTGCGCTGGCGCGCGGCGAGCTGCACTGCGTGGGTGCCACCACGCTGGACGAGTACCGCAAGTACATCGAAAAGGATGCCGCGCTGGAGCGTCGCTTCCAGAAAATTCTGGTCGGCGAGCCGACCGTCGAGGCGACGATCGCCATCCTGCGCGGCCTGAAGGAGCGCTACGAGGTGCACCATGGCGTCGATATCACCGACCCGGCCATCGTGGCTGCGGCCGAGCTGTCCAACCGCTACATCACCGACCGCTTCCTGCCCGACAAGGCGATCGACCTGATTGATGAGGCGGCCAGCAAGATCAAGATCGAGCTCGACTCCAAGCCCGAAGTCATGGACAAGCTCGACCGACGGCTGATCCAGCTGCAGATCGAGCGTGAAGCCGTGAAGAAGGAGAAGGACGAGGCTTCGTTGAAGCGTCTCGAGCTGATCGACGGCGAAATCACCAGCCTGCAGAAGGAGATCGCCGATCTCGACGAAATCTGGAAGTCGGAGAAGGCCACCGCTCAGGGCAGCGCCCAGGTGCGCGAAGAGATCGACAAGCTCAAGTTCCAGATCGAGGAACTGACCCGAAAGGGCGACTTCAACAAGGTCGCCGAGCTGCAGTACGGCCAGCTGCCGGCACTGGAAAAGCGCCTGAAGGAGGCACAGGCGGCCGAGGCCGGCCGCAGCGCCAGCGCCGCGCCACGCCTGTTGCGCACCCAGGTCGGCTCCGAGGAGATCGCCGAGGTGGTGAGCCGTGCCACCGGCATCCCGGTGGCCAAGATGATGCAGGGCGAGAAAGACAAGCTGCTGCAGATGGAGATCAAGCTGCACGAGCGCGTGGTGGGCCAGGACGAGGCGATCTCGGCGGTGGCCAACGCGATCCGGCGTTCGCGCTCGGGTTTGTCCGATCCCAATCGCCCCACGGGCTCGTTCCTGTTCCTGGGCCCGACCGGCGTGGGCAAGACCGAACTGTGCAAGGCACTGGCCGGCTTCCTGTTCGACAGCGAAGATCACCTGGTGCGCATCGACATGAGCGAGTTCATGGAGAAGCACTCGGTGGCCCGGCTGATCGGCGCGCCGCCCGGCTACGTGGGCTACGAAGAAGGCGGCTACCTGACCGAGGCCGTGCGCAGAAAGCCCTATGCGGTGTTGCTACTCGACGAGGTGGAAAAAGCGCACCCGGACGTGTTCAATGTGCTGCTGCAGGTGCTCGACGATGGCCGCCTGACCGACGGCCAGGGGCGCACCGTGGACTTCAAGAACACGGTGATCGTGATGACCAGCAACATCGGCTCGCCGCTGATCCAGCAGATGGTCGGAAAACCCTACGAAGACATCAAGGACGCGGTGACCGAGGAGCTGAAGAACTACTTCCGGCCCGAGTTCCTGAACCGCATCGACGAGACCGTGGTGTTCCACCCGCTGGACGCCAAGAACATCGAGTCCATTGCGCGCATCCAGCTCCAAGTGCTGGAGGCCCGCCTCGAGAAAATGGAGTTGACGCTCCAGGTCTCCGAGGCTGCGACCGCCGAGCTGGCCAAAGTCGGGTTCGACCCGGTGTTCGGCGCGCGCCCGCTCAAGCGTGCGATTCAGCAGCGCATCGAGAACCCGCTGTCCAGGCTGCTGCTGGAGGGGCGCTTCCTGCCCAAGGCGGTGATCGCCGTGGACGTGGACCCGGTGCGCGAGCCGGGCGTGTTCCGGTTCACAGAACGGGCAGCCAACGCCTGAGTCGGGCGTGCACAGGGGCGGGGCGCCAACCGTGGAGGCCCCGCTCTAAACGGGCCCGGGCCGGGGTTCTATCATCATTCGCATGACACAAGAACCCTTGCCCATGCATGCGATTTTCGATGCCCAGTACCAGGCCAGCCGGGCCCAGATGGAGGTGCCGCTGGCGCTTCGGCGTGACCGGTTGAAACGCCTGCGCCGCCTGATCGAGGGGCACGGCGACGCTTTGAGCGTGGCGGTGGAGGCCGATTTTGGCGTACGTTCGGGCAGTGTGACCGAGGTGGCGGATCTCTTCATGCTGCGCAGCCTGCTCAGCCACCTGAACACCCACCTGGCACGGTGGATGAAACCGATCAAAGTGGCCACGCCGGTCTACCTGAAGCCGGCCACCGCCTACATCCAGCGCCAGCCGCTGGGAGTGGTGGGGGTCATCTCGCCATGGAATTATCCGATTCAGCTGGCTTTCGCACCCGCTGCCACCGCGCTCGCGGCCGGAAACCGGGTGATGCTCAAGCCCAGCGAACTCACGCCCCGGACCAGCCAGCTGATCGCCGAGCTGGTGCACGACCATTTCGATGAGGAGGAGTTCTGCGTGATCCTCGGCGATGCGGCGCTCGCCGCGCGCTTTGCCGCGCTGCCGTTCGACCACCTGTTCTTCACCGGCTCCACCGCGATCGGGCGAAAGGTTGCGGCCGAGGCGGCGGCGAACCTCACGCCGATGACCTTGGAGCTGGGTGGCAAGTCGCCCTGCGTCATCGACAAGAGTTGCGACCTGTCGGATGCGGCGATCAAGATCGCCCACGGCAAGCTGCTCAACGCGGGGCAGACCTGCATCGCCCCCGACTACGTGCTGCTGCCCAAGGGCCAGGAGGCGAAGTTCGAGAAAGAGTTCGCCGCGGCCGTGAAGCGCCTGTTTCCCACCATTGAAGGCAACCCCGACTACACCGGCCTGCTCAACGATCGGTACTTCGAGCGCATGCAGGCCCTGCTGGCCGACGCGCAGGCGCGGGGGGCTTCCCTGAAGGTGATCGACCCGCAGGGTGGCGAGGCGGGCTCGCCAGGTTCTGCCAAGCGGCAGATGGCGCCGGTGCTGGTGTTCAACCCGGCCAGCGGCATGCGGGTGATGGAAGAAGAGATCTTCGGTCCGATCCTGCCGGTCCTGACCTATGGCTCGCTGGACGAGGCCATCGGCATCATCAATGCGCGACCCCGTCCGCTGGCACTGTACTGGTTCGGTACCAGCACCGCGGCTCGCGACAAGGTTCTGAACAACACCGTGAGCGGCGGTGTATCGGTCAATGACACGCTGATGCACATCGTGCACGAGAACCTGCCCTTTGGCGGTGTGGGCGAAAGTGGCTGGGGTGCCTACCACGGCCACACCGGCTTCCTGCGCCTGACCCACGAGAAGGGGGTTCTGGTGCAGTCGCGCATGGGTGTCGGATCGCTGTTCTACCCGCCGTATGGCGTGCGCTTCGAGCAGGTCACCGGCATGCTCAAACGCATGTTGTAGGTCGGCGGACGGATTCGCGGGGGCACGCAATGCCGGCCCGGGTGTCGCGAGGTCGACCGCCTTGGCGCGCACCCGCCCGTAGGATGGGGCTTTTTTCCACTATCCAAGGGTGATCCGTGAGCGATGCTTTCTCTGTCCAGGCGGGCGTGACGCCACCGGTGTCCGTCCCAGAGGGCTTCAAGGCCGTGGTCGTTGGCGGTCCGTTCATCGCGCACAACGGTCCCTTGTACGCGCGCTGGACCGGAAAAAGGCTGCAACTGGGTTTCCGCGTGGAGGCTCGCCACACCAATCCGCTGGTCATTTGCCACGGCGGGATGATGGCCACGCTGGCCGACATGCTGTTGCCCTGTGCCTCGATGTACCAGACCCAGGGCGAACGCCGTTTTCTGCCGACCGTCAGCCTGCAGGTCGACTACCTGGGTGCGAGCCCGCTGGGCGCCTGGGTGCAGGGCGAGGGAGAGGTGCTGCGCACGACGCGAAATCTCCTGTTTGCGCAGGGGCTGATCACCGCCGATGGCGAACCGGTGCTGCGGGTCAGTGGTGTTTTCAAGATGGGGACGCTGATCGGCGACGGTGAGGATCGCGATCCGCTCGGGTTGCGACCGCAGACTGCCTCACGCAACGCGAATAAATAGCTACTAGAAAAGTAGCTGCTCGTGGCCACCAGGCGCAGGGATGGGCCGAAAACGAGCGAAAAAAACAGCCCTTTCGGGCTGATTCGGTCGCTGCGGGCGTATTGAAACCGGTTGGGCGTCTTCGGTCGCTCCGCGGATCAGGGTTGTGACCCCTGGGGAAGCGGCGGCACAGCGATTCCGGCGCCGGCCGCATCAGGTGATCAACCGCCCTTGTGGGCGCGCTTGCCAGGGTTCTTTTTGCTGCGGGTGGCGGTGCCGCGTTCCAGGCTGCGCTTCTGGCCGCGACCGCTGGTCAGTGTCTGGCCGGCCACGGGCGTGGGGCGGGGGGTGGCCTTGCGATCGGCTTCGGTTCTGATTTTCTGAGGCATGGTGACTCCTGTCGAGGTGGATGAAACAACCCTCAATTAAGCCACAGACGAAGGGCCCGCCATGGCGGGCCCTGAAACCGTCAGGTGGTCCGCACCCTGCGGGTGCGGCAACGGGTTGTGGTCAGGCGAACGAGTCAGCCATCAAGGCCTTGAACCATTCGCCCATGTCCTTGAAGTTTTCCGAGTTCCAGCCGGTGGATGCGGCCGAGCTGGCCGCCACCGGCACCATGGCCGGACCGGTGACGCCCGTGGCCGGGTTCAGCCAGGCCGGGTTGTACTGGAACACCGCAGTCAGCCACGACGCCTGGCTCATGGTAATGGTGGAGAAGCAGGCCGAGTTGGTCACGGGTGCCGGGTCTGGCGAGCCGCCGGTCAGGATCCGGCTGATCGCGTCGGCGCAGACCTTGGCCTCCTGGTTGGCGATGTGTCCGGCTTTCGGCTGGGTGGTGGCGCTGGAATCGCCGATGATGTGGACTTTGCTGGCGCTCGAAACGGTGCTGGCGTAGCTCAGTACGTTGACGCCAGCGAACCGGCCTTCGGTGGCGTTGTTCAACCCGGCCGTGGCAATCAGGGATCCGGCGCGTTGGCGCGGAATCAGGTTGATCACATCGCCGCGGATCGTCCCGGCCGTGGTGAACAAGGACATGCTGGTCGGGTCCACGCTGGTGACCTCGGCATTGGCGTGGTACTCGATCACGTTGCCATGCAGGCCGGTGAAGGCGCTCGTGAAGTTGTCCACCTCGGTCACGATGCCGGGGTTGGCGTCCAGGACGATCAACTTGGAACGCGGCTTGTTCACCTTGAGCCAATCCGCTATGAGGCAAGCGCGCTCGTAGGGCCCCGGCGGGCAGCGATAGGGCGTCTTGGGAATCGACAACACCGCCACGCCGCCGGCGGGCATGGCTTTGAGCTGGTTGGCGAGAAGGGTGGTTTGAGGCCCTGCCTGCCAGGCATGCGGCATCTTGTCCGAGGTGCCGAGTCCGGGCACGGTGTCGAACGTGATGCCGGGCGCCATCACGATGCGGTCGGCCGTAAGCACAGTGCCATTGGCCAGGGTCACTTTGACCGCAACCGGGTCGATCGCCACCACATCGCCGAACACGGTGGTGATGCCGTATTTGGTGCGCAGCGTGTCGTACTTGTAAGAGAGGCTGCTCAGGGTGCGCTGGCCGGTCAGCACCAGACTGCTCATGATGTTGGAGGTGTAGGTGGGCATGCGCTCCACCAGCGTCACCGCGATGGCGTCACCCCACAGGCGCAGGTACTTGGCCACGGTGGCGCCGCCCATGCCGCCGCCGATCACGATCACCCGGGACTTGGCGGTGGCTGCAGCGGTTGTGGTCGTCGTGGTGGTCGTGGTGGTCCTGCGGGATGAGGATGCCAGGTCGGACGCGGACACGCCGTCGTCGCCGCCGCCACAGGCACTCAGTGTTGCGCCCACGGCGCTCGCGAGCGCCGAGCCAAGAAAAATTCTTCTGTCCATGTTGATGCTCCGAATGGGTTGTTGTTCGTCTGACCGTCTCAGCGTTGCGTCGAGAGCCACTTGTCCAAGGCCACCATCTGTGCATCGGTGTAGCCCAAGGCGTGTTTGGTCATGAGTCCGTTGCCTTCTTTGCCAGACTGAAACTCTTTGAGCTTTTTGTAGATCTCGCCGACGGATTTGCCATTGATGTCGTCAAAACCCGGTCCCTTGCCATTGGTTCCGTGGCACTGGAAGCAGTTGGATGCCAGCAGGCGCCCGGCCTGCCCGACCTGTGCCTGGGCGGCGGTGCTGGCCCCGGCAACAACGACAACGAGCGGTATCAGTACGCGGAATCTCTTGATCACTTCTTTCTCCTGTTCTTCACGGATTGAATGGGGACGACAGCCGGTTTTGAATGTAGTGAGATTTGCTGAACCGAAGATGAATACCGGTATGGGTAAACGTCAGGGATGTAACCGCGTGTTGGCGCGTGCCCCTCTGTCGTCCCGTATAGCCGACGATCAATGGGGAACATGGGGTTACAAATCGAGGCGCCACGGATTGGGGCAGCGACGGGTCTGCGGCGGGCGGCACGACGGCCCGGCCCGTTGCACGCTCGGATCGTCCTGTCGAACCAGGGCAGGGCCCGCGCGGCTCAGGCCTGAAACGCGCTCGGCGGTTGCCCCATGGCGGCCTTGAACATGGCGCTGAACGCGCTGTCGCTGCTGTAGCCCGCGGCCGTCGCCACCTGGCTGACCGGTATGCCGCGGGAGAGCAAGGGCAGCGCATGGGCCAGCACCACCTGCTGGCGCCACTGCGGAAAGCTCAGGCCCAGCTGTTCGCGAAAAAGCCGGGCCAGCGTGCGCTCGCTGGCGCCGACGTCGCGTGCCCATTGCGCGAGCGTGACCCGGGTAGCTGGCGACCGCATCATGGCCTCGCACAGGGTGCGAAGGCGCTTGTCGCCGCTGACCGGGTCGGGCAAAGGCACGCCCAGGAACTCGGTATCGGCATGGTGCATCTCATCCAAAACAAGTGTTGAAAGCGACTGCTCCCGTTGTCGACGCACGGCGCCGGGCGATTGCGCTTCGTCCAAGGCGCCGATCAGTTCGCGCATCAGCGGGCTGACGCGTATCACCCGGCTGCTGGTCCAGCCGTCGCCCACCGCATTTGCTTCGATGTAGAGCGTCCGCATCTGCGCCGCTTCCAGCACGGTCACTGCATGCAAGGCGCCCGGCGGTACCCAGACCGCGCGCGAGGGCGGGACAATGCAGGTGAAAGGCTGTGGCGCGTTGCAGGTCACTTGCATCGTGCCGGATTCGCAGTACGTCAGCTGACCCCACTCATGCCTGTGTGGTTCCAGATGTTCGTCGGCGCCCAGGCTGCGCGAGCGCACCCGAACCGGCCTTTGGGCCGAGGGCATGAAGGCTCCGGCATCACCCACGGGGGTGGCTTTGAAGGCGGGGCGTGTGATCGGTGGCACGGAAACTTGGCGGATTTTCACTGTTGGTTGTCGGATTATCGACTTTCAGCACCCGGGCCGGCGCCGTAGCATTGCGCGATGAATCCAGCTGCCACCACGGCCGATGCCGTTTCAAAGCCACTTCGCGAGGATGCGACCGTGATCGGCCTGGTCGGGATGGCCCATGCCAGCTCCCACTTCGGCCACCTGCTGTTGCCCCCTTTGTTCCCGATATTCATGAAGGAGTTTGGCCTCAGTTTTGCCGAACTGGGTTTCTTGATGACACTGTTTTTTGTGGTGTCGGGCACAGGTCAGGCCACGGCTGGTTTTGTGGTGGACCGAATTGGCGCCCGACCCGCGCTGTTCGGAGCCTTCGGCTTCTTCATCGCGGCCTGCCTCGTGGGCGCGGTCGCCGGGGGGTATGTTGCCCTGATGGTGGTGGCGGTGCTGGCCGGGCTCGGAAACTGCACGTTTCACCCCGTGGACTTCACCATCCTCAACCAGCGGGTGTCGGCGCAACGGCTCGGCCACGCCTTCAGCGCCCATGGCCTGACAGGAAACCTGGGTTGGGCCTTGGCGCCCGTGTTTTTCGCGGGCATCACAGCTGTGGCTGGCTGGCGTGCGGCCTATCTGGCGGCTGCGCTGATGTACGCCGCCATCCTGCTGGTGCTCATGCTCAATCGCCGCCATCTCCGCACGGAGGTGGTGCCGCGCCACGCCGGTGCGACGCCCGCCAACGACATGGCGTTCATGAGGCTGCCGGTGGTCTGGTGGTGCTTCGGCTTTTTCCTGCTGTCGACCATGACACTGGCCGTCGTCCAGAGTTTCTCGGTCTCGCTCCTGAAGGCCCTGCATGGCGTGAGTTTCGAGGCCGCTACCCTGACCCTGACGGCTTATATGCTGTGCGGCGCCTTCGGGATGTTCATGGGCGGCTTTGTCGCCGCCCGGCTGCCGCGCCACAGCGACCGCGTGGTGGCAGTCTGCATGACGGTGGCGGCGTTCCTGCTTGGGCTGTGTGCCACGGGCGTCTTCGGCGCGACGGGAACCATGGTGGTTCTGGCAGCGACCGGGCTGGCCGTTGGCATCGGTGGGCCGAGCCGGGACATGATGATCAAGAAGGCCACGCCCAAAGGCGCCACCGGTCGGGTCTACGGCATGGTGTATTCCGGGCTGGACGTCGGTTTTGCGATTTCGCCGCTCATCTTCGGGGTGTTCATGGACCGGGGCTGGTATGCGGCCACCTTGGCAGGTGCTGCGCTGGTGCTGCTGCTCAGCGTGGGAGCGGCACTGGGTGTCGGACGGCGGACCGCGGCGGCCTGACGGCGCGAAGGCGCTTTGAAGGCGCCGTGCGCGCTTGCACGTTCACGGCGACACAATGGCGTCCATGACAGACAAGAAATTGGCGGGCCATCTGGTGGTCGAGTGCCTGGTTGCCCAGGGTGTCACCCATGCATTCGGTGTTCCTGGAGAAAGTTACCTTTCGGTGCTGGATGGGTTCCACGCCTTTGCCGACCGGATCCGCTTCGTCACCTGCCGCCAGGAGGGCGGGGCGGCCTTCATGGCCGAAGCCCAGGGCAAACTGACCGGGCGTCCCGGCGTCTGTTTTGTCACGCGTGGGCCGGGCGCGACCAATGCATCGATCGGCGTGCACACGGCTTTCCAGGACTCGACACCGATGGTGCTGTTCGTCGGCGACGTGGCCAGCGACACCCGCGACCGCGAGGCCTTCCAGGAACTGGATTTCTGCAGCTTTTTCGGGCCCAGCACCAAAGGCATGGCCAAGCGGGTCGAACGCATCGATGATGCCCGACGCATTCCCGAGTATGTGGCGCGCGCGTTTGCCACTGCGATGAACGGGCGGCCGGGGCCTGTGGTGCTTGTTCTGCCCGAGGACATGCTGACCCGCCAAGTTGACGAGGATCCGCTGGCGCGCGTGGAACCGGTGCAGGCCTGGGCGGATCCGGGCAGCCTGCGCCAGTTGCGCGACCTGCTGCTTCAGTCTGAGCGCCCGTTCGTGATCGCCGGCGGAGGCGGCTGGACACCCCAGGCCGCTCAGGCCTTGCAACGTTTCGCCGAGAACTGGCAGCTGCCGGTGGGCAACGCGTTCCGTTTCCAGGACACCTTCGACAACCACCATCTGCTGTATGCCGGCGATGTGGGCATCGGCATCAACCCCAAGCTGGCAGCGCGCATCAGGAACTGCGATCTGCTCATCGCGATCGGGCCTCGCATGGGCGAGATGACCACCGGTGGCTACAGTGTGCCGGACGCACCACGGCCGCGCCAGAAGCTGGTGCACATCCACGGCAGCGCGGAGGAACTGAACCGGGTCTATCAGGCTGACTTGGCGATTTTCGCCACCATGAATGCCGCAGCCCGCAGCCTGGAGGTGCTGAGCGCACCGCCCGAACCGCCATGGTCCGCCTGGACCGCCGACGCCCATGCGGACTATGTTGCCAACCTGGTGCCGCAGGCGCTGCCCGGCGCCATCGACATGCCGGCCATCGTCGCGACGTTGCAGCGGCATTTGCCGCGTGATGCGGTCGTGACCAACGGAGCCGGGAACTTCGCGAGCTGGATGCACCGCTTCTTTTGTCACCACGGGCTGGCCGACGGCGTCAAGACCCAACTTGCGCCGACGAACGGGGCGATGGGTTATGGCGTCCCGGCCGGCATCGCGGCCAACCTGCTGACCGGGCGGACCGCCTTCACCATCGCGGGCGACGGCGACTTTCTGATGAATGGACAGGAACTCGCCACCGCCGTTCAGCACGGGGGAAAGAGCATCATCCTGCTGCTGAACAACGGCATGTACGGCACCATCCGCATGCATCAGGAGCGTGAATACCCCATGCGTGTGAGCGGCTCGGCGTTGAGCAATCCCGACTTCACGGCCCTCGCCCAGGCTTACGGTTATGCAGGCGCGCGGATCGAGCGGACAGCGGATTTCGAGCCCGCCCTGCTGGCGGCGCTCGCGCGAAACCAAGGTACCGTGATCGAGGTGTTGCTGGATCCTGAGGTCATCACCACCCGCGGCACCCTGAGTTCGATCCGGAAAGCAGCTATCAATAAAGATAGCGCCTGATGGCCATCAGGCGCTGGATTCGAGGTCTTTTGAGCATCAAATCCTCGGGAAAACCATGAAAAAGGCCCGGTAACAACCGGGCCTTCGGGCTGATGACGCCGGCGGCCGTGCCGGCATCAAAAGGCTTCACTTGAGGTGCGAACTGATCAGCTTGGTCATTTCGAACATCGAGGCCTGGGCTTTCTTGAAGATTTCCTTCAGCTTGGCGTCGGCGTTGATCATGCGCTTGTTGGCTGCATCCTGGAGCTTGTTCTTCTTGATGTAGTCCCAGATCTTTTTGGTGACTTCGGTGCGCGGATACGGGCCTTTGCCAATGATGGCTGCCAACGCGTCACTGGGTGTCAGGGCCTTCATGAAGGCGGCATTGGGGGTGCGCTTGGTGGCAGCCTTCTTGGCCGGCGCTTTCTTGGCCGGTGCCTTGGCGGCTACTTTTTTCGCCGGTGCGGCGGCCTTCTTGGCCGGCGCCGCTTTCTTGGCCGCCGGAGCAGCTTTCTTGGCCGGCGCAGCTTTCTTGGCCGGCGCAGCTTTCTTGGCCGGAGCCGCCTTCTTCGCCGGTGCCTTCTTTGCAGTTGCCATGATGGTTGATCCTCTTCTGGTGATGGGTTGATGACCAGTGAAAACTGCTTCTCGACTGGCAAATCGGATGCTACTGGAGAAAGCTCGCGATTCCAAGGGGAAATCGCGTTTTTTCCCTTGGAAATGTTGCGGATTTCCCCATGAACCAAACCTTTGTCGCGCTGGTTTGCTGATTGCTGAGTTTTCCGGCATGAACAGTAGTCGGCGGGGATTCAGCAAACGTTGAGGTAATGTCCCAGGAAGTGGTGTAAGTCTTTGAAGCGCAGCAAGGCGCGAAGGGCGAAGTCCGAAGCGGCTTGCCGCGCGGCGGCGCCCCGAAATGGGGTGGCCATCGTGGCTCCGGATAAGGATGACGGGCGAGCCAAACAATCCTGATCCTCAAAGGAAATCACGATGACCAACGCCACTATCGCATTTACCGAGCTCGCCGAGAAGGGAGTCGACATCGACATGAGGTTGGCCCCGAATTCTGGAGTTCATAACTCAAACCCGGAGAATGCTGGGAGAGGAGTTGAAAGATGAATGAAGAACGCAGTCGAGGGAAGTACACACTGGAGTTCAAGCAGGAGGCGGTCAGGCAGGTCAAGGCTGAGCGAGCGGCCTCGGTGGTGGCCAAGACCTTGGGCATGCCCAAAGCCAGTCTGACGAATTGGGTTAGGGCCGAAGCCAAAGGCCAACTGGGAATGACGGCCGATGGGAACGCTGGGCCGGTGGAGATACCCTTGCAGGCCGAGATTGCCCGGCTGAGGGCCGAGGTGGCACGCCTGAGGATGGAGCGCGACATCGCAATAAAAGCCGCGGCGTACTTTGCGCAGGATGCGGTGGTGCAAAGTACTCCTGGATCCGGTCGATGAAGGCGCGCTGGCCGGTCACGATGATGCGCGAAGTTCTGGAAGTCAGCCAGAGGGTACTTCAGCTGGGCGGCGTCGCAGCGGCGCCACGTCAAGGGCCCACGGCGCAGCCACAGCGACGAAGCCTTGCTGGCGCATATCCTTGCCATTCACGAGCAACTCATAGGCGAGTACGGCTGGCCGCGGATGCACAAGGAGCTGCTGGCCCGCGGGGTGCGTGTGGGCAAGGAACGGGTACGCCTGCCGATGCAGCGGCACGGCATTCGGGCCAAGAGCAAGAAGAAGTTCGTGGTGTCCACCGACAGCCGTCACCACTCGCCGGTGGCGCCGGACCAGGTGCAGCGCCGCTTCACGCCGGTCGCACCCAACCCCGTGTGGAGTGGCGACATCACCTACCTGCCCACCGACGAGGGCTGGCTGTACCTGGCCGCAGTGCTGGATCTGCTCAACCGTCAGGTGGTGTGCTGGAGCCTGCAGTCAAACATGCAGACCGCGCTGGTCAAGGATGCTTTGTTAATGGCCTGCTTCCGTCGCAAGCCTGCCGCAGGACTGATCTTCCATAGCGACAGGGGGAGTCAATATTGCAGCCTGGACATCCAGAGCACCCTCAGGGCCTGGGGTATTCGCAGTCGGATGTCGCGCAAGGGCAGTTGCTGGGACAACGCTTTCTGCGCACGCTGCACATGCAGGGCGCCGAGTCGGTGGTGTGGTCCGCGCACTAGCGCGATGACCCGATTTCGCGCTGGGTGCATCAACTGCGCGAGAAGCACGGTTGGCAGAAAGCCGACATGGTGCTGGCCAACAAGAACGCCCGCATCCTGCGGGCAGTGATGACCAAGGGGGCATGCCTTTGACGCGCGCCACGTGAGCATCAAGCCCGGCTGAGCCCTTGAACCTTTGAGCCCAATCGAATTCTTGCCAGACGTGAGTCCGAATATGCATTGAACAGGTCAGACCGGCGGTGAGACAAGCCCGGCTCTCAAGAAACACCAGATAACTGATTGATATTGATGGTGATTTCAGACGGGTTGTTCGGCGGGCACGAGTTGCATGCCCATGGCCTTGGCCCGCTGGTTGAGGTTGTGCAGCACCCGCTGGCGGTAGCGTTCCTCAAAGTAATCCTGCCCCCGGTCGGTGTACTCCTCGCCCTTGGTCAGCATGGCGTAGATCAGGCGGGCGAGCTTGTGCGCCGCGGCCGTGACGGCCTTGGGCCTGTCCATGCGCGCGCACATGCGCCGGTAGTAGGCCCCCAGCGCCGACTTGCTCGAACGCAGCGCCGCCGCCGCCAGCCGCAGCGCCTGGGCCGCGCGATTCGCACATCGCTTGGTCTTGCCGCTCATGACCTTGCCGCCGGTGATCTTGGTGCCCGGGCACAGGCCCAGCCAGGACGCGAAGTGCTAGTCACTGGCAAAACGGCCCTTGTCGGCGCCCACCTCCGAGACGACCACCAGCGCGGTGGTCACGTCAATGCCGTCGATGCGGGTCAAGTCCACTGCGCACATCTGGTAGAGCTGGGTGCGCAGATCGAACCTCGGAGCGTTGCGGGCACGCCCACGTTTTTTGCCCTTGGGCGGCCCACCTTCGCAGCTTTGCAGGGTCTGCAGCTGCGCTTCGATCCGGGCGTCGCATTCGGCCAGCTGGGCGCCGCAGAAGTCAAACGCGTCCAGCGCTTGTTTCAGGGCGAAGAGGTGTTCGCCGCGCCAGTTGCCTTGCAGGCTCTTGGCAATTTCCTCCTCGCTGGCGTGGATGCGCGAGTTCTTCAGGCGGGTCAGGGCCAGTCCATCGCGCTCACCGGTGACGATGGCGCGCAGAATCCGCTGGCCCGTCTCGCCCAGCACGTCGGAGATGACGTTGGCCAGTTGAATGTTCATCTGCGTCAGGGCTTTCTGCATGTGTTGCACAAAGCGGCCCTGGCTGCGCAAAATCATGGCGCGCTGGCGCGTGAGGGCGCGCAACACGCACACCTGCTCGCCCGGACGGAAAGCACCGTGCAGCAGGCCAAAGCTCATGAACTGCTGCAGCCACTGGCAGTCCAGCACATCGCTCTTGCGGCCCGAGACATTCTTGACATGGCGGGCGTTGACCAGCAGCACGGTAAAGCCGCGCGACTCCAGCAGTACGTACAGCGGTATCCAGTACACACCGGTGGACTCCATGGCCACGGTGTCCACGTTGCAGGCATCGAGTCAATCGGCCAGGCGCAGCAGATCGGCGGTAAAGCTGTTGAATTCCCGCACCGGTTCGTCGTCGCGATCGGGTGGCACGGCCACAAAGTGGGACGCGCTGAGGATATCGATGCCGGCTGCGTTGGGGTGGGTCAGGGAGATGGCCGACTCGGTGGTGGCCCGCTTGCGTGTTGCCATTGCATCCTCCATCATGAGAAGTGGAACGTGGCACCGGCTCGGGTACGTCGTCTTGATCACTCTCTCAAACGGGATGCCTGCACCAGACCGAACAGGTCCGGCACAGGCTCACCAATGTCGATGATGCAGCCCATGACCACGCTAACCCGCGGGCAATGTGCACCATTGCTGAATCGGTCTTCGCCGCTGCCGCGTTCCAAATTGCCATATTTGAGCAGCCGATGCCACATGTTTCTTCGGCGCGATTTGCGGCATGGGCGGGCCGGTTACTTCGCTAACCCTTTGTGGTGCCGACTGCGGGGGTTACCACGGGAATGGAATGGGGCCTTACCGAGCGGTTCGTATCTGGGGCCGCACGCACGAAAACCGGTGCAATAAGCCCGTCTTTAGATGTGCAGTCTGTTCCTCGTTTCAACGGTCGAATGCAAGACCAAGAGGACACGCGAGAGCGAGTTCCTCGACGAGATGAACGTGGTGATGCCCTGGTCTGCACTTGTGGCGCTGATTGCGCCTCATGCACCTCCGCATGGGACCGAAGATGGTCGTCCGCCGTTTGACGTTGGGACAATGTTGCGGAGGTAGTGTGGCCGACGAGCAACCCAACACAATATCCAAGTCGATTTTTGTTTGAATCCACTGCGCTGGATCAGATCTTTGCGCCAGCCGTACCCCCATTCAAAGCCACAGAGTCGCAGCTAACCTTGTTCGCCGAAATCTCCGGACAGTAGTGAATCTGACGCCAATAACCCTTTGCGCCTAGGCGGCGGTATTTTGGGGCGCCCTTTCGTGCACGCCCAATTTCCTCTCAGCCTCTGAGCCGGCACCGGCCAAGTTGTCGCGTCGCCAACCGATCAGCGTTTCGCCTTGGCTGCGGGTCTTGCAGGCGGCTTCGACGCCGGCTTGGCAGCCGGCTTTGCGCTGGAACGCGGGACCGACTTGGCGCCTGCTGCGGCGCGTGGGGCCGCAGCAGGCACCTGGGCGCGTTGCTCGGCAGCCCCCTTCGCGCGCACAGGCAGGAACACCACCACCGATTGCCCTTTGCGCAAGGTGGCGGAGCCCAGTCCCGGGTTCCACTCGGCCAAGTTGGCGGCGCTGACGCCATAGCGCTTGGACAGCAGCGCAGCGGTGTCGCCCTTTCGCGCCTGGACCACGGCGCGCTTGAGCACCACGTCGGGCGCCAGGGCCAGTTGGCCGTTGTCGGCCACGTTGGGGGCGACGTCCGCGTCGAGTTGACCCGAGCGTTTCACCAGGACCGAGGAGCCGACCTTGACCAGCATGTTCGGCGGAATGTTGTTCACGCTACGGAACTCTTCCTCGGTCATGCCGACCCGGCGCGCGGCCTCGCCCGCCTTCATCGTCGACGGTGCGACCCAGGCGGTCCAGTTGGCCAGCCGCGCGCCGTTGTAGGCCGCGAGGTTGCGCTCGAAGATGGCGGCGTTGTCCCAGGGCAGCAGGATCTGCGGCGTGCCGGCGGCCATGATCACAGGACGGTGGATCGACGGGTTCAGCGCCTTGAAGTCCTCCACCGACACCTCGGCCAATTGCGCGGCCAATGCCACATCGATGTCGCGGGTGATCGGGACCGTGTCGAAGAACGGATGGTTGCCGATGTCGGACAGGCGCGAGCGGAACCGGTCCGGCGCTGCGATGATGTTTTTCACAGCCTGCAGCTTGGGCACGTAGTAGCGCGTCTCGTTCGGCATGTTGAGCTCGCTGTAGCTCAGCCCCAGTCCTGCCGCCTTGTTGCGCGCCAGCGCCTTGCTGACACTGCCTTCACCCCAGTTGTAGGCCGCCAGCGCCAGCTCCCAGTCGCCGAACATCCCGTACAGCTTTTGCAGGTAGTCCAGCGCGGCGCGGGTGGAGTCGAGCACCGCCCGCCGGTCGTCGCGAAAGGCGTTTTGCTTAAGGTCGAAATACGTTCCGGTGGCGGGCATGAACTGCCACATTCCCGCCGCCTTGGCGCTGGAGACCGCCTGCGGATTGAAGGCGCTTTCGATGAACGGCAGCAGCGCAATCTCGGTCGGCATGTTGCGCCGTTCCAGCTCTTCGACGATGTAGAACAGGTACTTGCGCGAGCGCTCGGTCATGCGCAGCATGTAGTCGGGCCGGGCGGTGTACCACTGCTCGCGGTCGCGCACCAGCTCGGTGTCGAGATTCGGCATCGCGAAGCCGCGGCGAATGCGCTCCCACAGGTCGGCCGGTGGTTGCAGCCGGGCCACCGCCTGACTGGCGGCCTCGGCCGCAGCGAGGGGCTGCACGATTTCAGCCGTCGTCGCAGGCGTTTCCTTGGGACTCTGCGGCGGGGCAGCTCGGGCTGTGCCCGACTCCGCCAACTTGCCGCTCGGGTCGCCGCCTGTCGTCGCGCAACCGGCCAGAACCAGCGCCGCCGCGAGGCAGAAAAGCTTCAGACGGCGCAGGGAGGTCATCGAAACTCGTTTTTCCATTGGCGCAGCGAGGCGAACACGGCGACCTCGTCATCGGGGGTACTGCGCCAGGCCTGAACAGCGGATCGGACGCTGGCCTCGCGGCTGCGCAGAAAAGGATTGATCTGCCGCTCCATGGCGATCGTGGATGGCAGGGTCGGCTTGTCGCGTTCTCGCAGGGCGATGCAATCGTGTTCGTAGCGGCTCAGGGCCTCGTTGCCCGGCTCCACGGCCCGGGCAAATCGCAGGTTCGACAGCGTGTACTCGTGGGTGCAGCACACCCGGGTGGCGCCGGGCAGGGCGGCCAGGCGGTCCAGCGACGCGAGCATCTGTGCAGGTGTGCCCTCGAAGAGACGCCCGCATCCACCGCTGAACAGGGTGTCGCCGCAAAAGAGCAGGGGCGCACCGTTCACGTCGTCGGCAAAGTAGGCGATGTGCCCCGCCGTGTGGCCCGGCACTTCCAGCACCGACCAGGCCGTTCCCAACGTTGTCACCGTCTTGCCGTCCTTCAATGCCGTGAAGGGTTCAGGGATGGCCTCGCGCGCCGGGCCCCAGACGGCGGCGCCGGTCTGTGTACGCAGTTCGGCCACGCCGCCGGTGTGGTCCGGATGGTGGTGCGTGACTAGAATGGCCTCCAGACGCAGCCCATGGTCTTGCAGAGCACTGAGCACCGGTTGCGGGTCGCCTGGATCGACCACCAGCGCACGGCGACCGTCGTGCAGAAGCCAGATGTAGTTGTCGGCAAAAGCCGGCAGCGCAATGATGTTCATGGAGCCAGCCATTATAGGAAGCACCGCCGGTTTGCCCGAATGGTTCCAGACCGCGCCAGGCCGGTACCTGCTGGACTGGGAACGGGCGCAGTTCGACCAGGCCGTAGCCGACCTGTTCGGGTATCACGCCCTGCAGCTCGGCTTGTCCGAACTTGACGCGCTGGCCGCCAACCGCATGCCGCACCGCTGGCTCGCGCTGGACGGTGCAGGCGTCACGCCGGTGACGACTGTGGTTGGCGGTTCTTCAGCGCAACCAGAGGCCGTGTCAGACGGCCCCGTCGGCGCGATCGCAATCGGCCAGGCCAGCTTGTGGGCCGAATACCCGGCGTTGCCGTTTTCCGAGAACAGCCTGGATCTGGTGATCCTGCCGCACACGCTCGAACTCAATGCCGACCCCCATGCCACCCTGCGCGAGGTCGGGCGGGTGCTGGTGCCGGAAGGCCGGGTGGTGATCAGCGGACTCAATCCGGCCAGCCTCTGGGGCTTGCGGCAGCGGCGTGCCCATCTGTTGCGGCGCATGGGCGTTGGCGAATCCTACCTGCCGGAACATGGCGAGTTCATCGGTTACTGGCGCCTGCGTGACTGGTTGAGGCTGCTGAATTTCGAGGTCGAATCGAGCCGCTTCGGGTGCTACCGCCCCGCGGTTCGTTCGGGCCGATGGCTGGAGCGGTTTTCCTGGATGGACCGCCTTGGCGCGCGCTGGTGGCCGATTTTCGGGGCTGCCTATTTCATCGTCGGCGTCAAGCGGGTGCACGGCGCGCGGCTGCTGAGCCCGGGCTGGAAACCTGCCATTTCACTCGCGAACAATCCTGTTTCGATAGCAAACTATCACCAGCCGAAGCTGGGAAACAAGGGAAAAACTCTTGAATCACATTGAAATTCACACCGATGGCGCCTGCAAGGGCAATCCCGGACCGGGCGGCTGGGGTGTGCTGTTGAAGTCGGGCTCGACCGAGAAAGAGCTGTTCGGTGGCGAAACGTCCACCACCAACAACCGCATGGAGCTCACGGCGGTGATCGAGGCGCTCGCCGCGCTGAAACGCCCCTGTCGGGTCTCGCTGTACCTCGACAGCGAATATGTGCGCAAGGGCATTACCGAATGGATCCACGGCTGGAAGGCCAAGGGCTGGCGCACCGCGTCGAAGCAGCCGGTCAAGAACGTCGAGCTGTGGCAGCGCCTGGATGAACTCGTCGCGACGTCCGGGCACCACATCGAATGGCACTGGGTGCGCGGCCACGCCGGCAACCCGGGCAACGAGCGCGCGGACGCATTGGCCAACCGCGGCGTGGCCGAGGTGCTGAGTCGCCGTTGACAGGCCACGCGTGTTAAGCGGCGGTAAATCGGGTGGCCCGAACACCCTTTTGTGACGATTCCGTGGATCCCGGCGCCGGCACTCGCGGCGCCACGGTGCTACATTGCTGCGGATTGCGCCCTGGGCGATGTGTCGCCCCGAATCTGCACACCTGACTACATTGCCCATGGCATCCAAAATCCTCTATACGACGGTTGCCGTCGGCGGAATCGCCGCAGCGTCCGCCGCAGCCTGGTGGTATCAGAACAAACCCGCAGCCAAAGCGGAGGGCGCGGCGTCCGCGGCCTCCGCACCCCAGCCGGGCGCCAGTGCTGCCGGGGCGCCCCGGGCGGCCGCGGTGGAGGTGGCGCGGGTGGAGATCATGCGCCTGAGCGACGACACCCAGGCGGTCGGCAGCCTGCGTTCCCGTCAGGGCGTGGTTTTGCGTCCGGAGGTCAGCGGACGCATCACGCAGCTCAACTTCCGCGACGGTGACCGGGTTCGCAAGGGCCAGTTGCTGGTGCAGTTCGATGACCAGTTGCCAGCCGCCCAGCTCAAGCAAAGCCTGGCAGAGCTGTCCATCGCGACCGCCAACCACAAGCGCAACCAGGAGTTGCTGGCGCAGAAGTTTGTGAGTCAGCGTTCGGTGGATGAGACCGCTGCAAACCTCGAAGTGGCACAAGCCAAGGTGGCGCTGGCGCAAGCCACCGTGGACCGGTTGAAGGTCAAGGCGCCCTTCGACGGGATTGCCGGCATCCGTCAGGTCAACACCGGCGACTATCTCAAGGACGGGGCAGACATCGTCAACATCGAAGACATCGATGCGGTCTACGTGGATTTCCGCCTTCCCGAGCGTTTCCAGGCAAAAGTCCGAAAAGGGCAGCGCGCGCAGGTCGATCTGGACGCCCTGCCGGGACGCCGGTTCAACGCGGTGATCCAGGCAGTCGATCCGCTGCTGGACGCCAACGGGCGCTCGGTCGGTGTGCGAGCCTGCATCGACAACCGCCAGTTGCAACTGCGCCCCGGCATGTTCGCCCGCGTCACCCCCGTTTTCGGCGAACGGGACAATGCCAAAGTGGTGCCGGAGGAGGCGATCGTGCCCCAGGGGCAGAAGGTCTACGTGATCAAGGTGGTCGATGGCCCCGAAGCGGGCAGCAAGGTATCACAGCGCGTGGAGGTCAAGGTGGGAATCCGGCGTCCTGGCAAGGTGGAGATCACCGAAGGGATCGGAGAAGGTGACACGGTTGTGATCGCCGGCCAGCAGCGGATCCAGAAAGATGGCTCGCCGGTGCGCATTCTGGACCTCCAGCGCGGGCGCGTGGAGGGTGGACCCGCTGCTGCGGCGAGCGCGCCTGCCTCCGGGCTCGCGCCGGCGGCCACGGCGGTGACCACGGCGGCATCCGCGCCGGCCGTTGCCGCGTCCGCGCCGGTCCAGGCGTCGGCGATGGCAGGCGTTGCGCCGCCCCCCGGCCTGCCTGCCCGGCTTGCAGCGGCGCCCAAGGCGGCCGAAGGGCCGAATCCGTGCCTGGTCGATCCGGGCGCGGGCCCGTCCGGAAAAGGCGAAGACCGGCAGGGCGCCGAGCGCAAAGGCGGCGAACGCAAGGGCGGTACCGGTGGAGCACCGGGCCGGTCCTGATTCGGCGAACCTGAGGTGTTGTCATGAAACTCTCTGAAGTCTCCATCCGCCGCCCCGTGTTCGCGACGGTGCTTTCGCTGCTGGTGGTGCTGATCGGGCTGGTGAGCTTCACCAAGCTCTCGGTTCGGGAGTACCCGAAGATCGACGAACCCGTGGTGACGGTCAGCGTGCGGTATCCGGGTGCCTCTGCCGAGGTCATGGAGTCGCAGGTGACCAAGCCGCTGGAGGACTCGATCGCCGGCATCGATGCGGTCGACGTGATCACCTCGATCAGTCGCGCCGAGCAGGCGCAGATCACGGTGCGATTCCGTCTCGAAAAAGATGCCGATGCCGCCGCTGCCGAAGTGCGCGACCGGACCTCCCGCGTGCGCAACCGCCTGCCCCAGGCCATTGACGAACCGGTCATCGCCAAGGTCGAGGCCGATGCGTTTCCGGTGATCTGGCTCTCGTTCAACAGTGACACGATGAGCGGCCTGGAGATCAACGACCTGGTCAACCGCATCGTGAAGCCGCGTTTGCAGACGGTGACTGGCGCGGCCGACGTGCGCATCTTCGGCGAACGAAAGTACGCGATGCGTGTGTGGCTCGACCCCGACAAGCTGGCTGCCTACAAGCTGACCACGCAGGACGTCGAGGACGCCATCCGGCGCAGCAACCTCGAGTTGCCGGCCGGGCGCATCGAATCGACGCAGCGCGAGTTCAGCGTGACCTCGCAGACCGACCTGACGCGACCGGCGCAGTTTTCGGACGTCATCATCCGAAACGCCAACGGATTCCCGGTACGGATTCGTGATGTGGGCAGGGTGGCTGAAGGCGCGGCGGACGAGCGCAGCGGGTCCCGGCTCAACGGGCGGGTGTCCATCACCGCCGGGGTCATCCGCCAAGCCACGGCCAACCCGCTGGAGCTCAGCCGCGGCGTGCGCGCCATGATTCCCAAACTCAAAGCCGATCTGCCGCCCGGTATCTCCATCGACGTGGCCAATGACAACTCGGTCTTCATCGAAAAGTCGATCCAGAGCGTGTTCCGGACCATCGTCGAGGCGATCGTCCTGGTCGCGCTGGTGATCTTCGTCTTCCTTCGCACGGTGCGCGCGTCGATCATCCCGATCGTCACCATTCCGGTGTGCCTGATCGGCACCTTCGCGCTGATGGCGCTGGCGGGCTTCACGATCAATACCCTGACCTTGCTTGCCCTGGTGCTGGCGATTGGGCTGGTGGTGGATGACGCCATCGTGGTGCTCGAGAACATTTACCGTCACATCGAGGAGGGCATGGACCCGTTCTCGGCTTCGATCAAGGGTGTGCGCGAAGTGGGCTTCGCGGTGGTGGCCATGACCCTGACGCTGGTGGCCGTCTATGCACCACTGGCATTCACGCCAGGGCGAACCGGCCGTCTGTTCATCGAGTTCGCGCTGGCGCTGGCCGGCGCGGTGGCGGTGTCGGGGTTCATCGCGCTGACCCTGTCGCCGATGATGTGCTCGCTGCTGCTCAGGCACAACCCCAATCCGGGCTGGTTTGACCGCCACATGGAATCATGGCTGACCGCGCTGACCAACCGTTACCAACAGGCGCTGACCTGGCTGGTGACCGCCCGCTACGATCGCAGTCGCTCGCAGGTCGGCGCGAATCATTCGCTGCGCCGCTGGCTGATGGATGCGCGATGGATCGTGATCGGTGTGATGGCGCTGTCCGGCATCGGCATCGCCCTGGTGCTGCCGGGCATGAAGCGCGAACTGTCGCCGCTGGAAGACCGCGGTCAGGTGCTGGCGGTGGTCACCGCGCCGGACGGCGCAACGCTGGACTACACCAACCGTTACGTCGCGGCGATCGAGCGCATGGGACAGCCGTACAAGGAGTTCGACCGGATCTTCGTGTCGTCCGGCAACCCGACCGTGTCCCAGGCCAACGTGTTTTTCCGTGCCATCGATTGGGACCAGCGCGATCGCTCCATTCTCGACGTGGCCCGCGAATTGCAGCCCAAGATGGCCGGACTTCCCGGTGTGACCGCCTTTCCGATCACGCCACCTTCCCTCGGACAGGGGTTTCGCGAACGGCCCGTGAACTTCGTGCTGATTTCGACCGACAGTTACCAGAACCTGGCCGCGGTGACGCGCCAGTTCATGGACGAGATCGCGAAGAACCCGGGCATTGTGAGCGCCGACATCGACCTGCGCCTGAACAAGCCCGAGCTCAAGATCGACGTCAACCGTGAAAAGGCCGCCGACATGGGCGTCAGCGTCGATGTGGTGGCGCGCGCCATCGAAACCATGCTCGGTGGCCGGCAGGTGACGCGATACAAGCGCGAAGGTGAGCAGTTCGACGTGATCGTGCAGACCCAGGCCACGGGGCGCGATACGCCCGACGACGTGGAAAAAATCTTCGTGCGCGGGCGCAACGAGACGATGATTCCACTGTCATCGCTCGTCACGGTGCGCGAGTCGGTAGCGCCGCGTGAACTCAACCATTTCAGCCAGCGCCGCTCGGTGTCGATCACCGCGAACCTGGCGCCGGATTACTCGCTCGGCCAGGCGCTGGATTTTCTCGACGCCACGGCCGCCCGGGTGTTGAAACCCGGCTATACCACCGACCTCAACGGCACCTCGCGCGAGTTCCGCAACTCGCAGGGCGCGCTCGGCATCGTGTTCGCGCTGGCGCTGCTGTTCATCTTTCTGGTGCTCGCGGCCCAGTTCGAGAGCTTTGTCGACCCCTTGATCATCATGTTGTCGGTGCCCTTGTCGATGATTGGCGCACTGCTGGCGCTGCAATGGTCGGGCGGATCTCTCAACGTCTATTCGCAGATTGGCCTGATCACGCTGGTGGGGCTGATCACCAAGCACGGGATCCTGATCGTCGAGTTCACCAACCAGCTGCGCGAGCAGGGCCTTGAACTGACCGCGGCGGTGGTCAAGGGCGCCTCACAGCGCTTGCGGCCCATTCTGATGACCACCGGCGCAATGGTGCTGGGTGCGATTCCGCTGGCGCTGGCCCATGGTGCGGGTTCGGAGAGCCGACGACAGATCGGCTGGGTCATCGTGGGCGGCATGTCACTGGGCACCCTGCTGACAATCTTCGTCGTGCCCACCATCTACACATTGTTCGCGCGCAAGGCGGTACCCGGCCCGATCACGGCCGAAGCCCGGGATGGGCCCGCCGCCGGAGATGCCGGGCATGGTGGCGGCGACCTTCCGGTGCCCGCGCCAGTCGGTGCTCACTCGGCGTAACGCTGCATCACGTACTCGCCCGGTGCGTCGCACAGCACGGCGCTTGCACCGACCGGTCGCGCGGCCTGCTTGCGCGACGACTTCGCCGCGAGCCACTGGTGCCAGGCCGGCCACCAGGATCCCTCGTGGGGCGTCGCTCGGGCTGTCCATTCCTCGGGCTCGATCCACGGGCCGTGCGCCGGACGTGCCGCCATCCGGTAGCTGCGGTGCGCATGGCCGGGCTCGGAGATGATGCCCGCGTTGTGGCCGCCGCTGGTCAGCACGAAGGTCATTTCGGCGTCGCACAAGTGGTGCAGCTTGTAGACCGAGCGCCATGGAGAGATGTGGTCGCGCTCGGTCCCGACCATAAAGATCGGCAGGCGCAGATCGGCCAGCGAGACGGCGCGGCCGTCCACCCGGTAGCTGCTGGTGGCCAGCGCATTGTTCAGGTAGAGCGAGGTCAGGTACTCGTGGTGCATGCGCGCCGGCATGCGGGTGGTGTCCGCGTTCCAGGCCATCAGGTCGTTGGGTTGCTCGCGTTCGCCCATCAGGTACTCGCGCATGCGCCGGGTCCAGACCAGGTCGCGCGAGTGCAGGAACTGGAACGAACCCGCCATCTGTTTGCCGCTGAGGTAGCCCTGCCCCAGCGTGATGTTGTCCAGGAAGCCGATCTGGCTTTCATCGATGAACAGGCCCAGCTCACCGGGTTCCGAAAAGTCGGTCTGCGCGGCCAGCAGGGTGAGCGTCTTCAGCGGCGGCAGTCCGGTGTAGCCCATCACGCCGCGTCGCCCGGCCTTGGCCAGCGCCGCGGCCGCGATGGCCAGCAGGGTGCCACCCAGGCAATAGCCCATGGCATGCACCGGATGGGGTTTGTCCTGCAGGTGGCCGATCGCCTGCAACGTGTCCAGCACACCGAGCTTGAGGTAGTCGTCCATCGTGAGGTCGTGGTCGGACGCGTCCGGATTGCGCCAGGACAGCATGTACACCGTATGGCCCTGCTCCACGAGGTAGCGCACCATCGAATTCTGCGGCGAGAGATCGAGGATGTAGAACTTCATGATCCACGACGGGATGATGAAGACCGGCTCCGGATGCACGGTGGCCGTCTGCGCGTCGTAGCGGATCAGTTCCACCAGTCGGTTGCGGTGCACCACCTTGCCGGGCGTGATCGCCACATCGCGACCCACCTGGAAGCGTTCCTGTTGCGCGAGATCCTCGGTCGTCGGCACGCCGCTGGTGTCGGCCATCCAGTTGCGAAAACCCTTGACGAGGTGGGCACCGTTGGATTCGGCAACGTCCTGCAGCACCACCGGATTCGTGGCCAGCCAGTTCGCCGGTGCCATCACGCCCAGCCATTGCCGCGCGAAAAACCGGGTCAGATCGGCATGGTGCGCCGTCATGCCGGGAACCTGTGATGCCTCGCGCCAGAACGCCTCGGTGTTGCGGAAGCCGGTGCGCAACTGGCTGAACGGCCATCGGCCCCATGCCTCGTGGCGGAACCGGGGGTCGTCGTCGATCGCGGCCTGCTCGGCGTTCTCGACCGCTCCAAGGCTCAGCGTGTCGCGCGTCAACTGGGTGGCGAGCGCTGCCAGTTCCATCTGGCGACCGGGCGAAACGCCCAAGTGCCAGGCCCAATCGGCCATGGCCAAGGCCATGGAGATCGGCGAGAGTGAGCCGGTGACGGGCGCGGCGGCGGCGTGCACCAGGCGATCCAGGCGTTGGGTGGGTGTTTCTTCGACGCGCGGTGGCGAGGAGTGGTTGTTGGTTTTGTTGGCGTGGGGTCGGTTCATGATCGATGGACCCCGTCGTGCACGCATGCTTACCGCATGTCTTCTTGGCGAGGCCTACTCCATTGTCAAAGGCCGGCGGCACGGGGCCGTTGATCCGGGTCAAGAACGCTTGGGTTTCACCGCCGACCGCAGGGCGCGGCTGGCGAGAGCCGGTTCGGGCGCGCTTGATCCAACGCAAGATCACACGGGGCGAAGCTCCTAGCATGGGTCCATGGTCCCCGTGTTCGATCCGTTTCGGTTCGCGTCGGTTTCGCTGGATGTGCTGGCGGCGGCGCGAGGTGCGCGTGCAGCGGTGACGGCGCGGCAGCGGGTGCGGCTGCAGGAGGTGCTGGCGTCCGCAATGCGGGATTCAAGCTTCTACCGCGAGCACCTGGCCGGCCTCGGGCCAGACACGCCACTGCGCGATCTGCCCACGGTGACCCGCGCGGCCTTGATGGCGCGCTTTGACGAATGGGTCACCGATTCCCGCTTGCACCTGGTCGAGTTGAAAGCCTTCACGGCCGATCCACAGCGGCTCGGCGAACCCTACCTGGGGCGCTACGTGATCTGGGAAAGTTCGGGCACCAGCCTGCAACCCGGCGTGTTCGTGCAGGACGCGGCCACCATGGCGGTGTACGACGCCCTGGAGGCGCTGCGCCGCAGCGCGCCGTTGTCGCTGCGCCGCTGGTCCGATCCCCTGTACCTGGGCGAGCGACTGGCGTTTGTGGGTGCGATCGGCGGCCACTTCGCCAGCCACGTGTCGATCGAACGTCTGCGTCAGCTCAACCCCTGGATGCGCCTGCATTTCCGCAGTCATTCGATCCTGCAGCCGGTGCCGGCGCTGGTCGCCGCGCTCAACGGCGACGCGCCGACCGTGATCGCCACCTATCCGACGGTGGCCTCCCTGCTGGCCGAGGAGGCCGAACGGAGCGCGCTGACCTTTCGCCCGCGCGAAATCTGGACCGGTGGCGAAACGCTGGGTCTGGCGGCGCGCCGGCACATCGAGCGGGCCCTGCATTGCTCGGTGCGCAACAGCTTCGGCGCCTCCGAGTTCCTGACCATGGGCTGGGAGTGTGGTCACGGTCGCATGCACCTGAACGCCGACTGGGTGATTCTGGAACCGGTGGACGAACACGGGCGCGCGGTCCCAGCGGGGCAACTTTCGCATTCCTGCCTGCTGACCCACCTGGCCAACACCGTCCAGCCGCTGATCCGCTACGAACTCGGCGACCAGATCGCGGTCTTCGACGAGCCCTGTGCGTGCGGCTCGGCGATGCCGGTGATCGAGGTGCAGGGGCGCCGTGACGAACCGCTGGTGCTGACCGCTCCGGGAGGCCGGCGCGTCACCCTCTTGCCCATGGCATTGACCACCGTGATCGAGGAACAGGCGGGTGTCTACGACTTCCAGGTCCGCCAAACCGGCCCGCTGACGCTGGCCATGCGCCTGCCGGGTGACAATGGTGAGGCCCGCGCCGCCATGGTCCGTTGCCGGAACACGATGCAAGCCTTTGCCGTGGCTCATGGCATCCGCGGTCTCAACGTGGTCGAAGAACTGGGGCAGCCATTGCAACGGGGGCGCAGCGGCAAGATCACCCGGGTTCTGGCGACTCCGCCGCCGTCGCGCCATCAGATCCATCCGTAGCGTCGGCGGTACCAGGACTTCATGGCCTGCGTGAGTCCTGCGTAGCCCATGAGGAGCAGCAGCAGCCACCCGAAATACGCGGGCGGCAAGGCTTGCAGTTTGAAATGCGGTGCCAGCGGACCCATCGGCAGGAACAGACCCACGGCGGTGATGGCGAGCGTCATCAGCAGCAGCGGATTGGCGGCCCGGCTTTCGACGAACGGGATCAGCGGCGTGCGGATCAGGTGCACCACCAGGGTCTGCGTCAGCACGCCGAACACGAACCATCCCGACTGGAACAAAGTCTGGTCGGCGACGGTGGTGGCACCGAACACGTTCGCCATCAGCACGAACAAGGCCAGGTCGAACACCGAACTGACCGGGCCGAAACACACCATGAACCGACCGATCGAAGCCGGATCCCAGTGCAGCGGGCGGGTCACCAGTTCGTCGTCCACGCGGTCGAAGGGGATCGCCGACTGGGACAGGTCGTAGAGAAGGTTCTGAACCAGCAGCTGCATCGGCAGCATCGGCAGGAACGGCAGAAAGACGCTGGCCACCAGCACCGACAGCACATTGCCGAAGTTGGAACTCGCTGTCATGCGGATGTACTTCAGCATGTTGACGAAGGTGCGCCTGCCTTCCAGCACGCCCTGGTCGAGCACCAGCAGGTTTTTCTCCAGCAGGATGATGTCGGCGGCCTCCTTCGCGATGTCTACCGCGGTGTCGACCGAGATGCCGATGTCGGCCACGTGCAGCGCCGCCGCGTCATTGATGCCGTCGCCCATGAACCCGACCACATGCCCGTTGCCCTTGAGCAGGCGAACGATGCGTTCCTTGTGGGCTGGCGTGAGCTTGGCGAAGACGGTGGTGGTCTCGGCGCGGGCGGCGAGCTCGCGGTCATCCAGCGCCTCCACGTCCGAACCCAGCAGCACCTGCTCGGGTGGCAGGCCGACGTCGTGGCAGACCTTGGCGGTGACCACCTCGTTGTCACCGGTGAGGATCTTGACCGTGACGCCATGGCGCGCCAGCGCGGCCAGCGCAGGCGCGGTGGTTTCCTTGGCCGGATCGAGAAAGGCGATGTAACCGATCAGGGTCAAGGATTCCTCGTCCGCCACGCCGTAGTCCACCTTGTCAGGGGGGAACTCTTTCACAGCCACCGCAACCACCCGCAGGCCCTGTGCGTTCAGACCGTTTGTCAACGTGCGCTGGCGTTCCATCTGGGCCGCGTCGAGGGGCTCGGAGCGATCGTCCCGCCGCACGCGTGAGCACACCGCCAGCACCTCTTCGACCGCGCCTTTGCAGATCAGCAGATGGCACCGGTTGCGCTCGGCGACCACCACCGACATGCGGCGCCGGCTGAAGTCGAACGGCATTTCGTCCACCATCGCGTAGTCCGTCGCCACATTCAGTTCGCGATGGAGGTCCACATGCTGGAGCACCGCCACGTCGAGCAGGTTCTTCAGCCCGGTCTGGTAATGGCTGTTGAGGTAGGCCAACTGCAGCACCCGGGCCGACTCCGTACCCCAGGGGTCCGGATGTTGGGCGAGCACGATGCGATCCTGCGTCAGCGTGCCGGTCTTGTCGGTGCACAGCAGGTCCATCGCCCCGAAGTTCTGGATCGCGTCCAGGCGTTTCACGATCACTTTCTTGCGCGACAGAAACACCGCGCCGCGGGCCAGTGTCGACGTCACGACCATGGGCAGCATTTCCGGCGTCAGCCCGACGGCGATCGACAGTGCAAACAGCAGGGCCTGCAGCCAGTCGCCCTTGGTGAATCCGTTGAGCAGCAGCACCAGCGGCACCATGACCGCCATGAAGCGGATCAGCAGCCAGCTGACGCGGTTCACGCCGGCCTGAAACGACGTGGGCGACCGGTCGGTTGCGGCCACACGCTGCGCCAGCGCCCCGAAATAGGTATGGCGGCCGGTGGACAGCACCACGGCGGTGGCCGAGCCCGACACCACGTTGGTGCCCATGAACAGGATGTTGTCCAGTTCCAGCGGGTTGGTGGCCTGCGGGTCGCGCTGTTGCGGGAATTTCTCCACGGGCAGCGATTCGCCCGTCATCGCCGACTGGCCCACAAACAGGTCCTTGGCGGCGAGCAGGCGCAGATCGGCCGGAATCATGTCCCCGGCAGACAGTTGCAGCACCTCGCCCGGCGCCAGACGACGGATCGGCACCTCGATGTGATGAAGCTCGTTGCCCGAGGAGGTCGCGTCGAGGCTCGGGTCGCCAGCACGTGGACGGGCCGATGCATCGGGGGGGCGCCCTCGACGCAGCACGGTCGCAGTGCTGCTGACCATGGACTTCAGGCGGTCCGCCGCAGCGTGCGAACGCCGCTCCTGCCAGAAGCGCAGCCCGGTGGACAGTGCGACCATGCTCGTGATGACGGAGGCGGCCTGGGTGTCGTCAGTGGCCCAGGAAATGACGGCCAGAACCGTCAACAGCAGGTTGAACGGGTTGCCATAGCAGTGCCCGAGGTGCGTCCACCAAGGCAGGGGTTTTTCGTGCTCGACCTCGTTGGGTCCGGCCCGGCGCAGCGCGGAACGCGCCTCGGCGTCGGTCAGGCCGGTGGCGTGGCTGTCCAGTGTGCGCAGCAGGTCCTGGGCATCGGCACGCGCCGCGCTGCACAGGGAACGGCCCAAAGCCTCCGGGACATCACGGCTGACGGCGGTGGCCGCCAGCGATTCCAGCATCGCCACGCGCCGGAACAGCCGGTAGATGGCGCGGGTGCGCAGAAAGCGCGCAAAAAGTCCGGAGTGCCGGGTGGTCTTCATGGGTGTTTCATGGGCGGCGGCCGCCACCTTACACCCGTGGCGCAGTTTGAATCCTGCGTCAGATCATGCCGTCAAACATCATCACGTCGACCGTGTCGCCCACCGCCACATTGCCCTGGTCGTGGTGCAGCACGATCAGGCCATTGCCCTGCACCATGGAACTGAGCACACCCGAGCCCTGGTTGCCGGTGGTTCGCACCTGCAGCGTGCCGTCGGCGGCGGTGCTGACGATGCCACGTTGGTATTCGGTGCGCCCCGGCTTCTTGCGCAGGGCTTCCTGGCACACCGCCCGCAGCAGCGGTGGCGCCGGTGTGGTGCAGCCCATCATGCGCAGCAGGGCCGGGCGCACGAAGGCCAGAAAGGTCACCATCACGGCCACGGGGTTGCCGGGCAGGCCGAACAGGATGGCGCCAGGGATGTCCTTGTCGCCCGCATCGCGGGCGTCGTCGGGGGTCGTCTGGCCCGAAAGTGGCATCGAGGCCGTGTCCGAATGACTATCGAAATGTGAGCTTGTGGTGGCCATTCCGCGCTGGGAAGAGGCTGTTTTGGTGCCTGAAACGCGCCCCACGGCCATCGGGCGGCCCGGGCGCATGGCGATGCGCCAGAAGGCCACGTCACCGAGCTGCTTCATCATCGTTTTGGTGAAGTCGGCCTCGCCCACGCTGACGCCGCCGCTGGTGATGATCGCATCGGCCTGCGCAGCCGCCTGCGTGAACGCGGCCTCCAGCAAGGCCGGCTCGTCGCGCACCACGCCCAGGTCGATCACCTCGCAGCCGAGCCGCGTCAGCAGGCCGAACACGGTGTAGCGGTTGCTGTCGTACACCGCGCCTTCCCGGGGCGCGTCGCCGATGCTGAGGATCTCGTCGCCCGTCGAAAAATACGCCACCCGCAGGCGCCGAAACACAGGCACCGCACCCACGCCCAGACTGGCCAGCAGCCCGCAGGCGGCCGGGCCGATGCGGGTGCCGGCGGGCAGCGCGGCGCGACCGGCCATCAGGTCCTCGCCCAGCAGCCGGCGGTTGTCGCCACGCTGCAGCACATTGGGCGGAATGCGGACCGTTTCGCCTTCGACCCGCGTGAATTCCTGCGGCACCACGGTGTCCAGGCCGGTCGGCATGATGGCGCCGGTCATGATCTTCACGCACTCGCCCGGGCCGACCGATCCCTGCCAGGCCTTGCCCGCCAGCGCGGTGCCGACGATCCTGAGCGCCAGCGCCTCGCCGGTACGAAGCTGCGCACCGTCGAAGGCAAAACCGTCCATGGCCGAGTTGTCGTGCGGCGGCACGCTGATCGGCGAGATCACGTCCCGGGCCAGCACCCGGTCGAGCGCGGCAAAGATGGCCACGTCCTCGACCGCCGTGACCGGTTCCACCAGCCGCGCGAGAAATCGATTCACGTCGGCCGCGCGCAAGGCCTGCGGGTCGTAGCCCTGCAGCTCGGCGGCAATCTGTTCCAGCGTCTTCATCGTGTTTCCAGCGAATGCAGGTCGGCCAGGGTGTTGGCGTTGAAGAAGGCCCGCGGGTCGTCGCCGGGCCCATCGAACGGCACGATCACGGTCTTGTGCTGCGCGGTCCAGCGGTCGATCTTTCGCCCACCCGCCGCGGTGAAAGCCACCAGGCTTTCCAGCAGCTCGGTACGCAGCAGGCAGAACACCGGCTGGGTGCGCAGCTGGCCATCTTCTTCGCGCGCGGCCGCCATGGCGATGTCGGCGCTCTCGCGCACCGCGGCCTCTGCAAGCCGCGCGGCCAGATCGAGCGGGAACAACGGCGTGTCGCAGGGCACGGTGAGCAGCCACGGTGTGGCGCAGTGCTCCAGCCCGGCCATGAACCCGGCCAGCGGACCCGCGAAATCCGGCAGCGAGTCCGGCCACACCGGCGCGCCGAACGATTCGTAGGCGGCGATGTTGCGGTTGGCGTTGATCAGCGCCTCGCCGATGAGACCCCCCTGCTGCATCTGCAGGCGCATCAGCGTGTGCAGGGCCAGCGGGGTGCCGTTGAAGGTCTGCAGGCCTTTGTCGGCGCCGCCCATGCGGGAGCCTCGGCCGCCGGCCAGGATGAGGGCGGTGGTGCTGCCGGGCTTTGGGGTGTTCATGGGGTCCTGGAGCAGGCGGTGCGGTGACGGCAAGTTGGGGGGCGAGGTGGGCTCAGCCGCCGATATAGCTCATCTCCACCCGGCGCGCGCCGCCACCGGCGTCGGGCGCCAGGGTGCCGCGCAGCTCCGAATAGCGGTCTGTTCGGCCTTGCCAGATCGCGCCGATCGCCGAGGCGATGTCGTCGTCGCTGGCGCCGCCGCGGATCAGGGTGCGCAGGTCGTGGCCCTGGCCCGCGAACAGGCACAGGTAGAGCCGGCCCTCGGTGGACAGGCGGGCGCGGTTGCAGTCGCGGCAGAAGGCCTGGGTCACGCTGCTGATGACGCCGATTTCGCCCAGTGCGGGGTCGTGCCGGCCGTCGGGGCCGGCATAGCCCCAGCGCTCGGCGGTCTCACCGGGCGCCGACGGCTCCAGTTGGACCAGGGGCAGCTCGGCGTGGATGCGCCGCACCACGTCGGCGCTGGGCAGCACCTCGTCCATGCGCCAGCCGTTGGTGGCGCCCACATCCATGTACTCGATGAAGCGCAGGACGATGCCAGTGCCGCGGAAGTGCCGGGCCATGGGCAGGATTTCGTGCTCGTTGGTGCCGCGCTTGACCACCATGTTGACCTTCACCGGCCCCAGGCCGGCCGCGCGCGCGGCGTCGATGCCCGCCAGCACGTCGGCCACCGGGAAATCGACGTCGTTCATGCGGCGGAACACCGCGTCGTCCAGGCCGTCGAGGCTGACGGTGACGCGCCGCAGGCCCGCGTCGCGCAGCGAGCGCGCCTTGCGCGCCAGCAGCGAGCCGTTGGTGGTGAGCGTGATGTCCAGCGCTGCGCCGGCGGGCGTGCGCAGCGCGGCGAGCTGTTCGATCAGCGCTTCGATGTTCTTGCGCAGCAGCGGCTCGCCACCGGTCAGGCGGATCTTGCGCACGCCGTGGGCCACGAACAGGCGGGCGATGCGTGTGATCTCTTCGAAGCTCAGCAGCGCGGCGTGCGGCAGATAGGGGTAGTCCTTGTCGAACACTTCCTTGGGCATGCAGTAATTGCAGCGGAAGTTGCAGCGGTCGGTGACGCTGATGCGCAGGTCGGCGAGCGGCCGGCCCAGGGCGTCGGCGAGGCGGCCGTCGGCCGTGACGGGCCGCTCGGGCACCACGGCGGCCAGCGGGGCGATGCGTCCATCGACCAGAGGGATCACTCGTTCGGACATGCGGGCGATTATGCCGGGGTGTCAACAGCCAACGTGGGGCCGGCGGTGCCGAAAACCGCGAACCGCCAAAGGCTCAGCGGGCGGTCGGCTTCAGCGCCGCTTCGACGGCCTGCGCCAGTTCGCGGCTTTGTGGCGTCACGTCCGAGTCGAAGCTCTGCACCCGGCCATCAGGGGTGATCAGGTACTTGTGGAAATTCCATTTCGGCGCCTTGCCCGACACCCGCACCAGCTGGGCGTACAGCGGGTCTTGCCGGATCGGCGTGGTGAGTTTCTCGCCCACGGTGAAGGTCACGCCGTAATTGACCTGGCAGAACTCGGCAATCTGTTTGTTGCTGCCGCGTTCCTGCGCGCCGAAGTCGTTGGCGGGCAGGGCCACGACACGCAGGCCCTCGCGACCGTAGCGCTGGTGCAGCTTCTCCAGACCCTCGTACTGCGGCGTGAAGCCGCACGCGCTGGCGGTGTTGACCAACAGAACGGCCCGTGCGTCCAGGCGGCACAGGTCCACCGGTGCACCACCGACGATCGGGTTGACCGGGTAGCGGTCCAGACCGGCGCAAAAGCTGGCGGCCTGGGCACCGGCGGACATGCCCAGCAGCAGGGTGGCAAGGGTCGCGGCGAAGGTAAAGGCGGGTTTCATGCGCCCACTGTAGGGCAGCGCCAAAAGCCCTGCCCGCATCCCCGTCATACGCAGCGCGCGCCGTCCACCTCGATGCAGACCCCGCTGATGAAGGATGCCTCGTCGCTCGCCAGGTACAACGCGGCGTTGGCCACGTCGAGCGAGGTGGAGAAGCGCCCCAGCGGGATGGTGGCGCGGAACCTGGCCAGCCGGTCTTCGGTGAGTTCGCCGCCGGCGAATTCGGTGGCCAGGCCGGTGGTCGGGTTGAACACCGGGTTGATGCAGTTCACGCGGATGTTGTCGGGCCCCAGTTCGGCGGCCAGCGACTTGCTGGTGGTGATGACCGCGCCCTTGGAGCCGTTGTACCAGGTCAGGCCCGGGCGGGGGCGCACACCGGCGGTGGAGGCGATGTTGATGAAGCTGCCGCCACCGTTGGCGCGCAGGGCCGGCACGGCGTGCACGGTGGACAGGTAGATGCTCTTGACGTTGACCGCGTAGCAGCGGTCGAATTCTTCCTCGCTGACTTCCAGTGCCGGCCGGTTCCGGTGCGTCCAGCCGGCGTTGTTGACCATGGCGTCGAGCTTGCCGTGGCGCTGCACCGCGGCCGCCACCAGGGCCTTGACCTCGGCGGATTTCGTCACGTCGGCCTTGAAGAAGGCCGCATCGCCGCCGGCGCGCAGGATCTCCTCGACCACCTGGGTGCCCAGCGCTTCGTTGATGTCGTTGACGATGACGCGCGCGCCTTCGGCCGCCAGGCGCAGGGCGATGCCCTCGCCAATGCCGCCGCCGGCGCCCGTGACGATGATGGATTTGTTCTTGACGCGCATGATGGTGTTCGCTCCGTTTGCTATATTAATGATAGCTAATTGTGGCCATTCCACGCTGGGAAGGTGCCGATTTTTTGTTGAAATGGGTCGTTTTCGGCCGCTGGCAGCGGTGTCGGCCTTCAGCCGTGCCGCACCGCCACGGTTTTCAGCGTGGTGAAGCCGTACAGGGCCTCGAAGCCCTTCTCGCGGCCGTAGCCGGACGACTTCACGCCGCCGAAGGGCAGTTCCACGCCGCCGCCGGCGCCGTAGTTGTTGATGAAGACCTGGCCGCTCTTCACGCGCCGGGCCATGCGGAACTGGCGCGCGCCATCGCGCGTCCAGACGCCGGCCACCAGACCGAAGCGGGTGGCGTTGGCCAGCTCGACCGCGTGGTCTTCGTCGCGAAAGCTCATGGCCGACAGCACCGGGCCGAAGACCTCGTCCTGTGCCAGCCGGTGCGCCACCGGCACGTCGCGCAGCAAGGTGGGGGCCTGGTAGTAGCCGGTCTCGGGGGCCTCGTCCACCACCTGGCCCTGCGCCACCATCGGAATGCCGGCCACCTGCGCGTCGCTGAGGAAGTCCCAGACCCGCTGCAGTTGGCTCTGCCGGATCAGCGGGCCGACGTCCAGGTCGAGGATGGCGGGGCCGACGCGCAGTTTCTCGAACGCCTGGCCCAGGCGCTCCAGCACCGATTCGTAGATCAGCTCGTCGATCAGCACCCGCGAGCCGGCGCTGCAGGTCTGGCCGGCGTTCTGCACGATCGCGTTGATCACAAAAGGCAGGGCGGCGTCCAGGTCGGCATCGGCGAAGATGATCTGCGGGCTCTTGCCGCCGAGTTCCAGCGTGACCGGGCAGTGGCGCTCGGCCGCCACCTGCTGGATGATCGTGCCCACCGAGGGGCTGCCGGTGAAGCTGATGTGGTCGACGCCCGGGTGGCGGGCCAGCGCGTCGCCCACCTCGTGGCCGTAGCCGGTCACGATGTTGATGGCCCCGGCCGGGAATCCCACCTCGGCCGCGAGCTGCGCGACGCGGATCAGGCTCAGACAGGCGTCCTCGGCGGGTTTGACCACGCTCACGTTGCCCGCCGCCAGCGCGCCGCCCACGCTGCGCCCGAAGATCTGCATCGGGTAGTTCCACGGAATGATGTGGCCGGTCACGCCGTGCGGCTCGCGCCAGGTGAAGACGCTGTAGCCGTCGAGGTAGGGGATGGTGTCGCCGTGCAGTTTGTCGCAGGCCCCGGCATAGAACTCGAAATAACGCGCCAGCGCGGCGGCGTCGGCCTTGGCCTGCTTGGTGGGTTTGCCGCAGTCGCGCTGTTCGATGGCGGCGAGTTCGTCGGCGTGTTCGGCCACCTTGGCCGACAGCTTCATCAGCAGGCGGCCGCGTTCGACGGCGGTGGTGCGGCTCCACACCGCGTCGAAGCACTCGCGCGCGGCGTGCACGGCGGCGTCGATGTCGCTCGCGTTGCTGCGCTGGATGTCGTCGTAGGGCTGGCCGTCGGAAGGATCGATGACCGGGATGGTGCGTCCGGACGAAGAGGGGGCCGACGCGTTCGCGATGTAATTGAGCTGCATGGCGTGTATTTTGCGCCAATGCCCGTCAGCAGACGAGGTCCGGCGCGCGCCTCTGGCGCAGAATGGACGCATGGGCTGCCAGGAAGAACCATGACCAGGGAGTGCACGCGGACCGACCCCGACCCGCCACGGCAAGCGCTGCCCGCGGGCATCTGGGTGCTGGGCTTCGTGAGCCTGCTGATGGACGTGTCGTCCGAGATGATCCACAGCCTGCTGCCGCTGTTCATGGTTGGCACGCTCGGCATGAGTGTGGTCGTGGTGGGGCTGATCGAAGGGCTGGCTGAATCCACCGCGCTGACGATGAAGGTGTTTTCCGGGGTGATCAGCGACTACGTGGGCCGGCGCAAGCTGTTGGCCGTCATCGGCTACGGGTTGGGCGCGTTGACCAAACCGCTGTTCGCGCTCGCACCGGGTGCCGGGCTGGTGTTCACGGCGCGCATGCTCGACCGCGTCGGCAAGGGCATACGCGGCGCGCCGCGTGACGCGCTGGTGGCCGACCTCGCGCCGCCCGACCAGCGCGGCGCCGCATTCGGCTTGCGGCAGGCGCTCGACACCGTGGGCGCTTTTGCAGGGCCCTTGATCGCCGTCGGGCTGATGCTGCTGTGGGCCAACGATTTCAGGGCGGTATTCGCCGTGGCAGTCATCCCGGCGGCACTTGCGGTGCTGCTGCTGGTCGTCGGGGTGCGCGAACCGCCGCCTGCGCAGGGGGCGGTCCGGGCCAATCCGATCTCCCGGGCCAACCTTGTGCGCCTCGGGGCTGGCTACTGGTGGGTGGTCGGCATCGGCGCCGTGTTCACGCTGGCACGGTTTTCCGAGGCCTTTCTGGTGCTGCGCGCCGAGCAGACCGGTGTGCCACTGGCGCTGGTACCACTGGTGATGGTGGCGATGAACGGGGTGTATGCGGCCGCCGCCTATCCCTTCGGCAAACTGGCAGACCGCATGGCCCATACGCGCCTGCTGCTGTGGGGGCTGGCCGTGTTGATTGCCGCCGACCTGGTGCTCGCCGCCAGCAACCACTGGATCGCCCTGCTGGCAGGCGTGGCGCTGTGGGGCGTGCACATGGGCATGACGCAGGGCCTGCTGGCCGCAATGGTGGCCGACGTGGCGCCTGCTGACCTGCGCGGAACGGCCTTCGGCTTTTTCAATCTCATGAGCGGGATGGCCCTGTTGCTGGCCAGCGCGGTGGCGGGCGTGCTGTGGCAGCAGGTTGGCGCGGTGGCCACGTTTGCGGCGGGCGCGGTGTTCAGTGGGCTCGCGATGGTGGGTTTGCTGGCGCGAGGCCGACTTCAGGCAGGTTGAAGGTCCGCGTGCGGGCCCTGGCGGTGACCTGGGGCGTATACCGGCTCAAGCCCGCTGGCCCACCACCGAATAGCTCGGCGCGTTGTCTCGCAGCCAGTCGTCCGACAGCGTGCTGTGCTGTTGCGCCGGATGAAAGTCCGGCCGGAACCAGGCGCGCCAAGGCTTGACGTTTGCGCGGATCATGCCCTCGCGCCCGAACAGGAAGCTCGCCGCGCTCTTCCAGGTGCTCCAGCGCCACAGGGTGCCATCGCGGTGCAGGTTGTTGACCGTCTGGCGCAGGGTATCGGCCAGGAAGAAAAAGGTGACGCGGCGCATCCACTTGAGCCGCCAGCGCTCGCTGCCGCCGAGCGCCTGGTAGAGATCGAAGGCGGTGCTCTTGTGTTCGGCCTCCTCGGCACTGTGCCACAGCCACAGGGTCTTCAGGCGCGGCTCGGTGCCGTCCAGGCACTCGGGGTGGCTGAGCATCCATTCGGCGAACAGGGCGGTGAAATGCTCGTTGGCCGCGGTGATGGCCAGGCCGTGGCGCGGATCCATGCCGTTCATCAGCGCCAGGCGCTTGCGCGCACGCGGTTCCCAGTCGTTGACCAGGCCGTGTTTCTCGATCTGCGCGTTGAACAGGCTGTGGATGCGCCGGTGCGTGGCTTCCTGGCCGATGAAGCCCTGCACCTCGTCCTTGAGGCGCGCCTGCTGTTCGGGCGGCAAGGCCTTGAGGCCGGCGCGCACCGAGTCGATGAAGAACTGCTCGCCGATCGGAAAACTCATCGACAGCGCGCCGAAGAAGGCGCTGCGAAACGCGTCGCCGCCGCACCAGTGGCGTTGCACGGGCGTTTCCAGATCGATCAGCAGGCGGCGCACGACGAGTTCGGTCATGGGGTGTCTCCGGTTGTTTTCAGGCGGGGGCCTAGTTTGGTACGAAATAGTACCAGACCTTGCGGCGGGCGCGTGCCGCGCCTCAGCACCCGGTCCGTGTGGCGCCGTGGCACAGTACGGGGCTGAACCGATCCACGCCACCGAGGCGCCACCATGTCCCAGGAACCACCCGCCAACGACCACCCCAGCCGCCTGCTGCAGGGGCTGGCGCAGGCCGTCGCCGCCAAAGGGTATGCCGACACCACGATCTCCGACATCGTGCGCGAGGCCGGCGTGTCGCGCCGCACCTTCTACGAACATTTCGACGGCAAGCCGGCGGCGTTGATCGCGCTGTACGAATCGGCCAGCCGCCGCGGGCTTCGGGTGTTGAGGGACGCCATCGATCCGTCCCGCGACTGGCAGACGCAGGTCGACCAGGCCCTGGGCGCCTACCTGGGCAGCCTGGCCCAGAACCCGGTGCTGTTGCGCACGCTGTTTGTCGAAATCCTCGGCCTGGGCGCCACCGGCCTGGCCGCGCGGCGCCGGGTGCACGATGTCATGGCGGACTTCATGCTGGAAGTGATCAATGCCGGCCAGGCCTCGGTCCGGCTGGAGCGCGCGATGGCGCTCGCGGTGGTTGGCGGCATCCATGAACTGGTGCTGCAGGCCTTGGAGCAGGACCGTGCCGCGTCCTTGCCCGAACTGGCCGTCCCGGCCGGCCGGCTGCTGCGCGCGGTGGTGCTGGCGCCATCGGCTTGAGGCGATGCGGGGCTGTAACCGTGACCGAGCCGGCTTTTTTTGCCCTGATTTAGGCATCCAGTCAGCCCATTCCCAGCGTCGGATGGCCACCAGCCGCTATCGAATTGATATCGATCGAGTGTCCGGATTTTTCACCTGAACCCTGCCCATGAACTCCGATCCGGCCCCCAGGCCCGCCCCCGACCACCGCCCGCTGCTGCGCAGCCTGTTCGACGCCGCCGTCGCCGCCGCGCAGCCGGCCCTGTGCCTGCCGCCGCACCTGCCACCGCGCCCGAAGGGCCGCACGATCGTCATCGGCGCGGGCAAGGCCTCGGCCGCGATGGCGCGCGCGCTCGAAGACCACTGGGACGGTCCCCTGGAAGGCCTGGTGATCACCCGCTACGGCTACGAGGTGCCGTGCCGGCGCATCCAGATCGTGCAGGCCGCGCACCCGGTGCCGGACGCCGCCGGGCTCGCCGCCACGCGAGGTCTCCTGGGCTTGGTGAGCGGGCTCACGGCGGACGACCTGGTGATCGCGCTGATCTCGGGCGGCGGCTCCTCGTTGCTGGTGGCGCCCGGTGAGGGCCTCACCCTGGACGACAAGCGGGCCGTGAACGCGGCCCTGCTCCGCAGCGGCGCCAGCATCTCGGAGATGAACTGCGTGCGCCGCCACCTCTCGGCCATCAAGGGCGGTCGGCTGGCAGCCGCCTGCCATCCGGCGCGGGTGCTGACCCTGCTGATCTCCGATGTACCGGGCGACCACCCGATTGACATCGCCTCCGGCCCCACGGTGGCCGACCCGACCACCAGCGCCGATGCGCTGGCCATCGTGGCGCGTTACCGCATCGACCTGCCCGAGGCGGCGCGGACGCTGCTGGCGAGCGGCGCCGGCGAAAGCGTCAAGCCCGGCGATCCGCGGCTGGCCCGCATCGAGACCCGCCTGATCACCGCGCCCCAGATCGCGCTGGAGGCCGCCGCGCAGGTGGCGCGGGCTGCCGGCTTCACGCCCCACATCCTGGGCGACGGCCTGGAGGGCGAGGCGCGCGATCTGGGCAAGGTGATGGCCGGCATCGCGCGCCAGGTGGTGGCGCACGGTCAGCCGTTTCAGCCGCCCTGCGTGCTGCTGTCGGGCGGTGAGAGCACGGTCACGCTGCGCGGCTCCGGTCGTGGCGGGCGCAACGTGGAGTTCCTGCTGGCCCTCGGCGTGGCGCTGGAGGGTCTGGCCGGCGTGCACGCGCTGGCCGGCGACACCGATGGCGTCGATGGCGCCGAGGAGATCGCCGGCGGATTTCTCACGCCCGACACCCTGGCGCGCGCCTGGGCGGCGGGCATCAACCCGCGCGCCAGCCTCGACACCAACGACGGCCACGGCTTCTTCCAGGCGCTCGGTGATTCGGTGATCACCGGGCCGACGCTGACCAACGTGAACGATTTCCGCGCCATCGTGATCGAGGCGGGCGCCAGAACCACCGCCTGACGGCCAATTTGAGGATCCGATCGGCCTGATCCCAATGTCAGCCGGCCACGGGCAGCTATTGATTCAGTAGCAAACAAAAAAACCCGCCGAAGCGGGTTTTTTCGGTTGAAGCGGGTCGCCCGAGGCAGGCCCGCTTGCGCCGGGTGGCTCAGCCGCCGTGGAACTTCACCACCAGCGGCACGATCAGCAGCGCCACGATGTTGATGATCTTGATCAGCGGGTTGACGGCCGGGCCGGCGGTGTCCTTGTAGGGGTCGCCCACGGTGTCGCCGGTCACGGCGGCCTTGTGCGCCTCGGAGCCCTTGCCGCCGTGGTTGCCGTCTTCGATGTATTTCTTGGCGTTGTCCCACGCGCCGCCGCCGGTGCACATCGAGATGGCCACGAACAGGCCGGTCACGATGGTACCCATCAACATGCCGCCCAGCGCTTTCGGGCCGAGGACCAGGCCGACCAGGATCGGCACCACCACCGGCAGCAGCGACGGGATCATCATCTCCTTGATCGCGGCCTTGGTCAGCATGTCCACCGCCACGCCGTATTCGGGCTTGGCCGTGCCTTCCATGATGCCCTTGATGGTGCTGAACTGGCGGCGCACCTCGATCACCACCGAGCCGGCCGCGCGGCCGACCGCTTCCATCGCCATCGCGCCGAACAGGTAGGGGATCAGGCCGCCGATGAACAGGCCCACGATCACCATCGGGTCCGACAGGTCGAAGCTGATCTGCTTGCCGTAGGTCTCGAGCTTGTGGGTGTAGTCGGCAAACAGCACCAGCGCGGCGAGGCCGGCGGAGCCGATGGCGTAGCCTTTGGTGACGGCCTTGGTGGTGTTGCCCACTGCGTCCAGCGGGTCGGTGATGTCGCGCACGCTGGAGGGCAGTTCGGACATCTCGGCGATGCCGCCGGCGTTGTCGGTGATCGGGCCGTAGGCGTCCAGTGCCACCACGATGCCGGCCATGCTCAGCATGGAGGTGGCGGCCACGGCGATGCCGTACAGGCCGGCCAGCGCGTAGGCCACGACGATGGCCAGGCAGACGAACAGCACCGGCCAGGCGGTGGAGCGCATCGACACGCCCAGACCGGCGATGATGTTGGTGCCGTGACCCGTGGTGGACGCCTGCGCGATGTGGCGCACCGGCGAGTACTGCGTTCCGGTGTAGAACTCGGTGATCCACACCAGCGCGGCGGTCAGCACCAGGCCGACGGCGCAGGCGCCGAACAGGCGCATCTGGCTGCCACTTGCGGCAATGGCGTTGTCGGGGATGATCCACAGGGTCACGCCGTAGAAGGCGATCAGCGACAGCACGCCCGCCACGGCCAGGCCTTTGTACAGGGCCGGCATCACGTTGGTCATGCCCGGCGAGGCCTTGACGAAGAAGCAGCCGATGATCGACGCGACGATGGACACGCCACCCAGCGCCAACGGGTACAGCACCGCGTTCATCGGCGAGGTGGCCACCAGCAGCGCACCCAGCACCATGGTGGCGATCAACGTCACCGCGTAGGTCTCGAACAGGTCGGCGGCCATGCCGGCGCAGTCGCCGACGTTGTCGCCCACGTTGTCGGCGATCACGGCCGGGTTGCGCGGGTCGTCCTCGGGGATGCCGGCTTCCACCTTGCCCACCAGGTCGGCGCCGACGTCGGCGCCCTTGGTGAAGATGCCACCGCCCAGACGCGCGAAGATCGAGATCAGCGAGGACCCGAAGGCAAAGCCGATCAGCGGGTTCAGCAGGTCGGCCAGCTTGCGGTCGGGCGTCAGGTTGCCGTTGCCGACCAGGAACCAGAAGAAACCGGCCACGCCCAGCAGGCCCAGGCCCACCACCAGCATGCCGGTGATGGCACCGCCGCGGAAGGCCACGTCCAGCGCCGGGCCGATGCCCTTGGTGGCGGCCTGCGCGGTGCGCACGTTGGCACGCACCGAGACGTTCATGCCGATGAAGCCGCAGGCGCCGGAGAGCACCGCGCCGATGATGAAGCCCACGGCGGTCTTGCCGTCCAGGAAGACGCCGATCAGCACCGCCAGCAGCACGCCGACGATGGAGATGGTCTTGTACTGGCGGGCCAGATAGGCCGCCGCGCCAGCCTGGATGGCCGCCGCGATTTCCTGCATCCGGGCATTGCCCGCGTCCTGGGAAAGAATCCATCCGCGGGCCCAGAAACCGTACACCACGGCAATGAGACCGCAGACAAGCGCCAGAATGAGCGCCGAGTTGCCTGTCATGTGTTACTCCTCGAATCGTTGTTTCGCGTGGAAGGGGTTCAACGCCGTGGAGGAACCCCCGCTGCGTTGCTTCCTCGCTCCCGATCCGGGGAGCCGATTGGCCAACGGACGCAATGTAACTTGATTTGGGCCGCCTGCCGGGACCGGCGCAAGGCCGGTGAAAGTAAAATCAGGGTTAATCCCAAGGTCGCTGCATTTTTTCTGATCCACCTCAAACACCAAAGACTGATCCATGTCCCTCGACAACGTCACCCCCGGCCCGAAGGCGCCTGAAGAGTTCAACGTCATCATCGAAATTCCGATGAACGCCGACCCCGTCAAGTACGAGGTGGACAAGGCCACCGGCGCCATCTTCGTGGACCGCTTCATGAGCACGGCCATGCATTACCCCACCAACTACGGCTACGTGCCCAAGACGATTTCCGGCGACGGCGATCCGGTGGACGTGCTGGTGGTCACGCCGGTGCCGCTGATTCCGGGCGTGGTGGTGCCGTGCCGCGCCATCGGCATCCTGAAGATGGAAGACGAAGCGGGACAGGACGGCAAGGTGCTCGCCGTGCCGACCAAGAAGATCCTGTCGCTCTACTCGCGCTGGGAAAAGCCCGAAGACCTGAGCCCGATCCGCCTGAAGACCATCGCGCACTTCTTCGAGCACTACAAGGATCTCGAAGAAGGCAAGTGGGTCAAGATCCTGGGCTGGGAAGGTCCGGAGGCGGCCAGGCAGGAAATCGTCGACGGCATCGCCAACTACGCGAAGACGCAGGCCTGAATCGCCCGCTGAGCCTCATCAGACCGGGCCAGCAGCGAGGCCCCTGCAAAGAAAAACGCCTGTCCGGTTTTGCCGGACAGGCGTTTGTTCTTTCGGATTCACCGGCCGGGGCGGGCGGTGTCAGCGATCGGGGTCGGGGTACAGCAAGCCGTGCAGTCCGCGCTTGCGCTCGAAGGCTTTCCAGGCGCCTTCGGGCTGGGCCAGGCGGTCGGCCACCGCGTACATCGCGCTGGGGTTCATGCCGATGCCCAGGTGGCTCGCGATGACCTCGATGTTCTCCGTGTGCGGGTTGGCCCTGCTGCGCTTCTGCAGGCTGCCTTTCCAGGCCACGATGCCATCGCTGCGCGAGAAGATGCTGGTGGTGGGAACCGGCGGTGCGACCGGCAGCTGGAAGCGCCGTGATTCGGCCTTGACGTCGCGTCCGCTGGTGAGCCGGAACAGCCGCCAGGCGTTGGTGGTTTGCGGGGCCCCCGCGAAAGGCGTTCCCAGCGTGATGACGCAGCGCACCCATTGCGGGTGCAGCTTGGCCAGTTCGCGCGCATAGATCCCGCCCAGGCTCCAGCCGATCAGGCTGACCTTTCGTTTGCCCGCCTTGAGGAAGGTCTCGTGGATCTGGTGCGAGCCCGCCTCCAGCACCCCGGCGCGTGGACCGAAATTGTGGCCCTGGTTCCAGCCGCTCACGGCGTAGTTGCGGCTGCTCAGGTAACCCCGCAACGGCACGGTCGAGCCATCGCTGGCCGACAGCCCCGGGAACACGATGACGGGATGGCCGTCACCCATGGGCGCGCGCTGCAGCAGAGGCCAGAACGGAACGATGGCGCCGAACTCCCAGAACGCCCGGAACTCCATGGCCATCAGCCACGGGCTTGGTGGCGGGCCGTCATGGGCCTCGTGCAGCTCGGGCGATGGTGGTGGCTGTGGGATGGCTTCGGAGCGGGTCATGCGAGGTCTTCCTTGCGAGGGTGGAACCGGCGCCAAAGGTAGCAGCTTTTTGGGAGCGGATGTCGGTTTCAAGGCCCTTGCTGCACCCCGATCCCCCCCGAGGCGTCACCTGCGCGACGGTCAGTCCGCAAAAACCGCTCTGGCGCTGCCCGGCGCCGTGCATGGCCGGGTGGCGATGCCATCCTGCGTCAATCGATGTCGATCGCGTGCACCCCGAAGCAGCCCGCGCGCCGGTCGGCAAAGTAGCGCTGCAGGGTCTCGCGCACGGTCCGGAACGCGATCTCGTCCCAGGGAATTTCGGCCTCGGTGAAGAGACGGGCTTCGAGCGTTTCATGGCCGGGGTCGAACTGCTCGCTCAGCAGCCGGGCCCGGTAGAACAGGTGCACCTGGCCGACCCGCGGCACGCTGAGCACGCTGAACAAGGCCTCCATTTCGAACCGGGCGCCGGCCTCCTCCTCGGTCTCGCGGGCCGCGCCTTGCAGTGTGGTCTCGCCGAGTTCCATGAAGCCGGCGGGCAGGGTCCACTTGCCTTTTCGTGGCTCGATGTTGCGCAGGCACAGCAGCACCCGGTCACCAAGGTGCGGCACGGTGCCCACCACGTTCAGCGGGTTTTCGTAGTGGATGGTGTGGCAGGCGGTGCAGATCGCCCGCTCCTTGGTGTCGCCGTCGTCGGGCAGGCGGTAGGCCACGGTGGTGCCGCAGTTTCGGCAATGCTTGATGGGGCTGCGGTGCATGCGCGCAAGTTTAGGCCCAAAAACAAAGGGCTCCCTGCGGAGCCCTTTGCGAAGGTGTCTTCCCCCCGATCAGGACTTGGTGGTCTTGGTGTTCTTCTCGATCAGGGCGCGCGCGGTGTCGAGCAGCTTGCGGCCGTCGAAGCCCTTCTTGTTCATGTCCTCGACCCATTCGGCCTCGATCGGGCGCGACTTGCGCCGGAACTCCTGTGCCTCCGCCGGGCCGACGGTGAAGATGGTGTTGCCGCGCCCCACGGCCGACTGGCGCCCGGCCGCGTCGCCGGCCTGCTGCACCTTGCCGAGCCAGGCGGAGGTTGCCAGGCCGGAGTTGTTGTCGATCACCTTTTTCAGGTCCGGCGGCAGCGAGTTGTACTTGGCCTTGTTCATGGCCATCACGAACGTCGTGGTGTAGAGCGCGCCGCCGGCCGGGTCGAACTCGGCGTGGTACTTGGTGAGCTCCTGCACCTTGACCGACGGCACCACTTCCCAGGGAATCACGCAGCCGTTGATGGTGCCCTTGCTCAGCGCGTCGGGAATGTTGGGCAGGGGCATGCCCACCGGCGTCGCGCCCAGGATGCCCATCAGCTTGGTGACCTGCCGCGTGGGCGCGCGCATTTTCAGGCCCTTCATGTCACCCACCGTCTTGACCGGTTTGTCTGCCGTGTGGATGACACCGGGGCCGTGCACATGCAGCGCGATGACCTGCACGTCCTTGAACTCGTCGGGCGCCATGGTCTGCACGTATTCCCAGTACGCCTTGGACGTGGCCTCGGCGTTCGACATCATGAACGGCAGTTCGAACACCTCGACGCGCGGGAAGCGGCCCGCCGTGTTGCCCGGCAAGGTCCAGACGATGTCGACCACACCGTCCTTGGCCTGGTCATAAAGCTGTACCGGCGTGCCGCCGAGTTGCATGGCCGGATAGCCCTCGAACTTGATGCGGCCGCCGGATTCGGCCTCCACCTTGGTCATCCAGGCCTTGTGCATGTTGATCCACACATTGGACTGCGGCGCCATGAAGGTGTGGAACTTGAGCGTCACGGTCTGCTGGGCCAGGGCCGACAGGGCGGGCGCCCCGAGCGCCGCGGCCGCGGCGCCGGACTTGAGAAGGGTGCGACGTTGAATCATGAATGTCTCCAGGTTGAACAGTGGTGAGAACTTAACGCATTTGTTGCCGAGGCGCCTACGGACAATGCCCTACGGGGAACCCCTTAGGACACGTACTTCACGAGGAAGAGGGAGATGCTGGGGAACAGCAGCAGGATGGTGCGCAGCGTGTCGCTGATCAGGAAAGGCATGACGCCCTTGTAGCTCTCGGACATCGGCACGTCCTTGGCCATGCCGTTGACCACGTACACGTTCAGACCCACGGGCGGCGCCAGCATGCCGAAGCCCACCGTCATCAGCACCATGATGCCGAACCAGATCGCCGTGTACTCCTTGGACATGCCGAAATCCAGCCCCATGATCATCGGGAAGAAGATCGGGATCGTCAGCAGGATCATCGACAACTCGTCCATCACCGCGCCGAGCACCACGTACAGCAGCATGATCGCGGTCACGATCACCAAGGGCGCGAGCCCCCAGCTGTTGATCACCGTGGCCAGTTGGGCCGGCACCTGGGTGAGCGTGAGCGAGGCGTTCATCACGTCGGCGCCGATGAAGATCAGGAAGATCATGGCCGAACTCTCGGCCGTCGCGTAGAAGCAGACCTTGAACTTCTGCCAAGTGATCTCGCGCTTCATGACCGCGGCGACGAACGTGGACGCCGCACCGACCGCGGCGCCTTCGGTGGGCGTGAACAGCCCGCCGTAGATGCCGCCGAACACCAGCAGGAAGATCAGCGCGATCGGCACGATGCCTGACAGCGACGCCATGGTGATCTCCGGACGGTCGTCGTCCACTTCGGGCGCCTGACCCGGCACCACGCGCACGTAGATCGCGATCGCGATCATGTAGCCCAGCATCGCGATGACCCCCGGCACCATCGCGGCAGCGAACAGCTTGGCGATGTTCTGTTCGGTCAGGATCGCGTAGATCACCAGCGGCACCGACGGCGGAATCAGGATACCCAGCGTGCCACCCGCGGCCAGCGTGCCGGTGGACAGGCGGCCCGAGTAGCCATGGCGTTTCATTTCGGGCAGCGCCACGCCGGTGATGGTGGCCGCGGTGGCCACCGACGAGCCGCAGATCGCGCCAAACGCCGCACAGGCCAGCACCGCGGCCATCGCCAGCCCGCCCCGGAAACGGCCCATGACGGCGGCGGCGAACTGGAACAGGGCGCGGCTGATGCCGCCCTGGGTGGCGAAATGCCCCATCAGGATGAACAAGGGAATCACCGACAGGTCGTAGCTCGCAAAGCGGGCGAAGGCCTGGCTGTTCAGAAAGCTGAAATAGGGGTCCAGCCCGGCCTGCATGATGTAGCCGGCGGTGCCAGCCACGAACATGGCGATCGCGATCGGCACCCGCAGCGCCATCGCCACGAGCATGATGCCGAAGATGATCAGGGTGAGGGCAATGGCGCTCATTGGGTAACCTCCGTGCTACGCACTGCGGTGCTATTCGCCTTGGGAACGGCCCGGCGGCTCATGCGTGGCTTTCGTCAATGTATTCGGCGCCGGTGGCGGCCTGGTACAGCGCGATCACGGTGGTCAGGATGAAGGGCGGCACCATGGCGGCGTAGACCACCCATTCCGGAAAGCCGAGCATCATCGTGCCCGACTGGCTGCTGTACGCGTTCAGGCCGCCCAGCGTGGTCCGCCAGGCAAGCAGCGCGAACACCAGGCCGAGCAGCAGGGCGCCGAGGCGGTCCAGGGCGGCGTTGGTGCGCTCGCTCGCCTTCGCGGTGAAGAAGTCCACGATGATGTTGCCCCTGCGCAGCTGGCACCAGGGCATGAACAGCGCAATCGCCGCGCCGGCGGCCACGCCGGTCAGTTCGAAGTCGCCGGCCAGGGTGGCGCCGGTGGTGTTGCGGCCGATCAGGCTCACGCAGGTCATCAGCGTGATCACCGTCATCAGCAGGCCGGCCAGGATCGCCGATCCCTTGGCCAAAGATTCAAGAATTCGCAACGGCGTCTCCTGTTTCTCTATTCGAAATCAATTTACCAATCCGTAATTCTAAGGGCGCATGACGGTGGCACGTGGCAGAGAGCGGATCATGGCGCGCTGGCAGGCATACGCAAGAACAATAACCAGACAGCTGCTATCACCGATCACGATATCCGAACCTTCAGTTCACCGAGCCCCGCCACCGAGCCCACCAGCAGGTCGCCTTTGACCACGGCGCCGACGCCCTCCGGGGTGCCGGTGTAGATCAGGTCGCCCGGCTGCAGCTCCCAGGCGGCGGAGAGGTGCTCGATGGTCTCGGCCACGTTCCAGATCAGCTTGGCGACGTTGCTGCGCTGGCGGTCGGCGCCGTTGACCTGCAGCGCGATCTCGGCCTGGTTCACGTTGCCGGCGTCGGCGGCCGGGATGATCGGCCCGATGGGTGCCGACTGGTCGAACGCCTTGCCGATGCACCAGGGCCGGCCCTGCTTCTTCATGTCGTTTTGCAGGTCGCGGCGGGTCATGTCCAGGCCGACCGCGTAGCCGAAGATGTGGCGCTGCGCATCGGCGGCGGCGATGTTGCGCCCGCCGGTGCCGATGGCCACCACGAGCTCGATCTCGTGGTGCAGGTTCTGGGTCAGGCTGGGGTAGGGCATGGTGCCCGTTTCACCTACGTTGACTACGACCAGTGCGTCCGCCGGTTTCAGGAAGAAGAACGGCGGCTCCCTGCCGGTGAAGCCCATTTCCTTGGCGTGTTCCTCGTAGTTGCGGCCCACGCAGTAGATGCGGTGCACCGGAAAGCGCTCGCCACGACCGGCGACGGGGACGGACACCGTTGCCGGCGGGTTGAAGACGTAACTCATGGCAGCCTTTCTGTCGGTGTGGGCGGCGAAGGTTTCGGTCATGATGGACATGCCGAAAACTGCGGCCGGATGGAGCGGCCAGGTGAGTGTGCCATGGGCCGGAACGATCCGGCACCCGCGCTTTCCCCGGCTGGCCCTTGATAATAAGTATACGTACAATGCGCGGCGCCAGGCGATCGGTTTCACCGCGCCGGTGCTCACACCCCCACCATTGCGTCATGAGCATTCCATTCGATTTCGAGCACGCCCCCGGTCACCTGGTCCGGCGCGCCCACCAGCTGGCGGTGGCGCTGTTCATGGAGGAAACCGCGGCGTTCGACGTGACGCCGGTGCAGTTCGCCATCCTGAACGCCCTGATCGACATTCCGGGCGAGGACCAGGTGACCCTGGCGACGCGCGTGGCCTTCGACGCGGCCACGTCGGGCTCGGTGATCGGGCGCCTCGAAGCGCGGGGCTGGATCCGCCGCGAGGTCGACCCGAAGGACAAGCGGCGCAAGCTGCTGTGGGTCACGGCCGAGGGCGAAGAAGCCGTGTTGCGCATGAAGCCGGGCGTGGCGCGGGTGCAGCAGCGTCTGCTGGCTCCTCTGAGCGAGCCGGATCAGGCGCAGTTCGTGAACCTGCTCGCGCAGCTGGTGGCTGCCCACGAGCAGGCCCGCTCGTCGCAGCACGCGGCCTGATGCAGTGCGGCCGCTTCAGGCCGACTTGGTGACCAGCTCGAAGTGCTCCACCACCGGCGGGGCGGCAAAGAACGGCCCGACGATGGCGCGCCATTCGGCAAACAGCGGCGACTGGCGAAAGCCCACCGTGTGGTCTTCCAGCGTGGTCCAGAAGATCTGCAGCACGTAACGCTCGGGCGATTCGATGCCCCGGTTCACCTTGGCACCTTCAAAGCCTTTCGCCTTGCTGGCCACGGTGGACAGGCCGCGCTGAATGGCTTCCTCGAAGGCGGCCTGCTGGCCGGGCTGGATGCGGATGTCGGCGATTTCAAGAATCATGGCAGTCCTATGCGGTTGGGGACAGAGCAAAGTGCACTGCGTGTCACTCTTGGTCTGTCCCGCAAGGTCTCAGTATTGCGTGGCGGGCAAGTCGACCGTCAGGCCATCGAGCGCGTCGGTCAGCTGAATCTGGCACGACAGGCGGCTGTTGGGTCGGCGCAGGTCGGCGGTGAAGTCCAGCATCGCCAGCTCGTCCGCGCCGGGTGGCGGCAGCTGGCTGGCCCAGGGCTCGCGAACGAAGACGTGGCAGGTCGCGCAGGTCAGCATGCCGCCGCAATCGGCCGCGATGCCGTCCACGCCGCCCGACTGGGCCGCCTGCATCAGGCTGCGCCCGGTTTTCGAGGTGATCGTGGCAGATCCCGGTGCCGCCGGGTCGTTGTTGGCGATGAAATGAAGCGTGATCATGGGGTGGGTCAAAAGGCCGGTCAGAACCGGCTGAAGTATTCGCGGCGTTCGAAATCGGTGGTGTCCTCGGCCAGGGCGTGGCGCTGGGCCTCGGATTGTTTCACGCGCCGGTAATAGCGCAGGAAATCGTCGCCAAATCCCTTCGAGAGCGCGGCATCGTCCTGCAGCGCGGCCAGCGCATCGGGCAGGTTGGTGGGGATCATCTCGGCGTCGGCGGCATAGGGCGAATCGGTGGCGCGCGGCGGCGTCAGCTTGCGCGCCAGGCCGTCGAGCCCCGCGTGGATCTGCGCGGCCATGTACAGGTACGGATTGGCTGCCGGCTCGCCGATGCGGTTTTCGATGCGCGTGGCGCCATCGCCCGCGCCGCCCACCACGCGCAGCATCGCGCCGCGGTTGTCGCGGCCCCACAGCACCGCCTGGGGCGCCAGCGCATTGGGCCGGAAGCGCCCGAACCCGTTGACCGTGGGCGTGCACAAGGGTGCCATGCCGCGCGCGTGCGCCAGCAGCCCGCCCAGCCAGGCGGCGCCGGTGTCGGTGAGCGTGTGCAGCGCATCAAGCGGTGTGGTGCCGGGCGCGGGCGCCTCGCGCATGAAGGCGTTGGCGCCTGTGGCGCCGTCCACCAACGATTGATGCGGATCAGGAAGCTGCACCAGCGACTGGTGCAGGTGCCAGCCGCTCGACATGATGTTCGGGAACGGCGGGCGGCACATGAAGCTGGCGTGGTAGCCCGCGCGGCGCAGCGCCTGGCGCACCCCGTTGCGAAACAGCACCATGTTGTCGGCGGCGGTGAGGGCATCGGTGGCGTCGAACACCGCCTCCACCTGGCTTGGGCCCAGTTCGATCTCCATCGACTGCAGCGGCAGGCCCAGCGCCTGCGCGGTGTGCTGCACGATGCGCAGCGGCTCCTCGGCCATGTCGATCCAGCTTTCGGCCAGCAGGTTGTAGCCGGGGTGGATCATGCTGACGTTGGGCGGCTGGCCGGGCCAGGCGGCCTGAACGGGGTCGAGGTCGGGGCCACTCTGCAGGTCCTGAATGCGGTAGATGTGGAACTCCACCTCCAGCCCGCACACCATGCCGAAACCCCGCTGCGCCAGCCGGGCCAGCGCCTGCTGCAGGATGCGGCGCGTGTCCAGCGGCACCGGCGTGCCGTCCTGAAACCACGGCTGGCAGCGCAGCCAGCCCGTGCCCTGCGCCCAGGGCAGCTGCTTGAAGCTGGCCGGGTCGGGCAGCAGGATCAAATTGCTGGCAAAGGCAAAGCCCGGCAGCTCGTCCGTGCCGCCGGGCTCGAACACCTTGAATGTGGTGCGGTCCGACGTGTCTTTGAGCAGCAGCGTGCTGACCATGCCGACGCCCGCGCGCAAGGCCTTCACCGCGGCCTTGGCCGTGAGCGTCTTGCCGCGCAGCACGCCGTGCAGATCGCACCAGCCGAAGCGCACCAGCTCCACGCCGCTGGCTTCGATCAGGCGGGCCGTGTGCTGCGCGGCGGCCTCCCGGGCCTCGTCATGGATGCCGCACAACTCCGCGAATGTCGCCCCCACGCTCAAGACGCTTCCTCGTGCGGCGAGTACTCGGCGGCCAGCGGCTCGGCCACCGGCTTCAACGAGGCGTCCCACGGCGCGTTGTCGCGCTTGGCCTGCACGGCGTGGCGCCACCAGGCTTCCACGCCGCCGGTGGGGGCCAGGCCGTCCACCGTGTCGGGTCCCATGCGGTGCGCGGCGATTTCCGAATCGGCCACGCCGGGCGGCGTGCCGCCGGCCTGCACCGTCTCGATCGCCTTGATCAGGTTGCGGCGGTTGGCCATGATCACCTTGTCGGTCGTGCCCAGGTGCTCGCGCGTGCGGTCCTGGATCGCGCCCATGCTCTCGCAGGCCCACTGGTCGTGCACGTTGATGTCGCTCTCGCCCATGCCCAGGTAGGTGCGGCTCTGCTGCTCATCGGCGCTGAAGCCCCAGTTGTTGTGCGCGCCCGATTTGGGGATGTAGTCCGGCAGGGTCACGGCCTCCAGCCGCTGGTTGCGCATGACCTCCTTGTCCACCGGCGCGTCGAAGCTGGTGAAGATGGCGTACCAGTAGTTCTTCGTGTCGTCCACCGGCACATGGATCTGGGTGATCGTCATCGTCTCGGACAGCGGAATCACGAAGGTGCTGGGGAAGATCGCGTTGGTCACGCGGGTGTGGGTGATCTGGTCGTTGATGGGCCGCAGCGCCGTGAGCTGCAGGCCGTAGGGCATGGGCGCGAACGAGATGTCGGGTTGGTCGAACTCGCGCATCACCTTGGTCATGGGCAGGCGCTGGCCATCGAGCTCGCCCAGGCTGGCGCCGCGGAACTGGCGGCCGTAGCTTTCCTCCAGCGACTCGTCGAAGAAGAAGCGGTGCAGAAACGACGCATGCGCCGGGTCGATGCCCACCTCAAAGGCCTGCAGCCAGTTGCAGTTCCACAGGCCCTTGAAGGCAAAGCTGTGCGTGGCCGGCGCGGCAAAGCAGTCGAACGCCGGGAAGGGCGGCGGCGACACATCCTCGGGCCCGAACCAGCCGAACAGCACGCCGGCCTTCTCCACCAGCGGGTAGCTGCGCTGCTTGATGCGCTTGCACAGCGTGCTGCCCGTGGGCTCGGCGGGCGTGTCGGTGCAGCGGCCGGCGGCGTCGAACTTCCAGCCGTGGAAGGGGCAGCGCAGGCCGTCGCCCTCGTTGCGGCCAAACGAGAGGTCGGCCCCGCGGTGCGGGCAGTCGCGATCCAGCAGGCCAAAGCTGCCATTAGCGTTCTTGAACAGCACAAAGTCCTGCCCCAGCAGGCGCACCGCCTTCACCGGGCGCACGCCCATGGCCGGGTCGAGCCGGGGGTCGAATTCATCGAGCAGCGCCACCGGCTGCCAGTAGCGGCGCATCAGGTCGCCGCAGGGCGTGCCCGGGCCAATGCGTGTGATCAGTTCATTCTGTTCGGCTTTCATGGCGGTCTTTCGTGCAAGGGGTTGGCCAGTTGGTGAATGGCCCGATCGTGCACCGTTTGCCCGGTTTTGTCAAAACGGTATCCCAAAAATTGGTTTCCGTGTACAGTTTGGCGCATGAACCTGCAAGAAACCGTGCTGATGCAGCTGCGCGACCTGATCCTGCGCGGCACCTTCGAACCCGGCCAGCGCCTGGCCGAGCAGCAACTGGCCGAGCGCCTGGGCGCCTCGCGCACGCCCGTGCGCAGCGCGCTGGTCACGCTGGAGCAGGAGGGCCTGATCGAGGCCAGCGACACCGGCAAATACCTGGTGCGCCAGTTCACCCCGCGCGAAGTGGCCGATGCGATCGCCGTGCGCGGCCACCTGGAGGGCATGGCCGCGCGCCTGGTGGCCGAGCATGGCGTGTCGCGCCAGCTGCAGGGCGACCTGCAGGCCTGCCTGGAAGCGGGCGACCGCCTGCTGGCCGACAACCCGCTCACGCTGGAGAGCTACGCCGCCTACGCCGGCATGAACGACCGCTTTCACGCGCTGATCCTGGACGCCTGCGGCAACCGCGCCCTGCAGCGCGCCGTGGCGCTGAACGACAAACTCCCCTTCGCCCCCGCGTCGGCCATGCTGCCCATGCAAGGCACCGTGGCGCTGGACCGCGACTGGATGCTCTACGCCCACCGCCAGCACCACATGCTGTTCGATGCGCTGAAGCGCGGCGAAGGCACCCGCGCCCAGAACCTGGCCGTGGAACACACCGAAGTCGCCCAGATGAACATGCGCCTGGCCCTGGAGCGCCGCGCCGAGTCGGAGCAGGTGATGCCGGGGATTCGGTTGGTGGTGGGGTAGGGGGGAGGACCTCAATTTCGGGTTTGAGGGTGAAATTTGAATGAAAATGGCCGGTTCCCAGCATGGGATGGTCATGGGCTGCTATCGAATTCGTATTGGCGGGTGAGGTGGGCATCGACCGCCACTCGGGTTTGGTGTTGGCCTATGAATGTATGACGCGCGATGCGATTGCCCGAAGATTGAATGGCGCAGATGCAGCGATTGCTGCCGGTCGTAGCAGGGAAACCTACTCATGCTGCTTAGGACCAAGCAGTCGCTGGCATTGCGTACCGGTCGCCACGAACAGTCGCTGTTCGAAGTAGAACCTGACCCAGGCTTATGGGCTTGCAAAGCGCCGGCACACTTGGCACGCCTGTCAGGTGGATGTTCGATGCTGGCGCAGGTTCTGGTCGTCGCGAACTCGGCCGATCCGGCGAGTACACCGCGGTCCGAAGACCTCGCGGGGGTTCTCACGGCGGCCTCGAGGCACGATCGTGCGCTGTCATAGTTCCGCCTTGTGCAGTTTTTCTCAACGGCCGGGCAATGCGGACGGCGAGCCCTATAGATAATTCTGGATGAAGTCTGAGCCCGAACAGAATTCGCGCTTTAAAGGTGCACAATTCGGTCAGAGTATTAGGTACCCGAATCAGGATATTTCCGTGGCTAGCTCCGACCAACTCAAGGCGCTTATCAAGTCGCACATCAGTCGCGATGATGGGCAGTTCTTGTCGGTCGCCATGCAGGTAGCTGCGCACGAGGCGAAGTTGGGGCATGGAAAGCTGGCCGAGGAGCTGCGCGACTTGATCGACGCGGCCAAGGCACGAGTCGGCCAAGACGCGTCCGGGAAGCTGGTCGCCATCGGCAGCGCGGCGAAGCCGCGTGGCGAACTGGCCAACCTGCTGACGGTGTCTCATCCCGCCAGCCGGCTGGGGGACATGGTGCTGGACGAAGTCGCTTCGACTCAGCTTCAGCGCGTGATCAAGGAACAGCGTCAGCTCGCCCGGATCAAGGAACACGGGCTTGCGCCGCGCCGCAAGCTGTTGCTGGTCGGGCCGCCGGGGACTGGCAAGACCATGACAGCCGCTGCCCTGGCCGGTGAGTTGGGTATTCCCCTCTTCCTCGTCCGCCTGGATTCGCTCATCACTAAGTTCATGGGCGAGACGGCAACCAAACTCAGACAGGTTTTCGACGCCGTGACCGATATTCGCGGCGTTTACTTTTTTGATGAATTTGACGCCATCGGCTCGCAGCGCGGGATGGCGAATGACGTGGGCGAGATTCGCCGGGTCTTGAACAGCTTCCTGCAGATGATCGAGCAGGACACGTCCAACAGTTTGATCATCGCAGCAACCAACCACGCGGAAATTCTGGACTACGCGCTGTTCCGCCGCTTCGACGATGTCGTGGAGTACCACCTGCCGTCGCCGGCTCAAGCGGTGGATCTAATCCGCTCCCGCTTGGGCCGGTTCACGCCCAAGCCCTTTCGAAAAGACACCCTTCAAGGGCAAGCCGAGGGCCTAAGCCACGCCGAAATCTGTCGCGCGGTTGATGCGTCGATCAAAGACGCCATCCTGCATGACCTGACCAAAGTGCAACCAACCGAGCTGGGGCGAGCGTTAGGGGAACGCCGCCTGATCAGTGCCCGGTTGGCACAGAACGCAAAGCACGCGTCCACTCATGCCGGATCAACCACTCGATAGACGCCCACACCTCGTTCTAGCGAATACATCAACCGCGCAGGCGTTCACGGCGCCGTCGTCGGGCGGTGGGTCTAGCGCCGTTCCGGTACTTGACCGTGTCCAGCACGGCAATGCCCTCAAGGCCCAGCTACTCGCCCTGCAGCCTATCGCTCAGCAAGCAGTCGCTGCCCAGAAGGAGCAGGGGCTGGAAAGTGGGCTCGGCCTGCAGGTTCAGTTCGTCGGGCAACCCGACGTGGCACTGGCCTTTGCGAGCCTGGGCTACGAAGTTGGGAAAGACGCGCAGAAGAAAATCGAAGTGCTGAGCGTGCGCGTCGATGGCGACACGACCTACGCCAATGTCTTCGTTCCAGACGGCAAGTTGGCTCACTTCGAGAAGTACGTCGAGGACTATCTAGCCGAGCGCAAGAACGTCAAAGGACATGCGCTCGATCATCATGCCCTGTTGAACACGATCTCGGCGATCCGTCGCGCCGAGGTTCGCGCCCTGTGGACCGACGATCCGGCGCTGCTGCCGCAAGACCCGACCGAAGCCATCTGGTGGGAAGTCTGGCTGCCTGTGCGCGGCGACCGCGAGGCAGTGCTGGCAGACTTCCGAAAGCTCGCGGCGCTTGCAAACTGTCAGGTCAGCGAGCACCACATCAGTTTCCCCGAGCGCACCGTCGTGCTGATGTACGGCTCAGAGCAGCAGTTCTCGACGTCGGTCATGACGCTGAACTGCGTCGCCGAACTCCGCCGCGCCAAGGAAACAGCCCACTTCTTCGATGGCATGACGCCGGTAGAACAGCAGGAGTGGGTGGACGAGACTCTCGCGCGTTTGACCGTGGCCCCCGACGAGGAGTCGACACCACGGGTTTGCCTGCTGGACTCGGGCGTCAATCGAGCCCACCCGCTGGTAGCCCCGTTCGTCGCAACTGCGGATCTGCACACCGTGAATCCAGCCTGGGGTGTTGACGACACCGCCAACCACGGCACCGGGCTCGCTGGGCTCGTGGCGCTGGGCGATCTGACGGCGGCGCTGGCCACAAACAGCCCACTGACGGTGTCCCATCGCCTGGAATCGGTGAAACTGACCCCGGAGCAAGGCGCCAACGCTGGTGACTCACGGCAGCACGGCTACCTGTTCGCCGAGGCGGTTTCTAGACCCGAGATCGCGGCCCCGAATCGGCCACGGGTGTTCACATCGGCAGTCACCTCCGACGATGAACGCGACCGAGGCCGTCCGTCGGCTTGGTCATCGACCGTTGACCGACTTGCCAGCGACTACGACGGCGACGGCCAGTTCCCCCGGCTGTTCGTGCTATGCGCAGGCAACACCGAGGACGCGCAGTCTTGGAACGCCTACCCGGTCAGTCTGGGTTCACGCGGAATCCGCGACCCCGGCCAGGCCTGGAACGCACTAACGGTTGGCGCGTACACAGAGAAGGTCACCATCACCGAGCCTGACGCCCAGGGCTTCGTACCGGTGGCGCCAAGCGGTGGCCTCAGCCCCTTCACCCGCACGTCGAATGGATGGGCCTCGGCGTGGCCCCTGAAGCCCGACGTCGTCTTCGAAGGGGGCAATGCTGGCAAGGATGCGCTCGGCGCCATCGGCATCAACAGCCTGAACTTGCTGACCGTCCACAACCTGCCGCAGGAACGCCTGTTCACCACCACCAACGCGACGAGCGCGGCGTCTGCTCTTGGTGCGCGCATGGCGGCGCAATTGATGGCTGCCTACCCTGTGCTCCGGCCCGAGACCATTCGGGCGTTGATCGTTCACTCGGCCGAGTGGACCGCCGCGATGCGGACGGTCTACCTGCCGGCGCATGGCCACCCCAGCAAGTCCGACTACGTCAACCTGATTCGGCACTGTGGCTGGGGCGTGCCCAACTTGGAGCGTGCGCTGTGGAGCGCAGGCAACTCCCTGACGCTGGTCGTCGAAGACATGGTGCATCCGTTCCAGAAGGTCACCGGCAAGGGCGTCGTCAGCCGCGACATGAACCTTCACGCGCTGCCTTGGCCGAAGGCACAACTCGAAGCTCTACCGCCAAACACCCGGGTCGAGCTCTGCGTCACTCTGTCCTATTTCATCGAACCCAATCCGTCGGCGCGCGGCACGTCGTCGAAGTTCCACTACCCGTCGCATCGCCTGCGCTTCGATGTCCAGCGTCCGCTCGACGCCACGACCGACGACTTCGTCGCGCGCATCAACGCAGCAGCTGAGCGGGAAGACGACGGCGACCCGATCGACCCGCGCGACCCGAACTGGCTTCTGGGTGACCGCCAGCGCCGCCGTGGTTCGCTGCACCAAGACATCTGGCGCGGCACCGCCGCCGAACTGGCCAACCGTGGCTTCATCGCGGTGTACCCCGCCAAAGGCTGGTGGCGCACCCGCCCCGCGCAGGAGCGCTACAACCTGCCCGCCCGCTACAGCCTCATCGTCTCCATCCGCACACCGGAAACCGACGTGGACCTCTACACCCCCATCGCCCAACAGGTGGCAGCGCAGGCGGCCGGTCTCGTTGAGGTGAACGCCTGAACTCTTCTTCGAAATTGAGGTGTACATGGCGCTCGCATCCGCTCAATCGGCGGCGACGGCTGATACCGAGGCACCGCAGCCGACCGGGTGGGCGCAGCGCGATTGACAGGCTCCGACTTCAGCGGTCCTTCGGTCATCAAACTTGACTGACCGCTCTCAGCCTATTGCTTGCGTTTGCGATTCGCAGACGTGGTCGGCGTCACGCAGCACCCTGCAATGAGCTCTTGGATCGCGATTTCAAACAAAAATACACACTGTCCCCAGCGTGGAATGGTCACTATCCGATATCAATTTGGATTTCCTTGGTGTGTACCGAGCCTGAGTCGATAACGCCGTAGCCAGCGCCCTCAGCACTCAAGACTGGTCACCGGTACCGCCTATCCACGCTGTAGCCCGTTAGCGCCTGCGGTGCAGGCCTTGCCTCGGGGCCTGATTCTTCAGGTCGAGCCTGTTCAGGCCGATCCCTCGCCACCACGGTCATGCGGGCAGCCCGCCGCTCCCCCGCCTCCATCAGATCCACCGGCAGCCCAGGATAGGCATCCCCATCGGGCCGCCATTCGTGCAGCGTGATGTCGTACCACACGCCGTGGTCGGCGTGGCCCAGGGTCAGCGTCAAGGGGGCCTGGCTGCCCAGCACGGGGTGCAGGCCGGAGCGGGGGGCAAAGCTGGCGTAGCGCACGCCAAAGACCTTGAGCGCGCCCTGGCTGTCGCGCTCGGGGCGCAGCGGCAGGGTGACGCCGTCCACGGAGAGTGCCCAGTCCTGCCAGTGGCCGGCTTCTGCCTTTTCCACTGAGCCGGTTGACGGCGGCCGCCAGCGGATTTCGATGCGCGTGGTGCTGGCGTCGACGAAGCGGGAGCTGCCGCTTTGCTCGGGGCTGGCGGCGTCGCCCACCAGCGGCCAGAACGCCAGGCCGCGCCAAAGCTCCAGCGTGCCGCATGGCAAGTCCACCTGGCCCAGAAAGCGGAACGTGTCCTGGCGCAGCACGGCGGTGATGGGCGCCTCCAGGCCCAGGCCGGCCGCGTCCAGATCGGCCAGCACGGCGTCCAGGTCGGCGTGCAGGTAGAACGGCAGGGCAAAGCGGTCGTGCAGTTCGCGCCCCCAGTCGATCAGCGGCAGCGTGTAGGGGCGCGTGGCCAGCATGGCGATGATGGCGCGCAGCAGGCAGGCGATGGCGGTGGCGCGCTGCGGTGTGTGCTGCATGCGCAGGCCACGAAATTCGACCAGGCCCAGGCGGCCGCGGCCGGGCAGGTAGGGGTTCCAGAGCTTTTCGATGTTGATCTCGGCGCGGTGGCTGTTGCCCACCGCGTCGCACAGGAACGAGGCCAGGCTTTTCCACAGCAGCTCGGGCTCGGTGACCGGTTCGCGCTCCAGCAGCGCCAGGGCCAGCACCAGGTCGTCGAAGGCGTCGGTGCCGCGCTCGTCCGCCCGGACGGACTGGCCGCTGCCGCCGACAAAGTCGTGCGCAAAGCGGTAGCTCAGCGCCGGGTGGCGGTTGAAGTAACGCACCAGCCGGGGCAGCAGCGGCAGGTGGGTGACGAAGGGGCTGGCTTCGGGCGTCGGGCCGCCAAAGGTGATCTGGCCGGCCCCACCCGAATCGGCCACCTGCCCGTTGAAGTACAGCCGGTAGGGCGACAGCCCGTGCGCCGCGGCGGCGGCATAGACCTGCTGGCTGCGCCAGAAAAATTCGGCGCAGTTGCGGCTGGGGGCCGAGTTGATCTCGATCACCGCCGGGTCGGGCGTGACGGTGGTGAGCTCCAGCGTGGCGTCTACCGGCGGGGTGGCGCCGGTCCACACCAGCGTTTGCAGGCCGCAGGTCTTCGCGGCGTGTTCGATGCAGGGCAGGGTGGCGAGGAAGTGGTCCACGCGGGTGAAGGCGGGGAGGTCGATGGCGGCGTGGGTGGGGTGGGTAGTTTGTGGGTCGGCGCGGTCGGCGTCCGCATCGGCCTCGGCCGGGTCGGCAGAGGCGCGCAGCACAAAGCGCAGCGGGTCGGCGTCGAGGTCTGAACCGGCATCGGCATCGGCGGTGGCGGTCACCGTCCAGGCCGGTGCGGCCTGCATGCCTGTTTGGCCTACACCGGGTGGGTCTGCGTCGTCTTCGTCTTCTGCCGGGGCGCCTTCGGCGCAGGTGCAGGCCCAGTGCTGGCTGGCGAAGGCTTGCGACAGCGCGCTGGCAAAGGCGGCGATGTCCGGCGGCGCGGTGCATGGCAGATCGGGCGCCAGCAGCGGGTCCGGCGGGCCGTCCCACAGGGGCGCGCCATCGCGCCGCCGCAGCAGGCCCAGGTTCCAGCGCGGCACTTTTTCACCGGGATACAGCCGTCCGGTGCTGCGCAGCACCAGCGCGCCGGGCATCCACGCACTCAGGGTGACCAGCAGCGCGCGGGCGCGAGATTCCTTGTCGTCCCCCAGGGCCGCGTGCAGCCAGGCCGGCGTCTGCGCCTGCCGGTCGGTGAAGGTGGGCTCCGACCCCACCCAGATCGGCAGGCCGAGCGCGGCCACCTGCGCGTCGTGGCGCTGCACCGCGGTTTCAAAGATGTGGTCTGCCTCCATGGGGCCAGGACTCCGGAAAGGCCGCGCCGCGCGTCACTTGAGGTCCGTCAAGTTTCAGCGGCGGCTGCGGGCTTGAACGTGTTGTGCGATTGCACGCAAGGAACGCGCCAGCGCGCCGCTGCGACCCTTAAAAAGGGTTCCATTGCCGAAAGATGCGCCGGCCGCCGTGTCCGACCGGGGAACCCATGTGCGTTTACCATCCGATTTCCGCTCTTCGCGCGCGCAGAAGAGGTGGCACTTTATGAAAGCTGAAATATTCGATCAGGCGTTTGACGAGGGCGTCGACCTCACGGCATCCCTGGACTTGTCCAAGGCCAGGCGCGTGCTGCAGGCGCAGAAACGGGTGAATGTCGATTTCCCAACCTGGATGATTGATTCCCTGGATCGCGAAGCCAGCAAACTGGGGGTGACCCGTCAGTCGGTGATCAAGGTCTGGCTGGCTGAGCGTCTTGAGGCGACCTCGTCCAGCGGAGCGGTCCGCAGGACGCGCGCCGGTGCGGACCAGCGCTGAACATTCCCTGCGAGAGCCTTCTGGCCGACGCCCGCTGACCGACGAGACACCGCCATGCCCACCATCCACCCCCTCGCGCTGGCCTGCACGGCCGTGCTCGGCTTTCTGCTGTTCGGCCTCGGCCTGGTCGTCTCGCTGACGCGTGGCAAGACGCAGGTGCTGATCGGCGTCACCGACGACCCGGACCACATCCTCAACCGCATCGTGCGGGTGCACGGCAACACGGCCGAGTACGCGCCGTTTCTGGCGCTGCTGTTCCTGCTGTGCGGCGCGCGCCAGCCGGGCGCGCTGGTGCTGGGGCTGATCGTGGCGGCCACGGCGGGGCGGCTGATCTTTGTGGCGGGCCTGCTGAGTGCGCGCACCTTGCGCCGGCCTAGCGTGCTGCGCTTTGTGGGCTCGGCGCTTACCTACGGCTGCGGCATGGCGCTGTCGGTGATCGCGGTGACGGGCGCCTGACCCGGGCCGCCGCAGCGGCCGCGAGGGCCTCAAAAAGGCCGTTCAGGGCCGATTTTCAGGGTCAAATCGGCCTCTTCCCAGCGTCCAATGGCCACGGGCAGCTATCAAAATTGAAGTGATCGATCGGGTGCCTGGCCGGGCGCTCAGGGCTTCTTCGCGCGGCTGCGGCGCGCCGGCTTGGGCTTGGCCGGTGTGATGTGCGGGCCGGCTTGCTCCAGCCATTGCAGGGTTTCGACCTGCGACACGAACCGGTTCAGGTAGTGGGGCGAGAGACCGCGCAGCCGCTCCAGCGCATCCAGCACCAGCCGGTGCGAGTTCAGCGGCCCGGCGTTGGCGGGCGCGCGCCCGACGGCCTGGCGCACCCGGTCTTCGGCCGCGAATCGTTGCCAGGTCTGCCGGAAGCGCCGCACGCTGGCCAGTTCCTGCGGTGCCTCGGGGCCGTCGGCCGCGCCGGGCGCCAGGGCGTCATCGGGCTGCGCGGCCTGCGCCTGATGCCGGGCCTGCCGAAGGTGCCGCGTCAGCTCAGCCAGCGGCGACGGCGATGCGGGCCGTCGGGCAGCCTGCGCCGGTGCCGGTTCCGGTACCTGTGGTGGCGGGGCCGCGTGCCCGCGCGACTCCAGCGCCGTCAGCGCGGCGTCGAGCCGGCCCTCCAGCACACGCCGCACCGGCTCGGCTGCGCCGGGCAGGCGGCGCGCCAGCGATTCCAGGGCGTGCAGCTGCACCGGGTCCGGCTGCGGCATCGCGTCGCGCAGCGCCTGCAGCCGGGCCGCCGGCGACAGGCCAGGGCCGGCTGGCACGGCTTCGTTGCGGACCACCGGAGCGCTCACGATGCGGGCTTTGCGGGCGCGGTGCGCGCCACCGGCGCCATTTCGACGCGGCGGTTTTTCGCGCGGCCCTGCTCGCTGGTGTTTGCGGCCACGGGCTGCTCGGCGCCGAAGGCGGCGGCGAACACGCGCTGCGAGGGCATGCCCTCGTCGATGAGGGCGCGGGTCACGGTCAGCGCGCGCTGGGCCGAGAGCTCCAGGTTGTCTTCGAAGCGGCGGTTGCTTTCGGCGACCGGCTTGTCGTCGGTGAAGCCGCTGACCATCAGCATCTCGTCGCGCTCGCCCAGGTACACCTGCAGCGGCGGCACCAGGCTTTTCAGCAGCTGGCGGCCGTCGGGGCGCAGCTGGTCGGAGTTGACCGCAAACAGCACGCTGCCGCTGATGCCGATGCGACCGTTGGCCAGCGTGACCCGGCCCGAGGCCAGCGGAATCGCCAGCGCTTTCTCCAGCGCCATGCGGCGTTGCTCTTCCTGGCGGCGCTTGGCCATTTCCGATTCGAGGCTGGTCACCAGCTCCATCTGCACGATGAGCACGCCGACCAGCACCAGCACGAACGCGCCCAGCAGGCCCGACATGAGGTCACCGAAGACGGCCCAGACCGGCGCGGTCTGCTCCAGGCCGTCGCCGGTTTCGTTGAGCTCGGTCATCCGGCCACCTCGTCCACCGCCTTGCGGGCTGCGGCGGCCGGCCGGCCGTGCAGGCGGCGCAGGTCTTCGAGCACGCCCTGTTGCGAGGCGATGCTGAGGTCGATCACCTCGCGCGCCTGCTCCACGTAGTAGGCCAGTTGCTCGTCGCTGCGCGCGATGGCGCGCTCCAGCGCGGCCTCGATGCGCTGCAGGCCGGCCGTGAGCTGCTCGTTGCTGGCGCTGAACAGCGTCACGCCGTGCTGGAAGGCCTCGCCCAGGCTGGCCAGCTCGATCGCACTGCCGGCCACCTGCGCGGCCGCCGCCTCGGCGCGGCCGGTCTGCGCGCCCAGCGTGTCGGCGAACTGGCGGCTGGCCTGGTCCATCACCTGGGACGCGGCGCCGGCCAGCGACTCGACGGCGCCGCGCTGCTCCATCGCCGAGCGTTCGATGGCCTGCAGCAGCGTGTGGATCTGCGCCATCACGGCGGCGCGCTCCTGCAGCGCCAGCGTGTCGCGCTCGGTGATCTGGCCCAGCTCGGCGCGCAGCTGCGTGATCACGCCGGCGGCGGCCTGCGGCACTTCGGCGGCGGTGTGCATCAGGCGCGTCATCGGCGCCTCCAGCGCGGTGCCCAGCGTGGCCAGCTGGGCCGCCAGGGCCGATTGCAGCTCGCCCAGGCGCGCCACCGCGGCCTGGCCGCGCGCGGCCTCGTCGTCGCGCAGCGCGCCGAGTTCGGTGCGCAGCAGGGTGGCCAGCTGCTCCAGGCGCTCGGCCTGCTGCTCGGCGGTGCGGGTGTCGGCGGCGAGGCGTTCGTGCGCGAGCTGTTCGGACTGGGCCAGCAGACGGGCCAGGTCGGCCACGGTCTGGCTGGCGTGGCGGGCGGTCTGCTCGCTCACGGCGGCGGCGGTGCGCTCCAGCGTGTCGCAGACGGCCTGCTGCTGCGCCAGCGTGCGCGCGCCCACCTCCTGCCACCGGCCTTGCAGCGCCGCCGCCTGCGATTCGAGCGCGCGGCTCCAGGCCTGCAGGCGCTGCTGCTCGGCGGCGACCTGGTCGGCACCGGCGCGGGCCGCGCCTTCTTCGATGGTGGCGAGCAAGGCGGTGGCGCGGTGGTCGAAACCGTGGGTGAAGGCGTTCAGCGCCCGCTCCAGCGCCTGCACCTGCGCCGCGTCGGACCGGGCCTGCGCCTGCAGCGCGGCGGTCCAGGTGTCGGACACGGCGGCCACGGTGGCGCCAAAGGCGGCGCTCTGGCCGTCGAGCTGGGTCCGGGTGGCTTCGATCACGTGCTCGTGGCGCCGGGTGGATTCGGCCGCGATCTCGCGCATCGCGGCGTCGACCACCGGCAGCAGGCTCTCGCCCGCGATGCGCGCGCTCGCGGCCAGGCTTTCGTGCAGCGACCGGCCCACGGACTCGGCCAGGCCGGTGTAGGCCTGCTGCGCCTCGCGATGAAACGCGGCCTGGCTGGCGCTCAGGTGTTCGGCCAGTTGCTGGTGGCGGCGCTCCAGGCTGTCCAGCAGGGCGGTGGCCTGGGTGTGCAGCGCGGCCTGGCCGGCTTCGCGCTGGTGCGCGCGCGAGAACACCCGCAGCGCGCCGGCGATGTGGCGGTCCAGCTGCCGGCCGGCTTCGACGCGCTCGCGCCGGCTCAGCGCCGACAGCAGGCCCAGCACGGCGGAGGCCGCCACGCCGGCCACCGAGGTGCCGAACGACAGCCCCAGCCCCTTGATCGGCGCCGCCAGCGCCGCACGGATGGCCTGCAGGTCGGTCGAGCCCTCGAGCGCGAACACCGCGCCCTTGAACGTGACCACCATGCCCAGAAAGGTGCCCAGCATGCCCAGCATCACGAGCAGGCCCACCAGATAGGGTGTGAGTGCCGGGCCGGGCAGCGCGGCGCGCTCGCCCTCGATGCGCTGGCGCACCGTGGTCTGCAGCGACGGGTGGATGCCCGCCAGCCAGGCGTCCAGACCGGTTGGCGGCTGGGGTGGCGCAGCCAGGGCCGTGACCAGCGAGGCGGTGGCGCCGCGGTAGCGGTGCAGCTCCAGCGCGCCCAGCCCGTACATGGCGGCGATCAGCGCCGTCATCAGCAGCGCCAGCGGGTTGGTGCCCACGAAGCCGGCGCCCACCCAGCCCACGGTGGCCAGGCCCAGCGCGAAGAGGGCGGAGAAAAGCAGTTTGTTCATCCCTGTGTTTCCAGTTGGTTGTCGAGTGCTTCGATCATGCCGATCACCGGCTGCAGCCGCTGCTCCAGTTCGGCCCGCAGCGCGGCGTGCAGCGCCTGGGCGAAGCTGTGGCGCCACCCATCGGGCGATTCGTCGGCCACGGCGGCGGTGCGCAAGGCCTCGAAGCGCCGCTCCAGCGCCAGCGGCACGGTGGCCATCAGGCCTGGTTCGCGCGCCGCGAGCATGCGCTCCAGCACGGCATCGAACGCGGCCAGTTGCGCCAGCGCGGGCGAGGCCTGCTCCAGCGCCTGCCGCACCTGGCCCCGCACGGCCTCGACGCGCAGCGCCAATTGGCGTTGCAGCTCCAGGTAACGCTGCCGGTGCGGGGCGAAACCGGCGTCGGCGTCGTCCATGGGGTCCGGCACGGGCGGTGGGTGGCGCTCAAGCGGGTTCGGTGCCGGCGGTTGGGCCTTGGCGGTGACGACCGTGGCCAGGTCGGCACGCACGCGTTGCAGCAGCGCGCGCAGGTGGGCGGCGTCCGCGGCGGGTGCAGCCCTGGGCCGCCGCGCCCGCGCCGGCCCCGTGGCCTGGAGGGCCGCATGCAGCGTGATCGCGTCGGCCACGCCCACCCACTGGCTCAGGCGCTGCGCGAAGTCCTGGCGCACGTCGGGCGCGGGCACGGGCGCCCAGTCGCCGAGCAGGCGAACGAGGGTCGAACGGCTGAAGTCCTTGCGCAAGCGGTGGTCCTTGTGATCGATGGGGTGCCACCCGCCACGGGGCGTGAGCCGGATGACCGGGCCGGTCATCCACGGGGGAGGGGCGGGTTCACGACCCCGGGCACGGAAACGGATTCCAGCCCGGGGCGCGGCGCCGGCCAGGGGCCCAGCCCCTGCGGCAGGGCGCCATTAGAACCGATTTGGCCGGCGGTTTGCCGCTCCCCGGACCGGCGGGATAATGAAACCGCCGCATTGATCGGTCCCATGAAGAACCCCGCCCGCCTCCTCGCTGCCGGCCTGGCCACGCTGGCCCTGGCGGGCGCGCTGGCGCCGCTGGTGATGCTGGGCCTGATCGGGCTGCTGCTGTTTCCCATCGGCCTGGTGGTGGTGGGCGCGGCCTTTCGCGCGGGTCGGGATGACGACCCGCGGGCCACCGGCGGTGGCGGGATGGCCTGGTTGGGCGCGCTGCTGGTGGCGGTTTCGGCGTGCCAGGGCGGCAGCCTGGCGTTTGCGGTGTTCATCCACCGGCTGCACCCCGGCGCGAGCGCACCGGCGGCCTCGCTGGGGGCCTGGCTGCTGGGGCTGGCGATTGCGGTGGCTGGCGCGGCTTTGTTGTCGGCCGCTTTGCCTCAGCCGGGGTTTGTGCCCGAGGGCCGCAGGCGCTGGCTGGTGGCGGCGGCGAGCGTCTTTCCGGCCTCGGCCTTGTTGTTTCTGGCGTTCGCGGGGCCGGGGCGGTGGCCGGTGTCGGCGTGACGGCCGGGCGGCTCAGAGGCTGAGAGGGAATTGGGCGTGCCCGAAAGGGCGCCCCAAAGAACCGCCGGCAAGGCGCAAAGCACAGCCGTAGCTCGGGCTACGGCGCGCATTTGCAACGCCGTTGGCGGTGTTTTGGGGCGTCAAGGCGGGCATGACCGATTTCCTCTCAGGCTCTCAGGGGTGTAGCACGCAGCCGCCGATCACCTCGCCGTTCCACTTGGCCCGCATCGCGTCCTTGAAGTCCGCCAGCGGCCAGGTGCGCGAGACCTGGGGCTTGAGGCGGCCCTCCGCCACCCATTGCAGGATGCGCGCCAGCCGGGGCGCCCGCAGCGAGGGGTCGTTCAGCGTGGCGATGACCATGGGCGCGCCGAGCACGTCCAGGCCTTTCATCATGATCAGGTTGGTGGGCAGCTGGTTGGCGTTGGGGGCGCCGCGCTGGCCGCGCCCCTTGGCCACGGCGGGGGTGGAGGCCCAGCCGACGATCACGAAGCGCGCACCGAAGGCCACGCAGCGAAGGCTTTCGAGCGAGACCTCGCCACCGACGCCGTCGTACACCAGGTCCACGCCGCGGTCGCCGGTGAGCGCCTTGACGTCGCCTCTGAAAGGCCGCACGCCGGGGCTGCCGTCGGCGTGGGTGATGTTGACGACGTGGTCCGCGCCCTGCGCCTTCACGACGGCGAGCTTTTCATCGGACCGCCCGGCTGCGATCACCGTGGCGCCCATCAGTTTGGCGACGTGCACGGCGGCCAGCCCGGTGGAGCCGGTGGCGCCGAGGATCAGCACGGTCTCGCCGGCTTTCAGCCGCCCGCGCACCACGAGGCAGTGGTAGGCGGTTTCGTAGTTGCCGAGCAGGCAGCTGCCCTCGTCGAACGACAGCGTGTCGGGCAGGCGCAGCGCGGCGCTGGCGGGCAGCACGGCGTAGGTGGCAAAACCGCCTTGCGAGCGGTAGCGGCCGCCCGAGCGCGGGCCGACCTGCAGGCCGTCGGCCAGCACCCGGTCACCGACCTGGACCTGCGCCGGGTCCACGGCGGCACCGGTGGCCAGCACCTCGCCGGTGTACTCCATGCCGGGGGTGTAGGGCGGCTCGGGCATGTGCTGGTACTGGCCGCTGGTCATCAGCAGGTCCACCCAGCCGACGGCCGCGCTTCGGATGCGGATGAGCACCTCGTGGGGCGCCAGGCGCGCCGGGTCGGGCTGGGGCATGGGCTGGAGCGACAGGTGGTGCGCCACCGCGTCCATGGGGTTGTCGGCGAATTCGCCGACGACGACTTGGTGGCCCTGGGTCATGTGCAATCCTGTGGCGGGTGTGTCGCCCGGGCCGCCGTGGCCGGGTCCAGCCCGCTTTATAGCCGGTGGGGCCGTGCCCGGCGCCGTTTTGAGCCATTTTCAGGCATCGAATGAGCACCATACCATCGTGAAATGGCCACGAGCAGCTATTGTTTTTGAAGTGGTTTGCGGGTGTCGGCCGCTCGGGCACTCACCCCAGCCAGGCACCGTCGGCCTGCAGCCGCGCCTGCAAGGCGCTGACGTCCAGGTCGCGCACCCGCACGCCGGCCTGGTCGGCCAGCGCGGCGGCGGTGCCGGCGGCCTGGCCCATCACGAAGCAGGCGCCCGAGACCCGCGCGGCCGACTGGCCCCGATGCGTCATCGACGCGCAGCGGCCCGCCACCAGCAAGTTGTCCACGCCCATTGGCAGCAACATGCGGTACGGCAACTGGTTGTAGCCGCAGCCATCGGGGTCGTGCGGCCAGCGGAACACCACGGTGCCGGCGGCGTGTTCCTCGATCGGCCAGCCGTTGACGCCGATGCTGTCGTCAAAGCTCGCGCACTGCAGCACGTCGTCGCCGCTGAGCTGGTAGACGCCCTTGAGCCGTCGCGTTTCGCGGATGCCGACCTGCGGCGCGATCTCGAGCAGGTAGGCGGCTTCGAACCCGGGCGCCGATTCGCGCAGGAAGCGGAAGAAGTCGACGATCTGGCGCCGCCCCTCGATCTCGGCCGCGCTGAGCTGCTGGGCATCGGTGCCATCCACCGGGCTGCCGTCGGCGTTGGCGAGCTGGGTGACGTTGGCGCGCCATTCGGCCGGGTTCTTCTGCGGGCGGATGATGGGCGCCTTGCGGGGAAAACTGCGCCCCCTGGCCTCGGCTTCTTCCATCAGGCGGCCGAAATGGTTCCAGGCGTCGCCGGCGCGCACCGGGTCCACCCCGTGCACGCGGAACATGGTGGACGGGTACATCATGTCCTCGCCCGTGCCATCGGCGCCCTTGCCTTTTTCGAACGGGGCGCCGGCGTGCGCGGCCAGGTCGCCGTCGCCCGAGCAGTCGATGAAGCAGCGCGCGAGCACGGCGGCGCGGCCGGATCGGGTTTCGATCAGCAGCGCGCCGATCTCGGCGGGGCCGTTCATCACCACGCCCACCGCCTGCGCATGGAACAGCAGTTGCGCGCCGCTGGCCAGCACGAGCTGGTCGGCAGCGACCTTGAAGGCCGCGTTGTCGTAGGCCTGCGCGGCGATCCGCCCGCCGAACAGCCGATGCGGCTCGTTGAGCCCGTTCAGCGCGCGCATGCGATCGAGCAGCTCGTCGGCCAGGCCGTGCACCACCTGGCGGATCTCGCCGTGCACGTTGGCGTGCAGGCCGCAGAAGTTGGTCACACCCGCGGCCGTGCCCATGCCGCCCAGAAAGCCGTAGCGCTCGACCAGCAGGGTGTGTTGGCCGGCGCGCGCGGCAGCGGCCGCGGCGGTGATGCCGGCCGGCCCGCCGCCGAGCACCACGACGTCGAAATGGCCGAAAACCGGCGTCTGCCGTGCGGGCTCGGTGATGCGGGCGGGGGCGGGGTGGGGTGGGGCGGTCATGGTCGGTGCGGGGCGGATGGTGTCGTCGTTGCATTGTCGCGCGGCCGTGCCGGTGCGCGCCGGGCATCCGGTTTATCCTTGCCGGTCGTGCCCACCTTTTCCGATGGACCTTCCATGAAGCTCTACAACTACTTCCGCTCCTCCGCTTCGTTTCGCGTGCGCATCGCGCTGAACCTCAAGGGTCTGGCCTACGACTACGTGCCGGTGCACCTGGCCAAGGGCGAGCACAAGCTCGACGCCTACGCCGCCGTGTCCGCCGACCGGCTGGTGCCGATGCTGGAGCTGGACGACGGCACGCGCCTGTCGCAGTCGATGGCCATCATCGAGTTCCTCGACGAGACGCAGCCCGGCCCGGCGCTGCTGCCTGCCGACGCCCTGGGCAAGGCGCGGGTGCGCGCGCTGGCGCAGTCGATCGCCTGCGAGATCCATCCGCTGAACAACCTGCGCGTGCTCAAGTACCTGGGCAAGGACCTGGGCCTGAGCGAGGACGCCCGTAACACCTGGTACCGCCACTGGGTGCGCGACGGTCTGGAGTCCTTCGAGCGCCAGCTCGCGGCGCAAGCGCCGTCCACCTACTGCCATGGCGAGACACCGACGCTGGCCGACTGCTGCCTGGTGCCGCAGATCTTCAATGGCAAGCGTTTCAACGTGAACTTCGACGGCCTGCCGCGCACCATGGCCGCGTTCGACGCCTGCATGGCGCTCGACGCCTTCCAGAAGGCCCAGCCATCAGCCTGCCCCGACTTTGAAGCCTGAAGTGAAACATCCCCCTGAGGCGCTTCGCGCCTTCCCCCTTCTCTCGCCTCGCTGCGCGACGCGGGAAGGGGGACGCCGCCAGCGCGGCGGGGCGGCCCTTGCGCGGCGGCCCTGGCCCGGGCCGCGTGTGGCTCATGCGCAGCGGACGGTGCAACGCACCATGAACAACTGACGCGGGTTCGGTGGTGGTTTTGCATCCGGACTGGATCGTTCCCCAATGGCCGGCGCCGGCCACGGTGCGCGCGGTCTGCACCACGCGCGCCGGCGGGGTGTCGGCGCCGCCGTTCGACAGCCTGAACCTGGGCGACCACGTGCGCGATGCGCCGGACGCGGTGGCGGCCAACCGGCAGACCCTGTGCGAGGCCCTGGGGGCGCGCGCGGTGTTTCTGCAGCAGGTGCATGGCAGCGCGGTAGCCGAACTGGCCGCGGACGCGGCCGACGGCACGGTGGCCGATGCCGCGGTCACGTCGGTGCCGGGCCTGGCCTGCACCATCATGGTGGCCGATTGCCTGCCGGTGCTGTTGACCGACCGGCAGGGCACCCGGGTGGGCGCGGCCCATTGCGGGTGGCGCGGGCTGGCCGGGGACGGTCGAATCGGCGTTCTGGAGTCGTTTTTCGATGTTTTTTGGCGCCATCCCAGCGCCAGCCGGCCACGGGAAGCTATAGAAAACATAGCGTCCGAGACCATCGCATGGCTCGGTCCGTGCATCGGCGCCGACGCGTTCGAGGTCGGTGCGGACGTGCGCGACGCTTTCTGCGCGGCCGATGCCGGCGCGGCGGCGTGTTTTCGCGCGCTGGGTGGCGGCAAGTTTCTCGCCGACCTGGCGGGGCTGGCGCGCCGGCGGCTGCGGCGGCTGGGCGTCACCGCCATCGCCGGCAACGACGGCAGCGCGGCCTGGTGCACGTACAGCCGGCCCGAGCGGTTTTTTTCGCACCGGCGCGACGCGGCGGCCCTGGGCAGCACCGGCCGCCTGGCCGCCTGCGTGTGGCTGACGGCTTGATGTGAATCAATGTATTTCCCGCAGGCGGCGGGGGAAACACCGGGTGCCCGGTAAAATTCGCCGGTCTTCAACGGGCCCGGAGGCTCGGCAGCGGCACCGGTGGGTGCAGGCAGCGCCGAGCATTCGACACCGGGCCCATCCGTCCCACCTTGCTGGAAACTGTCCGATTTCTGCTTCCGCGTCCCTGGTTGCGTTGAATGTCTCCTGCCGACGCGGTCAGGAGTGGCTGTTTCGCGACTTCAGTTTTTCGGTGAAGCCGGGCGAGTTGGTCTGGCTGCGCGGTCAGAACGGCAGCGGCAAGACCAGCCTGCTGCGCATCGTGGCCGGGCTGTCGCGACCCGAGGCCGGAACGCTCACGCTCGCGGGCGGCCGCCCGGGCGCCTACATCGGGCACGCCAACGCGCTCAAGGACGACCTGACGGTTACCGAGTCGCTGGTCTTTCTGGCCCGCCTGCACGACCTGGAAAGCAGCGCGCAGGGCATCCGGGACGCCTTGCGCACGCTGGCGATCCACCACCGGCGCCATGCCATCGTGCGCACGCTGTCGCAAGGGCAGCGCCGGCGCGTGGCGCTGGCCCGGCTGGCGCTGGAGCGCGAGCCCTCGCTGTGGGTGCTCGACGAGCCCTTCGATGCGCTGGACGTCCATGGCATCGAGGCCGTCAACCGGCTGCTGGTTGCACACCTGGCGCGTGGCGGAAGCGTGCTGCTGACCTCGCACCTGGCGCTGGGCCTGCCCGGGAACCTCGTGACCGAACTGGAGCTTCCGGTGGAGGGCGCTTCTTGAGCGGCGGGGTCTTCACGCTGGTTGCGGGCCGCGACCTGCGCCTGGCCGGGCGCAGGCGTTTCGAGGCCTTGCTGCCGGTGGTGTTCTTCATCGTCGCGGCCAGCCTGTTTCCGCTCGGCGTGGGCCCGGAGCCCCAGGTGCTGCGCCAGATTGCGCCGGGCGTGGTCTGGGTCTGCGCGCTGCTGGCCGCGATGCTGTCGCTCAACACCTTGTTCGCCAGCGATTTCCAGGACGGCTCGCTGGAGCAGATGCTGCTGTCGCGGCATTCGGCCGTTTTCATTGTGGCCGGCAAGGCGCTGGCGCACTGGATCCTGACCGGCCTGCCCCTGATTCTGGCCGCACCGGTGCTGGGCGTTCTGTTCGACATGCACGCCAACTCGATCCTCACCCTGGTGGCGGGCCTGATGCTGGGTACGCCGGTGCTCAGCCTGCTGGGCGGCATCGGCGCTGCGCTGACGCTGGGGCTGCGCAGCGGCGGGGTGCTGATCCTGCTGATCGTGCTGCCGCTGTGCATTCCGGTGCTGATCTTCGGGGCCGGCGCGGTGGGCATGGTGGACATGGGCCTGTCGGCCAGCGGCCACCTGTCCTTGTTGGGCGCCTTGCTGTTACTGTCTCTGGTGGCGGCGCCGCCTGCGGCGGCGGCGGCGCTGCGCATATCGATGTCATGATTTTTCCTGCTCCCGAATGAACCGTTCCATCCGTCTGAACATGTTCGCGGCGCCCTCGAGCTTTTTTGCGCTGAGTGGCTTTCTGCTGCCCTGGCTCTGGCTCATCGCCATCGGCTTTGCCGTGGCCGGCCTGTACATCGGCTTCTTTGTGGCGCCCACGGATGCGACGCAGGGCGACTCCTACCGCATCATCTTCGTGCACGTGCCAGCGGCCTGGATGTCGATGATCCTGTACCTGGTGATGGCCGGCTGGGCGGTGTTCGGATGGGCGGCCAACGCGCGGCTGGCCTCGATGGTGGCGCGGGCGCTGGCGCCCACCGGTGCGATGTTCACCTTTCTGGCGCTGTGGACCGGCGCGCTGTGGGGCAAGCCGACCTGGGGCACCTGGTGGGTCTGGGATGCGCGGCTGACCTCGGAACTAATCCTGCTCTTCCTGTATCTGGGGTTCATGGCCCTGGTCGAGTCCATTGACGACGTGCGCCGCGCTGACCACGCCGGCGCGCTGCTGGCGCTGGTGGGTGCGATCAACGTGCCCATCATCTATTTCTCGGTGAAGTGGTGGAACACGCTGCACCAGGGCGCGACCATCAGCATGACGGCCGCGCCCAAGATGGCCGCGACGATGCTGCAGGCGATGCTGCTGATGACGGTGGCGTTCTGGGCCTATTCGTTCGCGGTGGTGTTCATGCGCACCCGCGCGATCATCCTGGAGCGTGAGCGCCAGGCGCAGTGGGTCCGCGATCTGGCGGCAAAGGAGGCGGCATGAACTGGGGCAGCGTGTCGGAGTTTTTTGCCATGGGCGGCTACGGCCTCTACGTCTGGGGTTCCTATGCCGTGGTGCTGGTGCTGATGGTGGGCGAGCCGCTGCTGGCACGCCACCGGTTTCGAAAGGCGCTGGAGCAGGCTGGTGATGTGCTTGAAAAGGATGACTGAATGAAAACCCGTCACAAGAAGCTGGCCATTGCGGGCGGCGTGCTGTGTGCCATCGCCGCCGCCGCAGCGCTGGTGATGAACGCCTTCCAGAGCAACCTGGTGTTCTTCTATTCGCCGTCGCAGGTGGCCGCGAAGGAGGCGCCGACGGCGCGCACCTTCCGCCTCGGCGGCCTGGTGGAGGCGGGCAGCGTCAAGCGCGACGGGGTCGTGGTGCATTTCGTCGTGACCGACACCGCCAAGACGGTGCCGGTGCGCTACCAGGGCATACTGCCCGACCTGTTCAAGGAGGGCAAGGGTGTGGTCGCCCAGGGCCAGATGAACGGCGGGGTTTTCGAGGCACGCGAGGTGCTGGCCAAGCATGACGAGAACTACATGCCCCCCGAAGCCGCAGAGGCCGTGAAGAAAGCCGGCGACGTCAACGCGAAACTGGGCGCGTCCGTCGCAAAGGATGGCAAGAAATGATTCCCGAGATCGGACACTTCCTCCTGTGGCTCGCCCTGGGCGTGAGCCTGGTCATGGGCACGTATCCCCTGGCCGGCGCGGCGCGCGGCAGGACGGACTGGATGGCGCTCGTGCGTCCCTGCGCCTACCTCCTCTTCGCGCTGGTCACCCTGGCCTACCTGTGCCTGGGGGCCTCGTTCGTGATGAACGACTTCTCGGTCATCAACGTGGCGCGCAACTCCAACAGCTCCCTGCCATTGCCGTACCGCATCGCGGCGTCCTGGGGCAGCCACGAGGGCTCGATGCTGCTGTGGGTGTTGATGCTCAGCGTCTGGTCTGCGGCGGTCGCGCGCTTCAGCAAAGGCATGCCGATGCCGATGGTGGCGCGCACGCTGGCGGTGATGGGCCTGATCAGCCTGGGTTTCCTGCTGTTCCTGCTGCTGACCTCCAACCCGTTCGACCGCCAGTTCGATGTGCCCGCCGATGGGCGCGACCTGAACCCGCTGCTGCAGGACCCCGGCATGGTGTTGCATCCGCCGCTGCTGTACATGGGCTATGTGGGTTTTTCGGTGGCTTATGCCTTCGCGATCGCGGCGCTGATCGGCGGCAACCTCGACACCACCTGGGCGCGCTGGACGCGCCCGTGGACCACCACCGCCTGGGCGTTTCTCACCATCGGCATCGCGCTGGGCAGCTGGTGGGCCTATTACGAGCTGGGCTGGGGCGGCTGGTGGTTCTGGGATCCGGTCGAGAACGCCTCGTTCATGCCCTGGCTGGTCGGCACGGCCCTGATCCATTCGCTGGCGGTGACCGAAAAGCGCGGCAGCTTCAAATCGTGGACGGTGCTGCTGGCCATTCTGGCGTTTTCGCTGTCGTTGCTGGGGACCTTCCTGGTGCGCTCGGGCGTGCTGTCATCGGTGCACGCCTTTGCAACCGATCCGCGCCGGGGCCTGTTCATCCTGGCCTTCCTGACGATCGCGGTGGGCGCCTCGCTGACGCTGTACGCCTGGCGCGCACCCAAGGTCGGCCTGGGCGCCCGCTTTGCGCTGGTCTCGCGTGAAACCGCCCTGCTGGGCAACAACGTGCTGCTGGTGGTGGCCACCGGTGCCGTGCTGCTGGGCACGCTGTACCCGCTGCTGCTGGACGCGCTGGGCATGGGCAAGATTTCGGTTGGGCCGCCGTACTTCGACGCGGTGTTCATGCCGCTGATGGCGCCCACCATCTTTCTCATGGGCGTCGGCCCGCTCGCCCGCTGGAAGGAAGCGAGCCTGCCGGACCTCGCGCGTCGCCTGCGCTGGGCGGCCGGCGTGAACGTGGTGGTGGCGGTGGCCACGGGCTGGCTGGCCGGGCGCATCACCCTGACCACCACCATTGGCCTGTTCATGGCCTGGTGGATCATCACCTCGGTGCTGACCGATCTGTACGAACGACTGCGCCCCGCCGGCTCGACCTGGAAGGATGCGCCGCGCCGTGCGCGCCAGATCCCGCGCGCCATGGTGGGCATGATGGTGGCGCACCTCGGGGTGGCCGCGTTCTGCATCGGGGTGGCGATGGTGAAGACCTACGAAGTCGAGCGCGACGTCAAGATGGCCGTCGGCGACACGACCACGATCAACGGCTACACCTTCACCTTCCGGGGAACCCGTGAGGTGCCGGGCCCGAACTACACGGCCACGCAGGGCCTGATCGAGGTCAGCCACGACGGTCGGCGCCTGCGCGACATGCGGCCCGAGAAGCGCATCTACCGGGTTCAGACCATGCCGATGACCGAAGCCGCGATCGCGACCGGCTTCACCCGCGACCTGTATGTGTCGCTGGGCGAGCCGGTGGGCGGCGGCGAGTGGATCGTGCGTGTCTACGTCAAGCCCTTCGTCGACTGGATCTGGGGCGGGTGCCTGATCATGGCCCTGGGCGGCGTCATTGCGGCGACCGACCGGCGCTACCGGTCGCGCCGCCGCGCCGAGGAGCCCGGGGCCGCGCTGGTGGGAGCCTCCGCATGAAAAAACTCAAATTCCTGATTCCCCTGGCCATCTTCCTGGGGCTCGCGGGCTTCCTGCTGGTGGGCCTTGGACTGAACCCGCGCGAAGTGCCGTCGCCGCTGATCGGCAAGCCGGCGCCGGCTTTCGAGCTGCCGCGCCTGGACGACCCGACCCAGAAGGTGCGCAAGGAAGACCTGCTCGGCAAGGTCTGGATGCTCAACGTCTGGGCTTCCTGGTGCGCGGCCTGCCGCGACGAGCATCCGTATCTGGTGGAAATGGCCAAGCGCAAGATCGTCCCGATCTACGGCCTGGACTACAAGGACACCCGCGCGGCGGGGCAGCAGACGCTGTCGCGTTTCGGTGACCCGTATGTGGCCTCGCTGTTCGATGCCGACGGTCGCGTCGGCATCGACTGGGGCGTCTACGGCGTGCCCGAGACCTTCATCATCGACAAGGCCGGCGTGATCCGCATGAAACACATCGGACCGCTGACGCCGGACGTGATCCGCGACAAGATCGAACCCCTCGTGAGGCAACTCAATGGTTAGCGCAGTGTTCCACGCTTTCCAGCCCACAAAACCGCGTCTTTTCGGCCATGGCCACGTTGCAAATCCGCGCGATACCCATGGGTATCGCTGTGGTTTGCGCCTTGCCCTGACCAAAAATCCATCGGTTTTATTTGTACTTTCAAGCATGAAACACTGCACTCGATGGATCGTGATCCTGACCCTGGCGCTGCTGGCAGGCTGGGCTCAGGCAAAAGAGGCGGTGCCCGCCGCCGAAGACCCTGCGCTGGAGGCGCGCATGCTGCGCATCGCCACCGAACTGCGCTGCCTGGTGTGCCAGAACCAGACCATCGCCGACTCCCATGCCGAACTGGCGGTGGACCTGCGCAACCAGGTCAAGGAGATGCTCAAGCGTGGTGACTCCGACCAGATGATCATCGACTACATGACGGCGCGCTACGGCGACTTCGTGTTGTACCGGCCGCCGCTCAAGGGTACGACCCTGATCCTCTGGTTCGGCCCCGCGGTGCTGCTGCTGGGCGGACTGGTCACGCTGTACGTGGTGCTGCGCCGGCGCAACCGCCTGTCGCCCGACGAATTTGAACCCGATCCGGACGACGAGACCGCTGTCGGCGCAGCCTCCGATGCACCGGCCCCGTACCAGGACCAGCGGCCCTCATGACTGACACCGTCGCCACGCTCAAACAACAACTGCTCGATCTCAAGGCGGATCACGCGAGCGGCGCCATGTCGGACGGGCAGTTCGAGGCCCGGCGCGCCGCGCTGGAAAAAAGCCTGCTCGATGCCGTCCTTCAGGAGGGCGGTGACGCGCCCGCTACGGGAGGCCGTGGCAAGTCGGGCCAGCGCGCCAGGGCCGGCAAGCACACTGCGTCTGCGTCTGCGTCGGCTTCGGTCGAATCGAAACCCGGCGCTTCTCCCGCGGACGCCGTCGAGGCCCGGCCGTCGCGCAAACTGGTGCTTCTCCTGGTAACGGGCGTCGTCGTGTTGGCCAGCGCCGGCTATGCGTGGAAAGGTTCGCCGGAATGGCTCGGCCCGGGCGCGCGCGAGCGGGTTGCCGCGGCAGCGGCGGCGAGCGGCGAAGGGCACGCGATCGGCAAGGAAGAGTTCCTGGGGATGATCCAGAAGCTGGCCGACCGGCTCAAGGAACAGCCCGACAACGTGGAAGGCTGGGTGATGCTGGGCCGCTCGTACACGGTGGTAGGGCAGTACCCCGACGCGCTGAAGGCCTATGAACGCGCGGTGGCGCTGCGCCCCGACGACGCGCAGGTGCTGGCCGACTACGCGGATTCGATGGCGGTCAACAACAACATGACGCTCGCCGGCGAGCCCATGAAGTGGGTCCGCAAGGCCTTGCAGGTGGATCCGAACAACCTCAAGGCGCTGGCCCTGGCTGGCACCGACGCCTTCATCCGCAAGGATTACGCCGGCGCGGTGAAGTACTGGCAGCACCTGGTCGACATCGGCCCACCCGACAGCGAGTACGTGCGCGAGATGGCCGCCGGCCTGAAGGAGGCGCGCGAGCTGGGCGGTCTCCCCGCCACCACCGCCAAGGCCACCAGTGGCGCGGCGCCATCGGGTTCCGCCGACGCGACACCCGCTGCGGGCGCCAAGACGGTCAGCGGTGTGGTCAGCCTGGCGCCGGCCCTGGCCAAGTCGGCCGCGCCGGACGACACCGTGTTCATCCTCGCGCGGCCGTCGGCCGGGCGTGGCATGCCGGTGGCGATCCTGCGCAAGAACGTGCGCGACCTTCCGATCCAGTTCTCGCTCGATGACAGCTCGTCGATGTCGCCGGCCGCGACGCTGTCCGGTGCCGGAACCGTGGTGATCGAGGCCCGGATCAGCAAGAGCGGCAACGCGATGCGCCAGAGCGGCGATCTTGCCGGACAGTCCGAACCGGTGCCGGTCGGCGCCTCCGGCCTGAAGATCGAAATCCGCGACGTGGTCAAGCCCTGAACGGGCACCCGTTCATCACCGGGTGTCGGGCGGATGGCTGCCGGGCCCCGTTTCCGGCGTGTCGGTCGATGCGCCGGGGTCGCTGCCGTTCGCTGAGACTTCCGCGGGCGCCTCAGCGTGGGCGGGCGCCGGTGCCTGCCGGGCGCGGTGTGCCCGACGGCGTGCCGGTGTGCCCAGGATGTACATCAGCAAGGCCACCGGCAACAAGCCGTAGAGCACGAAAGTGACGATGGCCCCCAGTACGGTGCCGGTGGTGTTGGTGGCCTCGGCCACACTCATCATGAGCGCGACATACAGCCAGCCGATGGCGATGATGTAAAGGGCCATGTGCGTGGAAGGGAAATGTCAGAAAATTGAAGGGGACCGCGGGGATACTCCGGGTTTTCACCAATAAGCTACCGCGCAGGAGACAACGTGATACCACACTCGAACGAATCGTGGGCACAAGCCACGCAGCAGTTTCAGCAAACCCTGTCGGACGGCTGGAACCAGGCTTTTCAGGCGTTTCAGAACATGGACTTGGGCGGCCTGTCGTCGGCGATGCCCGGCCTGTCCGGTGTTCAGGCGCCGCCGCAGATTCAATTCTCGCCGGACAAGCTGCAGGCCATTCAGCAGCAATACATGAAGGAGGCGTCGGAGCTCTGGAACCAGGCCATGGCGGGTGCGCCAGCCGTCAAGGACCGGCGTTTCGCCGCCGATGCCTGGAGCCAGAACCCGATGGCCGCGTTCTCGGCCGCCAGCTACCTGCTGAGCTCGCGCACGCTGATGAGCCTGGCCGAGGCGGTGGAGAGCGACGCCAAGACGCGCAACCGCATCCGCTTCGCGGTCGAGCAGTGGATGGCCGCTTCGGCGCCGAGCAACTTCCTGGCGATGAACGCGGAAGCGCAGAAAAAGGCGATCGACACCCGGGGCGAGAGCATCGCCAAAGGCATGCAGAACCTGCTGGGCGACATCCGCCAGGGCCATGTGTCCATGACCGACGAGAGCCTGTTCGAGGTCGGGCGCAACGTCGCCACGACCGAAGGCGCCATCGTGTTCGAGAACGAGCTGTTCCAGCTGATCGAGTACAAGCCGCTGACAGCCAAGGTCTACGAGCGCCCGTTCCTGCTGGTGCCGCCGTGCATCAACAAGTACTACATCTTGGACCTGCAGCCCGAGAACTCGGTGATCCGCTACGCGGTGGCCCAGGGGCATCGCACCTTCGTGGTCAGCTGGCGCAACCCCGACGCCTCGCTGGGCGGCAAGACCTGGGACGACTACATTGAAGACGCCGCCATCAAGGCCATTCACACCGTACAGGACATCACCGGCGCGCCGACCATCAACACGCTGGGCTTCTGCGTGGGCGGCACGATCCTGAGCACGGCCCTGGCGGTGCTCGCGGCCCGTGGCGAAAAACCCGCGGCCAGCGCGACGCTGCTGACCACGCTGGTCGACTTTTCCGACACCGGCATCCTGGATGTGTTCATCGACGAGGCCTTCGTCAAGTTCCGCGAGATGCAGATGGGCAAGGGAGGGCTGCTCAAGGGCCAGGATCTGGCCTCGACCTTCAGCTTCCTGCGTCCGAACGACCTGGTCTGGAACTACGTGGTGGGCAACTACCTCAAGGGCGAGACGCCGCCGCCGTTCGACCTGCTCTACTGGAACAGCGACAGCACCAACCTGCCGGGCCCGTTCTACGCCTGGTACCTGCGCAACACCTACCTCGAAAACAACCTCATCAAACCCGGCGTGGCCACGGTGTGCGGCGTCAAGGTCGACATGAACAAGGTGAACATCCCGATGTACATCTATGGCTCGCGCGAAGACCACATCGTGCCGATCGGCGGTGCCTACGGGTCCACCCAGGTGTTCCCCGGCAAGAAGCGCTTCGTGATGGGCGCCTCCGGCCACATCGCCGGCGTGATCAACCCGCCGGCTGCGAAGAAGCGCAGCCACTGGACCCGTGAAGACGGCAAGTTCCCCAAGACCGCCGCGGAATGGATTGCCGGCGCCACCGAGTCGCCTGGCAGCTGGTGGACCGACTGGTCGGACTGGCTCAAGGGCCATGCCGGCAAGCAGATCGCCGCGCCCAAGACGTACGGCAAGGGGCCGAAGTACAAGGTCATCGAGCCGGCACCCGGGCGCTACGTCAAGGCCAAGGCCTGATACAGGTTCAGCGATGGGTGCTGAGGGTTCGGCGTGAACCCGTCAACGCCCCTCTCCAGACACACTTACTTAACGCATAACCACAGGAGATCCCCATGGAAGACATCGTCATCGTTTCGGCCGCACGCACCGCGGTCGGCAAGTTCGGCGGCTCGCTGGCCAAGGTGCCGGCCAGCGAACTGGGCAGCATCGTCATCAAGGAGGCGCTGGCGCGCGCCAACGTCGGGCTGGACCAGGTCGGCGAAGTCATCATGGGCCAGGTGCTGGCCGCCGGTGTGGGCCAGAACCCGGCGCGGCAGGCGATGATGAAGGCGGGCCTCGCCAAGGAAACCCCGGCGCTCACGATCAACGCGGTCTGCGGCTCCGGCCTGAAGGCCGTCATGCTGGCGGCGCAGGCCGTGGCCTGGGGCGACAGCGAGATCGTCGTCGCCGGCGGTCAGGAGAACATGAGCGCGAGCCCGCACGTGCTGCAGAATTCGCGCGACGGCCAGCGCATGGGCGACTGGAAGATGGTCGACTCCATGATCGTCGACGGCCTGTGGGATGTTTACAACCAGTACCACATGGGCGTGACCGCCGAGAACGTGGCCAAGGCGCACGGCATCACGCGCGAGATGCAGGATGCCCTGGCGCTGGCCAGCCAGACCAAGGCGGCGGCGGCGCAGGCGGCCGGCAAGTTTGCCGACGAGATCGTCACCGTCTCCATCGCACAGAAGAAGGGCGATCCGATCCTGTTCAACGCCGACGAATTCATCAACAAGAAGACCAACGCCGAAGCGCTGGCCGGTTTGCGCCCCGCCTTCGACAAGGCGGGCACGGTCACGGCGGGCAACGCGTCCGGCATCAATGACGGCGCCGCCGCGGTGGTGGTGATGAGCGCGAAGAAAGCCGCCGCGCTGGGCCTCAAGCCCCTGGCGCGGATCGCGGCCTTCGGCACCAGCGGCCTGGACCCGGCCACCATGGGCATGGGTCCGGTGCCCGCGTCGCAGAAGGCGCTGGCGCGTGCGGGCTGGAAGGCGGCCGATGTCGACCTGTTCGAACTCAACGAGGCGTTTGCGGCCCAGGCCTGCGCCGTGAACAAGGCGCTGGACATCGACCCGGCCAAGGTCAACGTCAACGGTGGCGCGATCGCCATCGGCCACCCGATCGGCGCATCCGGCTGCCGCATTCTGGTCACGCTGCTGCACGAGATGCAGCGCCGCGACGCGAAGAAGGGTCTCGCGGCCCTGTGCATCGGCGGTGGCATGGGGGTTTCCCTCGCACTGGAGCGCTGATTTCCGGCCGACAATGCCGGCACGCCTGCTTCAGGGTGGGGCTGGCATCCATCTTTTTTTTCACACAATGAGGAGCACGATATGAGTCAAAGAGTTGCGTACGTCACCGGTGGCATGGGTGGCATCGGTACCGCCATCTGCCAGCGCCTGCACAAGGATGGCTTCAAGGTCATCGCCGGTTGCGGCCCCACGCGCGACTACGAAAAGTGGCTGGGTGAGCAGAAGGCGCTGGGCTTCACGTTCTACGCGAGCGTCGGCAACGTCGCCGACTGGAACTCCACGGTCGAAGCGTTCGGAAAAGCCAAGGCCGAACACGGCGCCATCGACGTGCTGGTCAACAACGCCGGCATCACGCGCGACCGCATGTTTCTGAAGATGACCCGCGAGGACTGGGATGCCGTCATCGACACCAACCTGAACTCCATGTTCAACGTGACCAAGCAGGTTGTTCCGGAAATGGTCGAAAAGGGCTGGGGCCGCATCATCCAGATCTCCTCGGTCAACGGCAACAAGGGCCAGGCCGGCCAGACCAACTACTCGGCCGCCAAGGCCGGCATGCACGGCTTCTCGATGGCCTTGGCCCAGGAACTGGCCACCAAGGGTGTGACGGTCAACACGGTGAGCCCCGGCTACATCGGCACCGACATGGTCAAAGCCATCCGCCAGGACGTGCTGGACAAGATCATCGGCACCGTGCCGGTCAAGCGCCTGGGCGAGCCGAGCGAAATCGCCTCCATCATCGCCTGGCTGGCGTCCGACGAGGGCGGCTACGCGACCGGTGCCGACTTCTCGGTCAACGGCGGCCTGCACATGGGCTGACCGGGGGAGCCGGTCGGGGCTGCGCAGGCGGTTCCTGTCACAAAAAAAGGCCCCGCATCGCGGGGCCTTTGTTTTATTGGGCGAGCGGCTTCAGCGGATCATCATGCCGCCGTCGGCCACGATGGTCTGGCCGGTGATGTAACGCCCCGCCGCGCTGGCCAGCATGACGGCAATGCCGCCGATGTCGTCGGGCTCGCCGATGCGGCGCAGGGGCGTCTCACCCTCCACCTTGGCCCGCAGAACCGGGTTCTCGTGCAGCGCCTTGGCGAAGTCGGTGCGGATCAGGCCAGGCGCGATGCAGTTGACGCGGATGTTGTCGGGCCCCCATTCCACGGCGAGGTTGCGCGCCAGCTGCATGTCGGCGGCCTTGGAGATGTTGTAGGCGCCGATGATCGCGGAGCCGTGCAGCCCGCCGATCGACGAGACGATGACGATCGCGCCGTCCTTCTTCGCCTTCATGTCAGGATAGGCCAGGTTGCACAGCCAGGCGTTGGACAACACGTTGTTGCGCATGATCTTGTCGAACACCTCGTCGCTCAGGCCGGTCATGGGGCCGTAATAGGGGTTGGTGGCGGCGTTGCAGACCATGATGTCGATGCCGCCCCAGGCCGCCCGGGTCTGGGCCACCAGGGCTTCAAGCTGGGCCTTGTCGGAGATGTTGGCGGCGATCGCCATGGCGTCGCCGCCGGCATCGCGGATGGTCTTCACCACGTCTTCGCAGGCGGGCAGCTTGCGGCTGGAGACGACGACGCGGGCGCCGGCTTGCGCCAGCTGAATGGCGATCGAGCGCCCGATGCCGCGGCTGGAGCCGGTGACGATGGCGACCTTGCCGGTGAGTTTGAACAGGTCCATGGAATCTCCTGATGCAGGTGGCGAAAGCCGGCAGTTTGCCGCACGGGTTCTGGCCGCGCTGTCGTCCTTGCGTCACAATGGCCGCATGCCCTTCGTGACCTACCTGCCGGGCGCCACACCACTGGTGCTCGATTCGCCGCACAGCGGCATCGATTACCCCGAAGACTTTGGCACGGTGTGCGAGCGCGCGCTGCTGCGCCGGGCCGAAGACACGCATGTCGAAAAACTCTACGCCTTTGCGCCGGCACTGGGTGCGGCCTGGATCGAGGCGCATTTCCCGCGCAGTTACCTCGACGCGAACCGCGACACGACCGAGGTCGATGTGGCCATGCTGGACGCGCCCTGGCCCGGCCCCGTGGCCACCGACGCGGCCGTGTTGTCCAAGGTGCGGCTCGGCAAAGGCCTGATCTGGCGCTGCACCGACGACGGGGTGCCGCTTTATGACCGCAAACTGGGCGTGGCCGAGGTGCAGGCCCGCATCGACACCTGCTGGCGCCCCTACCATGCGGCGGTGGCCGACGCGATCGACGCGGCGCACGCGCGCCACGGCTTCAGCATCCATCTCAATTGCCACTCGATGCCGGCGGTGGCGGCCAGCCACGCGACCGACTACCCCGGCCTGGTGCACGCGGACTTCGTGGTCGGCAACCGCGACGACACCACGTCCAGCCCGGCGCTGGCCCGCCTGGTGTTCGAGCACCTGCGCGGGCTCGGTTACACGGTGGACTACAACCACCCCTACAAGGGTGTCGAACTGGTGCGCCGCCATGGCCGGCCCGCCGAACACCGGCACAGCATCCAGCTGGAGATCAACCGCAAGCTCTACATGGACGAAACGTCGCTGGCCGTGCACGATGGGTTCGCAGCCTTGCAGGCACACCTGCGCTCGCTGGTGGACCGGTTGCTGACCACCGACCCGCGAAGGCTTTGAACCCGGTGCAAGCACCGGCGGCGGCACTGTCCAGGCCTCCTTCATGATCACGTTCTTCTCTGACCGGCACGCGCTGCATGCGCCCGCGTTCGAATTCTTTCGTGGCGAGCGTGTGCCGTGCTTCGAAACCCCCGCGCGCGCCGGCTTCGTTCGATCGCAGCTGCTGGCGCGCGGCCATGCGCTGCGCGAGCCCGAGGCCGACAGCCGCGGTGTGCTGGCGCTGGTTCACAGCGCGCGCTACCTGGCCTTCCTGGAGCGGGCCTGGGCCGACTGGGTGGCGCTGGATCCAGGCAACGCCGCGCGGCAGCCCTTTCCGTCGGTCTGGCCGGTGCGCACGTTGCGCAGCGACGTCGAGCCGGACAACTTTGTCGCGCGACTCGGTCTGTATTCGATGGACAACGGATCGCCCTTGTCGGCCGGCACCTGGGAGGCGGCCAAGGCCGGCGCGGATGCCGCCGTGAGTGCCGCGCGCTGCCTGGGCGCGGGCGAGCGGGCCGTGTTCTGCGCCACCCGACCGCCGGGCCACCATGCCGGCGCGGACTTCATGGGCGGCTACTGTTTTCTGAACAACGCGGCGGTGGCGGCGCAGGCCGTGCGCGAGCAGGGCTGCGCGCGGGTCGCGGTGCTCGATGTGGACTACCACCACGGCAATGGCACCCAGAGCATCTTCTACGACCGGCCGGACGTGCTGTTCGTGAGCCTGCACGGCGATCCGCGCACCGAATACCCGTTCTACCTGGGCCATGCCGACGAGACCGGCATTGGGGCGGGCGCGGGTTTCAACCTGAACCTGCCGCTGCCGGCGGGCAGCCCGGTGGCGGCCTGGTTCGCCGCGCTGGAGCTGGCCTGCGCGCGCATCGGGCGCCATCGCGCGGATGCACTGGTGGTCTCGCTGGGGCTGGACACTTTCGCAGGCGATCCCATCTCCGCCTTCGCGCTGCAGGCGGACGATTTTTCTCGGTTGGGGCAAGCGCTGGCCCGGCTGGGCCTTCCGACCGTGTTCGTGCTCGAAGGGGGCTACGCCGCCGCCGAATTGGGCGTGAACGCGGTGAACGTGATCGAGGGTTTTGAACAGGACTGAGGAGGCGGACGCATGGACCGTGTGGACGTGGTGGTGATCGGCGCGGGCGTCGTCGGCCTGGCGGTGGCGCGCGCGCTGGCCTTGCAGGGGCGAGAAGTCCTGGTGCTGGAAGCGGCCGACGCCTTCGGCACCGGCACCAGCTCGCGCAACAGCGAAGTCATCCACGCCGGCTTGTATTACCCGCAGGGCTCGCTCAAGGCGCGCCTGTGTGTCCGTGGCAAGGATCTGCTCTATGCCTACTGCGCCGAACGCGGCATCGCGCACCGGCGCTGCGGCAAGTTGGTGGTGGCCACCAGCGATGCCCAGCTCGCCTACCTGCACACCCTGCAGGCCAAGGGTGCGGCCAATGGCGTGCACGACCTGACCTTGCTGGCTGGCGCGCAGGCGCGTGCGCTGGAGCCCGAACTGGCCTGTGTGGCCGCGCTGCATTCGCCCGGCACCGGCATCGTCGACAGCCATGGCCTGATGCTGGCCCTGTTGGGCGATCTGGAGCACGCGGGCGGCCTGCTGGCGCTGAATTCAGGGGTCGATCGGGCCTATCCCAGCACCGGACGGCCACAAGCAGCTATGGTTGTTGTAGCGGACGACGGCACCGAGCTGCTGGCGAACAGCGTTGTCAACGCGGCCGGATTGCATGCGCCCGCACTGGCGCGGCGCTTCGAAGGCATGGATCAGCGGCTGGTGCCGGGCGCGTACTTCGCCAAGGGCAACTACTTCACCCTGTCGGGGCGCTCGCCGTTTCAACGCCTGATCTACCCGGTGCCCGAGGCCGCCGGCCTGGGCGTTCACCTGACCATCGACCTCGGTGGCCAGGCCAAGTTCGGGCCGGACGTTCAATGGGTGGACTCGGCCGACGATCTGGTGGTCGACCCGGCGCGCGGCGAGGCTTTCTACGCCGAGGTGCGGCGTTACTGGCCGGCCTTGCCGGACGGCGCGCTGGTGCCGGGCTACACCGGTATCCGGCCCAAGATCACCGGCCCGGGGCAGGAGGCTGCCGATTTTCTGATCCAGGGCCCTGCCGAGCATGGTGTGGCGGGGCTGGTCAACCTGTTCGGCATCGAGTCGCCGGGCCTGACCAGTTGCCTGGCGATCGGCGAGACGGTGGCGGCGCTGCTGCAGACCGCGTGACGCCGCGCGGCGGGCCTCATACGGATTCGCCTTCAAACGTATAACTTCGTTGCTTCGCCTCGCCGTGCTGCAGCACTGTCTTCGGCTTTGCGCCTTGTTCTACGCTTGAATGCAAACCCGTATCAGCGGCCGGGCGCCGGTTTCTTCAGCGGGCTGCGGGCCTGCAGGTGCTCCAGGTAGGCATCAACCCCCCGGCCTTCGCGCGCCAGGAATTGCGCCACCGCATCGGCAAAGCGCGGGTGCGCGAGCCAGTGCGCGCTGGTCGCCCGCACCGGCAGCAGGGCACGCGCCATCTTGTGCTCACCCTGGGCGCCGCCCTCGAAGCGTTGCACGCCGTGCTCGATGCACCACTGCAGCGGCTGGTAGTAGCAGGCCTCGAAATGCAGGCAGTCCACGCGCTCCAGCGCGCCCCAGTAGCGCCCGTAGGCCACGGTGGGCGGTTCCGGGGTCGCCCAGCGGCCTTCCGGGGGATGTTGGCGCCGATTTTCAAGGTCAACAAGGCCTGATCCCAGCGCCGAATGGCCATGAAGTGCTATCAAACTTGATGCGATCGGCCGCCCGCCGCGCTCGCCCACGAAGAGCAGCCAGTGCTCCGGCATGTCCTGCGCCATGCAATGGAAGAAACCCCGGCTCAGGTAGGGCGCGTTGCCGTGTTCGAGGTAGGTGCGCTCGTAACAGCGGTAGAAGAAATCCCAGTCGGCGGGTCGGATGTCGGCACCCGCCGCCCACCGGAAGCGCACGCCCGCGTCGGTCACCTTGCGCCGCTCCTGGCGGATCTTCTTGCGCTTGTCCTGGTTCAGGCTGGCCAGAAATGCCTCGAACGTCGCAAAAGGAGGCGACTCGTTCTTCCAGTGAAACTGGGCGGTGTGGCGTCGCAGCAGACCCGCTTCATCGCACGCGGCCAGATCCTCGTCGGACGCGAACAGGATGTGCAGCGACGACAAGGCCCGCTCGCGGCACCAACCGAGCAGTGCCTGCACCAACGCCTGGCGTGCCGCCGCGTCGCGGGCGAGCAGGCGGGTGCCCGGCACCGGCGTGAAGGGCACCGCCACCAGCGCCTTCGGGTAGTAGGCGAGGCCATGCTGCGCGTAGGCGTTCGCCCAGGCCCAGTCGAACACGTATTCGCCGTAGGAATGGTCTTTGAGGTACAGCGGGCAGCCCGCGACCAGCGCGTCACCCTGCCACACGGTAAGGAAACGGGGGGTCCATCCGGTGTCGGGGCAGGCACTGCCGCTGTCGTGCAGCGCGGCCAGGTACTCGTGGCGCATGAAGGGCGTCGGCAGGGTCTGCGCCGCCAGCAGCGCATTCCATTGCGCCGCGTCCACCTGGGCCGGCGTGTGAAACACCCGGGTGACATAATCGTCCGCGTCTGCGCCAGACCGTCCCGTTGCCGCCTTGGCGGCGTTCGCGGTCATCGATTCGTTTTCCTGCACCTGTATGACTCTCAAGATCTGTGTCGCCCAGCTCAACTTCGTGGTGGGCGATCTTCCCGGCAACGCGCAGAAAATCATCGACGCCGCGCGAAGCGCTTACGCCGAGGGCGCGCGCCTGGTGCTGACACCCGAGCTGTCGATCTGCGGCTACGCCGCCGAGGACCTGTTCCTGCGTCCCGCCTTCATCACTGCCTGCCATGATGCCGTGAAACGGGTGGCCGTTGAGCTCGCGGCGCTGAAAGACCTGACCGTCGTGGTGGGTCATCCGACCGGCGGCGACCGGCGCACGCGCAGCGTGGCCATCCAGGACCGACTGAACGCGGCCAGTGTGCTGCGCGCTGGCGAGGTGGTGGCCACCTACGCCAAACGGGAGCTGCCGAATTACCAGGTATTCGATGAGCGGCGTTATTTCACGCCCGGTCGTGAGGTCTGCGTCTTCGAAGCGGGCGGGTTCAGGGTCGGCCTGCTGATCTGCGAGGACGCCTGGTTCGAGGCGCCGGCGCGGCTCGCGAAAGAAGCGGGCGCCGAGCTGCTGGCGGTCATCAACGCCTCGCCGTTCCACGTCGGCAAGGGCTACGAGCGCGAAGCAATGATGCGCGAGCGGGTGCGTGAATGCGGGCTGCCACTGGTCTACGCCCACCTCGTGGGCGGGCAGGACGAGGTGGTGTTCGAAGGGCACTCCTTTGTCGTCGATGCCCGGGGCGAGATTGCCGGACGGGCCCCCAGTTTTGAGGAAAAACTGTACTTCTCCAGCGTCAGCCGGTCAGCAGACGCTATCGAAATCAAATCGGGCATGCTGCCCGAGCGCAGCCGGGACGCCGACCTGTGGGATGCGCTGGTGCTGGGCGTTCGCGACTACATCGGCAAAAACGGCTTCCCCGGGGTGCTGCTGGGCTTGTCCGGCGGCATCGACTCGGCCCTGGTGCTGGCCGTGGCGGTCGATGCCCTCGGCCGTGACCGGGTGCGCGCCGTGATGATGCCCTCGCCGTACACGGCGGACATCAGCTGGATCGACGCGCGCGACATGGCGAACCGGCTCGGTGTGCGTTACGACGAGATTTCCATCGTGCCCGAGTTCGAGGCCTTCAAGGCCTCGCTGGCGCCGCAGTTTGCCGGACTGGCGGAGGATACGACCGAGGAAAACATCCAGGCCCGCATCCGGGGCACGCTGTTGATGGCCATCTCCAACAAGACCGGCGCGCTGGTGCTGACCACCGGCAACAAAAGCGAGATGGCCACCGGCTACTGCACGCTGTACGGCGACATGGCCGGCGGCTTTGCCGTCATCAAGGATGTGGCCAAGACCTCGGTGTTCCGGCTGGCGCGCTGGCGCAACGCCAACGATCCTTACGGAACGGGCGCCGATCCGATTCCGGAGCGCATCATCACGCGTCCGCCGAGCGCCGAGCTGCGCCCCGACCAGAAAGACCAGGACAGCCTGCCGCCCTACGAGGTGCTGGACGCCATCGTCGAACACTACATGGAGAACGACGAGGGCATCGAGGAGATCGTCCAGCGGGGCTTTGCGCGTGCCGATGTCGAGAAGGTGACGCGCCTGATCAAGCTCAACGAATACAAGCGCCGCCAGTCACCGGTGGGGATTCGGGTCACCCACCGCAGTTTCGGCAAGGATTGGCGTTATCCTATTACCAGCAAATTTCGCGCATAACTGGAACCTGTCACAGGAAGAAGACCATGAAACAGATCACCGCCGTCATCAAACCGTTCAAGCTCGAAGAGGTGCGAGAAGCGCTGGCCGGCTGCGGTGTCACCGGCCTGACCGTGACCGAAGTGAAGGGTTTCGGCCGCCAGAAAGGCCACACCGAGCTGTACCGGGGCGCCGAGTACGTCGTCGACTTCCTGCCGAAGGTGAAGATCGAAGTGGTCGTCAAGAGCGAGGATGTGGACCGCTGCGTCGAGGCCATCGTTTCGGCGGCCCGCACCGGCAAGATCGGTGACGGCAAGATTTTCATCACCGCCGTCGAGCGCGTGGTGCGCATCCGCACCGGCGAAGAGAACGAAACCGCCGTCTGACCCCCATTCACCGGCGGGCGCGATGACCGCCGGGCGCCGGTGCAGGCTTTGGCACCGTGGTCAGACCTGCTCCAGATGCGATTCAGGGGCCAGACCGGCGGCCTGGACGAGTTCCCTCAGCAGGGATTCAGGCTGCTCGCCGATGCGGATCAGGTCCATCTGCCAGTTGCCCATGAAGCCTTGCGCGACGGTCGAGTGCAAGAAAGCCACCAGCGGGTCGTAGTAGCCCGCAAGGTTCAGAAGGCCCACCGGCTTGTCGTGGTAGCCGAGTTGGCGCCAGGTCCAGACCTCGAAGAACTCCTCGAACGTGCCGATGCCGCCGGGCAGGGCGACAAAGGCGTCGGCCTTTTCGGCCATCAGCCGCTTGCGTTCGTGCATGGTGTCGACGACGTGCAGCTCGGAGCAGTCGTGATTGGCCCATTCCTTTTCGACCAGCGCCTTGGGGATCACGCCGACCACCCGGCCACCCGCTTGCAGCGTGGCCGCCGCCACCATGCCCATCAGGCCGTTGTTGCCGCCGCCATAGACGAGCTGGCCGCCGTGCGCGCCGATCCAACGCCCGACGGCGTGCGCCGTGAGCGCAAAGGCCGGGTCGAGGCCCGGCTTGGAGCCGCAGTAGACGCAGACGGAAAAGGCAGGGTTCATGGGGGGGGGCTCTAACAAGAAGGCAGGCAGGGATGGCCGGACCGGCATTGTCACTGATCCGCCGTGGACGCTCAGATCTTGACGGACGGCTGGGTCGAGACGAGCCGCGTTCCGGCCAGTGCATCGTGCCAGAACTGCTGCAGCGGGTGAAAACGGCTCAGCAGCGCCCAGACGATGACCCAGCCGATCGTCAGCACCGCCATTTCGCCGCCACCGAGGTTGAACGGCGCCATGACGGCCAGGGGCGGCAACAACCAGATCCAGCTGAGAACGTAGCGCACCAGCGCCCGTGTCTGGGAGATGGGCCGCCCATCGCGGTCCACCACGCGGATGTGCCAGGTTTTCATGGCCAGCGTCTGCCCGCGCGCCCAGAACCACGTGAAATAGATGCCGAAGACGATGAACACAAAGGCCTGCAGGGCGTGGCGATTATCCAGTGCATGACGGGTCTGCGTCAGGGTGCTGAACAGGTAACCGGCAATGAACACCACACCGAACAGGAGCATGCCTTCGTAGAGCCAGCAGGCCATCCGGCGACCCAGGCCGGGAGCGCGCAGCGAAGGGCCATCAGCTTGCGGCGACGACGCTACGGGTTCGGTTGAGACACGCATCAGACGGACAGGGCGAACTCGCAGAGTACCCGCGCCATCAGGGAGCGCTGGCCGGTTTGCGGGGCAGCAGCGTCTTCTGGTCGATCGGTCGGGGTGCGCTGGCCGCACTGGCAACGCCGACCGGGTTGGAGGCGCCGCTGCGCGGCGGACTGGCATGGGGAGGGGTCGCCAGCTTGGAGGCGGGGACAGGCCTCAAGGCCGTTGCCCCGCCGCTGGGCTGCGCCGGTGCGCCGGCGGCAAGCTTGCGCTTTTCCTCGGGGCTCAGGGCCTGGTAAGCCTGCCAGGTTGCCTTCTTTTCCTCGGCGGGAACCTGCGCGGCTTCCGCGAAGTTCAGCCGGGCCTGCGCACGCTGTTTGGGGCTCAGGGCCGCCCACTCGTTCATGCGGCCATGCAGTTTGGCCTGTTCCACGGGGGTCATGCTGCTGAAGTTGCGCGACATCGCCAGCCACTTGCGCTTCTGGGCTTCATCAATGCTGCTCCAGCTCGCTGCCAGTGGCTTGAGCGCTTGTTGCTCGGCCGGGCTGAGCTCGTTCCAGGTCTTGGGTGGCACGGTGGGAACCGCTGCGGCGGGTTTCAAGGCACGAACCGGTGCGGCGCTGGCAGCCGGTGCCGGGTTGCGGGCCGCAGGCACGACGGTGGTCGGCGCCGCGACCGGGGCCGGAACCGCCTCCGCAGCGGGCGGGCCAGCCTCAGCCGGAGCCGGCGCGCCTGACGCGGTTTGCGCCTGGCAAATCGACAGCGCCCCGCTCAGGGCGAGCAGACCCACATAGACAGGCAACGATTGGCGGTAGGCGCTCTTCATCGGACGACCCGGCGATTCCTCACTCGGACGCGGTCGAATTGCGCGAGACCTTCAGGTACTGGATGAAGCCGGCGTCGGTGTACGCAGCGGGCGGCAGGTCGTCGGTCAACAAGGCGGCGTCGACTTCGGCCACTTCGTTGGCCCGGTCTTCATTGACGATGCCATTGATGAACACCAGACCGGCCACCAGGGCCAGCAACGGCAACGCGGATGCCAGGCCGCTCCACGGGCTCCAGCCCTCGTCGCCAAAGCTCAGCGCGGCGCTGCCGCCACTGGCCGAGACGCTGCTCGCGACGCGGCTTTGCCGCACCGGCGCCCGCTTGCGCTGGGCTACCGCCTGAAGTCGGGCGACCCGCAGGCGCTCGGACAGGTCGTGGGGCAACTCGGCCGCACCTTGGGACAGGCGCGAAGCCACCTTCAGGCCAAAGCGATCCTGAAGGATTTCAGCGTGATGAAGTGGCGTGTGCGTCATGGTTGTATCCCCTTGGCCCTCAGTGCGGCACTGAGGGCTTGAACCGCGCGGGAGCAGTGCGTCTTGACACTGCCTTCCGAGCAGCCCATGGCCGCCGCCGTCTCGGCAACGTCCATATCCTCCCAGTAACGCATGAGGAAAGCTTCGCGTTGACGCGCCGGCAGCAACATGATCTGGTCTTCGATTTCATGAAAGATTTGGGCTCGCCGGGTGCTGTCCTCGGCGCTTTCGACCTTTTCAGACTCATCGATGCCGGAAAAAGTTTCAAGGAGGTCAAATTCGCCCTCGTCGGTCCCGGATTCAAAGTCGCCGAGGTTCGAAAACAGCGCGTTGCGGGTCTTCTGGCGCCGGAACCAGTCCAGGGTGCAGTTGGACAGGATGCGCTGAAACAGCATGGGAAGCTCGGCGACCGGCTTGTCCCCGTAGTGCTCGGCCAGTTTCATCATGCTGTCCTGGACGATGTCCAGTGCCGCCTCGTCATCGCGAACGTGGTACACCGACCGCTTGAAAGCACGTTTTTCGACGCTCTTCAGGAAGTCGTTGAGTTCTTGCTCGGTGGCCAAAGGTGAAACGGACTGTGTGGAGGTTCGCTGGCCACGCGGCAATATCCGCTGGCAAGCCGATCGGGACGATTATTGCACTTCAATGAAAAAAATCGACCGTTTCTGGCGCTGTCGATGTTGCAGTGCGATAATGCGCGTTGCAAATCAATGCAAACGGGTCACGGTCCGGCGGAGCAAGCAGCACGTCCATGTCCTTGGCCTTAAGTCCCGGAGTCACTCCAAAAGAGGCGGTCAAAGGGGCACCCAAGGTTTTTCGTCAGAGAAATTCACAAAGGTTGAACATGGAAATCACCAAAGCCGAACTGGCATCAGCTGCCGCCGCATCCACTGGCGCATCCACCTCGGAACTTCGGGGTGCAGAAATCCTCGTCAAGTCACTTCAGGCCGAAGGGGTCAAGTACATCTGGGGTTACCCGGGTGGTGCCGTTTTGCACATCTACGACGCGTTCTTCAAGCAGGACACGATCCAGCACGTCCTGGTCCGCCATGAACAGGCGGCCGTGCACGCGGCCGATGGCTATGCACGCGCGACGGGCGACGTCGGCGTGGCGCTTGTCACCTCCGGCCCTGGCGTTACCAACGCCGTCACGGGGATTGCCACCGCCTACATGGACAGCATTCCAATGGTCATCATTTCCGGCCAGGTCCCCACGGCGGCGATCGGTCAGGATGCGTTCCAGGAGTGCGACACCGTCGGCATCACCCGTCCGATCGTCAAACACAATTTTCTGGTCAAGGATGTGCGGCAGCTGGCCGACGTGATGAAAAAGGCGTTTCACATCGCGCGCACCGGTCGTCCCGGTCCGGTGGTGGTCGACATACCCAAGGACGTTTCGTTCAACAAGACGCCCTACAACGGACATCCGCCGTCGGTCGAGATGCGCTCCTACAACCCGGTTCGAAAAGGACACGGCGGGCAGATTCGCAAGGCCCTTCAATTGCTGTTGTCGGCCAAGCGGCCTTACATCTATACCGGCGGTGGTGTCTTGCTGAGCAACGCATCGCAAGAGCTCCGTACGCTGGTCGACATGCTGGGCTTCCCGGTCACCAACACGCTGATGGGCCTGGGTGCCTATCCGGCCAGCGATCGCAAGTTTCTGGGCATGCTGGGCATGCACGGCACGATCGAAGCCAACAACGCCATGCAGAACTGCGACGTGCTGCTGGCGGTGGGCGCGCGTTTTGACGACCGCGTGATCGGCAATCCGAAACACTTTGCGCAGAACGAGCGCAAGATCATCCACATCGACATCGATCCGTCGAGCATTTCCAAGCGGGTCAAGGTCGACGTACCCATCGTCGGCGACGTCAAGGATGTGCTGGTCGAACTCATCTCCATGATCCGGGAGAGTTCGGTGAAGCCGGACGCCGGTGCGCTCAAGAGTTGGTGGGAAACGATCGAAGGCTGGCGCGCCCGCGATTGCCTGGGCTATGACCGCGGCAATCAGGACGTCATCAAGCCGCAACGCGTGATCGAGACGCTCTGGGAGATGACCAAGGACGAGGACGTCTACATCACCTCCGATGTCGGTCAACACCAGATGTGGGCTGCGCAGTTTTACCGCTTCGACCAGCCGCGGCGCTGGATCAACTCCGGTGGTCTGGGCACGATGGGCGTCGGCATCCCGTATGCCATGGGCATCAAGCTGGCGCGGCCCGAGAGCGAGGTGTTCTGCGTCACCGGCGAGGGTTCGGTGCAGATGTGCATCCAGGAGCTCTCCACCTGCCTGCAATACAACACGCCGATCAAGATCCTATCGCTGAACAACCGCTATCTGGGCATGGTTCGCCAGTGGCAGGAGATCGAATACTCCGGCCGTTACAGCCACAGTTACATGGACGCGCTGCCCAATTTCGTGAAATTGGCTGAAGCGTATGGCCATGTCGGCCTGCTGATCGAGCGCCCACAGGACGTGGAAGGTGCCCTGCGTGAAGCCCGCAAGCTGAAGGATCGCACGGTCTTTCTGGATTTCCGGACCGATCCCACCGAGAACGTCTTCCCGATGGTGAAGGCTGGAAAAGGCATCACCGAAATGCTGCTGGGAGCCGAAGACCTGTAACACCCTGACGCGTCGGGCGTCCCACGAACCAGCACGGCCCTTGCCGGGCGCCGGACGCCCACCTGTCCCCCTGACGAATCTATTGCCCGCCAAGTCCGTGCATTACCGTGCACGGAGGAGGGCGGCGAAAAGAGGAATCGAATCATGAAACACATCATTGCTGTATTGCTGGAGAACGAAGCGGGAGCCCTTTCCCGCGTGGTGGGCCTGTTCTCGGCCCGTGGCTATAACATCGAGTCGCTGACCGTCGCGCCGACCGAGGACCCCAGTCTGTCCCGGATGACGATCCAGACCGCCGGGTCGGACGATGTGATCGAGCAGATCACCAAACACCTGAACCGTCTGATCGAGGTGGTCAAGGTCGTGGACCTGACCGAAGGCGCCTACACCGAACGCGAACTCATGCTCGTGAAGGTCCGCGCCGTGGGCAAGGAACGCGAGGAGATGAAACGCATGACCGACATCTTCCGCGGGCGCATCATCGACGTGACCGACAAGAGCTACACGATCGAGCTCACCGGAGACCAGGCAAAGAACGACGCTTTCCTCGAAGCCATCGACCGCAGCGCCATCCTGGAGACTGTTCGCACCGGGCCCAGCGGCATCGGGCGTGGTGAGCGGGTCCTGCGCGTGTGATCGGTTTTTCAGGGCCCAGCCTTTGCCCGTTCGGGCTGCGCCTGTCGAAGTCCCGATACTTTCGGGGCGCCGGGAGCCCTTCGACAGGCTCATATCGAACGGGATTCAACCTTCAATCCATTCATTACGGAGCAAGACCATGAAAGTTTTCTACGACAAAGACTGTGACCTGAGCCTGATCAAGGGCAAGACCGTTGCCATCATCGGCTATGGCAGCCAGGGCCATGCCCACGCCCAGAACCTCAACGACAGCGGCGTGAAGGTCGTGGTCGGTCTGCGCAAGGGTGGCGCGTCCTGGGACAAGGTCGGCAAGGCCGGTCTGAACGTGATGGAAGTCAATGACGCGGTCAAGGCGGCCGATGTGGTCATGATCCTGCTGCCCGACGAGCAGATCGCCGAGGTCTACAACAACAACGTGGCACCCAACATCAAGCAGGGCGCCTCCCTGGTGTTCGCACACGGTTTCAACGTGCACTACAACCAGGTCGTGCCCCGTGCCGATCTGGACGTGTGGATGGTTGCCCCCAAGGCGCCGGGCCACACGGTGCGCAACACCTATACGCAAGGTGGTGGCGTTCCCCACCTGATCGCCGTGCACCAGGACAAGTCCGGCAAGGCCCGTGACCTGGCCCTGAGCTATGCCATGGCCAACGGCGGCGGCAAGGCCGGCATCATCGAAACCAACTTCAAGGAAGAAACCGAGACCGACCTGTTCGGCGAGCAGGCCGTGCTGTGCGGTGGTGCCGTCGAACTCATCAAGATGGGTTACGAGACCCTGGTCGAGGCCGGCTACGCCCCCGAAATGGCCTACTTCGAGTGCCTGCACGAACTCAAGCTCATCGTCGATCTGATCTACGAAGGCGGCATCGCCAACATGAACTACTCGATCTCCAACAACGCGGAGTACGGCGAGTACGTGACGGGCCCCGAGGTGATCAACGAGCAGTCGCGCGCAGCGATGCGCAACGCCCTCAAGCGCATCCAGAACGGCGACTACGCCAAGATGTTCATCCTGGAAGGCCGCACCGGCTACCCGAGCATGACGGCCCGTCGCCGCAACACCGCCGATCACCAGATCGAGGTGGTGGGTGCCCAGTTGCGCGCCATGATGCCCTGGATTGCCAAGAACAAGCTGGTTGATCAGACCCGCAACTGATTGCCGGCTACGGATCGTCCACAAAGGCCACCTTGGTGGCCTTTGTGTTTTATGGGTTGTCGGGTGAGCGGCTTACACTCACGCCCTTGGGGCCGCGAAACGGTTGCAAACAACTTCAAATTTGATAGCTGCTGGTGGCCAGTTGACGCTGGGTACTGGTCAAAATCATGCAAAAAGAGACAGAAAAACCGGCTCCGGCGCCGCCCGGAACGGCGATCCGGAAGCGGCGCAAGGGCATCTACATCCTGCCCAACCTGTTTACCCTCGCTGCCTTGTTCGGCGGGTTTTACGCGATCGTCATGGCGATGAACGGCCGCTTCGACTTCGCCGCGGTCGGCGTGTTCTGCGCGATGGTGCTCGACAGCCTGGACGGCCGCGTGGCCCGCATGACCAACACCCAAAGCGCCTTTGGCGAGCAGATGGATTCATTGTCCGACATGGTTTCGTTCGGGGCGGCGCCTGCGTTGATCGCCTATGAATGGGCACTGAAGGGATTGGGTCGGTGGGGCTGGATCGCGGCGTTCGTCTATTGCGCCTGTGCGGCGCTCCGGTTGGCTCGCTTCAATGTCAACACCACCGTCGTCGACAAACGGTATTTTCAGGGCCTTCCGTCACCGGCGGCGGCCGCGTTGGTGACGGGGTTCATCTGGATCCTGACCGATGCCGACATTCGCGGCCCGAGCGTGGCGTGGCCGATGTTCGCCCTGGCTCTGTATTCGGGTCTGACGATGGTCACCAACCTGCCGTTTTACAGTTTCAAGGACGTGCGGATGAAAAAAAGCGTACCATTTGCCGTGATCGTGCTGATTGCTCTGGGCATCGCGGTGATCAACATTCATCCGCCGGCGGTCCTGTTCGGCCTGTTCGTGATGTATGGGCTCAGTGGCTACGCCCTGTATGGCTGGCGCCGCATCAAGGGTCTGCAGACCAGCGTGATCAGCACCTCCACCGACGAGCCCGACGAACGTGGCCTCCACAAGTGATCAATGTAGGCACGCGCCTTCTCGGCTTGTGCTACAGTGCGCCCATGAACTGGTACCTGTCATCGCTACTGCTACACCCGACCGGGCGGAGACGGTAGCGCACGCGCGCAAATTCCATCAAAGGCCCGTATGCACCCGCAACGGGCCTTTTGCTTTGGATGTCAGGTAGTTCAGGTTGCGGGTTTCTTTGAATCAGGAGCTATCCCATGGCAGACAAATTGATCATTTTCGACACCACCTTGCGCGACGGCGAGCAGTCGCCTGGGGCCTCCATGACCCGGGACGAGAAACTGCGCATCGCGCGACAACTGGAGCGCCTGCGGGTCGACGTCATCGAGGCCGGTTTCGCCGCCAGCTCCAACGGGGATTTCGAGGCGGTACAAGCCATCGCGAACGTGATCAAGGACTCGACCGTCTGCACGCTGTCGCGGGCGAATGACCGTGACATTTCGCGCGCCGCCGAGGCGCTCAAGGGCGCCAACAGCGCGCGGATCCACACCTTCATCGCGACCTCGCCGTTGCACATGGAGAAGAAGCTGCGCATGACGCCCGAAGAGGTGCTGGAGCAGGCACGCCTGTCCGTGCGGTTTGCACGCAACCTGGTGGGCGACATCGAGTTCAGCCCCGAAGATGGCTACCGCAGCGATGTGGATTTTCTTTGTCGCGTGCTCGAGGCCGTGATCGCCGAGGGGGCCACCACGATCAACGTGCCCGATACCGTGGGCTACGCGGTGCCCGAGCTCTATGGCAATTTCATCAGGACCCTGCGCGAACGCATCCCCAATTCCGACAAGGCGATCTGGTCCGTGCACTGCCACAACGACCTGGGCATGGCCGTTGCCAACTCCTTGGCCGGCGTGAAGATCGGTGGCGCGCGTCAGGTCGAGTGCACGATCAATGGTCTTGGCGAGCGCGCCGGCAATTGCTCGCTCGAAGAAGTCGTGATGGCGGTGAAGACCCGACGCGACTACTTCGGTCTGGACGTTGGCATCGACACCCATCACATCCTGGCGGCAAGCCGCATGGTCAGTCAGACCACCGGCTTCGTCGTGCAGCCAAACAAGGCGGTGGTGGGGGCCAACGCATTTGCGCATGCCTCGGGCATTCACCAGGATGGCGTGCTCAAGGCGCGGGACACCTACGAAATCATGCGGGCCGAAGACGTGGGTTGGACGGCCAACAAAATCGTCCTGGGCAAGCTCAGTGGGCGCAACGCGTTCAAGCAGCGCCTGCAGGAGCTGGGGGTGAGTCTGGACAGCGAATCGGAGATCAACACCGCCTTTGCCCGATTCAAGGAGCTGGCCGACCGCAAGAGCGAAATTTTCGATGAAGACATCCTTGCGTTGGTGAGCGATGACAGTGTCACGAACGACAAGGAGCAGTACGGCTTCGTTTCACTGTCGCAGCACAGCGAAACAGGCGAACGTCCTCACGCTGCCATCGTGTTCACAGTGGATGGCAAGGAAGTGAAAGGCGAATCGGACGGCAACGGCCCGGTGGACGCGTCGCTCAAAGCCATCGAAACCCATGTGAAGAGTGGCGCGGAAATGGTTCTGTATTCGGTCAATGCCATCAGTGGTTCGACCGAAAGCCAGGGTGAGGTGACGGTGCGCCTTCAGAACAGTGGCCGCGTCGTCAACGGCGTCGGCGCGGACCCGGACATTGTCGTGGCCTCGGCCAAGGCATATCTGCACGCGCTCAACAAGTTACAGAGCAAAGCTGATCGAGTGGCTGCGCAAGGCTAGGGTAAACACCTACAATGCCAGTGCTTTGTCAGGAATAATGCGCAAGTGTTTGTTATTGCGTGACTTTTCCTGATTGGTTACACTGCGCTGCCCGGTTTCGCAACGACGGCACCGGGCAGCGTTGTTGGAACGACACCCTTTCGATAGAAGACCGATGAACCGATTCTTTGCCGTCCTGTTTACAGCGTGTTTTCTGACCGCCATCGTGTCCACGCCGGCCGAGGCGACAAGCCGAAAAAGCAACGAGGGCAACAAGGCCTCGTCGGGTGCCGTCAAGGTCACCAAGAACACCAAGAGCACCAAGACGGGCAAGAAAACGGTTGTGGCCTCGTCCGGCAAAGTTGCCGCGAAACAGAAGCGCCGGCCAACGGTGCAGGCGGCGGTACCCGTGAAACCCTCGTTCGGTCAGCTGGCCGGCTTGCATGGCGCTTCCGACCCGCTGGATCTCAAGTCCAGCGTGGCCCTGGTAATGGATCAGGACACCCATGAAGTGCTCATCAGCAAGAACGACGGCGCTGTGCTGCCGATCGCGTCACTGACCAAACTGATGACCGGCCTTGTCATCACCGAAGCCCGCTTGCCGATGAACGAAATGATCGTGATCAGCCAGGACGACGTCGACACCGAAAAGGGCAGCCGGTCCCGGCTGAAAGTCGGTGCCGAGTTGAGCCGTGGAGAACTGATGCACCTGGCGCTCATGTCCAGCGAAAACCGCGCCGCCCACGCGCTCGGGCGCACCTATCCGGGCGGGCTCGCCGCGTTTGTTCAGCTCATGAACGCCAAGGCGCAGGCGCTGGGGATGAAGGACACCCGCTATGTGGAGCCCACCGGCCTGTCCAGCAAGAACCAGTCGAGTGCCAAAGACCTGGCAACGCTGGTCGCTGCGGCCTACACGGAGCCCCAGCTGAGGGAGTTGACGACCTCCCCGGGTCATGCGGTCGAGGTGGCCAACCGTACGCTCCAGTACAACAACACGAACCGCCTGGTGCACAACCCGTCCTGGGACATCGGCATCCAAAAGACAGGCTACATCTCCGAAGCGGGTCAATGCCTGGTCATGCAGGCCAAGGTGGCTGGCCGCAAGCTGATCATGGTGTTCCTGGATTCCAGCGGAAAGTACACGCGGCTTGCGGACGCCGAGCGGGTGCGTCGGTGGGTCGAGAGCCGACCGGTGGTGGCCGTCGACAGCCGCCGCGTCAACAGCTGAGTTCAGGCGGCCGAGGCCGGCTTGTAGCCAAGGGCGGTGGATATCTCGTTGGCGGTGGCCTTGAGTTTGTTCAGCCAACCTTCGTCCAGACGATCGGCGGGGGCTGAAATCGACAATCCCGCCACCAGACGGCCCTGGTCGTCATAAATGCCCGCTGCCATGCAGCGCACACCCAGTTCCAGTTCTTCGTTGTCCCGCGCGATGCCGTATTGCCGCGCCTTGGACAATTCGCGCTCCAGTTCGGGCAGTTGGGTGATGCTGTTGCGGGTGTGGCCTGCCAGGCCCGTGCGGGTGGCATAGGAGCGAACGCGCTGGGCGTCGTCGGCAGCCAGAAACAGCTTTCCAACCGACGTCAGGTGCAGGGGCGCGCGGCCACCGATGGCTCGCACCACCTGCATGCCCGAGCGCTCGCTGTAGGCACGCTCAACGTAGACGATTTCATCGCCCTGGCGCATGCTCAGATTCACCGGTTGTTGGGTCAGGTTGTGCAGTTCACGCATCGGCCCGAGGGCCGCATCGCGAACGTTGAGGCGGCTCTTGACCAGGTTTCCCAGTTCAAGCAGCCGCATGCCCAGCCGGTAGCTGCCCGCCTCCGGGCGGTCCACGAAGCGCCCGGTGGCCAGATCGTTCAGGATCCGGTGTGCGGTCGACGGGTGAAGCCCGGTCTTGGCGCTGATCTCTTTCAACGAGATGGCGTCTTCTCGCGCCGCCAGCACATCGATCAGTGCGAACATGCGTTCAATGACTTGGATGGTCGGAGTGGCGGCAATGCCCGGATCGTTTTTTCGCATACTTCTACGGTGAGTCTCAGGCAATTATCCACCTTCGAGCCCATCGATTTTCACATTGCAGAATCGGAGTCGGAGCAGTCGCCGGTGAACGCGATCCATTGGCCTCGACGGAGGATTTCGGCGGGCTGAAACCGCGACTTGTAATTCATCTTGCCGCTGGCGCCGATCCAGTAGCCCAGGTACACATGGGGCAGCCGTAGCTGCCTGGCCTGGGCGATCTGCCACAACACGCCGTAAGTACCGTAGCTTGCGCCGGGCTCGGGATCGAAGAAGGTGTAGACCGCCGACAGACCGTCGTTCAGAACGTCCAGGATCGCCACCATCTTCAAGGTGCCCTGTGAGCCATCGACGCCCGGCTCGCGGAACTCGACCAGGCGCGAGCTCACGCGGCTTTGCAGCAGGAACTGGGTGTACTGGTCGATGCTGTCGTGGTCCATGCCGCCGCCTTCATGGCGCAGACCCTGGTAGCGAAGGTACAGCTGGTAATGCTCCGGAACAAAGCCAAGCTTGAGCACACGCGCCTGGAGACTTGCGTGGCGTTTCCATGCGCGCCGTTGGCTGCGATCCGGGTGAAAGGCATCAACCAGCACCCGCAGGGGGGTGCAGGCGTTGCAGCCGTCGCAATACGGCTTGTAGGTGAACAGGCCGCTGCGGCGAAAGCCCTTGAGCACCAGATCTGAATACGCATCGGTGTGGATCAGGTGGCTGGGTGTGGCCACCAGGGAGCGGGCCATGCGGTCCGGCAGGTAGCTGCATGCGTAGGCCGCGGTGGCGTAGAACTGGAGCGCCTGAAGCGGCAGGTCTTCTCGATGCGTCATGCGGGCACCAGGGGGCCTTTGAGCAGGTCACGCCACCAGGCGCGGTCGAAGTGCCAGGCCGGTGCGCCAAGGGTACTGGCCGCGTGGACATGCGCGGCAAATTGTTTGCGTGCCTGTTCCCGAGCACCGAGGGAGGCGAGGTGGCGGGTGTTCTGCTGGCAATCGATCAGGCCGATGTCATGTTGCCGGCAAAAGAGCACCAGCGCCGCGAGGGCGATCTTGGAGGCATCGGGTCGAAGGCTGAACATCGATTCGCCAAACACCGCCCGGCCGATACCCACGCAATACAGGCCGCCCACCAGTTCACCCCGTGCCCAGGTTTCGATGCTGTGGGCAAAACCCGCCGCGTGCAGGCGCTCATAGGCGTCCACCATGTCTTCGACGATCCAGGTGCCGGACTGACCGGGGCGGTTCACGCTCGAGCAGGCCCGGATGGTCCGCGAAAAGGCGGTGTCGACGCGGATCTCGCAGTCTGGATCCTCCACAAACCGCCGTAGTGTCTTTCGCAGGGACCGATGAAGTCGGAAGTCGCGGGTGGGCAACACCATGCGCGGATCGGGGCTCCACCAGAGAATCGGTTGCCCCGCGCTGAACCACGGAAAGATGGCCTCGCCGTATGCACGCACCAAGGTCTGCACATCCAGCGCACCGCCTGCAGCCAACAGGCCTGGGGCCGGGTCGGCCGATCCCCATGCCGACGCGACCGGGGGAAACGGATCGCCCGGTCGCAACCAGGGTAGTTCTCGGACGGCGGGTTGTGGGGCGGGCATGGATGGGAGCGCCGACGCACCGGGCGTCGGCTGGGTCAGCAAGGCTGGCAGTTTATCGTTTCGGGACGGTTGGTGAACCGGCGTCGCTTGCTCTGCGCCGGTCGCCGGGGCCAACCCGACGGGCAAGACTCATTCCCGCTCGCCATGGTAGGCTCTGCACTTTTTGGCGGGGCTCATGGTGAAAAACGAAGAGGCGAAACTGGCGGTGCAGCGACGGTTCTCGTACGAAGGGCACCGTGCCCGGTTGGCAGGCATCGGCGCCTGCCTCGCGCTGACAATGGGTTTCAGTGTTCCGCTGGGTGCACAAACCACCGAACAGCCCGCGTCGGCACCCCCTGTAGCGTCGCCATGGGACGCTCCCGAGCCTTGGCGCACCGATCGTTTCTATCTACAGACCAGCGTTTACACCCTTCACTACAATCCCACACCAGAGCACGTCAATCAGCAAAAACTGCTCAACGCCGAGTGGCGTTTCAACAGTTTCGCAGCCGGTGGGCAATGGTTGGCCGGCATGGCCTTTTTCAACAACTCCTTTGGCCAGGCGTCGCAATACCTGTACGGTGGCTGGCTGGTGCGGCCGTTCGAGTCGGCACAGCCGTTGTATTTGAAGATCACCGCAGGGGCCTTGCACGGGTACAAGGGCGAATACCAGAACAAAATCCCGTTCAACAGCTCCGGCGTGGCGCCGGCAATTCTGCCTTCCATCGGCTACTGCTATTCCCGGGTCTGCACCGAGTTGATCCTGTTTGGAAATTCGGGCCTGATGGTGACGCTTGGCGTCACGGTTCCCTGAATCAGGCGCCACCGGCCACGTGCCGGTTCCCGGGGGCGCCAGAAAAGACAAAGGGCCTGCACTCGCGTGCAAGCCCTTGTTTGATTTGGCTCCTCGACCTGGGCTCGAACCAGGGACCTACGGATTAACAGGGAGATAAAACCCTTATTTATCAATGATTTAGGTCCGTCTTCGCTCGTTACGTTTCGCCAAGTCTGGCCAACTTTGTCACGTCAATGTCACCGTCGGACTGCTGACAGTCGTAAAGAGACTGGGGCCGGTCTTAGGGCCTTGCTTCAAAAATGACTGCGAGTCGATATGGTTTCATCAAAGGATAGCTTACTTACGACGGACCAAGTTTGCTTCTGAAATGGCCCATAAATGAATTACCTTAGCCATTTTCATAACTTGATCTGCCGGGTAGTGCGCAATTAAAGTGCCATAACGAATCGCATTGGGGTAGATGGACGCTCCATCGCGTTCCGCTTGAAGCATCGTTCCTACGGTCCAGTCGCCAACTGTAGGGTCTACAACCTTGCTGCGCAGACGACTTGCTGGCATCCAAATTCCTTCGATGTCGCCAACATCCAGCCGAGTTTCGCATTTGTCGATTTCAGAAATTAAGGCATAGAGGTCGTGGCCAAGCAGCTTAATTTTCGATATAGGAAGTCCAGCTTTTTCAAGAACATGCTTCAACGTAATTTCTGTAGAAAGCAAGGACACATAAAGAACCGTTCGCTGAACCTCCAGAGTCATGGAATTTTCGATTAAGGCCCGCTCTGCGACTTCCAGGAGAGTTCGAGAAAACCCTATGTCATATTCGGCCATCTTCTTTTACAGAAAGCACATCATCAATGTTGACAAAATAGGGCTAATTCAGTTACGCAGCTAGTTAACAGCTTCCTTCCATCCCTTTCCACGCATGCAGGCATCGCGCACTTGATTCTTTTGCATGAGGCTGGAATTAGGAACAGAGTACGCTTGCGCGTCACATTGGCCCATAGCCATTTCATATTCCTCATTTGTGCTGCCCGGTTTACTCCAAACAGTCGGCTTTGCAGCACAGCTTGCCAATAAAAAAAACATTATTAGTGCCGCTAAAAGGACGGATGTATTGCGGTTGTGCATTCTTGCTCCTTTTGAAGATATGAAAGACTGTAGTTTACGATAAGGATGCCTAACCACGCCCTTTAGGCATACAAAGTCTACGGCTTGCAGATAACCGACGGACTGCTCCCGCTGCATATCGGGCTTAGGGACCATTGGGCCGTTAGTATCTGAGGGTGCAGATCATCGACAGATCGTCAGCGGCCCAATTTCTTCTCGACATGGCGCCGGAATGGATGTGGTTGCTAGCCAAGATTGAGGCGGAAGACGGCCGTCTACGCTTTCCGCCATTGGTCACGCGAGCAATCGTCAACCTGAAGATAGAGGCTTATCCGCTACTTTACGAAAACGAGGCCGCGATGGCGCTGATGGTGTTCCGTCCTTTTCTGCGCCCAGAGGAGATCACGGAACTCAACTCCCGGTTGACAGACCAAACTCCAGAGGAGCGCGGCCAAACATTGCGGGAACTGGTCGATGGGCTGTCTGAACTTGATCTGGTGTTTGAGCTCCCGAAAACACCCGCCGAAGAGAAACGCGCCCTGGCACGGTTCGAAGCGTTGACCATGGGGGAGCAGGCTGAGGCTGTCAAGATGAGCCAGCATCTTTGGATGGGTTTCTTGGCTGGCTTTTTTCAGAGCTTGTCCGTCATGGTCCACGGCGAAAAGCTTACTTCCCTGGTCGCTCAAGCCAAAGCCGGGAACGACGAAGCCTTTTGCAAGTCCGTCCAGATCGACAAGCGAATCTTGACCACGATTCCCTACTTCAAGCAACGTTTTGAGCGCGCGAATCTTGAAGGCGAGCGGGACTTTTCGGATGCGTTGGCCTACCGTCTTCAGTGCCCGCCATACAAGGGGAAGATTCGCCACAAGGCCCTATACCTCGCCTTTGCGTTCTTGGATCAGGCGGGGCTTCTTGACAAGATTAGGCACCGCGAAATCCTCGATTTGTGCGTCGATGCAGGGCTCGATGCCCATGCCAATCGCATCGATGACGTCAAGAACCTGTCAAAGCGCCTAGCCGAATACCGGGCCTTCCAGCGGCGTGGGTTGGACTTGTCCACCCCCTGAAAACCTTTTTCACGGCGTCGTCCATAGCGACCGTCGTGTATTCAATCCATAACCGTTCCAGGAAGCCAATCCGGCATGCCTGGCGCGGTTTAAAGGATTGTTTCCATGTCTCGAAAGAAGTCTCCCGCTGGCCCTGCTGCCGGCACTCGCACAGCCTTCCAACCAGCCGACCGGGATTCGTGGACGAGCGCGGCAGCGCCGGCCAGCGAATCCGGGTCGGAAGGTATTTCGGGTGCGCCGCCTGGTAACACAGCACCTGATAACAGCAATTTCATCTACCAACCCCTTCGATGGGGCATCGACAGCTTGTACCTGTCCTATCCGGGTTCTCTCTCCGAGTCACGCCTGGATCAACTCCGCAGCCTCAAAACCCAGGCGCAAGGTCTACCCCATGAGGCGGCCAAAGCCCAGCTCCAGCTCGGCTCCCATGTCTTCGAGGTCAAAGACAAAAGCTCTGGGCTGTTTGCCTTCACCCTTGTCGATGATGCCTTCATGATCCGCCTGGCCGGGGGCAAGTCCAAGAAGCTGCCCATGGCCTATGTCCAGGTCTCCAGCCGGTTGCTCAGCCACAAGAGCCCGGCAGAGATCGAAACCGAATTGCGGGGCATTCTTCGGTCTTTGGGGGACGTTCAAGCGCCAAAGGTCAGCCGGGTGGACCTGTACCTGGATTTCGCGTCTGACGTCGATATGGAGGGCTGGCGGCGCCATGCCTGGGTGACCCACGCCCAAGCCGTACACCAGTACGCGGAAGACAAGACCTTCACCGGCTGGACCATCGGCGCCGGTGGGGTTCTCATGGCCCGGCTGTATCACAAGCTCCTGGAGTGCAAGAAATCCGGCAAGGAATACCTCCAAGGCCTTTGGCGCGAGGCCGGATGGGATAGCGTGCTGCCGGTGTGGCGCCTGGAGTTCGAGTTCAAGCGGGACGTCCTGGTGCAACTCAAGCTCGATGGTCTGCCTCATGTCCTGGAGAACCTGGCGGGCCTGTGGAGCTATGCCACTACCGATTGGCTGCGCCTGTGCCTGGTCAATCAAGACGACAAGACCCGCAGCCGCTGGCCGGTGCATCCCCTTTGGCTGGCGTTGTCCTCGGTGGACTGGGCCACCCCTGGCGGGCCGTTGCTTCGCGCTTACCAGCCTGTCCGAGCACCTTCCATGGCCTGGTTGGGTTCTAGGGGGCTCTCGGTCATGGCCTCCGTCGGCGCGGTAGCCGGGGTCACGGATTTCGATCAGGCGGCAGCCGAGACCAAGCGCCAGGCCTGGGATGCCCTGGCCCTCAAGAATGGCATCAGTGGCATTTCCCCGGAACAACTGTTCCTAGAGACGGTGGAAGGGCTGACGCGGGAATACAACCTGCGCATGAATCCCAAGCCGGCCGATCCGCCCAAGCCCTTTGTTCGCAACGAATACGAGCGGCATTCCAAGGGGTATTGACCATGGAAGCGCCTGGCCTGCCTTTGCCTCCTGTGCGCTGCCTGTCCAAGGAGCAAGCGGCGGTTTATCTGGGGATCGGGGTCACGCTCCTGGCCCAGCTGGACATCCCGTTCGTTCGCCTGGGTCGGCGCTGTGTCTATGACCGGGTTGACCTCGATACCTGGCTCGATGACACTAAAGGGGAGCGAAGACGGGCCGGAAAGGACAATTTATGGCCCGTAATGAAGGGATCTACCGGCGGCCCGATTCCAGCTGCTGGTGGATCAATGCAACGCTCCCCAACGGCAAAAGAGTACGCCAAAGCGCTGGGACTGAAGACCGACAGGACGCCGAAGCGTATCTAGCGAAAATCAAGCTGGATGCGTACCGGGAAACGCACTTCGGGATCAAGCCCCAACGCAGTTGGCAAGAAGCCGTGATTCGGTATCTCGAACTGAAAAGGACGCTGAAGAGTTTTTCGGATGTGCAGCGGATTTGCCGCCACCTGGACCGCTACCTGGGCGATGCCACACTGAACCAGATCAATGGGGATGTGATTTGGTCCATCGTCCAGGGAGAGCTCAAAAAGGGCAACAAACCCGCCACGGTGAACCGTTACCTGGCCACGATTCGCAGTCTCTTACGGATGGCGCGTGATGAGTGGCAATGGATCGACACCATGCCGAAGATTCGTCTGCTGACTGGCGAGGTCGAGCGGGACCGCTGGTTGACGCGAGAGGAAGCGGATCGATTGATTCGCCACTGCCCGCCTCATCTTGCGGCCCTGGTGCGGTTTGCCCTGGCGACAGGCTGCCGTGCATCGGAGATCACGGGTCTTGAATGGAACCGGGTGGACTTGGATCGAAAGACCGCCTGGCTCAACAAGACGAAGAATGGGACGCCCAGGGGAGTGCCGTTAAATGAGGATGCGATTGAAGTGTTGAAGGAGCAGATTGGGAAGAACCTGACGTTTTGCTTCACCTACGAGGGGGAGCCGATCCGTTGGCAAATTTCCAACACTGCATGGCATACCGCGTTGGCGGCATCCGGTATCCAGGACTTTAGGTTCCATGACCTGCGGCATACGTGGGCCTCATGGCATCGTCAGGCGGGAACGTCGTGCGATGAACTGAAAGACCTGGGCGGCTGGAAGTCGCGGATCATGGTGGATCGGTATGCCAAGTTTGCGACTGAGAACCTGTTGTCCGCAGCGTCTCGAATTGAGCGCCGGGGCGGGGAGGGCAAGAACGTGGTGGACCTGTCACGTTTTCGTCACGCCTGAAAAGACGAAGGGCCTGCACTCGCGTGCAAGCCCTTGTTTAATTTGGCTCCTCGACCTGGGCTCGAACCAGGGACCTACGGATTAACAGTCCGGCGCTCTACCGACTGAGCTATCGAGGAACAAGCCTCAAATTATAGCGTCATTTTTCCGGTTTTTCCAATGCAGTACCTGGCGAGCGAAAAAATTTCGAGGTCCGTGTCAGAAGGCCGTCTGGACCGCGAGCCGGACCAAGCGCGGGGCGCCGGGGAACAGGTAGACGTGGCCGTACTGATAGGGTGATTCTTTGAGGTAACGCCGGTTGGCCACGTTGTCCACGGTCAGGCTCCAGGTGTTGGGCTGGCCCATCAGGCGGGTCTCATAGCTGAGGCCCAGGTCCACCCGGGTCCAGGCGGGCAGCTGGATCGATTCGTCGGGCAGTACCGCGCGACCACCTTCGTAGGAAACGGTGCCCAGCAGGCTCAGGCCCGGCACGCCAGCCACGCGGTATACGCCGTTGGCGCGCACGATCAGGTCGGGCACGTTGGTCGGGCGCCGGCCGTTCAGGTTCGGATTGAGGAGGCTGTCCTGGCGCTGGGCCTGCAACCAGGTGGCGCTCGCCCCCAGCCGCCACGGGCCACTGCTGTAACCCGCACCCAGCTCGATGCCCTGGTTGCGCACCGAGCCGTCTTCCACGCGGGTGCAGGTGCCCGGCAGGTCGCAGCTGCCGGAATCGCCCCACAGCGGGCGCACGACGTTGAACCAGGTGACGTTCCAGCGCACGGTGTCGCCGGCGCTCTTGATGCCCACCTCGGTCTGTCGGCTCTTCAGGGCAGGCAGCGGCTGGCCGGCGTTGGTGTAACGGCTGCGGCCGGGCGCGACCACCGATTCGACGCCTTCTCCATAGCTCGCGTAGGCTATGGTTTGCGGGTTGAACTGCCAGGTGGCCGCGATCCAAGGCGTGTTGATCAGGCGGTCGTAGCCCGTACTCTGGCTGCCGTCGGTGGCGGCACTTTCGCGGCGCAGGCGTGAATGCCGCAGGCCCAGCCAGGTCTGGAACGATTCGGTCCATTGAATCGCGTCGAAGGCGAAGAACTCCACGCCGCGCTCGGTACGGGTGATGTAGGGGTCCTGGAAAATCGGCGCCTCGGGCAGGGCGGGCAAGGTGAAGATGTTGCCGGTGCCCACCGCGGCGTTGTTGTCGGCCTGGGGTTCGCCGGTCTCCCGGTAGCGCGTGCCCTGCACGCCAAAGTTCAGGTTGTGGCGTACCGACCCGGTCTGGACATCCCCGATGACTCGCAGCAGCGCCGACTGCGTCTTGCGCCGTTCGTTGTTGCTGCGGTAGTCGTACAGGTCAAAGTCGCCGTTGGGGCAGAAGCGGTCGGCGTAGTAGACGCCCGAGCTGTTGTCGTAGCAGCCGAACGGGTAGGCCAGGCGGTCAGCGGTCTTCAGTTGCTGCGTGCCCAGCTGCCCTTGCCAGCGCCACTGGCTGTTGATGGACTGCTGGATGCCGATGCTGCCGCTGAAGCTGTCGAACTGGTTGGGTTGCGACCAGGGCTGGCTGTTGATGTTGATGAAAGGGTTGGCGGGTGGCAGCGCATTGCCGAGCAGGCTCAGGCCCGGCACGCTGGGTTGTTTGAGGCGTGACAGCTCAAATTCGGCTTCGACCAGCGTGTCGCGGGTGGCGCGCCAGTCCATTGCGAGCGCGAACAGGCCGCGTTTCCCGTTGGCGTCGGGCACGTAGCTGTGCACGTCGGCCGCGACCGCGTTCAACCGGTAGCCGAAGCGGCGGTCCTCGCCGAACCGGTCGCCGAGCTCCAGGTGCGCGAGCAGGCCGCCGTCGCTGGAGGTTTCGAGGCGGAGTCCGCGCAGGGACGCCTCGGTCGGTCGCTTGACCACGTAGTTCACCAGACCGCCCGGCGAACTGGTGCCGGCCAGGATCCCGCTGGTGCCCTTGAGAAACTCCACGCGCTCCTTGTTCTCCAGCGGAATGAAGGTCTCGCCACTGATGGGCAGCCCGTCACGACGGTAGTTGTAGGTCTGGTCGACGACAAAGCCACGGATCGTGACGAAATCCCAGTAACCGACGGCGTTGTAGGCATCGGAGAGTGACGAGTCCAGCCGAAACAGGTCGGACAGGCGCTGGGCGCCGATTTCGTCGATGGTCGCCGAATCCACCACGGTCGCCGAGAACGGGCTGCGCGCCAGCGGGATGTCGGGGAATCCGGTCACATCGGCGATGACGGCACCCGCCCGGTCGCTGACGGTCACGGATGCCAGGCTCGCGTCGGGGCGCGTGGGTGCTCCGGCCGTGTCGGTCTGGGCGGAAGCCTGGAATGCTATCAATGCGATAGCTGCCAGTGGCCATTCCATGCTGGGAATGGTTCTTTTCTTTGCGAAAAATGGCTTGAAAAGTGCCATGACGTTTCCTTCAACGTAATGGCAGGTCGGCGGGCTTGGAACGTGCTGAACCGTGGGTGAAACGGTGCTGTCCGGGAGCGGGCTTCCCTGCGCGAGGATTACCTCAATCAGGTTCAAAGGGACTTTCTCAGTCGCTGCCGGTCGGCAGCAACACCCCTAGCGAATGCACCTTGCGGGTGCGCTGCGGATTGTAATGGCCGCGAAAAGGCCTGCTCGGCCGGGCGGTGGCGCGGATGCTGCGTCAGTCGTCGAAGACGGGCGACTCCACGCCCAGAACCTTGTGCAGCTTGGGGCTCGTGGTGGTGTACTGCAGGAACACCTTCTTTTCCGGAAAGATGAAGGGCGTGGCCCCGAACGCGGCCAGTGCACACTCGTGAAAGCCGCACAGGATCAGCTTCTTCTTGCCGGGGTAGGTGTTGATGTCGCCCACGGCAAAGATGCCCGGGATGCTGGTGGAGAACTTTTCGGTGTCCACCACGAGCTGCTTGCGCTCGATCTCCAGGCTCCATTCGGCAATCGGGCCGAGCTTGGGGCTCAGGCCGAAGAAGACCAGCAGCACGTCCAGCGGTACCACGCGGGTCACCGCGTCGGCACCGGTGACCTTGACGCCGGTGAGGCGTCCGTCCTTTTCTTCATAGCCGGTGACCTGGCCGACGATGAACTGCATTTCGTAGGCATCGCACAGCGCCCGCATCCGGGCCACGCTGGCGGGCGCGGCCTTGAAACCATCGCGCCGGTGGATCAGGATCACGCTTTCGGCCTTGTGCGGGCCATCGGTGGCAAAGTCCAGCGCCCAGTCGATGGCCGAGTCGCCGCCGCCGACGATCACCAGGTTCTTGCCGGCGAAATCGGCGGGCAGTTTGACGCGGTAGAAAAGCTGCGTGCCCTCGAACCGCTCCAGGCCCTCGACCTTGAGCGTGCGCGGCTGGAAGGCGCCCACGCCGGCAGCAATGAAGATCGTCCGAGTGAGGAAGCGCGTTCCCTTGGAGGTGGCGACGAAGAAACGGCCGTCGTCCTGGCGCCGCACCGTGGTGACCTCCTGGCCCAGGTGAAAGGTCGCGCCGAACGGGTCGATCTGCCTGAGCAGCGCGTCGGTCAGCTCCTGGCCGGTGCAGACCGGGATCGCGGGGATGTCGTAGATCGGCTTGTCGGGATACAGCTCGACCGGTTGCCCGCCCGGATAGGCCAGTGCGTCGATCACGTGGGCCTTGATTTCGAGCAGGCCCAGCTCGAACACCTGAAACAGGCCGACCGGCCCGGCGCCGATGATGACCGCATCGGTCTCGATCAGGCCGTCGCGGGCAGGTGCCGCCGCGGCGACCGCCGGCTTCAGGTCGGGTTCCATGCCGCTCAGCGGATCAGCAGCGGCAGCTTGCCCGTCTTGTCCTTCCACTCGTCGGCGTCGGGCAGCGGCGCCTTGCGCTTGGTGATGCTCTTCCAGGTCGGCAGCTTGGCCAGCTCGGCGTTCAGCGCGGTCATGTGCTGCTGGTCCTTGGGCACGTCTTCCTCGGCGTAGATGGCGTTGACCGGGCACTCGGGAATGCACACCGCGCAATCGATGCATTCATCGGGGTCGATGGTCAGGAAGTTGGGGCCTTCGCGGAAGCAGTCCACGGGACAGACGTCGACGCAGTCGGTGTATTTGCACTTGATGCAGGCTTCGGTGACGGTATGGGTCATGTTGGGTGGGCAAGGATGGGAATACGTCGCGGCCGGCGGAGCCGGATTTCCGGGAAACCCCTGATTTTATTGGCAATCGACGCGCACGCCCTTCGACCCGGCCGCGCGGGCCGAAGGGTTGATCGATCGCGGTCAATTCAGCAGCGCCGCGCCCGAGGTCTTGTGTGTGGCGGTGTCGACCAGAATCAGCGCGCCCAGCACGCGCGAACGCGCGAACGGCGCGACCGGCAGCGGCTCCTGCAGCAGCAGTTCCACATGGCCGATGGCGTTGGGCTCCAGCTGCGCTGCGTCGTGCTCTTCGAGCGTGTTGACATCGAGCCGGTGCACGATGCGGCGCACCTTGGCCTTGACCCAGCGGTGGCCATGCAATGCCCAGTAGACGCGGCCGGCCACCAGCGGCTCATCGTCCATCCACGCCAGGGTGGCGCGCAGTTCGCGCTGGCCGGGGTAGGGCGACACGGGCACGGGGGTGTCGAAATCGTCGTCGGCGGCTTGCGCGGGCGCCGTCGGCGCGGCATCCGCCGCAGCGCCGGGCCGCCCCAAGCCAGGCGGGGCACCCTCGGGGCTGAGGCCCGCGGCTCCAGGCCTGCCTGCGCAGGCTTGGACGGGACGAAGAGCCGTCGCGTCTGGCGAGGGCACGTACAGTGCAGTACGCGCAGCGACAAGCGTGGTGGCGTGCAGTACCCAATCGCCGCGCGAAACATCCACCTCGCGGTCCAGGATGATGCCGGCGCTGTGGCCGGCGGCGATGTTCTTCAGTCGGCGGGCATGGTCCAGCACCTGGACCACGGTGGCGGACTGTCCGCTCGGGAACACCTGCACCCGGTCGCCGGGCGCGACGCGGCCGGCAGCCACCCGGCCCCAGAACACGCGACGGCCCTTGGTGGTGTCGGCGGATCCAGAGAATTTTTCCACCCATTGCACCGGGAAAGCCAGCGGCGCCGCGCTTTCCGAGGGCGTGCCGGGCAGCGATTCCAGAATCTGCAGCAGCGTGGGGCCGGTGTAGCCGCACCAGCCGGGTTCATGCGAGCCCGGCTCCACCACGTTCCAGCCCTTGAGCGCCGAGACCGGCACGGTGGCGGTGACCGGGATGCCGGCACTCGCGGCAAAGGCGCCCAAGGCCCCCTCGATGTGGCGGAACGCCAGCGCCGGGTCGGCCACGGCGTCGAGTTTGTTGACCGCGAACACGATCGACGGCACGCGTAGCAGCTTGCACAGCAGCGCGTGGCGCCGGGTCTGCACCAGCAGGGCCAGGCCGGGGTCGGCCCAGTCGAGCTTGGTGGCGTCCACCAGCACCACCGCGGCGTCGGCGCTGCTGGCGGCGGTCACCATGTTGCGGGTGTATTGCTCGTGACCGGGCGCGTCGCCGATGATGAACTTGCGGCCCTCGGTGTTGAAGTAGCGGTAGGCCACGTCGATGGTGATGCCCTGCTCGCGCTCGGCCTGCAGGCCGTCGGTCAGCAGCGCCAGGTCGGTCTCCCCCTGGCGTTGCACGCCGGCCAGGTGGTCTTGCAGCACGGCCTTGCTGTCCACCAGCAGGCGCCCGATCAGGGTGCTCTTGCCGTCGTCCACCGAGCCGCAGGTGATGAATTTCAGGGCAATTCGGGTGTCATTTTGGCCATTTCCCAGCGTGGGATGGCCATGGGGTGCTATCAATGTCGTAGTGCTCATGGCAAGGTGCGGTTGATTGCGTTCAAGAAAAGGCAGGGGCCGTGGACAGCCGCTCAGAAATACCCGTCCTTCTTGCGCTTCTCCATGGACGCTTCGGACGTCTTGTCGTCCATGCGGGTGGCGCCGCGTTCGCTGACGTCGGCGGCCAAGGTCTCGATGACGATGTCAGCAGGCGTGGCGGCCAGGCTTTCCACCGGGCAGGTGCAGGTGATGTCGCCCACGGTGCGAAAGCGCACGTCGCGGATCTGCACCGTTTCGCCGTCCCTGGGCGGCGTCAGCCCGGTCACCGGCACCAGCAGGCCGCGACGGTCCACCACCTCGCGCCGGTGGGTGTAGTAGATCGAGGGCAGGCCGATCTGCTCGCGCTCGATGTACTGCCACACGTCAAGTTCGGTCCAGTTGCTGATCGGGAACACGCGGAAGTGCTCGCCCGGGGCCAGCCGGGTGTTGAACAGCGTCCACAGCTCGGGGCGCTGGGCCTTGGGCTGCCACTGGCCGAAGCTGTCGCGGTGGGAAAAGATGCGCTCCTTGGCGCGGGCCTTTTCCTCGTCGCGGCGGGCGCCGCCGATCAGCGCGTCGAAGCGGAACTCTTCGATCGCTTCGAGCAGCGTGACCGACTGGTGCACGTTGCGGCTTTCGCCCGGATGGGCCAGGCGAACCGTGCCGCGCGCCATCGAATCTTCGACGCTGCGCACGATGAGTTCGGCACCCAGCTCCTTGGCGCGGAAGTCGCGGAAATCGGTCACCTCGGGAAAATTGTGGCCGGTGTCGATCATCAGCAGCGGGTAGGGCAGGCGCCCCGCTCCGAAGGCCTTTTCCGCACACTTGAGCATCACCAGCGAGTCCTTGCCGCCGGAGAACAGCAGGGCCGGGCGCTCGAACGCGGCAGCCACCTCGCGCAGGATGAAGATGGTTTCCTCTTCGAGCGCGTCGAGGTGGGCGTTGCTCAGGTGGTGGCCGTGGCTGGGGTCGGCGGCCTGGAGCAGTTCGGTTTCGGTACGGGCGTTCATGCCGGGACTCCTTCGGTTTTTTTCACATGCAGGCCGCATTCCTTGGCGGCCTCGTCCTCCCACCACCAGCGGCCGGCGCGGAAGTCTTCGCCCACCGCGATGGCGCGGGTGCAGGGCTCGCAGCCGATGCTGGGCATGAAGCGGTCGTGCAGCGGGTTGAAGTCCACGCCGTGCTGCGCGATGTAGTGCCAGACGTCGGCCCAGCTCCAGGCGGCCAGGGGGTTGAACTTGCGCAGGTTTTTCGTCGCAACTTCGCTGTCGTCGATGAAGGGCACCTCGGCGCGGGCGCCGGACTGCTCGCGCCGCAGCCCGGTGATCCAGGCGCTTTTGCCGGCCAGCGCTCGCGCCAGCGGCTCCATCTTGCGGATGCCGCAGCAGGCCTTGCGCAGTTCGATGCTCCTGTACATCGCGTCGCCGCCTTCGCGGGCGACAAACTGCACGACAGACTCGGCGACCGGGCGGTAGACGGTGAGTGGCGCGTGCGGGTGCGCCGCCTGCTGCGCCCGCAGCCGCTGCAGCAGCGCCAGCGTCTCGGCATGCAGCGCACCGGTCTCGAGCACGAACACCCCGATCGGCAAGGTGTGGGTGTTGATCAGGTGGGTGATGACCATGTCTTCGGCGCCAAGGCTGCTGGCCTGTGTGGCAGCGCCGGTGGCGGCAGCCTGGCGCAGCAACGAGACGGTCTCGGCCACGCGCTCGTCGAAGCCTGCGGTGGCGCGGGCGTACAGGCCGATGGCCGAGGCGTGCTCGGGCGCGCCGGGCAGGGTGCTGATGGTGTCAACGCTCATGCGGCCTCCCGGGCGAACCGCGGCGCGGGGGTGACGGCGTCGCCCTGGTAGAAGGCAGCGAAGCGGTCAAACTGGCGCTGCGCGGCCGAGCCGTCCACGCCCTCGCGCAGCACGGCGCTGGTGAAGCCGCTGCGCGCCATCTGCACCAGCTGGTCGATCAGCACGTCGCCGGTGGCGCGGATGTCACCGGCAAATCCCAGCCGGCGGCGCAGCAAGTAGGCCTGGCTGTAGGCGCGGCCGTCGGTGAACTTGGGGAAGCGCAGGTCGATGCGGTCCACGCCGGTGAGGTCGAGGCCACGGGGGTCTGCATCGTTCGGGATTTCGATGCTTTTCTGGCCGCATTCCAGCGCGGCGTGTTCATGGGCAGCTATGATTTTCATACTCTTCGTTCCTCCGGGGCGGGCTCAGGCGGTGGCTTCGGCGGGGTGCCGCGCGGCGTGGGCGGCCTGCTTGAAGGGTTCGTGGCCGACGCGATGCAAGGTGTCGATGAAGGCCTCGCCGGACAGGCGCCGTTCGCGGTAGGTCAGCAGCAGCGCCTCGATCACGTCGGGCACCTCCACGGCTGAGAACGACGGGCCCACCACCTTGCCGGGCGTGGGAGCGCCCGACAGGTCGGAGCCGTCGGAGCCACCCAGCGTGACCTGGTACCACTCCTTGCCATCCTTGTCCACGCCCAGGATGCCGATGTGGCCGCTGTGGTGGTGGCCGCAGGAGTTGATGCAGCCGCTGATGTGCAGGTCGATCTCGCCAAGGTCGTCCAACTCGTCGAGGTCCTGGTAGCGTTCGGTGATGGCCGCGGCCACCGGAATCGAACGCGCATTGGCCAGCGCGCAGTAATCGCCGCCGGGGCAGGCGATCATGTCGGTCAGCAGGTGCACGTTCGGGTTGGCGAAGCCGGCGGCGCGGGCCTCGGCGTAGAGCGCGTACAGATCCGACGCTGCGACCCAGGGCAGCAACAGGTTCTGGTCGTGGGTGACGCGCACCTCCCCGGCGGAGTAGCGGTCGGCCAGGGCCGCCGCGGCGTCCAGCTGGTCGGCGGTGGCGTCGCCCGGGGCCTGCCCGATCCGCTTGAACGACAGGGTGACCGCGCGCAAGGCCGGGTTGCGATGCGGCGCGACATTGCGCGCCAGCCAGCGGTTGAAGCGCGGGTCGGCGTCGGCCGCCTGGCGCAGCTGGCGGTCGGCTTCTTCGGCGTTCACCGTGCCGCGCAGCTTCAGGGTCGGGGGCACGAACGAGGCGGCCACACGGTCGAGTTCGGTCTGCGGGATGGTGTGGGCCGCGCCGTCGTGCGCCAAGATGTCGCGGTACTCGGCCTCCACCTCGTCGATGTAGCGCGGGCCCTCGGCCTTGACCAGGATCTTGATGCGCGCCTTGTACAGGTTGTCGCGCCGGCCCCAGCGGTTGTACACCCGCACCACGGCTTCGAGGTAGTTGAGGATCTGGTTCCAAGGCAGGAACTCGCGGATCACGGTGGCGATGACCGGTGTACGTCCCATGCCGCCGCCCACCAGCACCTTGAATCCCACCTCGCCGGCCGGGTTGCGCACCAGGTGCAGGCCGACGTCGTGCCAGGCGATGGCTGCCCGGTCTTCGAGGGCGCCGGTGATCGCGATCTTGAACTTGCGCGGCAGGAAGGCGAATTCGGGGTGCAGCGTGCTCCACTGGCGCAGGATTTCGGCATAGGGGCGTGGGTCGGCGATCTCGTCCACCGCGATGCCGGCGCGCTCGTCGCTGGTGATATTGCGGATGCAGTTGCCGCTGGTCTGGATGCCGTGCAGGTTCACGCTGGCAAGCAGGTCCATCACGTCGGCGGAGTGCACCAGGGGAATCCAGTTGAACTGCACGTTCTGCCGTGTCGAGAAGTGGCCGAAACCCGATCGCAGCCGGGGTGCGGGGCCGTCGCCGATGCGGTCCTGGGTGGCTTGCGCCTCGGCCAGCAGGGCGGGGTCGGGGCGGTCGTACTCGCGCGCGATCGTCGCCAGCACGCGCACCTGGGCGCTGGAGAGTTCACCGTACGGCACGGCCACGCGCAGCATCGGGGCATAACGCTGCACGTACCAGCCGTTCTGAAGGCGCAGCGGGCGGAATTCGTCGTCACTGAGTTGGCCATCCTTCCAGCGCTCGTATTGGTCGCGGTACTGGGCGGCGCGCTGTTTCACGAACTGGATGTCGAAGTCGGTGTAGTGGTACATGGCGAGGCGGTAGAAAAAATCAGAGCAAGACCAGCTTGGTGCCGGCGTAGGCCAGCAGCAGCGAGAGCACCGAGCGGATCAGCCGCTCGGGTGTGCGGGCCATCAGGTGGGAGCCGACCCAGATGCCGGGCAGCGAGCCGGCCAGCAGCTTGGCCAGCAGCGGCCAGTCCACCGATCCGAGCGAGGCGTGGCCCAGGCCGGCCACCAGCGTCAGCGGCACGGCATAGGCGATGTCGGCACCGACGATGCGCGGCAGCGGCAGCAGGGGATACAGGATCAGCAGGACCGTCACGCCGATGGCGCCGGCGCCGACCGAGGTCAGGGTGACCAGCACGCCGATCGCGGCGCCGAAGGCCAGCGGCAGCGACCAGTGGCGTGGCCGCAGCGCCTGCGCGAGCTGACCGGCCGCGAGCGTGCGGGGCGCCTGCTTGCCGCGGATCGCCTTGAACAGGGTGGCGGCGGCGGTCAACAGGAGGGCCACGCCGAGCGTCGAGGTCATGACTCGCTGCACGCCCGGGTCGGCCGGACCGACGGTGTACAGCACGTACAGCGTCAGCAGGGCGGCCGGAATGCTGCCAGCGCACAGGTGGGCCACGACGCGCCAGGGGATCAGGCGCTGCCGGGCCAGGCTGACGGTTCCGCCCAGCTTGGTGAAGGCGGCAAACAGCAGGTCCGTGCCCACCGCCAGGTAGGGTTTCACGCCGAAAAAGAAGATCAGGATCGGCGTCATCAGCGAACCGCCGCCGACGCCGGTCAGACCGACGACGACGCCGACGAAAAAGCCGGCGAGAACGAATGCGAAATCAGGCATGGCGGCGAATGTAGCGGCCGTATATGCCATTTCAAACGATTTTTTTGTTGTTGATATATTCAAATAGAGAATAAGGCGGCCACGGCTGCGCACCGGTCAACCGCACGTCGGCTCGGGCGTTGTCGCATGGGAGACAGCCCCAGGCAGGGGGCTGCTACATTACGCAGCTTTCGGAGGTCCCATGAAACACATCGTGTTGGGCGGTCTGGCCCTGCTGGCGTCGGCGGCGTTCGCGCAAGGCGCGCCGATCAAGATCGGCGAGATCAACAGCTACTCGACCATGCCCCAGTTCACCCAGCCGTACCGCCAGGGCTGGCAATTGGCCGTCGAAGAGGTCAATGCCGCCGGCGGCCTGCTCGGCCGCAAGGTCGAGGTCATTGCCCGCGACGACGCCGGCAAGCCCGAGGAGGCGCTGCGCCACGCGGTGGAGCTGACGTCGAAGGAGAAGGTCGACGTGCTGGCCGGCGGTTTTCTGTCCAACGTGGGCCTCGCGCTGGCCGACCATGCGGCCAAGAATCAGCGCCTGTTCGTCGCCAGCGAGCCCCTGACCGATGCCATCGTGTGGGACAAGGGCAACCGCTACACCTTCCGGCTGCGCCCGAGCACCTACATGCAGGCGGCGATGCTGGTCGAGGAGGCGGCCAAGCTGCCGGCCAAACGATGGGCCACGATCGCGCCCAATTACGAATACGGCCAGAGCGCGGTGGCGAGCTTCAAGGAGCTGCTCAAGGCCAAGCGCCCGGACGTCGAGTTCGTTGGCGAGCAGTGGCCCGCGCTGGGCAAGATCGACGCGGGCAGCACGCTGACCGCCATCATGGCCAGCAAGCCGGACGCGATCTTCAACGTCACTTTCGCGGCCGACTTGGCGAAACTGGTGCGCGAAGGCAACCAGCGTGGCGTCTTTCCCAAGGTGCCGGTGGTGTCCATGCTCTCCGGTGAGCCCGAGTACCTGGAAGTGCTCAAGGACGAAACGCCCAAGGGCTGGATCGTGACCGGCTACCCGTGGGACCAGATCGACACCAAGGCCCACGCGTCGTTCGCGGCCAACTACTACAAGCGCTACAACGAAAACCCCAAGGTGGGCTCGGTGGTGGGCTATGCCACCATGCAGGCGATCTTCGAGGCGATCCGCAAGGCCAAGACCACCGACAACGAGAAGCTGGTTGCTGCCATGCGGGGGCTCAAGTTCAGCACGCCCTTCGGTCCGGCCGAGTTCCGCGCCATCGACCAGCAGGCCACCATGGGCGCCTATGTCGGCAAGCTGGACCAGCGCGGCGGCAAGGGCACCATGGTGCAGTGGCGTTACGCCGACGGCAAGGACTACCTGCCGACCGACGCGTACGTCAAGGCGCGGCGGCCCGAGGAGGCGCGCAAGTAGGCTGCCACCGGCCGTGCGAGCCGGGTGTCAGGCCCGGGCGGCCGTGCCGAGCGACGCCCGGAACTGGCCGGGTCCTTGTCCCTGCCAACCCTTGAAGGCGTGGTGGAACGCGGGGGCATCCTGGAAGCCCAGCAGTTGCCCGACCTCGGCCGCGGGCAGCGCCGTGTGGGCCAGGTAATGGCAGGCCAGCGCGTGGCGGGTGTCGTCGAGCACGGCCTGGAACGCCACGCCGGCGTCGGCCAGGCGCCGTTGCAGGGTCCGGGTGGACAGCGCCAGATCCCCCGCCACGTCCGCCAGCTTGACGGCCCCGCCACCCAGGCGGGCCGAGATGCGCTGGCGCACCTGGGCCACGATGCCGCCATCGTGCGGATGCCGGGCCCGCAGCAGCGCGTCGGCATGCTGCTGCAACAGCGGCAGCAAGGCCGTGTTGGCCTGGGGAATCGCCAGCGCCAGCACCCCGGCCGGAAAGATGGCGCGGTTTTCCGCGGCGCCGAAGCGGACCTGCACCCCGTCGGACTGTTCGATCCATCGCGCCAGCGCGGGCGTGCCCTCGTGCGTGAACTCGGCTCGGTACGTCCCGATCGACCGGCCTGCCAGCCATTGCGCGCAGGTGTGGATGCCTGAAAAGACCGATTCGGTCAGTGCCGGCGCGGCCGGGTGCGCGGCGCAGTCGTTGCGCCAGCGGTACACCACGTGGTCGCCGTCGGAGCGAACCGCCGAGCGCCCGAGGTCGTGCACCAGCGACTCGAAGCGCAGCACCTGCTGCAACGCGTCGCCCAGCGTCGGGCAGGCCAGCAACAGAATGCCGTTGACCCCGTAGGTGGTCGGCCGCACCTGCCGGCCCAGCTGCCAGGCGAAGGTGGCGCCGCCACGTTGCCGCGCGGCCTGCAGCAGCGCCAGGTAGGCGGGCAGCGGAACATCGGCATCGCCCACCTGGGTGCGGGCCCACAGGGCCTGCGCCACGCCCGGTTCCAGCCCTGTGGCCAGCGCGGCGTCCCACAGTGTGTGGGCATAAGCGGCCACCACCCGCGCCCCGGGGGACGTTCGCGCAGTTGGCGGGGCGGCACTGGACGGCATGCGGCGCATCATAGCCACCGGTTGTCGTCCCGGCCCAGCGACCCGGTGATCGTCACGCACCGCATGCTGCGCGCCGGCGTCATCGGAAATGCTATTAATTTGGTAGCTGTTAGTGGCCGGCTGACGCTGGAACAAGGCCTGTTTGATGCTGAAAACGGCTCGCAACGGCGGGTTTTTCGGTCGCCGCAGCCATTTGGCGCGAAATCACAATGCCTTGGCGGAAGTCCGGAACGGTGTTTTCGGCGCATGGGCCTACAGTTGCACCCTACCCGGTTGGAATGGAGACACGCCATGCGCAGATGGAACGGATGGGGCGACGATGCGACCTCGATGGAGCTGAATCCGGGGGCGCGCGCGATGCTGCGCGAGCGTCTCGGGCCCGGCAACCCGGGAAAGGATGCGGATCGACGGCAGCTGCTGCGCCAGATACCCCGCACCCGGATGGCGCGGCACCGCCTGATCCGCACCGATGCCGACACCCGGTTTTCGATGGCCTTCGGCGAAAGTTACGGTGACTGGATCCGCAAACGCTTCGGCCACGTGCCGCCGGTGCCGGATGGCGTCGCGTTCCCCAAGAACCGGGACGAGGTGCGCACGCTGCTCGACCTGGCGCACCAGAACCACTGGGTGGTCATTCCAATTGCCGGCGGCACCAGCGTGGCGGGGCACCTGGACTGCCCCGTCAGCGAACGTCCGATCCTGTCGCTCAACCTGGGCCGGCTCAGCGGCTTGCTCGGCATCGACCCCGAGGCCCAGCTGGCCACCTTCGGCGCCGGCACCCCGGGGCCGGCGCTCGAAGCGGCCTTGCGCGAACACGGCTACACGCTGGGGCATTTCCCGCAGTCGTTCGAGTACTCCACCGTGGGCGGCTGGGTCGTGACGCGTTCCAGTGGCCAGCAGTCGCTGCGCTACGGGCGCATCGAGCAGCTGTTTGCCGGCGGCCACCTGGAAACGCCGGTGGGGCCGCTGCACATTCCCACCTTTCCGGCCTCCAGCGCCGGGCCCGATCTGCGCGAACTGGTCCTGGGCAGCGAGGGCCGCTTTGGCGTGCTGACCGATGCCACCGTGCGCGTCACGCCGCTGCCGGAACACGAGAGCTTTCACGCCATCTTTCTGCCCGACTGGGACGCCGCCGAGGATGCGGTGCGCACCCTGGTCCAGCGCAAGCTGCCCTTGAGCATGATGCGCCTGTCCAACGGCATCGAGACCGAAACCAACCTGACCCTGGCGGGCCATGCCGCCTTGATCGGCGCGATGGAAAAATACCTTGGCATCCGCGGCTGCGGCGAGGGCAAATGCATGCTGATGCTGGGGGTGAGCGGCGACACGCGCAGCGCGCGTTTTGCGCTCAAGGCGGCGCGCGAGCACCTGGCGAAGTTTGGCGCGGTCTACATCGGCACCGCCATGGGCTCCAAGTGGGCGGCCAACCGCTTCAAGGGCCCGTACCTGCGCAACACGCTGTGGGACCAGGGCTACAGCGCCGACACCATCGAGACCGCGGTGGACTGGCCGCAGGTCAAGCCGCTGATGCGGGCCATGGAGCAGACCGCGCGCGACGTCTTTGCCACCTACGGCGAACGGGTCCACGCGTTCACCCACCTCTCGCACGTGTACCCACAGGGCAGCAGCGTGTATTCGCAGTACGTGTGGCCCACGGCGCCGGGCGGTTTCGAGCCCAATTTCGAACGCTGGCGCAAGCTCAAGGCCGCCGTGGCGCGGACCATTGCCGACCATGGTGGTACCGCGAGCCACCAGCACGGCATCGGCCGCGACCACGCGATGCACCTGGACGAAGAGAAAGGCCCGCTGGGCATGGCGACCCTGGCCAGCCTGTGCCGGCATTTCGACCCGAACCGGATCATGAACCCCGGCAAGCTGCTGCAGGACGGCGGGCCATGGGCGGCCTAGACAGCGTTGCCAGCTCGCGCGCCGCGAAGCTGGCCACCTTGGAGGGATGCACCTGGGACCTCGTCGTCATCGGCGGCGGCATCACCGGCGCGGGCGTGGCGCAGCAGGCGGCGCGGCGCGGTTGGCGCGTGCTGCTGGTGGAGCAGCGCGATTTCGCCTGGGGCACGTCGAGCCGTTCGTCCAAGCTGGTGCACGGCGGGCTGCGCTACCTGAAGGAAGGCGACATCAAGACCACGCTGCATTCGGTGCACGAGCGGCAAAGGCTGATGCGGGAGGCCCCGGAGCTGGTGCAGGCTCAGCGTTTTCTGTTTGCCGATTGCGCCGGGCGCAAACCCGGGCGCTGGCTGATGCAGGCCGGTCTCATGGTCTACGACCTGATGGCCGGCCAGCGCAGCCACTGGTACGCCGACCGCCAGCGCACGCTGGAACTGGAGCCGGGACTGGATCCGCCCGGGCTTCGCGGCGCGCTGGTCTTTTCCGACGCCAAGACCGACGACGCGCGCCTGGTGCAGCGCGTGCTGATGCAGGCGCAGGGCGACGGCGCCGTGTGCCTGAACTATGTCGCCGCGACCGAACTGGTGCTGAACGATGGCCAGGTCTGCGGCGTGGCCTTGCAGGATGCCGTGCTCGGCGGCCGCTTCGTGGCGAAGGCCCGCTCGGTGGTGAACGCCACCGGGGCCTGGGCCGATCGACTGCGCGCCAACCTGGGCGCGCGGCCCATGCTGCGGCCCCTGCGCGGCAGCCACCTGCTGGTGCCCCACGCGCGCCTGCCGGTGACGCACAGCATCAGCATGATGCACCGGCAAGATGGCCGCCCGGTGTTCCTCTACCCCTGGGAAGGCTGCACGCTGATCGGCACCACCGACCTGGACCACCGGGACGATCTCGCGCAGGCACGCATCACGCCACCGGAGGTGGACTACCTGCTGGAGGCGGTGAACGACCAGTTTCCGCAAGCGCGACTGATGCGCAGCGACATCGTCTCCACCTATGCCGGCGTGCGTCCGGTCGTCGATGATGGCCGGGGCGACGCCTCCAAAGCCACGCGGGACCATGTGGTGAAGGACGAGCGCGGCCTCATCACGCTGACCGGTGGCAAGCTCACCACCTTCCGCCTGATGGCGCAGGACGCGCTGGCACTGGCCGCGCCCCACGCGGGCAAACCGTTCGCGCGCGACCAGAGCGTGGTGTTCCAACCTGCCACCGGCTGCGAGGGCTGGCCGGAGCCGGTGCGGCAGCGCCTGGCCGCTCGTTACGGCGAGCGCGCGGCGCTGTGGGCGGCCGACGCCACGGCAGACGAACTCGGCTGCATTGAGGACACGCAGACGCTGTGGGTGGAGCTGCGCATCGCCGCGATGCACGAGGCGGTGGTGCACCTGGACGACCTGTTGCTGCGCCGCACCCGCCTGGGCCTGTTGTTGCCCGGCGGAGCGCTGGGGCACGTCGAACGCATCCGTTTGCTCACCGAACCCTGGTTGCGGTGGGGCGACGCCGTGTGGCAAGCCGAACTGGGCCGGTACCGGGAACTGATCGAGCGCCAGCACGCCGTGCCGCCGCCTTGACACAACGACGAGGAGACCCGAGCGATGGACAAGACCTACATCCTGGCGATCGACAACGGCACACAAAGCGTGCGCGCGCTGCTGTTCGACCTGCATGGCAACCTGGTGGACAAATCGCAGGTCGGGATCGACAGCTACCGGTCACCGGAGCCGGGCTGGGTGGAGAACGACGCCGAGGCCTTCTGGCAGTCGCTGTGCACCGCCTGCCAGCGCCTGTGGGCCAACACCCGCGTTCCGAAGGACGCCATTGCTGGCGCCGTGATCACCACCCAGCGCGGCACGCTGGTTCCGCTCGACGCCAAGGGCCAGCCCCTGCGGCCGTTCATCGTCTGGATGGACCAACGCCGCGCGCAGCAGACCCACCGGCTGGCCTGGTGGTGGGAGTCCGCGTTCAAGCTCATCGGCATGCGTGACACGATCGAGCACTTCCAGCGCGAGGCCGAGGCCAACTGGATCGCCCAGAACGAGCCGGAGGTGTGGAAACGCACGCACAAGTTCCTGCTGCTGTCGGGCTACCTGCACCACCGGTTCACGGGCAGGTTCGTGGACTCGGTGGCCAACCAGGTCGGGTACATCCCGTTCGACTACAAGAACGGCCGTTGGGCGCCAAGCTGGGACTGGAAATGGCAGGCCATGCCGGGCATCAAACGATCCATGCTGCCCGAACTGGTGCCGGCGGGCTCGCGCCTCGGCACGGTCAGCGCCGAAGCGGCGCGAGCCACCGGCATTCCCGAAGGCCTGCCCCTGATCGCCGGCGCAGCCGACAAGGCCTGCGAGGTGATCGGTGCGGGCTGCCTCACGCCGGAAATCGCCTGCCTGTCCTACGGCACCGCGGCCACGGTCAACACCACCACGCCGAAATACCTGGAGGCCACGCCGTTCATCCCGCCGTACCCGGCGGCGGTGCCGGGCCACTACAACACCGAGATCCAGATCACGCGCGGGTTCTGGATGGTGAGCTGGTTCAAGGAGCAGTTTGGCCTGCACGAGCAGCAACGGGCCATCGAGCGGGGCGTCGCGCCCGAGACCCTGTTCGACGAACTCGTCAACGCCGTGCCGCCGGGCGCGCAGGGGCTGATGCTGCAACCGTACTGGAACCCCGGCATCAAGGTGCCGGGCCCCGAGGCCAAGGGCGCCATCATCGGTTTCGGCGACGTTCACACGCGTGCCCACGTGTACCGCGCGATTCTCGAAGGCCTGGCCTATGCGCTGCGCGAGGCCAAGGAGCGCATCGAAAAGCGCGGCGGCACCCGGATCACCCGGGTGCGCGTCTCGGGCGGCGGCTCGCAGAGCGACGCGGCCATGCAGATCACCGCCAATGTGTTCAACCTGCCGGCTGAGCGGCCGCACCTGTTCGAAACCAGCGGGCTGGGTGCGGCCATCCTGGCGGCGGTCAGCCTGAAGCTGCACCCCGACTTCGCGACCGCGATCCGCGAGATGACGCGCATCGGCCAGGTGTTTCACCCCGAACCGCAGCACGCCATGACCTACGACGCGTTGTACGCGCAGGTCTACCGCCGCATGTACGAGCGCCTGCAGCCCCTGTACAAGAGCATCCAGGACATCACGGGGTACCCGGCGCGCCACTGAACCATGCAACGCTCACAGACGTCCCTTCGCGCGCAGGCGCTCCAGCGCGGCCTTGGCCTCGGGCGTCGGGTTGCGCAGCAGGTAAAGCAACACGGCGTAGCGCGACGCGAAGACCTGTGGCCGGTCGGTGTCGAGTGCCTGCTCGAAAGCGGGCACGAAGTCCCACCGCCCCCAGTCGCCGAGGTCCGAGGCTGCGTATCCGGCACGCATGGGCTGGGCCTGCACGAAGCTGCGCAAGGCCCGCGTGGCGGCGTCCTTGTCGATGCGCCGGCCATCGGTGGCGTGCACGCGCAACGCGAGCAGGGCGGCCTGTACCTCCGCATCGGTCCGATCAGCGCGTTGCAAGTAGTGCCGTTCGAGCCAGCTGAGGCCGGTGTCACCGCGCTGCTCCAGCACCGCGGCCATCAAGGCCGACACCACGCCCAGGGGCTCGGTCGCGGAGCGCGCCAGGAGCCGGCGCTCGAAGCTGGCCACCTGCGCAGGTGTGGCCACGAAACCGGCCATGAGGGCGTACAGCGGATGGCGGTTCGACAAGGCCGGCTGGTCCAGCCACCGTGCCAGGGGCTTGCCGGCGAAGTGTGGGGCGGCCGCTCGCATGGCACCGTAGGGTGCGATGGACAGCTCGTCGTAGGCCACCTGGGCCACGGCGGCAATCGGGCTCTCAAGGTCTGGCGCAAAGAAAGCGAATCGCGCGTTCCAGTCGGCCTGGGCAGCGGGGGCATCGGGTGCGAGGCGCATGGCGATGACGGTTTCGACCCAGGCGGCGCGTTCGGGCGGCAGGGCAGCCATCACGCGCCAGGCTCCGGCGTTGCGCGCCAGCACGACGGCGGTGCCAGGCGCGGGCAGGGGCGTGTCATCGCCGGCCGTGACGCCGGCGAGTTGCCCGGCCTGCTCGACGCCGCGAATCACCGCCGTCACCGAAAAGTCGCCCGGGCGCTGTTGCGCTTTGGCCATGACCACCGCTTCCGACTTGTACAGTCGCTGGGTCAGCGTCTGCTCGGCCACCGACGGGGCGCAAATGGCGCAGGCCCAGGCCGACTGGATCGCCGCCAGCCAGGCAAGCACCGTCAGAAGTTTCCAAACCGTTGTGACCTTCAACATCATTCTGGATACCATCGTTTCCAACCCGACACTGCACCATTTCGGTCGCCGATGGCGTGGAAGCGCATCGCAGCGGATGCTAAACCCATCGAGGAGACCGCATGAAGAACCCCACCGTTTTTCTGATCGCCGGCGCACTGGCGCTGATCGCCAGCCAGGTTCACGCCTGGGGCAACCACACCATACCGACCTACCGCGCGCTGGAGCAGATGCCGGAACTGGTGAAGGCGGCGCCCGTGAAGGTGGAAACCCTCGACGGCTTTCTCAAGGCGCAGGAGAAAGCCGTGGAGGCGCTGCTGCGGTCGCAGGAGGATTGGGCGATCGCGAACATCGAAAACTACCCGCGGCGACCCGACGCGCTCCGGTTCACCGCCAACGCCCAGCGCGGCGACGAAGCGCGGCGGCTTGCGTTTCTGATGGCGCTGCGGGTGGCTCCCGACAGCCGGTTTGCCCTCTACTACCAGCCGGATCCCGCGAAGGTACTGCCGGCGGGGGCGGTACCGATGTCGTTCGCCGAGGTGAACACCCTGCCGGAACCCGTCAAACACAACTACCGTTTTCTGGCGCTGCGACCAGGCGACCTCGTGGCGCCGCTGAACGTGGTGGCCACCGCCGCCGACGAGCCCGACTACGGCCTGGACATCAACTGCTGGAGCGACAGCCCGTCCGACTGGGGCAAGGTGTACAACTTCGGCAAGCTGCCGTTCGGCAATCCGGCCTTGCCGTATTCCACCCAGGCGCCGTTCCACATGGCATTCTTTCATGAAAGCGACGTTCTGTACAAGGCCGCGCCGTTCATCAAGCGGACCTACCCGCTGCTGCGCTCCTACCAGTTCTGGTCGCTCGCGGCGCTGGCCTTCCGCACCGGGCACCCCTACTGGGGCTGGCGCTTCGCCGGCATTTCCCTGCATTACCTCCAGGATCTGAGCCAGCCGTACCACGCGCGATTGGCGCCCGGTGTGTCCACGGCGAAGCTTCTCAGTGACAGCATCCTGGCCATGGCGGGCGTGAGCGGTTTCAAGGACGACACCATCGTGTTGCTGTCCAACCGGCACCTGGTGGTCGATAAATACCAGAACGCGCTGACCTTTGCCGGCTCGCTCGATCCGAAGATGGATTCGCTCGAGCGGGCTCTGGCCGATTCGTCCAGGGACGCCACTTACCCAGCGTGGAGCGACCGCTACGTGCGCGACGTGGTGACCCGTCAGTCGTTCGAACAGGCACAGCGCCTGTCGGAGATCGTCGCCGCGTCGCTGCCGCCACGGTTGGTGAATGATCCGGGGTTCGATCTGGGCGCGCACGGAAATGCCATCGATCTCGTCAAGGTGGTCTCTGAAGGGGACCCACAGGCCAGGGTCCGGCTGGACCATGCCATCTCGGAACTGCTGGCCAACTTCTGCGCCCACACGCGCAACGAAATCCGCAGCATTCTTCAGGCATCAGGGCGTCCCTAGGCCGGCGCGATTCCATGAACATGTCAGATACGCCGGACCGGCTTCGATGGGTGGGCGCAATTTTGCTCGCGCTGCTGCAGTCCTGCGCGACGCATGGGCCGCCTGCCAGCGTCGACGGCCGTTGTGATCTGCCGGGTTCGGCGATGGTGGGTGAAGCGGAGCGCGATGGCTGGCGGCGCAGCTACCGTGCCGGTTGCCCGGATCGCTCCGGTCGCACCGCGGCAGGATCCGAGGTCTTGCACCTGGTGCCGCATGGCGGACGCCTGTACGCCGCGGTCGGATACTGGATGGATCCGCGCAACCCCCTGTATGGCGCTGCGGCGGCCGAGGGCGCATGGGCCCAGGTGTTGCGTCTGGACGGACCTGACGCGGGTTGGCAGGTCGACCTCCAGATGCCCCGGCATTTGCGAGCTGAAGCGCTCCACTCGGCGACCTTTCTCACCGATGGGAAAGGAAACCGGCTCCAGACGCCGGCGCACCTGCTGTTGGCGGCAGCCTATGCGCACGGGCCGGATGGCCGAGCGAGCGGGCAGATCGACCTGTTCACCCGGGATGGCGCCCGAGGACAATGGGAGCAGCACATGCTTTGGCGCGCCACGACCGGCGGGCCAGGCGAACACCATTCGGTGCGCGCGCTGCGGGTCTACCGTGACCGGGTCACCGGGATCGACCGCCTGTTTGTCACCCTGGGCCGCCACGGGCTCCGGTCCGGCGTCTACGACGCTGAAGCGCCGGGGCATGTTCAATGGGACGCCGGGTTCGAGATCGCCGATCTGCCGGTGCGCCCGCTGGCTCTGGCAGAGGCTGACGATGCGTTGTACGTGTCGACCGGTGCCCGGATCATGCGCCGGATCGACGGCCCGCAGCCACGCTGGGAGCCGGCTTTCGACCTGTCCGGACTCGGGATCGACACAGCGGTTTCCGCCCCTGCCGGCGGAATACGGGGTCTCAGTCGTGTGCGCGCGACCGATGGCCGCGGAGACGCGCTGATCTTCGTGTGGTCACCCGGCGCCGACGCATCGGCGTGCGTGTACCGCATCGACCATCCGGGACGGGGGCAACTGAAGGCTGAGAAAGAGGTGTGCCTGCGCGACCTCGTCAGTCAGTACCTGGGCGGCCATCCGGTGCGCTCGGTGCTGGCGGCCTACAACGACTTCCACCCTGTCGTCGATCCGGCGAACGGGCGCCAGGTGCACCTGATCGGGATGGAGGCCTGGATCGCCGAGGGGCGCTGGCCAACCACCCAGACCCACCGCGGGCACGGCTTCTATGCGGGCGCGCTCTACGCGGTGCGCGATGAACGCGGCGGCTATCGATTGCACGAAGTCAACGGCCCGATTGCACACGGCGCGCCGCCTCTGGTCGCACCCCGCAGCATCACGCGGTCTCCGTTTGTTGAAGACGGGGATTCCCTGTATGTCGGGGGGTATGACTGCAACTTCCGGACAAGTTCGGACACCGCATGGGTGTTTCGTGCGCCCAAGCCATCCGTCCTGTCGGCTCGATGCGTTTCGGCGGAAGACTGCGGGCAAGCGAAGCCGTCGGATGCGTACGCGCTGCAACAAAAAGAATAGCGCCGAGAAGGCGCTATTGGGTCAAATTTTCTGGCGGAGCAGGCGGGATTCGAACCCGCGGTGGGCTATTAACCCACACACGCTTTCCAGGCGTGCGACTTAAACCACTCATCCACCGCTCCAGAACCGCGAATTATAGCAGCGCGAACGTGACGGACCGGGCCGTTCGGGCCCCCGTCAGCCGGCTTTGGTGGTCTGCACCATCTTCATGGCCGACGCGATCAGCGCGGACACTTCGGTCATGTTGCCGGGAACGATCAAGGTGGTGGTGGCGTCGGTGGCGACGCGGCTGTAGGCCTCCACGGCTTTTTCGGCCACCTTGAGCTGCACCGCCTGTTCACCGCCAGGCTGGCGGATGGCCGCGGCCACGCGTTCGATGGCTTCGGCGGTGGCTTCGGCCACGGCCTTGATGGAGGCGGCCTCGCCCTGGGCCTTGTTGATGACGGCCTGCTTCTCGCCTTCCGAGCGCGCGATGAAGGCTTCACGCTCGCCGGTGGCGATGTTGATCTGCTCCTGGCGACGGCCTTCGGATGCGGCAATCAGCGCGCGCTTTTCCCGCTCGGCCGTGATCTGGGCCTGCATCGCGTGCAGAATTTCCTTGGGGGGTGTCAGGTCCTTGATTTCGTAGCGCAACACCTTGACACCCCAGTTCAGCGCGGCCTCGTCGATGGCAGACACCACCTGGGCGTTGATGATGTCGCGCTCTTCGAAGGTCTTGTCCAGTTCCAGCTTGCCGATCACGCTGCGCAGCGAGGTTTGGGCCAACTGGGTGACGGCCACGATGTAGTTCGACGAGCCGTAGCTGGCGCGCATCGGGTCGGTGACCTGGAAGTACAGGATGCCGTCCACCTGCAGCTGGGTGTTGTCGCGCGTGATGCAGACCTGGCTGGGCACGTCCAGCGGGATTTCCTTCAGGCTGTGCTTATAGGCGATCTTGTCGACGAACGGGATCAGGAAGCTCAGTCCCGGCGTGAGCGTGCCGTGGTATTTGCCCAGCCGTTCCAGAACCCAGGCGTGTTGCTGCGGGACGACCTTGACCGACTGGGTGATGAAGATCATGACGATCACGAACAGGACGATGGTGACTTCCATGGGGACCTCCGTAGGATGTTTGGTTCGACGCGGTGGGGCGGGCTCAGCGTTTGCGCACGATCAGGCGGTTGCCAATCACTTCCTCGATGACATGGGGCCCGGGCTCCGGCGCGGCGTCGGATCGCAATGACACCTGCCAGTTCGCGCCGCGGTATTTCACCTCGCCGGTGCCGTCCGGGTTCCAGGCATTCACCTGAACCGTCTCACCGACGTCGAGGTTGACGTCCGGATTCGAACCGGCGGGCCTGGCGCCCGGGTTCTTCAATCGGTAGGCGCGCCAGGCGATCACCGCGCCGCCGCCGACGACCGAGGCCACCACGAGCTCCACCGGAAACGTGGCGCCCAGGTGCGCGGCCAGGGCAGCGGCCGCCAGGCCGACGGCCACCATCAGCAGGTAGAAGGTGCCCGTCATCAGCTCCACGGTGACGGCAGCACCGGCAAGCACCCACCAGATCGTCGAATCGCTCATCGGCACCCCCGTTGTCTTGTCACGGCCACATTTTGGGCGCATTGCAAGGCGCCGCAGCAGTGTCGCCAAGGATATTCCTTACACTTCGCGCCTGCTTTCGCATTTTCGCCTGTGTTGTGGCCGCGCCGGCCGGAGTCCACCCATGAAGTTCCGCTTTCCGATCGTCATCATCGACGAGGACTATCGTTCCGAGAATACCTCGGGCCTGAGCATTCGCGCGCTGGCCGAGGCGATCGAGAAAGAGGGCTTCGAGGTACTGGGTGTCACCAGCTATGGCGACCTGTCGCAGTTCGCCCAGCAGCAATCGCGCGCCAGCGCGTTCATCCTGTCGATCGACGATGAGGAATTCACGCCTGGCCCGGAGCTGGACCCCGCGGTGCTGAGCCTGCGCGAGTTCATCGGCGAGGTGCGTCGCAAGAATGCCGACGTGCCCATCTACATCTACGGCGAAACCAAGACCAGCCGCCACCTGCCCAACGACATCCTGCGTGAGCTGCACGGCTTCATCCACATGTTCGAGGACACGCCGGAGTTCGTGTCGCGCCACATCATCCGCGAGGCCAAGAGTTACCTGGAGGGCATCCAGCCACCGTTCTTCAAGGCGCTGCTCGACTATGCCGAGGATGGCTCCTACTCCTGGCACTGCCCGGGCCACTCGGGTGGGGTGGCGTTCCTGAAGAGTCCGATCGGGCAGATGTACCACCAGTTCTACGGTGAGAACATGCTGCGCGCCGACGTGTGCAACGCGGTCGAGGAACTCGGTCAATTGCTGGACCACAACGGCGCCATCGGCGAAAGCGAGCGCAACGCAGCGCGCATCTTCAACGCCGACCACTGCTTCTTCGTGACCAATGGCACGTCCACCTCCAACAAGATGGTGTGGCACCACACGGTGGCGCCGGGCGACGTGGTGGTGGTGGACCGCAACTGCCACAAGTCCAACCTGCACGCGATCATCATGACCGGGGCGATCCCGGTGTTCCTCAAGCCCACGCGCAACCACTACGGCATCATCGGCCCGATCCCGCAGAGCGAGTTCGAACCCGAAGCCATCAAGGCCAAGATCCGCGCCAATCCGCTGCTCAAGGGCGTTGACCCGGAAGGGGTGCGCCCTCGCATCCTGACGCTGACGCAATCCACCTACGACGGGGTGCTCTACAACACCGAAACCATCAAGGGCATGGTGGACGGTTATGTCGACAACCTGCACTTCGACGAGGCGTGGCTGCCGCATGCTGCCTTCCATCCGTTTTACGGCCCTTACCACGCGATGGGCAAAAAGCGGGCGCGGCCCCGGGACACCATGGTGTATTCCACCCAGTCGATCCACAAGCTGCTGGCCGGCATCAGCCAGGCCAGCCACGTGCTGGTGCAGGACTCGCAGAACCACCACCTGGACCGGGCGCTGTTCAACGAAGCCTACCTGATGCACACCTCCACCAGTCCGCAGTACAGCATCATCGCCAGCTGCGACGTGGCCGCCGCGATGATGGAGCCGCCTGGTGGGACCGCGATGGTCGAAGAAAGCATTCTGGAGGCGCTCGACTTCCGCCGCGCGATGCGCAAGGTCGACGAAGAATACGGCAGCGACTGGTGGTTCAAGGTCTGGGGGCCGGACGCGCTGGTGGATGAGGGCATCGGCCGGGCCGACGACTGGATCATCCGCGGCGACCGGCGTGGCCGCAAAGGCAGCCAATGGCATGGCTTCGGCAAGCTGGCCGACGGCTTCAACATGCTGGATCCGATCAAGGCCACCATCGTCACCCCGGGCCTGAACCTGAACGGCACGTTTGAGAAGACCGGCATTCCGGCCTCGATCGTCACCAAATTCCTGGCCGAGCACGGCGTGGTGGTCGAAAAGACCGGCCTGTACAGCTTCTTCATCATGTTCACGATCGGCATCACCAAGGGCCGCTGGAACACGCTGCTGACGGCTTTGCAGCAGTTCAAGGACGACTACGACAAGAACCAGTCCATGTGGCGCATCATGCCGGAGTTCTGCCAGAAGTTCCCGCGCTACGAGCGCATGGGTCTGCGCGACCTGTGCCAGCACGTGCACGAGATGTACGCGCGCCACGACATCGCGCGCCTGACCACCGAGATGTACCTGTCCGAACTCGCCCCCGCGATGAAGCCGGCCGACGCGTATGCCCACATCGCGCACCGCCAGACCGAGCGGGTGGAGATCGACCACCTGGAGGGGCGCGTCACGGTAGGCCTGGTCACGCCGTATCCGCCGGGCATCCCGCTGCTGATTCCGGGCGAGGTGTTCAACCGCAAGATCGTGGACTACCTCAAGTTCTCGCGCGAGTTCAACCGCCAGTGCCCGGGCTTCGAAACCGACATCCACGGCCTGGTCGAAGAAAAGGGCCCGGACGGCATCAAGCGCTTTTTCGCCGACTGCGTGCGCTGACGCGGCGGGAATCAGCCCGTGAATCGCCGATGAATGCTATTAATACAATAGCTGCTCGTGGCCATCTGGTGCTGGAATGAAGCCTGAATGATGCTGGTTTTGGCCTTGAAAAGGCGGTTTGGGGCGTCGGCGCGGGTTCAGGGGCGGCCCGCGGCCGTTTGGCGCTCGTCGATGCCTTGTTGACGGACAGCGTTCGGGCAAAACTGTGCAGAATGGCCGGATGCGCATCCTGTTGATCAGCGTCCTGTTCGGGGTGTCCCTGCCGTCCTGGGCGGCGCATGCCTACGCGCAGTTCGGCGATGTAAAGTACCCGCCGGGCTTCACCCATTTCGACTATGTGAACCCCAAGGCGCCCAAGGGCGGCGAAATCCGCCTGGTGCCGCCGATCGCGGTTACCAACTTCGACAAGTTCAACCCCTTCACGCTCAAGGGCACGGCGCCGGCCGGCCTGAGCGATCTGGTGTTCGAGTCGCTGCTGATCGGCAATCTGGAGGAACCGACCACCGCCTATGGCTTGCTCGCCGAGGACGTGGACGTGGCGCCCGACCACCTGTCGGCGACCTTCCGCATCCGCGACAAGGCCCGCTTCAGCGACGGCTCCCCGGTGCTGGCGGCCGACGTGGTGCATTCGTTCAAGACCCTGACCAGTCCGCAGGCGTCGCCACAGTTCCGCACCCTGTTTGCCGAGGTCAAGGACGCGCGCGCGCTGGGCGAACGGGTGGTGCGTTTCGACTTTTCCAGCCCGAATCGCGAACTGCCCCTGCTGGTCGGCAGCCTGCCTGTGTTCAGCCGGGCCTGGGGTGGTGGCAAGCCGTTTGACCAGATCACCACCGACCTGCCGATTGCCTCGGGCCCGTACCGACCCGAAAGCGCCAGGCTGGGGCGCGACATCACCTACGTGCGCGACCCGTCCTACTGGGGCGCGGACTTGCCGGTGCGGCGCGGTCATTACAACTTCGACCGCATCACCTACAAGCTCTACCTGGACGACACGAGCCGTTTCGAGGGTCTGAAGGCTGGTGAGTACGACCTCAAGCGCGAATTCATCTCACGCAACTGGGCGCGCCAGTACACCGGGCGCGCGTTCGACTCGGGCGAGGTGGTGACGCAGGTGTTCCACAACCGCAACCCGGGTGACTTTCAGGGCTACATCTTCAACCTGCGCAAGCCCAAGTTCCAGGATGTCCGGGTGCGCGAGGCGATTGCCCTGGCCATGGACTTCGAATGGCTGAACCGTCAGATGTTCTACGGCCTGTACAAGCGGGTGGACGGCTACTTCCCGAACAGCGATTTCCACGCCAGCGGGCCGCCCGATGCGAAGGAGCTGGCGCTGCTGGAGCCGCTGCGCGCGCAGGTGCGGCCAGAGGTGTTCGGGCCGGCCCGGCGCTCGCCGAGCACCGCGCCGCCCGGCAGCCTGCGCGAGAACCTGCGCAAGGCGCGCGAGTTGCTCGCCGAAGCGGGCTGGACCTACCGCGACGGCGCGCTGCGCAACGCGAAGGGCGAACCCTTCGTCATCGAATACCTCAACGCGCAGCCGTCGGGCGTGCGTCTCGTGCTGCCGATGCAGACGGCGCTGGGCAAGCTGGGCATCGAGCTGCGGGTGCGCAACGTCGATGGCGCGCTGTACCAGCAGCGCATGGACGACTTCGATTTCGAACTGTCCAGCCTGCGCATCCCCGGGCGCACGTCGCCCGGCAGCGAGTTGCTGGAGTATTTCGGCTCCAAGGCAGCAGGCACGCCGGGCTCGGCCAACCTCTGGGGCATCACCGACCCCGCCGTGGACGCGTTGATCCGCAAGGTGCTGGCGGCGACGACCCGGGACGAACTGGCCGCCGCGATGCGGGCGCTGGACCGCGTGCTCACCAGCGGGCATTATTCGATCCCGCAGTGGTACAGCGATGCGTTCCTGGTCGGCTACCGCCCAGCGGGTTTCGTGCTGCCGCAGGTGGTGCCGCCGTACTACCAGCCCGACAGCTGGGCCGCCTCCACCTGGTGGGCCTCGCCCGCCAACCGTTGACGTCATGGCCGCCTACATCCTCAAGCGGCTGCTGCTGATCATCCCGACACTGCTCGGCGTGCTGTTGCTGACCTTCGTGGTGATCCAGTTCGTGCCGGGCGGGCCGGTGGAGCAGATGATGTCGCAGTTGCAGGGTCGCGACGGCGGCGGCGAAGGCGCGCGTGCCAGCAGCGGTGACTACCGGGGGCGCCAGGGGCTGAGTCCGAAGCAGGTGGACGAGATCAAGGCGCTCTACGGCTTCGACAAGCCGGCGCACGAACGCTTCTGGCAGATGCTCAAGAGCTACGCGCGATTTGACCTGGGCACCAGCTTCTACCAGCGCAAGGATGTGTGGCAACTCATTCGCGAGAAGCTGCCGGTGTCGATCAGTCTGGGGCTGTGGACCTTTTTCATCAGCTACCTGATCGCGGTGCCTTTAGGTGTGGCCAAGGCGGTTCGGGCGGGATCGCGCTTTGACTTCATCACCACGCTGATCGTGCTGATCGGCTATGCGATCCCTGGGTTCGTACTGGGCGTGGCGCTGCTGGTGATCTTCGGCGGGCAGTTGCAGTGGTTTCCGTTGCGCGGTCTGACCTCTGCAAATTGGGAGTCGCTGAGCTGGGGCGCGCGTATCGTCGACTACCTGTGGCACATCACCTTGCCGGTCACCGCCATGGTGCTCGGCAGTTTTGCCGTGACGACGATGCTGACCAAGAATTCGTTTCTGGAGGAGATTCGCAAGCAGTACGTGCTGACCGCCCGCGCCAAGGGCCTGAGCGAGCGTCAGGTGCTGTGGAAGCACGTGTTCCGCAACGCGTTGATCCCGATCGTCACCGGCTTCCCCGCGGCGTTCATCGGCGCCTTCTTCACCGGCGCCTTGCTGATCGAAACCCTGTTTTCGCTCGACGGCCTGGGCCTGTTGAGCTACGAGGCCGTGATCCGGCGCGACTACCCGGTGGTGCTCGGTACCTTGTACCTGTTCACGTTGATTGGGCTGCTCACCAAGCTCATCAGCGATCTCTGTTATGTGTGGGTGGATCCGCGTGTCCGGTTCGACTGAAGCCATCGCCATCTCGCCCAGCCCCGGCAGACGCGCCTGGATGCGTTTCCGGCGCAACCGGCTGGGCTACTGGAGCCTGGTCGTGTTCGTCGCGATGGTGGTGGCGAGCCTGTTCGCCGAGGTGCTGTCGACCGACCGGCCGCTGATCGTGCGCTACGAGGGTTCGACCTATTTCCCGGTCTGGAAAGACTATTCCGAAAAGACCTTCGGCGGCGATTTCGAGACCCCGACCGACTACCTCGACCCCTTCATCCGCGAGCGCATCACCACCGGTGGGAACTGGGCGGTCTACGCGCCCAATCCCTATGGTCCCAAGACCCTGAACTACTTCGCGACCTTGCCCAACCCGGCTGCGCCGTCGCGCGAGAACCTCTTCGGCACCGACGACCGCGGGCGCGACCTGCTGGCTCAACTGATCTACGGCTTTCGGGTCAGCGTGCTGTTTGCGCTCGCGCTGACCGCCATCGGGGTGGTGCTGGGGGTGATCACGGGCGCGATCCAGGGATTTTTTGGTGGTCGCATCGACCTGGCTTTTCAACGCTTCATCGAGATCTGGGGTTCCATGCCCGAGCTGTACCTGCTGATCATCTTCAGCGGCATCTTCGCGCCCAGCGTGGCGCTGTTGCTGGTGTTGCTGAGCCTGTTCGGCTGGATGGGCCTGTCGGACTATGTGCGCGCCGAGTTCCTGCGCAACCGGCAGATGGACTACGTGCGCGCGGCGCGAGCCCTGGGCGTGTCGAACGGGCGCATCATGTGGCGCCACATCCTGCCCAACAGCATGACGCCGGTGGTGACTTTCCTGCCGTTTCGCATGAGTGCGGCGATCCTGGCATTGACCTCGCTCGATTTCCTGGGGCTCGGGGTGCCGCCGGGCACACCTTCGCTGGGTGAACTGCTGAGCCAGGGCAAGGCCAACATCGACGCCTGGTGGATTTCGCTGTCCACCTTTGGCGTGCTGGTGCTCACGCTGCTGTTGCTGACCTTCATGGGCGATGCGCTGCGCGACGCGCTGGACCCCAGAAAGCAGGACCGATGACGCAGCCGCTGCTTGACGTTCGAGGCCTGCGCATTGCCTTTGGCGGCAAGGCGGTGGTGCGGGGCATCGACTTCCAGATCGCGCCGGGCGAAAAGCTGGCGCTGGTGGGCGAGTCCGGATCCGGCAAGACGGTGAGCGCCCTGAGCCTGCTGGGCTTGGTTCAGGACGCGGACATTTCGGGGACGGCGGTTTTTTCCGATGCATTGCCGGGCACGGGCTCGCGGGATCTGCTGGCGCTGCCGGAGCAGGCGCTGCGCGGTATCCGTGGCAAGGAGATCGCGATGGTCTTCCAGGAGCCGATGACTGCCCTCAACGCATTGTTCACGGTGGGCGACCAGATCGCCGAGGTGCTCGAACTGCACGAAGGCCTGGGCAAACCCGCCGCACGCGAGGCTGCGGTGCAGTTGCTGGCCGATACCGGCATTCCCGAGCCGGCTCGGCGCGCGCGGTGTTTTCCGCACCAGTTGTCAGGCGGGCAGCGCCAGCGGGCGATGATCGCGATGGCCTTGGCCTGCGGGCCGAAGCTGCTGCTCGCCGATGAGCCGACCACCGCGCTGGACGTCACGCTGCGCGGGCAAATCCTCGACTTGCTGGAGTCCCTGCGGCATCGAAAAGGCATGGCAGTGCTGGTGATCACGCACGATCTGAACCTGGTGCGGCGCTTTGCCGACCGGGTGGCCGTCATGGAAAACGGCTGCATCGTCGAGCAGGGCAGGGTGCGCGAGGTCTTCGCGGCGCCGCAGCACCCGTACACCCGCCGCCTCATCGACAGCCGGCCGCAGCGCGACGTCGTCGAGGGCGGCACGGACACACCGGGCACGCCGCCGGTGATGCGGGCCGAGGGGCTTCGGGTCGGTTATTCCGTCCCCCTGCCGGGATTGCGGGGCTGGTTTCGCCGCGGCGAGTTCGTCGCGGTGCAGGGCGCGCATTTCCGCCTGACCGGGGGCAGGACCCTGGGGGTGATCGGCGAGTCGGGCTCGGGAAAGTCCACGCTGGCGCTGGCGGCACTGGGCTTGCTTCCGTTTCAGGGTTTGCTGGAGGTCGACTGTGGCGCCTGGCAGGCCAGAGCCGCGGCCAACAAGGCGCTGCGTCAGTCGGTGCAGGTGGTGTTCCAGGATCCGTTTTCGTCCTTGTCGCCGCGCATGACGATCGGAGAGATCGTGGGCGAGGGCTTGCGCATCCACGCGAGCGACCTGGCCGCCGACGTGCGCGAGGCCCGGGTTCGACAGACACTGGCCGACGTCGGACTGACCCAGGATCTGTTCCCGGGGCTGCTGGAGCGGTACCCACACGAGTTCTCGGGCGGACAGCGTCAGCGCATCGCGATTGCGCGGGCCTTGATCGTCCAGCCAAAGCTGCTGGTGCTGGACGAGCCCACCAGCGCGCTCGACGTCACCATCCAGAAGCAGATTCTTCAGCTGCTGCAGGCCTTGCAGCGTGAGCGCGGCCTGAGCTACCTGCTGATCACCCACGACGTGGACGTCATCCGGGCCATGGCGCATGCGGTGCTGGTGATGAAGGACGGCGCGGTGGTCGAATCGGGCCCGGTGGCGCAGGTGCTGGATGCGCCGCAGCACGACTACACCCGGGTGCTGGTTGCCGCGGCCGCTTGAGTCGTGCCGACCAGGCCGGATGGGCGCGCGGCGGTGAAAAAAACCTGTCGAATCAAGCCACTTGCGCCGGATTTTCGGTTAGAATAACAGCTTCACGACCAAACGGGCGGGTACTCACCGCCCGTTTTTTTTGGTCGATCGGTTTCTGAATCCTGTGATGGATGGCGGCAGGGCAAGTGGCTTTACAAGAGATTGTCGGACAAACCGTGACCGGTCTGGGTTACGAGCTGGTGGAGATCGAGCGCTCCGCCGGCGGCTTGTTGCGTGTCACCATCGACCTGCCATGGGTGCCGGGCGCTGCCGAAGAGCCTTTCGTCACGGTCGAGGATTGCGAGAAAGTCACGCGCCAGCTGCAGTTCGCGCTGGAGGTTGACGGCATCGAATACCGCCGGCTGGAGGTGTCGTCGCCTGGCATCGATCGTCCGTTGCGGAGTGAACGAGATTTCGAGCGGTTTGCGGGGTCGGTGGTGGACATCACGCTGAAGGCGCCGATCGGCAAGGAACTGGGCGCCGCCGCGGGTGGACTGGTCAACGCCAATCGCAAGAAGTTTCGCGGCACGCTGGAGCGTGTCGAACAAGCGGGCGGGCATGGCTGGCAGGTGGTCTGGCGGGACGAACCCGTGGTGAAGCCCGGGCAGCGGGTCAGCGCCAAACGCGCGCCGGCGCCCCTGCAGGCGCTCGGCTTCACGCTGGACGAATTGCGGGAGGCGCGTCTGGCGCCCGTAGTGGATTTCAAGGGTCGCAAGCCGTCGGGGCCGCGACAGGTGGATTGATGGGTTGAATCTGGACAGGAGAGCTGTGGCATGAATCGCGAAATGTTGATGTTGGTCGAAGCCATCTCGCGCGAAAAGAACGTCGAGCGTGACGTGGTGTTTGGCGCGGTCGAGGCCGCGCTCGCGCAGGCGACCAAAAAGCTCTACAAAGGTGATGTGGACATCCGCGTCGCAGTCGATCGCGACAGCGGCCACTACGAGACCTTCCGCCGCTGGCTGGTGGTGCCTGACGAGGCTGGCCTTCAGAACCCCGATGCCGAAGAAATGCTGATGGACGCGCGCGAGCGTATCGCGGACGTGGAGGAGGGTGAATACATCGAAGAGCAGGTCGAGTCGGTGCCGATCGGCCGCATCGGGGCCATGGCCGCCAAGCAGGTCATCCTGCAGAAGATTCGCGACGCCGAGCGAGAGATGCTGCTCAACGAGTTCATGTCCCGCGGCGACAAGATCCTGGTGGGCACCGTCAAGCGCATGGACAAGGGCGACATCATCGTGGAGTCGGGCCGGGTCGAAGGCCGCCTTCGTCGCGGCGACATGATCCCGAAGGAGAATCTGCGCACTGGCGACCGGGTCCGCGCAATGATCATGGAGGTGGACCTCACGTTGCGTGGCGCGCCCATCATCCTGTCGCGCTCGGCGCCCGAATTCATGGTCGAGCTGTTCCGGCAGGAGGTGCCCGAGATCGAGCAGGGCCTGCTGGAGATCAAGAACTGCGCCCGCGACCCGGGCTCGCGCGCCAAGATCGCGGTGCTGTCGCACGACAAGCGGGTCGATCCCATTGGCACCTGCGTCGGCGTGCGCGGCACCCGCGTCAATGCGGTCACCAACGAACTGGCTGGCGAGCGGGTCGACATCGTGCTCTGGAGCGAAGACCCGGCCCAGTTCGTGATCGGCGCGCTGGCGCCGGCCAACGTGTCGTCGATCGTGGTGGATGAAGAGCGCCACGCGATGGACGTGGTGGTGGACGAGGAAAACCTGGCCATCGCCATCGGCCGTGGCGGGCAGAACGTGCGTCTCGCGTCCGAACTGACCGGCTGGAAGATCAACATCATGGACGCCGCCGAGTCGGCCCAGAAGCACGCCGAAGAGTCCGATGCGATCCGCACGTTGTTCATGGAAAAACTCGATGTCGACCAGGAAATCGCCGACATCCTGTACGCCGAAGGCTTCACCAGCCTGGAAGAGGTGGCCTACGTGCCGATCCAGGAAATGCTGGAGATCGAGAGCTTCGATGAAGACACGGTGACCGAGCTGCGTGCCCGGGCCAAGGATGCGTTGCTGACGCTGGAGATTGCCCGCGAGGAAAGCGTCGAGGAAGTGTCGCAGGACCTGCGCGACCTCGAGGGACTGACGCCGGAACTGATTGCGAGTCTGGCGGTCAAGGGCGTTCACACCCGTGACGACCTGGCCGATCTGGCCGTGGACGAACTCACTGAAATCACCGGCCAGTCCGAGGACGAAGCCAAGGCACTGATCATGAAGGCACGCGAACACTGGTTCGCGGGTCAAGAGTAATGGTCATGGAGGCAAGAACCGAATATGTCCAGTACCACTGTCGCCGAGTTTGCAAGCGAACTCAAGAAATCCACTGAAACCCTGCTGGAGCAGCTCAAGTCCGCCGGTGTCGCCAAGACCTCCGCGGCCGATGCACTGACCGAGGGCGACAAGCACAAGCTGCTGAGCTTTCTCCAGGCCAGCCACGGCACGGCGACGGCCGACCGCAAGAAGATCACGCTGGTGAAGAAATCCACCAGCGAAATCAAGCAGGCCGACGCCACCGGAAAGGCGCGCACCATCCAGGTGGAGGTGCGCAAGAAGCGGACCTTCATCAAACGGGACGACGAGGGTGTTTCGACGCCCGAGCCCGTTGCCGTCGAGTCAGCGCCCGCCAAGACGGCGGCGCCGCTGATCGATGAAGCCGAACTGGCCCGTCGGGAAGAAGAAGCCCGCAGGCAAGCCGAATTGATCCGACGCCAGGAAGAAGAGCTGGCGGAACGCCGGCGCCAGCGCGAAATGCAGGAAGCGCGGGAGCGCGAGCAGGTGGAACAGGCCGAACAGGCGGAAAAAGCCGCGGCCGAGCAGGCCAGGGCGCAGCGCGAGTCTGTTGCCACTGAGGGAGAGGCCGCGGCGCCGGTGGCTGCGGAGAAGGCGGCCCAAAAAGCTGCGTCAGAACAGGCCGCCGCCGATGCCGCAGGGCGTGCCGCGGCGCAGGAAAAGAGCCGCGAAGACGCGCGCCTCAAAGCCGCCGCCGAATCGAAGGCGCGCGCCGAGGAAGATGCGGCCCGGGCCCGCGACCTGATCGAGCGCCGCAACAAGGCGCTGGCCGAGGCCGAAGCCATCCGCGCGATGATGAACGCGCCCAAGCGGGTCCTGGTCTCCCCCAAACCCGAAGCCAAACCAGTGGCCAAGGCCGATGAGGCCAAGCCCGGCATCAAGGGCACGCTGCACAAGCCGGCGGCACCAGCCACCGGCGCGGGTGCTCGCACAGCCGGCGGTCCGGCTTCGTCGGGCGACCAGGCGCCGGGCAAGAAAGAGGTCAAGTCGGCCAAGTTGTCGTCGAGCTGGGCTGGCGACACGGCCAAGAAAAAGGCCATCCCGACCCGCGGCGACGCCAGCGGCGGTGTTGCGCGGCCCGGAAGCAACTGGCGCAGCGGTCCGCGCAGCCGCCGTGGCAACGAGCGCGACCGGGGTGACTTCCCTGCCCAGGCAGCGCCAGCCGAAGTGCGGGTGCTCGAGGTGCACGTACCCGAGACCATCACCGTGGCCGAACTCGCCCACAAGATGGCGATCAAGGCGTCCGAAGTGATCAAGCAGCTCATGAAGCTGGGCCAGATGGTCACCATCAACCAGCCTTTGGACCAGGACACGGCCATGATCGTGGTCGAGGAAATGGGCCACAAGGCGGTGGTGGCCGCGCTCGACGATCCGGAAGCCTTCACTGACGAAGAGGTGTCCCAGCAGAACGCGGAACTTCTGCCGCGCGCGCCGGTGGTCACGGTCATGGGCCACGTCGACCACGGCAAAACCTCGTTGCTCGACTACATCCGTCGCGCCAAAGTGGCTGCGGGCGAGGCTGGTGGCATCACGCAGCACATCGGCGCCTACCACGTCGAAACGCCGCGTGGCGTGGTGTCTTTCCTCGATACCCCGGGACACGAGGCCTTCACGGCAATGCGGGCCCGCGGCGCCCAAGCGACCGACATCGTGATTCTGGTGGTCGCAGCCGATGACGGCGTGATGCCGCAAACCAAAGAGGCCATCCGCCATGCCAAGGCGGCGGGCGTGCCCATCGTCGTGGCGATCAACAAGATCGACAAGCCGGGCGCCAACCCCGACCGTGTCAAACAGGAACTGGTCGTCGAGGACGTCGTGCCCGAAGAGTTCGGCGGCCCGTCGCCGTTTGTCCCCGTGTCGGCCAAGACCGGTCAGGGCATCGACGAACTGCTGGAACAGTTGCTCCTGCAGGCCGAGGTGCTGGAGCTGAAGGCGCCGGTCGATGCCATGGCCAAGGGCCTGGTCATCGAGGCCCGTCTGGACAAGGGCCGGGGGCCGGTGGCCACGGTGCTGGTGCAGTCCGGCACGCTGAAAACCGGCGACGTGGTGCTGGCGGGGCAGACCTTCGGCCGCGTGCGCGCCATGCTCGATGAGAACGGCCGCACCATCAAGGATGCGGGCCCGTCGATCCCGGTCGAGATCCAGGGTCTGACCGAAGTGCCGCAAGCCGGCGACGAGTTCATGGTGATGAGCGACGAGCGCCGCGCGCGCGAAATCGCCACCTACCGCGCCGGCAAGTTCCGCAACACCAAGCTCGCGCGCCAGCAGGCATCCAAGCTCGACAACGTCTTCTCCGAAATGACGGCGGGCGAGGTCAAAACCCTGCCGATCATCGTCAAGGCCGACGTGCAGGGCTCCCAGGAGGCGTTGTCCGCCGCCTTGCTCAAGCTGTCGACCGACGAAGTCAGGGTCCAGCTGGTCTATGCCGCCGTGGGTGGCATCAGCGAGTCCGACGTCAACCTGGCGATCGCATCCAAGGCGCTGATCATCGGCTTCAACACCCGTGCCGACGCGGGCGCGCGCAAGCTGGCCGAGGGCAATGGCGTGGACATCCGCTACTACAGCATCATTTACGACGCGGTTGACGAGCTCAAGGTCGCAATGTCGGGCATGCTGGCTCCGGACCGCCGCGAAGAGGTCATCGGCACCGCCGAAATTCGCACCGTGTTCGTGGCGTCCAAGATCGGCACGGTGGCCGGTTGCATGGTCACGTCCGGCAGCGTCAACCGCAATGCGCATTTCCGACTGTTGCGCGACAACGTGGTGATCTACACCGGCGAACTCGATTCGCTCAAGCGCATGAAAGACGACGTGCGCGAAGTCAAGGAAGGCTTCGAGTGCGGTATCAAGCTCAAGAACTACAACGACATCCAGGAAGGTGATCAGTTGGAGTTCTTCGAGGTCAAGGAAATCGCCCGGACGCTGTAAGGCGCCCGGATCCGAGACGCCCGAACCATGCCGGCCAGGAAATCCGCCCAGCCCAACCGCGCTTTCAAGGTGGCCGACCAGATCCAGCGCGATCTGGCGGAACTGATCGCGCGCGAGCTCAAGGACCCGCGGGTCGGTCTGGTGACCTTGCAGGCGGTCGAGGTCACGCCGGACTACGCACATGCGAAAGTCTTTTTCAGCCTGCTCAACGGTGACCCGGTGGAGACCGCGCAAGGCCTGAATGCCGCGGCCGGGTTCCTGCGTGCCGGCCTGTTCAAACGCCTGCACATCCACACGGTGCCAACGCTGCATTTCGTGTACGACCGCACCACCGAGCGGGCGGCGGACATGAACGCCTTGATTGCCAAGGCGGTCTCCTCCCGCGCCAAAGAGGACTAGGCCATGAGCGCTCAACCCCGGATCAGGGTGCAGCGCCGCCCTGTGCACGGGGTGCTGCTGCTGGACAAGCCGCTGGGACTTTCCAGCAACGACGCGTTGCAGAAGGCGAAGTGGCTGTTGCGGGCCGAAAAGGCCGGCCACACGGGCACGCTGGACCCGCTGGCCACCGGCGTGCTGCCGCTGTGTTTCGGTGCCGCCACCAAGTTCAGCCAGCTCCATCTCGATGCGGACAAGACCTACGAGGCCGTGTTGCGCCTGGGCATCCGAACCACCACAGCGGATGCCGAAGGCGAGGTCATCGCTGAAAGACCCGTGGTCCATACCGCCGAACAGCTCGCCGAGGTGTTGCGGCGCTTCACCGGCGTGATCCGGCAGGTGCCGCCGATGCACAGTGCCCTCAAGAAGGACGGACGCGCACTGTACGAATACGCGCGCGCGGGCATCGAAGTCGAGCGGACGGCCCGCGAGGTCGAGATTTTCAGGTTGGAACTGTTGGATTCCAGCGAAAAATGGCCATACCCAGCTATCAAAATTAGAGTATCTTGCAGCAAGGGAACCTACATCCGCACCTTGGGCGAGGACATCGGTGAAGCCCTTGGCTGCGGGGCGCACCTCGCATCGCTGCGGCGCGTCGCCACCGGGCCGTTCGGTCTGGACCGCTGCGTCACGCTGGCCTCCCTGGAAGCCATGGACGAAGCGCAGCGCGAAGCCTGCTTGTTGCCGGTGGTGTCGCTGTTGACGCGCCACAGCACCGTGCGCCTGACGGCGGCGGACGCTGCGCGCTTCCTCAGCGGTGTGCGCCGGCGCGGCGCCTGGCCCGACCAGGCACAGGTGGCGGTGCACGGACCCGACGGCAGCCTGCTGGGGACCGCGCAGGTGCGCTCTGGCGAACTGATCCCCACCCGCCTGCTGAACCCGATGGAAATCGACCAGATCTTGAAAACGTTGCCGCCAGCCCTGTGCGCGGCCTGAGGAAAAAAACCATGAGCCAACAGATTCGCAACATCGCCATCATCGCGCACGTCGACCACGGCAAGACCACCATGGTCGACCAGCTGCTGCGCCAGTCCGGCACCTTTGCCCAGCACGAAAAAGTGGTCGACACCGTGATGGACAGCAACGCCATCGAGAAGGAACGTGGCATCACGATCCTGGCCAAGAACTGCGCGGTCACCTGGCAGGGCACGCACATCAACATCGTCGATACGCCCGGCCACGCCGATTTCGGTGGCGAGGTCGAGCGCGCGCTCAGCATGGTCGATGGCGTGCTGCTGCTCATCGATGCGCAGGAAGGCCCCATGCCGCAGACCCGCTTCGTGACCAAGAAGGCGCTGGCGCTGGGTCTGAAGCCGATCGTCGTCGTGAACAAGGTGGACAAGCCCGGCGCGAACCCCGACAAGGTGATCAACGCGGCCTTCGACCTGTTCGACAAACTCGGCGCCAACGACGAGCAGCTCGATTTCCCGGTGGTCTATGCCTCGGGCATCAACGGGTGGTCCTCTTTGGAAGAAGGCGCGCAGGGCGAGCAGTGGGGGCCGGACATGTCGGCCTTGTTCGACACCATCCTGAAGCACGTTCCCGCCCACCAGGGCAACCCCGCGGCGCCGCTGCAGCTGCAGATTTCGGCGCTCGACTACTCGTCGTTCGTCGGCCGTATCGGGGTGGGTCGGATCAACGCCGGCACTTTGCGGCCGGGCATGGACGTGTTGGTGATGGAAGGGCCGGACGGCAAGGCGACCAAGGGTCGGATCAACCAGGTGCTGACGTTCGAAGGACTCGATCGTGTCCAGGCCACCGAGGCGCGGCCGGGCGACATCGTGCTGATCAACGGCATCGAGGAGATCGGCATCGGCGTGACGGTGACCGATCCTGTCAATCCGCAGCCCCTGCCCATGCTCAAGGTAGACGAGCCGACCCTGATCATGAATTTCTGCGTCAACACCTCGCCGCTGGCCGGACGCGAGGGCAAGTTCGTGACCAGTCGCCAGATCTGGGACCGGCTGCAAAAAGAGCTGCAATCGAACGTGGCCCTGCGCGTGAAGGAAACCTCGGAGGACGGCGTGTTCGAGGTGGCCGGTCGCGGCGAACTGCACCTGACCATCCTGCTGGAGAACATGCGCCGCGAGGGGTACGAACTGGCGGTGGGCAAGCCGCGCGTGGTGTTCAAAGACATCGACGGCGTGCGCCACGAACCGATCGAGATGGTGACGGCCGACATCGAGGAGCAGCACCAGGGCGGCGTGATGCAGGCCCTGGGCGAGCGCAAGGGCGAGCTGTTCAACATGGAGCCGGATGGCCGGGGGCGCGTGCGCCTTGAATACCGCATTCCGGCGCGCGGCCTGATCGGGTTCACCAACGAATTCCTGAACCTCACGCGCGGCTCCGGGCTGATCTCCAACATCTTCGACCGCTACGAGCCCTACAAGGGCGAGGTGGGCAGCCGAAAGAACGGCGTGCTGATCTCGATGGACGATGGCGAGATCTTCACCTACGCGCTGGGCAAACTTGACGATCGCGGCCGCATGTTCGTGCGCGCCAACGACCCGGTGTACGAGGGCATGATCGTGGGCATGCACAACCGGGAGAACGATCTGGTCGTGAACGCGACGCGGACCAAGCAGCTGACCAACTTCCGGGTCTCCGGCAAGGAGGACGCGATCAAGATCACGCCGCCGATCGAACTGACCCTGGAATACGGCGTCGAGTTCATCGAGGATGACGAACTGGTCGAGATCACGCCCAAGTCCGTGCGCCTGCGCAAACGCTTCCTGAAGGAGCATGAACGCAAACGCGCCCAGCGCGAAATGGCCTGATCGCGCCGACGGTCGAAGCGAACGCCGTCCCGATGAAGCTCACCCACACCCAGGCCGTCTGGGGCATGGTCGCCGTGGCGGCCATGTGGTCGATCGCGGGTGCGGTCACCCGCCAGCTCGAAAGCGCAGCCCGCTTCGAGATCACGTTCTGGCGCAGCCTGTTCACGATGCTGTCGCTGCTGGTGATCCTGCCCCTGTGGAAGGGGCGCGGTGCCTTGCGCAGCCTGCCATGGCGCAACCGCCTGTTCTGGATCTCCGGTCTGTGCTGGTCGGTCATGTTCACGGCGTTCATGGTCGCCCTGACCCTGACCACGGTGGCCAACGTGCTGATCACCCTGGCGCTGGGCCCGCTCATCACCGCCGTCATGGCGCGCGTGTTCATCGGCCATGCGCTGCCGGTGCGAACCTGGGGCGCCATCGGTGTGGCCGGTGCCGGCATCGGATGGATGTTCGGCTCCCAGCTCAGCCTGGGCGGCGCCCAGGCCCTGACGGGTTTTCTGGTGGCACTGTGCGTGCCGATCGCCGGCGGGACCCAGTGGACGCTGGTGCAGCACAGCCACGCCAGCGGACAGGACGTGGATCTGGTTTCCTCGGTGCTGCTCGGCGCCGTGCTGTCGACCCTGTTCACCCTGCCGCTGGCGACGCCCTTTGTCGCGACCGGACGGGACATCGCCTGGCTGGCTTTGCTGGGCCTGGTGCAACTGGCCATTCCCTGCGCGCTGTCGGTGGTCTGTGCCCGTTCGCTCAAGGCGCCGGAGGTGGCGCTGCTGGCCTTGCTCGAAGTGGTCTTCGGCATCGGCCTGGCCTGGGTCGTAGCCGGTGAGAAGCCCCAGGGATCGGTCCTGACCGGTGGCGCCCTGGTCATCGGTGCGCTGGTGGTGAACGAATTGCTCGGATGGAGGCAACGACGTGTCTGATGTGATGACCGAGATCGGGGGCCGTGTCGGCCTGATCACCCTGAACCGGGCCCGGGCGCTCAATGCGCTGAGCCTGGGCATGATCCGTGACCTCACCGCGACGCTGCTGCGCTGGCGCGACGACCCGCAGGTGCTGGCGGTGGCGGTGCGCGGGATGGGCCGCGACGGTCCGTTCGGGGTGTTCTGCGCCGGCGGTGACATCCGGTTCTTTCACCGCGCCGCGCTGTCCGGCGACCCGGAACTGGAGGATTTCTTCACCGAGGAATACACGCTCAACCACCTGATCAGCACCTTTCCCAAGCCGTATCTGGCGTTCATGGACGGTATCGTCATGGGCGGTGGCATGGGCTTGTGCCAGGGCCCTGCGCTGACGGGCCTGGCGGGGGGCGCTTCTGCGGCCGGCGCACCCCGACCGGGTGGTCGCCAGGGTGGCGTGCTGCGTCTGGTCACCGAGCGAACCCGAATGGCCATGCCGGAAACCCACATCGGCCTGTTCCCGGACGTGGGCGGCGGCTATTTCCTCAGCCGTTGCCCGGGACACCTGGGTGAATACCTCGCGCTGACCGGGCAGTCGCTTGGTGGAGCCGACGCAGTGGCTGCGGGGCTGGCCGATCGCTGTGTCGACGCATCGCGAATGCCGCACTTGTGGGCCCTGCTCGCCGCGACACCGTTCGAGTCCGCGGCGGCGATCGAGGATTGGATTGCTACTGAAATAATAGCTGCTGGTGGCCATTCGACGCTGGAGATTGGCCAGATTGACACCTTTTTCGGGCTGGAAAGCGTGCCTGCCATCGTCCAGGCGCTTGAAACGGCGCCAGGGGAATGGGCGCGCGCCACGGCGGCGGTGCTGCGCAAACGATCGCCCTTGATGCTGCACGTGGTGCTGGAGCAGATCCGGCGCGCCCGGGCCATGGGGCTGGCGGACGAACTGCGCATGGAGCGCGATCTGGTGCGGCACTGTTTCAACACCGTGCACCTGGGGCGCCGGGGCGCATCGAGCGAAACGACCGAAGGCGTGCGCGCGCTCGCGGTGGACAAGGATCACAGCCCGAAGTGGAATCCGCCCCGCATTGAAGATGTCACCCCCGAGATGGTGGCGCCGTTCTTCGCCAGCCCATGGCCGGCGCACGCGCACCCCCTGCGCGGATTGCGGTAGGGCGGGTCAGCCTTGCAGTTGCCGGTAGACGGCCTGCGCCAGTTGCAGGAGCTTTTCGCGCGACAGGGGGCCGGTCAACGCGTAACCGAAGCCCTGGTCCACCCAGTAAAAGCCTGGCACCGGCCCGGTACCGGAAAAACTGAAGGCGGTTTCCTGGCGTGACGCGGCATCGGCGCCGGCCTCCAGCGCGCCGAGGTACAGCGTCACCCGCTCCCCGCCCGGCGCCTGGAACATGAACTGGGCGCGCGCGCCGTTTTCGCCCGGCAGCAGGCGACCACCGACCAACTCGTAGCCCTGTGCGGACAGGTCCGGCACCTTCAACGGCCGTGCGAGGCGCTTGGACAACCACTGAACCAGGTGTTCCTGTTGAACCGCACCCACCTCGACCGGATGACGCACCTCAGGGGCATACACCGCGTGGGCCAACGATGCCTGCCGCACGAACTCCTGGGCCGGACCCCGTGATTTCAGCGCGGCGACATCCGGGCCCTGGCGGGCCTGCCACAGCCCATGTGCCAACCACCCGGTCGCAAACACCAGTGCGAAGGCGGCAGCCATGCCGCCCCAGCGCCACCACTGGCTGGTGCGCTGGCTGGTGTCGGCCAGGCGCTGCGCGGCCGCTTGCAGGGATGGTGGGACGGGTTCGTCCAGGAGCGTGCGGTGCAGGGCGCGCAGGGCCTGGGCCTGCCGTCGATAAGCGGCCAGCGTGGCGCATGCCACGGGATCCATTTCCAGCCGGGCATCAACGGCACGGCGTTGTTCATCCGTCAGCCGCCCGTCCAGCCAGGCATGGAGTTCGTCGTCGGTGGTGCCGGGTCGGGTGTCTTGCGGTTCCATGGCGGAGTCGGGTTCGGTCATTTCAGTCGGCGCAGCGTCGGAACACCGTCACTGGCCGGTCTTGTCTCGATGCCAGCCGGCGGCGCATCCAGCAACTCGCGCAGTCGGGAACGCGCCCGGGACAGGCGCGACATCACGGTGCCGATCGGAATCGCGAGCACCTGCGCCACCTCTTCGTAGGAGAGTTCTTCAACCGATACCAGCAACAACACGGCGCGCTGCTCGGGCGGCAGGCGCAGCAAGCACCGCTGCAGGTCCAGCATCAGGTCATTGGCGCTGCCCGGGCCGTGAAGTTCCTCGGCGGCATCGTCGGCGTCGATGTGCGCCGCGCTGCCATCGCGGCGGCTGCGGCCGCGCGCTTGGTTTGCAAACAGGTTGTGCATCAGGGTGAACAGCCAGGCCCGCAGGTCGCTGCCGGTGCGCCACAGGTGCCACTGTTCGCAGGCGCGCTCCAGGGTATCCTGCACCAGGTCGTCCGCAGCCCAGGCATCGCCCGTGAGGGAGCGGGCATAGCGGCGCAGGCCCGGAATCTGTTCGATGATGAGCTCACGATTCATCGCTCGGGCCTGCGCTGTCACGTACAACTGGCGGCCATGCCTGGACGGGCCAATGCCGGTCAGGGCTTGGCGACCTGCCACACCTTGTTGAAGCCGTCACCGGTCTTGTCGCCCGGCTTGGCGTCCTTGGCCCAGTAGTACAACGGCTTGCCCTTGAAGGCCCATTGCTTCTTGCCATCGTCGCGCACGACCACACTGAATTCGCCCGCGGGTTTGGCGTCTTCGGGCGCCAGCAGCGGCGGCCAATTGGTTGCACAGGGACCGTTGCAGACGGACTTCCCGCTGCCGGCCTTGTCGTTGTCGAAGGTGTACAGCGTCATGCCATTGGGGCCGACGAGCACGCCGCCGGCGGCCTCGGCAGGCGGCTTGGCGCCATGGTTGGTGGCGCAGCCGGCGAGAAGGGCGAGGGTCAGTGCTGCAACGGAAAAGGTCTTCATGGGTTCTCCTGGGTGGGGTGGGATGCAGGATGTCTGCGTCCCATGAACACCGGGCGGGAGCGGTTTATTCCCGAGCGCGACAGATTTTTCAGCGGTGGCGCGATTTCATCGCGCGCTCCACCTCGCGTTTGCCTTCGCGGTCCTTGATCGTGTCGCGCTTGTCGTGCTCGGCTTTGCCCTTGGCCAGGCCGATCTCGCACTTGACCCGCCCGTTCTTCCAGTGCAGGTTCAGCGGCACCAGCGTGTAGCCTTTTTGCTCGACCTTGCCGATCAGCCGACGGATCTCGTCCTTGTGCAACAACAGCTTCTTGGTTCGAACTGCATCGGGGTGCACGTGGCTGGAGGCGGTTCGTAGCGGATTGATCTGGCAGCCGATGATGAACAGTTCGCCATTGCGGATCACGACGTAACCGTCGGTCAGCTGAACCTTGCCGTCGCGCAGCGACTTGACCTCCCAGCCCTCCAGCACCATGCCGGCCTCGAAACGTTCTTCGATGAAATAGTTGAACGCGGCCTTCTTGTTGTCGGCGATGCGCGAGTCGGTTGCGGGTTTCTTGGTGGCCATGAAGCGTGCGGGGTGGCGGAAGGCGTCGGTCGACGAACGAGGCGACTCTACAATCCGCCGGGAACCGCGCATTTTATGAAAAACGTCAGCAAGTCCGTCCTGATCTGGTACAGCCCCGAGGAAATGTATGCGCTGGTGACCGATGTCGAGCGCTACCCCGAGTTTCTGCCCTGGTGCGATCATGGCAAGGTCGTCGAGCAGGATGCCGGCGGCATGGTGGCCGAGATGGGCATCACGTTCAGCGGCATCCGCCAGGTGTTCACCACCCGCAACGAGCACGTGCCGGGTCGTTCGGTCAGCCTGCGCCTGGTCAACGGGCCGTTTTCGCGGCTGGACGGCGGCTGGCATTTCACGCCGATCGGTGACGGCACGCAGCGTGCCTGCCGCGTCGAGCTGCGGCTGGACTACGGCTTTGACAACAAGGCACTCGCGGCTGTGGTGGGTCCGGTGTTCGACAAGATCGCGGCCAGCTTGGTCGATGCGTTCGTCAAACGGGCCGAGCGGGTCTATGGCTGAACGGCTGGCGCGCGTCGGGCGCATGGTGGCGAACCCATGCTGATCCGGGTCACGCTGGTCTATTCACCGGACGCGCGGCAGGTGTTTGAGCGGGCGTTCGAACTCGAAGCCGGCGCCACGGTGCGACAGGCGGTGGACGCCAGTGGCGTGCTGCAGGCGTATCCGGGGCTGGATTTGTCGCTCGGCGGCGTTGGTGTCTGGGGGCGCAAGGCGCCACCGGGCCAGCTTCTGCACGACCGCGACCGCATTGAAATCTACCGTCCGCTGGTGGTCGATCCCAAGGTAGCGCGCCGGGAGCGTTTTCGCCGGCAGGGCGCCCGTTCGGCCGGTCTGTTCGCGCGCCGACGCGAGGGTGGCAAGGCGGGATATTGAGGCCGGGCGGCTGCGCCAGAGGGCCCGCTCAGGCCTTGTTCAGTTGCACTCGGACTGGATCACACTCTGCAGGCGCTTGACCTCGGCAGCGCGGGCTTCGTCGTCCAGGATGATGCGTTCGCCCGTCTTACTGGTGGTGGCGATCCGGGCGCCGGAGTCGTACCCGGCCTTGGCTTGACGGGCGCGGGCGCAGTTTTCTGCCCGGATCTTCTGAATCCGTTCTTCCTCGGCCTTCCGGGCGGCGGCTTCCTGCTGTTCGGCCTGCTTCTTCTTCTCTTCGAGTTCCTTGTCCTTGCCCGAGGGGCGCGGGATTGCAGCGCTGGCGGCAGCTGATGCGGCGGAAGCAGGCGCCGCTGCCGGAGCAGGCGCCACGGCGCTCCGGTAGCCGGGTTGCTTCAGGATGTTTTTCTCGGGAACGTCTGCGGGTGGCGGGCGGTCGCTGTAGACCTTGCGACCATCCTTGTCCACCCACTGCCATTGGGCCATCGCAGCGAGCGAGGTCGCCCAGATTGCACCCAGGACCACGGCGGTTTTCAGTTTCATGCCATCAGTTTAGCGCCGACCTGCGTAAAAAAGTGTGACAAGGTGCCCGAATCTTGGCGCCGATGGTCAGCGCGGCGCCGTTTTCGGGCTCCCATCCCGCAGGGTTGGCGCGGAGGTGGCGGGTACAATCGTTTTTTTGGAGCTTCCCCATGCGCCTGTTAGGAAAAGCGCTCACCTTCGACGACGTGTTGCTGGTGCCCGCGTTCTCCGAGGTCCTGCCAAAGGACACCTCTCTTGCCACCCGGTTTACCCGCAACATCGAACTGAAATTGCCGCTGGTCTCGGCTGCCATGGACACCGTGACCGAAGCGCGGCTGGCCATCGCCATCGCCCAGGAAGGCGGCATCGGCATCGTGCACAAGAACCTGACGCCGGCCGAGCAGGCGGCCCAGGTGGCGAAGGTCAAGCGCTACGAAAGCGGCCTGCTGCGCGATCCGGTCGTGATCACGCCCAACACCCCGGTGCGCCAGGTCATGGCTTTGTCCGACCAACTCGGGGTGTCGGGTTTTCCGGTTTGCGACGGCGGCAAGGTGGTGGGCATCGTCACCGGTCGCGACCTGCGATTCGAGACCCGTTACGACCAGCCGGTGCGTGAGATCATGACCCCGCGCGAACGCCTGGTCACCGTGCCCGAGGGCACCACGCCCGAGCAGGCCAAGGCGCTGCTGAACAAGCACAAGCTGGAGCGCCTGCTGGTGGTCAACGACGCTTTCGAATTGCGTGGCCTGATCACCGTCAAGGACATCACCAAACAGCTCAATTTTCCGAACGCCGCGCGGGACGCCAGCGGGCGTCTGCGGGTGGGCGCCGCCGTGGGCGTGGGCGAGGGCACCGAAGAACGCGTGGCAGCCCTCGTCAAGGCCGGTGTGGACGCGATCGTCGTCGACACGGCGCACGGGCACAGCAAGGGCGTGATCGAGCGCGTGCGCTGGGTCAAGCGCAACTACCCCGACATCGAGGTCATCGGCGGCAACATCGCCACCGGGGCAGCAGCGCTGGCGCTGGTGGAGGCGGGTGCCGACGCGGTCAAGGTGGGCATCGGCCCCGGCTCCATCTGCACGACCCGGATCGTCGCCGGCGTGGGCGTGCCGCAGATCATGGCCATCGACAACGTGGCCACCGCCCTCAAGGGCACCGGCGTGCCGCTGATCGCCGACGGCGGCATCCGCTACAGCGGTGACATCGCCAAGGCCATCGCGGCCGGCGCCGGCACCGTGATGATGGGCGGCATGTTTGCCGGCACCGAAGAGGCGCCTGGCGAGGTCATCCTGTACCAGGGCCGCAGCTACAAGAGCTACCGGGGCATGGGCAGCATCGGCGCCATGCAACAGGGCAGCGCCGATCGTTACTTCCAGGAGTCGAGCACCGGCAACCCCAATGCCGACAAGCTCGTGCCCGAGGGCATCGAAGGCCGCGTGCCCTACAAGGGTTCGGTGGTGGCCATCATTTACCAGATGGCCGGCGGGCTGCGCGCCAGCATGGGCTACTGTGGCTGCGGCACCATCGCCGACATGCATGAGCGGGCGGAGTTCGTTGAAATCACCGCTGCGGGCATTCGCGAGAGCCACGTGCACGATGTGCAGATCACCAAGGAAGCGCCCAACTACCGGGCGGACTGAGCGCCCCTTCCGATTCCGGGCTGCCGCAGGGCGGCCCTTTTTCTTTTCACCCGATTGCAGGCCATGCAGCATTCCAAGATCCTCATCCTCGACTTCGGCTCCCAGGTCACGCAGCTGATCGCACGTCGCGTGCGCGAGGCGCATGTGTACTGCGAAGTCCATCCCTGCGACGTCAGCAGCGAATGGGTGCGCGAATACGCCGCCGACGGACTTCTCAAGGGCATCATCCTCTCGGGCAGCCATGCCAGCGTCTACGAGGTCGATGACAAGGCGCCGGATGCCGTGTTCGAACTGGGCCTGCCGGTGCTGGGCATCTGCTACGGCATGCAGACCATGGCCCAGCAGCTGGGCGGCAAGGTCGAGGCGGGGCACACGCGCGAGTTCGGGTATGCCGAGGTGCGAGCCCGGGGCCACACGGCGCTTCTCAAAGATATTGCCGACTTCCACACGCCCGAAGGCCACGGCATGCTCAAGGTCTGGATGAGCCACGGCGACAAGGTCACCGAGATGCCGCCCGGCTTCAAGCTCATGGCCAGTACCGATGCCTGTCCGATTGCCGGCATGGCCGACGAGGCGCGTGGCTACTACGCGGTGCAGTTCCACCCCGAAGTCACGCACACGGTGCAGGGCCGCGCGCTGCTGGAGCGATTTGTGCTCGACATCTGCGGCGCCAGTCCTGACTGGATCATGCGCGACCACATTGAAGAGGCCGTGCAGAAGATCCGTGAGCAGGTCGGCGACGAGGAGGTGATCCTGGGCTTGTCCGGCGGCGTGGATTCGTCGGTGGCCGCGGCGTTGATCCACCGCGCCATCGGCGACCAGCTCACCTGCGTATTCGTCGACCATGGCCTGCTGCGCCTGCACGAGGGCGACATGGTGATGGACATGTTCGCCGGCAAGCTGCACGCCCGGGTGATCCGCGTCGATGCCAGTGAGCTGTTCCTCGGCGAACTCGCCGGTGTGAGCGACCCCGAACAGAAACGCAAGATCATCGGTCGCCTGTTCGTCGACGTCTTCAAGGCCGAGGCCGCGAAGCTCAAGGCCGGAACCGGCGGCCACAAGGGCGCCAGCTTTCTGGCCCAGGGCACGATCTACCCGGACGTCATCGAATCCGGCGGCGCCAAGAGCAAGAAGGCCGTCACGATCAAGAGCCACCACAACGTGGGCGGCCTGCCCGAGCAGCTGGGCCTCAAGCTGCTGGAGCCGCTGCGAGACCTGTTCAAGGACGAAGTACGTGAACTCGGCGTGGCGCTGGGCCTGCCGCACGACATGGTCTACCGGCACCCGTTCCCCGGCCCTGGCCTGGGCGTGCGCATCCTGGGTGAGGTGAAGAAGGAATACGCCGACCTGCTGCGCCGCGCCGACGCCATCTTCATCGAGGAACTGCGTTCCACCATCGAGCCGAACTCCGGCAAGAGCTGGTACGACCTCACCAGCCAGGCGTTCACCGTGTTCCTGCCCGTCAAGAGCGTCGGCGTGATGGGCGACGGCCGCACCTACGACTACGTGGTGGCCCTGCGCGCGGTGCAGACCAGCGACTTCATGACCGCCGACTGGGCCGAGTTGCCCTATGCCCTGCTCAAGAAAGTCAGCAGCCGCATCATCAACGAGGTGCGTGGGATCAACCGCGTGACCTACGACGTGAGCTCCAAGCCGCCGGCGACGATCGAGTGGGAGTGACGGATACCGCTGGATTGCGCTGCATGGTGTTGAACCATGCCTCTGTATGGCCGTCTGCTTTGTCCCGCTGATTCGATTCAGGCGAAGCTGCATCGACTTTGTTCACGTATCGGCGGGACTGAACACCACAACAACAAGAAAGAATTCGTTCTTGGCGCGTTTCTGTTGAGTGGGAACAGCCGTCGTTTCGAGTTGACCGCGAACCGTCAACTCATCTTCGTGATGTCCCCGGGTTTCCAGGTCCTCGTGAGCGCGGGTTCGGTCGGCCCGTAGAGCCGCAGGATCGCGAAGTACCCTTTTCCGGGTACCGTGGCGAGCCAGTTCGCCTCCTGGCCCTGCGGTGCTTTCGGCCCCAGGTAGAGGTCGGTGCTGCCATCGGCGTTGCGGACCGGCTTGTCGCGCGACCCGATTGAAGGAAATGGCTGGCCGTTGGCAAGGCCCGAGGCGTTCGCGGCTTCGTAGAGCGTCACCGACCAGAAGTTTGCTGCCGGCACGTCCTTCGGCAGGTTCAGCTTGTAGTTGGTCCCGCCGGTCAGCGCCACGCCATCGCTGTCGGTGAAGACGATGACGTAGAAAGCCCCCTTGCCGGGAACCTGCGAGAGCATCCCAGGGCTGACCGAATAGTAGTTCGAGAAGAACCACGGGCGGCAATTCACATCGAGAGCCCCGCCGCGATCGACGCGTCGCCAGCTCAGGTCGAGCTTGCCGCTCGGGTTTTCCGTGGTCGCATCGGCCATCGGATTGACCCAGCGGCGATCGGGGTACATGCGGAACGACCGGCCCGACACGACCTCATCGAAGGCCATCACGCGGCTCATCTGGTACGCCGTCTTCGCCGCCCGGTCGAGGATGCCCCGCGTGCGCCCGTCCGGCTCGAAAGGTTCTCCCTTGACGATGCCAAGTCCGGCCAGCATGCCCATCCAGTCCGGGTCGGCCAGGTGCGGCCCTTCGGCGTCCACCAGTTGCTTCAACTGGTCGAAGGCCGTTGCATCACTGATCGGCAGCATGTCAACGGGCACGCCCGAGGCGTCGGGGAACGTCATCGGCCTGGCTTCTCCCTGGAGCGGATAGATCTTTGCCTTCTCGATCAGATCAACAGGCGGCTGCAGGTTGCCCGCATCCGCGTAGAAGGCGCGGAGAAACACGAAGACGTTGTTTGTGCCCGAGCGGTACACAAAGCAGCCTTTGGGGACCTCGCCTGTGTAGCCCGGCGGCAGTAGCAGGAACTTGCCGCCCTTGCCCTGATCCGGGCCGAAGAAGCCGACGTCGCCAGCGTACTTGCCACCATCGACCGGGATCGGCCGTTGCCAGAAGTCCAGCAGGATACCCTGGAGCATCGGCGGTGCCTCGAATACGAGCGGACCGTCCTTGCCGAGGTCGACGTAGCTCATCGCATAGATCACGTCCGAGTTGGGCGTGGTCACCAGCGTTCTGGCATCGAGTCGCTTCTTCCATACCGGCAAGGTGTTGTATCCCTTGCCGAAGGTTTGCTCGGATCCGCGCTGCATGCCAAGCGTGTTGATGAGCGGCAGCGCCCAGAGGTATGTCTGCGTGGCGCGGTGGTAGAGCAACTCGTCGCGAAGCGCCTGCGCTGCATCCGCGGTGGCTCGGCCTTCCATAAAGGGTGTTGGTGTCATGTCGTTCTGCATGGAGCGCTCCGTTCAAGAGTCAGACCGTTGGCGCGGCTGATTGGACTTTCACGATATCGTCTGGTCGCCAGGTCTGCTCGAAGAAGGGCTCCAGGGGGCCGTACAGGCGGATCCAGACGAAGTGGCCCTTGCCGGGCACCGTCCGGATCCAGTTCTTCTCCTTGCCCTTTGGCGCACCCGGGCCGAAGAAGATGTCGACCGAGCCGTCCGGGTTCACCTCGGGTTGGTCGAAGAGGCTGCTGATGCTCGGCTTGGGCTGGCCGTTCTGCAGCAGCGAGCGCGTCTCGGTGTCGTAGACGGTCACCGACCAGAAGTTCTTTGCGGGGATCCCGGCCGGCAGCCGCAGGTGATAGTCCTGCCCGCCGTCCAGCCACGCGCCGCTCGCGTCCCTGTAGGTCGCGAGGTACTGCGAGCCGACGCCGACCATCTTGGCCTCCATCGCCGGGGTGACCACGATGGCGCCGTAGTGCCAGAGGGTGCGGGCGTCCAGCAGCCGGGCGCCGTCGCGCTCGAACTTGTACCCGCCGATGAAGACACGCTCCCAATGACGGTCCGGGTACACGCGGGCCTCCGGGTCGCGGCTGGCGAACATGATCGCCTTGGCCATGCCATCGCCCAGGCGGACGCCGTCCGCGAGGATGCGGCGAATGCGCTCGTCGGGCTGGAACGGGGCCCCCTTCACGATCCCCAGCGCATGCAGCAGGCCCAGCTGCTCCGGCGTGAAGGCCGAGAGCGGCTCGTACTGGAGCATCTGGTGCAGCCGCTCAAAGTAGCGGATGTCGCGCGCGAACGTGGAGTCGCTCGGCGTGAACGACGCGCTGACGACGCTCGGCTGGTGCACGCCATCGCCCAGCGGGTAGACCTTGAAGTGCGCCTTGTAATACGCCAGCGCGGCCTCGCCTCGCCCCGTGTCCTGCTCGAAGCCGCGCGCCATGACCCAGTTGCGCCAGGTGCTGGAACGGAAGACGAAGTAGCCGTCCGGCACGTCGCCCTCGTATCCCGGCGGCAGCAGCAGGTACTTGCCGCCCCGGCCGCGGTCGGGGCCGGCATTGCCGAGGTCCGCCAGATAGAGAAAGAAGCCGTCGTTGATGATGCCCAGCACGTTCGGCGGCACCTCGATGACCGCCGGGCCGGTCTGCTTCAGGTCGACGCTGGCGCTCGCGTACATGCTTTCGGTGTTGTAGGTCAGGCCGATGTCCTTCGACCTGCCTTCACCCGGCTCGGTGTAGACGATCATGCCGCCGGTCTCGCTGACGCCGTGGTCGCGTGGGTGCATGTCGAGCAGGGCTTGCATCGAGATCGCGGGCATGAAGTCCAGGTACGCCTGCGCGGCGCGCTGCAGGTCGAGCTGGTCGTAGAGCTTGCCAATGCTCTCGGCCGTCGGATAGCCGCCTTCGAATTGCAGTTCGTCCAGATTGCCGATCATGATTCCTCCAAAATGTGGATCAAGGGTTGGTGAAGTGTGGCTGAGCGCAGGCGACCTGCGTGCGCCAGCAATCGTAGGGGCCGGCGAGCAACAGGGCGGCGAGCAGGTAGAGCAGGACGGCCCCGATGACGGTCGCCTCGTGGGACGGGAAGGCGCCCGAGGCGAGCAGGAGCACCACTCCACCCACCCGGTCGGCAAGGGCCGCAAGCCGCGGCGCCGCGCCCGGGCGAAGGCGGGCAAGAACGATGCCGAGGGCCAGGGGGGCCGCGACGGTGACGAGAAGCACCAGCTCCACGGCCAGGGGACCCAGGGCTGTCGCCACGCCGAACAATCGGTAGACGATCCAGATCATCAACGGAACGACCAGCACGCGACGCCGGATGGCAGGACCTGCAGGCCGATGACGTAGTTGCTCTGGCCGCCGACCGCGACTCCCCTCTTGGCCCACGGCGGCAACCCGGGCGAGACCGCGAACCCCGGCAGCACCGCGCCACGCCCGCCTGAAGCGGCACCAGCTTGAGAATCGTCTCAGGATTCACGGTCTCTCCCTTCCGTGAGTTCAAGGGACGCCTCGGCAACAGCCGATGGTGGCATCAACCAGGCGAAAAGCGGCTTGAATCGCGCCGTTTGGGTCATGAATGTCTTTGCCGTAGAAAGTAAGGTTGGCGGCGGTCAGAAGGCTTGCTCGATTGCATTATTTGCAAACTTCAAGACTGGGGGGGTGGACGGGTGATTCTGCAGCTGCAGGAGGCAGAGGAACTCGGTCGTAACTCCGGTCGAAACGCGAACGAGCCCTTACCCTGTGAATCAACAACTTCGACAGCTCGTTGAAGATCGAGGGAGAATGAACCCGCGCTTGAATGTGGCGGCGGGCGTACTTACCCATTGGGAAGAGAGGGTGGACCGTGTTGTTTCATGATCGCATCGAGGCGGGCCAGCGCCTGGCGGAAGCCCTGCGGGCGTACCAGGGGCGATCACCCCTCGTGCTGGCGATACCGCGGGGCGCTGTGCCCATGGGCCGCGTGGTGGCGGCTGAACTGCGCGGGGATCTGGACGTGGTCATGGTGCGCAAGATTGGTGCCCCGCACAACCCCGAATATGCGCTGGGAGCGGTCGATGAAAGTGGCTGGATCTACCGCAACCCCTGGGCGGGAGACAGCCCGGCGCTGCAGCGGCACATCGAAACCGAAAGCCAGGCACAGCTGGCTGTCCTGCGGCGGCGCCGGGCCCTTTACACCCCGGGCCGCAAGCCGGTCGCACCGGAAGGGCGCATCGTGATCGTGGTCGATGATGGCCTGGCGACCGGCTCGACCATGATCGCGGCACTGCATGCGCTGCGCAGCCGCAACCCGGCACGGCTGATCTGCGCGGTGCCGGTGGCACCCCCCGACGTGCTCGAGAAAATTGGCGCGTTGGCCGACGAGGTGGTCTGTCTTCACACGCCCGATGATTTTCAGGCGGTGGGGCAGTTTTATCGCCATTTCGATCAGGTCGAGGATGACGAAGTCATCGCGATCCTGCGCCACCGCTGAGGCGTGCCGGTTCGCGTTCGGGCGCGCACGTGTGCAACGATGCGGCTGGCCACCTGGGCGCCAGCATGGGCTTTGCATCAGCAGGCGAATCCGTTCGGCGCTACAGTGTTTGCCTTCTTCCACCAATGACGAGGCGCCATCATGGAGACAACCGCTTCCCCCGCCGGCATTGCGCAGACCGAAATCGACCAGCGCGTGTACGACCTGTACGACGAGTACTGCCACGGTCGCATCGACCGGCGCGAGTACCTCAAACGCGCGTCGGCGCTGGCCGCACTGGGCATTCCGGCCGTCGCCATGGCGACTGCGTTGCTGCCGCAGTATGCGCGGGCGCAGACCATCTCGTTCACCGATCCGCGCATCAAGGCGTCGTACGTGACCTTTCCCTCGCCGGGTGGCACGGCGGAGTCGGTGCGGGGTTATCTGGTCCAGCCGACCGGCAACGGGCCGTTTCCCGCGGTGCTGGTGATCCATGAAAACCGGGGCCTGAACCCCTACATCGAAGACGTGGCGCGGCGCCTGGCCGCCGCCGGGTTCCTTGCGCTGGCACCGGACGGCCTGTCGTCCCTCGGCGGTTACCCCGGCAACGACGACGACGGCCGCGCGATGCAGGCCAAGCTCGATCAGGCCAGGCTGCGCACCGACATGCTGAACGCGGCGCGCTGGCTCAAGGGCAACAAGCTGTCCAACGGCAAATTGGGCGTGGTCGGTTTTTGCTGGGGTGGCGGAACCAGCAACTTCCTCGCGGTGGCGCTCGGTGACGAGCTTCAGGCCGCCGTCCCGTACTACGGCGCCGCGGCGGAAACGGCCCGGGTCAAGGACATCAAGGCGCCCTTGTTGATTCACTATGCCGAGAACGACGCAACCATCAATGCCATGTGGCCGGCGTTCGAGGCAGCGCTGAAGGCGGGCAACATCCGCCACGAGGCCCATGTCTATCCGGGCACCCAGCACGGTTTCCACAACAATTCGACGCCGCGTTACCAGGAGGCGGCGGCCAACCAGTCGTGGGAGCGCACGCTGGCGTTTTTCCGCAAACACCTGGGCTGAGCCTCGAACCGGGTACGCGGTGCGTCCGGCGCGAAGGCGGGCGGCGGAACGTCGGTAGGGCGTTGCTTGCGCTGGCAGAATGGCGGCGTCTTACCAGCCGTCAAATCGGGAGCAGCAGCATGATCGGATACACCACCGTGGGCACCAACCAGATGGCCGCGGCCATCGCGTTCTACGACGCGCTGTTCAAGGAAGTCGGCGTGCAACGGCTGATCGACTTCGGCGAACGCGGCATGGCCTGGGGCGTGGGCTGGGACAAACCGAGCTTCGCCGTGCTGCGGCCCTTTGATGGCCAGCCCGCGACGGTCGGCAACGGCACCATGGTGGCGCTGAGCTTCGGCAGCCGCGAGGCGGTGAATGCAATGCACGCCAAAGCGATCGCCCTGGGCGGCCGGGACGAGGGCGCGCCGGGCTTGCGCGACGGCAACTTCTACGCGGCGTACTTTCGCGATCTCGACGGCAACAAGCTCTGCGCATTCACCATTCTCCCGAGCTGACCGTCATGTACCAGCCGCCCCAGTTTGCCGCCAAGGACCCGGCGGCCGCCATCGACCTGATGCGCGCCCATCCGTTTGCCAGCCTGATCAGCGTGGATGACGACGGTCTGCCCTTCGTCACCCACCTGCCACTGCACCTGGAGCAGCGCGGCGAGCAACTGGTGCTGCTCGGCCACTGTGCCCGGCCCAATCCGCACTGGCGCTACCTGCAGGCCCGCCCGCAGGCGGTCGTCACGTTTCTCGGCCCGCATGCCTATATGTCGCCCAAGGTCTACCCCGACCTGGCCCGGGTGCCCACCTGGAACTACCTGGCGGTGCATGGCACGGTGCAGGCCTCGCTGATCGACGAACCCGCCGCCAAGGACGCACTGCTGAAAAAACTCATCGGTGACCACGAGCCGCCGTACGCCGACCAGTGGCGGGCGCTCGGCGAGGACTTCGGACACCGAATGATGGCCGGCATCGTGGCCTTCGAGCTGGCGGTGACTGCGCTGCAATGCAAGATCAAGCTCAACCAGCACCGCCCGGAGGCCCATGCCGCGATGCGCCAGGCCTATGCCGCCGGTGGCACGGATGAAAAGGCGCTCGGCCGCTGGATGGACCGGCTGGGCCTGCCCGCCCAAGCTCAAGGAGGACCGTCATGAAAGCCTTGTTCGGACTGGTCGGCCTGTTGTTGGCACTGGTCATCGTCGGCGTGGTGGTCAAGAAGCAGCTCGACACCACCTCGCAACGCGTGCCCGCGCTGGCGCCCACGGTGCCCGGTGGCACGGCCTCGGCGCCAGCCGCCACGGTGCGCGAGCAAAGCCAGCAGGTGCAGCAGCAGTACAAGCAGGCGATGGAGGGCCTGATGCAGCAGCCACGACCCCTCCAGGACGAAAAATGAACCCTTCAGGGGCCGATTTCAAGGCAAGAATGGCCTGTACCCAGCGCCAGATGGTCATGAGGCGCTATTGTTGTTGAAGCGATGAATCCGTCTCCACCATCCGTCCGCGATACCCGCTGGATGCGCCTGGCGCTGGCCGAGGCCCTGGCGGCCGCGGCTGCTGGCGAGGTGCCGGTGGGCGCGGTGGTGGTCAAAGACGGCGTGGTCATCGGCAGCGGGCGCAATGCCCCCATCGCCTCGCACGACCCGAGCGCCCACGCCGAGATGCAGGCCTTGCGTTCGGCCGCGCGCCACCTGGGCAACTACCGGCTGGACGGCTGCTCGTTGTATGTGACGCTGGAGCCCTGCCCGATGTGCAGCGGCGCCATGCTCCATGCGCGGCTGGCGCGGGTCGTCTATGGCACGGCGGACCCCAAGACCGGCGCGGCCGGATCGGTGCTGAACCTGTTCGCCGAATCACGGCTGAACCACCAGACCCGTGTCGAGGCCCTGGCCGACCCTCATCTGGCCGCCGAGTGCGCGGCCTTGTTGACCAACTTTTTCAAGGAGCGCCGTGTGACCCCTTTGTTTCCCCTGCGCGACGACGCGTTGCGCACCCCCGATGCTGCCTTCGACGGCCTGCCGGGCTACCCCTGGGCACCGCACTACCTGAACGATCTGACGGCTCTGGGCGGCCTGCGACTGCACTACCTGAACGAAGGGCCGGCCGATGCGCCGCGCACCTGGCTGTGCCTGCACGGCAACCCGGCCTGGAGCTACCTGTACCGCAAGATGATCCCGATCCTGCTCAGCCAGGGCGACCGCGTGGTCGCGCCCGACCTGATCGGCTTCGGCAAGAGCGACAAGCCGAAGAAGGACAGTTTTCACACCTTCAGCGCGCACCGCCAGGTGCTGCTGGAGTTCATCGAACGGCTGGACCTGCGCAACGTGGTGCTGGTGGTGCAGGATTGGGGCGGCATCCTGGGCCTGACCCTGCCGATGGCGGCACCGCATCGATACAGCGGCCTGCTGGTCATGAACACCGCGCTGGGCACCGGTGACGCCCCGCTGTCGCCGGGTTTTCTGGCCTGGCGCGAGATGTGTGCGAAGAACCCGGACTTCGGTGTCGGGCGCTTGTTCTCGCGTGGCAACCCGCAGATGAGCACGCAGGAATGCGCCGGCTACGACGCACCGTTTCCGGATCGTGGCCACCGCGCCGCCTTGCGGGCCTTCCCGCCCATGGTGCCCGATGCGCCGGACGCCGACGGTGCGGCCGTGTCACGGCAGGCGCGGGATTTCTGGCGCGATCAATGGACGGGCCAGACGCTGATGGCCATCGGCGCGCAGGACCCGGTGCTCGGCGAGCCGGTCATGCGGGCGTTGCGCGACGTGATCCGCAACTGCCCGGAGCCGATGGTGCTGCCCCAGGCGGGCCATTTTGTGCAGGAACATGGCGATGCCATCGCGTCCGCCGCGCTGGCGCATTTCACCATCCGGTAATCGGAATCTGACCCCAATTTTTTGTTTCTTATGGCTCATGTTTATGTGTTTTCCCCGTCCAGCGCGGTGCGCGACAAGGCCGCGTTCCGGCGCGGCGTGAAGCGGCTGCAGGCGTTGGGGCACGAGGTCGAGGTGGATGAGGCGGCGCTGGGCGTGCAGATGCGCTTTGCCGGTGACGACGCCACGCGGCTGGCGGCCATCCACCGTGCGGCGGCCAGCGGCGCCGATGTGGCGCTGATCTCGCGCGGCGGTTACGGGCTCACGCGCATCCTGCCGGGCATCGCGTACAAGAAGGTGGCCAAAGCCATCGAGGGTGGCACCCGGTTTGTCGGCCTGAGCGATTTCACCGCCTTCCAGCTGGCCCTGCTGGCCCGCACCGGGGCCATCAGCTGGGCGGGCCCGGCGCTGGGTGAGGACTTTGGCGTCGAAGGCACGCCCGACGACATCATGGAGGCCTGTTTTGACGACCTGGTGCAGGACCAGGGCGAAGGCACCGGTTGGCGGCTGCCGGCCGAGCGATCGGTAGTTGCTCCTGATTCAATAGCTGCTGGTGGCCAAGCGGTGCTGGGAAGCAGCGAGTTTGAAGTGAAAAATGCCGTGCTGTGGGGTGGCAATCTCTCGGTCTTGGTCTCGTTGCTCGGCACGCCGTACTGGCCGCCGGTCAAAGGCGGTGTACTGTTTCTGGAAGACGTCAACGAGCACCCGTTCCGCATCGAACGCATGCTCACCCAGTTGCTCCATGCCGGCGTGCTGGCGCAGCAGAAGGCGGTGCTGCTGGGCTCGTTCACGGGCATCCGCCTGGCGCCGCACGACCGCGGCTACAAGCTCGCCACCGTGGTGGCCTGGCTGCGCAGCCAGATCCGGGTGCCGGTGCTCACCGGCCTGCCGTTCGGCCACGTCCCCACCAAGGTGCTGTTGCCGGTGGGCGCGCGGGTCGATCTGGTGGTTCAGGCGCGCGAGGCGCTCATGGCCTGGGGGCACCTCTGAGAAAAACCTGACGGGCTCGATGCCATCACGGCGCCGCCGCGTGTCAGCGACGCGCCGCGGCTGCCGTCGCCATCAGGCCCGGTGGCAGCAGTGCAGCGAACTGCGCGTTCAGCTGGTCCATCGCTTCGCGGGCACGGCTCTCGCCGAACTGGTCGGCCAATGCGGCCATCAAATCGGTGCGGGCGTACCACAGGCCGATCGCGTCGTCGGTGCACCGCAGTTGCCGGGCCAGAACGGGATGCTCCTCTACGCCCGCTTCACCCAAAGCCGCCAGCATCGCCTGGCGAAGCCGCTCGATCTGCTCGGGCGTGTGGTGGCGCCCATGCCGCGCCCCGCTCACGTGGCCGAGCAGGTTGAAGAAGGAGCTTTTCAGGTTCAGTTTGCCGGTGCGCATGCGCGGGAAGCGGGGCTTCAGCCTGTTGATCTGCGTCAACCTTAGAGCCGAACCGCCAACGTGGCAAGCGCGGCGTGGCGTGGGTGCTACAAAATCAGGAAACACCTGATCGATTCCACGAAAATCTGAGCGCTCGTGGGGAACCGCTTGCGGTTCATTGAATCCATGCTACAAACCATCAGCATGACCGCTTGACAGGGCTTGCGCTGCCCTGCGCACGGTGGTTCTTTCAGCCAACCATGTCAACGATCCAATCCGTCATCTTTGCCGACCTCACCGGCAGCACCTCGGCCTTCGAAGCCTTGGGCAATGAACGGGCCACGCAGGTGGTGACCCGGTTGACCCAGTTGATGGGTGAAACCTGCGAGTCGCACCACGGGCGGGTGGTAAAGACCTTGGGCGACGGCGTGCTGGCGTTGTTCGAGCGCGAACGAGATGCCGTTGACGCCATGGTCGAGCTGCAGCGCACGCATCGGGCCCGCATCGCGCAGTGGCCGCCCCATCTGAGGATGCAGATCAAGGTGGGCATGGCCAATGGCGAGATCGTGCAGGTCGCCGGTGACTGCTTCGGCGAGCCGGTGAATCTGGCGGCACGCCTGTGTGATCTGGCGGCACCGGGCGAGATCTGGGCGACGCAGGCCCTCGGCGACGCGGTCGGGCGGTCGCCGGGCGTGCGGGTGCGGCCGCTGGGACCGATTCCGATTCGTGGTCTGGCCGATGCGCGCGAGCTGTGCCAGATCGATTGGGACAGCGAGGACAGCACCGACCTGTTGACGCTGCCCGCGTCCTTGGGCGATGTGCTCCCGCCGGCCGAACCGGTGCCGGGGCGGATCGAGCTGTCCTGGCTGGACGTGAGCGCCGTCTACCAGGCTGACCAGCTGCCGATCCACCTCGGGCGCCAGTCGGACGCCGAGTTCGGGGTGAACGACCCCCGGGTCTCGCGCCGGCATGCGCGCATCGACTGGGTGGACGGCCACTTCGTGCTGACCGACCTGAGCAGCTACGGCACCTGGGTGCGCTTTCCGGGCGGGCAGGCCGATCTGGCCCTGCGCCGCAGCGCCTGCGTGCTGCTGGAGCGCGGCGAGATCGCGCTGGGTGCGCCGTTTTCCGATTTCACCGTGCCAACGGTGAGTTTTTCCCTCAGCGAGGGGAGCGTGGCGCCGACGCCTTGACGCAAAGGCTGAGCGGCGCGCCGGACGCCATGGCGTCGCCTTCAGTGCCCCGACTGGTCGGGGTTCTTGCCCTTGAACGGCGCGTAAAAGGCCTTGATGGTCTCCATGTCGCGGTCGATGTCGCCGGTGGGGTGGAACACCGGCCCGATGCCAGAGACCTTGCGCGCGTAGTCCATGTACGACAGCACGATCGGCACGCCCGCGCCGTGGGCGATGTAATAGAACCCGGTTTTCCAGTAGCGCACCTTGCTGCGCGTGCCCTCGGGCGGTACCACCAGTTGCAGCGCGCCGGGGGCGGCGCGAATGGCCTCCACCGACGCCGCCACCAGGTTGTTCGATTTCTCGCGGTTCACGGCAATGCCACCCAGCCAGCGCATGAAGGCGCCGAACGGTGGTTTGAAAATGCTGCGCTTGCCCATCCAGTACAGATTGGCCCGCAGCGCAAAGCCCGCCAACAGCATGTTGGGCAGGTCCCAGTTGCTGGTGTGTGGCGCGGCGATCACGACGCATTTGGGGCAGTCGGCCGGCAAGTTGCCCTCGACGCGCCATCCGGTGAGTTTGAGAAACGCCAGGGACAGGCCCCGGAGCACGGTGCTGACCCCCGGGGTCGTGAAGATGGTGCGATGCATGGGCTGCGACTGTACAGGGACAAACGCCTGGCGCGGTGCCGTCGTCGAACCCGACGCGTACACTCCGCGGCAGTCCGTTCCCGTCCGCCATGAACGCCCCCGTCGACGTCTCTTTTTTTCCGCGTGCCGCCAAGCCGCTCGCCAGCTACCGGCCGTACTGGGCCAAACGCTTCGGCACGGCCCCGTTCCTGCCGATGAGCCGGGAGGAAATGGCGCGCCTCGGCTGGGACAGCTGCGACGTCATCCTGGTCACCGGCGACGCCTACGTGGACCACCCGAGCTTCGGCATGGCGGTGATCGGCCGGGTGCTGGAGGCGCAGGGCTTTCGCGTGGGCATCATCGCCCAGCCCGACTGGCACAGCGCCGAGCCGTTCAAGGTGCTGGGCAAGCCCAACCTGTTCTGGGGCGTGACCGCGGGGAACATGGATTCCATGATCAACCGCTACACGGCCGACCGCAAGATCCGCAGCGACGACGCCTACACCCCGGGCGACGTGGGTGGCAGGCGGCCCGACCGCGCGGCCATCGTCTACAGCCAGCGCTGCCGCGAGGCCTTCCCCGACGTGCCCATCGTGCTTGGCGGCATCGAGGGCAGCCTGCGCCGCATCGCGCACTACGACTACTGGAGTGACAAGGTGCGCCGCTCCATCGTGGTGGACGCCAAGTGCGACCTGCTGCTGTACGGCAACGCCGAGCGCGCGCTGGTCGAGGTGGCGCACCGGCTGGCGGCCAAGGTGCCGGTGCAGGACATCACCGACGTGCGCGGGACCGCCTTTGTTCGGCGCAGCGCGCCGCACGGGGCAGACGCCGAATGGTTCGAGATCGACTCCACCGAGGTGGATGTGCCCGGCCCGGTAGAGGGCCACATCAACCCGTACCGGACCACGGCCGAGCAGGCGGCCGAACAGGGCGGGCCTTGCGAACGCGAAACAACTCCTGAAATGATAGCTGCCGGTGGCCATTCGGCGCTGGGAGAAGGCAAAAAAGACGCTCAAAAAGGCGAAAAATCGCTGGTTTTTGTGCCCCGCACGGCCGCTGGCAGCCTTCGGCCGCCCCGCAGCCGCACCGTGATCCGCCTGCCCAGCTATGAGCAGGTGAAAAGCGACGCCGTGCTCTACGCCCACGCCAACCGCGTGCTGCACCTGGAGACCAACCCAGGCAACGCGCGCGCGCTGGTGCAGGCGCACGGGGAGGGCCCGACCGCGCGCGACGTGTGGATCAACCCGCCGCCCATCCCGCTGACCACCGCTGAAATGGACTGGGTGTTCGGCCTGCCGTATGCCCGCAGCCCACACCCGGCTTACGCGGATGCAAATGGCAGCCATGACGGTGAAACCAAGATCCCGGCCTGGGAAATGATCCGCTTCTCGGTCAACATCATGCGCGGCTGCTTTGGCGGCTGCACCTTCTGCTCGATCACCGAGCACGAAGGGCGCATCATCCAGAGTCGCTCGGAAGACTCGGTGATCCAGGAGATCGAGGACATCCGCGACAAGGTGGCGGGCTTCACCGGCGCCATCTCCGACCTCGGCGGCCCCACGGCCAACATGTACCGCCTGGGCTGCCGCAGCCCTGAGATCGAAGCCGCCTGCCGCAAACCGAGCTGCGTCTACCCCGGCATCTGCCAGAACCTGACCACCGACCACGGTCCGCTGATCGCGATGTACCGCCGCGCCCGTGCACTCAAAGGGGTGAAGAAAGTGCTGATCGGCTCCGGCCTGCGCTACGACCTGGCCGTCAAAAGCCCCGAGTACGTCAAGGAACTGGTGCAGCACCACGTGGGCGGCTACCTCAAGATCGCACCCGAACACACCGAGGCCGGACCGCTGTCCAAGATGATGAAGCCGGGCATCGGCACCTACGACCGCTTCAAGAGCCTGTTCGACAAGTTCAGCCTTGAGGCGGGCAAGAAGCAGTTTCTGATCCCGTACTTCATCGCCGCCCACCCCGGCACCAGCGACGAGGACATGATGAACCTGGCGTTGTGGCTCAAGAAGAACGGCTTCCGCGCCGACCAGGTGCAGACCTTCTACCCGAGTCCCATGGCCACGGCCACGGCGATGTACCACACCGGCCTGAACACCCTCAAGGGTGTGCACCGGGACGAACGCGGCGAGAAGGTGGACGTGGTGCGCGGCGACAGGCGCCGCCGCCTGCACAAGGCCTTCCTGCGCTACCACGACCCGGCCAACTGGCCCTTGCTGCGCGAGGCGCTCAAGGCCATGGGCCGGGCCGACCTGATCGGCAACGGCAAGCAGCACCTGATTCCGACCTGGCAGCCCATGAACGAAGACGGCTACCAGAGCGCGCGGCGCAAGAACAGCACACCGGCGGCTGAAAAAGCCGCTGGCATGGGCGCGGCATCGGCGCGCCGGGCGGTGGCACCTCAGCCCAAACCCTCGCCGGGCAAAGCGACGCCGGCACCGGCGCCGGTCAAAGGCCGGCTGTTGACCCAGCACACGGGGCTGCCACCCCGGGTCACCGGCGGAAGCCGGCCCGGCAGCCCGGTGGGGGGCGGCAAACGCAGGGGCCGTTGAAACGCGTTCCAGCCCCTCTGGTATCGGCAGTCGGATTGGCAGTCGGTCGGTTGTTCCGGCTCCAGACGGGCATCGCGTGCCGCCGATGCAGTGGTTATCCTGGCTGGGATGAACGGGCGCCGCAGGCGCGACCGGTCAGAAAGTTCCGAGGCTGCCCAGAATGGCGCCGAGTTGCGCGGTGTTGATCAGGATCGCCGATTTGTGAATGCGGCGAAACGCCGGAATGGCCAGGGCATCCTGCCCTCTGATCTGGGTCCCGAGCTGGTCCATGCGGGGAATCAGGCGCGCGCGCACCACAAGGGTCAGCACCACGATCACAGCGGCTGCCACGGCAAATACGGGCCGTGAAGCCATCGCATGGCTGGCCACTGCGCCCATGCCCGCGATGAACGCCAGCCGGAAATAGGTGAGGTAGAACGTGCGGATGAAGCTCGAATCGACCGGGTTGTCGTGCCGCAGGATCAGCAGGGGAATGGAGCCCAGCAGGAAGTAACCGGTGATGGCCAGCAGGGCGACGGTGAAGAACAGGGCGAACTGGTTGGGCGTGAGCATGGTGCGCGGTGCGGGTGGCGGGGGATCGAGCGCCCGACCAACCCGGGCTGGCCCATCATCGGCTGATTCCCAACGTTGTCAAGAAAAGAAAACGGGCATGCCAGCGAACCGGCATGCCCTTTGACGCGACGCCCGGGCGATGATCCCAGGAGCGAGTGACTTGATTACTTGGTCGCCGGCTTGGCGGCGCCACTCTTGAACGGGCCGGCCGGGTTGACCGCGCTGCCAGGAGCGGGCGTGGCGGCGGCGCCACCGGCGGATTCCTGGATGCCCAGGCGTCTGGCGATCGACTGCTCGAGCGCCTTGATCTTGGGCTCGATCTGGGCGCGCGAGTCGGCGATGAGCTTTTCCATCAAGGGCTTCTGCATGTCGGGGCCGAGCTGCTGGAACTTGAGCCAGGCCGGGTTTTCCATCACCGAGATGACTTGGCGCAGCTCGTCTTCGGTAAACTTTTCTTCAAGCACGGCGCCGATGGTGGTCGGGGCGAGCTTGACGGCGCGGTCGCGCACGATGGGCACGGCTTCGTCGACGAACTTCTTCACGTCGGCCTGGATTTCCTTGCCCACGGCTTCCTGGCGATCGGGCGGGATCTTGGCAGGTAGGATCTGGCCCGCACGTTCCAGCAGCGCGACGGCGGGCTGTTCGGCCAAGGAGCGGGCCAGGCCCTCGATGCCGGGCATCTGCAGCTTGACGATGCGGGCCGCGAGTTCCTTCTTGGCGGGTGTGGACTGGGCCTGCGCGCCGAAAGCGGCACAGAGCAGGGCGACGGTGAGGATGGTTTTGATGCGCATGGCGCATTTTAGGCGATGCATCGGCCACCGCCCCGATGCCGGGCGCCCGGGCCGCCGGTCCTGGCGTCCCCTGCGGGCGGGTTCAGTTGGGCAGCGTGTGCAGCGGGATGTCCTGTTCCTGCCCAAGTTGGTCCAGCTGCTTGCGCGTGCGGGTCAGCAGGAATGCGGCGATGGCCTGGTGGGTCTCGGGGGCGATCATCACCAGGGGGTTGCGGCTGGCCGGCAGGCCGACGGCGGCGCACAACGCGGCCGCGAAGTGGGGCTCCAGCGCCGCCACGGCCACGCGGCCGTCCTTGCAGGGGTAGACCTTGTAGCCCGCGTGGGCGCCGCCGACGGCGCCGGTGTGCACCGTCAAGCCCCAATGGCGCGGCAGGGCGAGCCAGGCGGCGGCGTCCGACAGCGCCACTTCCTGAAACGTGCCCTTGCCGGACTTGCCCAGCCGCTGCGCCAGCACCGCCTTGAGTACGGCTTCGCTGGCCATCAGGGCGCCGCCCATGTCGGCGAACAAGGTGGCGGGCAGGTCCAGACCGGTGACCAGGCCGTTGTCGGCCAGGTAGGTGAGGTCGTGGCCGGGTTCCTCGGCGCGCGCGCCGGGCGCGCCGACGATGGCGACCAGGCTCAGGGCCGGATGCCGTTTGTGCAGTGCCTTCCAGCCCAGGCCAAGCTTGGCCAGCGCCGAGGGCCGGAAGGACGTGAGCAGCACGTCCGTGGCGGCCAGCGCCTTGTGGAGCACGGCCTGGCCTTTGTCGGTCTTGAGGTCGACGGTGATGACCTTGACCCCGTCGTGCAGCGTCGCATAGGCCTTGCGGTTGTACTGGCCCATCGGGTCGCCCGGCGTGCCGGCGGGCATGCTAGGCGGCCCGGGCGGCTCGGCCTTGGTGCAGGTGGCGCCCATCGCGCGCAGGCGCATCAGCGCCGCCGGGCCCGGCAGGTTCAGCGCCAGGCTGAGCACGCGCACCCCGCGCAGGGGCTTGAGCGGGGCGGTGGAGGCGGAAAGGGCGTTCGATGCGGTGGCCATGGGGTCTCTCGTTACTATGAAATAAATAGCTGGCTGTGCCCGGCAGACGCTGGGAAGTGCCTAATTTACCTCAAAAAAGACCCGCGAAAGGCCCAGCCGGCCGGCTTGAGGCCGCATGCGCCGGTCCCCGGCCCGCCTGGCGGTGTTTCAGAACGGCAGGCCGACGTAGTTCTCGGCGAGCGAACTCTGCGCCGCCTCGGAGCTGAACAGGTAGGCCAGTTCGGTGTCCTGCAGCTTGTGGTCGTAGGCGATGTTGTCCGGGAAGGTGTGCAGCATCGTCGTCATCCACCACGAGAACCGCTGCGCCTTCCACACCCGCGCCAGCGCCTTGGCCGAGTAGTTGTCCAGGCCCGAGTCGTCGCCGTTCTGGTAATGCGCGACCATGGCGTGGTACAGGTAGTAGATGTCGGACGCGGCGCTGTTGAGGCCCCGCGCGCCGGTGGGCGGCACGATGTGGGCGGCGTCCCCGGCCAGGAACAGGTTGCCGTAGCGCATCGGCTCGGCCACGAAGGAGCGCAGCGGGGCGATCGACTTCTCGATCGACGGACCGGTGACCAGACGCTCGGCCACGTCGGCCGGCAGGCGGCGCTTGAGCTCCTCCCAGAACTTGTCGTCGCTCCAGTCTTCCACCGTGTCGGACAACGGCACCTGGATGTAGTAGCGGCTCAGCACCTGCGAGCGCAGCGAACACAGCGCAAAGCCGCGCTCATGCCTGGCGTAGATCAGTTCGGGCGACACCGGCTTGGTGCGCGAGAGCACGCCCAGCCAGCCGAAGGGGTAGACCTTTTCGTATTCCTTGAGCACGTCGCGCGGGATGGACTTGCGGCTCACGCCGTGGAAACCGTCGGCGCCGATCACGTAGTCGCAGTCGATGCGAATGATCTCGTCACCCATGCGGTAGGTCACATAGGGGTTGGCGCTCTTGAGGTCGTGCGGCTGCACATCTTCGGCGTTGTGGATGACCACGCCGTTCATCTTGTCGCGCGCCTCGTAGAGGTCGCGCGTCAGTTCGGTCTGGCCGTAGACCACCACCGAGCTGCCGCCGCTGTACTTGTGCAGATCCACGCGGCGCATGGCGCCACCGTCTGCAATGAAAAAGCCCTCGTGGATCTCGCCTTCACGGTCCATGCGCTCGCCGCACCGGGCCTCGCGCATCAGTTCGGCAAAGCCGTGTTCCAGCACGCCGGCGCGGATGCGCGAGAGGACGTATTCGCGACTCTGGCGCTCCAGCACCACGGTGTCGATGCCCTTGAGGTGCAAGAGCTGGGACAGCATGAGGCCGGACGGGCCGCCGCCGATGATGGCTACCTGGGTGCGCATGGTGATGTCTCCTGTGGGTGTGTGAAAGAGGTGTGCTCGACTGTACGGAGGCCGACGTCAACCCGCCACCGGTGAAAACGGTGTTTGTGCGATCATCGCGCGTTGTGCGCGATCAGCGCGCAAGACTTGACGGAGAGCAATGCCATGGACATCGCGAGGGCCGATTTCATCGAAGGCATGGCCAAAGGCATGGCGGTGCTGGAAAGCTTCGACACCGAGCGCCAGCGCCTGAACGCCACGCTGGCTGCCCAGCGTGCCGGCCTGACCCGCGCCGCCGCCCGGCGCCACCTGCTGACGCTGGCGCATCTGGGGTATCTGGAAACCGACGGCAGCCATTTCTGGCTGGCGCCCAAGGTGCTGCGCTTCTCGGGCAGCTACCTGGCGTCGGCCCGGCTGCCCCGGGTGCTGCAGCCCACGTTGAACCGCCTGGCGGCGCAGACACAGGACCCGTTCTCCGCAGTGGTGCTGGACGGTGCCGAGGTGGTGATTGTGGCGCGCAGCGGGCAGCTGCGGCTGCTGGCCTATGGCCTGCATCTGGGGGCGCGATTGCCGGCGCATGCCACCTCCACCGGGCGCGTGTTGCTGGCTTCTCTGCCGCCGGCGGCCTTCGACGCCTGGATGGCAGGCCAGGATGGCGAGCGGGTGCTGCCGCGCCTGACAACGCGCACCGTGGTCGAGCCCGCCGCGTTCCGCGCCCTCATTGAACAGGTGCGGCGCGACGACTGGTGCGTGGCCAGCGAGGAGCATGAGTTGGGCATTCACGCGCTGGCGGTGCCGGTGCGCAACATGCAGGGCCTCACGGTGGCGGCCTTGAACGTGGTGGCCTCGCCCGAGCGGCTGGAGTCCGCAGCCATGCGCCGTGACCTGTTGCCGCTGCTGCTGGATGCGGCGCGCGAACTGCGGCCGCTGGTGTAAGGGGCGCCGAGGGGCTCAGACGCCCAGGTGCTGGGTCAGCAACGCCGGCTGCGCGAGCAGGGCGTCGGACGTGCCCTCGAACACCACCTCACCCTTCACCAGGATGACGTTGCGGTCGGTGATCTGGGTGACGTGTTTCCAGTTCTTGTCGACGATGATGCTGCTGATGCCGCTGTCACGGATCAGGCCGCAGATGCGCCAGATCTCGCGCGCGATCAGCGGGGCCAGGCCCTCGGTGGCCTCGTCCAGGATCAGCAGGTCGGGGTTGGTCATCAGTGCGCGGCCGATGGTCAGCATCTGCTGCTCCCCGCCGCTGAGCTGCTGGCCGCCGTGGCCAAGGCGCTCCTTGAGGCGCGGGAAGGTCTCCAACACGCGCTCGTAGGTCCAGTCGCGCTGGCCGCGGGTGCCGGCACGCGCGGCCATCTTGAGGTTTTCGACCACGCTGAGGTTGCCGAAGATGCCACGGCCTTCGGGCACGTAAGCCACGCCGAGTTGCGCCACCTCGTAGGGCGGGCGCCCGGTCATGTCGCGGCCCATGATCTCAACCGTGCCGGATCGCGGTTTGACCAGACCCATCAGGGACTTCAGCAAGGTGCTCTTGCCCATGCCGTTGCGGCCCATGAGGCCGATGGTCTCGGCGCGCGCCACCGAGAAACTCACACCGCGCAGGATGTGGCTGGCGCCGTAGTAGGTGTTGAGGCCGCTGGCGCGGATCAGCAGGTCGGGGTTCGGGGCGGGCATGTCAGTGTTCCTCCCCGAGGTAGGCGGCCTGCACGCCCCGGTCGGCGCGCACGGTGGCCGGGGCACCGCTGGCGATGACCTGGCCGTTGACCATCACGGTCAGGTGGTCGGCCAGCGCGAAAATGGCGTCGATGTCGTGTTCGACCAGCAGCATCGCGTGGTCTTTCTTGAGTTTGAGCAGCAGTTCAACCATGCGCTCGGCTTCCGCCACGCCCATGCCGGCCAGGGGCTCGTCCAGCAGCAGCACCTGAGGTTCGGTGGCCAGGGTCATGGCGATCTCCAGCTGGCGTTGTTCGCCATGGCTGCTGGCGCCAGCAATCACGTTGCGCCGTGCCGAGAGGCCAGCCAGTTCGATCGCGCGGTTCGCACGCTCGTTCGCGCGGGCCGATCTGGCGGCCGCCTGTATCCAGCGCAGGGGGTTCCAGGGCTGCTGGGCGTCGCGCGACTGGGCGGCCAGGCGCACGTTTTCCCAGACGGTGAAGGGCGCGAAGATGTTGGTCTTCTGGTAGCTGCGGCCCAGGCCCTGGCGTGAGATGCGCTCGGGTGTCCAGCCGGTGATGTCGCGACCCGCCAGCATGATCTGGCCCGCGCTGGGTGGCAGGTCGCCCGAGAGCAGGTTGGTCAGCGTGGACTTGCCCGCCCCGTTGGGGCCGATCACCGCGTGGATGCGGTCGCGCCAGAGGTTCACCGAGACGTCGTTGACCGCGGCGAGGCCGCCGAAGCGCTTGGTCAGCCCCTTGGCGGAAAGGAGCACTTCAGCGCTCATCGCCGACCTCCTTGCTTCGGGTGAAGCGCTCCACCAGTCCCAGCAGGCCGCGCGGCGCCAGGATCACCACGGCCACGATGAACAGGCCCATCCAGAGCTGCCAGTGCTTGCCGGTGCGCAAGGCGCCGATGTCGGGCAGGTCCTTGAGCGCGTGCAGCACGTATTCGAAGGCAAAGGCACCCACGATGGCCCCGGCGAAATTGCCCATGCCGCCCAGAATCACCATCATGATCGCGTGCGCGCTCATGTGGAAACCCATCAGCTCCGGGTTCACAAAACCGGTCTGCGCACCCCACAGGTAACCCGCCAGTCCGGCCAGCGCCCCGGCCAGCGTGAATGCGGAGAGCTTGTAGCCGAAGGTGCCGAATCCCATGGCGCGCATGCGGTGCTCGTTGACGCGGATGCCCGCCAGCGCGCGCCCGAACGGGCTCCAGAGCAGGCGTCGCAGGAACAGGTACACACCGGCCAGGCAGGCCAGCGTGAAGTAATAGAACACCCGCTTGTTCTCCAGGTCGAACAGGCTCGCTTCGGGCTTGAAGTTGATGTAGATGCCGTCCGATCCGCCCAGCGCCTTGTTGTCGAAGAACAGGAAGAAGATCATCTGTGCGAAGGCCATCGTCACCATGATGAAGTAGATGCCATGGGTGCGCACCACGAAGAAGCCGATCACCAGCGCCGCGAGCCCCGAAGCGAGCACCGCGGCGGGCAGCGTCCACCACAGGCTGACCGCCTCGCCCTGTGGCGTCACGAAGGCCAGCACATAGCCCGCCAGCCCGAAGTAGGCGGCGTGTCCGAGCGACACCAGCCCGGTCACGCCTTGCAGCAGGTCCAGGCTCATGGCGAAGATGCCCAGAATCATCATGCGGGTGACCATCTGGGTATAGAAATCGCTGCCGACGAAGGGAAACGCCAGCAGTGCGACCGCACTCAGCGCCAGCACAAACCGGATGCTGCGTGGCAGGACTTCAAGATTGGCCTTGGGGCTGCTCATCGACGGGCCTTCATGGGGATCATTGTTTGAACAGCCCTTCGGGCTTCCAGAGCAACACGGCCGCCATCAGCATGTAGACCAGCATGCCCGAGACTTGCGGCAGCAGCACCTTGCCAAAGGTGTCGACCAGGCCGACCAGCAGCGCGGCGATCAGCGCGCCGCGCACCGACCCGATGCCGCCGATCACCACCACCACGAAGCACATGATCAGCACCTGCGAACCCATGTTGGGGTAAACGCTGGAGATCGGCGCGGCCACCATCCCGGCCACCGCGGCCAGCCCGACGCCGAGCGCGAAAACGATGGCGTGGATCAGCTTGATGTTGATGCCGAGCGACTCCGTCATGTCGCGGTTGAAGGCGCCGGCGCGGATCTTCATGCCCAGGCGTGTCTTCGAGATCAGCAGGTACAGGCCGATGGCCAGCACGACGCAGACGCCAGACATGAACAGCCGGTACACGGGGTAGGACAGGGTTTCTGTGAGCGGGATCGACGCGCTCAGGGCCGCCGGGATCGGCACGCCATGCACGTCGTCGCCCCAGAGCATGGAGCGCAGCTCCTCGAAGACGTAGATCAGCCCGAAAGTCAGCAGCACCTGGTCGAGGTGGTCCCGGTGGTAGAAATGGCGAAACAGCAGCCATTCCAGTGCCAGCCCGAACAGCACCGCCAGCACCGCGCCGACCAGGATGGCCAGGCCCAGGCTTCCAAGCTGGCTGGAAAGCGAATACGCCAGGTAGGCGCCCAGCATGTAGAAGCTGCCGTGGGCCAGGTTCACCACGCCCATGATGCCGAAGATCAGGGTCAGGCCGGCGGCGAGCATGAACAGCACGAGGCCGTACTGAACGCTGTTCAGGATCTGGATGAGGAAGTTGGCGAAATCCATCTCATTGGCATCGGGTCGTTAGGCCCTGACAGGACCACCATCCGGGCAGGGCCGCGGCAGAGAAAGCCTGGTCGGTGGCGGGCAAGCCGGGCAGCGCCCGGCTCGCGTGGCAGGCTGGCGGTCTCTGGCCTCAGCCCATCTTGCAACCCGTGCCCGGATCGGCCAGCGCTTTGGCAGCCACGCCGATCACCTTGTTTTCCTTGTTCTCGACCACCCGCAGGTACATGTCCTGGATCGGGTTGTGCTGCTTGCTCATGGTCCACTTGCCACGCGGGCTGTCGATCACGGCGCCCTCCATGGCCTTGTACAGGGCGGCCTTGTTGGACAGGTCGCCCTTGACCGCGTTGGCGCCTTGGACCAACAGCAGGCCGGTGCCGTAACCCTGCACCGCATACACGTCAGGCTGGCTCTTGAAGGTCTTGGCGTAGTCGAGGCGGAACTTCTTGTTGCGCGGCGTGTCGAGCGCGTCGCTGTAGTGCATCGTGGTCACGATGCCGTCCGCGGCCGGGCCGGCCGCGTCCAGCACACCTTCGGTGAGGAAACCGGAGCCGTACAGGGGGATCTTGCCCTTCAGACCCGCGGCGGCATAGTCCTTGATGAACTTGGCCGCGCCGCCACCGGCAAAGAAGCAGACCACGACGTCGGGCTTGATCGCCGCGATCTCGGTCAGTAGCGCCTGGAACTCGACGTTCGGGAACGGCAGCCCCAGTTCCTTGACGATGGTGCCGCCGGCCTTGGTGTAGCTTTCCTTGAAGCCCTCGAAGGCTTCGTCGCCGGCCGCGTATTTCCAGGTGATCCAGACGGCCTTTTTCAGGCCCTTGTCGACCAGCACCTTGCCCAGGGCCAAAGTCGGCTGGCTGTTGGTGAAGCTGGTGCGGAACACGTTGGGTGCGCACAGCGCGCGTGTGGCCGCATGGACCCCGGCATTGGGAATCAGGCTTAGCACGCCGGTGTCGCGGGCCACCTTGTGGATGCCCATCTGCACACCCGAATGCACCGTGCCGATGATCACGTCGACTTTGTCGCGCTGGACCAGTTTGGTGGCGTTTTCCACGCCCTTGGAGGGGTCCGACTCGTCGTCGACCTTGAACCATTCGATCTCGCGACCGCCCAGCTTGCCGCCTTGCTCGTCAATGGCCAGGCGCAAGCCGTTTTCGATGGCCACGCCCAGCTGGGCGAAGGTGCCGGTGTAAGGCAGCATCAGCCCGACACGAACTTTGGCGCCCTGGGCGCGCACGATCTCGGGCAACAGCAGACCGGTGGATGCGGCTGCGATCAGGGTCGCGCTACGGGACAGGACGAGGCGGCGGGATTGGGTCATGGGGGCGTCTCCTATTGTTTAGACCTAAAGTACTTTACCGAGAATCCTGAGCGGGCATCTAGTGACTTACCCTAGGAAGCAGGCCCTGGTGCCGGTCGGAAGGGTGACCCGGGAAGACCGTCAACGCCGGCGGGAAGACCGCGTCAAACCTGACGGGAGTCGGCTCGGCAGCGCGTTTGAAGAGAAAGATGCGTTTCACGGGAGGATCAACTCAGGCACTATATTGCTAATGGCAATCATAGATGAAATATAGTGCATCATGCAACCTGTTCTTGACACTCCTGAAAGCATAGCGCTTTGTGGCCATCCCGTGCTGGGAACCGGTTCATTTGGTTCTGAATCAGGTGCCCACAGGCCCGCCATCACGCCTGCGGACGGCAACCGTTGCCGATCGGGGCCGGGCGGAGCCGGGCCCCGTGCCGTCGGGCCAGGCGCTGTTGGCGCTGCCGCCGCCAGCGTCGCTGGTTTCGCCCGGGTGCTGGATGTTGACGAACAGCGTGGAGCGATCGGGCGTGACCACGCAGCCGGTGATCTCACAGCCATTGGGTCCGGTCAGGAAGCGTTTGATGGCGCCGGTCGACGGGTCTGCGCAGAGCAGGGCGTTGTTGCCGAGGTTTGCGTACGCCCCTTTGCCGATGGCCTGGCCGCTCATGTCGGTCTGGATCCACAGCAGACCCGCGCTGTCGAAATGCAGGCCGTCGGGGGCGCCAAAGGGGTCGGCGGTGGACGAGGGGTAGCGCGTGGCAGCTCCGGGCACGGCCGGATCACCCGCCAGCACGAACTGGTCCCACTGGAAGGTGGTTGCCGCCGCGTCATGGCCTGATTCGGTCCAGCGGATGATGTGACCGCCCAGGTTGGCGGCGCGCGGATTGGCCGCATCGACATCGGGCCGCCCGGGGGTGCCTCGCTGTGCGTTGTTGGTGAGGCTGACGAAGACCTCGCCGGTTCGCGGGTGGATGGCCACCCATTCCGGCCGGTCCATCGGCGTGGCGCCGACGGCGCTGCCCGCCAGTCGCGCGCGCACCAGCAGCTCGGCCGGACCGGCAAGATTGTTCTCGGTTTTCAGGACGGGGTTGTCGGGGCTCAGCGGTAGCCAGCGGCCCCGCCCGTCGGCGTCGAACCGGGCGGCGTAAAGGGTGCCGTGATCGAGCAGGTCCCGGTTGGCCGCGTAGCCGCCGGGGCGCACCCGGTCGCGGCTGACGAACTTGTAAATGAATTCGAACCGCGCATCGTCACCCATGTAGACGGCCACACGGCCGTCTGTCGTGAGCGTGCAGGTGGCGCTTTCGGTGCATTTGCGGCCGAGCGCCGTGCGCTTCACGGGGGTGGACGTGGGGTCCATCGGGTCGATCTCGACCACCCAGCCGAATCGGTTCGGTTCATGGGGGTTTTTGGACAGGTCGAAACGCTCGTCGAAACGGTACCAGTCCACCCATTGGCCGCCGGGCAAGGTGGCGTAGCGTCGCGCGGCGGCGTCGGTGGGTGCGACGGCGGTCTTGTCGGCACCGAAATAGCCGTGGAAGTTCTCTTCGCAGGTCAGGTAGGTACCCCAGGGCGTGACGCCCATCGCGCAGTTGGCCAGGGTGCCGAGCACCAGCCGGCCAGAGGGATCCGCCTCGGTTTGCATCAAGGCGTGGCCTGCTGCCGGCCCGCTGATGGCCATCGGCGTGCGACCGTGAATTCGCCGGGCGTATCGCGACGGAAGCACTTGTTGCCATCCCGCCGAATGGCGTTCGATTTCGATCACAGACACACCGACCGCGTGCAGCGATTTCAGAACCTTGTCGCGTGTCGATGGTTTGGCGCCGTCGCTGTGCAACTGGTGTTCGTCGGTGTATTCATGGTTGAGCACCAGCAGCGCTCTGCGGCCATCGTTCCCAAGCGGAAAAAAATGCATGCCGTCGTGGTGCATGCCCGCCTGGACGGCTTGTTCCTCGGCGGTGTTGGAGGCGTCGGGCTTGAAGGGCGGCAACTGGGTGGCGATGCCTGTCGGGTCGCCCCAGCGGTACAGGACCTGGAACTCGTAGCCGGGCGGCACCCGCACCGCATCCTGCAGCGAAGCCGGCACCGCGGTGAAGCCCAACGCCGTCCCGGTGGCCGCGCGGCTGGTGCCGGTGGCAGGCCCGAGCAGCGCGGTGACCGCAGCTGCGGCCGATTTGAGGACCAGGCGCCGTTCGGCGAGCGCTGGCGCGAATGGTAAAGGCCGCTTCATGCCCAAGGGGGTACTGGTTTTCGAGTGGGGTGCGACACCGGCGCCACGCGCCTGTGACGGCCACCCAAGTGATCAGGCCGCCGGTTCGCCGAACGCGTTGGCGCCAGGCTGGCTGGGCAGCACCGCCCAGTACAACAGGAACAGGCCTCCGATGAACGGGATCAGCATCAGCAGCAGCCACCAGCCGCTGCGGCCGGTGTCGTGAAGCCGGCGTGCGCCAACCGCCAGCGCCGGCAGTACCAGCGCCAGGGCAAACAGGCCTGGCAACGTGTCATTGATCAGCGTGGCGATGCCCAGGATCAGGACCTCGCACAGGACGAACCACCAATACTCGGACCGCGTGGCACGGCCTGAAAAGTCGGCGTACTTTTTCAAACAGGTGACGAAGGCTTGCTGGATTCCCATGGACATGTCGGGCCTCGGGTCGGTTGATGGGTGAACAGAACAACGGCCTGACCGGCAGGCCGGTCCGGGCATGGGCACAGCCCGCCCGACGGCGCGCAAGCTGGGCCGGGTGGCAGGGCGCTTACTTGGCGTCAGCGACGCATTTCTTCACGAAGCTGGTCTTGGCGGCGCCGGCCAACTTCTTCTCGGCGGCCTGCGCTTCGCAGGCGCTGGCGGCGCTGTTGGACTTGGCGTCGGCTTCGCATTTCTTGAGGAAACTGGTGGCAGCCGCGCCGGCCAGCTTCTTCTCCTTTGCCTGGGCTTCACAGGCCGCGGCGGCGTCGGACACGTTGGCATCGCCTTCGCATTTCTTCATGAAGGACGTCTTGGCCGCACCCGCCAGCTTCTTGGCGGTGGCTTGCGCTTCGCAGCTTTCAGCGGCATGCGCGCTGGCGGCGACAAATAAAGTGGCGGCAATGGCGATCAGGGCTTTTTGCATGGGGGTTCCTCGGTAGGGCGACGCCGGCACATCGGGCGTCTGCCGCATTCTATGACCGTCGCCAGGCGGTTAGGCCCCAGATGGCGAGCTTGTTGCCGAGAACCCGCGCGGGTGTGAAATCGTGAAAGCTGCCAGCGATTGGCCTGCCCGGAGGGACTCGAACCCCCGACCTACGGCTTAGAAGGCCGTTGCTCTATCCAGTTGAGCTACGGGCAGACGAAAAAAATGCAAAAGGCCCACGGTGTGAGCCTTGCTGGATGTGATGGTCGGAGCGATAGGATTCGAACCTACGACCCTCTGGTCCCAAACCAGATGCGCTACCAGACTGCGCTACGCTCCGACAAGCCTTGCATTCTAACCGGTCAAGTCCGTCTGAGCGGGCGCTGGCTGCGCGCGATCAGCTGCCGCGCGTGATGGGCATCTCGACTTCGCGCTGCAGCAGCAGGTGTTTGGAGAATTCCAGCTTGGCCAGCGAGGCACGGTGCACTTCGTCCGGACCGTCGGCCAGGCGCAGCGTGCGCTGGTGCGCGTAGGCATAGGCGAGCGGGAAGTCGTCCGAAACCCCGCCACCGCCATGGGCCTGGATCGCCCAGTCCACGATCTGGCAGGCCATGTTGGGGGCCACGATCTTGATCATCGCGATCTCGGCCTTCGCCACCTTGTTGCCCACGGTGTCCATCATGTACGCGGCTTTCAGTGTGAGCAGGCGGGCCTGTTCGATCATGCAACGGGCTTCGGCCACGCGCTCCTGCCAGACGGACTGGCGCGCGATTTCCCGACCGAAGGCCACCCGCGTGTTCAGGCGCTTGCACATCAGCTCCAGCGCGCGCTCGGCGCACCCGATGGAGCGCATGCAGTGATGGATCCGTCCCGGGCCGAGCCGCCCTTGGGCGATCTCGAAGCCGCGCCCCTCGCCGAGCAGCAGGTTCGTGACTGGCACTCGCACGTTCTCGAGCAACACCTCCATGTGGCCGTGCGGCGCATCGTCCCAGCCAAAGACGGTGAGCGGCCGAACCACGGTGATGCCCTTGGCGTTGGAGGGCACGACGATCATCGACTGTTGCTCGTGCCGGCCGGCATCGGGGTTGGTCTTGCCCATCACGATGTAGACGGCGCAACGGGGGTCGCCAGCGCCGGAGGACCACCATTTGCGGCCGTTGATCACGTATTCGTCGCCATCGCGTTCGATGCGGCAACGGATGTTGGTTGCGTCGGACGAGGCGACCTCTGGCTCGGTCATCAGGAAGGCAGAGCGGAATTCACCCTTGAGCAAAGGCTCCAGCCATTCGTCCTTCAGCGCCTCGCTGGCATAACGCTCCAGGGTTTCCATGTTGCCGGTGTCAGGCGCCGAGCAGTTGAAAACCTCCGCGGCAAACGGGACGCGGCCCATGATTTCGCACAGGGGGGCGTATTCCAGGTTCGACAAGCCTTCGGGCGCGCGCGGCGACTTGGGCAGAAAAAGGTTCCAAAGCCCGGCGGCGCGCGCCTTGGGCTTCAGTTCCTCGATGATCGTGGTCGGAACCCATGGATTGCCCTTGGCACGGTTTTCCGCGATCTCGCGGAAGAAGCGGGCCTCGTTGGGATAGATGTATTCGTCCATGAACTTCAGCAGGCGGGCCTGCATGTCCTTGACTTTCGGGCTGTAGTCGAACTCCATCGCGATCTCCTGTGGCGGACAAAAAAATGGATCAGGCCTTCTGGGCAAATTTCCAGGCGAGTTCCGCCATGGGACGGGCCCCTTCGCCGGACTTGATGGCCTGGGCGCTGGAGGCGGTACCTGCCTCCACCCGCTTGGCAATGCCCTGAAGAATTGCGGCAATGCGGAACAGGTTGTAGGCAAGGTAGAAATTCCAGTCGGTCTTCAGCGCATCAGGGGTTGTGAAGCCGGTGCGTTCGCAGTACAGGCGGATGTACTCGTCTTCCGAGGGGATTCCCAGCGCGGCGACGTCGAGGCCGCCAATGCCGCGGAAAGCGCCAGGCGGGATGTGCCAGGCCATGCAGTGGTAGCTGAAGTCGGCCAGCGGGTGTCCGAGCGTGGAGAGCTCCCAGTCCAGCACCGCCAGCACCCGCGGCTCGGTGGGGTGGAAAATCAGGTTGTCCAGCCGGTAGTCGCCGTGCACGATGCTGACCAGGCTGTCATCGCGCGCCTTGTCGGGGATGTGCGCAGGCAGCCAGGCAATCAACTGGTCCATTTCGGCGATGGGCTTGGTGATGGAAGCAACGTACTGCTTGCTCCAGCGGCCAATCTGCCGTTCGAAGTAGTTGCCGGGCTTGCCGTACCCAGCCAGTCCTTGTTCAGCAAACTTCACCGTGTGCAAGGCCGCAATGACGCGGTTCATCTCGTCGTAGATGGCGCGTCGCTCGTCGTTGCGCATGCCTGGGAGCGACTGGTCCCACAGCACGCGCCCCTGCACGAACTCCATGACGTAAAAGGCCCGACCGATGACGGACTCGTCCTCGCAGAGGACGTGCATGCGTGCCACCGGCACGTCCGTTCCGTACAGGCCCTTCATGACTGCGAATTCGCGTTCAATGGCATGCGCCGAGGGCAACAGCTTGGCAACCGGACCCGGCTTGGCGCGCATCACGTAGCTCTGCCCGGGTGTGACCAGTTTGTAGGTCGGGTTGGACTGGCCACCCTTGAACAGCTCGACGGTCAGCGGCCCTTCGAAGCCGGGCAGGTTGCGAGCGAGCCAGTCGCTCAGCCGACTGACGTCGAACGCGTGCGCGCCAGTGACGGGTCGGGTACCGACAAAGTGGTCGAAATCGTTCATGGTGGGACGGATGCAGTCGGTGGGTTTCTAGTTGTCGGATTCAACGATGCGCATCAGGGCTTCGCGGTCGCGCACCACGAGACCGCCGGGCTCGATGCGGATGGCGTTCTCGCGCTCCATCGCCTTGAGTTCCTGGTTGACCCGCTGGCGCGAAGCGCCCAGCAACTGGGCCAACTCCTCCTGGGCAAGCTGAAGGCTGATCCGGGTCTCGCGGCCATCGGACAGACAGGGCACGCCATAGCTTCGCACCAGGTGCAGCAACTGCTTGGCCAGGCGCGCCCGCAAGGGCAGGGTGTTGAGGTCTTCCACCAGGCCGTAAAGCTGGCGGATCCGCCTGGATTGCAGTCGAACCAAGGCTTCGTACAGCTCCACGTGCAAGGCCAGGATCTTCTGGAAATCCGTGCGCGCCACGCACAGCAGCGTGGTCTCGCCATGGGCATAGGCGTCGTGGGTCCGGCGGTCGCCGTCGAAGATCGCCACATCGCCGAACCAGATCCCGGGCTCCACGTAGGTCAGGGTGATCTGTTTGCCCGAAATGGAGGTCGAACTCACCCGGACCGCGCCGCGGGCGCAGGCGCTCCATTCCACGGGCGGATCGCCGCGCGCCACGATGAGCTCGCCGTCCTTGTAGCGTTTGACGTAGGCACATCGCAGGATGTCGTGTCGTAGGGAGGGTGAAAGGGATGAGAACCAGCGACCGGTGTTGATCGCCTCGCGTTCTTCGATGGTAAGAATGGGATCGTCCATGGCCTGTCTTTTGCGTGACTGAAAACAGGCAGATTGTCGCGTCAGGGACGCCCCCGTCGCCTCAGGGTTGTCACCTGCGTGTCGGCCCACGAATGGCGGCCATACCGTGTGGCTACATGAAACGTGGCTTGGACTTGTCGAGAAAGGCCGAAATGCCGATGCCGGCGTTCGCGTGATGCAGGTTGCGCACGAAGTGGTCGCGTTCCAGCGCCAGATGCTGTGAAAGGGTGGTTGTGGAGGCCTCGTTGACCAGTTCCTTGATGCTGGCCATCGCGTTGGGCGCACGCTGGTTGATGCGGTCGGCCCATTCGAGCGCACCTTGCAGTGCACGGCCCCGATCCACCAAGCGGTTGATCAGCCCCAGATGGTGCAGTCGCTCGGCACCGATGCGTTCACCGCACATGAGCAGTTCGTTGACCAGGGGCCTCGGCAACGCCCTGGCAAGGCTCCAACTGCCGCCGCCATCGGGCGACAGGGCGATGTTGCTGTAGGCCATCACGAATACGGCGTTGTTTGCGGCAACCACAAAATCGCAGGCCAGCGCCAAGGAAAACCCGGCGCCGGCCGCCGGCCCTTCAACCGCCGCAATCACCGGTTTGGGAAAGGTGCGGATCACTTCGATCCAGTTGTGCAAGCCCTCGATGCTGCGGGCTTGAAACTCAGGGGGGTGCTGCCGATTGGCCAGCAGGCGCTGCAGGTTGCCCCCCGCGCTGAAGACCGCGCCTTCGCCGGTGATCACCACGCTGCGTACGTCGAGGTTCGATTCGGCGGCGTTCAGGGCCTCGACGCCGGCGGCGTAGATCTCCGGACCCAGCGCATTGCGGTGTTCCGGATTGCTGATGGTCAGCACCATCGTCATTCCTTCGCTGGTGCTGAGGAGCTCTGCAGCCATGGTACCCGCCTAGTCTTCGGTGTGCAGCAGGCTGAGCCCGATGGCGCCACGGCGACGCAGCCAGGGGCTTGGGCGGTAGCGCGCATCGCCGTAAACCGTCTGCATGTTGAACAGCACCTCCAGCACGTTGGTTGGTCCGTGCCGGTCGCCCATGGCCAGCGGACCCAACGGGTAACCCAGCCCGAGGGTGACCGCGGTTTCGAGGTCCTGCGGCGTGCAGATGCGTTGCTGGCACATGTCCGTGGCGATATTGACGATGGTGGCAATCACGCGCTGCGTCACAAAGCCGCCACTGTCGCGAATGACGCTCACGGCCTTGCCGTCGCGCGCGAACAGGGCGTGCGCGGCGTCCCGCATGTCGGCGCGCGTTGCCGGATTGGTGGCCAGCACACGCCGCTTGGTTGCCGCATCATCGATCAACAGGTCGATGCCAACGGTGCGGGTCGGGTCGAGCCGCTCGACCACGGCGACGGTGGTCACGTCGAATCCCAGCGGCGCAACCAGGCTCAACGCGGCCGGCGAGGGCGAAGAACTGGTTTCGATGCGGGCGCCCAGGTCTTTCAGCAGTTGCAGCAGTTCGGCGCGGCGGGCCGCCCGAGGTGACACCCATACCGGCGGCATGTCGGAGACCGCCGGCACGGCAGGCTCCGGCGCCACCACGGCAGCCCCATTCTCGTAGCGGTAGAACCCTTCGCCGACTTTCTTGCCGACCACACCGCCGGCCAGGCGCTGCGCGGTGATCACGCTTGGCCGGTACCGTGGCTCCTCGTAGTACTGGTGATAGATGGATTCCATCACGGGATGCGAAACATCCAGCGCAGTGAGGTCCATCAGCTCGAACGGGCCCAGCTTGAAGCCCGCCTGGTCCCGCAGGATCCGGTCGACGGTCGTGAAGTCGGTCACGCCCTCGCCGACGATGCGCAGGGCCTCGGTCCCGAAGCCGCGGCCCGCGTGGTTGACGATGAAGCCCGGTGTGTCCTGCGCCTGCACCGGCGTGTGGCCCATCTCGCGAGCGGATCGTGACAGCGCATCACACACGGCGGGCGAGGTCTTAAGCCCCGCGATGACTTCGACCACCTTCATCAGTGGCACCGGGTTGAAGAAATGGAATCCCGCAAAACGTTGCGGAACGCGCAATCCGGCGGCGATAGCCGTCACCGACAGAGACGATGTGTTGGTGGCCAATACAGCGTCCGGGCCGACGATCGACTCCAGTTCGGCGAAGAGGCTCTTTTTTACGTCGAGCCGCTCGACGATCGCCTCGACCACCAGGGTGCAATCCGCGAGATCCGAAAGCTGCGTTGCGTTCTTCAGTCGGGCCTTGTTGGCGGTCAGGGCGCCCTCGGTCAGTCGCCCCTTTTCCTGCATTCTGTCCCACTGGCCAGTGATCGAGTTGACGGCTTCCGATACGGCTTCCGCACGGGTGTCGAACAGCCTGACGACGCTGCCGGCCTGTGCGGCAATCTGTGCAATGCCGCGGCCCATGGCGCCGGCGCCAATGATGCCAACGACGGGAAATGTGACGTGATTCATGGCGCGATTATGGTGCAGCGTCGGCGGGTAGGATGGTCTGTTCAAGAGTATTGGATCAGTTTTTTCTCCCACTGAATGAGGTTTGAATTTTTCCCGCGATTGAAAATTAAGGTACCTCTGCAAAACCCCGAGTCATCCCGAGTGGTATCGAGGCTGACGGCAGGGCAAGATGGTGGCGATGAACCAGACCCTCTTCAGCTTTGACCCCTTGTCCAAGAAGACCCGCAAATAAATCTTCCTTAAAGAAATGAACCGGGTCGTACCGTGGTCGGAACTTGTCGGGTTGATTGCGCCGCACGCACGCGGTGCGCACCAGGCGCTGGGTGGGCGCCCGCCGTTCGCCGTTGAAGTGATGCTGCGCATTCACTGCATTCAACTGTGGTGGAACCTGAGCGACCCGGCCATGGAAGAAGCCTCACGAGCAGCCGCTGTACCGGCAATTCGCGGGCCTGGCCGGTGCGGTGCGTATTCCGGACGAAACCACCATTCTTCGTTTCCGTCACCTGCTGGAAAAACATCAATTGGCGTCGCAGATCCTCAAGACAATCAACACGGGCCTGACCGAGCAAGGGCTGATGCTCAAGACCGGAACGCTGGTGGATGCCACGCTGATCGCCGCGCCCAGTTCCACCAAGAACAGCGCGGGCACGCGTGACCCCGAGATGCACCAGACGAACAAGGGCAACCAGTGGCACTTCGGGATGGAGTCCCTACAGGGACTTCCCGCGAAGTCAATGGTGGTGGCATGCTGATTGTGTTAGCGACCTCTTCCCATCGACAGGCTCAACTTCAGTTGCTTGAAACGCGGAACAGACTGGACATCTACAGCCGGGCTTATTGCACTTCGTGCGGCCCCAGATACCAACCGCCCAGCAGGGCTCCATACACATTACGTGGCATCCGATTGATCCACCCGCCTTCATTCGAACTTGCCTGCTGCCGGTCTGACCTGTTCAAAGCGTCTTCAACTTCGCGTCTGACAAGAAAGGAGCAAGAGAGCCTACGCAACCGATACCAGCGCTGGCGCGGTCACTGCCGCCAGCCATGGAATGCAGCTTACGTGGTGCGCGTCATACCGTTTCTCTCGGGTCATGACCGCCCACAGAATTCTGGCGTTCTTGTTGGCCAAGGCGACCACCGCTCTCTGCCAACCAATGCGCTCCCGCAGTTTATGCGCCCACAAGAATATGGGTTTGTCGTATTGGCGGGTGAGGACAATGGCCTTGGCCCCCTGAATCAGAAGGGTGCGCAGGTAGACGCTCCCACTCTTGGTGATACTTCCCAAACTGGTCTTGCCGCCACTGGAGTATTGCTTGGGTGTCAAATCCAGCCAGGCAGCGAACTGCGCCCCGTTTCTGAACTGTCTGAACTCACCCACTGTAGCCACGAGCGCCGATGCAGTGATCGAACCGACGCCCATCAGCTCTGCAGCCCGTTGGACCTGTTCATCAAGCTTTTGGTGATCGGTAATGCGTTGATCGCACCACTTGATGAATCGCCCATGCCATGCAGGGGATAGGTGCGTCCGAAATGGGCGCAAGGGCCCGAATGGGTCACAAAACAAGCCCGAATCCGTCTTGATCTGACCGCCCGAACGCACCCGATGCCGCATCGTGATATCTACAGAGTCATTCACACAGTTGCCACTTCGGAAACGGGGTTGTGCAGACCTTCCCTGGTTCCGGCAAATCGCTTTTTCAACTTTCTTGAGGGTCGAATGCATGGCGTTTGACGGGAAGTTGGAGTAATCTTGCGCGTCTAATTCGAAGCGTCTTGATTTTTATGGAGAAAACGCTCCTTCCAATTCCGGCAAAACGCTACTTCACAATTGGCGAAGTGGCCGATCTGTGCGGCGTCAAGCCTCATGTGCTTCGATATTGGGAGCAAGAGTTCACCCAATTGCGACCGATGAAGCGTCGGGGGAACCGGCGCTATTACCAACACCATGAAGTGTTGATGATCCGCCGCATCAGGGACTTGTTGTACGCGCAGGGTTTCACCATCAGTGGAGCCAGAAATCGCCTTCAGGAACTTGCCCAGGCGGATCGCGATCGGACTTTGGAAAACGAGGCCACCAATGCTGACCCTTACCGTCAACAATTCGAAACGCCTGGGAAAGCCGAATTTAAGGATTCGGATCCATTTGAGGATCCAGATCCACACCAACTCCGAAAGATACGAAAGGAACTCTTCGAGATCAGGGAGATGCTGTCGATGTCACTCTCCTAACCAGCTATAATTCGAAGCTTGTCGGCGTGTAGCGCAGCCTGGTAGCGCACTTGCATGGGGTGCAAGGGGTCGCGAGTTCGAATCCCGCCACGCCGACCATTTTTCGGGAACGGGTTATAGCCTTTTGCGCTGTAGCCCGTTTTTTCTTGAGATGACAGATCGTTCACAGGATTCGCCCGAAAGGCGGGGGGGAGAGGGCCACGTTCAGCCGCCTTCGCATCCCGAAAAACTGTTGCGGGATGTGGCCAATTTGCCGGCTCTACCCGGCGTGTACCGCTATTTCGACGCCGAAGGCGTGCTGCTCTATGTCGGCAAGGCCGGAAACCTGAAACGGCGGGTCTCTTCCTACTTTCATCGCGATCATGGTGGGACCCGGATCGGTCACATGGTCAGCCGGATCGTCCGCATCGAGACAACCGTCGTTCGATCTGAGGCAGAGGCACTCCTGCTCGAAAACAATCTCATCAAGACCCAGAGTCCGAAGTTCAACATCCTGTTTCGGGACGACAAGAGTTACCCCTATTTGAGAATGTCGTTGCCGCGAGGGGGCTGGAGCCAGAAGCGCGATGTTCCAGGCGCCGAAGGGTTTCCTCGTGTCGCGTATTACCGGGGTGCGGTGGATCGACGTGACCAATATTTCGGTCCATATCCAAGCGCTTGGGCTGTCAAAGACACGATCTTGCTGCTGCAAAAGGTATTTAGGCTTCGGACCTGTGAGGACACGGTGTTTGCCAACCGTACACGCCCCTGCCTGTTGTTTCAGATCAAACGGTGCTCTGCACCGTGTGTTGGGCGCATTGACAGAGAAGCCTACCTGGCGGACGTCGCCAACGCAAGCGCCTTTCTGAAAGGTGAAGCCGGGGAGGTGTTGGCGACTCTCGAGGCGCGAATGCTTGCCAGTGCGGAAAGGCTGGAATTCGAGAAGGCCGCGGAAACCCGGAATCAGATCACCGCCCTGTCCCGGGTATTGCATCAACAGGCCGTTGACACAGCGACGGATCGCGATGTCGATATCCTGGCTGTTCGGACGAAAGGCGGTCGGGCCTGCGTCATTCTGGCCATGGTTCGAGGCGGACGTCATCTGGGCGACCGACCCTATTACCCATTGCAAGTCGACCATGCCGTGTCCCTTGATGACATGACACAGGACGAATCTGGCCGTGCGTGCGCTGAATCGGGAATCGACGAAGCCACTTCGTTTGAAGCCAAGGTGCTTGAGTCGTTTGTGTCGCAGCACTACCTTGGCATTCCCCTGCCGCAGACACTGATCACCAGCCATCGAATTCGTCATTCGGTGATTGATTTGCTATCAGAGGCCAAAGGCGGCAAAGTCAACCTCGTGCACCAGCCCCGTGAATTGGGGCGGGTTTGGCTGGAGATGGCGGAGAAGAACGCAGAGCTTCAATTGGCCCGCCTTCTGGCTGAAGAGGGCTCGAAACAGGCAAGGACCAGAGCCTTGGTTGACGCATTGGATCTGGCTCCGGATGATCTGGATGCTTTTCGCATTGAATGCTTCGACATTTCGCACACATCCGGCGAGGCAACCCAGGCGTCGTGCGTGGTCTTCCACCACCACAGAATGCAAAACAAGGAATACCGGCGCTACCGAATCGAAGGGGTCGCCGCAGGCGACGACTACGCGGCGATGGGGCAGGTACTGAGCAGACGTTATGGTCGGCCCGAATCGCCCCGAGGCGCCGATCTGCTGGCGGTGGAGGATCGTGATGCCCAACGAATGCCGGATTTGGTGCTTGTAGATGGCGGCGAGGGGCAGGTTGCGATCGCGCGCGAGGTCTTCAAGAAACTGGGGCTGGACACTTCCTTGATCGTCGGCGTGGAAAAGGGCGAGGGGCGAAAAGTGGGCCTGGAGGAACTGGTTTTCGCCGACGGACGGGAGAAGGTGCATCTGGGCCACACATCTGCCGCACTGATGCTGGTGGCCGAAATAAGGGACGAAGCCCATCGCTTCGCGATTTCGGGCATGCGAGCGCAACGTGCAAAGGTTCGTGTCGGTGGCAGCAAGTTGGAGGACGTTCCCGGCGTTGGGCCCAAAAAGCGGGCCAATCTGTTGCGGCGCTTCGGCGGATTGCGCGGCGTCGCCGATGCGAGTGTGGACGACCTGATGTCGGTCGACGGCGTTTCCCGCGGCTTGGCAGAGGCCATTTACCGGGCGTTGCGCTGATGGCGCGACGCGCGCGATCGCGCCGTGCCACAATCGAGACATGTTTCTGACGATACCGACGATCATGACCTGGACTCGCATTCTGGCGATTCCTTTGATCGTAGGGGTTTTCTATCTGCCGGAGGGCTTTGCTTCAATCACCAGCAAGAATCGAATCGCCACCGTGATGTTCGTGCTCTTTGCCGCAACAGATTGGTTGGACGGCTACCTGGCACGCAGACTCAACCAGACTTCGTCGTTCGGCGCTTTTCTTGATCCGGTGGCCGACAAGTTTCTGGTTTGCGCTTCACTGCTGGTTCTGGTTCATCTCAACCGGGCTGACGTTTTCGTTGGGCTCATCATCATCGGTCGGGAGATCGCCATCTCTGCGCTACGCGAATGGATGGCGCAGATTGGCGCATCGAAGAGCGTGGCGGTTCATATGGTGGGGAAGCTGAAAACCTTTGCTCAGATGGTCGCCATTCCTTTTCTTCTGTATGACGGTCGGTTGTTCGGCATGGTGGACACCCGCACTTGGGGCGTCTGGCTGATCTGGATCGCGGCTGTGTTGACGGTGTGGTCCATGGTGTACTACCTTCAGAAGGCGTTGCCGGAGATCAGGGCTCGCGTCCATTGAACACCCAAGGCAGAAACACCGGCCTGATCGGACTTATGCCGATGGTGTTCGTGTTGATCTGGAGCACGGGCTTCATCGTCGCCCGTTATGGGATGCCGAATTCCCCACCGTTCAAATTTCTGGTCGTCCGTTACGCGTTGTCGATCATTTGTTTTCTTCCCTGGATTCTGCTGGCGCGGGTCAAATGGCCACGGACAAGCGCTCAGTGGGGGCATCTTGGCATCACGGGTTTACTGATGCACGCCGGTTATCTCGGCGGCGTCTGGGCGGCTGTCAAAGCTGGAATGGGATCCGGGCTGGCCGCTTTGATTGTCGGATTGCAACCGATACTGACGGCGATCTGGCTTTCGCTGTTCAGCTTGACCGCTGAGACGGGAAGGGTGACACGGCGCCAATGGGTCGGACTGCTGCTCGGCTTCCTGGGCTTGCTTCTGGTTGTTTCCCGGAAATTCGGACAAGGCGCGCCAGGGGACTCGGCCAACTTGGTCAATCTTGCGTTCGCGTTGTCCGCGTTGTTGAGCATCACCGCGGGTACGCTTTACCAAAAACGGTTTGTCGAACCGTGTGATGTGCGAACGGCCAATACGGTGCAACTTGGGGCGGCCTTGCTCGCGTCACTGCCATTGGCACTGCTCGAATCCGATTCGATGCGTTGGAATGCTGAACTCATCGGCGCCATGGCCTGGTCGGTTCTAGGCCTGACGATTGGTGGCAGCTCCTTGTTGTTTCTTCTGATCCAGCGTGGCGCAGCCGCCGCCGTTGCGAGTTTGATGTACCTGGTTCCACCGACGACAGCATTGATCGCCTGGCTGTTGTTTGGTGAACCGATCACGATTGTCACGGTCTTCGGTGTGTTGCTCACTGCGACCGGCGTCAGCCTGGTCATGCGAAACCCCGGAAAATGATCGGCACGCAGTCCATGTGCAACGGGATCGCACCGCAGCCGAACCCGCGTGGGCGCGGTGCTGCGGCGGCAGGTGGAGGCGACCGTTTGGAAAGCGTCTAGAATCCGCTCCCGGAGCAATCTGGCAGGCAGTTCGCTGAGGTTCTTGACACCAGTTGGGCAGGTGGCTCTAATCAAATGGCGGGATGGTGGGCGCGGCATGGTTGAATGGCCGATCCTGGACCGGTTTCCTGCTGTGCCGGCAACGGCCTACGATCAACAATTACCAGACAACGAGGGGATCCTTGTGAACAAGACAGAACTGATTGAGCACATTGCAAAACATGCCGACATATCCAAAGCGGCCGCGACGCGGGCGCTTGACTCAATGGTTGGGGCGGTAAAGACCACGCTCAGAAAAGGCGGATCGGTGTCGCTGGTCGGGTTTGGAACCTTTGCCGTCGGAAAAAGGGCGGCTCGCAGCGGGCGCAACCCGCGCACCGGCGCAACGATTAAAATCAAGGCTGCCAAAGTGCCGAAGTTTCGTCCGGGTAAGGCATTGAAGGATGCCCTGAACTGAGATCTGTTTCGGGTGGGGTGCTTAGCTCAGCCGGTAGAGCGGCGCCCTTACAAGGCGTAGGTCGGCGGTTCGAACCCGTCAGCACCCACCACCACTGCAAAGGCGAACATCGTGTTCGCCTTTTCTGTTTTTGATACTGAGAGTCTGCGCATGTTTGATTTTGTTCGGAAGCACACCAGGATCATGCAATTTTTGCTCTTCCTGCTGATCTTTCCATCGTTCGTGCTTTTCGGCTTGGAGGGCTACAACCGTGCACAGAACAAAGGCAGCCCGGTCGCCAGGGTCGACGGCGTCGATATCACCCAGGCCGAATGGGATTTTGCCCACAAGAATGAGGTCGACCGGGTGCGCGAGTCGATGCCGACGTTGGATGTCAAACTGCTTGAATCGCCCGAGGCGCGGTATGCGACGCTGGAGCGGCTGGTTCGTGATCGGGTACTCGCGGCGGCAGCGACCAAGCTGAAATTGGTGACGCCCGACGCCAGACTCGCCCGCGACCTTCAGCAGAACCCGACCATCGCCAGCCTCAAGCGACCCGATGGCTCACTCGACATGGAGCGCTATCGGCAACTGCTGGCAGCCCAGGGCATGAGCCCGGAAATGTTCGAAGCCCAGGTGCGCGCCGACTTGTCGTCGCGGCAGGTGTTGGCGGGGGTTTCCGGCAGCGGCTTCGCGCCCGCGGCCGATGCCAATCTGGCGCTGAGTGCGCTGTTGCAGCGCCGGGAGGTACAGGTGGCGCGTTTCAACCCCGGTGATTTCAGCGCAAAAGTCACGGTTTCCGATGCCGACATCGAGGCGTTCTACAAGCAGAATCCCGCGCTGTTCCAGGCGCCTGAACAGGCGACGATCGAGTTTGTTGTGCTGGATCTGGACACCATCAAAAAGACCTTGGTGATCAACGAGGCAGACCTCCGAACCTATTTCGAGCAGAACGCGGCGCGGCTCAGCGGCCAGGAGGAGCGCCGTGCCAGCCACATCCTGATCAACGCACCCAAGACGGCCAGTGCCGACGACCGTAAGAAGGCCCGCGCCAAAGCCGACGAGTTGCTTGCCGCGGCGCGGAAGTCGCCGGACAGCTTCGCCGATCTGGCACGGAAACATTCGCAGGACGCGGGTTCGGCGCCGAATGGCGGCGACCTGGACTTTTTCGCCCGTGGAGCGATGGTGAAGCCGTTCGAAGATGCAGCCTTTTCCATGAAGAAGGGCGACATCAGCGACCTTGTCGAATCCGAGTTCGGCTACCACATCATCCGCCTCACCGACATCAAGGCGCCGAAGGCCAGAAGCTTTGAAGACATGAAAGCGCAGCTTGAGGCCGACCTGAAGAAGCAGCAGGCCCAGCGCAAGTTCGCCGAAGTGGCCGACGCGTTCACCAATGGTGTCTATGAGCAGCCCGACAGCCTCAAGCCGGTTGCCGAGCGCCTGAAACTCGACATCCAGACCGCAAACAACATCACGCGCACCCCCGCAGCGGGCGCTAGCGGGGTGCTGGCCAATCCCAAGCTCCTGAACGCCATCTTTGCGCCGGATTCTGTCGAGAAGAAACGCAACACCGAAGCGGTGGAGACGGCGCCCAATCAGCTGGTTTCCGCGCGAATCGTTCAGTACACCCCCGCCCGGACCAAGCCGCTGGCAGAGGTACGTGACGTCGTGCGGGCGCGCCTGGTAGCGGATCGCGCAGCCGAACTGGCTCGCAAGGAGGGTGCGGCCAAGCTGGCAGCCTGGCAGGCCAGTCCTTCGGCGGCGGAGTTTCCAGCCTCGTTGACGATCTCTCGCGAACAGACGCAACAGTTTCCCGGCAAGCTGATCGATGCGGCGCTTCGGGCCGATGCGGCGACGTTGCCCGCATTGGTCGGCGTGGATCTGGGGCCACAGGGTTTTGCGGTGGTCCGCGTGAACAAGGTGATCGCGTACGAGCCGCCCAATGAGGCCGTCAAGCGCCAACACCTCAACCAATACAGCCAGCTGTGGTCGGGCGCCGAGACCTTGGCGTATTACAACGACCTGAAAGCCCGATTCAAGGCCGAAATATTGGTCGCCAAACCTGCGGCGACCGTTGCAGAGGGCGGGTCGGTGCAGTGAGAGATCACGATATAATTTACAGCTTGCGGTGGCTGTAGCTCAGTTGGTAGAGTCCCAGATTGTGATTCTGGTCGTCGTGGGTTCGAGTCCCATCAGCCACCCCACCTAAAGTAAACGCCAGCCCCGAGCTGGCGTTGTCGTTTTCGCCGTCCGTCAGACGAGGGCGGCGCCGCGTGTCAGGGAATTGTCCGCCTTGACGGGAAGAATCGGGTTCCATGAACATGCGGGTACTGATTGTCGGCGGGGGCATTGGCGGGCTGGCGGCTGCGCTGGCCTGCGCGCGTTCTGGCTGTGATGTGCGCCTGTTTGAACGGGCTGCGGCCTTCGGTGAGGTCGGCGCGGGGATACAGATCGGTCCCAACGTTGTCCACGCGCTCCACGGGCTGGGTCTGGAGCGTCCTCTGAACCTGGTGGCCGCCTTCCCGGAGCGGCTCCAGGTTCGAAACGCCGTCACGGGGCGAGAACTGGGCGTGTTGCCATTGAAGGAGCGATCCATCCGCCTGTACGGGGCGCCCTACGCAACCATCCATCGGGCGGACTTGCATGCGTTGTTGTTGCAAGCCGTGCAGCGTGATGGTGCCGCACGGCTGGCCTTGGGAAGCTGGCTGGCGTCATATTCGGAGGGTGAACGCCTCGTGAGCCTCGAAACCACCGAAGGGCTGACGGTGGAAGGTGATGTGCTGGTTGGCGCTGACGGCCTGTGGAGTCGAGTCCGCGAGATATTGCTGAACGACGGCGCACCCCGGGTTTCCGGGCACCTCGCGTACCGGGCAATGTTGCCACAGCAGGATCTCCCCAACCATCTGCGCAGTCAGCAGGTGACGGCGTGGCTCGGGCCGCGATTGCATGTGGTCCAGTACCCGGTGCGGGGCGGCGATTGGCTCAACGTGGTGGCGATCGTGCATGGCGAAGTCGGCAGTGATCTTCACGGGTGGGATCATTCAGCCAACGCGGTCGACCTGCAACGCGAGATGGGTTCCACGTGCGCGGCCTTGCAGGACCTCATCGCCGCCGTGCCAAGTTGGCGGCTCTGGGCACTGTGCGATCGACCGCCGATGAAAGGGCCGTGGCAGCAGGCAGCAGGCCGCGTGGCGCTGCTGGGTGACGCGGCGCATCCGATGCGGCCCTATCTGGCCCAAGGAGCGGGCATGGCGATCGAGGATGCGGAGCAACTTGCGCGCTCGCTGGCGATGAAGGAACTGCTGCCCAGCCAGCGGCTGCAACACTATGCGGATGCGCGTTGGCGGCGATGCGCCAGGGTGCAGGCGCGTTCGATCCGCAATGGAACCATCTTTCACGCGCAGGGCGTGCTTCGTTGGGGGCGGGACCTTGCCCTGCGAGCCTTTGGCGAACGACTGCTGGATGTTCCCTGGCTGTATCGTGGTCCGGTTACTTCGAAGATGCTATAGAAAAGATAGCTGTTGGTGGCCGTTTGACGCTGGAGAGGGGCTGAAACGGCTTTATAAACTGGTCCTCAGGCTCCAGATTTCCGGGAACAGCACCACGTCGAGCATCTTCCGAAGGTAGCTCACGCCACCAGTGCCGCCGGTGCCCCGTTTGAACCCGATCACCCGTTCGACGGTGGTGAGATGGCGGAATCGCCAAAGCCGAAACGCGTCTTCCAGGTCGGTCAATTCTTCGCCGAGCTGGTACAGGTCCCAGTTCTCGTCGGGATGTCGATACACCTGCAACCAAGCTTTTTCCACCTCAGCGCTGGCGGCATAGGGTTGTGTCCAGTCTCGCTCCAGACAGCCTGACGGTACCGGTAGCCCGCGGCGCGCCATCAGGCGCAAGGTTTCGTCGTACAGCGAAGGCGCCTGGTAGGCAGCCTGTACCAGAGCAGCGCGTTCCGGATGGTGGGCATGGGGCTGGAGCATCGCGGCGTTCTTGTTGCCCATCGCGAACTCGATGCAACGGTACTGGAAGCTTTGAAAGCCACTGCTGGGGCCCAGGTAGGGGCGAATGGCGCTGTACTCGGGCGGGGTCATGGTGGCGAGCACGTCCCAGGCGTGAACCAGCTGTTCCATGATCTTGCTGACCCGTGCCAGCATCTTGAAGGCCGGAGGCAGATCGTCGTCGGCAATGTGCCGGATGGCCGCGCCCACCTCATGCAGCATCAGCTTCATCCACAGTTCGGAGGTCTGGTGCTGCACGATGAAAAGCATCTCGTCGTGTGCAGGTGACAGGCACTTCTGCGCCGACAAGATGGTGTCGATGTGCAGGTAGTCGCCGTAGCTCATGCTCCGGCTGAAGTCGAGCTGGGCCTTTTCGTCCTGAACGATGCGCTCGGTGGTCGACGGGGTGTGGGATGAAGGGGTCATGATCAGGTCACCGCGTGTTTCCGGTTGAATTCGCTGCGCTGCCATTCGCCACTGTCAAGCACCTGCTTCAGGTGCTCCACCGCGTTCCAGACATCCTCGAACCCGATGTACAGCGGGGTGAAACCAAAGCGCAGGATGTCCGGGTGGTTCCCGGCATCGCCCGCGCGGAAATCCCCGATCACGCCGCGCGCGATCAGGGCCTGGACGATGGCGTAGGCGCCGTCGGTCCGTGCCAGGCAGACCTGGGAGCCTCGCTGCGCGTGCTCGCGGGGCGTGACCAGTGTCAGGCCTTGACCCGCACAACGTGCCTCCACCAGTTCGATGAAGAGGTCGGTCAGTGCCAGCGATTTGGTGCGCAGTGCACTCATGCCGCCCATGGGCTCAGCCGCGAGCACGGTGTCCACGCCGCAGTCCAGGGCGGCGAGGCTGATGATGGGCTGGGTGCCGCACAGGTATCGCGCGATGCCCGGGGCTGGCTGGTAGCCGGGCGTGAAGGCGAACGGCGCGGCATGGCCCCACCAACCGGCCAGTGGCTGCCAGAAGCGGTCGGCGTGCCGTGGGGCGACCCAGACGAAGGCCGGCGCCCCGGGGCCGCCGTTGAGGTACTTGTAACCGCAGCCCACGGCGAAATCAGCGCCAGAGCCGTTCAGATCCACGGGCACGGCGCCCGCGCTGTGGGCCAGGTCCCACACCGTCAGGATGCCCGCCGAATGGGCGGCTGCGGTGACCGCCCGCATGTCGTGCATCGCGCCGGTGCGGTAGTTCACGTGGGTCAGCATCAAAACGGCGACGTCCGGCGTCAGCGCAGCGGCAAGCTCGTCGGGCTCGATCAGTTTCAGACTGCACCCGCGCTCGCGGCACAGTGCTTCGGCAATGTACAGATCGGTGGGAAAGTTGCTGCGCTCGCTGACGATCGTCTTGCGCTGCGGGGCATCGTGGCGGACCAGGTTCAGGGCGGCACTGAGAACTTTGTACAGGTTGACCGACGTGCTGTCGGTGGCGACCACCTCGTCGATGCCGGCTCCGATCAGACGCGCGATTTTGTTGCCGACGCGCCGTGGGGCTTCGAACCATCCCGCGCTGTTCCAGCTGCGGATCAGGCCTTCGCCCCATTCGTCATTTACCACGGCGCTCACGCGCGCGGCCGCCGATGCGGGCAGCACGCCCAAGGAATTTCCATCCAGATAAATCACGCCGGCGGGTAGGCAGAACTGCGATTTCAGCCCGCGCAGAGGATCGTTGGCATCCAACGATTGGCAGTCGTTCAGGGTTTTCGGGGTCATGTTGCGTGTACCGGTTTTCAGCATTCAGCAAGGCGAGTCAGGGCCGTTCGCGCAAGACGGCACGCACCGGACTGGCGTCCGCCGTCATGAGCTTCAGGGGCAGGGCGATCAGTTCGTAGTCGCCCTCTGGAACGTCGTCGAGCACCAGGTTTTCGAGCACGCGCAGGTTGGTGCGGCGAATCACCTGGTGGCTGTCCAGCGTCTTGCTGTCGGCCGGGTCGATGCTGGCGGTGTCGATGCCGATCAAAACCACGCCCAGCGCGGCCAGATGCGCCACCGTTTGCGGCGAAAACGCAGCGAAGTCCGGGTCCCAGCGGTCGATCGGCGCGCGCTCGCACGTTCGCACCAGAACCCTTGGCGGCAGGGTGTCGGTCGCGTGCGAAAGATGGCCCCATTCGATCAACGGTCGGGCGCCAATCGCGTGGATCACGCGGCACGGCCCGAGAAACGGTGCGAGGTCGAGTTCGCCGGCACTGGCGCCCTGCGGGTCGTAATGCAGCGGTGCGTCGGCATGAGCACCGACGTGCGGCGACAGCGTCACTGCACTCACGTTCACCGGACAGCCGGGTCCCAGGGTCGTGGCCCACAGTTGTCGGTAGGGCGTGTCGCCGGGAAACACCGGGGACCTCGCGTCCACGGGAGGAGAAATGTCCCAAAGCCTTTTCATGACACCGGACGGTAGCGGTGGCGCGCCGCCGTGGTGTCGGTTTTCTCCAACAGGGGCGAAAAACTGTGTGGGAATTCATTGGGTAAAATGAGAATCGTTTTCGTTTGAGAGGCCTATGCAAGCCAGCAATCGCAACCGAGATGGACGGACGGAGATCTCAGAGCTGGGGCTCGACGAACTGCCGCGCCTGACCGTCGCCCAGGTTCGACGCCTTGCGCAACCTGAAACCGCCGAAGATCGGGAGCGTGTGTTGCGATTGCTGGAGATCGGGTTTCTGCCCGGTGAACAGGTCCGCGTGATGGCGCATGGCTACCCCGGGCGCGACCCCTTGGCCGTGCGCGTCGGACACACCACCTTTGCCCTGCGCCGGCACGAGGCCGCGCTGATCCGGGTGGTGCCGCTCGGGAGTGATTCATGACCGTTCAGCAGACCGGCTCATCATCCGGTGTGCGTGTGGCTTTGCTTGGCAATCCCAATTGCGGCAAGACGGCGCTGTTCAACCTGCTGACTGGCAGCCGGCAAAAGGTAGCCAACTACGCGGGCGTGACGGTCGAGCGCAAGGAGGGGCACCTGGTCACCGCTTCCGGACGGCGCGTGCAGGTGCTCGACCTGCCAGGTGCCTACAGCCTCAACGCATTGAGTGAAGACGAAGCGGTCACCCGTGATGTGGTGACGGGGCACAGTGCCGGCGAACTGTTGCCCGAACTGCTCGTCTGCGTCGTCGATGCCACCAACCTCCGCTTGAACCTGCGCCTGGTGCTGGAGGCGAAGGCGCTGGGTTTGCCCTTGGTGCTGGCACTCAACATGAGCGACCTCGCCGTTCATGAGGGCACCGTGATCGACCGGCGACTGTTGTCGAAGGAACTGGGCATGCCCGTCCTGGAGACCGTTGGCGTGCGCCACGACGGCGCCCGGGAACTGCTTGATTATCTGGACCAATTCGACCTGTCGCAGTTGCAGCGCCATCAATCTGAAATCCCTGCGCCCGGTTTGCACCCAAGCTCCGACATGGAGCGGGTGATCGCGACCCAGCAAGAGGTGCGTCGAATCCTGTCGCTGGCGGTCCGGGAGCCAGCCGAGACCTTGCACGCCGACGATGCCATCGACCGCGTCGTCCTGCATCCGCTGTGGGGCATGGTGGTGCTCGCGGCGACGCTGTTCCTGATGTTTCAGGCGGTTTTCAGCCTGGCCGCCGTGCCCATGGAATGGATCAAGGCGGGCGTGGATGCGTCCGGCCAATGGATTCGCCAAGGACTGCCCGCCGGACCATTGCAGAGCCTGCTGGTCGATGGAATCCTGGCTGGTGCGGGCGGGGTGCTTGTGTTTCTGCCCCAGATCCTGATTCTGTTTTTCTTCATCATCGCCCTGGAGGATTCGGGTTATCTGCCCCGGGCCGCTTTTTTGCTGGACCGACTGATGGGAACGGTTGGGTTGTCGGGGCGTTCTTTCATCCCGCTGCTGTCCAGTTTTGCCTGCGCCATTCCGGGCGTCATGGCAACCCGGACCATCAGTCATTGGCGGGATCGCATCGTCACGATCTTGATCGCGCCGCTGATGACCTGCTCCGCTCGCCTGCCTGTGTATGCCCTGCTGATCGGCGCGTTCATCCCCGACCGCTCGGTGGGAGGGCTGTTCAACTTGCAGGGCCTGGTGTTGTTCGGCCTTTATGTGGCGGGCATTCTGGGCGCCATGGCGGTCGCTTTCGCCCTGAAGCGATTCCGCAATGGGTCCGTACCAGCGCCGCTGATGATGGAAATGCCGGCGTACCGGTGGCCGAATCCGCGAAACCTCGCCTTGGGGCTGGTGGAGCGTGCGATGATTTTTCTGCATCGCGTCGGCGGAATCATCCTGGCGCTGATGGTGTTGCTATGGTTTCTTTCGACCTTTCCCGGCGCGCCGGCTGGTGCGACCGGGCCGGCGATCGAATACAGCTTTGCCGGACGCATCGGCCGCGCGCTCGAAGGCTTTTTTGCGCCAATCGGTTTCAACTGGCAAATCGTGATTGCGCTGGTTCCGGGCATGGCCGCGCGCGAGGTCGCGGTCGGTGCGCTCGGTACCGTCTATGCGCTCTCGGCCGAAGATGCCGACCGCGTAACCCGGCTCGGGGCGGTGATCGGCCAGCATTGGTCTCTTGCAACCGCCCTGGCGTTGCTGGCCTGGTACGTGTTCGCGCCGCAATGCGTGTCGACGCTGGTGGCGGTCAAGCGAGAGACGAACAGCTGGAAATACCCGGCCATCCTCGCCGGCTACCTGTTCGCGCTCGCCTACGTCGCGAGTTATCTGACCTTCCGCCTTGCGTCGCAGTGGGGAGGTGGCTGAGATGGATCAACAATGGATCGTGGGCGTGATCGTGGTTGCCGCCGCGTGTTTTGTGCTCTGGCACTGGTTGCCCGCCGGTGCGCGCCGGCGCCTGGCGCGCGTTCATCCTGCGTTGGGTCGCGAGAGCGGGTGTGGCGATTGCAGGCAATGCGGCGCCTGTGAAACGAAGACGCCTCGTCCGGCCGAAAGTCGAGATTCGTTCAACGGCGGGGCGGGAACTCACCCAGCGCGATCAGTGCCCGTGGAACGCAGAGGGCGGTAGCCCGTGAAGGGCTCGGGCCCTGTCGCAGGCCGGGGTTCCTTCAGCGAATTCCCGGCATGGGGATGGGCGCCATTCGTAGATTCCGCAAGCCGCCTGCACACCGGTCCGCCCGGTCAGCGCTGCACATCGCGGTGGCAGGTGGTCGGTGCCACGCATCCGGCACAGCGCATCGTTGAGTTCGTCGGCCAGCCCTGCGGGGACCCGCCCCCCGTGCTCATCCAACTCATCACGGCAGAAATCGACCCGAAAACTCGCGCAGCAGGCACCGCAGGCCAGGCAGGCCGTCATCAGAGCCGGCCCAGCAGCAGATACTCCATCAAGGCCTTTTGCACATGCATGCGGTTCTCGGCCTCGTCCCAGACCACGGATTGCGGGCCGTCGATCACGTCCGCGTCCACCTCCTCGCCGCGGTGCGCGGGCAGGCAGTGCATGAACAGCGCGTCCGGTTTGGCTGCGCCCATCATGTCAGCATCGACGCGCCAATCGACAAATGCCTTGCGGCGGGCTTCGTTTTCCGCCTCGAAACCCATGCTGGTCCAGACGTCCGTGGTGACCAGATCGGCATCCCTGCAGGCGTCCATCGGGTTCTGGAAGACCTTGTAGCTGTGGCCGCCACGGATGCCGGCCACCGCCTGATCAACCTCATAACCACCCGGCGTGCTGACATGCACAGTGAAATCCAACAGTTCGGCGGCTTGCAGCCAGGTGTTGGCCATGTTGTTGCCATCGCCGACCCAGGCCACGGTCTTGCCGGCGATGCCGCCACGATGCTCGATGAAGGTAAAGATGTCGGCCAGGATCTGGCACGGGTGGAATTCATTGGTCAGCCCGTTGATCACCGGCACCCGGGAGTGCCGCGCAAACTGTTCGATCTTGTCCTGCCCGTAGGTGCGGATCATCACCAGGTCGACCATGCGGCTGATCACTTTGGCGCTGTCGTCGATGGGCTCGGCACGCCCCAACTGACTGTCGCCGGTGGTCAGGTGCACCACGGAGCCACCCAATTGGTACATGCCCGCCTCGAAACTGACCCGGGTGCGGGTCGAGGCCTTCTCGAAGATCATTGCTAGGGTGCGGTCGGCCAGGGTCTGGTGCTTCTCGTAAGCCTTGAACTTGCGCTTGATCAGCGCGGCACGGGCAAACAGGTAGGCGTATTCGTCGGCGTCAAGATCGCTGAACTGGAGGTAGTGCTTCAGGGCCATGGGTGCACTCATTCGGTGAGGAACTGCAGGATCAGCGGCACGAGGATTGACGCCACCTGGTCGGCCTCGGAGATCGTCATGATCAGTGGCGGCACCAGGCGCACCACGCTGTCAGCCGTCACACTGATCAGCAGGCCCTGGTCGGCGGCCCGTTGGGTCAGCGCGCCGCAGGGGCGCTCCAACTCCACGCCGATCATCAGGCCCTGCCCGCGGATGTCCCGGATGCCGGGTTTGCCGGCCAGCGCGCGCTCCAGCGCGCCTTTCAGGTGGGCGCCAACCCGAGCGGCATTTTCCAGCAGGCCGTCCTCTTCCATGATGCGAATCGTCTCAACGCCGGCGCGCATGGCCAGCGGGTTGCCGCCGAATGTGGTCCCGTGGTTGCCCGGCTGGAAAATCTGGGCGGCACGCGGGCCGGCCACGACAGCGCCGACAGGCACGCCGGAGCCAAGCCCCTTGGCCAAGGGCATCACGTCGGGTTTGATGCCCGCCCACTGATGGGCAAACCACTTGCCGGTGCGACCCATGCCGCACTGCACCTCGTCGATCATGAGCAGCCAGTCCCGCTCATCGCACAGTTGGCGGACCTGTTGCAGGTATTCGACCCGCGCCGGGTTGACGCCCCCTTCACCCTGAATGGTCTCCAGAAAAACCGCCACCACGTTGGGATTGCCCGCGGTGGCTGCCTTCAGCGAATCGATGTCGTTGAGCGGCACCCGGACGAAGCCCTCGACCAGAGGGCCGAAACCCTTTTGCACCTTCTCGTTGCCCGTTGCGCTCAATGTAGCGATGCTGCGGCCATGAAAGGCCTTTTCGTACACCACGATCTCTGGTTTTTCGATGCCCTTGTCGTGGCCGAATTTGCGCGCGAGCTTCAGGGCTGCCTCGTTGGCCTCCAGCCCGGTGCAACAGAAGAAGACGTTGGTCAGGCCCGACAACTCCACCAGCTTGGCCGCCAGCTTTTCCTGATTTGGCACGTGGTAGTAGTTGCAGCTGTGGATGATCCGGGCGACCTGATCCTGCAGCGCCGGTACCAGCTTGGGGTGGTTATGCCCCAGCGTGTTGACCGCAATGCCGCCGAGCGCGTCCAGGTATTCCTTGCCGTTGACGTCCCAGACGCGGCAACCCTGGCCATGGCTCAGGGCAATCGGCAGGCGCCCATAGGTGTTCATGGTGTGGGGCGAAGCGGCTTCGATGAACGCAGTCATGGGATCTCCTGAAAACAAAGCGGCCCTGTCAAACCGGGGCCGTCGGAAGCCGATTTTAGGCGCACCGCCGAGTCCGGTTTGCTGACATTTGTGCATCACAGCGATGCGCCGAATCCACGCTGTCAACTCTTCTATAAGATACAATTCTTGCTGCGCTGCAGCACGGTGTGATCCATCATGCAGGCCGGCGCCGAAACAGCACCGACACCCGATGGTTTCCAGCACCGCCAAAGAAGTCTTCATCCAGGGCATCACCCGGGAGGGCAAGACGTTCAGACCCAGCGACTGGGCTGAACGGCTGGCCGGCGTCATGAGCCAGTTCAGACCCGGCGGTGCCCGGCCGGGGAGTCACCTCAGCTACTCGCCTTGGTGCTTGCCATCCTCGGTGGGCGGCGTCAAGTGCGTCGTGGTGCATCCGGACCTGCGTGCCGCCGAGCCCATGGCCTGGGAGTTCTGCATGAACTTTGCCAAGGACAACGAACTCCAGGTGTTCGAGGCCTGGGCCAAGCCGGACGCGCTCGGCGAGTGAGCCCCGCCGGTCTGAAGGCCGGTTCTCGGGCCTCCGGCAGACCTTCATCCCGGACACAAAAAAGCCGCCATGAGGCGGCTTTTGTCTTTGCTGGCAGCGCACCCGTTTAGAACGGCAGACCGCCGTGAGGCGGTCCGGGCTGTTTGCCTGACGGGTCAGGCAACGGTGGCCAGGGCCTTGACCTTGGCCGAGAGGCGGCTCTTGTCGCGAGCAGCCTTGTTCTTGTGGAAGATGCCCTTGTCGGCGATGGTGTCCACCACGGACTGCATCGTGCCGAATGCCTGGGCGGCCTTGGCCTTGTCGCCGGCGGCGACGGCCTTTTCAACGTTTTTCACCGCGGTGCGGTATTTGGAGCGCAGGGACGTGTTGGCCGCGTTGAGCTTGACGTCCTGGCGTGCGCGCTTGCGACCCGACGCCAGGCGCGGGTTCTTTTTCTTGGGTTTGGTAGAAGCCATTTGAGAAATTCCTTGTGTCTGAGGATGATGCCAGCAAAGCTCTCTATTCTAACAGGTCTGGGCTGCCTTTGACCTTCCCGCTCGGTCTGCGCTGACGGGGCACTACACTTGCGCCGGTGAGCCTCTTCAAATCCGCTTCCGTCGTTTCGCTGCTGACATTGGCTTCGCGGGTCACCGGGCTGGTGCGCGAAACCCTTATCGCGTCGATGTTCGGTGCCAGCGCCATGACCGACGCGTTCAACGTGGCGTTTCGCATCCCGAACATGTTCCGGCGTTTTTTTGCCGAAGGCGCCTTCAGCCAGGCCTTTGTGCCGGTGCTGGCAGGCGAGCGGGCGCGCCATGGGGATGAGCAGACCAAAGCGGTGATCGATCACGTGGCGACGGCGCTGGCCTGGGTGCTGGTGCTGACCTGTGTGATCGGCGTCATGGGAGCGCCCGTGCTGGTTTGGATCCTCGCCAGCGGACTGCAAAAGGACCCTGCCAGTTTTCAGGCCTCGGTGGTCATGACGCGATGGATGTTTCCGTACATCGGATTCATGTCGCTGGTTGCGCTGGCGGCCGGGGTGCTCAACACCTGGAAACGGTTCGCCGTTCCCGCGGCCACGCCGGTACTGCTCAACCTGGCGATGATCCTGGCCGCCTGGCAGGGCGCGCCCTGGCTGGGCGAGCGAGGCGTCCAGCCCATCTACGCCCTGGCTGGCGGCGTGATCGCAGGCGGCGTGCTCCAGCTGAGCGTGCAGATGCTGGCGCTTCGGCGACTGCGTCTGATGCCTTCCATCGGCTGGCGTTGGGCGCACATTCGCCAGGCCTGGGACGATCCCGCCACGCGGCGCGTCGCCACGTTGATGTTGCCGGCGCTGCTCGGCGTGAGCGTGGCCCACATATCGACGGTCATCAACACCCAGATCGCCTCCCACCTCAGCGCCGGCAGCGTCAGCTGGCTCACCTATGCCGACCGGCTGATGGAGTTTCCGACCGCGCTGCTGGGCGTGGCCCTGGGCGTGGTGCTGACGCCGCAGCTGGCTGCCGCCAAGGCCGCCGACGATGGCGGCCGGTACTCGTCCATGCTCGACTGGGGTCTGCGTCTGGTGGTCCTGCTGGCGGTTCCCTGCGCGGTCGCCTTGCTGGTATTCGCCAAGCCGCTGGTGGCCGTGCTGTACCACTACGGCGCATTTTCGGACCGTGACGTGCAACAGACGGCCCATGCCCTGATGGGCTATGGCGTGGGCCTGCTGGGGCTGATCGCCGTCAAGGTGCTCGCGCCGGGTTATTACGCCAGCCAGGACATCCGTACCCCGGTGAAGATTGCCATCGTGGTGCTGGTGATCACCCAGTTGTTGAACCTGGTGCTGGTTCCGCTCTTTCAGCATGCGGGGCTCGCGCTGGCCATCGGCATCGGCGCGCTGGTCAACGCGACCTGGCTGCTGGTGGGATTGCGGCGCCGGGGCAGTTACAAGCCCGAGCCGGGTTGGGGCTTGTTTGTCCTGCAGGTTCTGGCCGGCACCGCCTTGCTGACGGTGTACCTGATGTGGGCCGCCAACGAGTTTCACTGGACCCAGTTGCAGTCCGCGAAAGGGCAACGCATCGGATTGCTGGCGCTGCTCATTGTCGGCGCGGCGGTCATCTACTTCGGCGCCCTGGCCGCCGCTGGCGTGAAGCTGCGCCAGTTCGTCCGCCGTTGAGGCCCGGTGCAATGGCAGCGGCTAACCGCTACGTCCGCCGACAGATGTGAAGCCAGTCGGCACGTCCGCGCCTGACGACCATGCTGCCCGGTTTTCGCGTTCCGACTTCGCTGGAGTATTTTTCGAGCCTGGTGGCGAGCGACGAGCAGTTTCCCCTGCTCGAGGCCGCAGCCAGCCTGGCGATGGACGAATACCCCGACCTCGACGTGCAGCAGGTGCCGGGCCTGATCGATCAATTGTCGGCCCGGCTCCGGCGCCGGGTGCCCGCAACGGCGGACACGGCCCAGCGGTTTGAGCGCCTCAACCGGTTTTTCTATCGGGATCTGGGGTTCAGCGGTAACCTGAATCATTACCACGACCCGGAAAACAGCTACCTGTCCACCGTGCTGCGCACACGCCGCGGCATTCCGGTTTCGCTGGCCGTGGTGTGGCTGGAACTGGCCCATGGCATCGGCCTGCCAGCCCACGGCATCGGTTTTCCCGGGCATTTTCTCGTTGGCGTGCACCTGGGCACGGGTGCGGTCTGGCTGGACCCGCTCACCGGCACGCTGCCCAGCCGTGAGGCTTTGTCCGAACGGCTCGAAGCGATCCGGCCCGACCTGCCGGTCGGACCGCCGGTCGCCGCGGGGCTGGACGGGTATCTGCGGCCGGCCACACCCCGCGCCATCGTCGCGCGCATGCTGCGAAACCTCAAGGAGATCCACCGCGCCCAGGAAGACTGGCCGCGCATGTTGGCCACGCAGAACCGCCTGATCATCCTGCTGCCCCAGGCCTGGTCGGAGTACCGCGATCGTGGACTGGTCCATGCCGAACTCGGCGACGTCGGTGCCGCGTTGCGCGACCTGCAAACCTACCTCCGGCACGCGGACCACCAGCCGGACCGTGAAGCCATCCGGGCCCGTCTGGATGAGCTGGGTGGCGCCCGGCCCGACTGAGGCAGGGCACTCGGTTCGCGGGGCTCCAGAAGGGCGTTTTTCAGCCTTTTTCAAGCTGAAATGGCGGAAACCCAGCGCCAGACGGCCACATGGTGCTATCAAAAATATACCGTACAGGCCCGCTCAGTCGACCGTGACGGCGGCACCTGCGCCGCGGGTGTCGATGCGGCCGATCTCGAACACCTGTTCGCCGCCCTCGCGCAAGGTTTGCGCGCAGGCTCCGGCGTGGGCCGCATCGATCACGACCACCATGCCGATGCCGTTGTTGAAGGTACGGTTCATCTCGGCGTCATCGATGCGGGCGGTCTGTTGCAACCAGGCGAACAGTTCGCTGCGCGGCCAACTGCCCTGGCGCAGACGGGCAGCCATGCCCTCGGGCAACACGCGCGGGATGTTTTCGAGCAACCCGCCCCCCGTGATGTGGGCGAGCGCCTTGATCGGGTGCGCCGCCAGCGCCCCAAGCACGCTCTTGACGTACAGACGGGTGGGTTCCATCAGGGCCTGACGGAAGGGTTTGCCGTCCAGCATGGCCGGCGCGTCGGTCCCGGTGCGTTCGATGCACTTGCGCACCAGGCTGAACCCGTTGGAGTGCACGCCGCTGGACGCCAGGCCCAGCACCACATCGCCGGGGGCCACGCTGGCGCCGGACAGAATGGCCGACTTTTCGACCGCACCGACCGCAAAACCGGCCAGATCGTATTCGCCGGCCGGGTACATGCCCGGCATCTCGGCGGTTTCACCTCCGATCAGCGCGCAGCCCGACAGCTCGCAGCCCCGGGCGATGCCACCGACCACCGCCGCCGCCGTGTCCACGTCCAGCTTGCCGCAGGCGAAGTAGTCCAGGAAGAACAGGGGTTCGGCGCCTTGCACGAGCACATCGTTGACGCTCATGGCCACCAGGTCGATGCCGACGGTGTCGTGCATGTTCCATTCGAACGCGAGCTTGAGCTTGGTGCCCACGCCGTCGGTGCCCGAGACCAGCACCGGCTCCCGGTAGCGCTTGGGCACTTCGAACAGCGCGCCGAAGCCGCCGATGCCGGCCAGCACCCCTTCGCGCATTGTCTTGCGGGCCAGGGGCTTGATGCGTTCGACCAGGGCGTCGCCCCCATCGATGTCCACGCCGGCGTCCTTGTAGCTGAGAGGGGATTGGGGGGCAGGGTGGGTCATCAGGCGGTGGAGGAAAGATTGGAACAAGGCGCCGTCCGCGCCGCACGCGGCGGGCAGACTAAAATCTCCTTGATTTTAAGGGCTCCCCCTCGCGTCACTTGACTCTTTCCCCCAACATGGCGTCGCTTGCGCCGCCCGATACCCGCCCCCAGCGCAGACGGCCCCGTCCGGTTCCTGCGTTGCGCACGGAAAGTCGGGTGAGCGAGCCCCTTCCGGCGGTTGGCGCCGCATGAAACAGATCACCCTCGACCTCGGCCTGGTGAACGGGCCGACCTTGGACACTTATTTTGCCGGACCCAACCAGGCGGCCTTGCGGCACCTGCAGATCGGGGTCGGCAGCACCGTTCGCTCGCCGGTGCCGACCTACCTCTGGGGTGCGGCGGGTAGCGGCAAGTCGCACTTGCTCAAGGGCGTGCGAGAGGCGTTGCGGGAGCAGGGCGCACAGGTCGGCTGGATGGATGCGACCATGGTCGAGCCGCCACCGTTCGACGAGACCTGGTCGGTCGTGCTGCTCGACGATGTGCATCTGTACACCGCAGTTCAGCAGCAGTCGGCTTTCAACTGGTTCATCAACGCGATGGCGCCGAAGACCGGGCAGCCGAGCTGGGTGCTGGCCGCCGGGACCTTGCCACCGGCCGGCCTGTTGCTGCGCGAGGACCTGCGGACCCGCCTGGGCTGGGGCCATGTCTTCGCGCTGCAAGTCCTGAACGAGTCCGAGCGCCGCGCGGTGCTGCGCCAGGCAGCCGACGCCCGCGGTATTTTCCTGCGCGACGAGGTCGTCGATTTCATGCTGACCCGCTTTTCGCGCGACATGGGCAGCCTCATGCAACTGCTGGACCATCTGGACCGGTATGCGCTGCGGACCCAGCGCGCCGTGACCATTCCCCTCATCAAGTCCATGCTGGAGAACGAATGACCGCCGAAAAAGCCAGACTGGCGCTGTTTGACCTGGACCACACGCTGCTGCCCCTCGATTCGGACTACGCCTGGGGCGTGTTCACGACGGACATCGGATGGACCGATCCCCACGGTTTCCGCCAGCGCAACGACGATTTTTTCGCGCACTACCAGGCTGGTACGCTCGACATTCACGACTACACCCGGTTTGCCACCGAGGCGGTCCGACTGCGCGGGCCGCAACAGGCCGCCGAGGCCCATGCCCGTTTCATGCACGAGGTGATCCGGCCGGTGATCAGTCCGCAGGCCATCGAGCTGGTGCGCCATCATCAGGACCGCGGCGAGCAGGTGGTCATCGTCACCGCGACCAACGAGTTTGTCACCCGGCCGATCGCCGACGCGTTTGGCGTGCAGGAGCTGATCGCCGTCGAACTGGCGCGTGATGCCGACGGATGGATCACGGGCGAGATCAGCGGCGTGCCCTCGTTCCGGGAGGGCAAGGTCAGCCGGGTGCAGCGGTGGCTCAGCGACCGTGGGCTCGATTGGGATCGCGCCGACGTCACCTTCTACTCGGACTCCACCAACGACCTGCCGTTGCTGGAGCGGGCCAATCGTCCCGTCGCGACGAACCCCGATCCCCGCCTGCGCGCCGTCGCCCTGGCGCGCGGCTGGCGCATACTGGACCTGTTTCCCGCCGGGACCTGAGAACGGCCCGGCCACCTTTGCGGCCTGCCCGCGCGCAGGATTCATCTGACATGATCAAGAAATTCATCGACAAGCTGTTGGGCAAGACCTCCTCGCGTGGCGGAAAGCCGCGGTTCGGCAAGCGCGAGGAGATCGGCGTCGACGTTCACGGCATCGACCCGAAACTGGTCGATGACCGGGCCCTCAACGTGGTGCGCACGCTCAAGCAGGGCGGGTTCGAGGCTTACATCGTCGGCGGCGCCGTCCGCGACCTGCTGGTGGGCTTGCGGCCCAAGGATTTTGACGTCGCGACCAATGCGACGCCGGAGCAGGTAAAGAACCTGTTCCGCCGGGCGTTCATCATCGGACGGCGGTTCCGGATCGTGCATGTGGTGTTCGGACGCGGTCGCGAGCACGAGGTGATCGAGGTCTCCACCTTTCGCGCCTACCTCGACAACGCCGCCGCCGAACAGGTGGCCGGCAACGAGAAAACCAGCCGCGCCGATCTGGCCGGCATGAAACATGCCGTCGATGCGTCGGGCCGGGTCCTGCGCGACAACGTCTGGGGACCGCAGGAGGAAGACGCGGCGCGCCGCGACTTCACGATCAACGCGATGTACTACGACCCCGAAACCCAGATCGTGGTCGACTACCACAAGGGCCTGCAGGACACCCGCAACCGCACCCTGCGCATGATCGGCGATGCGGCGGCACGCTACCGCGAAGACCCGGTCCGCATCATCCGTGCCGTGCGTTTCGCCGCCAAGCTCAACGGCCTGGGGTTCAACCTGGATACGCGTACCAGCAAGCCGCTTGCGGGCTCGGTGGCGCTGCTGGCGGACGTGCCCCAGAGTCGCCTGTTCGACGAAATGCTCAAACTGCTGCAGACCGGCCACGCGGTGGCGTCGATCGAACAGCTCCGGAAACTGGGGCTGGCCCGAGGCATCTACCCGTTGCTCGATCTGGTGGTGGAGCGCGCCGACACGCCTTTTGTCAGCGCGGCCCTGCAGGATACCGACCGTCGCGTCGGTGAGGAAAAGCCCGTCGCGCCCAGTTTCTTGCTGGCGTGCGTGCTGTGGGCCGACGTTCGCGAGGGCTGGACGCGCCGGCTGGCGCAACGTGAACACACCCACCCCGCGCTTCAGGGTGCGATCGACGAGGTGTTCGACACCCGCATCGGCGATGTGTCCGGGCGCGGCAAGCTGGGTGCAGACATGCGCGAGATCTGGATGCTGCAGACCCGCTTCGAGAAGCGGGTCGGCAGCGCGCCGTTCGGACTGGTGGAACAGTCCCGCTTCAGGGCCGCCTTCGATTTCATGCGACTGCGCGCGGAAACCGGCGAGATCGATCTGGTGCTGGCCGACTGGTGGCAGGAGTTCAGCGTGTCGGACGACGCCACGCGCGAGGATCTGATCGAACAGGTCCGCGCCGAGCAGCACAAACGGCCGCGTGCCCCTCGGGCGCATCGGGCGCCCGGCGGCGATCTGCGGCATCCTCCGGCAGCTGAATCGGCAGCAGTCACGCCAGCGCCGGAATCCGCCGGGCCCACTGCTGGCGGCGATGGTGGTGACCCGGCGGAGGCGGGCGCCGTTCGCAAGCGCCGCCGCCGTCGGCGAAAACCGGGCGACCGACGGGATGGTGGCGCGGGGACGCCTGCTGCGGAGTCGTAGGCGCCGTGCGGGCCGATCCGGTCATCGCCTACGTCGGGCTCGGAGCGAACCTTGGTCCCGCCAGGCAGCATGTGACGAACGCGTTGCAGTCCCTGGATGGCTTGCCCGGCACGCGCCTGCTGCGTCGTTCCAGCTTGTACCGTTCAGCACCGTTGGAAGCCAGCGGACCGGACTTCATCAATGCGGTGGCTGCGTTGCAGACCCGCCTGAGCGCGCCGGAACTGCTGGTCGCGCTGCAAGGCCTGGAAAACGCGGCCGGACGCACTCGCCCGTACCCGAACGCGCCACGCACGCTCGACCTGGACCTGCTGCTGTACGGTGACGCCCGCATCGACAGCCCAGCTCTGACCGTGCCGCACCCGCGCCTGACCGAGCGCGCCTTTGTGTTGTTGCCCCTGGCGGAAGTCGCGCCGGAGCGGGTCAGCGCGGCCCAACTCGGGGGCGTGAAGGGGCAGGAAATCGTGAAAATCAATCACTACTGTCCGGTAAATTTCCCCGATTTCAAAACAACTCCGTCTGGGCATGGA
>JADHED010000017.1_pt1 | contig 242918 bp, 198 predicted proteins | sample 8952041 | NCBI WGS metagenome assembly JADHED01 (sample SAMN16124423, study PRJNA663239) | bioreactor sludge metagenome | isolation source: sludge (control) | place: India:Bengaluru | collected 2018-09-08
CTTCGCGGACCAACACACGATACCCGAGGGACCCAGCCGTTCCATTATGTCTAGCTTCGCGGGCCCGTCCGCAATGATCGTGGACGACGGCAGCGGCCCCCCCGTGGGGGCCGCTGCTGCGTTTCCTCGACGCCGGGCTTGCCCGCGGGCTATAGTGGGGGCGTTGCCGACCCGCTTGGCGCCAATGATCGAGGAATCCGGGGACCATGTCGTCCGACCGCCCGCTGTCGCGTCCGCCCTGCGTCCTGCACGAGGACGAGCACCTCCTGGTGGTCGACAAGCCCGCCGGGTGGAACACGCATGCGCCGAGCCCCCACGCGGGCGAGGGCATCTACGACTGGCTCAAGCACCGCGAGCCGCGCTGGGCCCGCCTGGCCATCATCCACCGGCTCGACAAGGACACCAGCGGCGTGCTGGTGTTCGGCAAAACCACGCTCGCCAACCGTTCCCTCACCGAGCAGTTCGCCGGCCGCGCCGTGCGCAAGCGCTACCTCCTGCTCACCGACCGGCCGGCGCCGCCTGGCGAGCGGCGCGTGGTCTCCCGGCTGTCCCGCGCGGGGGACCGCTACGTCAGCGGGCCGAACGGCGAGCCGGCCGAGACGTGCTTCCAGCCGCGCGGCCCCGATCCGCTCGCGCCGCACCTCACCCTCGTCGAGGCGCAGCCGCTCACGGGCCGCACGCATCAGATCCGCGTCCACGCGGCCGACAGCGGCTTTCCCGTCCTGGGCGACACCCTGTACGGCGGTTCGCCGTTCCCGCGCGTCTGCCTGCACGCGGCCGAACTAGCGTTCCAGCACCCGGAGAGCGGCGAGGTCGTCACGTACGCGGCGCCGGCGGACTTCATGGCCGACCCGCGGCAGGCCTTGCGCGCCGCCGTCATCGAACCGAACGCGACCACGGCCTACCGCCTGCTGCACGGCGCGAGCGACGGCTGGCCGGGCTGGTACGTCGATCGTCTGGGCGACTTCCTGCTCTCCCAGGCGGAGGCGGCGACGACGCCGGAGCAGGACCGCCTGCTGGCCGGCGACCTGTCGTCGCGCGGCGTCTACCACAAGACGCTCTCGCGGCAGGTCCGGCGGACCAGTCCCGCCGAGGCGTCGCCGCGCCTCGCGCACGGGCAGGCGGCGCCCGAACGCTTCACGATCCGGGAGAACGGCGTCACGTTCGATCTCAGCTTTGCCGAGGGTTACTCCGTCGGGCTGTTCCTGGACCAGCGCGACAATCGCCGCCGGCTCCTGACCGGACACCTCGCGGCGGATTTCTCGCTGGGCGATCCAGGCGGCGAGGCGCCGTGCGCGGGCTTGACGGTCCTCAACGCGTTCGCCTACACCTGCGGCTTCTCGGTCTGCGCGGCCCTCGCGGGCGCGCAGACCACCAGCCTCGATCTCTCCCGCAAGTACCTCGCGTGGGGCCAGCGGAACTTCGCGCTGAACGGACTCGATCCGGCGGCGCACGACGTCATCTACGGCGACGCCTTCGACTGGCTCAAGCGCCTGGCGAAGAAGGGGCGCCGTTTCGACGTCGTCCTGCTCGATCCGCCGACCTTCTCGCAGGCCAAGGACCGCGGCATCTTCCGGGCGGCGAAGGACTACGGAACGCTGGTGGCGGCCGCGCTGCCGGTACTGCAACCCGGCGGCGTGCTGTTCGCCTCCACCAATGCGGCCGATTTGACTCCGGATGCCTTCCTGGAGGCGGTGAGCGAGGCGATCCGCGGCGCCGGGCGCGAGATCCGGCAACGCCATTACGTGCCGCAACCGCCCGACTTTCCCCTCAGCCGCGCCGAACCGGCCTATCTCAAGACGGTCTGGGTGCGCGTGGCCTAGACGCCGCGCGGTTGGACCTTGACGCGGATCGCCGGGGACGGCTTCGTTCCCGCGTATCAGCTGTCCGCGCCACGACGGAGTCCCATGTCTTCACGACCACGCATTGGATCAAGCCGGTGGGGGTCGGCGCTGTCGATCGCGCTGGCGATCTCGTCGCTCCTGGCGCTGGCCCTGGCCGGCTGCGACGAGGAGGCCCTGGACCTGCCATCCGATCGGATGGGCGTGGTCCGCGGCCGGATCCACGACGGCGGCGAGTTCGACACCGTCAGGGTCCGCGTCGTCGCGGAGTCCCCGAGCATGGTGGCCCCCCACGTCCGCATCATCGCGCGACCCGACGACGACGGCCGCTTCTGCTTCACCGTCCCGGAAGGTCCGGCGATCGTGTATCTGGACAGACTGGATGCGCGCGACGTCTTCTGGCGTGCCGAGGGTCTGACGCCGTACTCCTACGAAGCTGAACGCCTCGAGATCGGCAGCGGCGTGCGCGACCTGGACTTCCCCTGCGGCCGCGTGCGCATTCACGTGGCGCTGCCGCCGGCGGCCGTGGCCGGAATCTGGGAGGTCTCGCTCCTGCGGGCCGACGACCTGGACTGCGTGGTGGCGCAACGCACCCTGCTGGGGGAGGAGAGCCTCGACGTCGAGTTCTCCCTGGTGCCCCCGGGGCGGTACTTCCTGCAGATCGAGAGCCCGGAGCATAGCGTCGTCTTCGCGCCGGCGACCTACGACACGGCGGCCGCCGAGGCGGTCACGGTGCGCGCGGACGAGCTGACGGAGCACGCCTCCACCCTCGAGGACATCGCGACGCTGTCCGGGACCGTCACCGGTAGCTGGCAGGTTCTCGGCTTGAACCGTCCATCCGTCCGGGTCTACTTCGACAACCTTCAGGTCGCCAGCACCCAGACGGACAGCGCCGGGGCCTTCTCGGTCGCGCTGCTGGCCGGCGGGAGTTTCCGCCTGGAGGTGAACATCGAAGGCGTGCGGCGCTGGATCGGTGGCGACGACTTCGCCTCCGCCACCCTGTTCACGGCGACGCCCGGCCAGCAGACGACGGGGATCGCGCACGTCGAGTCGGGCCTGGTCTGCGAGTTCTCCGCGGCCGGCGTGATGCCGGAGGGATCCATCGACATCATCCTGCGGTCGTCCTCCCGCGAGCTCTGCGACGTCGGGTTCTGGAGCGACACCGGCTTCGCGCTGGCCAACCTGGCTCCCGGCGACGTCTACCTGTGGATCGACGGCTGGGGCATGACCGAGGTCTGGTTCCCCCAGTACTGGGACGGGCGGGAGAATCTCGAGGACGCCGACCCTATCGCCATCCCCGCCGGCGGCGGCGTGGCGCACGTGACCATGACCCTGGAGCCGGGGGCGCGCGTCCTCGGCCGCCTGCTCGACCTACAGGGCGAGCCGCTCGAGACGGACAACCTGTATCTCATGGTGTATGCGGCGGCGGACTCCTTCAACATCGGACGCCTGTACACCAACCGCGATTTCGGCCGCCGATTGTACGACGACGACACCGGCGACTACGTGCTGACGCAGCTGCGCGACGGCCAGTACAAGATGCGCGCCCGCGCCGGGGACACGGCGTGGACCTGGTGGCCGGGTCGCGCCTGCTGGGACTCGGCCGGCACCTTCACGATCGAGAACCTGGCCGACCTGCACGACGTGGACTGGAGGCTGCAGTATTGAACGCGCCCCGGGACCAGGTCGCCAGGATGACGCGAGGGTTTTGCCTCCTCGCCTCGCTGATCACCATCCTCGCCGCCGGCGGGGGCTGCGAGCAGGACCACCCGGTCCTGGCGCCGCCGCGCGGCGGCACCATCCGCGGCTACGTGCACGACGGCGCCACGTTCGCGGAGCCGTTCACGGTGGTCGCCAGGTCCGTCGGGACCGGGCCGGAGATCACGGTCACGGACTACGTCGAACTCGACGGCCGCTTCGCCCTGAACGTTCCCAACGGCAAGTACGTGGTGTACTTCCGGCCGGAGGGTTCCGGCACCATCTACTACCACGATGGCGGTCCCGTGCTGCGGGAAGCCGACGCGGACACGGTGCACGTGGCCGGCGATGAACACGACCTCGCCGTCGCTTGCGGGCGCGTCACCTTCGACCTCGACCTGCCCGCCGCCGTCGACGGAGCATACCTCTACTGCTCGGCGATTCCCATCGGCGAGACCTGGCTCTCGCGCGAGATCGGCGCCAGCGTGACGGATGGACTCCGGGTCGAGCTGCGTTTCGTGCCGACGGGCGCCTACCGGCTGGCGTTCGGTGGCGGAGGCTTCGTCGACATCTATTTCCCGCCGACGCTCGACCGCGACGCGGCCGAGGTGGTGGACGTGTTGGCCGGACAGGAACTGGTTTGGACCGTGAGCATCGACGCCCTCGCGACCATCTCCGGGTCGGTGACCGGCAGCTGGCAGACCTTCGGCCACGGCCGGCCGGAGGTGGAGGCCAGAGTCGGCGATTCCTCGGTCGCACGGGTGGACGTCGCGGACGACGGCAGCTACGCCTTCCAGTTCCTGGCCGGTGGCCCCGTGCGGTTGCGGGTGCGGATCGATGACGTGAACCGCTGGATCGGCGGCAACGACGCCGAGACGGCGACCGTCTTCGCGCTCGAGACCGGCGGCGCGATCGCCGGCATCTCGTACGTGGAGTCAGGCCTCGATTGCCGGCTGACCGGCGAGACCGACATCTGGGGCGCTTTCGCCGAACTGTACGACGACCAGGGCCGGTCCCTGGGCTGGACGCGGAGCAGCGGCGACACGCTGCGCGTCTCCAACCTCCCGCCGGGGAACGTGTATCTGCACCTGCGGCCGCGGACGTCGCTCGCGCTCTGGCTGGAGCAGTACTACGACCGCCGGGACTCGCTCGCCGTCGCCGATCCGATCGCGATCCCGCCGGACGGCCAGATCGCCGACGCCGTCGCGGTCCTGGTCCGGGGCGGCCGGATCCGCGGCCGCATCCTCGACGTCATCGGCCTGCCGCCGCGCTGGTATGACCTCGCCATGAATCTCCATGCGCCCGGCGACTCCCTGGCCGCGATCCGCGGATGTTACTTCTACCCGGACACCTACGACGAGGTCACTGGCGACTACGTGATCAACCAGGTTCCCGACGGCGACTACAAGCTGCGGGCCCGGGTGAAGGATGTCTGGACCTGGTGGCCGCACCACGCCAGTTTCGCCGGCGGCGGCACCGTGACCATCGAGAACCACGCCGAGGTCACGTTGGACGACTGGCAGCTGATCCACTGACCTGGGGGCGCGATCTTACTTCGTCTCCAGCTCGAGCTCCCAGATCGAGTAGCCCCACCGCGTGCCGCGTTCCTTCAGCGCCAGCTTCAGGTATCGCGTCGTGAAACCCGCGGGCAGATCGATCACGTCCACGGCTCCGTCGCCGTTGGTCACCGTGGCGACGGTGGTCCAGTCGCGGTTGCCGTCCTCGGACGCGAGCAGGTCGTAGACCTTGCCGTGCGCCGTCTCCCAGGCGATGACCACCCGCCGCAGCGCCGTCGCGGCGCCGAGGTCGATCTGCAGCCACTGCGGGTCCGTCCAGGCCGATTCCCACCGCGTGGCGGGGTCGCCGTCGAGGGCCTTCGCGGCGTCGCCGCTCGAGGCGGTCAGCACGGCGCTCTCCGGCGCGACCAGGGCCGGCGCCGTCTTCTCGTGCTGCAGGAGCCAGGTGTAGAACTCGGGGTTCGCGTAGGTGGCCGACCAGGAGTCGTGGCCGGCGTCAGGGTAGATGGTGGTGCGCATGTCGCCGTGGACGCGGGCCAGGGCCTCGGCCATGGCCTGCGTGGCCCCGACGGGCACGATGTCGTCTTTCGCGCCGTGGAACGCCCAGATCGGGACGCGGCGCAGGCGCGTGGCGATGCCGGGGTCGGCGGCGCCGCACACTGGCGCGATGGCGGCGAAGCGCTCGGGGTGGGCAGCGGCGAGGGCCCAGGTGCCGGCCCCACCCATGCTGAGGCCGGTGAGGGTGACCCGGCGCGGGTCGACGCGGTAGCGGACGAGGGCGTCGTCCAGCAGGGCGGCGAGAGCCGCGACCATCAGGTCGTCGTCCCAGCGCGCGTCGGCCGGACACTGGGGCGACAGGACGACCGCCGGCACCTCGCGCCCGTTCGCCAGCTCGCGCGGAAGGCCGTTGACCTTCACGCGGTCCACCTCGTTGCCGCGCTCGCCCGAACCGTGCAAGAAGAGGATGAGGGGCCACGGGCGGGCGAGATCGTCGTCGTACCCCTGCGGCAGGTAGACCAGGTGCCGCAGCGTCACGTCGCGGCAGATGGTCTGCGAGAACGTGGCGGGTTGCTGGCGGTCGGCGGCGAGGGTCAGGGCGGGCAGCCCCGCGGCGCACAGGCAGAGGAAAGCGATCCGGATCATGACGACCTCGCTGGTGTCGGGTGAGGGTCCAGCCTAGCACGCGCAGTTCAGGCTGGAAATCTCCGCCACGTGGGGTAATCCTTGGGTGCAGAGGAGGTCCCCATGCCGCTTGCATCCCAGGTCTTGCAGCTCGCCCGGAAGTACCGGGACGACACCGCCGCCAACCTCGGCCGGCTGGTGCGCATCAAGTCGCTCAGCGGGCAGGAGCGCGAGGTCAACGCCGAGCTGGCGCGGCAGATGCGCGAGGCGGGGTTCGACGAGGTGGCCACCGACGGGCTGGGCAACGTGGTCGGTCGTCTCGGGCGCGGGTCGCGCACGCTCGCCATCGATGCGCACATGGACACCGTCGACGTGGGCAACCACGCCAACTGGAGCTTCGATCCCTTCGGGGGCGAGGTGCGGGACGGGTTCGTGCACGGGCGCGGGTCGGTGGACCAGGAGGGCGGGGCGGCGGCGATGGTCACCGCGGGGCGCATCCTCAAGGACCTCGGCTTCGACGACGACCTCGCCGTGGTCTGCACCGGCACGGTGATGGAGGAGGACTGCGACGGCCTCTGCTGGAAGTACCTCATCGAGGAGGGCGGCCTGCGGCCCGATCTGGTCATCAGCACCGAGCCGACCAGCCTGCGCGTCTACCGCGGCCAGCGCGGGCGCATGGAGATCGCCGTCACCTACCGCGGCCTCTCAGCGCACGGCTCCGCGCCCGAGCGCGGCGTGAACGCGATCTACCCGGCGGCGCGCACCTGCCTGGAGATCGAGAAGCTGCATGGTCGTCTCGCCACCGACGCCTTCCTCGGCAAGGGCAGCATCACCGTCACCGAGTTCCGCTCCGGCAGCCCCTCGCTGTGCGCGGTGCCCGACTCCGCCCGCCTGCACCTCGACCGCCGGCTCACCGTGGGGGAGACCCGCGCGTCGGCCCTCGCCGAGATCGAGGCTCTGGTGCGCGGGCACGACGCGAAGGTCGAGGTCCTGTGCTACGACGAGGTGGCCTACACCGGCCTGCGCTACGGCATGGAGAAGTACTACCCCACCTGGGTGATCCCCGCCGGCCATCCCGCCGTCACCCTCGGCGTCGACGTCGGCCGCGATCTCTTCGGCGCTCCGCCCGTGGTCGACAAGTGGACCTTCTCGACCAACGGCGTCACCATCAACGGCCTGCACGGCATCCCCGTCATCGGCTACGGCCCCGGCGACGAGGAGATGGCCCACGCGCCCGACGAGAAGGTGCGCATCGACGACCTCGAGCGCGCCTCGGCCTTCTACGCCCTCTACGCGCTGCGCATGGCCGCCGCCAAAGGAACGACATGGACCGCGAGCTGACCGCCCTCCTCGACCGCATCACCGCCCGCGCCACCGAACTGCACGGCCGCGACTTCCTGCTGACCTGGGAGAGGTCGCGGGACGACCTGCTCACCATCCTCGACGTCGCCGAGGCCCTGCGCCGCCTGCGCGCGGGCGGCATCTCGCCGCGCTGCTTCGACAGCGGGCTGGCCGTCTCGCAGTTCCGCGACAACTCCACGCGCACGCGCTTCTCCTTCGCCTCGGCCGCGAATCTGCTCGGCCTCGCCGTGCAGGACCTCGACGAGGGCAAGTCGCAGATCGCCCACGGCGAGACCACGCGCGAGACGTCGGTCATGATCTCGTTCCTCAGCGACGTGATCGGCATCCGGGACGACATGTACCTCGGCGCCGGCCACGCCTACATGCGCGAGGTGGGCGACGCCCTCGACGCCGCCTTCGCCGCCGGCGTGCTGCCGCAGCGGCCGCCGGTGGTGAACCTGCAGTGCGACCTCGACCACCCGACCCAGTCGATGGCCGACCTCTTGCACCTGGCGCACGAGTTCGGCTCGCTCGAGGCGCTGCGTGGCAAGACCCTGGCGATGACCTGGGCCTACTCCGCGAGCTACGGCAAGCCGCTGTCGGTGCCGCAGGGCGTGATCGCGTTGATGACGCGCTTCGGGATGAATGTGGTCCTCGCGCATCCCGAGGGGTACCACCTGGTGCCCGAGACCCTGGCCGTCGCCGAGCGCCACGCGGCCGAGAGCGGCGGCAGCTTCCGCCGCGCCGAGAGCATGGCCGAGGCCTTCGCGGGCGCCGACATCGTCTACCCCAAGAGCTGGGCCCCGTACGACGTCATGGCCCGCCGCACCGAGCTGCTGCGCATGCGCGACGCGGCCGGCTTCGCGTCCCTCGAGAAGGAGTGCCTCGCCCGCAACGCCGGCCACATCGACTGGCAATGCGACCGCGCGCTCATGGACAGCACCCGTGACGGCAAGGCGCTCTACCTGCACTGCCTGCCCGCCGACATCACCGGCGTCTCCTGCCCGCGCGGCGAGGTGGCGGCCGAGGTCTTCGCGCAGTACCGCGATCCCCTGTACCGCCAGGCCGGCTACAAGCCCTACGTCATCGCCGCGATGATGCTGTGCGGCTGCTTCGCCGACCCGGCCGCCGTGCTGCGCGACGTCGCGCGGCGGGGGACGCCGCGACGGCCATGAACGACGCGCTGCGCCCCCTCTCCTTCCCCCGCCTGATCGACTGGATCCGGCGTGAGCGGGATGGGCAGGGGACGCTCTTCGGCATCCACCGCGATCTCTGCCGGTGGAGCCTCGCGGGGCAGCCGTACGCGCGGCGTCGTCACGGCCGTCTGCTGGAGGCGCCGCTCGGCGTCGCCGCGGGGCCGCACACGCAGCTGTCCCAGAACATCGTCGCCGCGTGGGCCTGCGGCGCGCGGGTCCTCGAGCTGAAGACGGTCCAGGTCCTCGACGACCTCGCCATCGCCCGTCCCTGCATCGACATGACCGACGAGGGCTACAACTGCGAGTGGTCGCAGGAGCTGCCGATCGAGGCCAGCTTCGCGCAGTACGCCGACGCCTGGACGGCCATCCGCCTGCTGCAGCGCGAGATGGGAGTGTACGACGCCGCCGAGCCCGGCTTCGCCTTCGACGCCAGCGTCGGCTACGATCTCGCCGGCATCCGCGGCGCGAAGGTCCAGCGCTACCTCGACCGCCTCGCGAACCCCGGCCCGGAGATCGCCGCGCGCCTCGCCGCCGTCGGCGCCGCCGACGCCATCGCGATGCCCACGCACCTCGCCCCGAGCGTGACTCTCTCGACCATGCACGGGTGTCCGCCAGACGAGATCGAGCGCATCGGTCGTCACCTCATCGCCGACCGCGGGCTGCACACGGCGATCAAGCTCAACCCCACGCTCCTGGGCGCGCGCGCGGTGCGCGAGCTGATCGGCGAGACGCTCGGCTACGACGTCGAGATCCCGGACGACGTCTTCGCCCACGACCTCGCCTTCGCCGACGCCATCGACATCCTGCGCTCGCTGCAGGACGAGGCCGCTCGCGCCGGCGTCGGCTTCGGCGTGAAGCTGACCAACACCCTCGCCTGCCGCAACCTGCGCGGCGTGCTGCCCGCGAGCGAGCCGATGACGTACCTGAGCGGGCGCGCGCTGCATCCGCTGGCGGTGCGCACGGCGCTGGCGCTGCAGGAGGCGTTCGGCGGCGCGCTCGAGATCTCTTTCGCGGGCGGGGTCGACGCGAGCAACGTGGCGCGGGTGCTGTCGTGCGGGCTCTCGCCGGTGACGGTGTGCTCGGACCTGTTGCGGCCGGGCGGTTACCTGCGGCTGCGGCAGTACCTCGAGGCGATGACGGCCGTCGGCGAGCAGCCGTCGAAGGCATTGGCACTGGATAAGTTACGAACTTATTCGGCAGAATCGGCGGCCGACCCCGCTTATCACCGGGCGACCTATCCCGATCGCTCGATCCGCACCGCACGCGCGCTCGGCACCTTCGACTGCATCGCCGCGCCGTGCGTGGTCACCTGCCCCACCGGCCAGGACGTGCCCGAGTACATGCATCACGTGGCGCACGGGGACGACCGCGCCGCCCTCGCCGTCGTCCTGCGGGACAATCCCTTCCCCACCGTGACGGGGATGGTCTGCGATCATCCCTGCGAGCAGAAGTGCACGCGCGTGAACCTCGACGCCGTGGTCGGCATCCGCGACGTGAAGCGTTATTTCGCGCACGCCGCCGACGAGCCGCCGGCGCTCGCGCCGGCGCCCGCCACCGGCCACCGCGTCGCCGTGATCGGCGGCGGTCCCGCGGGCCTGGCCTGCGCCTACACGCTGGCCCTCGCCGGCGTGGCGGCCACGGTGTACGAGGCGCGCGACCACGTCGGCGGCATGGTCAGCGACGCGATCCCCGCCTTCCGCCTGCGCGTGGAGGACCTCGCGCGCGACCTGCGGCGGATCGAGGCGGCCGGCGTCGCGATCCGATGCGGCGAGGCGATCGACGCCGCGCGCTTCGCCGCGCTGCACCGCGAGCACGACGCCGTGTTCGTCGGCGTCGGCGAGCAGCGCGACCGCCGCCTCGGCATCCTCGGCGAGGAGCGGCCGCAGGTGATCCCGGCGCTGCGCTTCCTGGCCGCAGTTCGCCGCGGCGAGCCCGTGGACCTGCGCGGCGAGGTCGCCGTCATCGGCGGCGGCAACACGGCCATGGACGCCGCGCGCACGGCCGCGCGTTTGCCGGGCGTCGAGCACGTGCATCTGGTCTACCGCCGCACCGTGGCCGAGATGCCTGCCGCGCGCGAGGAGCTGCGCGCGGTGCAGGCCGAGGGCGTGACGATCCACGAGCTGCTCGCGCCGGAAGCGATCTCGATGAGCGACGGCCGGCTCGGGCTGCAGTGCCGGCCGATGCGGCTCGGCGAACCCGACGCGAGCGGTCGTCGTCGTCCCGAACCGATGCCCGGCGCGACGGTGACCTTGATCTGCGACGGCGTGGTGCCCGCCGTCGGCCAGCAGCTCGATTGCACGTTCCTCGGCGGGGAAGAACTGCGGGCCGCTGGTCCTGACGGTGCCACCAGCTTGCCGGGCGTGTACGCGGGCGGCGACGCGCGCCGCGGCGCGGCCACCCTGGTCGACGCCATCGGCGATGGCCGTCGCGCCGCCGCGGCTATCCTGCGCAGCCTCGGCTTGTCGCCGGCGTCGACCGCCCCGCGCGCGGCGCCTGGCAAGACCGCGCCGCCCGCCGCGTGCCGGCGCACCGGCCGCGCGTGCGCGAGGAGGCCCGGCCGGGCGACTTCTCGCTGGTGATCGGCGAATTGACCGCCGCCGAGGCCCGCGCCGAGGCCGCGCGCTGCCTGGACTGCGGCGATCGTTGCGACGTCTGCGTGTCGGTGTGCCCCAACCGCGCGAACATCGCCTACGACGCGATGCCGATCCGCCGGGACCTCGCGCGCGTGACCCGCGACGGGGACGGCTTCGCGCTGATCGCCGACGGCGTCTTTGCGCTCGCGCAGGGCCCGCAGACCTGCCACGTCGCCGACTTCTGCAATGCCTGCGGCAACTGCGAGACCTTCTGCCCGACCGCGGGCGCGCCGTTTCGCGACAAGCCCCGCTTCGCCGTCCATCCCGACACCTACACGCAGGACGACGACATCCACCTGCTGACCCGCGGCGCCGCCGGCCCGATCATCCGGCACCGGCGCGCGGGCCGCGAGGTGTCGCTCGCGCGCCGGGACGATACGTTGATCTACACCACTCCGGAGGCCCGGCTCACGCTGGATGCGGACACGTGGAAGGTGGTCGCCGTCACCTGGTTCGCGCCGGCGGCCTGCGAGGTCCATCTGCAGCCCGCCGCCGCGCTGGCCGTCCTGCTCGCGCACCTGGCGGACACCCCGCTCGCGATCGACGAGGAGACCTGACGTGGCGCGCTTCGCGGTCAATCCCTACCGGCGCAGTTTGGTCGACTGGAGCGCGCCCGAGCTGGCCTACACCGCCGCCATCGGCGCCCGCGCCGCCTGGCCGCTGCACCGCGCGCTGCCCGGTTACGCGCCCACGCCGCTGGTCGACCTCCCCGGTCTCGCCGCCGAGCTCGGCCTCGGCCAGGTGGTGGTGAAGGACGAGTCGTCCCGGTTCGGGATCGACGCCTTCAAGGGCCTCGGCGCGAGCTTCGCGATCTACAGCGTGCTGCGCCGCCGCTGGCGCGAGCGTCACGGCGCCGACCTGCCCGTCGACGAGTTCCTGGCGCCCGACCTGCCGGCGCGCCTGGGCGCCATCACCTTCACCGCGGCGACGGACGGCAACCACGGCCGCGCCGTGGCCTGGGTCGCGCGCCTGATCGGCCAGGCGGCCGTCATCTTCATGCCCGCCGATACGGCGAAGGCGCGCATCGCCGCCGTGGAGCGCGAGGGCGGCGAGGTGCGCCTGGTGGCCGGGACCTTCGACGACTGCGTTGCCGCGTGTGCGCGGACCGCCGCGAGCGAGGGCTGGCAGGTGATCGCCGACACCGCCTACCCCGGCAACATGGTGATCCCGGGCGACATCATGACGGGCTACGGCACCCTCTTCGGCGAGATCTGGACCCAGACCGACGTCGACTTCGACGCGGTGTTCCTGCCGGCCGGCGTGGGCGGCCTTGCCGCGGCCGGCACGGCGTTTTTCGTCCGGACGCGAGGGTCCGCGCGCCCGCCGCTGGTCTGCGTCGAGCCGCTGTCGTCCGCATGTTTCCTGGAGTCGATCGAACGTGGGGGCGGCGAGCCCGTCGCCGCGAGCGGCGACCAGCAGTCGATCATGGTGGGCCTGTGCTGCGGCATGCCCTCGCTGCTGGCCTGGCCGGTGGTGCGCGACGGGATGGACGTCTTCCTGGCCATCGAGGACACCTGCGCACTCGACGCCATGCGGGCGTATCATCGGCACGGCATCACGGCCGGGGAGTCGGGCGCGTCGGCGCTCGCGGGGTTGCTTGCGGTGCTGAAGGACGACGCCCTCGCGCCCGTGCGGACGCGCCTCGGCCTCGGCCCGCGCAGCCGCGTGCTGGTGGTCAACACGGAGGGCGCGACGGATCCGGAGCATTACCGGCGGGTGACGGCCGGGTAGGATCGGGCTTCCGCGCCGCCGAATATTCCGATCAAATCGATCTTGACAGTCCATTATCACACGTGCGAGACTGGCCGCATCTGGGCAGGGTTCACCTCGCCTCCCTGCTCTGGACGGGTCCACCCTCAGCGGGGAGATCTCCATGAAAACCAGGATTCTCATCTCGCTATTGCTTACGGGTGTCGTGCTGACCGTGAGTTGCGGCAGCGATGACGACCCCACCAACCCGGCCGCCGACGACATCGACGCGTACCTGCAGGACCTGCCAACCTGGAGCGAGTTCTCGCCCCAGCTGGCGCCCGTGGGCAATCCCGTGGATGTCGCCACCGGTCCCACCGAGGCCACCCTCGACACGAGCAGCGACGAGATCTACGTCTGCCGCACCACCCCCTGCTCGATCACCAGCACTCCCGACGCCATCGTCACTATGAATCCCAACTCGGAGATCCTCTATCTGGGCTCCCTGATCCAGGGCAGCACCTACCTGGGCGGGCTAGGGGCCATGGAGGAGTTGCCGATCCGGCAACGAGCCCCTCTCACCATCTCCATCGACATGCTGTACCCGGACAACACGCGCACCGTGGCCGATCCCACCCTGGCTTCCGTGAACCAGGCGGTGGGCGAGCTGATCAGTGGCGCCCAGAACGCCGGCCACCAGGCCGGCAGCGCGATCAGCTACAACAAGAAGGAGTGCCACAGTCTCCGGCAGAGCATGCTGGACATGGGGCTGTCGGCCTCGTACATGGGCGCCTCGGTGAGCATGGAACTCCAGTTCTCGCAGTCGTCCGAGCAGCACACCATCATGGCCACGTTCCGCCAGCGGATGTTCACCACGTCGATCGTCCTGCCGCAGACGCCCAGCGAGATGTTCAGCGATCAGTTCACGCAGGAGATCCTCGACGCCCAGATCGCGCTGGGCCGCGTCGGCCCGCAGAACCTGCCGGTCTACGTGTCGAACATCGTCTGGGGCCGCATCATGATCTTCACCATGACGTCGACGTATACCGCGTCGCAGATGATGGCCGCCATCGAGGCCAGCTACCAGGGGATCGCCGGCGGCAGCGTCGACGGGCAGTATCTCGCGATCCTCAACAGCGAAGAGACCACCATCAACATGGTCACCGTCGGCGGCGAGGCCAGCCACGCCCTCGACGCCATCTGCAGCGGCAACCTCGACGAGTACTTCGCCGCGGACGCCGCCCTGACCTCGGCGGCGCCGCTCTCCTACACCCTGCGCAACCTGGCCGACAACAGCGTCGCGCTGGTTAGCGAGTCCACCGCGTACGACCGGGTCGAGTGCTCCACGGACATCGTGGCCTACTACAACGACTACGACCTCTGGCGCAACGCCGTGCTCGCCCTGCCGGGCGGCGAGGTCTGCTCGCAGTCCCTGTCGGCGTCGGAGATGGTCGACGCCGACGAGATCACGTCACCCCCGGCCAACAACGCCTGGCTGACTCAAGTGCTGACATTCGACAGCCCGTCTACCGGTCTGCCCCTGGATTTTTGCCTGGTCTCGCCGAACTACGCCTTCACCTGGAACGACGACGAGATGTCCTCCAGTTACTACCCCATGCTCAGCGTCGGCGACGCCGACAACGGGGAGAATGACGATTTCTTCATCCACGTGACGGGGACGATCTCGCCCCGCGAGGTCCTGGCGATCGGCATCCGGGTAGGCGACAACGGCTACGAGTCCGAGGAGTGGCTGCGGGTCTACGGGTACAACGACCTGCTGCTGGCGGAGTTCACTTCAGGGCTCCCCGACGGCTCCGGCTACACGTTCATGGGTGTGGTCGCTGCCGTGCCGATCATCCGCTTCTACTTCAACGAGGACAACGGCGGCGACGACATGTGCATCACCGGGCCCTGTTTCGGCCTGACCGGGGGGGGCGGCTCGGCGCTGAGGGTGTCGAGGGGAGCCCGGCCGACGGCAACCAGAAACGGGCTGGCAACTCGCCGCGACGACCCGCGGCGGACTGCCCATATCTCCGTCACGGCTTTGATTGGCTTCTCCCGGCCGAGGGGCTATCCTGGAGGTCGTCGCTGCCGGATGGGCTCAGGTTTGCGCGGCCGATGCCGCGGAAACCGCCGCTCTCCCGTGCCACTCATACCTCGCCGGTTCGCGGCCGTTGGTGCTCGTCATGGCAATCGCTTTCATACTCAACGGCGAGGCAATGGTCTACGACGGCGACCCCGGCCGCTCTCTGCTCTCCTTTCTGCGTGAAGACCGCCACCTCACCGCAGCCAAGGACGGCTGCTCCGGCGAGGGCACCTGCCGCGCGTGCACCGTGGAGATCGACGGCCGGGCGAAGCTCGCTTGCCTCACGGCGATGCGCACGCTCGCCGGCCGCGAGGTGACCACCGTCGAGGGCCTGCCGGAGCCGGTGCGCACGGTGATCGGCGAGGCGTTCGTGCGCCACGGCGCGGTGCAGTGCGGATTCTGCACGCCGGGCTATCTCGCGCGCACGCGCGTGCTCCTCGCCGGGAATCCCGCACCCTCGCGCGACGAGGTGGTCGCCGCGCTGCGCCACCACGTCTGCCGCTGCACGGGCTACCACGCGATCGTCGACGCGGTGCTCGAAGCGGCGGCGGTGTTGCGTGGCGAGACCCCGTCGCCGGCCGTGGACACTCCCAAGCACGGCGCCCTCGACAAGGCCCTCGGCCGCGGTCCCTTCGTGGACGACCTGCGCCTGCCCGGCCTCCTGCACGGGGTCCTGCGCTTCGCGGACCACCCGCGGGCGCGCCTGCTCTCTCTCGACGCCACCGGGGCCGCGGCCATGCCCGGCGTGGTGCGCGTCCTCACCGCCATCGACGTGCCCGGTGAGCGACGCACCGGACTCATCCATCAGGACTGGCCGTTGCTGGTCGCCATGGGCGAGGTCACGCGGTATGTCGGCGACGTCGTGGCGCTCGTCGTGGCCGACACCGAGGAACGCGCGCGCGCGGCGGCGGCCGCCCTCGTCGTCGACTGGGAGGTCTTGCCGGCCCTGACCGACCCCGAGGCGGCGCTCACCAGCGACGTCCTCGTGCAAGAGGCCGGCAACCTGGTCCAGGAGAGCCGCCTGCAACGCGGAGGCGACGTCGATGCCGCCCTCGCCGAGTCCGCGCACGTGACCACGGGCGCATTCACCACCCAGCGCATCGAGCACGCGTTCCTCGAGCCCGAGGCGGCCGTCGCGCGGCCGCTCCCCGACGGCCGTCTCGAGGTCCACTCGCCCGGCCAGGGCGTGTACGTCGACCGCCAGCAGGTCGCCTCGCTGCTGGCGCTGCCGCTCGAGAACGTCATCGTGCATCAGGTGGCCGCCGGCGGCGCCTTCGGCGGCAAGGAGGATCTCAGCGTCCAGGGTCACGCGGCGCTTGCGGCGTGGACCCTGCGGCAACCCGTGAAGGTGAAGCTCTCGCGCGGCGAGTCCATCCGCATGCATCCCAAGCGCCACCCCCTGCGTATGATCTATTCCGTCGGTTGCGATGCCAGCGGCCGCCTGACTGCCGTCAAGGCCGACATCCTCGGCGACACCGGCGCTTACGCCTCCGTCGGCGGCAAGGTGCTCGAGCGGGCTGCCGGCCACGCGACCGGGGCCTACCACGTGCCTTGCGTCGACGTCGTCGCGCGGTCGGTGCACACCAACAACCTGCCGTGCGGCGCCATGCGCGGGTTCGGCGTGCCGCAGGTCACCTTCGCGATGGAGTCCTGCCTGGACGACCTCTGCTTGCAAGGCGGCTTCGACCGCTGGCAGATCCGCTGGGACAACGCGCTCGCCGCCGGACGCCTGACCGCGACCGGCCAGGTCCTCGGCGAGGGCGTCGGCCTGCGCGAGACCTTGCTCGCCGTGAAGGACGACTACCTCCGCGCGACGCACTGCGGCCTCGCCTGCGGCATCAAGAACTGCGGCATCGGCAACGGCATGGCCGACTGGTGCGAGGTCGAGATCGCGGTCACCGCGGCCGACCGCCTCGAGGTGCGGCACGGCTGGAGCGAGATGGGGCAGGGCGTGCACACGGTGGCGCAGCAGGTGGTGGCGCGGGAGACGGGAATTGCGCCGGCGCAAGTCGACGTCGTGGTCTCCACGGCCGACGGCGCCGAGTCGGGCATGACCACCTCGAGCCGCGGCACCTCGCTGGTCGGCAACGCGCTCCTCGAGGCGGTCCGCCCGTTGCGCGCCGACCTCGCGACCCACGCGCTCGCCGACCTGGTCGGCCGGCGCTACCGCGGCCGCTGGAGCTTCGACCGCTCCACCGCGCCCGGCGCCCCGGGTGAGGCGATCACGCACTACTCCTACAGCTACGCGACGCAGCTGGTCGAGCTGGACGACGCCGGCGCCATCACGCGCGTCGTCGCCGCGCACGACGTCGGCCAGGCCATCAACCCGACCCTGCTGCGCGGCCAGATCCAGGGTTCGGTGCACATGGGCCTCGGTTATGCGTTGAGCGAGCACCTGCCCCTCGACCCCGAAGGCCTGCCGACGCCGTACCTGCGCGACCTCGGCCTGGTGCCGATGGACCGCATGCCGCCGGTCGAGGTGCGGGTCATCGAAGTGCCCGACCCGCTCGGACCCTACGGCGCCAAGGGCGTGGGCGAGGTCGGCCTGGTACCCACGGCGGCGGCCGTGGCGGCGGCCTTCCGCGCGTACGACGGCCATCGGCGGACGTCGCTGCCTCTCTCACCCGTGGAGCGCCGGCCATGACCATCTACCTGCGCGACGTGACTCGCTGGGACCCGTCGACCGGCGCGCTGCGCCGCGGCGACCTGATCGTGGAGCCGGGAGCAGAAGGCGGCGTCCTCGCCGCCGAGCGGCCGCCCGGCCACGGCGACACCCTTGTCGAGGGTCGTGGCGGCCTGGTGCTGCCCGGCCTCACCTGCGGCCACCATCATCTCTACTCGGCCCTGGCGCGCGGCATGCCCGCGCCGCCGCGGGTACCTCGCAACTTCGCCGAGATCCTCGCGCTGGTCTGGTGGCGGCTCGACCGCTGCCTGGACCACGACATGATCCGCGCCAGCGCGCTGGCCGCGGCCATAGATTGCCTGCGCTGCGGCGTGACCCGGGTCATCGACCACCACGCGTCGCCGTGGGCCGTGGCGGGTTCGCTCGACATCCTCGCGGAGGTTCTGGACGACGTCGGTCTCTCGCACGTGCTCTGCTGCGAGCTCTCGGACCGCGACGGCCCGGACGCCGCCGCCGCCGGCCTCGCCGCCACGGAAGCCTACCTCGCCTCGGGCCGGCCGGGCCTCGTCGGTCTGCACGCCTCGTTCACCGTCGGGGACCACCTGCTCGCGCGCGCGGTGGCCCTCGCCCGCGCTCACGGCACCGGTATCCACGTCCACGTCGCGGAGGACCTCGTCGACCAGCGCCGCTGCGTCGCCGAGCACGGCCTGAGCGTGGTCGAGCGCCTCGCCGCGGCCGGCGTCCTCGAATTGCCGGGCAGCCTCCTGGTGCACGGCCTGCACCTGAGCGACCGCGAGCGCGATCTCCTGCGCGACTCGCCCGCCTGGCTCGCCCACTGCCCCGAGAGCAACGCGAACAACGCGGTCGGCGCCTTCCGCTGGGAGGGCCTCGATCCCGAGCGCGTCATGCTGGGCACCGACGGCCTGCACGGCGACATGCTGCGCAGCCTTCGGGCCGCCTACCTTGCCGGCCAGGCGGCGGGCGGCCTCGGTTGCGACCGCGCCTGGGCCGCGCTCTGGAACGCCGACCGCTATCTCGCGGCGCACCACCCGGCGGCGCGGCGCGGCAACGACGTCGTCCTGTTCGATTACGATCCGCCGACCCCGCTCACGGCCGACAACCTGCCCGGCCACGCATGCTTCGCCCTCGACGCGCGCCACGTGCGCACCGTGATCGCGGGCGGCCGCGTCGTCCTGCACGAGGGCCGGTTCACTTCCATCGACGAGCACGCAACCCTCGCGTATTGCCGCGAACAGGCCGGCCGCCTCTGGCGCGCCCTGGCCGAGGAGCCCGCACCATGATCCCGTTCATCGATTCGGTCAGCGATCCCGCCGCGCGCGCCCGCGCGATCGGCCGCGCCCGCGAGCGTAACATCGTCCTGCCGACCTTCGCGCAGATGCGCGACCCGGCGTTGATCCCCGCCAGGATTCGCGACCGGCTTTCGCGCATCGGCCTCTGGGATCTCGACCCGCTGAACCTCTTCCGCATCAACTGGCACAACGAGCCACGGGAGCAGGGCGGAGGCTTCGGCGGCGTCAACGTCGTCGAGCTGCCGCCCGCGTTGACCGGCGTGCCCGCGCGCATCGTCGCCCTGGTCGGCAAGTGGTTCCCCACCGGCGCGCACAAGGTGGGGGCGGCCTACGGCTGCCTCGCCCCGCACATCGTCAGCGGCGGCTTCGATCCGACGTTCCACAAGGCCGTCTGGCCCTCGACGGGCAACTTCTGCCGCGGCGGCGCCTTCGACTCCTATCTCATGGGCTGCACCGCCGTCGCCATCCTGCCCGAGGAGATGAGCCGCGAGCGCTTCGCGTGGCTGGAGGAGATCGGCGCCGAGGTCATCGCCACGCCCGGCTGCGAGTCGAACGTGAAGGAGATCTACGACAAGTGCTGGGAGCTGCGCCGCACTCGCGACGACGTGGTGATCTTCAACCAGTTCGCCGAGTTCGGCAACGCCGCCTGGCACTACCACTGCACCGGCCCGGCCCTCGAGGAAGCGGCCGCCGGCGGCCGCATCGCCGCCTACGTCTCGGCCACCGGCTCGGCCGGCACCATCGCCGCCGGCGACTACCTGCGCACCGTCGTGCCCGCCCTGAAGGTGGTCGCCTCCGAGGCCTGGCAGTGCCCGACGCTCCTGATGAACGGCTTCGGCGGCCACCGCATCGAGGGCATCGGCGACAAGCACGTGCCGTGGATCCACAACGTGCGCAACACCGACGCCGTCGCCGCCGTCGACGACGAGGACTGCCTGCGCCTCCTGCGCCTCTTCAACGAGCCGGCCGGCCGCGCCACCCTCGTCGAGCAGGGCGTGGGACCCGAGACCCTCGCTGCCCTGCCGCTGCTGGGCATCTCCTCGATCGGCAACCTGCTGGCGGCGATCAAGACGGCCCGCTGGTTCGAACTCGGCGCGGACGACGTGGTCCTCACCGTCGCCACCGATTCCGTCGACCTCTACGGCACGCGCCTCACGGAGCTCACCACCGCGCGCGGCGCCTACACGCCGATCCAGGCCGCCCGCGACCTCGAGGGCTGCCTCCTCGGCCAGCGCACCGATCACTTCAAGGAGCTCACCCACCCCGATCGCCGCGCGATCCACAACCTGAAGTACTACACCTGGGTCGAGCAGCAGCAGATGGAGCTCGCCGACCTCGAGGCCCTCTGGCACGACCGCGACCTCTGGCCGCGCCTCTTCGCGCAACCGGCGCGCTGGGACCAGATGATCGCCGAATTCAACGCCGAGGCCGGCGTGCTGGCCGGTCTTTGAGATGAACGGCTGGGTGATCACCGGCGCGAGGCTCGTGGACGGCGACGGCGCGCGGGAGGGTACGCTGCGCATCGCGGGCGAGCGGATCGCCGAGGTGCTGCCCGCCGCCGTCGACGCGGCCGCCGTCGCCACCCGCCACGGCGCCGAGCTGGTCGATGGCCGGGGCCGCTGGCTGATCCCCGGCGGCGTCGATCCCCACGTCCACTTCGCGCTGCCTGTCGCCGGCACCGTCACCTGCGACGACTTCGCCGGCGGCACCCGCGCCGCCCTCGCCGGCGGCACCACCACCGTCATCGACTTCGTCACCCCCGGGCGCGGCGAGCCGTTGCGCGCGACGGTCGAGGCGCGGCTGCGCGAGGCGTCGTCCGCGGTCTGCGACTACTCACTGCACCTGAGCGTCACCGAGTGGCGCGACGCGACGGCGGCCGAGTTGCGCGACGTCTCGCGCGAGTTCAACCTGCGCTCGGTGAAGCTCTACATGGCCTACCTCGAGACCATCGGCCTGGACGACGGCGCGCTCGCCGCGGCCATGAGGGCCTGCGCCGACCTCGACCTCACGGTGTTGCTGCACGCCGAGGATGGCGCCGAGGTGACGCGCCGCCAGCACGCGCTGCTGGCCGCCGGCGAGACGTCGCCAGCCGCACATCCCCGCTCGCGTCCGCCCGAGGTGGAGGAGGCCGCGGTGCGGCGCGCACTGGTTCTCGCGCGCGAAGCAGGCTGCCGGCTCTACGTCGTCCACGTATCGACCGCCGGCGGATTGGCGGCCATCGCCGCGGCCCGCGACGCGGGGCAGGCCGTCTTCGCCGAGACCTGCCCCCAGTACCTCTGGCTCGACGAGAGCGCCTACGACGCGCCGTTAGATCAGGCCGCATGTTGCGTGATGAGTCCGCCGCTACGTGCGCCCGCGCACCGCGAGGCGCTGCGCGCCGCCGTCCGGCGCGGCGACGTCGACGTCCTCGCCACCGACCACTGCGCCTTCACGCGCGCGCAGAAATCGTTCAGCCGCGACGACTTCACGTGCATCCCCGGCGGCGCCGCCGGCGTGGAGCAGCGGCTGGCCCTCACCTACACGGCGTGCGTGGTCCAGGGCGGCCTGTCGCCGGCGGCCTGGGTTCGCCTGGTCGCACAGCGCCCGGCCGAGATCTTCGGCCTCGCGCCGCGCAAGGGACGGCTGGCCGCGGGCGCCGACGCGGACCTCGTGCTCTGGCATGCGGACCGCGAATGGACGATCACCGCCGGCGATGCCCATGGTCGCAGCGACCATCTCCTCTACGAAGGTCTGCGTGTGCGGGGCCAGGTCGACCGCGCCTGGTCGCGTGGCGAGCTGGTCGCAGTAGCCGGGCGGATCGTGGCTCCGGACGGCCGGGGGCGCCTGCTGACGTCGAATACCTGACGTTCGCAGCGGTCTGGCGTCGACGCGGGCCGCCGCGTCACCTATCATGGCCGCATGACGATCCTCGACCTCACCATCCGGGCGCTCGTGCCGACCTGCAATGCTCGCGTCGACGCGGCCGGACCGGATCTCGCCGAGCCGGACCTCCTGCGCTGCGCGGCCGGCCACGCGTCCGCGGGTCACACGGCTGTGCTCGTCGACCTCGACCAGCTCACGTCCGCGACCGCCGACGGCGTCCGCAACCTGACGGCCTTCCTGTGGTCGCTGCGCGTGGAGGGCCTCGAGCCGGTGGTGGCCTGCGCGGTCTACGAGGTGGTCGAGGCCTGCCGGGCCCTCAAGCTCGACCGCGCGTTCCCGCTGGTCGGCACCCGGGCCGAGGCGCTGGCGCAGCTGGACGAACACCGGAACTGACGACCCCGCCGAGGAGCGAGTGCCCGTGACCAGGAAAGTCCCCGACGTCTTCGTGATCGTGTCGGTGCTGATCGTGCTGGCGGCGGCGGCGACCTGGGTCCTGCCGGGCGGCGAGTTCGAGCGCCGCACGGAGGAAGTCGACGGCCACGCCCGCCAGCTGGTGGTGCCGGGGTCCTACCAGCCGGCGGCGTCGAACCCGCAGCTGTTCGAGGTCTTCACGGCGCCGCTGCGCGGGTTCGTCAAGCTGGCCGAGATCGTCGTCTTCATCTTCCTGGTCGGCGGGGCGTTCTTCATCCTGAACGAGACCGGCGCCATCGCGGCCGGCACCTCCCGGCTCGCGAGGGCGCTCACCGGCCGCGAGTTCCTCGTGATCCCCCTCGTGATGACGCTGTTCTCGTTCTTCGGCGCCGCGTTCGGCATGTGCGAGGAGGCGATGCCCTTCGTCCTGATCTTCGTGCCGCTGGCGTTGCGTCTCGGCTACGACTCCCTCGTCGGCGTCTGCCTCACCTTCGTCGCCGCCGGTGTCGGCTTCGCCGCCGCGTTCCTCAACCCATTCACGCTCCAGATCGCCCAGGGCATCGCCGGCGTGAAGCCGGTGTCCGGCTGGGAGTACCGCGTGGTGGTGTGGGCGATCACGACGGCGCTGGTGACCGCCTGGGTGATGATCTACGCCGCGCGGATCCGGCGGCATCCCCAGCTGAGCCCCATGTACGAGCTGGACCGGCTGCGGCGCGAGGATCTCGCGGCCGGCGACCAGAGCCAGGCCGCGTTCACGGTCCGTCACGGACTCGCGCTGGCGGCGCTCGGGGTGACCATCGTCGCCATGATCGTCGGCGTGGTCGCGCTCGACTGGTACATCACCGAACTGGGGGGGCTCTTTCTCGCCATGGGCGTGGTCGCCGGGGCGTGCGCCGGCATGGGTCCGAACCGGCTGGCCGCGGCCTTCATCGCCGGCGTCAAGGACATGGCCGGCGCGGCGCTCATCGTGGGTTTCGCCGGCGGCATCCTGGTCACCCTCGAGGACGGCGGGATCATGGACACCATCCTGCACGGCCTGGGGACGCTCACCTCGACGCTGCCGCCGCTACTGTCCGCCTGGGCCATGTACGTCGTCCAGATGACGGTGAATTTCTTCATCCCGTCGGGTTCGACCAAGGCGGCCCTCACCATGCCGCTGATGGCGCCGCTGGCCGATCTGTCCGGCATCACCCGCCAGACCGCGGTGCTGGCCTACCAGCTCGGCGACGGATTCACCAACATGATCATCCCCACGTCCGGCGTCACCATCGGCACCCTCGGCATGGCCCGTATCCCCTACGGGAAGTGGTTCCGCTGGCACTTGCCCCTGCAGATCGCGTTCGTGGCGGTGTCGCTGGTCGTTCTGATCTGGCCGGTGGTCACCCGCTGGCGGTGACCGCGGGATCGGAACCCCGACAGCCTGCACCGTGAAATCGCCGTGCACCGTTTGCGGCCCCGTTGCGCATGGGGGGTATACGGACGCCGGCTCGTCGCTGGACGAGAGGTCCGAGCGGAGAGCCGGCACGACCCGCAGCCACGGGAGAACGATGCCATGTCAGCCAAGAAAACGAATCTCACGGCCGCCCTGTCGTTGCTCGCGCTGAGTCTGATGTTCGGAGCGTGCAGCGAGGACGACCCGACCGAGCCCCAGACGCCGCCCGCCGATCTGGATGCCTTCTTCACCAGCCTGCCAGCCTGGGAGAGCTTCTCGCCGGTGTTGCCCGATGCCGACGAGGCCGTGGGCGAGCCGGTCACCGCCGAGGTGACCATCGACGAGGTGGACTACGTCGAGACCACCACACCTTACTCCATCACCCGCACTCCGGAGAAGATCGTCACCCTCAATCCGGACGTCGAGGTCCTGTGGGTGGGATCATTGCTGCAAGGCGACGGTTTCGTGAACGGGATCGGCTCGCTCGCCGAGCTGCCCATCCGGCAACGCGCGCCGCTCACCGTGGCGATCGACATCCTCACGGGAGAGAACACCCGGGTCGTGGATGTCCCCGATCAGGCAAGCGTGAACCAGGCCATCGGCGGCCTGATCCAGGCCGCTCACGACGCCGGCCACACGGCCGGCAGCGACATCTACTTCACCAAGGAAACCACCCACTCGCTGGATCAGGCGTCGCTGAAGATGGGCATCTCCGCCAGCTACATGGGCGCTTCCATCAAATCCAGCCTCTCCGCCAGCATGTCCGCCGAGACGCGGACCGTCAGCGCCTACTTCGTGCAACGCATGTTCACGGTCTCCATGGTCCTGCCGCAGACGCCGGACGCCGTCTTCTCCGCCGAGTTCACCGAGGACCACCTCGCCGACCAGATGGAGCGGGGGCGAATGGGTCCGGACAATCTGCCGGTCTACGTCTCGAGCATCGCCTACGGCCGGATACTCATCTTCACCTTCTCGTCGTCCGCGATGGAGACGGAGATCAACGCCACGCTCAACGTGGTCTACAACGGCGGGGAATTCGGGGGCGAGCTCTCTGCCGAACAGCAAGACATCCTCGAGAACGCCCAGATCAGCGTCGTGGCGGTGGGAGGCGACGCGGAACACGCCCTGCAACTCATCCGCTCCAACAACCTTTCCGACTTCTTCACCTCCGACACCCCCCTGACCACGGCCCGACCCATCTCCTACACCGTGCGCAACCTGGCGGACAACTCCATCGCGCAGATCAGCGAGACCACGAACTACAATCTGCGCGAGTACGTCCCCGCGGAGATCGCCGTGACCGGCGCGCGATTCCGCATCCAGCCCTTCCGGCTGCGCGGCGTCGATTTCCCGACCATCGATCCCTTTGGCGTCAATCCAATCTGGGACTGCTTCAACGCCGAACTCTTCTATTCCTTCCACGTCCAGGATGCGTCGGACATGTTGCCCGCGGTGAATTACGAATCCGCGTTCGGTCACTTCTACGCGCAGCGCGTGTCCGCCGACGAGAATCACGAGTTGCGGAACACCGACGGCTCGGGGTCGGCCTGGGTCGAAGTGGACATCCACTTCGACGGCCGCGATCAAGTGAAGCTGACGGGAGATGTCTGGGACTACGACGATCTCGATCCCAACGACCGGTTTGCCGTCTACAACATCACCTATCGCTGGCCGGCCAACAAGTTGACCACCGGCGTCCACAGCGCCGTCCGCGGCGATGCCTGGGGCAACCAGGTGCGCCTGTACTGGCGCGTGGAGAAGCTCGAGGACCTCTTCGACTGAGGTTCGCGCAGCCTATGCTCCACCTGGTTCGAGATCCCTCGCCGCTCGTTGCTCCCACGTGGCGGCGAGGGATGCATCGCCCCGACGGGTGTAGAGGGTCGCCAGGGACCGCGCCGCGACCCGGGCCGCCTTGCTGTCCTCGCCGAGGGCCGCGCCCAGGATCTCCCAGCTCAGCAACAGTTCGCGTTCCGCTTCCGCCAAACGACCCTGGTCCAGCAGGACCGCGCCCAGGCTGCTGCGCACGGTGCCGACCCGCCAGCTCCGGTCCCCCGTGCTCCGCGCGAAGACCGCGAGAGCCCGTCGCGCCAGCTGCTCCGCCTCCTCGTGCCGGCCGAGCTTACGCAACGGAGCCGCCAGGTTGGCCCAGGCGATGGCCGTCTGCGGGTGGGCGTCGCCGTAGATCAGCTCCGAGTCGCGCAACGCGTCGCGGAGGGTCCGCTCCGCGGCCTCGTCGTCGCCGAGGCCGGATTGGGCGAACCCGAGGTTGTTCAGGCTGACGAGGACCGCGGGACTCGGCTCGCCGTGGAAGCGGCGTCGCAGCGCGAGGGACTCGCGATGCAACTCGATCGCCTCGGCGAATCTGTCCTGGTCGGCGAGGAGGGAACCGAGGTTGTTCAGGGTGATCGCCAGATCGGCGCCGTCCTCCTCGGTGAGCACCTGCCGGTCGATGGCGAGCGCCTCGCGCAGGTGGACTTCGGCCTCGTCGAGTCGTCCCAAGTCGGCATACGTGTTGCCCAGATTGCCGAGGGCCGCGCTGTACTGGGGATGCAGGCGGCCCACGGTCCGCTCGCGGATGGCGAGGATCTCCCGACAGCACTGCAGCGACCCCGTCAGGTCGCCTTGCCGCCAGTGGACCTGGCCGATGCGGTCGATGGTGTCGATCACGCGCTCATCCGTCGCGTCCAGCAGGCGCCGGCGGATCGCCAGCGCATGCTCGAGGAACTGGAGCGCCTGGTCGTACTCGCCAAGCAGCATGTAGGTGTCGCCGATGGTGTAGCTCAGGGACGCCTCGACCTCGGGCGCCGCCGTGAACCGCGCGTCCTCGCCCAGTCGCGCCGCGGCGGCGTCGAGGATCTCCCGCACGGTGACGTCCTTGCCGCGAGCCTTGTCAGGTTGAACGGCCACGAGCATGTCCGTGAGGAATTCGTTGATGACGCGCGTGGTGGCGACCTCGGCCTCGGCCCGCGTCTGCTCGCGCTTCGCCTGCACCATGCCGGTGACGGCCAGGCTGGCGCCGGCGAGGATCGCGATCACGACGGCCGCACCGGCCAGCACGCCGACCCGATGACGGCGGACGAACTTGGTGGTCCGGTAGCGCAGGCTGGGCGGCCCGGCCGACACGGGCCGGTGGTGCTGGACGCTCTCGATCTCCATGGCCAGCTCGTAGGCCGACTGGTACCGCCGGGCGGGGTCCTTCTCGAGGGCCTTCATGGTGACCCAGTCGAGGTCGCCACGCACCTGGCGCAACAAGACGCGGCGGTCGGTCGCCCGGGCCATGGCCGCGTCGGTCGCGTCGCGATGGCCGGTGGCGAAGGCCAGGCTGGGACGCGGCGGTTCCACCTCCTGCAAGATGCGCTGCGCTTCCATGACCGCCACGCTGCGCAGGCTCTCGGGATCGAAGGGTAGGCGCCCGGCGACGAGTTCGTAGAGCAGGACGCCGAGCGAGTAGATGTCCGAGCGGGTGTCGATCTGGGCGGGATCGGCGACCGCCTGCTCGGGGCTCATGTACTCGAGCGTGCCGACGAGCATTCCGGCCTCGGTCCGCAGACTCTCGGCGCCGAGGTGGTCCGCGGTCGCCTTGGCGATGCCGAAGTCGATGATCTTCGGCGTCGGTACGCCGTCCACGTCGGTGACCAGCACGTTGGACGGCTTGAGATCGCGGTGGATGATCCCGCGCTGGTGGGCGTGCTGGACGGCGTGGCAAACCTGCCGGAACAGCTCGAGCCTTGCCGGCAACCGCAGACGCTCCTCGTCGCAGAATCGGGTCAGGGGACGACCGGCCACCAGTTCCATGGCGAAATACGCCAGACCGTCCTCGGTGCTGCCGACGTCGAGGATCCTGGCGACATGCGGGTGGTTCATGAGGGCCAGGGTCTGGCTCTCGGCGGTGAAGCGCGTAAGGGTGGTGACGCCGGCGAACCCACGGCGCATGACCTTCAGCGCCACCTCGCGCTGCAGGGGCTCCCGTTGTTCGGCCCGGTAGACGGTCCCCATGCCCCCTTCGCCAAGAACCTCGAGTATGCGGTAGGGGCCGATCCACTCGGGATGCGGGACGACCGCGGCGGCCAGTCGCGCGGCCTCGCCGCCGATCCGCGATTCCACCTCCGCCGTGAAGCCGGTGGGGGGACGCTCGCGTCCGCGCGCGATCAGGGTGAGGGCTTCCGACAGGAGATCCGGATCCGACGCGCCGTGGCGCCGCACGTAGGCCTCGCGTTCGGCGTCCGGCAGGTCGAGCGCGGCGCCGACCAGGGCCACCAGTCGCCGGAAACGCGGGGGATCCACGACGTCAGCTCCGATCCAACTCGCGGCTCAGCCAGAGCCTCGCAACCGACCAGTCCTTGGCGACCTTGCGGCGCGACACGCCAAGCACCGCCGCCGCCTCGTCCAGGGTGAGGCCCGCGAAGAACCGCACCTCGACGAGCCGCGCGAGTCCGTCGTCCATGGCGGCAAGACGCCCGAGAGCCTCGTGCAGCTCGAGGATGCCGCAGTCACCGCGCTCGTCACCGACCAGATCCGGCTGCAAGGTCACGCGCTGCAGGTCGCCGCCTCGCTTGGCGGCGTGACGACGCCGCGCGTGATCGACCAGCACCTGCCGCATGGCGCGGGCCGCGATGCCGAAGAAGTGGGCGCGATTCGCCCAGCGGAGGTCCCGATCGCCGACCAGCCGCAGATACGCCTCGTGAACCAGGGCGGTGGGCTGCAGCGTGTGGGCCGCGAGTTCGCGTTGCATGTGGCGCGCCGCGAGGTGGCGCAGTTCCTCGTACACCAGGGCCAGCAGTTCCTCGGCTTGCGCGCAGTCGCCGAGGTCCAGGTTCCTCAGGAGAGTCGTCACGCGATGTTCTTCGACGTCCATGGCGTCGGTCCCGGTCGAGGGGCGCTTGCAGCGGTGGTGCCTGGCGATCGTCACAGAACATATAACAGGACGAAAAATATCGGCAATAGCATGCGTGGGTTCTGTATCTGTTGGCCCCTCGAGATCCCGCCAGGCGGCGCGGCGCCGCTCACCGACGGCGTTTGCCATCCAGGCTCCACGGTCCGGCCCCCGCGGCCGAGAAGTACAGCCACACGAAGCAGAACATGATGGCCGCGAAGCCGTTGTTGACGGTCGGCCACGGGCTCTGGGGGAAGTGGAACTGGAAGTAGGCGACGGCCATCTCGCCGGACAGCAGGAACGCGACGGGGCGGGTCCACAGGCCGACCAGCATCAGCGCGCCGCCGATCAGCTCGAGCAGGCCGCCGATCCAGATCTGGGTGAAGGGCTCGGCGGTGGCGCCGTCGGGCGGCATGCCGACGGGGATGGCGAGGATCTTCATGGCGCCCGGCAGCATGAACACGAACCCGGACACGATGCGCAACACGCTGTGGAGATACGGGCCCGAGGCGGCCCACCGCGTGACGATCTTCGACATGGCGTCGACCTCCCTTACCCACATGGTAGCGGGTCGGCAGGTCGACGCCACGGCGTCGACGGCTAGTCCTTGATCAGAGCGAGGATCTTGCCCTTGTCGACGGTCTTCGCCCAGTCCGTGACGACCGCGTCCGGGCCTTTCAGGTGGACGACGATGGTCTTGACCGCGGTCTTGCTGGTCGCCGGGTCGTTCATGGTCTCACCCAGCTGGACCAACGAGACCTTCTTAGTGTCGGCGAGCGATTGCGGGTCGAAGGCGAGCATGAGCTCCGTGGTGGTGCCGTCGGTCTCGGTGCGCAGGGCGATGGCGCCTGGGGTCTCCCAGATGACGCCTTCGGGATCGATCTCCTGATACGCGCTGTTGTTCAGGTAGATCTTCACGGTGACCTTCGACATCTCCGTGTTCATGGCGGCCATCATGTTCTGCTGGAGCTCCAGGGAGAGACGCTGCATCTCCTCGTAGTCGCCCTTGCTCTGGGCAGCCATGATCTTTTCCTGGTACGCCTTGCCCATCTGCTCACCGCTCATGCCGCTCGTGAACTCGAAATCCGCTTCGGTCTGCGCCAGGTAGTAGGTCTTCTTGGCCTTGTCGACCCCCATCGCCGTCGGCAGGTCGAACTCCTCCTTGGCCTTGGCGTAGCCGGCGGGCGCCGCACCCAGCCCCTCGAGGACGGCCTTCACCGTGGTCTTGAGCGCGAGGGCCTCGTCACGGGCCACGGGCTCCTCGTTGCCGCCGTCGGCCAGGAGCCAGGCGGGCGCGGCGATCAGGAGCAGGATCAGGATTGGCAGCAGTCGTTTCATGCTCATCTCCTTTGGGTGACACCAGCGTTCCGGAGAACGTAGCGCAGATGCCGCGGCTTTTCAATTCGCCTGGCGACCCCGCGAGTCATTCCTCGACCGCGAGGGCGCGCCCAGGGTATGGTCCCGAGGAATCTCTGCGCGAACCGCCGGCGAGTGGGGCGCAAGGTGGCATGGTTGGCCGAGCAGGCCCGGACCGGGAGTACGGAATCATGAGTGCAACCATCGTGGACACGGCGCAGGGTATCCTCACCGTCAAGATTAGCGGCAAGCTCATGCGCGCCGAACTGGCCGCCGTGCAGAAGCAGGCCGGCGAGATCCTCAGGCAAGAGGGCCGGATGCCCATTCTCATCCTGACGGAGGACTTCCAGGGCTGGGGGCCGGGCGGCGACGAGTGGGGAGACATCTCGTTCCAGGACCAGCACGACCAGTTCATCGAGAGGCTCGCCATCGTCGGCGAGGAAGAATGGGCAGACCTGGCGCTGATCTTCGTCTCCAAGGGCCTGCGGCGGTTTCCCGTGGAATACTTCCCACCGGCGGACCTGGCCAAGGCCCGGGCCTGGCTCGCTAGTAGTTGAACGCCGCCACCGTGTTGCCCAGGAACGTCGGCACCAGCAGCTGCCGCTGCGCCGGGAGATACTCGAAGTCGGCCGTGTTGCGTTGCGACGGCATCAGGTCGAGGATCTGCGTCAACGCTCCCGCCGCGTCGAGGTGGAACAGCTGCCCCTCCCACATCGACACCAGCACGCCGCCCTCGCCGTCGCTGCGGATCCCGTCGACGACGCCCGCGCCCAGGCTGATCACCGTGCGCACGGCGCGCGTCTCGAGGTTCACCGCCTTCAGGCAGGCATCCTGCGTGCTGCCCACGTACAGCTCGTCGCCGATGATCAGCAGCCCGTTCGCCCGTCCCACCGCCGCGTCCACTAGCCACGGCGTGACGACGCCGTCCGCGAGACGCCACACCGACACCGCCGTCTGGGGCATGTTGGGTCGCGTGTCGGAGACGTAGACCCGACCTTGCGCATCCACCGCGACATCGTTGAGAAACAACGTGTCGGCGATGGGATGCCGCTGCGCCACCGCGCCGCTCGCGAGGTCGATCGCCGTGAGACCTGCGCGCTCGGCGAGCCACAGGCGGTCGCCGGCGATCGCCATGCCGCTGGGCGCGTGCAGGCCGTCCACCCATTTCTCCGCGAGCACCGTCCCGTCCATGGCCAGCCGCGAGACGTAGCCCGTGGGCACCGGACGCTGCTCGTACTGGTTGTCGAAGCAGGTCACGTAGAGCACGTCGCGGGCCGGATCATGCAGCACCGACTCGGGCGTGAGGAACGTAGCCGGCGTCTCCCAGACGGGCTGGCAGGCGCCGAGGTCCGTGCGCGTCGCCGGCCAGGGTCCGTCGACGTCGGCGCGAAGGCCCCAGCCGGCGGGACCCGAGTAGACCTTCAGAAAGAGCTCGTTGCGGCCTGGCCGCAGCGCGAGGTCGTAACTGTCGGCGCCGCGTGCCGGCGCGACGAGGGCGCCGTTGAGGAAGAGGCGGGCCGTTCCGGTCACCGTGAGGTTGAGTCGCGCCGACCTCGCGGTCTCCGTCTGGGTGCAGGAACGCGCCAGGACGCAGAGCGACTCGCCGCCGGCGCCGTCGCGGGCGACGGCAAGGTCAAGCCAGCCGTCGTCCCGCGTCGCGGCGTCGTGCCAGCCGGCCAGGAACACGGCGTAGAAGCGCGGGTACGTGTCCGGCGAGACCCGCGCCGCCGGATAGGCCTGCGAGCAGGACCAGGCCTTGATGGTCTCACCGCGGCCCGCGCCGCCGAGGCCCATGGTCAGGACGAAGAACGCGGCCGCCAAGCCCCTGCGCCGGTTCCGCGAGACGAGCGTCGCCAGCATGTCTTCCCCTCTCGCCAGCGTGCCGCGATCGTCTTGATACGAAAATCGCTGCGCGAGGTTGCCGCAGCCGACGGCCGTGCCGCGACTAGCGGCCCAGCCGCTCGCCGGCGTCCAGCACGTTCTCGATCACCTCGTTGTAGTACGGCTTCTCCTTCAGGCTGGCGTAGGTGCCCGGGAAGAGGACGAGGGTCAGGTCGGCGGACTGGTCGGAGAGGCTGTTGAGCACCACGGAGCAGCGCTGGCCGCCCGTCAAGCGCGTGTTGTCGATCATCGGGAAGTCGAAGAAGCTGACGCCGAAGGTCGCCACCTTGGTCTGGCGCCCCAGTTCGGGGTCGGGAGTCTCGATCGACAGGCTGAGCTGGATCTCGCTGGCCTCGCGATCGACGCCCAGGACGTCGATCGCGAAGGTCGTCTCGACGCCGTCGAGGGTCAGCGTCACCGGGTCGAGGCTGGTGCCGGCGGGATCCTCCGTCAGATCGAGCATCAGGTCCGCCTTCCTGCCCACGCCCTCGAGCACGATCATCTGGCGGCGGCCGATCTCCCTGGCGACGGACTCCAGCCGGGCAAGATACGCGCGATACTCCGCGGCGTTGCCGGCCGTCCCGGTTGTCGCCAGCGCATGCAATACCCGCCGGCGCAGGTCCATGAACAGGGGCTTCAGGTTGATCGACTCGTGGAAGTTGTAGGCCAGCATCTCGAGATTGAGCACCGAGGCGCTGAGCGGCGTATCGTCCGGATTCACGAACGACTGGATGATCGAAACGCACATGTCCTTGCGCAGCGCGCTCTCCGACTCCTCGCGCCGGCTCATCAGTTCCGTGTACAGGCGCGTGTTGGTCTCGATGGCTTGCCGCTGATTCAAGGCGTTGGACGTGATGAAGCCCAGCACCGTGATGGCCGCGGCCGTGAGCAGCGCGCCGATCGGGCGCATGAGGATGTCGAGCTTGTCCCAGCCGTCGCGTCTCTTGGGGGATTCCGCGCTCATGTCCTGGTCACCTCCGCTTCAGGCTCAGCTTGCCGTCCTTCTGCTCGAGCAACAGGTCGTAGCGCGTCGGATTGGCATAGGAGAACACGGTCAGGGTCGCGGACTGGCCCGCGTGGCGCACGGTCAGGAGGCACTTGCCATCCTCCTTCACCTGGAGCTTGTAGGAGCCATACTGATCGGTGGCCGTCGAGTCGGCCACGGCGGTCGCCGCCGGCGTGACGACCGCGACCGTCACCACCACCCCGGCAGGCACCGGCTTCCCGTCGAGCTTGATGTCGCCGAAGATGCGCCCGGCGAAGGCGTCCGCGCCGGCGAGACTGATCAGCAGGACGAGAGCGCCGACGAGGGATCGTGGCATGCTGTCCCCTCCCGTTGTCGTGTTGGCTGATCTGGTTGCAGGTCGATATCGAGGAACACGTACGGCGAGATGCCGTGCGGCCGCCACGTCGGTAGGCGGAATACGCGAACCCGGGGCACCGTCGTCCCGGGTTCGCTCTGCGAAGGGAATCCCGTCGTCTATTCGACGTCACCGGCGGCCAGAGGATACGCCGGCCCGTCGTCGCGGTTGGAGTGCTGGACAATCCACTGATGCAGCGGCTGCCACACCAAGTGTGGCGCCTGCGGCGCCGTGAAGATGTCGATGTGGCCGAAATCCTCGTTGCGCTGGTCGGGCCCGAGCAGCGATGGCGATAGGATCTCCACGTCCGTGCTGCCGAGCAGGCTGAGCGTGTGGTGGCCCGACTCGCCAATGCCGCCGGCCGGGCCGATGTACAGCACCGGCACCTGGATCTCGGCGAGGTGGTCGTCCCAGGGCACGTCGACCTCGTCGCACTGGACGACCTCGTAATCGAGGCAGAAGCGCAAGGTCTCGAAGGGCGAGGCGAGTTGCATGAAGTCGGTCATGTTCGCAATGCTGACGAAGCGCAGGTCGGTGGGCATGCCGTCGTCGCCGACGTAGGCGCCGAAGTAATGCCACCAATCATTGACCAACCAGACCTGGTAGGTCGTCCCGGCCAGGAACAGCGCGGCCTGGAGATTGGTGAGGCCGGGGACGAATGGCGACGGGCCGTCGGGGTCCGTCTCGGCCAGGTAGCCCAGATCCCGGAAGGTGATCGTGTTCTGGTACAGACCCGCCTCCCACATCGGCTCGTAGGTCGCGACGTCGTTGCACGTCCACACCCGGAACGCCTCTTCCTCCGCGGAATACTTGTAGACCATGTCCGCGCAGACGAAGCCGCTCACGTGGCGGGCCGCCGGCGGGCGTGTGGTTTCATCGTTCAGGTACGCGTAGCCGAGCGCTCCGCCGGCGCTGTAACCCAGGAGATTCATCTTGCCATGGCCGCTGCCGGTGAGCAGGCGCGTCGCGCGCGCGACGGCCAGGCCGGTGCGCAGGTTCTCGATCTGGTTGTCCATGTCCCATTCGCGCATGAAGGTGAAGTCGGTGACGTCACCCGGTACGAGCACCCAGTTCTGGTCGATGCCCCACACGTCGATGTTTCGCTGGGCGAGGTAGATGGCGACGGAGTGGTCGTCCGGCACGCTGGGGGCGTAGGTGCCGTAGAGGAACTTCAGGAAGCCGACGGCATCGCCGTGCTGCAGGAATAGCGTCTTCGCGGTGCGGATCGGCCGCCGCGGATTCTGCTCCTTGACGACGCGGTGCAGCGCGATGCGGTCGAAGGCCCCCGGGCCGACCTGCAGCAGGATGGTGTAGTGCGCGATGCCGTGGAGGAGGCTCTCGCGCTCCACGCTCAGAATGACCGGATCGCATTTGTCGGCCGGGATGACCGGGCGAGCGACGCCCTCGGCGTACTCCCAGCCGCTCATCGCGACAATCTGGTCCGCCGCGAGTGCGGGGTCGACCCACGTCGAGGCGAGATCGTCGGTCGACGTCGCCTCGGGCGCGACGGCGGGGTCGTGCTCGCATCCGACGCCCAGGAGCAGGAGGACCGGCAGCAGCAGGCAGAGTCGTCGTGAGTTCATGTTCTTCCCTCCCCAGTTACCAGGATTCCGATATGGCGTGGCATACACGAATGCGGGCGGAGTCGCGACGGCAGGCGACGTCGGCCCGCCCGCATATCACCCATTCTAGACTCTCAGAATCGATGTTCAATACGGCTGTTCTTCATTTTCGGCGCGCCGGCACAACACCTGCGGTCCCGGCGTGACGGCGGCCGGTCTTCTGCACTAGACTGGGGCCGTGGCACAGTACTCTGGCCCGGAGGTGGCACATGACCTGGAATTCTCGCCCGTGGATCGTCCCGGTCGTCCTGATCCTGACGACGGTGGCGTGCGGCAAGGCTCCCGAGACATCCCAGGCCGGCGCCGAGCCGGCGGTTTCCGGCCGACTCGAGGCCGGTTTGCGGGTCCTGACCATCGACCCCGTGGCCCAGGACCAGCACTTCCGCGTCTACCGCGGCGACTACGTGCGCCCCGAGCTGAGTTCGGGTGCGTCGTTCACGCTGGAGATCCCGGCCCTGGACGTGAACCAGGTCTTCCCTGCCGCGGCAGGTGCGCCTGCGTACGTCAAGGTGCCGGACACGGGGTCCTTCGCGTTCAAGGCCGGGGCCGCGACGGGCGTCATCGAAGCGGTCGACTACCAGGCCGCGCAGTACAGCGAGCTGAACGCAACGGAGGCGGCGGCGTTCATCGCCAATCGCCGACCGTTCATCCTGGACGTCCGCACCGAACGGGAGTTCGCCGGCGGCCATCTGGAAGGCGCCACCTTGATTCCCGTGCAGTCATTGCAGGGACGACTCGCCGAGCTGGCGTCCCACAAGCAGGAGCCGGTGCTGGTCTACTGCGCTTCCGGCAACCGCAGCACGGTCGCGGCGAAGATGCTGATCGATGCGGGCTTCCAGCAGGTCACCAACCTGCGGCGGGGCATCGCGGAGTGGACCAAAGCCGGGCTGCCGGTGGTCAAGTAGCGCGGTGCTCCTGGAGCGGCCGGAAGGTGAACCTGGCGATCTGCGGCTGCACCAGGCGCGCGAAATCCCGGTACGACATCGTCATGACCTCGGCGTGGGTGCCGGCGTTGAACGATATGGTGGCCACGTCGATGAGGTGGTCGTCCACGTACACCGCCATGTCGTAGAGATTGCCGAACGGCGGCATCGCGCCCAGCTCGCAGTCCGGGAAGCGCGCGGCGAACTCGTCCTCGACGACCAGGCTGATGGTCGCCGCCCCCGAGGCGTCCCGGAGCTGGTTGAAGCTGATCTTGTGCTCGGCCGGCAGCACCGCCATGGCCAGCTTGCCGTCGAGGCTCACGACCACCGCCTTGGCGAACGTGCGGCCCGGGACGCCCGCTTTCGCCGCCACCTCCCGCGCCGCGTAGGCCGGGGGGTGCTCGACCAGTTCGAACTCGACGTGATGGGACTCGAGGAATGCGAGGAGTTTGTCGCACGGCATGACCAGCCTCCCCTGTGAGGTGCCCGATATGCCCTGCCAGGATTCTACCACAACGGGATGGCGCCGGCGGCCGCTTTTTTCCCACGCCCGGCCGGCCCGGCCGTGGTATCCTGGCCGCTGTTCGCTCGCCGCAAACCCCGTCCACAGGCAGGGAGGCCATGGAAGCCAAGGAATTCAAGCCCTACGTTCCCGCGCACGAGACGGGGGTGGCCGAGTTCACGGTCAAGGCGATCGTCCTCGGCGCCGTCTTCGGCGTCATCTTCGGGGCGGTGACCGTCTACCTCGCGTTGCGCGCGGGCCTGACGGTGTCGGCGTCGATCCCCATCGCCGTGCTCGCCATCGCCGTCTTCAAGCGGCTCGGCAACTCGACCATCCTCGAGAACAACATGGTGCAGACCATCGGTTCGGCGGGCGAATCGATCGCCGCCGGCGTGGTGTTCACCACGCCCGCCTTCCTGTTCATCGCCAGCGGCGGCGCCAAGGAGTACTTCAACCTCCTGCAGATCGTCACCCTCGCGGCGGCCGGCGGCGTGATCGGCGTGCTGATGATGGTGCCCATGCGTCGCGCGCTCATCGTCAAGGAGCACGGCCAGTTGCCGTACCCCGAGGGAACGGCGTGCGCCGAGGTGCTGATCGCCGGCGAGCGCGGCGGCGCCCTCGCCAGGACGGTGTTCTTCGGGTTCTGGAGCGCCGTCATCTACAGCTTCGCGAACAAATTCTTTGCGCTGTGGAAGGAGGTCCCGACGCTCATCGGCATGGGGCCGAACTCCACCTTCCGGAACGCGTCGCTCACCAGTGAGATCACGCCCGAGTACCTCGGCGTCGGCTACATCATCGGGCCCCGCATCGCGGGCATCATGGTGTCGGGCGGCGTGCTGTCGTGGCTGGCCCTGATCCCACTGCTGTCGATCCTGGTGCCGGAGGCGACCATCAAGGCCGACCTCCTCAAGCTGGGCTTCACGCAGGGCTGGATCGACGCCAATCCGCAGTCGGCGTGGGTCTACCGGGCCTACATCCGCTACATCGGCGCGGGCGCCGTCGCGATGGCGGGCATGATGACCCTGCTGCGCACCCTGCCGACCATCTACGCCTCGATCCGCGACTCCGTGCGCGAGCTGCGCGCGGGCGTCGGCGGCGGCGGTATGGCGCGCACCGAGCGCGACCTGCCCATCACCTGGGTCGCCATCGGCTCGGCCCTGATGGCGTTGCTGATCCCGGTGATCCAGAGGATGCCGGTCGGCTTCCCGTGGTCCCTGCTGGTGAGCTTGCTGATCGTCGTCTTCGGTTTCTTCTTCGTGGCAGTGTCGTCGCGCATCGTGGGCCTCATCGGCTCGTCGTCGAACCCGATCTCGGGCATGACCATCGCGACGCTGCTGGGCACGTGCCTGATCTTCGTGGTGGCGGGCTGGGCAAACGATCCCTCGCAGATGGCGCAGGCGCAGGCCGCGGCGCTGTCCGTGGGGGCCATCGTCTGCATCGCCGCGGCCAACGCGGGCGCGACCTCGCAGGACCTCAAGACGGGTTACCTGGTGGGGGCCACGCCGCGCAATCAGCAGATCGGTCTCTTGATCGGCGTGCTGGTGAGCGTGGCGGTGATCGGCTTCACCCTGATGGCCATGCACAACTCGACCTGGGGCCCGATCGGCAGCGACCGTCTGCCGGCGCCGCAGGGCACCCTGATGGCGACCATCATCCAGGGCGTGCTCTCGCGCGACCTGCCCTGGGGCTTCATCTTCGTCGGCGCCGCGCTGGCCGTGGTGGTGCAGCTGTGCGGCGTGAGCGGCCTGGCCTGGGCCGTGGGCGCCTACCTGCCCATCTCGACGACGTTCCCGATCTTCGTCGGCGGCATGATGCGCGCCCTCGCTGATCGTCTGCGCGGCGAGAAGGAGGAGAGCGAGGTCTCCTCGGGCATGCTCTACTCGACGGGCCTGGTCGCCGGAGGTTCGATCGCGGGACTGGCGATCGTGCTGCTCTCTCAGGTCGGCGACGGGGCCCTCGTGGAATCCCTCGGCGCTTTCGGCCACGGGATCCAGGAGAGCCTCGGCAGCCTCGGCTCGACCATCGTGGCGCTGATCGCCTTCACGGTGCTGTGCACGCTGCTGGTGCGCACGGCGCTGAAGAAGCTCGAGGTGTAGGGACGTCGGCGCTGCGGCCGCTGGCGTGAACACACATGTGTCGCGTGCGTTTTTCTCGACCACCGGGAGAATTGCGCACTCACGGTGCGCGATCGCGTACTCCAGGTACGCAATAGTGGCCGTTTCTGCTGAATCCGCTCTCGAGACATATCGAGCGTGAAACCCCGCTGCCTCCGGCGCGAGGGTTGAGAGACTTGTCACGAGGAAGTGATTGGTGTCCTACCGGCTCGGCGTCGTATAATCACCGGCGGTGCGAGTCACCCCTCAATCGCCCTGAGGAGGTTGCCATGTCCCGCCTGATCTTACTCGCCACCCTCTCGGTAATGATTCTCGCTAGCGCGGTCTGCGCCGATCTCGAGGTCTCCACGGTCAGCGAGAGCGCCATCGACTGCGACCATCCCGCCGTCGCGCAAGGTTTCTTCGGGTATACGCTGGTCGCCTGGCAGGATGCCGACGGACAGGTCTGGACGCAGATCGCTCCGGCGCCCTACATCTTCCCCGACGCCGTCGGAGACCCCGAACCGGTGAACCACGGGCCCGGCGCCAGCCCCCGGGTCGCCGCCACCTGGTTCGGATTCCTGGTGACCTGGATCGACGGCAGCCGCATCTACTACCGCTACGGCGATCCGATCGAGTTCGTCGACCCGGCGGACTACGTCGACACGGGGTTCGATCTCTCCGCGGCGACCCTCGACGTGCACGGCATCGTCACCGCGGGCTACAACGTCGCCTGGGTGGTATTCGAGGTGCCGGGCTCCGGCGAGGCGCGTCAGGTCATGATGTTGCGTCTCACCAAGGGCCAGCCCCAGGGACCCGAGTTGCTCGCGGAGAACGCCGGGATGCCGATGTATCCGCAGGTCACGGCGATGCCGGGATGGCCGGAGCCGCTGGCCCGCGTGTACTACCTCCGCGACGACGTCACGCTCGGGTACCGGAGCGAGGTGAGCTACGACAAGTGGGATCCGGAGATCGTCGTCCCCTTCGAGGTCTTCGGCAGCACCTTCGACGCCGGCAGGGGGCCGCTGGGAATCCAGTCGATCCTCGCGCTCGGCCCCCAGCCGACGTGCCCTTGCGGAAGCATCGCCGCGGTGCGGCAGGACGCCGACGGCGAGTGGCTGGACCCGGAAGAGCTGACCGTCAACCACGGGTTCTACGACTGGCCGTCGTCCCCGAACGTCCGCATCGATGGCGAGGGGCGCACGCACGCCTTCTGGATGCAGCGCACCACCAGCGAGGCGTTCGAACATCTGGCCCCGACCCTGGAGTACTGGATCCGGGACGACGCCGGCTGGACCGATCACGGCGAACTCCTCTCCGCCCACCACGGCGCGGGGCTCGGCCCCGACGTCGCCATGGACCTGGACGACCACGACCACCCCGCGTTCGCCTGGACGGACCAGGACACCGTGGCCGGCGTGCCGCAGCCGCGTCGGATCCGCCTGGGACGCATCGGCTACCTGGTCGCCGTCGACGACGTGCCTTCGCCGGTCGCGACCCTCGCGGCCTGGCCCAACCCGTTCAACCCGTCGTTGAGCATCACGGGAACGCGGCCCGCCGGCGGTGCAGCCGCGCTAGCGGTGCATGATCTCGCCGGCCGTCGCGTGCGGACGCTTGCCCTCGACGCCGGCGACGACGTAAGGTTCACCGCGCGCTGGGACGGCCGCGATGCCGCCGGCCGCGCGATGCCCTCGGGCGTGTACGTCCTGCGCCTGGACACGAGGGAGAACGTCGTCAACCGTCGCGTCGTGCTGGCGCGCTGACGCCGGAGGGGATTCCGTGATCGCGACCCGCGTGCTTCTCGCCGCCGCGCTGGCCACGATGGCCGTGCCGCCGCCCGTGACCGTCGAGCCCGACGAACAGGGCCGCCTGCACATCTCGGTCGCCGCCGGCAAGGCGGGCTACGAGGCCAAGACCTTCGACTGTTCGGGCGACGTGGTCGGCGCGTTTCCTGTCGACATGAGTTCGCTGGGCGCGCGCGTGGACTACGACGTCAGCGACCTTGTAACCATCACCGCGCACGGCGGCACCATCGCGACGCCGGACCACGATTTCGCCGTCGGCATCTTCGGCGAGGACAATGACCTGAAGTACTACGACGGCGCCTTCGGCGGCCTCCAGGTCACCCGGGAGGACGAGCACGCCGGCTTCGGCCTCGGCGCCATCTACGTCGATGGCCACGACCACTTCCTGGCCGCCACCGCGCACCTGCGGATCGGCAGCCGCGACGGCGTCTACTTCCGCGGCGAGTTCATGCCGGCCGAGCCCGCGTTCGGCGCCACCGGCTGGTTTCGCGTCGGCGCCGGCCACGGCATGGGGCGCAAGCGCCAGGTCGGCTGGTTCGTGGGCGCCAGCGCGGCGCCATATACCTACGGCGACGAATTCGAGCCGCGCCTCTTCGCCGACCTGCGGTTGCCGGTCGTCGGCGGCTTCGACCTGCTGCTCGGGGGGCAGGTCGGGGACGGCGAGGACCAGGTCCAGTGGTCCGCCACGACGGGATTGCGCTGGACTCCCTGAGACCGAAACGTCCACGCCGGCGCGGCCGCCCTCGCTAGTGGCTCGCGGACACGCGAAGCAGGATGGCTTCGTGGAGCCTGGCCTTGATCGCCGCCGCATTCGCGAAGAGCTGCCAGGCCGCGCCCTGCGAGGCCGGGGGCGAGGTCGAGCGGATGCGCTCGCCGAGCCGGAACCGGTCCTTGGGACTCGGGTGCGAGTCGTCAGCGGTGGTCTCCGCGTTCAGAGCCCGGTCGATGAGCTGCTGGATCTCGGCCCGATACTGCGGATCGTCCGGCACCGACAGCTCGTAGAGGTTGGCGAGCGGGCGCTGCGCTTCGCCGGCCGCCTGGAACTCCCGGTTGGCGAGGGCGTCGAACTCGATCGACCGCCGGATGATGTGCGTGAGGCCGTCGCGGAAGGCGTCCATGCCGTAGCGCTGGATGGCGACGCGGTCGGCGAGGACCTCCTGCAGGCGGATGGCGCCGTGGGAGACGCGGCGGAAGAGAAGGTCGTAGAACCGCACGAACTGGAAGGCGAGATTCCACCAGACGGCGAAGCCGGATTGCGCGAGCGCCACCACGAAGCGAAACATCCCCCGCTGGACGCGCAGGGCCACGTCGCCGCCGGCCGTGTCGCGGTGGGAGAAGTGGCCGTACTCGTGGGCGAGCACCGCCCGCAGCGCGTTCTGGTCGAAGCCGTCGAGGACGCCGGCGCCGAGGATCAGGGCGCGCCGGGCCGTGTCCCTCAGGCGCGAGCGCAGATCGCCGCGCTCGAAGACCGCCACCTCGGTGCCCGGGGTGAGCCAGATCTCGTCGACCGGCCGTGTGCCCACCTCGGCGGCGACCTCGCGCGCGAGCTGCCAGAGGCCCGGCGCGTCGTCCGGCGTGACGGCGTCGCCCGGGTCTTCGTCGGTGACCCGCACGAAGAGCGAGCGCACGATCGCCCAGACCGACACCAGCGCGCCGATGCCCAGGATCGCGGCGATCTTGACCGGAATGTGGCCGATCATCGCGAATCCGTAGAACACCGAGGCTGTCAGGCCGATGACGATCAGCGCCACGAACGGCAGCGAGAGGTACCAGTACACGCCCGCCACCGTCACGACGCGTCGATAGAGCGACCGCAGCCGACGGACGTTGCCGGCGACCTCGACGTTGGGGTCGTCGCCGGCCACGGAGCGCAGCGTCAGGTCGGACAGCAGCCTCCCGGCTCCGAACAGGACCAGCAGACCCGCGATCCAGACGACGGTGGCCACCGTCGCGTACCGCGCCCAGCGCCAGGCGGACGCGCGCGTGCTCACGCCTGCCGCGAGGAAGTCGTGCACCTGCTCCTCGGGCAGACCGAGGCGGCCGGCATGGCGGATCTCCGTCTCGGCGAGGCTCCAGTCCCCTTCGCTGGCGGCCAGCACCGCGCCGAGGTAGTGCGTCGGCATCAGGTCGTCATGGGACGCCCGCAACTGCCCGACGGTGTGGCGCAGAAGGTCGAGGTCTTGGAGGTTCATGGCGACCTGCGCGAGCAGGAACAGTGGGTAGGGATCGGCGGGATCGAGGGCGGCGGCTTCCTTCGCCATCTCGCCGGCGAGCTGGATCACCCCGGCGGTCAACGGATCCTCTCCTTCTTCCTCGTTCAGAAGCCCCGCCGCCAGACCGGAGAGGTTCGCCGCCGAGCGGTTCAGTTCCAGCGCGCGCTCGAGGCGGACGAGGCCCTCGGCGCGGCGGCCGCCACGGATCAGCGACAACCCCAGCCGACGCAAGGCCGGATCGAAATCGGGTGCCGCCGCGAGCACGCGTTCGAAACCCGCCGCAGCGGCCGCATGGTCGTCGAGATCCATGGCCTCCGTGGCCGACACGAAATCGTCCACCACGCCGGGCGCGATCGCCGCGAGGTCCGCGAGGATGGCCGCCTCCGGCGCCTGATCGCGGGCCGGCGGCTCCTGGGCGCCGATATCGCCCGCGCCGCCGAGGACCACGGAAAATGCGAGGAACGCGAACGAGGCACGGTCGAACCTGGTCATGGGATCTCCCCCTTGCGGTGCCAGCATGGGCGCGAGGAAGACCCCCAACCTGGGCCCCGGCTCCGCTCGGCCATCTTACCACGCCGCGCTCGCCGGAGCCATCCGGAGTGCACGAAGGTCTCCCAGGACCCCTGACGACGCTGCTCGCCGAGCACCGGGCGGATACCTCGCGGCGCATGAGACGCGAAATCCGGCTTCGCGAGCACGGTCGAACGCGGGCGGTTCGCGGCCGAATTCGGGCGTTAATGGCGGGTTTCCGAAGTTTTTGACCAGATGCAACCCTCTACGTAATTTACCGTAGTTCAGCGATCTGCTCGTGGTGCGGGAGGCCGTTCGTGAAGGTCGTCATCTGGATCCTGGTTCTGTTCGCAGCCTGCCTGGCGGCAACGGGCGGTCATCTCGGCGCCAGGCCCACCGGCCGCGACCAGGCGGATCTCGCGTCGCCGTCGCCGAGCGCGTTGCCTGCACCTGCACCCGACACCTGGCTCGGCTCCGACACCAAGGTCTTCACCGCGACCATGATCGCGCGGCTTGCGGACGCGGGGCGTCTCTCCCTCGACGATCCGGTCGGGGACCTGTTGCCGTGGTATCGCCAGGACACCGGGCAGCGTATGACGGTGCGTCATCTGCTCGGCCACACGTCGGGGTTGCCCGATGACGCGCGCCTGGCGGCGGACGCGCGCGAGCCCGGCGTCGCCATCGCGCGCGCGGTCGTGGCGAACTGGTGCAGCCGGGATCTCCAGTGGGAGCCGGGGACGCGCTGGGAGTACAGCAACGCGGGCTACGCGGTGCTCGGCGCGATCGTCGAGGAGGTCACGGGCAAGACCTACGTGCAAGCGATGCAGGACCTGGTCCTCGCCCCGGCGGCCACGCCGGCGGCGGGCAGCGGAGACGACGCGGCGCAGGCGCGCTCGGAGGTGTCGCGGCCGCCGCGGATGCTGTAGCGTCGTCCCCGTTTCGAACCACGCGAAAAAAGGCCGCCTCCCTGCCGAGGGAGACGGCCTTCTCGCATGGACCCGGTCCCGACTAACGGAACAGAGCCTTGATGTTGCTCATCGTGGTCTGCTCGACGGCGACCACGCCCGACTCGAGGGCCATGTCGTCGTAGTACACCGGCGAGGCGCCGTTGGCGTACAGGTCGACGCAAGCGACGGCGTAGGCGCCGCCGCCGCTGACCTCTTCGGTCCAGGTGCCGCTGTAGAGCACGTTGTCGCCGTAGTAGAAGATCTGCAGGTTGTTGTCCAGATCGATCTCCACGCGCATCTGCACCCACTGGCCGAGGATCCAGGGCAGCGATCCGCCCGTGATGCCCGTGTTCACGACCAGGCCGTCCTGGAAGTAGACCTGCGTCGACCAGTTGTTGGTCGCGCCGTAGGTGTTCAGCAGGATGAAGTAGGTCTGGCCCGTGTAGTTGGTCGGCAGGTAGATCCACGCGGTGTAGGTCCATACACCCGAGGTGTAGCCGGAGTACCGGTGGATGAGGTCCGACGTGGTCGCGATCTCGAGCGAGTTCGACCCGCCGTGCGCGTAGAGGTCGGAGACGTAGCCGGTCGCGGCCGGATCGTTGAGCCACCCCGCCCAGCCGCCCACGCCGTGCATGTTGGTGCCGGGAGCATAGCTCTCGAAGTCATCCATCCAGTCAGCCATGGCGGCCGCCGGCAACAGCGCCGTCACGGCCAGGGTGCAGACCACCAGAAGCAACTTCTTCATGGAATCCCTCCTCGACGATGTGGGCAAACGCAAAATCTCCCGCGACCATCGCGGACCCTGCGTTTCCCGTGGGGCAAAGGTCACATCGACGTCGTTCAGCCCAGCGGTGGAGCAATCGGCTCTCGATGTGCGGCAAGTTGAGGGCTGATGCGGTAAGACTAGCACAGCGACGGTCTTCCCTGGCGTAAATGTTCCTTTATATCGCGGTGGTATATTGAGTGCAATTCTCGATAAGGTCGAGAACGGTGCTCGCGGATCCCGACACCCGAATCTCGATGGCCCTCGACCCGGTATCGCCGCCGGGAGTATGATTGACGGGCGCCGCCGGGAACGGGATGGGGTGGGCGCCTTCAAGGACTTTGCATCGCGAGGGGGAAGATCATGCGTTTCGTGCTGCTGGTTGTTGCGGTGTTCGGTCTGTCCGGCGTCGCCGCCTCCCACGACCTCGGCAACCAGGCTCCGGTCAAGACACCACTGTCGTATCCCGAGAGTGTTCCGAATCCGGAGCGCCAGGGCGGCGACACCATCTTCAGCGCGGTGATCATCCCCGACCTGCCCTACACCGACACCGGCACCACCGTCGGCTACGGCAACGACTACGACGAGGTCTGCCCCTGGGGCGGGAACGCGCCCGACGTCGTCTACAAGTACGAGCCCATGACGGCACAGACGGTGGACATCGATCTGTGCGGCTCCGATTTCGACACCAAGCTCTACGTGTACGACTCGGCGCTCGGACTGGTCGCTTGCAACGACGACCACTACTTCGCCGACGACCCCTGCGGCGTGTACGTCTCGAAACTAGAGAACGTCGCGCTCCTCGCCGGGGGCACCTACTACATCGTCATCGACGGCTATGGCTCCGCGTCTGGCACGTACATCCTGAACCTCACCGAGTACGAGCCGTGCGTCCTCGCCTGCCCCGACGGCGCCTTCCCCGAGGGCGAGCCGCCGCTGGTCGACGACTACGTCGACGAGCACAACAGCGGCTGCGGCGAGTCCTTCCTGTACTGGCAGGAGTTGACGGCGGATGCGATGGGCGATCTCACCCTCTGCGGCGTGAGCGGCTGGTACAACTTCCAAGGGGCCACCTACCGCGACACCGACTGGTACATCCTGATCAGCGGTCCGGGCGAGAGCATCGAGATCACCGGCGACGCGGAGTCCGAGACCTTCATGTTCGAGCTGGGCCCGCAGGACTGCTACACCGTCGACGTCCTCCAGCAGGTCACCGCCGGGCCGTGCGCGCCGGCGTCCATGACCATCACCGGCTATCCGGAGGGCGCTCCCGTCTGGTTCTGGGTCGGTCCGACGACCTTCGTGCCGCCTTCGGGCGCGTCCACGATGTACGACTACGTGGTGTGGTTCTCCGGCCTCGCGCCGGAGGTTCTCGCCACCGAGGCGACCACCTGGGGTAGCCTGAAAGCGCTCTACGAATGAACGGCACCACCAACACTCGAGGGGGAACCATGCGCACCTTGCTGACAATCGTCATCGTGCTCGGACTGGCCGGCGTCGCTGCCGCGTACGACCTGGGCAGCCAGGCTCCGGTCAAGTCGCCGGCGTCGTATCCCGAGAACGTCCCGAATCCGCAGCGGCAGGGCGGCGACACCATCGCCACGGCTTTCGTCATGCCCTACCTGCTGTTCTCCGACACCGGCACCACGGTGGGCTACAACAATGACTACGACGCGGTCTGCCCCTACACGGGCTCGACCGCTCCCGACGTCGTCTATCAGCTGACGCTTACGAGCGAACACTGGGTGGCCATCGATCTCTGCGGCTCGAGTTTCGACACCAAGTTGTATGTCTTCGACGCCGACCTCAACCTGGTCGCCTGCAACGACGACTACTACACCGACGCGTATTGCGGCCTCTACGTCTCGCATCTGGAAGGCGTCCTGATCCAGCCCGGCAGTCCCTACTACATCGTCGTCGACGGTTACGGTGGCGCGGCGGGCGACTACGTCTTCAACGTCTTCGAGTACGTCCCCTGCGAACTCGCCTGCCCGGCCGGCGGCTTCCCCGAGGGTGAGCCGCCGATCGTCGACGGCTACATCGACGAGTACAACAGCGGCTGCGGTGGCGCGACGCTTCCCTTCCAGTCGCTGACGGGCGGCACGGACGGCGCGCTCACCCTGTGCGGCGTGACCGGCTGGTACGGCGTCCAGGGCAGCGAGTACCGCGACACCGATTGGTTCATCCTGACCGCCGGCGCTGACGGCAGCATCGAGGTCGTCGCCGACGCGGAATACGCGACCTACCTGTTCGAACTGACGCCGCAAGACTGCGCCACCGTCGGCGTCGCCCAGCAGATGACGGCAGGGCCATGCGCCGAGTCGAGCCTGACCATCACCGGCTATGCGTCCGAAGCCCCGGTGTGGTTCTGGGCCGGGCCGACGGTCTTCGTGCCTCCCGCCGGAGCTGAGGGCGAGTACGACTACATCGTATGGTTCTCCGGCCTGGCGCCCGGACCCATCGCCACCGAGGCGATGACCTGGGGTGCGGTGAAGGCCCTGTACGACTGATCGCGCCCCTGACCGTGGCGACAATCGAGACGTCGGGCCCGACTGCGGCCCGACGTCTGTTTTCTAAAGAAGAGCCTAATTGACTTGTATCCGCGAGTCACGCCACACTGCCCGCTTCCCTGGGATCCGCCAGACACCCACGAGGTCAAGCTTCCGGCCTCGCGCCTGATCCCTCCGGCAACCCGTTCGGTGTGAGGTGGCAGTTCATGGTGAAGAAGCCCGTCAAGAAGTCGGCGGCCAGGGTCGTCAAGACGTCGAAGGCTGCGCGGCCGGAGACCAGAAAGGCCGGTACGACGAAAGTTGCGGTGAAGGCGAAGTCGTCCGCGAAGAAGGTCACGAAGAAGGTCGCGAGGAAGCCGTCCCGGCCAGCTGGGGAGACGCCGCGCGCAACGTGGCGGCCGCATTACGACGCGACGGGCAACCGGGTGCTGCTGGCGGTCGCCGGCAAGACGGGCAAGTCGCGGCGGTTCTACGCCGAGATGCTCGCGAAGACGAAGTACCGGGCCGTCGAGCTCGCCCCTGCATTCGAGCTCCTGTACCAGCAGGATGCCGAGCGGGCGGGCAAGCTGGTCGAGGCGTACGCGATGGCGCTGCCGACCACCGGCCACCACCGGGCGTTCTTCCAGGGTGTCGCGCAGCTCGAACCCGCGCAGCGCGTCGCCGCCGTGCGCGGCTACCAGCGCGCGCGGCAGGGTCGGGGCGTGGTGCAGGCCGTCGCCGAGTTGCCGCGCCGACAGGCCCGGACCATCATGCGCGACTTCATCTACAAGGGAAGCGACGCCGTCGACCGCGCGGCGCTGCAGGACGTGCTGGTCTGGCTGCGGGACGCCGGCGGCTCGATCCGCAAGATCGAGGCTCGCGACGGACGGGCCGACCCCGCGCACGACGACGCGATCGGCGACGCCATCGACGACATCGGCGACGCCCTTTCCGACGCCGTGAACGCGGTGGTGGACGCGATCGTCGACGCCGTCGAGACGCTGGGGCAGGCGCTCGCCGACGTCGTCTCCTGGGCGGCCAGCGAGGTCGCCGACCTGTGCCGAGCCCTGGTCGCGGCCGGCAAGTCCATCTTCAGCTTGCTGGAGGCGGCGCTGGAGACCGGCTACGAGCTGGTCAAGGCGATCATCCGGGGTCTGGTCGACATCGGCGAGGCGCTGTTCAGCGTGCTCGAGGACGCCTTCAACCTGGCGCTCGACGGGCTGGTGACGGTCCTGCGCGCGATCGACAACCTCGGGCGCACGCTCGGCGAGCTCATGCAGTTCCTGGCGACCAAGACCTTCGACCTGGTCCGCAAGGGCGTCCAGGCGCTGCTGGAGATCGGCAAGTCGCTCGGCAACATCCTGGAGCAGGCGTTCGCCTTCGGCCTGACGCTGGTCACCAACAGCGTCCGCGCCCTGCTCGAACTGGGACGCACCATCGGCGAGATCCTGGTGACCCTGGTGACGCGGCCCGGCAGCCTGTTCGACACCGTGGTGCGCGCGCTGCGCGATCTGGGCCACTCGCTGGCGAACCTGCTGGACGAGGTGATCGACGCCGGGGCCGACCTGGTGCGGGAGGTGGTGCGCGCGGCGGCGAGAGCCGGCACCGCCCTGGTGGACTTCATGGCCTACGTGGTCGACGCGGCCGTCGCGACGGTCACCAAGATCGTCCAGGGGTTGCTCGAGGTGGGCCAGACCCTGGCCGACCTGGTCGTGAGCCTCGCCGAGCTGAGCGTGGCCGCGATCCGCAAGGTGGTCGCCGCGGCGTTCGCGCTCGGCAAGACGCTGCTCGGCGTCCTCAAGGACGTCTTCAACCTGGCCATGAACCTGCTACAGGAGGTGGTCCGGGCGGCGTTCGAACTGGGCAAGACCATCGTCGAGTTCACGGCGGGGCTGGTCGCGTTCACCTACCGTGCCGCGGCGCGGTTGATCGAGGCGGCCGTCGCCGTCGGCGCCGCCGCCGTGGACATCCTCGAGGCCGTGGCCGAGGCCAGCTACTTCGTGTTCCGCAAGATCGTCAACGGCGTGCTGCAGGCGCTCGGGCCGGTCGGGGATATCCTCGAGTGGCTGATCGAGCGGGGCGAGGATCTCGCCTCCGGCCTGTGGCGCGAGGCCGTGCTGGCGATCCGCTTCGTGAAGAAGAGCGTCACCGAGGTGCTCGACTGGGCCCTGCAGAAGGCGAGCGACGTCTTCGACCGCATCCTGGAGGTCATCGAGGACATCGGCAGCGCCATCGCCGAGGTGATCGAGTGGGCGCAGGCCGTCGGCAACCGGGCCCTCGAGTTGCTCGCCGAGGCCACCGTCCGCATCGGCAACTCGGTGGACTACCTGCTCAACTACCTCCAGACGGACTTCCTGCCGGGCCTCGCCAAGGCCGTCGAGGGCGTCCTGCGGGCCGGTTACGCGATCGCCGACCTGATCAGCTGGGCGGCGCGGCGCACGGTCGAGGTGATGCGCGAGGTGATCCGGGGCGCGTTCGCGATCGGCGTCACCCTCGGCACCCTGATCGCCGAGACCATCGCCCATCCCGACCAGGCGCTGCAGAATCTGCTGCAGGCGGCCGAGGACATCGGCCAGACCCTCACCGACGTCTTCCAGGCCGCGATCATCGAGACCGGCGAGCAGTTCCTGGACGAGGTGGTCGAGGCGCTGGTGGAGATCGGCAAGGCGTGCCTCGACATCCTGGTCGCGGCGCTCGAGATCGCCGGCGGCGCCATCGGCACCATCATCGCGATCCTCTTCGAGCTGCTGCCGTCGCGCCGCGCGCTCAACGCCGACGAGCGGGCCGACGCCGTCACGGTGTTCGGCAACACCATCGACCTCGACGAGGTCTTCATCTCGGTGGAAAGCGTGCAGAACGACATCATCTTCGGCATCCAGGACTTCTTCAACCAGCTGTTCGAGGGCAACTTCGGCGGCCTCACCGACGAGCGCGACTCGCGCGCCTTCGTCACCGGCAACCTCATCAACTTCGACACCGACGACGGCACCTTCGACCGCCCGACCCTGATCCACGAGCTGACGCACGTGTGGCAAAACCAGCACGTGGGCCCGATCTACCTGGCCCACGCGGTCATCGGCGGGATCGTCGAGGGCTACAACTACGGCTACAACGAACCGGACGTGGGGATCACCGTCCCCAACGCCTTCCACGACGGCCGCCCGGTCGACTACGACCGGGGCTACATCACCGGCGAGGGCGGCGCGGACGACCTCGAGGCCGCGAACGGCGACTTCACGGCCTTCAACCCCGAGCAGCAGGGACAGATCGTCATGCAGTGGTTCGTGCGCTCGGTCCTGCTCGGCCAGGTCAGCCCGGACATCGACCCCTGGCAGACCTACGTCGACGTGGTACGCGCCGGCATGCCCGAACGTGTCGCGGCGTAGTCTGCTCGCCGTCGTCCCGCGCTCCTGGGCGCCGCTCCTGGACCCGCTGTTCGCGGCCTACGCCGCGCGGCGGGTCCAGGTCGCGACCTGGCTCTACGACGGCGAGGTTCCCGCCGAGTCCGCGCTCGCGGTCGCGGCGGCGACGCACGACGCCGTCCTGCTGGTCGGCCGCGGCGCGCGCGCCCCGCGCACCGTCCTGAGCGGGCCGGTGCTGACCACCGCCGACGGGCGCCGCCTGCCCGTCGGCTGGGTGCCGGTGGTCGACGCCGCCTCGCTCTCGCGCTTCGCCGTCGCTGCCGCGCGTCTCCACGCCCGGCCGCAGACCGTGCCGACTGTCGCGCTGCTCGCGCAGCGCCATCCCCGCTACCTGCGCCTCACCGATCGCGTCGAGACCATCCTCGACGACGGTCGCGACCAGGGCGCGGTCTTCCGCTGGACGAGCGACCTCCTGCTGCGCGAGGACCTGATCCGCGCGCTGGCTTCGGGCATCGGGTCGGCGATCTACCTCGGCCACGGCCGCGCCGTCGGCTGCACCGGCTACTACGGCCTGCGCGCCCACCACTTCGACGACTTCGCCGGCGAGCCCTTCGGCGCGCTGCTCGCCCTCTGCTGCCGCACGGCGAGCCGCAAGCGCACGGCGCTGTCGTTCGCCGAGGCGCTGCCCCTGCGGGGCGTCTGCGGCGCCGTGTTCGCCGCCGTCACCTCGACCCTGCACACCGACAACACGCGCTGGGCCGTCCGCCTGAGCGACGCCTATCTGCAGGGCGCGCGCAACCTCGGCGACCTGGTGGTGGCCGCGCTGCCGACCAGCGCGCGGCAGATCGCGCCCTATCGTATCCTGGGTGATCCCCTCGCCCCGCTGCGCGCGTCGTCGCGGGGCCTGCACCGGGCCCGTCGTGTCGAGGTGTATGCATGACCACCATCACCGAGGTTCTCCAGGAGCTGCTCCTGCGCACCAAGCCCGAGCTCGTCCTGCCCCTGCCGCCCGCCGCGGACTGGGCCGACTGGAATCTCGACTCCCTCGACCTCGCCGAGCTGGCCGCGCGCATCGAGCAGCACTACCGCCTCGAGATCCCGGACGGCGCCTGGCGCGACCTGCGCAACTTCGCTGCCCTGCACGCCTACCTGCAGTCCCGCCTGGATGCCGATGCCTGACGCGGCCCGCATCGTGATCACGGGAGTCGGCGTGGCGACGCCCCTGGGCCACGGCCTCGCCGAGCTGTGGTCCCGTGTGCTCGCGGGCGAATCGGCCGCACGCACCTGGGACGACCTCGTGCGGGAGGACTTCCGTCACACGGTGGCCTGCCGCGTCGAGGGCGTGGACGACGACGGCGGCCGCGGCCGCAACCTCGGCGTGCTCGCCGCGCGCCGGGCCGTCGTCGCGGCCGGCCTGACGTTGCCCGCGCGCACCGGCGTCTGCGTGGGCAGCACCATGGGCGAGAGCGGCTCGTTCGAGCGGGCGGGCGCGGGCGAGACCCTCGACCTGCGCGGCGAGACGTGCGTCGCCTTTCCGCGCGCGATCGCGGCCGACCTCGTTGCCGGCGGCCCCTGCCTGGCCCACGGCACGGCCTGCGCGGCGGGGAATTACGCCCTCGGCGCGGCGGCGGGGATGCTGCGGCGCGACGAGGTGGACGTCGTGCTCGCCGGGGGTGTGGAGCCATTCTCGCGCATCGCCATGACCGGTTTCAGTCGGTCGCGGGCCATGAGCAGCGCCGGCGTCTGTCGTCCCTTCGACACCCGGCGCGACGGCATGATCCTCGGCGAGGGCGCGGCGATCTTCGTGCTCGAGCGCGAGGCCGACGCGCGCGCCCGCGGCGCGCGCCCGCTCGCCGTGGTGGGCGCCCTCGGCCTGGCGTGCGACGCGCACCATCCGACGGCACCGCGGCCCGACGGCGCCGGAGTGGTCGCGGCGTTCGGCGACGCGCTCGCCACCGAGGGGCTCGCGCCGGACGACATCGACTGGGTCTGCGCCCACGGCACCGGCACGCTGCTGTCCGACACGGCCGAGGCCGCGGCGATGCAGACGGTCTTCGGCGCCCGGCAACCCGCGATCAGCGGCCTCAAGGGCGCGTTCGGCCACGCGATGGGCGCGGCGACGGCGATCGAGGCCGCGGTGTGCGTGGCGGCGCTCGGCGAGCAGACGGTCCCGCCGACGGTCGGCCTCGCCGAGCCTGCCTACCCGCTCGATCTGGTATGCGCGCCGCGGGCCGCGCGCCTGCGGTGGGTCGCCAACGCCGGCTACGCCTTCGGCGGCCTCGACGCGGTCCTGCTGCTGGGGGCGCCATGAGTCCGCGTCACGCCGCCATCGAGGACCTGGCCGCCGCGATCGCGATGGTGGCGGCGCCTCTGCTCTCGCCGGAGGTCGCGCCGCCCGCGCGGGGCCTCTACCTCGCCACCGGCGACGCCGGCATCGACGTCGCGGTGACGTTCTGGGCCGAGGCTCTCGCGTCGTCGCCGCGGTTCGCGAATCCGGCGTCGTTCCCCTGGACGCTGGCGAACGCGCCGGCCGGATTGATCGCGCGCGCTCTCGATCTCCGCGGGCCCTGCCACACGCTGGTGGGCGGCGCGGAGGCGATGGTCGCGGCGCTGGCGCATGCCGACGCGGACCTCGCGCGCGGCCGCGTGCGCGAGGCGGTGGTGGTCGGGTGCGATCTGGCGGCGGAGATCCAGGCGGCGGTGGTGGTGCGGCGGGAGCCGTGCGGCTGCCTCGGCGTGCCGGACGGGTCGGACACGGCGACGGCCATGCTGGTCCGCTGCGGCGGCCGGGCCATCAAGATCATGTCCGCACGGGCTTGATCGGGCTCGCGTCGGTGCGCCCGCGTGCTCGGCTCTACCTCACCAACACCATGCGCGCGGTCGCCGCGCTGCCGCCCACTTCGACCCTTGCGACGTAGACGCCGCTGGCGAGGTTCTCGGCGCTCCACGTGATCGCGTGGGGGCCCGCCGCGACGGCCTCGTCGAGCAGCAAGTCGAGTCGCCGTCCCGCGAGGTCGTACACCGCGAGGCGCGCGTGGCCCGCGGCGGGCGCGGTGAAGCTGATCACCGTCTGCGGATTGAACGGGTTGGGGTGGTTCGCGACGGCGAGGGCCGCGATGGCCGGCGTTTCCGGTTCGACCGCCGTGGACGCCGGCGCGATGTCCATGATGAGCCCCTCGACCACGGTCAGGCCGTACGGGATCTCCTGCGGCAGCCGGTACCAGCCGTTGTAGGGGCCGCCCCAGCCGAAGTTGAGGTGGTAGTAGTCGTCGGTGTTGTAGCCGTCGACCACGACGTTGTGGCCCATGGTCCAGCCGGGATCGACGATGGCGAGGTGGGCGGGGCGCGCGTTCTGCATCTCCACCCTGAGGTCCGGGTACATCTCGGGGTCGGTGTCGAGCACCAGGCGCGAGTCGGTGAAGGCGAACCGCTGGTAGGCGGCGTGAGCCTGGGCGACGCCGAAGGTGCCGGAGCCGGCGGCGCTGTAGACCTGCGTGCAGCCGATGCCGCAGGCGAAGACCAGCGCGGCCTTGTCGGTATTGGTCAGGGACGAGCCGGCGTTCCAGTGCTCGGTCAGGGTCTGCAGGTAGCCGTTGAGGGTCGCGAAATTCGGGAAGCCGAACTGCATGTAGCCGTCGGGGATCCAGTAGCTGTTGCCCGCATACGAATGCCAGTAGCGGTCGGCGGCGCCGAGGACGGTGCCCTGGATGGTGCGGTGGTAGTTCAGGATCATGGCCATCGCGACGGAGGGGCAGCCCGCCTGGCTGCGCGCGTTGTTGTGCGCGACGTCGAGGGGGCAGAGGTTGTTGTAGGGCGCGCTCTGGGTCCAGTTGGAGAGCAGCCAGCCGCCGGTCGGCGTCGAGCCCGCGGGGGGCCACTGCTCGAACCGGGCGGGCTGGGCGTTGCCGTCCTGGAGGTCTTCCCACTCGGCGCGCCACCTCGCGAGGATCGCGGCGTCGATCAGCGTCGCGGCTTCCAGCCGGCCGGCGAGGTCGGCGGCGAGCATCTCGCGCAGCGGATCGGCGTCGTCGCGGCGGGGACAGGACGACGCGAGCGAGTATGCGACCACCGGCGGCAGGTCGGTGTCGGCGGCGACCACCACGTACCCCGTGGGCGAGAGGCCGTAGACGCGGGCCACCACGGTGTCTCCGTGGACGACGTCGTCCTGATCGACGACGGTGAATCCCCGGGCGTCGAGGCGGGCGAGCTGAGCCTGCGCGACGGCGCGAGTGTCGGGGGCCGCGACGGGCGCCGCGAGGGCGGTGGCGGCGAACAGGAGCACGAGCACGGGCAGAACGCGCGAGATCATGGTGGGCGACCCCTCTCGAGACGATCCGAAGGCTGCAGGCGAAACATGATTATACGCCTCCCGCGGGAGGCGGTTGCAAGTCCTTGATCAATATCATGCGCCATCGCGGTCACGAAAGTGTCGCGAGGGTGGCGGTCGGCGAATCCAACGCTATCATGCGCCCCGAGATATGGTCACCTCCGCCTACAACGCCACCCTCATCGATCGGCAGGACCTCAACGAGGACCTGGCCATCGTGCGCGTGCGCCCCGACCAGGGGCGCGTACCGGCGTTCGAGCCCGGCCAGTACACCCTGATCGGCCTCTATACCGACGAGCTGCGTTCCAACGGCGAACCGCGGATGCTGCGGCGCGCCTACTCGCTGGCGTCGTCCCCGGCCGAGACGGACGCCCTCGAGTTCTACCTGGTGCGCGTGCGCGACGGGCAGCTCGCGCCGGGCCTCTGGTCGGTGCCAGAGGGCGGCCGGGTCTGGCTGGACCCCAAGCCTCATGGACATTTCACGCTGGACCAGGTGCCGCCCCACGTCGACCTGGTGCTGGTGGCGACGGGCACCGGCCTCGCGCCCTACATCTCCATGCTGCGCACCTACCTCGGTCGGGACCGCTGGCGACGGCTGGTTATCATGCACGGCGTGCGCACGCAGAGCGACCTCGGCTACCGCGACGAGATCGAGGCCGCGCGCGGCGTCGACCCGAGCATCACCTACCTGCCGATCCTCAGCCGCGAACCCGCGGACTCGGGCTGGACGGGGCTGCGCGGGCGGGTGCAGGATATGCTGGTGCCGGGCCGCTTCCGCCTGCTCACGGGCGAACCGCTGGACCCGGCGCGGTCCTACGTGTTCCTGTGCGGGCATCCCGAGATGATCCGCACCACCAGCGAGCAGCTCGCGGCCCGCGGGTTCGTCCCCAAATCGAAGGACGACCCCGGCAGCATGCACTTCGAGAAGTACTGGTAGTCCCATGCGTCGTCTGGTCCTCGCCATCCTGCTCGCCGCGCCCGCGGTCGCGGCGGCGCCGACCGAGCTGGTCGACAGTCAGCGCCAGGGCGGCGCCCAGTCGCCGCGGGTGACGGCGCCGACCGACGCTTGCCTCGCGCGCCTGTCCCTCCCCGCCGGCTTCCACGTACAGCGCTTCGCCGAGAACCTCGCGCGCCCGCGGATGATCGCGGTCGCCGACGACGGCACCGTGTTCGTCACGCTGCGCGGCGCCGGCGAGGTGGTGGGCCTGCGCGACGAGGACGACGACGGCGTCGCGGACCGGCAGTGGACGGCCGTGAAGCTCGCCGACGTCCACGGCATCGCCGTGCGCGGTACGCGCTTGTACCTCGCGACCGAACGCGAGGTGCACGAGGCGGAGATCCCCGCGCGCGGCAGGACCGCAACCACGCGCCGCCGGCTCGCCGATCTGCCGCCGGGCGGCCGCCATCCCAACCGCACCCTCGCCGCGGGCCCGGACGGTCGTCTCTACCTGACCGTCGGCAGCACGTGCAACTGCTGCGTCGAGGACCACCCCGAGTCGGCCACCGTCCTGCAGGTCGACCTCGCCACCTGGGACCGCCGCGTCTTCGCCCGCGGTCTGCGCAACACGCTCGGCATCGACTGGCACCCCGTCACCGGCGAGATGTGGGGCGTGGACAACGGCTCCGACTGGCTCGGCGACGACATCCCGCCCGAGGAACTGAACCGCCTCGAGGACGGCCGCGACTACGGCTGGCCGTTCGCGTGGGGCGATCGGCAGACCATCCCGCTGGTGAGCCATCCCGCGGTCGGCAACCTCGAGACCTACGCCGGCACCACCACGTCGCCCGTGCTCGACCTGCCCCCGCACACGGCGCCGCTGCAACTGGTGTTCTACGACGCGGAGCAGTTCCCCGCCGCCTACCGCCACGACGCCTTCGTCACGCTGCACGGGTCGTGGAACCGTCGTCCCCCTCAGGGCTACGAGGTGGTGCGCATCCACTTCGACGACCGCGGCCGCCCCGCGCGCGTCGAGCCCTTCCTCACCGGCTTCCTCGCCGCCGACGCGAGCGAGACCTGCGGCCGCCCCTGCGGTCTGGCCGTCGCCCGCGACGGCTCGCTGCTGATCGGCGACGACGCCACCGGGGTCATCCTGCGCGTGTGGTACGAGGACGACGCGGATTCCCGCTGACGCCCTCCTGACGATGCCGTATCATGAATGGGCACGTTCAAGGGGGGGTAAGCCATGATGTCGTCTCAACGCATTCCCGTCGCGACGCTGCCGGCGTTGCTGCTCGTCCTCGCCACGCCGATCCTCGTCCAGGCCGATCCCCACTGGGTCTCGCGCGGTGCCGAGGACGCCTCCATCCTGTCCTTCGCCCATGACAATTCGGGCACGCCGCTGTTCGGCACCGAGAGCGGGTATCGATACCTCGACGGACTCACGTGGTACGTGTTCGAGGAACCGGGCGTGCCGGGCCGCGCGGTCCATGCCGCGTTGCGGATGTACTTCACCGGCGGCGTGCTCACCGGCCGCGTGGACGCCGCGGGACATGGGTATCTCGAACGCAACCACGACAGCGTGCAGGGCCAGGTGGTCTACGGCTCGACCTGCGGTCCGTTCGTGAAGGTGGTCGGTAGCGACTACGCCCAGGGATTCTCCATCTGGGCCATCTCGCGGGCGGGCGACACGCCGGGCGAGCTGGTCCTCTCCACGGATCGGGGCGCCACGTGGCACGTGGTGACCGGGCACGGACAGCAGGATCTGTACGACGTTCTCGATCGGTCGGGCGCGGCCTACGTGGTCGGCGACGCCGGGATCGTCTACACGCCCAACCTCGGCGTCACGTGGCAAGACCTGAATCCCGGGCTGCCGGCGAACGAGGTCCGTCGTCTGTGGGAGAGCCACGTATGGGTCATCCCGGACGGGGGCGCGCGCTTGCTGCGGACCATATTCGTTTGCACGGAAGCCGGGATCTTCCGTGGCAGTCACGACACCGAGGCCGGCACCGTGGCCTGGGAGCAGACGCCGCTGCTGGACGAGCCCGTCCAGGCCTTCAGCTATTTCCAGGTCTGGGCCGAGTACGGCGCTGGCTTCGCGCTGACCGATGACGGACGGCTGCTGCTCGATCCGCCGCTGGAGGACGCCTGGATGGACGTCACCGGCCCTCTGGCGGGCATGGCGATCCTGCCCGTCGAGTCGATTGCGATGGTCGCCACCGCCGAGGACGGCGTGTGGTATCTGGATGGACTGGCGACGGCCGTGGACGACTTACCGGCCGCGGCGCCGCTGGCCGTGACCGCCGCGCCCAACCCCTTCAACCCCGCGACGACGGTGCGTTACGTCGTGCCTCACGCGGGCCACGCCCGCCTGACCATCCACGACCTTGCCGGCCGCCGCATCGCGACGTTGCTGGACGCAGAGGTAGCCGCAGGGGCGGGGTCGCTCCCCTGGCGGCCGCAGGGAATCGGCAGCGGGGTGTACGTTGCGCGGCTGGAAACCGCAGGGCACACGGCGTCCGCGCGGCTGGTGCTGGTGCAGTAGCGATCGTCGTCAGCGCACCAGCGTCACCCGCCGCGTCTGCGGCGCGTCGTTCCCCACGAGCCGCACCAGGTAGATGCCGCTCGGCGCTGGGGTGCCGGCGTCGTCCAGGCCGCGCCAGGTGACCTCGTGGCGGCCGGGGGCGAACGTGCCGGCCGTCGTCCAGGCCGCGCCAGGTGACCTCGTGGCGGCCGGGGGCGAACGTGCCGGCGGCCAGGCGCGCGACCAGGCGGCCGCGAAGGTCGTGGACTGTCAGGCGCACGTCCTGGGCGCGCGCGATCTCGAAGGCGATGGTGACCGCCGGGTTGAAGGGGTTGGGCGCAGGGGCCAGGAGCACGGCGGCGGCGGCGGGCGTCGTGGTGGGGGCGGGGGCCGTGGCCCAGGTGTCGTCGCTCACCAGGTACGAGTTGAGCCCGATGTCGACGTGGATCAGGCCGCTCGCGGCGACCAGGGCGAGGATGGTGCCGTCGCCCTCGAACCAGCCCTCGACCGCGGGCTGCAGCGGATCGGCGACGTTCACGATGTGGGCATCGCGCGTGCCGAAGGCGTAGACGCGGTGCCCGGCGACGGTCAGGCGGCTGGCGTTGGCGACCGGGGTCTGGCTGAGCTGGTCGTAATCGCCGTTGCCGTTGATCTGGAAGAGGAGCAGGCCGCCCGAGGTCAGCATCGCGACGCGGCCGAGGCTCAGCGCGGCATCGCGCACGCCGCCGGGGGACAGCAGGCCGAACCACTGCGGCGAGGCCGGATCGCTCACGTCGTAGACGGAGGCGCGGTTGGAGCCGGTGATGGTCAGCAGGCGGCCGCCGGCGAGCTCCAGCTTGCCGCGGACCTGGCGCATGGTGAAGGTCAGGCGGGGCAGGGTCGGGTCGGCGACGTCGTAGAGCAGCGTGCCGAAGGACGGCAGTCCCACGGCGAGGAGGCCGTCGGCCAGCGCACAGTCGCGGACGGTGAGGTCCGCCTCGGGGTAGCGCGTGAGCGAGAGCAGTGCGGGATGCCGCGGGTCTGCGATGTCGAACATCCAGATGTCGACCAGGCTGCACGCGGCGACCAGGTTGCCGTCGATGGCCACCTCGCGGGCGTTCACGCCGGTTTGCCGATGGACGACCGCCGGCGAGCGCGGGTCGGCGACGTCGATCAGGAGCAGATCGCCCGTGGCGGCATCCACCGCCACCGACACCCGGCCGTTGGTCTCCAGCTCCGCGAGGTCGGGCAGCTCCCGCCGCTCGGCGATCAGCGCCGGCGGCTGATCGAAGGCCGTGCGCTCCAGGACGCGCAGGTGCTCGTCGTCCTCGTGCAGCAGCAGGGCGTGGTCCGTGGCGACCACCGTTCGCGGGCCGCCGAGTAACTCGAAACCGGGCGCCGGCTGCGCGGGCGCGGCGAGCGAGAAGGCGCGCAGGCGGTCGGCGCTGGTGGTGGCGTAGAGGATCTCGCCGGTCACGACGAGGTCGGTGCCGGTGGCGTCGCCGTCTCCGGCCGCGAGCGCGAAGGCGTCGACCGGCACGGGGGCCAGGGGGGCGGCGAGGTCGTAAGTGGTCAGCTCGACGGCGGTCGCGCCGGCCTGCAGCGTGTAGAGGTATCCGCCCGCGATGGCCAGCGCGTCGAGGCGGCGCGTCGGCAGCGTGATGGTGCCGAGGTCGGTGGGCGCGCCGGGGGCGGCGAGGTCGAACACGCGCACCCGGTCGACGCCGTCCACGAGGTAGAGCAGGTCGCCCGCCAGCGCTGGCCAGCGATGACCGTCGTAGGCGCCAAGGAGTTGCAGCGAGGCCAGGGCGGGCTGGGTGGGATCGGTGAGGTCGTAGCCGACCAGCCAGTCCGTGGTGGTGAGGTACACCAGGTGATCCCGCAGGACGGCCGACGTGAAGTGGTAGGGCGCGAAGGTCGACGACAGCACGGTCGGCACCGCGGGATCGGCGAGGTCGAAGAGGGTGGCGCCGCGGAACAGGTCGCTGTGCAGGCCGATGAAGACGCCGTTGCGGTACGCGCCGCGTTCGATCAGGCCGGCGTCGATCGCGAAGGCCCCGACCCAGGCGGGAGAGGCGGGGTTGGTGTAGTCGCGGATGAGTCCCCGCCCGCCGTCGATCTCCAGGACCAGGTCGCCGCCGAGCGAGACGGGTCGTCCGACCAGGTCCGCCCCCACGAAGGAGGCGTTCTCGCCGGTGAACTCCGCGGCCGTCGCCGTCGTCGCGAGGGCGAGGAGGACGGTCGTCGTGGCCAGGAAACTCCGCATGTCGTCTCGCTTTCGGTGAGCAGGTCCCGTCAGTATAAGGCCACGGCCGGGGTCCCCGACAGTCTCCTGTGGAAGGAAGCGCATTATCAAGATAAAATCCATCCTCTTGACCGTGCCCGCCGGCTCCGCGGGCGGGCGCCCTCACGCCAATGAGGAGTCTCGTCATGTCCAACCGAATGCGAACCCTGCCCGCGGCGCTGGTCGTCGGGCTTCTCGCCGCGGCCGTGCCGGCCGGCGCGCACCTGGCCCTGATCCGCCAGGGTGTCGAGAGCGGTGACCTCGCCCAGGACGGCGACGCGCTAGGTCGTGCCGTCGCCGGCGGCGATTTCAACGGCGACGGCTACCAGGACGTGGCCTCCGGCGCGCCCGACGAGTCCAACGGGCTCATCGAGACGGCGGTCCAGGGCCTGGTGGTCATCAACTACGGCAGCGCCACGGGTCCGGTGCCCGATCTCGCCGACGAGGTGTCGGTCGGCGACGTGCCCGACGCGGCGGTGCGCTTCGGCCGCGCCCTCGCCGTCGGCAACTTCAACGACGACGCCTACGACGACCTCGCCGTCGGCGCGCCCGAGCTCGACCACCTCGCGACCGTCGACGCCGGCGCGGTCTTCGTGTATCACGGCGGACCGCTTGGCCTGAGCTCGACGCCGGCGATCGTCCTCGACCAGACCGACGTGAACGCGGCCATCGAGACCGACGACATGTTCGGCTGGTCGCTCGCCGCCGCCGACTTCGACCAGGACGGCTTCGACGACCTCGCCATCGGCAGCCTCGGCGAGAACAGCGAGGCCGGCGCGGTGTCGTGGATCAAGGGCTCGGCCGCCGGGCTGGTCCCCGGCAGCGGGGAGACCTGGGCGCAGAACGAGCTCGGCCTGCCCTCGGCGGCGAACGACTGGTTCGGTTACTGCCTCACGACCGGCGACTTCGACGGCAACGGCAAGCCGGACCTCGCCGCCGGCGCCCCGAACAAGGAGATCGGCAACAGCCCCGTCCTCATCGACGCCGGCCGCGTGTACGTCCTCTTCTCCCTGCTGGGTGGCCTCACCGACTGGTGCGCGGTCTACGACGCCGTCGGCCTCGAAATGGATCCGCAGGAGAGCGCCGACTTCGGCTTCGCCCTGGCCGCCGGCGTCTTCTTCGCCCCCGACGGCGCCGACGACCTCGCCATCGGCGAGCCCGGCGCCAATAGCCTGACCCTGACCGACACGGGCCGCGTCCTCTGCCTCGACTTCGACCCCGAGACGCTGCCCGCGAATCCGGCTGCGAACGTCATCCCGTGGCCGCCCACGGACAAGCAGTGGATCATGCAGGGCGTCAACGGCAACGCGGACAGCAAGCAGGCCTTCGACCACTTCGGCTGGTCGCTCGCGGCGGGCGACTTCGACGACGACGGCCTCGACGACGTCGGTGTCGGCGTGCCCGACGAGGACCTGTTCCTGAACGACGCCGAGGGCACGCCGCAGAATTGCGGCCTGGCGCACGTCTTCTACGGCGCGGCCGGCGGCCCGAGCTGGCAGCGCGTCGACACGTTCTCGCCGCTCACCCAGATGGACTTCGCGATCACCTCCGACGTCTTCGGACAGTCGGTCGCCTTCTCGCGCTGCGACGGCAGCGGGCGCGCCAGCCTCGTGGTTGGCGCGCCGGGCAAGGACTACGTCGCCTACTCGGGCGGCGCCACGGTCGCCAACGCCGGCGCTGTCCACGTGGTCGCGCCGTGGCGGCAGCCGCAGGTCGGCGGCAGCCGGCGGGCCTCCGCCGTCCTCGACTGCGACGGCGACCTCATCTACTCGCAGCGGGCGTTCGACCGCCTGCGCCCGGCCAGCACCACCAAGACGCTGACCCTGCTGCTGTCGTGCGAGGCGCTGGCGGCCGGCATCGTCGACGTCGACGACGTCTACACCGTGCCCTCGTGGGTCGCCACCAACGTCGGCGGCTCGCAGATGAACCTCTACACCGGCGAGCAGATCACCTTCGGCGACCTCATGAAGGGGATGATGACGGTCTCGGGCAACGACGCCGCCTACGCTCTCGCCGACATGATCATGGGCGACAACAACCCCTGGGGGGGCGACTACTCGTCGACGCTGCCGGGTTTCCAGGCGCTCATGAACCAGCGCGCATCGCAGCTGGACATGATCTACACGACGATGACCAACCCGCCCGGCCTCGACGTCGGGAACCACTACACCACCGCGCTCGATTTCGCGTTGCTGGCGCGCGCCGCCATGCAGAACGACTGCGTGCGCGACATCGTCGGCACCTCGCCCTGGATCCTCGACCGCCAGACCCCGCCGTGGCAGCAGGGCTTCCTCGCCCTGAACACGGTGCAGACGGTCTTCTACAACGGCTACGTGGACGGCATCCAGGGGCTGGTGCCCGCCGCCAACGGCGTCAAGGGCGGCAGCACGCCGGGTGCGCAGAAGACGGGGCTGTTCTCGGCCTCCGGCTTCGGCGGCGACACCATCGCCTCGCTCATGGGCGCCTACAAGGAGGACCAGCCGGTCGAGGGGGCGCCCGGCGGCCTGCTCTTCGGCGGCGGCCAGGGCCTGCTGGAACTGGGGCTGTCGTCCTGCGATCCGGACATCGTGTTGCCGCCGCCCGGCGAGGAACCGGACGGACCCTTCGGCACGCTGGCCGGCATCACGACGCAGCAGGGTGACGGCCACAGCCTGGTCACGACGGTGGAGGAGTGCGGCGAGCCCGTGGTGGTCGAGATGGTCCGCCAGACACATGCGTTGCCCGCGGTGCATCTGCGGGTCGCGGCGCAGCGGACCACCAGCGTGCTGCTGCCGCAGGCCACCGAGACGCGGCTCGACGTGCCGCCGCTGAACGGCGGCTCCGGTCCCCTGATCATCCGCAACGACGGCGATCTGACGGCCCAGGTGCGCGTGCTGCGCTCGGACAACTCCAGCCTGGTGTTCAACCTGGTGCTGGCGCCGTTCCAGTCGGCGACCTTGCCGCAGCCGCCGTCGAACACGGCGCCGCTGTTCTGGACCGTGCGCAACACCGGCGCCGCGACCGCGTCGCTGGTGCTCGAGGAGATCCAGATGTTCGAGGAGGCGACGCTGGGCGCCGAACCGTGGAGCAAGTCGTTCGGCTGCCCGCCGGGGGCGACGACGCGCTCGCAGGTGATGCAGGTCACCGTCGCCGGCTGGGATCCCGTCTCGCAGGACGTGGTGGCGCTGGTGGTGCGGGAGTCCGGCACCACGGTGGCGGTTCCGCAGAACGGCCCCGACGCCAGCGACCTGCCGGCGGGGAGCCTCGCGCGGTTGCACCCGCCGACCCCGAACCCGTTCAACCCCGTCACGCATCTGCGCTTCGACCTCGCCCGGCCCGCCGTCGTGACGTTCGGCATCTACGACGTGCGCGGCCGCCTGGTGCGGACGCTGGTCGCGGGCGCGATGCCGGCGGGTGGTCACGAAGCGGCCTGGGACGGCCGGGACGCGGGCGGCCGCGCGCAGGCGGCCGGCGTGTACGTGGCGCGGCTGGACGTCGGGCGCGAGACCTTCACGCAGCGCCTCGTGCTGTTGAAGTAGGGGCGTAAGGGAAGGCCCCGGCGGGAGCGGGCTCGCCGGGGCCGATGGTCGCGTCGACGGGAATCAGCCCGCCTGCTTCTCGGCGGCCTTCTTCAGCTTGTCGTTCGCATAGATGGCGATCTCGACGCGACGATTCTGCGCGCGACCGGCCTCGGTGTCGTTGGTGGCGATGGGCTGGGTCTCGCCGAAGCCGTTGATGATCAGGCGCTGGCGGGCGATGCTCATGGCGACCAGCGTCTCGGTGACGGTCTCCGCCCGACGGACCGAGAGCATCTGGTTGTACTCGTTCGAGCCGGTCGCGTCGGTGTGGCCATTGACCATGACGTTGGTGTCGTCGTACTTCGCCAGGATGCGCGCCAGGTTGTCGAGGTTCGCGCGCGCGGCGGGCTGCAGGGTCGCCTCGTTGACCGGAAACAGCAGGCCCGAATCGAAGGTGATGATGATGCCCTCGCCGACGCGTTCGATGCGCGCGCCCTCGAGATCCTTCTCCATCTCCGCGGCTTGCTGGTCCATATAGTTGCCGATGTGCGCGCCGGCCGCGCCGCCGACCACGGCGCCGATCACGGCGCCGAGCGCCGCGTTGCCTGCCTGGTTGCCGATCACGGCGCCGAGGGCCGCGCCGGCGCCGGCGCCGACGGCCGTGCCGGTCTTCTGACGGGAACCGCCGCAGCCGGACAGTCCGACCATCAGTGCCAGGATCAGGACGACGATCAGAAGGCGTTTCATGTCGCTCACTCCTCGGGTTGCCTGCCGCAAGCGGGGAACGGCAGGTCGCTGAACGCATGGGAAGTCAAAGATAGCGACGGTCCGGTGTCGTGTCGAGGGACGGACGTTCCGGTCGCGCCAGGGGAAGAAATTGCCGGGTCTTGCTCCAGGCGGTCCCGAGTTTCGAGGAGGCGGGGCCATTGAACAAGTGCGAAAATCTGATTATTTGATGTTATGATTGTCGGCGATGCCCGTGTCTATGCCATTCCTGTAGCGAACCTCATGCGGGTAACCTCAAGCGCCTACGTGGAATGCTCCTTGCAGAATCCGCCGATCGATGGGCGCCGCCACGGGCGGAAGGACGCCCCCGTCTCGGTTCATGCAGGCAGGAGGGTACAGCGTCATGTCGTTCTCGCCGAACAAATCGGGCTTCACGCTCTTCGAGGTGATCATCGCCGTGGCGCTGGTCGCCATCATGGCGATCGCCATCGCGCCGCCGCTCATCAAGAACCTGAATGAGGGCAAGGTGGCGCGCGCCCAGAGCGACGCGCAGGTCATCGGCAATGCGGTGCAGGCGTTCTACAAGGACGTCGGCGACTGGCCGCTGCAGTACGACGCCGACACGGCCTACGACACCGCGCGCCTGGTCGGCAACGCCTCCCTCGGCGGCGGCAACGTCGGTCTGCCGCGTGGCGCCGATGCGTCGGCCGACGCCTGGCGCCACCGCGGCGCCACCGCGGTGCTCGACAACCTGCTGATCTACAACCGCGACGGGGCCGGCAACACGCCGCTCTACGCGGCGAGCGCCAATCCCCACGTCAGGCCGGGCTGGAACGGTCCCTATCTCGACCGCGTCCCCCTCGACCCCTGGGGCAATCCCTTCGTGGTGAACATCTACTACGGGCGCACGGACCTCGCGACCGCCGCGACGCACAACGTCATGGTGCTGTCGGCCGGGCCGAACCGTCTCTTCGAGACCCCGTTCGCGGATGCCATGACCGACGAGCAGCCCGGCGGAGACGACATCAGTTATGTCATCCGCGGCGCGAAATAGGCGATCTGAACGACGCTGAACCCAGTTGAGCGGGGCTCGTGCGCGAGCCCCGCCTTCCCACGGTCGGCAGCGGCGGAGAGCAAGCATGGTCGCGACACGCACCAAGAAGCTCGGTCAGATCCTCGTCGACTCCGGGCAGATCAGCGAGGATCAGCTCGAGCAGGCCTTGCGGGAGCAGAAGCAGACCGGCGAGAAGCTGGGCTCCATCCTGCAGCGTCTGGGCATCTGCACGGAGAAGGACATCGCCCGCGTCCTCGCCGGCCAGGCGGGCGTGAGCTTCGTGTCGCTCGCCCAGGAGTGGATCCAGCGCGAGGCCCTCGAGCTGGTTCCCGGACAGTTCGCGCAGGAGCACCAGGTGGTGCCGCTGTCGTTGCGAGGCAAGACGCTGGTCCTGGCGATGGCCAATCCCCTGGACCTCGACACCATCGACGCCGTCTCCCGCACCACCGGCCGTTACGTCGAGGTCGTCCACGCCACCGAGGGCGAGATCCACGACGCGCTGGTCCGTTACTACGACGCCACCTCCGACCTCAACGCCGTGCTGCAAGACAGCATCACCGAGGCGCGCGAAGCGGTGGAGAAGGGCGCCAACCTGGGCGAGGCCGACTCGCCGTTCATCCGGCTGGTCGACCTGCTCCTGCGCAAGGCCGTCGAGGACGGCGCCACCGACGTCCACCTGGAGCCCGAGGAGAAGGTGCTGCGCAGCCGTTACCGCGTGGACGGCCGGCTGGTGCAGGGGCCGTTCCTGGCCAAGGATCTGCAGAGCATCGTCATCACCCGGCTGAAGATCCTCGCCGGCATGAACATCTCGGAGACGCGACTGCCGCAGGACGGGCGCATCCTCTACGAGGTCGGCAAGCGCAAGATCGACCTGCGTGTCTCGACCTTCCCGACCGTCCACGGCGAGACGGTGGTCTGCCGCGTGCTCGACAAGCAGAACCTCCTGGTGGGCCTCGACAAGCTCGGTATGAGCAAGCCGATCCTGACCCAGTTCCGGCAGGACATCGCGCGGCCGCACGGCATCGTGCTGGTGACCGGCCCGACCGGCTCGGGCAAGACCACCACGCTCTACTCGGCGCTCACGCACCTGAACAAGCCGGACACCAAGATCATCACGCTCGAGGATCCGGTGGAGTACGAGCTGCCTTCGATCAACCAGGCGCCGATCCACACGGGACAGGGATTCACCTTCGCCGCCGGCCTGCGCGCGGTGCTGCGCCAGGATCCCGACATCCTCCTGGTCGGCGAGATCCGCGACCAGGAGACCGCCGAGATGGCGATCCGCGCCGCCCTCACCGGCCACCTGGTCTTCAGCACCCTGCACACCAACAGCGCCGTCGGCGCCATTCCCCGCCTGGTCGACATGGGGATCGAGCGCTTCCTGCTCTCGGCGACGCTCATCGCGGTGCTCGCGCAGCGGCTGGTGCGCAAGGTCTGCCCCCTGTGCCGCGTGCGGCAGGAACCGGACGAGGACCAGCTCGCGCTGCTGCAGGCCCACGACATCGACGTGGTCGGCCGGCCGTGCTCGACGGGTCGCGGCTGCCCGGCGTGCCGCCAGACGGGATACAGCGGCCGCGGCGCCGTCTTCGAGTACCTGCGCGTCGACGCCCAGGTTCGGGCCCTGATCGACGCGGACGCCGGGGAGGACGAGATCGAGAAGGCGGCCGTGGCCGCCGGCATGCGCACGCTGCGCGAGGATACCTTCGACAAGGTCCTCGCCGGCACCACCTCGCTGTCCGAACTGATGCGGGTGGTGGCATGAGGGAGTTCCGGTACCGCGCCTTGACGCCGGCAGGGGAGATGGTGGCCGGGATCCGCCAGGCGCCGGACGCCGGCGCCCTGGCGCGCCAGATGATGACCCAGAACCTGGTGCTGCTGGATACCCGCCCGACCTTCGGCTCGTTCGGCCGGGCTCTGAGCGGTGCCGGGCGCGCCGGCCGCCGCGAACTGCGCGACTTCACGCTCCACCTCGCGACCTGCCTCGGCGCCGGCGTGCCGGTCCTGACGGCGCTGCGCGATTTCGAGCAGGCCACCGGCAGCAACGCCTTCCGCGACGTGCTCGTGGACATCCGCGAGGAGATCGCCAGCGGCACCCAGGTGTCCGAGGCGCTCGGGCGCCACCCGGAGGTGTTCTCGGACGTCTACCTGGCCATGGTCCGCGCCGGCCAGGACTCGGGCAAGCTGGACGAGTGCTTCGGCGAACTGGTGTCGTACCTCGAGTGGATCGACGACCTGCGCGGCAAGAGCCAGCAGGCGATGGTCTACCCGGCCATCCTGCTGGCCGGCGTGGTCGGGCTGTTCATGCTGCTGCTACTGTACGTGATCCCCCGCTTCATGACGATCTTCGGCGAGGCGGATTTCCAGCTGCCGACGCTGACCCTGAAGGTGCTCGGCCTTTGGCAGCTGCTGCGTCACCTGTGGCCGTTGCTGGCGATCGGCGCCGTCCTGCTGCCAGCCGGTTTCGCGCTCTTCAAGCGCACGGAGCGCGGCCGTTACGCCATCGACCTGCTGCTGTTGCGGCTGCCCGTGGTCGGCCGCTTCGTGCGCAAGCTGGCGCTGGCGCGCTTCGCGCGGCACTTCTCCCTGCTCTTCGCCTCGGGCACCGATCTGCTGCGCCTGCTCGGGCTGCTGCAGAAGGTCGTGGGCAACGCGGTGTACGAGAAGGAGCTGGCCGTGATCCGCGAGCGCGTGGTCACCGGTGAGACGCTGACCGCGAGCTTCGCGCTCAGCCCCTGGTTCCCGCCGCTGATCCAGCGCCTCATCGCCGTCGGCGAGAAGACCGGCACCCTGGACACCTCGCTGCGGAAGGCTGCCCAGTATCTCGACGAGGAGCTGCCGCGCGACCTCCAGCAGGCCTTCAAGGTGCTCGAGGCCGTCGTGATCGCGGTGCTTGGCGGCCTCATCGCCGTCGCGGCGCTGTCCCTGCTGCTGCCGATCCTGCAGATCCGCAGCCAGCTGGGGCACTAGGAGGATGCCGTGAGGGGACGACACCATCGCCTGGGCTTCACCCTCATCGAGGTGATCGTCGCCGTGGCCATCGTGGCGGTGATGGCCGGCGCCATCACGCCCGTCGTGTTCCGGCAGGTCAACGAGGCGCGGCGCGACGCCACCTCCGGCGAGCTCTCGGCCTTCCAGCGCGGCCTCCTCGACTACTACCAGGACACCGGCCGCTTTCCCACCGAGGCCGAGGGGTTGACGGCGCTGGTGGTCGATCCCGGCGTCGTCGGGTGGCAGGGACCGTACGTGGAAGGCGGCGCCCAGCGGCTGGTGGACGCCGTCACCGCGGACGCCTTCGGCCGGGGCTACGTCTTCGACACGACACCCAACGTGGTGCCCGCGGGCTCGGTGGACGTGCTGGTGGTCAGCGCCGGCGTGAACCGCCGGGTCGACGCCGGCCGGCTCAACCGGCCCTGGAACCTCGCGCTGGCCACGGACGACCTCTACGCCGCCGTCAGCGCCGGGCCCGTGCTGCGCGGCAAGGTCGCCGAGACACAGGCGGAACTCGAGCAACTCGCGGCCGCGTGTCGCGCCCGCTTCCGCGACCTGGCGTCGTTTCCGGCCGCGCCCGTCGATCTCGCCGGCGCCTACCTCGATGCCGGTTATCAGAACGCCGGCCGCGCCCGTCGATCTCGCCGGCGCCTACCTCGATGCCGGTTATCAGAACGCAGCGCTGATCGACGGTTGGAACACCGCCTACCGTTTCGTGCTGGTAGGCGGCACGTCGCCGTCGTTGCGGGTCATCAGCAGCGGCCCCGACCGCCAGGACGACGCCGGCGGGGACGACGACCTCGTCGTCACCGTCAGCAGCGTGCCGCCGGGGCGCGAGACCTCCCTCCAGGAGCTGGCGATCGCGCAGGCGGCGTTGAACGGCCAGCCCGGGCTGGTCCTGGCCGGCGCCTGGGCGGGCGGCATCCGCGCCTCGCTCGGGCTCGCCGCGGCGTTCGACGCCGACGGCTGGGCGCGCAGCTACCAGGTGAACGTCGCCTCGCGCACCATCTACAGCGCGGGGCCGGACGGCAACGCCGTCACCGTCGTGGACAATCTTCCCGCGGGGGTTGGACCTTGAAGAAGCGCTTCGCCGCGAGTCTCCAGTACCGCCCGGACGGGGTGACCGCGCTGCGCATCGCCACCGATGCGTCGCCGCCGTACCGGGTCCTGTGGTGCGAGGAGACCCGCCTCGACGATCCCTTGCCCCAGCGCGCCCAGCGCGAACTCTCGGGGCAGTTCGGCGGCGTATGCCAGGTGCTGCCCGGGGACGACGTTCATCACCTCATCGTGCCGCTGCCGGCCATGGCGCCGAAACTGCGCGCCGCCGCGATCCGCGGCGTGGTGGTGCGGGAGAAGGGCGGCGAACCCCGGGACTGGGTGACCACCTTCGTCGAGCTGCCCGTGCGCGACGGCTCGCGCCGCGCGGCCCGCCAGGACTTCAGCACCTACTGCGTGCGTGTGGACGTGGCCCGTCGGCACCTGGAACGCGCGCGCGGCCTGGGCGTCCGGCCGACCTCGGCGCTGCCGCCGTTCGGGCTGCTTGACGACCTCTACCGCAAGCACCGCGTGGTCGATCCCGCCGTGCGCGGCTGGAACCTGGTCCACCTCGGCCGCAACGCCCGCTTCCTCTGCGTCGGCGAGCCCGGCGGTCTGCTGTTCTCGCGTCCGCTGCCGGAGGATCTCTCCGGCGGCGCCGAACTGGCGGAGTACGTCGATCGCCTGGCCACCGAGGTCGAGCGCAGCAACTTCTTCGCGCAGCAAGCCGAGCGGAGTCTGCGCGTCGATCAGGTGGTGGTCTGCGGCGACACCGATCTGGCCGACGCGCTCGCGGCGCGCCTCGCGGAGCGGCAGTTCGCCGTGGTGCGCTGGCGGCCCGAGGATCTGTTCGCCTGGCCGGATGACCGGCCACGGCCGGACCTGACGCTGGCCCTTGCCGGCGCGGTCGCGGCGCTCGGCGGCGGCGGCAATCTCCTGCCCGCCGACGCGCGTCCCGACCGGGGACGGACCGCGCGCCGCCAGGTGCGGCGGGTGGTCCAGGCGAGTCTCGGCGCGGCGGTGCCGTTGTTGCTGGGGGCCACGCTGCTGACCGAACACGTCCAGCGCGAGTCCCTGCGCGAGTTGAACGCGCGGGAGAGCGACTTGCTCGGCCGCGCCCAGGCCACGGCCACGGCGTACCTGCAGAATCGCGCCTTGGTCGCCCGCGAGGCCAACCTGAACCGCCTCGACGATGCGGACGCGGACCTCGAAGGGTTGCTCCGGGAGATTGCGGCGCTCGCGCCATCGGCCGTGGTGTTCCAGGACCTCACCCTGCGACGCGATCCGGACGGTCGTTATCGCCTGATCCTCTCCGGCGAGAGCCGCGGTTACGACGGGATGGTCGCGCACGAGGTGTATCTCGCCTTCCACGCCGGCCTCGGCGCGTGCGCGCGCCTGCAGGAGGCTGGCGAGCCGTCGCAGCTCGAGCTGGCGGCCGGAGACGAGGACGGCGCCGGCGGGTCGCGCGTGTCCTTCACCCTCGAGTACATCGTCGAGGGAGGTCCGTCATGATGCGGAACCTGCGGCCCGGCACGTGGTCGACGCGCCGGCGACACATCTTCTACGCCGTGGGCGCGGTGATGGTCACGGCGACCTTCCTCGTCGGGACCCTGCCTGCCTGGCAGAGGACGCAACTGAACGACCGCCAGATCGACAAGGCGTCGTCGCGCCTCGCCAGCCTCGGCCAGTGGGCGGCCGCGGGCGCCTGGCTGGAGGCGTCCGCGAGCCGCTGGCAGCCGGCGCAGGAGGCGCGCTACGCGCGCCGCTTCCCCCACGAGAAGGACCGCGAGCAGCTCTTCCTGGAGCTGGCGCGCGTGGCGCGCGAGGCGGGGATCGAACCGCTGCAACTGCGCGAACTGCCGCCGCCCGAGGATCTCGCGGCGCCGCCGGAGGAAGAGGAGGCGCTGGCGGCGGACCTTGCGGATCCAGTGGTCGCCGAGCTGATCGACCGGTTCGCGGCCGACACCGCCGGCCTGCCGGCGTCCGACCTCCAAAGCTACCGGCTCGCGGCGAGCTTCGCCGCGGATTACGACCGGCTGGCGAGATTCCTCGGCGGCATCGGCCGGCTCGAGCGCGCGGTGACCGTGCGCGAGCTGAATGCCGTACCGCAGCTGGACCAGATCGAAGTCGCGCTGGAGATGGAGTTCTATGCCCAGAAGCCCGATTAACCTGCGCGATCCGCGGGTCGTGATCGCGGTCGCGGTGCTGCTGCTGATCGTCGGCGCCGTGAACCTGCAGACGTTCCTGCCCCTGCTCAAGCGCGGCGGCGGCGGCGCGGCGTGGGACCCGGACGCGTTCGTGCCGCCGGCCGACACCGCCGAGCTGACGCGAGTCGCGGTCGACCGCGTGGCCGTCGACGGCGCTACGGAGGCGGCCATGCCGGCGGTGGCGGCCGCCGGTGTCGACGGGGGCTGGCGCGATCCCTTCCGGGCGGGGCGCATCGTTCGCGAGACGCGCTTCGATGCGCCGCCGTCGTCCGCGGTCGTAACGGCCCCGAGATCGGCTCCGCGTCCCAGGGGTCCCGTCTGTTCCGCCATCCTGTTCACCGGCGCGCAGCCGGCGGCCGTGATCGACGGCGAGACGCGGCGCGTGGGTGACGGCGTGGGCGATTGGCGCGTGGCGTCCATCGGTCTCGACGGCGTGCGTCTGCAGGGACCGCGCGGCGAGCTCTACCTGGCGGTCGGCGCGAAGGACGGCGACGCCGCCCACTTTCCGCTGGTGACGGGGTCCGCGACGACGGTCGTCGGCGGCAGCACGGCGCTCGAACCGCAACCGGGCTCGCGTGAGCCATGAGAACAAAGGAAACCGACATGATGCGCACCCTCATCGTCACCCTGTTCGCGGTCGTGGCGCTCCAGGTGCCCGTGGCCGCGCAGGAGACCGCGCCGCCGGACGCGCCGCAGCCGGCGATCACACTGGTGACCAGCGGCTGGGTCGACATCCGCGAGCTGCTGCGGCATGTGGCCGAGCAGGCCGGTCTCAGCCTGGAGATCGCGCCCGACGTTTCCGGGGACGTGAACACGCGGCTCGAAGGGGTGCCCCTGGCCCACGCGCTCGCGGCCATGCTCGAGCCGATCGGCGCCGGCTACCAGATCGCCGACGGCGTGCTGATCATCTCGCGCCAGGAGCTGCAAACGAGGTGGTTCACCTTCGACTACCCGGTGACCAAGCGAGAGGGCAGGGGCGAGCTGCAGGTCTCGGCCCGGCGCAGCAACAGCCAGTCCAGCAGTTCCGGCGGCGGTGAAGGCGGCGGTGAAGGCGGCGGCGGGGAGAGTTCCAACGAGAACCGCAGCAATCTCAGCACGTCGTCCACCATGGACGTCTGGCCCCAGGTGATCGCCGCGCTGCAGACCGTGGTCTTCGCGGACGAGAACCCCGCCGGCGCGTCCACCGGCGAGGACCAGCCGCTGGCCGTCAGCCTCTCCGATTCCACCGGCCGCGTGCTCGTGGTCAACGCCATGGCCGGCCTGGTGCAGGTGACGGCCGAGTGGCCGCGCATCCGGAGCGTCGAGAGCCTGCTCGCGCGGCTCGAGGAGTCGCTGCGCCGCCAGGTCGCAATCGAGGTGCAGATCCTGGAGGTGACCCTCCGCGACGCCGACAAGATGGGGATCGACTGGAAGAACGTCTCCGGCAAGTACCTCGACATCGACTTCCAGTCGACGCAGGGTCTCGAGAGCCCCGTCCTGAACCTGGTCCTGAAGAACTCCAACACCACCATGTTGCTCGAGGCGATCAGCGAGCAGGGCACGGTGAAGGTGCTCAGCACGCCGCGCATCAGCACGCTGAACAACCAGAAGGCCGTGGTGCGGGTGGTGACCGAGGAGGTGTTCTTCGAGGCGCAGGTGGAACCGGCGATCGTCACCGACGGCGTGGCCACGGAGCCGGTGGTGAACTACACGCCGCAGGTCATCCCGGTCGGGATCGTGCTGGACGTGACGCCGCAGGTGGGGCAGGACCGGGTGGTGACGCTGAACGTGCATCCGACCATCTCGGATATCGTCCGCATCGCCACCAGCCCCAACGAGGACACCCAGCCGGTGCTCGCGGTGCGGGAACTGGACACCGTCGGGCACGTCAGCGACGGCGAGACCCTGATCATCGCCGGGCTCATCGAGGAAGGCGAACGCAACACCTCGTCGGGCGTGCCGTTCCTGATGGACCTGCCGGTCATCGGCGCCCTGTTCCGCTCCACCGACAAGCAGAAGACCAGCACCGAGCTGGTGATGCTCCTGACGCCGGTGATCATGGATGGTCAACGGGCACAGGAGGAAGCGACCGCCGCCGCCAAGAGGATTCGCGACAAGATGTAACGTCGCGCAGGGAGAATCATGGTCACCGAGATCCACGTGTCGCCCGCCGTCACGCAGAAGATCGAATCACTGCCGAGCCTCTCGGACGTGGTCCAGGAATTTCTCGATCTTTCGCGCCGGGATTACGGCACGCCCAAGGACTTCGAACGGGTCATCGCCAAGGACCAGGCGCTGGTGGCCCGGTTGCTGAAGCTGGCCAACAGCGGCTTCTACAGCACCGCCCGCAACGTCGCGACCATCACCGACGCGGTCTTCCTGATCGGACTCGACGCGATGAAGAAGATGGTCTACGCCGTCTCTTCCGAGGGCCTGATGAGGCGCGGCATGCGTTGCTACGACTACCCGGACCGCGGCTTCTGGGTGCACAGCCTGGCGGTGGGCACGGCCAGCCGCGCGCTTGCCGAGGCGGCGCCCGCCATCTCGCTGCGCGGCGAGGAGGCCTTCGTCGCCGGCCTGCTGCACGACGTCGGCCAGCTGGTCCTCGACGAGCTGATCGACGCGGCGCCGGGCAAGCGGGTCGTCACGCTGGCGGACGAGGAGGCGGCCGCCGGTTGCGACCACGCCGCGCTCGGCGAGCTGATCGCCCGCCGCTGGAACATCTCCGAGCCGATCGCCGTCGCGGTGCGGCACCACCACGACCTCGCCGCCGAGGGCGAGCACCGGCCCGCCGCCGCCTGCGTGGCCCTGGCGGAGGTCATCTGCACCACCTGGTCGGTCGGTCTGCAGCCGTGGATGGATCTGGGCGAGGAGATCGACGCGCGGGCGCACGCCGAACTCCTGACGACGCTCGGACTGGACCCGGACGCGCTGCCCGAGGTCCTCTGGGAACTGCGCCGCAAGCTCGCCGGTCTCGACAAGCTCTTCGACGGCGACTAGGCGGCGACCCTACTCCTGCGCTTCCATCGCCTCGAGCGGGATGCGTCCGGCATTGCGGGCCAGCCACTGGGCGAAGGTCTGCAACTCGGGATTGAGGGCGCGGGAGAGATCGAGGTCGCGGGCGCCGCAGAACTCGGCCTCGAAGTCGCGCTTGTACTGGAACATGTTGCCGAGGTCGTCCGCGCCGGGGAAGCCGAAGCCCCGATAGACCTCCGGCGCGACGGCCTGGTAGCGGACCTCGCGGCCGAGCGCCTGCGTGAGCGCGGCCGCCATCTCCGCGCCGGTGAGGTGCTCGCCGGCGACGCCGATGCGGTCGCCGATCACGTCGTCCCCCTGGTCGAAGATCCCCAGCGCGCAGCGGCCGATGTCCTCCGCCGCGATGCCGGGCAATTTGCTGTCTCCCATGGGCATCACGAGGGTCAGGGTGCCGTCCGGACCGGGCTTCGGGCCCATGCCGAAGTGGATCAGGTTGTCCCAGTAGAACGACGTGAGCAGATAGGTGGTCGGCACGCCGGCCTCGGCGAAGAAGCGGTCCGCCTCGCCCTTGGCGTCGAAGTGGGGGACCTTGTACTTGCCCATCAGCGTGGGCATGCGGTGGTCGTCGAGGGGGACCAGCTCGCGGGTGTCCTCGAGCGTGGACCAGACGACGTGCTGCACGCCCGCGCGACGCGCGGCCTCGGCCATGTTGCGCGCCTGGGCCAGCTCCTTCTCCGGCGAGAAGTGATCCCAGAAGAACGTGACGCAATAGGCGCCGTGCGCGCCGGTGAAGGCGCGGACCAGGCTCTCGACGTCGTCCACGTCCGCGGCGACCACCTCGGCGCCGAGCTGCGCGAGCTCGCGGGCCTTGGGCGAGCTCACGTCGCGGGTGATCGCCCGCGCGGCGAAGCGGCCGCTGGGGTCGTCCAGGATGGCGCGGACCAGGCCGCCGCCCTGGGCGCCGGTCGCGCCCACCACCGCGATGATCTGCTTGTTCGACATGGCCGGACTCCTTCGGTTACGAGTCGGCACATGGTAAAAGAGATAAAAATGATCCGCACATGAATGCGGGAGCCCGGCCGTCGGACCGGGCTCCCGTGAGGGTGGTGCGTGGTGCTAACTACTTCACCATCATCATCTTGCGGTTCGCGACACGGTCGTCGGTGATCACCTGGTAGGTGTACACGCCGCTGGGCTGACGCCGGCCGCCGTCGTCGGTGCCGTCCCAGATCACGCGGTGCTGCGCGGCGGGTAGGTTCTCGTCGAGCAGCGTGCGAACCACGCGGCCCGCGACGTCGAGGATGCGCAGGCTGACGTGCGAGGCGCGCGGCAGGTCGAAGGCGATGGTGGTCTGCGGGTTGAACGGATTCGGCGCGTTGGCGTAGGCCACGAAGGCGGTCGGCAGCGTCGGACCGGGCGTGTCGTCCTGGTCCTCGATCGCCACCACCTGCGGCCCGAGGGTGCCGTCGGGGTTCACGTTCTGGCCGTAGACGTCGGGCGTGCCGTTGCGCCCATCCTCCCAGACCAGCACGACCGTGCCGTCGAGGGTGGCGGCGACGGGCAGACGACCCTTGTCGCTGGGCGCCGAGGAGACGACCAGCGGCGAGTCGGTCCAGACCTGGTTGCCGCCGGCGTCGACGCGCAGGCCGAGGACCTGGTCGTTGCCGAAGGTGATCTCCTCGAGCCAGAAGGCCATCAGGCCGCCGTCGAAGGCCACGCAGCGCTCGAAGGACTTGTTGACGGCGTTGACGGGCCGCAGCAGGAGGCCGTTGTTGCCCCAGTCGCGCGCGCCGGCGGCGGTGAACTTCTGCGCGTAGACGCCCCACTGCGACTGGTTGGTGTTGCGCTCGTTGTAGACCACGAAGGTCTCGCCCGTGTTCGCGTCGTAGGCGACGGAGGGGTCGAGGTGGTACATGGCCGTCGAGGTCGAGACCGAGACGCCGTTGTGCGGGAAGACCTCGAGGCCGGCCGCGTTCAGGCGCTGGACGTAGGCGTTGAAGAGGTTGCTCACGCTGGCGTGCCAGCAGAAGACGGCGCCGCCGGCGCCGTCGGGCAGCACCTGGGGCCAGTGGGCGATGGGCACGGACGCGGCGTCGTACACGGCCACCGGGCCCCAGAGGAGCGCGCCGGCGGTCGAGATCTTGATGGCCCGCACGTGCCGCGGGCTGGTGAACGACGCGATGTTGCGCACGTAGGAGATGATGACGTTGCCGTCCTCGGCGGGGATCACCTGCTGGAAGGCCGGCTTCTCGGCGCCGGGCTGCAGCACGGTGAGGCCGCTGGCCGGGAAGCGCAGCTCGCCGGCCGGCGACACGCGCTGCAACATGAGGGAACCGCCGCCGGAGTTGGGCAGCTTCGGCCAGACGAACACGAAGTCGCCGTCGGAGGCCTCGGTCAGCATCGGCGAAGGCTCGTAGTCGTCGTTCGCCGAGAGGGTCAGACCGTCGGGACCCCACAGGAAGCTGCCGTCGTTGCCGATGCGGTAGGCGTAGACGTCGAGGTCGTCACCGCCGCGGGTGTCGGTGAACACCAGCACCGCGCCGCCCGCGGCGTCGGCGAGGAGGTCCCAGTCGACCAGCGAGCTGGACTGCGGATGCGCGCTGACGACCATGCCGCCGTGCTCCCACATCTCCACGCCCGTGGGGCTGAGCAGCTGCAATCTCACCTGGTAGCCGCCCGTACGGGTGTCGAACCAGCCGACGTACGTGCTGCCGTCGGTGGTGCGCGCCACCTTGGGCAGCACCTGCTCGCCGTTGCCGTCGGCGATGGCCAGATTCACCGCGGGGTCGTCGGGCCACTGCGCGAAGGCGTTGGCGGTCAGCAGACCGAGGACGAGGGCGAGGGTGACAAGCGTGACGATGCGGCTTCGCATGGCCGCCTCCTTTGCTCGAGGGTGCGAAGGTCTCGGAAGTGCCGAAAGAATATCACATTCGAAGGGAAGACGTGGGATTTTTTGACCATATGGCCGCGAAACGGCTGGCGCGCACGGAGTTCTTCTACTTGGCGCCGTCGTGCACTATCTTGATGGGTCGTCCGGTCGGCTGTTCCCGGGAGCGTCCCTTGCGGATCAGACTCGCCATCGTCGTCGCCGTCGTCGCCCTCTGCGGCGGTCTGCTGGCGTGCGGACCCGAGACCAACCTCGGCGGCACTCCCATCCCCAACGACCCGCCCGACACCGAGGTCACCGCACGTCCGCCCGACCTCGATGAGACCAGTTGCACCGTCTCCTTCAGCTGGATCGGCTACGACCCCGACGGTTACGTCCGCGGCTACGAGTGGCGGCTGAGCGACAACGGGGACGACGGGATCAGCGTCCAGGACACCTTGACCCGCGACCCGGTGTCAGGCGCGCTGCTGCACCCCTGGCAGGCCATCACGGCGGGCGACAGCACGTTCGTGGTCTCGGCCGACCGCGACAGCTTCCCCGGCGATCCGGCGAGCGTGCGGCGGTCCTGGGAGACGCACACCTTCTGGATCCGCGCCATCGATGAGGACGGCGCCAGCGATCCCACGCCCGCGAGCGTGAACTTCACCTCGACCACGCTGTCGCCGTCGGGCGTCGTCACCTTGCCGATGGCGTCGGGCAACGAGCCCTTCCAGATGGCGCCGGCCGTGGCCTTCATGTACGGCGGCACGGACCCCGACTTCGTCACCGGCCGTCCCACGCGCGTCCGCTACCTCTGGAAGCCGGCGATCATGCCCAGCGGGCAGATGGCCGACACGCATCTCGAGGTCATGGGGCACCTCGAGCATTTCGCGTCCTTCGCGGATTCCGCCTGGTCGCCCTGGCAACCCTTCGCCGCGGTCGCCAGCGAACGCCGCATCTTCCTCGGCCAGCTTCCCGCCCGCGACCATCTCGATCAGCCCATCTACTACATCTTCTGCGTGCAGACGCAGGACACGTCGGGCGCGGTGAGCCTCGAGCGCACCTACGGCGTCGGCCTGCGCCACTTCTGGATCACGTCGCGCTGGCCGACCCTGACCATCGTGGAGCCGAACCTGGGCCAGTACGTTGCCATCGGCCCCGCCTACGTCTTCACGGCCGACGTCGCGCCGAACCAGAACGTCTCGTTCAACTGGGCCGCGACGGCGGACTCGTACGTCGGCCGCATCGTGGCCTACCGTTACGGGTGGGATGTCGTCGACGTCGACAATCCGCAGGATCCGGGCTGGGCCATCGCGCCGGGCAACACGGCGGCACACCGTCGGACGCCCGCGCGTTCCTTCGCCGCCGGAGTCCACACCCTGGTGGTCGAGGCCACCGATGACTCGGGGCAGCTCACGCGCGCGCGTGTCAACCTCAACGTCGTGCCCCTGCGCGACCCGGAGGATCAGTACCCGTGCCTGCTTCTGGACGACGTCTTCGACCGTCGCAGCAACGCCTGGCCGTCGCAGAACGGCGTCCCGCTGGACAATGACCAGTATCGCGACGCCTTCTGGCTCGACGCGCTCGCCGGCGCCGGCGGCGTGCAGGGGTTCCTGCCGGCCCGCGACATCGTCGACGCCGAGGTCGACATTCCCGACTTCCGGACCGCGGCGCAGTACCGGTCCCTGGTGGTGATCTCGCGGTGGGTCGCGCGCCCCAACAACTACATCTCGCGGGCGTTCCGGGCGACCAGTTACACCAGCGACCCCTACAACTGGCTGGCCAGCTACCAGGCCCTGGTCGGCAACGTGTTCTATTGCGCGTCGCGCGGGATGGACAACTATCTGCAGCAGATCACGGGCGGCTACGCGCTACCCATCGTCTTCGAGTCGCTCGAAGGCGACGTCAACGGCCTCGAGGACAACTACCGCGTGGGCTTCGGCACCCGGACCTTGCCGGACGAGACCACCATCCAGGTCGGCCCCACGCGCTACCCCTACGCCACCTGGGGCATCTCGGTGGTGGACCAGATGTCGCCGGCGTCGTCCTATCCGCTCTACGGGGACGACATCTTCGTCGCCGACGCGCGGCGGGCGTCCTGCGCCGCGATGAAGTCCCTGGTGCTCGACCCGGCGTTCCGCGACCGGCATCTGCCGACCGGGCTGGCCTTCCCCGAGACCATCGCCGCCGAGACGCGGATCGAATGGCGGGACCTGCAACCGTCCTACTTCGACAACCTGTCGATCTCCTACGGCTGGGGCAACGACGAGTTCTACGACCAGGTGATCGCCGAGCGCACCACGCCCTGGTCGCGCCAGCTCTGCGCGGAGGGGCCGGACGGCCGCTGCGTGGAACCCATGTTCCGGAGCCAGGCTCGCTTCGACTGGATCCGCCAGCAGCACCTCGCGGACGACCCGCAGGACACCTGGCCCGTCGGCTACTACGACTATCCCGTGCACCACTACTGCGGCCAGCACGCGCTCAGGGACAATCAGTGGTCAGCCGTGACCAACAACACCGTGGTCGGCATCGTCTCCCACAAGAACGAGTCCCAGAAGCCGAGCCACCGCGGCGACGTCGCCTGGGGCTTCGATCCCTACCGCTTCGACCACGACGGCATGACCGAGGCCGTGCGCTGGGTCCTCATCGACCACTTCGGCCTGCCGGAGCGGCCGTGACGAACGCCTCCGGATGCCGCCGGTGGAAATCCGTCGCCTCCTGGAAGGCCCGCGCCACCCCCAGCAACGTGGCCTCGTCGTAGAGCCGGCCGATGAAGGTCACGCTGTGCGGTTCGCCCGGTCCCGTGAAGCCGTCGGGCAGGACGACGCAGGGGTGACCCGTCAGGTTGGTGGTCAGCAGGTTGTGGCCGCCGAAGGCCGGTGACACGTACACGTCGATGTCGTCCATCAACTCGCCCATCGCCTGCACCAGGCGCCAGCGCTCGCGGTTGGCCTGCACGTACTCCACGGCCGGCACCAGGCGCGAGTGGCGCAGCACGTTCGGCCAGGCCCAGCGCACCTGGCGCACCAGCAGGCTGTCGCGGCCGGAGACCGTGAGCTCGTCGAACGCCGCGGCGGCCTCGACGCCCAGGATGAGGCCCAGCGGCTCGACCGTGCTGTCGGGCAGGGCGATGGGCACCAGGTTCGCGCCGAGGGCGCGCAGCACGTCGAGCACGGCGCGGTTCAGCGCGCCGCCGGAATCCTCCTGCGCGAAGGCGTCGGCGAGGTAGCCGATCCGCAGCTTCGCGAGATCGACGTCGGGCCGGTAGGCGAAGGGCATGTTCACCGTGGACTGGTCGCGCGGGTCGCGGCCGCGGATCGCGTTGAAGACGATCGCGCAGTCCTCCACCGTGCGGCAGATCGGGCCGACCTTGTCCATCGACCAGCTGAGGGCCATGGCCCCGGCACGGCTCACCCGGCCGAACGTCGGCCGCAGGCCCGTGCAGCCGCAGCGCGTGCACGGCGAGACGATGGAGCCCAGCGTCTCGGTGCCCAGGGCGAACGGCACCAGCCCCGCCGCCACCGCCGACGCCGAACCCGCCGACGACCCGCTCGACCCCTGCTCGGGGTCCCAGGGATTGCGCGTCGTCCCGCCGAACCAGACGTCGCCCCAGGCCAGCTCGCCGAGGGTGAGCTTGGCGACCAGCACGGCGCCCGCGGCCTCGAGCCGCGTGATCACCGCCGCCGTGTCGTCGATGGTCTGGTCCTTGTAGGGCACCGCGCCCCAGGTGGTGAGGTAGCCGGGCACCGCGAACAGATCCTTGGCGCCGAAGGGAATGCCGTGCAGCAGGCCGCGGTAGTGGCCCCGGGCGATCTCGGCGTCCGCGGCGGCGGCGGCGGCGAGGGCGCGCTCCTCGGTGAGCGAGACCACGCACTCCAGTCGCGGTCCGAACTCCCGCAGCCGCGCCAGGGACAGCTGGGTCAGTTCCAGGGACGACACCTGCCGCGTGCGCACCAGCTCGGCCAGGTCGCGCACCGACCAGAAGGCGAGGGCGTTCTGGTCGTCCGGCCGCTTGACGCGGGTCGCCTTGCTCCAGCGGGGCGGGTCGTCGTCCAGGTAGGTGCGCGGATCGAGTCCCACCGGCAGCGGCTGGAAGAGCAGCGCGGGGGGGACGTCGTTCGGCAGCGCGAGCGCTCGCAGCGCCAGATAGGCCTCGAGATTGTCCGCCAGATCCGGCAGCATGGTGTCGATCTCGGCGGCCGTGAATGCCAGACCGCTGAGCCGGCCGGCTTCCTGGACGCGCGCCGGCGGAATCGTGGTATCATCGGCCGCGACGGCCAGCCCGGCCAGCACCAGGCCGGCGGCGGCGAGCGTGATCAGGGCGGATCGCATGACGAACTCCTTCCTGCCGGCGGCGCCGGCGACCGCCTGCAGTTTCGCACGACGGCCCCGCCCCTGCCACGCTCGAATCTGGCGGCAGCGCGAACGAGAGAAGGTATGACATGAAGATCCAGACGATCCTCTGCCCCACCGACTTCAGCGAACCAGCCGACCACGCCCTGGCCGCGGCCCGCTCCCTCGCGCAGCAATTCGATGCCCGGCTGGTGGTGGTGCACGTCATCGAACCCATGCAGGTGGTTCCCGCGCCGCAGGTCGGCACCACGCCGGCCTTCGACATCTCGCACTACCTCGGGGCCATGCGCGAGCACGGCGAACGCCTGCTCGTCGAGCGCGTCGCCACCCTGCGCGACGCCGACGTCGACGCGGACTGGCGTCTCGCCGAGGGCGCGGTCGCCGACAAGGTGGTCGAGCTCGCCGTCGCCGAGGAGGTCGACCTCATCGTCATCGCCACCCACGGTCGTTCCGGATTCAAGCGCTTCTTCCTGGGCTCCGTCGCCGACCGCGTGGTCCACAACGCGGCCTGCCCGGTGCTGACCATCAAGGAGCCGAGATGACCACAGGAGGTTGAGATGCGACACCCGACCCTGGTCTTCAGCTGGCTCGTGCTGCTTGGCTCCGCCTGCTTCGCCCGCACCTGGCACGTTCCCGCCGACGCCCACGCCATCGCCGCCGCCCTCGCCCTCGCCGAACCCGGCGACGTGGTCGAGGTCGCCTGCGGCACCTACTTCGAGCACGACCTGGTCATGCCGGCCGGCGTCACCCTGCGCGGCGAGTCCGGCGACCCGGCCTGCGTGACCATCGACGCCCAGCAACTCGGGCGCGTGATCCTGTGCGACCATGTCGACGGCATCCGTCTCGAGGGGCTCACCCTGACCGGCGGCGACGTCGGCCAGGCGAACGGCGGCGGGGCCCTCTGCCTCCACGCCACCGGCGAACTCGCGGCCTGCCGGTTCACCGGCAACCACGCCGGGCACGGCGGCGGCGCGTTCCTGCAGTACTCGCCGCTCACCATCACGGATTGCCGCTTCGACGCCAACCCGGCCGCCTACGGCGGCGGTCTCGCCTGCTATGACTGCGACCCGGTCATCACGGACTGCGAGTTCTCGGACAACGAGGTCATCGACGGCGGCGGCCTTTATCTCGCGCACGCCTCGCCCAAGGTCACCGGGTGCCTCTTCCACGGCAACGACGCCATGGTCTGGGGCGGCGGCGTCTTCTGCACCAGCGACGCGACGCCCGTGTTCGAGCGCTGCACCCTGGCGATGAACGACGCCTGGGAGGGCGCCGGCATCTGGGCGGTCGACGAATGTACGGTGATCCTGCATGCCACGTTGGTCGCCTTCAACACCCACGGCAACGGCGTTCACATGTATGACAACCCCGCCCACCCTTCGTCAGTCGACCTCGATTGCTGCAACGTCTTCGGCAACACGGCCAGCAACTACGGCGGCCTCGCCGACGACCAGACCGGCGAGGACGGCAACCTCGGTGTCGACCCGCTCTTCTGCGACGCCGCCGCGGGCGACTTCACGCTCGACGCCGCGTCGCCCTGCGCGCCGGCGCACAACGAGTGCGGCGTGCAGATCGGGGCCCTCGGCGTCGGCTGCGGTCTCACGGCGGTGCCGACGGGCGGCGCCGGCCCGGTGCTCCATCCCGCTTTCCCCAATCCCTTCAATCCCCGCACGACGCTGACCTTCACGCTATCCGCCGACGCGCCGGTGCGCCTGGACATCTACGCGGTGGACGGCGGGCGAGTGGTGACGTTGCTGGACGAAGGGCGACCGGCCGGAACCCAGGCCGTGACGTGGGATGGTCGCGACGAGCAGGGGCGCGAGGCGCCGGCAGGCGTCTATCTCGGCCGGTTCGTGGTCGGCGGCGAGGTGGTGGCGGCCCAGCGGCTGGCCCTGGTGAGATAGAAACGCGGCGGCGTGGCGTCGGCGCCGGGGCGTGGCTACCGTGTCGGATCTGCCGTCTCGAGCGATCCGGCCGGGAGCCGTCCATGCGTGTGCTGAGCATCGCGACCATCACCATCGTGTTCCTGGGCGCGCCGGCCGCCGCGCGCACCTGGCACGTTCCCGCCGACGCCCACTCCATCGCCGCCGCCCTCGCCCTCGCCGAACCCAGCGACGTGGTCGAGGTCGCCTGCGGCACCTATCACGAGCACGGCCTGACGCTGAAGCCCGGGGTGACCCTGCGTTCGCAGACGGGCGAGCCGGACTGCGTGACCATCGACGCCGAGAACCTCGACAGCGTGATCGTGGCCGAGGATCTGGCCGTGGCTGCCACGGTCGAGGGACTCACCCTCACCCACGGCCTGGCGCAGGGCCTGTATCCCAGCGGCGGCGGCCTGGTGAGCCGGGCCGCGGCGGTGTCGGTGCGGCGCTGCCGGTTCGTGGACAACGCTGCCGGCTGGGGCGGCGGGCTGCACGCCTGGAATTCCCGGCTGGAGGTCGCCGACTGCGAGTTCATCGGCAACCAGGCCAGCGTCGGAGCCGCTGGCATCGATTGCACCGGCGGCGCGCCGTCGTTCGCGAACTGCGCGCTCGCCGGAAATCATAGCGTCGCCACCAGTTCGACGATCCGGATCGCGCATGCCGTCGCGACGTTCGCCAACTGCCATGTCTTCGCCAACGATCTGCCTCCCGACGGCACCGTCCTCGTTGGTTTCGATTCGCGTCTCGCCATGTCCGGTAGCGTGATCGGCGACCAGCCGCAGGGTGGCGTGCACGGCGTGCGCTTGCAGGCCGCGCAGTTCGCCGGCTCGGGCAACGTGATCAGCGCCATCGACGGCACGGCGCTGAGCGCCGCGTACAACTCGACGGTAATCCTCGACCACACGACGTTGGCCGCGAACGGACAAGGCCTCGTCCTGGCGGAGAACAGCCGCGCCATGCTGCACGCGTGCCTCGTCGCGTTCCAGGCGCAAGCCGGAATCACCGCCAGCGACGCCGACCTGGAGGTGACGTGCTGCGACATCTTCGGCAACGCTGGCGGCGACTACGCAGGCGACCTCGCCGATCAGACGGGCCGCGCGGGGAACATCTCGGCCGACCCGCTCTTCTGCAACCTCGCCGCCGGCGATCTCGGCCTCGGCGCCGGTTCGCCGGCCCTGCCTGCCGGCAACCTGTGTTACACGCAGATCGGCGCCTTCGGACAGTCCTGCGGCGCGGCGGCCGTTCCCCCGGCGTCCCCGCGGCCCGTCACGCTCGCGGCGCCCAGCCCCAATCCCTTCAATCCCCGCACGACGCTGACCTTCACGCTATCCGCCGACGCGCCGGCGAACCTGGAGATCTACAGCCTCGACGGCGCCCGGATCGCCAGGTTGCTGGAGGGGCCGCAGCCGGCGGGAACGCACGTCGTGACCTGGGACGGTCTGGACACCACCGGCCGCGCGGTGGCGGCCGGCGTCTACGTCGCCCGCCTCGTCGCGGCCGGCGACGTTTCGGTACAACGACTGGCCCTCGTGCGCTGAGCGTCGCCCCGTGGTCAGCGCGACAGAGCCTTGATCGCGCCCCAGGCCATCGACTCCACGTCGACGGGCGGATCGAGCACGTACGTGGTCTCGGTGATCGAGCCCGGATCGCAGAAGAACACGTTGAGCACGATCCGGTAGTGGCCCGGTTCGTGCGGATAGGCGTCGGTGTCGTGTCCGAACACCTCCGTCTCGCCGACGCCGAAGAAGGTGATCTCCGGCACCTGGGTCTCGCCGTAGATCACGGCCCCCGATTCCACGTGGAGAATCGAGTAGAGCGGCGAACCGGCGAACACCGCTTCGGAAGGGCCGCCGTTGTGGATGGTGATCTCGACGACGTCGCCGACGACGTACGTGGACTCGTCCGTGACGACGGTGAGCTGGGCCAGGGCCGGGGCGGCAAGGGCCAGGACGATGGCCGCGACGAGGATCATGCGGGTCATGGCGTCTCCCTCCATTGGCTAAACCGCGCCTCTTTTCCGACCGAACGGTCTGGACATGATGATACGGATCGTGTACCGCGGTGGTGAAGTGGTTTATCGTCACGAGATCGTGATCCGAGCGGCGGTCGTGGGCAGGAGGTAGGCGATGCCCGTGGCGGTGATGGTCTCTTTCGTTCTCATCACGCTGGCCCTGGCGTTCTACTCGCTGGGCGTCTGGTCGGAGCGGCTCGCCCGCGACCTGAAGCGCTGGCACGTCGCGACCTTCTGGCTCGGCTTCCTGTTCGACGTCGCCGGCACCCTCGCCATGCACCGCCTCGCCAGGGGCCCCTTCGACCTGCGCGACCCCCACACCCTCACCGGCCAGATCGCCGTGTGGCTCATGCTCGCCCATGCCCTCTGGGCCACCCGCGTTTCACGCCGCGGCAGCTGGGAGGCCCGTCACGGCTTCCACCGTTACAGCCTCATCGTGTGGTGCATCTGGCTGATTCCTTACTTCGGCGGGATGTACCTCGGGATGCGGGGGCGGTGATCTCGTCCAGCAGCGGCCGCACCCGGTCTCGCAGGTGGCCGCGCTGGTAGACCGAGAGCCGCAGCACCGCGGCAGCGGGACGGTGCCGCCGAGGTTCACGTCGCGCGCTGCGCGGTCGGATTCTCCCAGCAACGACAAGGAGTTGCCGGCCGCGGCGAGCCGGGCGCCCGGCGCGGGACGCCGGTCGCGGGAGGGCGCGGTTATGGGTTCGCGGACAGGCGGTTGTCGAAAGCGATACAGGTGGCGTTACGGCGTGCCATCCACCTCGTGCAGCCGCGTGAGGTGCCGCAGCTTCTGCAACGCCTCTTCCTTCGTCGCGCCGGTGGCTTCTTCATAGACATGCGTGCGCCGCGCCTCCGCGACCCACGCGAGGCCCCACCGCACCTGCCAACCGTTCTCCAGCATGCGGGCCAGGTGGGTTCCCGCCTCGCTGCCGCAGTCGCAGGTGAGGTTGACGAGGGTCTGGAGCGAGGCGCTCAGCGCGGTCAGGTCGCTGTCGCCGACCTGGTAGCACTCCGGGATCCTGACCGTGATGGAACGCGCCTCGCTCATGACCAGACCTCCGCCCGCTATTCACGGACCGAATCGGGGTTACATGCCGAATTTCTCGATGATGTCCTTCTTGCCCAGTCCGAGGATGCCGTGCTTCTTGCCGACCTTCTCGAACGCGGCGATGCCCTTGTCGAGGTGCGCCTTCTCGTGGGCCGCGGAGAGCTGCGTGCGGATGCGCGCGGCGCCCTTGGGGACCACCGGGAAGAAGAAGCCCACCACGTAGATGCCCTCGGCGAAGAGATCGCGGGCGACGTCCTGCGCCAGCTTCGCGTTGTAGAGCATCACGGGGACGATCGGGCTGTCGCCGGCCTTCAGGTCCAGGCCGATGTCGGTCAGGCCCTTGCGCCAGTAGTTGGTGTTCCACTCCAGCTTGTCGCGGCGCTCGGTGGTCTTCGAGATGAGGTCGAGGACCTTGATCGCGCCGGAGACGATGACCGGGGCCACCGTGTTCGAGAACAGGTACGGACGCGCCTTCTGGCGGCACATCTCGACCAGTTCGCGACGACCGCTCACGCAGCCGCCCGAGGCGCCGCCGAGGGCCTTGCCGAGGGTGGTGGTGATGATGTCGATCTTGCCGACCACGCCGCAGTGCTCGTGGGTGCCGCGGCCCGTCTTGCCGATGAAGCCGGAGGAGTGCGAGTCGTCCACGAAGACCATGGCGTCGTACTTCTCGGCCAGGGCGACGATCTCATCGAGCTTGGCGATGTCGCCGTCCATCGAGAAGACGCCGTCGGTGATGATCAGGCGCGCGCGTTTGTCCTGGTGCTCCTGAAGCTTCTCCTCGAGGTGGCCCATGTCGGAGTGCTTGTAGGTGTCCATCATGGCCTTGCACAGGCGCATGCCATCGACGATCGAGGCGTGGACCAGGCGGTCGGAGATCATCACGTCGGCGGGCGTCAGGACGGCCTCGAACACGCCGGCGTTGGCGTCCATGCACGACGGGAAGAGCAGCGTGTCCTCGGTGCCGAGGAACTCGGTGAGCTTGTTCTCGAGCGTGCGGTGGATGTCCTGGGTGCCGCAGATGAAGCGGACCGACGACATGCCGTAGCCGCGCGCGTCGAGGCCCTGGCGCGCCGCCTCGACCACGTCGGGGTGGCTCGAGAGGCCGAGGTAGTTGTTGGCGCAGAGGTTGATGACCTTCTTCATCTCGGCGCCGACGGGGAACTCGACCTCGATGTCGGCTCCCTGCGGGCTGCAGATGAAGCGCTCTTCCTTGAAGAGCCCCTGCTGGCGGAGGTCCGTCAGCTCGTTCTGGTACTGCTCGCGCAGGTGGCTCGAGTATGCCATGTCGTCCCTTTCGTAGGCTTCCTTCGCGCAGGCTGCGGCTGGCGCGGTCAGGCCTGGCGGTGCTTCACGACGAGGGCCGCGATGCTGTTGACGGTGTCGAACGCTTCCGGCGAGGCCTCGGCGTCCGGGATGGCGATGCTGAACTTCTTCTCGAGGAACCGCTTCAACGAGACCATCGAGAAGGAATCGACGATGCCGCCGCTGATGAGCAGGGTGTCGTCCTTGATCACACGGTCGTCGTCCTCCTCGAGGTACTCGCGCGTGACGTAGTCGCGAACCAGCTTCTTCAGGTCTTCCATGGGCCGTCTCCTGCCGTTGGGGTGTCTGCTACTCGTCCATCATCGTCGAAAGGTCGCCGACCGGCTCGCCGAAGCACTCGGCGCGCAGCACCCGGCGCATGATCTTGCCGCTGCGCGTCTTGGGCAGCTTCTCGCGGAACTCGATCTCCTGCGGCATCGCCAGGGGCGAGAGCCGCTTGCGGATGAAGTTCATGATCTCGAGCTCGAGATCGTCGTCGGGCACGATGCCGGGCTTGAGCGACACGAAGGCCTTCACGACCTCCATGTTCACCGGATCGGGCGTCGCGACGGCGGCCGACTCGGCGACGGCGGGGTGCTCGAGCAGCGCCGACTCGATCTCGAAGGGGCCGACCAGGTGGCCGCCGGTGTTGATCACGTCGTCGTCGCGGCCGGTGAACCAGAAGTAGCCGTCGGGGTCGATGCTCGCCCGGTCGCCGCAGATGTACCAGCCGTTGCGGAACTTGCCGGCGTAGCCGGTCGGGTTGTTCCAGTAGCCGCGGATCTGCGAGGGCCAGCCGGGCTGCAGCGCGATGAGGCCGACCTTGCCCGGGCCGTCGTGCGGCTCGTTGGTCTGCGGGTCCAGCACGGTGGCGGTGATGCCGGGGAACGGCTTGCCCATCGAGCCGGGCTTGACCTTCATGCCGGGGAAGTTGGTGATGACCATGCAGCCGGTCTCGGTCTGCCAGTAGGTGTCGTGGAAGGGCTTGCCGAAGGCCTCGATTCCCCAGTGCACCGCCTCGGCGTTCAGCGGCTCGCCGACGCTGGCGAGGTGGCGCAGGCAGCTCAGGTCGAACTTGCGCACCAGTTCGGCGCCCTCCTTCATCAGCAGCCGGATCGCCGTGGGGGCGGAGTACCAGACCGTGACCTTGTGCTTCGCCATGAAGGCGTACCACTTCTCGGCGTTGAAGCCCGAGTCGAGGACGACCTGCGTGATCCCGTTGGCCCAGGGGCCGATGATGCCGTAGGAGGTGCCGGTGACCCAGCCGGGGTCCGCGTTGCACCAGTAGATGTCGTCCGGGCGGAAGTCGAGCACCCACTTCGAGGTGAGATACTGCGAGATCAGGGAGTAGTGGACGTGCTGCGCGCCCTTGGGCTGGCCCGTGGTGCCGGACGTGTAGTGCAGCACCGACGGCGTCTCGGCGGTGGAGGGGAAGCAGGTGAAGTCGTCCACGCGGGGCAGCTTCTCGAGGGCCAGCGGCGTCTCGTAGTCCTTGAGGGCGGCGGGATCGTCGGCGTCGACGATGATGACGTGCTTCAGGTGGGGCAGCGTGTCCTTGATCTTGCGCACCTTGCGCGCGTGCTTCATCTGCGTGACGATCGCCGTGGTCTGCGCGTTGTCCAGGCGCGTCCACAGCGACTCCTCGCCGAAGGCGGAGAAGAGCGGCTGGACGACGACGCCGGCCTTCAGCCCGCCGACAAAGCCGATGTACAGCTCGGGCACGCGGTCCATGAACAGGCAGACGCGCTGACCCGGCTCGAGGCCGAGGTCCTGCAGGTAGGCCGCGAAGGTGTTGGAGAGCTGGCGCAGGTCGTCGTAGGTGTAGCGCTTCACCTCGCCGCGGAAGTCCTCCCAGATCAGCGCCGGGTGCTGCGCGCGGCCAAGCTGGCAGATGCGGTCGCTGCAGTGCCAGCCGATGTTGATGACGTCGCCCTTGTGGTAGCCCAGCTCCTGCTCGGCGATCGCCCAGTCGAAGCCTTGCTTGCGGTCCTCGTAGCTCGGTGTGCCGGTCATGCGCGACCCCCCGGTCGTGTTGGCGGTCATGGTGCGCCCTCGGCGATCACGGTCGCCGTGGCGAATTGCCGGTCATGCGAGAGCGTGACGTGCCAGCGGATCACGCCGAGTCCGTCGGCGATGGCGCGGGCCCGGCCGCGCAGCACCAGCCGCGGCGCGCCGCCGTCGTCGTCCACGACCTCGATGTCGTGCCAGAACGACCCGCTCGCGTCGCCGCCCGCCAGCGCCTTCAGAGTCGCCTCCTTGGCGGCGAAGCGGGCGGCGAAGTGCTCGGCCGGATGAGGCCTGCTCTCGCCGTGGGCGATCTCGGCCGCGGTGAACACGGCCTCCAGGAAGCCGCGGTCCGGCGCGTCGAGTTCCTTCTGCAGGCGCGCCACCGCGCAGAGGTCGATGCCGATCCCGAGAATCATGACCTCCGCGCGACGCTGCGCCCACCGAGAGTCCCACGCCTCCACGACGGTAAGTAGCGGCGCGACCGGAATCAAGGGCTGTGTATCCGTTAACATGGAGGTGGTCGCGATCTCGCCCATCGGGTCGTCGGGACCACTTTTGACGGAAAGTTGACGATGGTCGGTACGCGCCGGCAGCCCAGTCTAATAGATCAAAAAACGGTACCGCTGCTCCCGCGGCGGGTCGCGCTCAGAACCGCCCCTCCGCGAGGTTCACCATCAACACCGCGTCGTCGGCGTAATGCCCGGCGAATTCGGGGGACGTCGCGTCGTTGACGACGTCCTCGTAGGCATAGACCTCGACCAGCACGTAGGTGGTGGTCGGCGGCAAGGTGAGGCCGACGTCGAGCGATTGCCACTGCGCACCGGCCGAGGACAGGGTGGTTGCGCCCAGGTCGAGCCAGGCCGAGGCCGCATAGTCGGCGGCGATGGTCGCGGGGCTGCCGCCGAAGGCGATCACGCGCAGGTCGAAGCGCCGGTCGGTGGTCTCGTCGCCCGCCACCCGGTTGCACCAGATACTCGCGGTGGCGCGCACGTGGCCGGCGGCGATCTCGGCCGCATAAGGGCCAAGGTCGACGACCTGCCATTGCTGGCAGGACACCAGGGTCGGGCTCGGGCCGGTGCCCGTGTCCCCGAACTTCAGCATGCTGGGTTCGCCGCGCGGCGCGATCCCGTTCTCGGCTGTTACAACGCGACATACGTCGCCTTGCCAGAAGCCCGGTCCCGTCGGCAAGCCGCCTGTCGTGACCGCATCGCCGAAGCCGGGATTGCTCAGCAAGTTGGTGCCGAACCCGCCCGCCACGACGGTGATGGACATCTCGTCCGTGGTAGAATCAGGGCTCGGGTCATTTACGGAGATCGGCTCGATGTCGACGTAGGCCAGCAAGGCCAGCTCGGTAGGTGCGAACGCGGCATCGACGGTGAACCGCACCGGCACCACGACGACGCTCTGCCCGGCGGTTTCCGCCGGTTCGTCGCAATCGTAGTAGTAATAACCCTCGTCGTCGCGCGATCTCTCGTCGAGCGGCACCGCCGTGATGCCGTCCGGCAGCATGTCGTGAGGGTCGAGCTTGACGCGGATACCCAGGCGCCCGAAGTCCGACTGGAGCCCGTCGTCGTCCGCTGTCACCTGAAGCGAGAGGGTCGTCGTGGACCCGACGATCAGCGTCGTCGCTTCCGGCTGGAACTCGGCTACGACGAGCCGGACGAACAACTCCTCCGTTTCGTCGCCGCAGCCGGCGACGAGGGTGAAGATCGCCAGGATCGGCAGGCTACGCAGGACGCTGCGCCGAGAGATCGAGCAACTGGTCATGGTAGAACTCCGCGGGTTGCCAGATGTTGCGCGAACGAGACGGGGAGACAATACGGGATTAAAATAGTAATCTCCACGTGATTTTTCGTGGAGACGGCCGCGATCGCTCGGCGCTGGTTCTGAATCGGAAATTACGCTTGGCCGTCGGCTTGCCGGTCGGGGGCCATGAACGCACCAACCCCTCGATTCCACCCCCGCCTCAACCCGCCCTTCCGCTTCCCCAGGTTCCGGAATCGAGGTTTACGTGGTCCCAGGAACCGTCGCTAACACGACCCCCAGCGCCCTCCTGGACCAGGGTATTGGCGGCGATGCGGTTCCCCCTCTCCTAGAGTCAGCGGACCAGCATCAACCGGGCGACAGGACCCACGCGGACGCCGTCGGCGACGACGGTCGCGAAGTAAGTGCCGCTCGGCAGCGCTCGGCCGCCGTCGTCGCGCCCTTGCCACGTCACGGCGTGCTGTCCAGCCGGCAGCGAGCCAAGCGCGAACGTGCGTACGGTCTGTCCGCGCAGGTCGAAGATGTGCACCGCCACGTCGGCGTCGCGGGCCAGCGCGAGGCGCAAGGTCAAGCCAGGATTGCCCGGATTGGGGGCCGCCGTCAGGTCGAACGACGGCTCTGCCGCATCGCCGGCCGACGCGGCCGCTGCCGATCGCAGGTGCAGGTGGACGGGCGTCGTGCCGACGTTCAGCACAACCTCCGATGCACCGGACACGTCGGGCACCACGATGCGGTCTTCGTCCGTGCGATACAGCTCGAGTGGCGTATCTGCCGGCCAGCCTTCGGGATTCCACCGCAGCGTCACGGTCTGAGCGCCCGGTGCGTCGATCTCCAGATCCCAGAACAACGGCGCCATTTCGGTGCCGACGATGTCCTGGCCGAAGGACCGGCCCAGCGCCGGATCCCACTGGGAACGTAGGCTGCGTAGCGCCGCCGTCGACGCCGCGGGTGCGGCCGGCGGCACCGGCAGATCGAAGCGTACGTCCATGCCGGCCGTGGCCTCGGGGTGTGCGCCGACGGTGACCGTGCTCGTGCGGCCGCCCGGGAGCTCCAGGGTGAGGTCGCGGCGCCAGCTCGTGCCCGGCACCTGGTCGCGCCAGTGGTCGAGCGGTTGCGGCGGCCAGCCGTACACGACCCAGTCGAAGAGGAGCGTGAGGTCATTCGCGGCGGCAGGGTAGACGCGGAACCAGTATCCGTGCCAGGGTGCCAGCGCGGTGCCGGTGACGTACGTCTCTTCAATCGGGTCGTACGACCAGACCACTGGCGCCACGAGGTCGGCCGCCACGGCCTCGTCGTAGCTCATGACGATGCCCCCGTGGCGCACCTGCACGCCGGCAAGATCACCGGCGAACCACATCGGATCACCCACGAGGTTGAAGCCTTCGGTTTGCGGCAACTCGACCGTTGTGACCGCCGGTGTTCCCGCCATCGTCCACGTGAACGTGTCGAGGCTCGCGATCCAGTAGCCCTTGCCGAGGGTCGCCGGCGAGTTCGCGCCTTCGGTCACGTACGAGCCGATCGCGCCGCCGCTGTAGGAGTAGAGGTACGCCGGAGCGTGGGCGTCGTCGAGGATCTCGCCGCCAAGCGTGCCGGAGTCCTGGGGACGCAGCGGCAAGCCGATGAGAGACCAGCCGCCGGCCACGAGGCGGTTCGTCGGTTCCAGCGGCGTGGCGCCGCCGACGATGATCTCGAAGTCGCGGGTGCCGCCGCCTGCCTGCGTGTAGTTGTAGGCGAGAGCGGGGAAGAGGTTCGTCACCTCGCCGCTTGCCGGGTCGCTCAGGCGCAGCGGGATGCCGGCGTCGGCGCCGAAATCCGGCGCAAAGGTCAGCGCCACCTGATCGCCGCCCGTCTGCCCGTTCTCGATGCGCAGCGGCCAGGTCCGCGCGTCTTGCGACGAGGCGAGCGAGGTGCGCACGTCGACGCGGAAGCGAGGTCCGAGCGGCCAGTCCGGGTGCCAGAAGCTGGCGATGAGGAACTCGCCGTCGGGCGGCGGACCGGGTTCTGGCACGTCGTAATCGCTGTCGAAGTCGTCGCTGGCGGCCTCGCTGGTGGCCGCGAGGTTGCCGGCGTCGCTGCGCACGCCGGCCGTGACGGCGATGTCGACTTCCAGATCCAAACCGCCCTCGGGCGTGACTCCGCAGACCGACACGAGGTCGAGCCCGCTGCAGTTGATCGATCCGACCGGCGACTCGAAGTCGTCCGAGATCGGTTCCATCGCGATGATATGCGTCGGGTTGTTGAAGTCGTTGTACGCCATCTGGCCCGGCAAGCTCGCCGGCTGGGCGGGGGCGAGGTGGATCTTCGCGCACGGTAGATCGGCGACACAGATGCAGGTGAACCTCGCCAGGCGGACTCCCGGTGAAACGTAAGGATAGGGTGCGCCGATGCCGACGATGAGATTGTGGGCATCCCCGATGTTGAGGGAGCTCGGGGGTAGATCCAACGACAGTTGCAGCATCGTGCCGGGATCGGCGTCGCACGACCACGCCATCTCGAAGCCGCCGAGGTTCGCGACCTCCGCGTTCATGAGGTAGAAGTCGATGGTGGCCGGAGTGAAGGCCGAGATCGTGCCGTTGACCTCGCCGTTGACGAGAACGGCCACCACGCTCGGCCACGCACACGGCGGCAGGTCCTGCGCGCCGGCCGGCCCGCAGAACGCACAGCCGCAGAGCACGAGGCCGATCGTTCCCAACACAGCTCTGGTATTCATCATGCCCTCCTCGATGTTCGGGAGGCGTCGTCAGTGAAACAGCGCCTTCACGTCGCTCCAGGTCGCCGCCGCGGCGTCGACCGGACCTTCGCTGCTGAGTTCCAGCCAGAAATCGAACTCCGTGCCGGTCAGAGGCACCACCAGCGTGCTCGGCACCGGCACGACGATCTCGTCATACGGCGGACCGAGATAACGCAGCGTGAAGTCGATGCCCCACCCGAGGTCGACGTCGAACGTCAGGACGAGTTCGCCCAGCGCGATGTCGGTGGCGACGACGACGTGCCAGACCTCCCTGTGGTCGTCGTCGAAGACTGCCGGGTCGCGATACTCCTCGCGCCAGGCGTTGGCCAGGGGCCCGTCGTAATCCGGCATCGTGAAAGCGAGCCGGAGGAAATCGCCCGGCGGCGGCGGCGGCTCAGGTCGATCGAAGAGATCGACGCCGTTGCTGGCGCCATCGCGAACACCGAAGATGTGGAGGCCGGCTTGTGTATCGTGCAGCGACGCCGAGAACCCAATCGTGAGGTCATACGCGTGAGCAGATCCGGCGCAGGCTGCAAACGAGATCGCGGCCATCATGCCGAACACGACCGATCTCAACGGCCGATTCATGATCGACTCACGGGTTCGAGCGTTCGCTCCCTCCGTCACGAAGTGTACTACGACGATCGGCACCAAGCAACGATGTCGACGTACAGATCGTCGCGTAAGGATTCCCTTCGGGCTGATGATGTCATCGCTAAATTCGGTAACGTTTGGAGGATGCGCGACCAGAATCTAGATTTGCGTATCCGTTAATAGTATCGCCTGCCGTGACAGTGGAGTTCGTCATTCATAAGTGATATCATCTCCTCAATAATGAGCAGGTCCGGCTGCCATGAATAAGGAGACACACCATGATGACCAGCATCAAGACGACCATCCTGGTCGTCACTCTCGCAATCCTGGCTCCGCCAGCTTTGCTTGCGGGGCCGTTCCAGTTGTGGGTGACGGTGAGCCCTCCGGGGCCGCAGAACGCCAATCCCGGCACCTGGGGAGGGATTCTCCGCTACCAATTCAGCGATGCCGGTGCGCCGCCGACCGTGCTCACGGAGATCGACCGTAGCCTGGTTGCCGATCCGTGCGGCCTTGTGTTCCGTCCCGCTTCTCATGAACTGTTCGTCGGCAACCGCCACGGGAATACCGGCGGTGGCAGCATCTCCCGATTCACCTACGACGCCGCGTCCGACAGCTTCGAACCCAGCGGCACGATCACCGGCAACGGACTCAACGGTGTCCACCAGATGGCGCTCAATCCGTTGACCGGCGAACTGTTCGCCACGAATTACGGTGGAGGAGTTTCACGGTTCCTGTTCGACGTCAGCGACGCCGCCATCCCCAACGGGACCATCGGCGGTTCGCAGTGGACGCGGGGCGTGGCCGTTTCGCCGGACGGACAGTGGCTCTACGTGACGAGCGCGACCCCAGTGATCCGCCGTTTCGACCTCACGACGGGAAGTGAACTGGCGAGCGTGACGGTCGCCGGTGCTGCCAGCCTCCACTTCATGCGCTTGGTGGGCGGAAACGCACTCTACGTCGCGGATCCGGTGACGAGCATGGTCTACCGGCTCGTCGTCGCCTCCGATGGGACGTTGTCCGGACAGACCGACATCCCGGCGCCGTCGGCCGCCGGCGAGACCGTTAGCCCCGACCAGCGGGAGCTTTTCGCGACGGGGCACCTGACCAGCCATCAGATCACACGCCTGCTCTGGGACGAACAGAATCAGGTCTGGACTCCCGAAACGCCGATCTATCCCGACGTGCCGATGGGAGACATCCTCGCCATGGCCGTCGCGGATCTGGTCGACGTTCCGGATGCGGCTCCCCGGGCCGCGATGTTGCTGCCCAACCGTCCGAATCCCTTCAATCCAGGCACCGTGATCCCCTTCCGGCTGGACTCGCCGGCGATGGTGGAACTCGCGATCTACGACGCGACCGGCCGGTTCGTGCGCATGCTCCTCTCACAGAACGTCGGCGCGGGAAGCCACGAGATACCGTGGGACGGCCGCGACCAGGGCGGACACGCGGTCGCCTCCGGGGTCTACACGGTGCGTCTCACGGGAGGCAGCCAGACCCAGCTGCGATCGCTGGTCATGGTCCGCTAGGCAGTACGCGCGCTTGCCAAGGTGGGGCCGCGGCTACAGCTCTCGTCCCGGGCCGGCGCATTGCCCGAGCAGCCAGTCGCGGAACAGAACGATAGGCAGGCTGTCAGCCTTACGTTCCGGATAGACCAGGTAGTACGCGTACTCGCTCGTGACCGGGCGGTCGATCGCGATCACGAGGCGGCCGCTCGCGAGTTCCTCCTGGATCAGGAACTCCGGCAAGAGCGCCAGGCCGATGCCGGCGATGGCCGCCTGGATCACCATGTGAAATTGCTCGAAGCGCGGGCCGGCGTGACCGTCGAGGTCCTCCACGCCGCAGGCGCGCAGCCACTCCTGCCAGGCCTGCGGACGGGTGACGTGCTGGAGCAGCGTGACGTGCTTCACGTCTTGCGGCCGCGCGAGTGTCGGCTTGCCGGCCAGGAGCGCCGGCGAGGCCACCGGCACGACGATCTCCCCCATCAGGCGGTGGCAGACGGCGCCCGGCCACACCTCGCTCCCGAAGTGGATGGCGGCGTCGATGCCGCTGCCGGCGAACTCGAAGGGCCGGACCTGGGTCACCAGGTCGAGCTGGATGTCGGGGTGCCGGGACGTGAAGTCGGCCAGCCGGGGCATCAGCCAGCGCGACCCGAAGGTCGGCAGCACGGCCACCGTCAGCACCCCGCCGCCGCCGCCATAGGCCATCACTTGCAAGGTGGCGGCTTCGGCCAGGTCGAGAAGCTCCCGCACCGCGACCGCGTAGGCCTCCCCGGGCTCCGTCAGGACGAGGCGCTGCTTGACCCGGCGGAAGAGCGGCCTTCCGACGTCCTCTTCCAGTTGCCGGATCTGGCGGCTCACCGCGCTCTGGGTCACGTTCAGTTCGCGGGCCGCGCGGGTGAAGCTCATGTGGCGCACCGCGGCGTCAAAGAACTCGAGAGCGTTCAAGGAGGGGAGGATGCGCCGGGAGGTCATGATTATTTGGAATGAACTCCTGCTGAAAAGTTGTTTGCGCCGGGTATCCACGATATCACATAATTCGCTTCTGTGTATAGCAAATTGACCGAAGAAGGTCGTTGGCGCGGGGCTCGAATCGGCACCAAGTTCATTCCCGATCCGCATCCAGTGGCCCAGTGGTAGAACCCGTAGAGGCAGTCGCCCAGGACGGGTTTGCAGCCTTCAACTCAGGACGGAGGACCCATGAGCAAGTACAACGTCGCGTGGCTGCCCGGAGACGGCGTCGGTGTCGAGGTCATGGAGGCCACCAAGATCTGCCTCGACACGCTCAAGTTCGACGCGACCTACACCCATGGCGACATCGGCTGGGAGTTCTGGTGCCAGGAAGGCGACTCCTTCCCGGCGCGCACCATCGAGCTCCTGAAGAATTCGGACGCGGCGCTCTTCGGCGCCATCACCTCCAAGCCCGTGAAGGACGCGGAGCGCGAACTCGTCCCCGAGCTGCAGGGCAAGGGTCTCGTCTACCGGAGCCCCATCGTCCGCATGCGTCAGCTCTTCGACCTCTACACGTGCCTGCGGCCCTGCCGGGCCTACCCCGGCAATCCGCTCAACTACAAAGAGGGCATCGATCTGGTGGTGTTCCGCGAGAACACCGAGGACTTGTACGCTGGCGTCGAGTTCGCGCCGGTCCCCGACGAGCTCGCCGCGATGCTCACCAGGCTCAGCAAGCCGTACGCCCACTTCGCGGGGCGGCCTGGCAGCGACTACGCGATCACCTGCAAGATCAACAGCAAGGACGGCTGCGAACGGATCATCCGCGCCGCCTTCGAGTACGCCAAGACATTCAACTACCCGAAGGTCACCATCATCCACAAGGCGAACGTGGTGCGGGCGACGGAAGGGCTCTTCCTGGAGACGGGCAAGCGCATCGCCAAGGACTACCCGGGCATCCAGATGGACGACGCCAACATCGACGCCATCTGCATGTGGCTGCTCAAGAATCCCAAGAACTACCACGTGCTCGTGGCCACCAACATGTTCGGCGACATCGTCAGCGACCTCGCCGCGCAGATGGTCGGCGGGCTCGGTTTCGGCTGTTCCGGCAACATCGGCGAGAAGCTCGCCGTGTTCGAGCCCACCCACGGCAGCGCGCCGAAGTACGCCGGTCAGAACAAGGTGAATCCCATCGCCACCATCCTCGCCGGCAAGATGATGCTCGACTGGCTCGGCGAGAAGGAGAAGGGCGCGCGACTCGAGAAGGCGACGGCGCAGGTCATCGCCGAGGGCGAAGTGCGCACTTACGACATGGGCGGCTCGGCCACGACGCTCGAGATGGGCGAAGCGATCGCCCGCAAACTGTAGACTTCGGCGGGGAGCGAGGGATGTCCGACATCATCATCCACGAAGTCGGTCCCCGGGACGGCTTGCAGGCCGAGAAGGCCACCGTCCCCACCGACACCAAGCTCGGCTGGATCCGCGCCCTCATCGACGCGGGGGTGGACATCGTCCAGGTGGGCTCCTTCGTGCACCCGGAGAAGGTGCCGCAGATGGCCGACACGGACGCGCTCCTGCGCATCCTGAGCGCCGAAGCGCGCGGCAAGACCGTTCTCTCCGGGCTCGTGCTGAACGAGAAGGGGCTCGAGCGGGGCCTCGCCTGCGGCGTCGAGATGTTCTGCCTGGGGGTCTCGGCCTCCGAGACCCACAGCACCAAGAACACCGGCATGGGCTCGCAGGAGGCCCAGCGGCGCATCATCGCCACCGCCCAGGCGGCGGTCGCCGCCGGCAAGCGGGTGCAGGTCTCCGTCCAGAGCGCCTTCGGCTGCGGCTTCGAGGGCCCCGTCCCCGAGGAACGCGTGCTCGACATCGTCCGCGCCTACCTCGAGGCCGGGCTCGACAGTATCAGCCTCGCCGACACCGCCGGCCATGCCTACCCCGAGCAGGTGCGGCGGCTCTTCACCAAGATCCGCGCGCTCGGACCCGACGTCCGCTGCACGTGCCACTTCCACGACACCTACGGGCTCGGCATGGCGAACATCTTCGCGGCCATGGAGACCGGTGTGACCAGCTTCGAGACTTCGTTCGCCGGCCTCGGCGGCTGCCCGTTCACGAAGGTGGCGGCCGGCAACGTCGCCACCGAGGATCTGGTTCACGCGCTGCGACGGCGGGGCATGCGCCGCGACATCGATCTCGAGGCGCTGGTCGCCGTGGGACGCGACGTGGCGGCGCACTTCGGCCGTGAATTGCCGGGCCGCGTCTACAAGACCGGCTCGCTTTCCTACTGAGGCAGGGGGTTCCGATGACGAACACGCCGCATATCCTGGCCGGCATCAAGGTGCTCGATCTCACCAACGTGCTCTCCGGCCCCTTCGCATCGCTCCATCTGGCGCTGCTGGGGGCGGAGGTCGTCAAGGTCGAGAATCCCAAGGACGGTGACCTGGCCCGCAAGCTCGGCATCGTTCCGGACTACAACAAGCAACTCATGGGCACCAGCTTCCTGGCCCAGAACTGCAACAAGAAATCCGTGACCCTCAACACCAAGAGCCCCGAGGGCAAGGAGATCTTCAAGAAGCTGGTGAAGGACGCCGACGTCGTCATCGAGAACTTCCGCCCCGGGGTCATGGCCCGGCTGGGTCTCGGCTACGACGTGCTCCGCGAGATCAACCCCCAGCTGGTCTACTGCGCCATCTCCGGCTTCGGGCAGACCGGTCCCGACGCCGACAAGCCGGCTTACGACCAGATCATCCAGGGACTCTCGGGCGAGATGGCCATCAACGGCGACGACCGCCTCACGCCGCTGCGCGCCGGCTTCCCGGTTTGCGACACGGTCGGCGGTCTCAACGCAGCCTTCGCGGTGATGGCCGCCCTCTACCACCGCCAGCGCACGGGCCAGGGCCAGTGCATCGACGTGGCGCTCCTGGACTCGATCATGCCGCTCATGGGCTGGGTGGTGGCGAACCTGCTCATCGGCGGGCAGGAGCCTCCGGTCATGGGCAACGACAACTTCACGGCGGCGCCCAGCGGCACCTTCGCCACCCAGGACGGCCACATCAACATCGCCGCCAACAAGCAGGAACAGTGGGAGGCGGTGTGCGACGTCCTGGAACTGCCGGATCTCAAGGTCGATCCGCGCTTCCAGGAACGCGACACGCGCAAGAAGAACCGCAAGGCGCTGACCCCGCTCCTCGAGGCGCGGCTCACCCAGAAGCCCACGCTGTACTGGGTCGAGGCGCTCAACGCCAAGGATGTGCCGAGCGGCGAGATCCTGAGCCTCAAGCAGGCCCTGCGTCAGCCGCAGATCGCCCACCGTGGCACGCTGAAGCAGGTGAACGTGCCGAAGGTCGGCGACATCGAGGTGTTCGGGCTGACGGCGCTCTTCGACCGCACGATGAGTCCGGCGCCGTTGCCGCCGCCGGCGCTCGGCGAACACAATGCAGAGATCTTCGGCCGGCTCGGCCTCGGCGAAGCCGACCTCGCCGCCCTGAAGCAAAAGGCAGTCATCTGAACCCGATCGATGAGGAGCAGCCATGGGAATGACAGTCGTCGAGAAGATCCTGGCGCGCGCGTCGGGGCAGACGTCCGTGAAAGCCCTCGACGTGGTCGAGCCGCGGGTCGATCTCGCCATGTCGCATGAGAACGCGGCGCTGGTGATCAACCAGTTCAAGGAGATCTACGCGGGCACCGGCCGCGATCCCCAGCCCTGGGACCCGTCCCACATCGCGGTCATCTTCGACCATCGGGTTCCGGCGGAGGGGCCGAAGACCGCCACCAATCACAAGCTCATCCGCGGCTTCGTGGCCCAGCACGACATCGCGAAGTTTCACGACATCCGCGGCGACCGCGGCGGCATCTGCCACCAGGTGCTGCCCGAGTACGGCTACGTGCGGCCGGGCTACGTGGTGGTGGGCACGGATAGCCACACGACCAGCCACGGCGCCCTCGGCGCCTTCTCCTTTGGCATCGGCGCCACCGAGATGGCCTCGGTGTGGGCGCTCGGCGTCGCCCTCAACATCGAGGTGCCGCCGACCATCAAGGTGGTCGCGAACGGCAGCTTCCCCGAGCACGTGGGACCGAAGGACCTCATCCTGCACCTGATCGGCAAGCTGACGGCGCAGGGAGCCAACTTCCGGGTCCTGGAGTTCCACGGCGAGGCGATCCGCAACATGTCGACCAGCGGCCGGCTGGTCATCTGCAACATGAGCGTCGAGGCCGGCGCGACCGGCGGCGTCGTTCCCGCGGATGACGAGACCGAGCGCTACCTGCGCCAGGAGGCCGGCGTGACCGATCCGATCGACCGGATCCTGCCGGACGCCGACGCGGTCTACGAGAAGGTCGTGGAGATCGATGTCTCCGCGCTGGCGCCCCAGATCGCCTGCCCGCACATGGTGGACAACGTGAAGCCGGTGGACGCGGTGGCCGGAAAGCCGATCCAGCAGATCGTGATCGGGAGTTGCACCAACGGACGGCTGGACGACATCGAGACGGCGGCCCGGATCCTCAAGGGGCGGAAGGTCGCGGAGGGGACGCGCATGCTGGTCTTCCCGGCCTCGAGCCGCATCTACACCCAGGCGCTCGAAGCCGGCTACCTTCACGACCTGATGAAGGCCGGCGCAGTGGTGATGAACTCCGGTTGCGGCCCCTGCCTCGGCATCCACCAGGGGGCGCTCGGAGACGAGGAGACGGCGCTCGCCACCACCAACCGCAACTTCAAGGGGCGCATGGGCAACCCCAAATCGGAAGTCTACTTGTGCAGCCCGGCCGTCGCCGCGGCCAGCGCCATCACCGGCGTCATCACCGATCCGCGCACGGGAGGCCGTTGACATGGCAAACGTCGTACTCAAGCTCGGCCGTGACATCAGCACCGACGACATCTATCCGGGCCGCTTCATGGCCACGGTGCTGCCGACCGAGACGCCGCAGTTCTGCTTCAATGATCGCACCGAGTTCAACGCCAGGCTGAAGGCGAAGGCGATTGCGCCGGGCAGCGTCATCGTGGCCGATGAGAACTTCGGCTGCGGCTCGAGCCGCGAGCAGGCGGTGAGCACCATCCGCGGCCACGAACTCGTGATCGTGGCGCGGAGCATCGCCCGCATCTTCCTGCAGAACGCCATCAACCTGGGGCTCAACCTCATCGTCTGTCCGACGATCGAGGCGAGCGAGGGCGACGAGCTCGAACTCGCGCCCGGCAAGGTGTGCAACAAGACGACGGGGAAGGAGTACGCGACCGTCCCCCTGCCGCCGGCGCGCCAGGCGATCATCGATGCGGGCGGTCTCATCCCCTACACCCGCAAGAAGCTCATGGAACAGCCGGCGCGCTGAGCGCGCCGGCTGCGGACAGAGGCGAGAGCGGAAGGTGCCCCGCGCCCGTTCAGGGCCGCTCGACCAGCTCGAGGCCGCTGCCGAGTTCGAGTCGGAAACGACCGCGCCCGGACGGCACGATGCGGATCGCGGGACAGCGTTCCTCGAGGCGGCGGCGCAGCAGGATGAGGCGGCTCTCGAGGTTGTCCTTGAATTCCGGCAACTGGAGCGACTTGTCGAGCCGCAGCCTCCGGTTGGTGAACTCGCAGCAGCCGGAGGCTTCGTGTTCGCGGAGGATCTTCCACAGGATCTTCGCCGGCAGGCTGCGGATGAGGTACTCGCCGTCGACGAGGATGCACTCGTCGTTGCCGTAGTACTCGATCGCGACGCGTGACCGGGCCTCGGGTCGCGCGACCGGCGGCCGAGTGGACGGCACGTCGTCCCCGTCCTCGGTCCGCTCGCGCAGCAGCGCGTTCTGGATGGCGATCGCCAGGAAACCGCCGAGCACCTCGAGGTAGGCGCGGTCGTCCTCGTGGAATCGGTAGGGCTGGTCGGTCTCGATGCACAGCACGCCCACCAGTTCGCCGCGCGCCAGCAGCGGGACGCCGAGCTGGGTCTCGGGATGGGCCAGTCCCGGCAACGGGATGCGCCGGACTCGCGGGCAGAGGCCGTGCTCCTGGGCGCGCTTGGCGACCGCGTCGGCGTAGAGCATCTGCCGCAGCATGCCCGAGATGCGGACGGGTTTGCGCGCCTCGGCGACCAGGCCGATGATCCCCTCCCCGAAGCCGACCTCGGAGCCCACGCCGCCGGCGGGATAGCCGCGGCTGGCGAACAGCTCCAGCCGGTCGGGCCGCTCGCCGGCGAGGAGGATCATGGTGTGCCGGAAGCCGAAGACCTTCTCCAGCGTCTCCAGGATGGCGTCGAGCAGGGTGTCGAGCGACGGCGCCTGGTGGATCCGGTCGGAGAACTCCTGCAGCGCCTTCATGGTGAAGGGGAGGCCGGATGCGCGCGCCGCCTCGCGCGCGACGTCGGCGGCCGCGGCGGCCAATCCCACCTCGAACGCCACCGGGGTCACGTCGAGCACGGCGTAGATGTCGGCCCCGAGCAGCTTGAAGATGCCCTTGAGGCCGCTGTACGACGCGATCGCCTCGACGCGCAAGCGCATCGATTCGAAGAGCGGCCCTTCAGTCTCCGTGCGGACGAAGCGCAGGCGGAGCTTGTAGGCCTGCATGGTGTCGGGATCGATCAGCCGCACCATGGCCTTTGGGTTCTCGCTGACGTTGCGCTTGCTCTTGTTGAAGAACTGGAAGGAGAGCGCCACGTGCCGCGCGTCGACGTAATCGACGTGGCTGAGGATCGCCACGTTGGGCGTGCCGTCCTGCGCGCAGGTGCAGAGCCAGGCCGGGATGATGCCCTGGAAGCAGGAGGCGAGGCTCTCGAGGGGGATCATCGGAGGGGCCCTCCCGTGCCGGGCCCCGGTGTCTGCTCGAAGATCTCGGCGACGCGCACCTCGAGCGCGGTGCACGGCCAGGTGGTCCAGCCGGCGACCATGGCGTGCGGGATGCCGATCGCGTCCAGATCGGCGGCGAAGCCCTCCACCTGGCTCTCCACCACGCCACGCTCCGCCGCCCGGGCGCGGCGCGAGGACGCGACGACACCCTTGATCTGGCAGGCGCGGTGGCTCGTCGGCCGGTCGCAGGCGATCGCGATCTGGGGGTGGGACTTCAGGTTCCGCAGCATCTCGCGGGCGGCGCGCTCATAGAGGAAGACGGTCAGGTGGCGGCGATCGTCGTGCACGCGGACGGCCCAGGCGATGGCGCCGTCGGGCTGCAATTCGCCGTCGCGCGTGGCGACCGTGATCGAGAGGCCGGACTCGAGAAACGCCGCGAGTTCGTCGGTAATGCGAGCTTTCGTACTCACGGTCCTCAACTTAGGAGTCTTTTAGGAATTGGCCAGCGATCATTGAGGAACGGGTCGCGTCGGAATTCTCTAGGCTGGGTGCAGCCGACCACGAGCCACGTGGCCCGGCGCCAACCCGAATCGTGAGGAGGACGACCATGACCCGCAAGACGCTCTCGACGCTCACCCTGCTTGCCGCGCTGTCCGGTCTCGGCGCCCGGACTTTGGCGGGCGAACCGGCGAACTCCGTTGCGACCGCCGCCCGCAGCGAAACCATCGCGCGCGGCGAGTACCTGTCGAGGATCATGGTCTGCAACGACTGCCATACGCCCTGGACCATGACGTCGCGGGGCTTCGAGCCGGACATGACGCGCATGCTCTCCGGCCATCCGCAGGACGTGGTGGTGACGGCGCCCCCGGCGCTCGGCGAGGGGCCGTGGAGCTGGGCAGGGTCGTCCACCAACACGGCTTTCGCCGGACCCTGGGGCGTGAGCTTCGCGGCCAACCTGACGCCCGATCGCGAGACCGGCCTGGGCACCTGGACGGAGGAGACGTTCATCGCCGCGCTGCGCACGGGTCGTCACGAGGGGCAGGGTCGGCCGATCCTGCCGCCGATGCCGTACCCGATGTTCCGCAACGCGACGGACGAGGATCTGCGGTCGCTCTTCGCCTACTTGCAGTCGATCCAGCCGATCCACAACCGAGTGCCGCTGCCGCTCGAGCCGGCGGAGGCGCATTGATGCGCGCTGCCTCTCGCCTCGCGACGACCCTGTCCGGCGCCCTTGCGGGCGTGGCCTTGGCCCTTGCGGCGCTGGCGGCGCCGAGCGACGCGCCGCCACGGCTCAGCGACACCGGACTCTACGCGGCGGACGGGTCGATCGACCCCCGCAATCGGCCCTTCGCGCCGCAGTACCCGCTGTGGACCGACGGCGCGTCCAAGTCGCGGTGGATTCGCCTTCCCGAGGGCGCGAAGATCGATGTCGCCGACATCGACGCCTGGCGCTTCCCGGCCGGCACCACCATCTGGAAGGAGTTCGCCTGGAACGGGCGCAAGGTCGAGACACGCGTGATCCGCGGCGGCGGCGACGACGCCTGGACGTTCGCGACCTACGTCTGGACGGAGGACCAGTCAGACGCCCTGCTCGCGCCACCGGAGGGCATTCCCCGCGCGTTCGAGGTCGCGCCGGGGAAGCACCACGCCATCCCCGGCGTCGCCGATTGCCGCGCCTGCCACGCCGCGGCGCCCGGCGTGGTCCTCGGCTTCAGCGCCCTGCAACTCTCGGACGACCGCGACCCGCTGGCCCCGCACGCCGAACCGTTGCCCCCGGACGCGCTCACGTTGCGCACACTGGCGGAGGAGGATCGCCTCGAGCCGCCGCGGCCCGACCTCGTCCGGCAACCGCCCCGCATCCGTGCCGGCGATCCCGTGGCGCGAGCCGCGCAGGGCTATCTCGCGGCCAACTGCGGCGGGTGCCACAACGACCGGGGACCGCTCGCCCGCCTCGGCTTCGCCCTCAACCACCAGGCCGGCGCTCCTGCCGGCGCGCCGGAGCCGGCCGTCGCGACCACGCTCGGCGTGCGCGGCCGCTTCGTCGTGCCCGGCATGCCGCCCGACGAGTCGCGCCTGGTGGCGCCCGGCGCGCCGGAGTCCAGCAGCGTGTGGCACCGCCTGCAGTCCCGGCGCCCGTCCTCGCAGATGCCTCCCCTCGGCACCGTGATCATCGACACCCTGGCCGTCGACCTCGTCGCGCAATGGATCGAGAGCCTGGCGCCGGCGCTGGAGATCGCCGGTGGCGCGGCTGAAGGAACTCTGCGAGACCAGCAAGGCCCGGCGCGCCGAACCAGCCTGAGGTCCGGGGCATTCCCCTCCAGAGCGGCAGAAGCCTCACCGAAGTGAGACTTCTACCCCCCTCTGGAGGGGAAGTGAGAGCATACGGCTCATATCATTTCACGAGAACCATCCGCCGCGTGAGCGTCTGCTCACCCGTCGTCAGCCGGTAGAAGTACGTCCCCGACGCGACCTGGCGGCCGCTGTCGTCCTTGCCGGTCCAGGTCGCGGCGTGTGGGCCGGCGGGCAGGGCGCCGTCGACCAGCACGGCCACGCGGCGGCCGTCGAGGGTGTAGACCGCGAGTTCGACGTCGCCTGCCTGCGGCAGGGAGAAGGCGATGGTGGTCGCGGGGTTGAAGGGGTTGGGCTGGTTGGGGGCGAGGCGCAGCGCCGGGGCCGCCAGCACGTCGTCGTCCACCGCGGTCGACTGGTTCTCGGTGAAGGTCTCGATCGCGAAGTCGTCGATCGCGACCTCGACCAGGCCCTGCGCGTTCAGGTCGCAGGCCAGGAAGCGGACCTTGACCTGGCTGGTGAGCGCGAAGGCGCCGCCGTCGAGGCTGCCCAGCTCCACGGCCACGCGCTGCCACGAGGCCTGGCTGGTCGGCACCACCTCGAGGTCGACCCAGGTGACGCCGTTGTCGTTCGAGGCCTGGACCACGAAGTCGTCGTCGGTGGAGTTGCCGGCCTCGGCGTACCAGCGCCAGTAGGTGACGAAGGCGCGGTCGATGCCGGCGAGGTCGAAGGCGGGCGTGATCAAGGTGGTGCAGCCGTGGTCGACGTCCTGCTCGCTGAAGCCGCCGCCGACGGTGCCGTTGCCGGTGACGTAGCAGGCGACGCCCGGGTTCGCGGTGTGGTCGTCCTCGCTCTGCAGCGGCACGCCGTTGTAGAGCGTGCCCACGGGATCGGCGCGGATCCACACGCCCGTGTCCGCGACGTCGCCGGCGGCGCCGAGCTGCCACGCCGGGACGCCGTCGTTCTCGGCATCCTGGGTGTAGTCCGTCTCGGTGACCACCAGCGCGTAGGAGACCGCGGGCGCGCCCGCGGGATCGGTGCTGGTGAAGCCCGCGCCGTCCCCGGCGGTCACGTAGTAGGCGATCGACGTGTTGGCGGGCTCGCCCGGGATTGCCGCCGCGAAGGCGTCGCGGCTGCCGGTCATCGGGAGTTCCTGCCAGCTGCCGGCGCCCACGCGCACGTGCAGGGTGGCGGCCACGACGGTGCTCGGGTCGGCGATCTGCGCCGCGATGGCGTAGGGCCCCAGCGTGTCGGGCGTCGCCAGCGGCTGGCTGACGCCGGTGATGGCCGGGCCGGCCACGTCGACCAGCGCGACGTCCAGCACGGTCTGACCGCTGGTCGGCACGGTCACGGTGTGGGTCTGCGGCGCGAAGCCGGCGAGCGAGACCACCACCTCGTGCGTGCCGGGGGCGAGACGGCCGGAGTAGACGCCGTCGTCCCCGGAGCGGAAGCGGAAGCCGAGGGCCGGCACCTCGAGAATCGCGCCCGCCAGCGGCAGGCCGTTGAAGGAGGCGTTGGTGACGACGCCGGTCAACGTGCCGAAGCCGGCCATGGCCGAGTCGACGGCGGCGTAGGCGTCGATCAGGCCCCAGCCGAAGGTGTTGTCCTGGCCGGTCGTGCCGAGGTCGCGGCCGGTGTTCATGATGATGCGCTTGACCGCATTGACCGACAGGTCGGGGTTGGCCTGGCGCATCAGCGCCACCACGCCGGCGACGTGCGGGCCGGCCATGGACGTGCCGCTCTTGTAGCCGTAACCGTTCGGCACCGAGCTGTAGACGTCGGAGCCGGGCGCGGAGATCTCGGGCTTGATGTTCAGCGGCGCGATCACGCCGGGGCAGGTGCTCGGGCCGCGGCTGGAGAAGCTGGAGATCGGGTAGGGGAAGTCATAGTTGGTCGCGTCGAGAGAACCGACGGAGAACGCGTTGTACACCGTCGCCGCGCGGTCGGCGGGCGAGCGCAGCGTGCCGGCGCCCGGGCCCTCGTTGCCGGCGGACCAGGTGACCACCACGCCGGCGGCCTCGCAGTTGTCGATCACGGCCCACCAGCGGCTGTCGCAGTCGACGTAGCCGGAGAAGCCCTCGTTCACGCCCCAGGAATTCTGGACGACGTCGGGCACGTCGTCGGCCGTGAAGGGGTTGCCGTCGGGATCGGCGAACCACTGGAAGCACTGGATGACGTCGCTGTCGAAGCCGGGGTTCGCGTTCTGGTCGATGGCGTTGGCCGAGATCCACATCGCGCCGGGGGCGACGCCGATGGTGTCGTCGGGCGCGAGGCCGCACATGGTGCCGACGGTATGGGTGCCGTGGCTGTTGTTGTCGACGGGGAACGTGGTGCCGGTGCCGAGCACGTCGAGCCAGCACTCGGCCGCGGGGGCGACGGTGCCGCGCCAGCGCGAGGCGAGCGCCGGATGGTTCCCCTGCACGCCGGTGTCGAGGGAGCCGATGAGGACGCCGTAGCCGTCGATGCCGAAGTCGCGCCACACCTCGGGCGCGCGCACGGCCCGCACGCCGGGGGTCATGCCGATGCCGCGCGTGGCGCCCTCGTCGCGGTCGTCCTGGACCGGGCTCTCGTCGGTGGGCCGGATCAGCGAGACGGTGAAGTTCCGCTCCACCCAGGCGACGTCCGGCCGGGCGGCGATGCGCTCCACCTCGGCGGGCACGGCCTCGACCACCACGAGGTTGCTGATCCAGTAGCTGGTGAATCCGACGACGCCGCCGGCGCGCTGGCCGGTCGCGAGGTCGTCGAGCAGCGGCCGTTGCGAAAGCGCCGCGTCCTGCAACGCGGTGACGATGGCGCCGTGGCGCTCCTGGCGCGTGGCGCGCGACTGCTCGAGCTGCGCGGCGAGCGCGGCGACCGGCGCCTGCTCGGTCAGGTGGACGATGACGCTGACGGGCGTGTCAGGCGCCGTGGCCGCGAGCTGCGCGGCGAGGTCGGGGCTAAGTTCCCCAGCCAGCGCGGCGCTGCCGAGCAGCGCCATGGCCAGGGCGACGAAGGCGACGAGAGCGTGACGCACGGGGGTCTCCTTCCGACGGCAGGGGATGCGCGATGACTCTGGATTCTATCATATAAACGCAAGAATTCCACACTGATGTCGTGGTTTTTCGCGAGGGGGACGGCGGGAGAAAAAAAACCGGCGGCCCCCGTGAGGGAGCCGCCGGCGATGACCGATCCAGAACGACAGGAAACTCAGTGCTTCTGGACCAAAGGCAGCCCGACGGCCTTGGCCGGGGTGCCCCAGACGTTCCGGTCGGTGATGGTCACGCCACCGGTGCCGTCGACCGTGAAGTCGAAGACGTGCCAGTAGAGCGGATTGCCGTCACCGGTGGCCGTCGACGCGAGGTAGGTGCGGGTCTGGCCGTTGATCTCGGCCGTGACCGACGCCTCCGACGCGGCGATGGTGCCGTTGCCGGACCAGTTGTGGATGTAGTAGGAGTACGTGCCCGTGTAGAAGTGGAAGCTGGAGATGATCTCGGGGCCGTACGAGGACGTGTCGTCGGTGTCGAGCTGGGTGTAGGGATTGTCGGCGAGATTGCCCATGTTGCCGAAGTAGAGGTGGTAGACGTCGTCCGCCGGCTCGGTCCACGTCGCCGGGATCAGCAGGTGCGAGTCGAGATCCGACGGCGCCACGCCCCAGCGCAGGGTGATCGAGAACGCCGGCTCGAGCAGCTCGAGGGCCGCGGTCACGACGAAGGGGCATTCGGTCAGCGTGACCTGGACGGGAGCGCTCGCGTAGCTGCCCTTCATGGCCCAGATCTGGAAGCCCTCGTCGACGATGCCGCGCACGCTGAAGGCGCCGGCGGCGTTGGTGTAGGCCTCGTCCATGATGCCGGACTGCAGGCCGCGCGAGAAGACGCGAGCGTCGGCCACGGGGTTGCCGTCGAGGTCCTCGACCGTGCCCTGGATCTGGCAGATGTCCTCGAGGGGCATGTCCCAGTTCCAGGTGGTGAAGTGGTCGACCTCGGTGACATAGGTGTTGCCCTCGAGGGTGGCCTCGCCGTCCTCGATCCAGGTGCCGGTGTCGGGATCGTAGTACCACATCGGGATGGTCGCCGGCGCGGAGGCCTTCTGCGTGGGGGCGACGTCCATGGTCAGGCCGGCCGTGACGCCGGGGGCCAGGCGGACCGGGGCGCTCTTGTCGGCATTCATCAGGTTCACGTCCATGATGCCGAAGCTGACGAAGGGCACCACGTCGCCGTTCTCGCGCACGCCCTCGAACTCGCCCGGGAAGGCCGCAAAGAATCCGTCCATCTGCGGCTGCATCGCAGCCATCTCGACGTTCACCTCGCCGGTGTAGGGCGTGCCGTTCTCGTTGACGAACGCATTGGCCGGGAAGGTCACCTCGCCGACGCCGGCGTCCAGGGTGCCGCCGGCCGCGCCGTCGACGGTCCCCGACTGCAGGTCCATCAACGCGACCTCGGGCAGGTGCGTGGTCTGGTTCGCCAGGACCGTCACGTTGCGATAGGTGGGGATGTAATCCGTCGCGGCGAAGGCCACCACCACGTTGCCCGCCGTCACGCTCGACATGACGAAGAAGCCCTGCTCGTTCGTCTGCACGGGCGTGCCGCTGCCGATCCAGACGTCGACGCCGTCAAGGGCGGCGCCGTTGATATCGGACACGACGCCGGAGATGGTGCCCGTCGCGCCGGGCGGCGGTGGGGTGTTGTCGTCGTCGTCGTCGTCGCCGCCGCAGCCGGCGAAGCCGAGGCTGAGTGAGAGGATGAGGATGAGGGGCCAGAGCTTGGAGCGCATGGGATTCCTCCGTGAGGGTGTTGGTTCGGGTCGAAATGCTCGGACCTGGTCAGGGTTGATCTGCTGCAGTTGAATATCAAGCAAAACCTGGGCCGAAAGAGACCAGCTCCCGGACCCCGTCGGTCCGGGAGCTGTCGGTCGAGAACGCGATCTAAGGGAAAGACTTAGGCAATGGTCACCGTCGGGTCCAGGAACACGTCCTGGATGGCGTTGAGCAGCGCGACGCCGTCCTTCAACGGCCTCTGGAAGGCCTTGCGGCCGGAGATGAGGCCGGCGCCGCCGGCGCGCTTGTTGATCACGGCGGTGGCGACCGCCTGCTGCAGGTCGTTCTCGCCGGCCGCGCCGCCCGAGTTGATCAGGGGGATGCGGCCGTTGTAGCAGTTGAGGACCTGGTAGCGGGTCAGGTCGATGGGGTGGTCGGTGGTCAACTTCTCGTAGACCTCCTTCGAGGTCTTGCCGAACTTCAGCGCGTTGTAGCCGCCGTTACACTTGGGCTGCTTCTGCTTGATGATGTCCGCGCCGAGGGTGACGCCGAGGTGGTTGGCCTGGCCGGAGAGGTCCGAGGCCTCGTGGTAGTCGATCTTCTGCTTGAACTCCGGGTTGCGCAGGTAGCACCACAGCACGGTGAACATGCCCAGGTCGTGCGCGTGGGCGAAGGCCTCGGAGACCTCCTCGATCTGCCGGTAGCTCTCGTCCGACCCGAAGTAGATGGTCGCGCCCACGCCGACGCAGCCCATGTCCCAGGCCTGGTCGACGCTGGTGAAGAACCGCTGGTCGAACTTGTTCGGGTAGGTCAGCAGCTCGTTGTGGTTCAGCTTGAGGATGAACGGGATCCGGTGCGCGTACTTGCGCGCGACCGCGCCGAGCACGCCGTACGTGGACGTCACGCCGTTGCAGCCGCCCTCGATGGCCAGCTTGACGATGTGCTCCGGGTCGAAGCAGTCCGGATTGGGCCCGAAGGAGGCGCCACCCGAGTGCTCGATGCCCTGGTCGACGGGCAGCAGCGACAGGTAGCCGGTGCCGCCGAGGCGGCCGTGGCGGTAGAGCCAGGCCAGGTTGACGAGCACCTGGTTCGAGCGATCGCTCGCCATGGTGACCCGCTCGACGAAATCGGGGCCGGGCAGGTGGAGCTTCTCCTTCGGCCAGGTCTTGCACACGTGGCCGAGCAGGCTCTCCGCGTCGGGTCCGAGGAGGCTGGCGATATTGGTGGCCATGGATCGATCTCCCTTGGCTGGGTGGTGTGATTCCCTTCAAACCGCCGTCAGGATAGTCCAAGTCGTCCCCGACGGACACCTCGCATTTCGGTCGTGAAATGGGTTATGATGTGAGTGGACGGATTCCCTCGCACATTTCCGGAGGCTCGCCCATGTCCCGCCGCATCCTGCTGCTCGCCTGCGTCCTGCCCTGGCCGGCGCCGCCCTCGCGGCCCCCGGCGACGCGCTGCGCGAGGCCCTCGCCGGCTTCGGCCCCGGCCCCCTGTACGACCGCGTCCTGCCCCTGGCCGCGCTGCCCGAACTCGACGGCCGCGAGGCGGCCCCGTCCGTGCTGGCCGATCGCTGGCGCCAGGCCTTGCACGAATTGCGCCTCGCGAGCGCGCCGCCGCCCGGGTCCTGGCCGACGGCCGCGCAGGTGCGCGCGGTCGCTGGAGACCCGATCCCGCTGGCCGTGCTCGACGTGGCTTACCACCGCCTTCAGCCCGACGCGCTCGCGCGCGGCGCCCTCGTCATCGCCGACGGCCGCGTCGCAGCCGCGCCCGGGACCGCGGCCGACCAGTACCTGATCCGCGGGCGGGCCTTCGCGGCCACGGCCTTGGCGGCGAGGTCGTACCGGGGCGAGAGCGTCGACTTCGCGCTGACCCGCGCGCTCTACGTGACGGACGGCGCGCTGCCCGCGCGCGTGGACGTGGACTTCGACGACGGGCGCGGCCTGCGCGAGGTGACCTTCGACGCGCCGGTCACCGTGCGCTATGCGAGCCCGGGCCCGCGCACGCTACGGTTGCGCGCGAGCCACGCGGACGGCCGGGTCCTCTGGAGCCGCTTCCCCTTCGAGGTGGTCGCGCTGCGCACGCCGGCGCCGAGCGCGACGTGGCCGCTGGTGGCGGACATCCCGTTCGAGGGCCAGGCGGCGACCGGCGAGGCCTTCGTCTATCTGGCCGAGGGGCACGCGGCGCTCACGGATCCCGTGGTGGTGATCGAGGGCTTCGACCTGGACGACAGCATGGGCTGGGACGTGCTGTACGCGCTGCTCAACCAGGAGAACCTGCTCGAGGACCTGCGCGCGCAGGGCCGCGACGCGGTGATCCTGAACTTCGCGGCGGCCACGGCGCCCATCCAGCGCAACGCCTACCTCGTGGTGAAGCTGCTGCAGACGGTGCAGGCCGCGATCGCGCCGGGCCGCGCGTTCCCGCTGGTGGGCGCGAGCATGGGCGGCCTGGTGAGCCGCTACGCGCTCTCGTACATGGAGGACGCGGCGCTCGCGCACGACGTGAGCACGTTCGTCTCCTTCGACGCGCCGCAGCGGGGCGCCGACATCCCGCTCGGCCTGCAGTACTGGCTGGACTTCTTCCAGGGTGAGTCGGAGGAGGCGGCGTACCTGCTGAGCCGGCTCGACACGCCGGCCGCGCGTCAGATGCTGCTCTACCACCACACCACGCCGCCGTCGTCCGCGGGGGTCGCCGATCCGCTGCGCGCCGCGCTGCTCGCGGATCTCGCGGCGCTCGGCGACTATCCGGCGCAGCCGCGCCTGGTCGCCGTGGCCAACGGCAGCGGCCACGGCGCGAGCCAGGGCTTCGCGCCGGGCGCGCAGATCGTGCGCTGGGAGTACGCCAGCTTCCTCGTCGACATCACGGGCAACATCTGGGCGGTGCCCGACGGCAATGGCCAGCTCATCTTCGACGGCGAGATCGACCTCATCTGGCCGCTGCCGGACTCGGCGCTGTCGGTCACTGTCGCGGGCACGCAGCCCTGGGACGGCGCGCCCGGCGGCTCGCGCGCCTCGATGGCCGAGATGGACGCGGTGCCCGCGCCCTACGGCGACATCCTCGCGCTGCACCCGGCGCACGCGTTCATTCCCACGGTGAGCGCCCTCGCCCTCGCCGTGGACGACCCCTTCCACGACATCGCCGGCGACCCCGACCTCCTCTCACGCACGCCCTTCGCCGCGGTGTACTTCCCGGTCGAGAACCAGGAGCACGTGCTCATCACGCCCGAGAGCAAGGCGTGGCTCCTCGCCGAGCTCGCCGGCCCGAGCTCGGCGGTCGCCGACCAGGATCACCTCACGCCGCGTCCCGCCTTGACGGCGCGGCCGAATCCGTTCAATCCGCGGACCGCGATCCACTACGCCGTTGCGGCGCCCGGCACCGTGCGCCTGCGGATCTACGATCCCCGCGGCCGCCTCGTGCGGACCCTGGTCGACGGCGTCGCGCCGGCCGGCCGCCATTCCGTGGTCTGGGACGGCGCCGACGCCCGGGGCCGGGCGGTCGCCTCCGGCGTGTATGTGGTCGAACTCGAATCGGGCGCCGGCCGGGCGGAGGCGCGGATCTCGCTGCTGCGCTGATTTGGGCCGCAGGTGAGATTTTATGAGAAATTGGACGCACACCAGTCCCGTGTGCTATGATTAGGGGCCAGTCGTCCGCAAGGTCCCCGTCCGCGAGGTGGTCTCGTGCGTAGAGTCATGCCTGCCCTGCTCCTCTTGCTGGCCACGACGGCGGTCGCCGCCGACGTCACCGTGGTCAACTGGAACCTCCTGAACTTCCCGGGCTCGACGGGCGCGACGCGCGCGCCCTACATGCGCACGGTCCTCGCGTACACCGCGCCGGACCTCATGGTCTGCGAGGAGGTCGCCTCTTACGCGGGCCGCGACTACTTCCAGGCCAACGTCCTGAACGTCCTCGAGCCGGGCGCGTGGGCGGCGGCCGCCTTCCACGACGGCTTCGACACCGACCGGGCGCTCTTCTACCGCGTCGGCGTGTTCGAGCCGGTCGCCTACGGCTGGCTCGACACCGAGGTCCGGGACATCGACTGGTGGCAACTGCGCGAGGTGGATTCGGGATTGGAGTTCCGCGTGTTCAGCGTGCACCTCAAGGCCTCGCAGGGCGAGGAACCGGCGCGACTGGCGGAGGCGACCATCCTGCGCGACTTCCTGCTCACGCTGCCGGCCGACCTGCCGGTGATCGTCACCGGCGACTTCAACCTGTACACCTCCACGGAACCGGCCTACCAGCTCCTGCTGAGCGCGGGCCCGGCGCAGCTGCGCGACCCACTCAACAGGCCCGGCAACTGGCACGACAACGCCGCCTTCGCCGACATCCACACGCAGAGCACGCGGACGGAGCAGTTCGGCGGCGGCGCCACCGGCGGCATGGACGACCGCTTCGACTTCATGCTGGTGACCGATGACTTCCTGGACGCCGAGGGCGCCGAGATCCAGCCCGACACCTACCGGGCGGTGGGCAACGACGGTAACCACCTGAACGTCTCGATCATCTTCGGCGGCAACACCGCCGTCCCGATGGACGTCGCGACCGCGATCTACCAGTCGAGCGACCACCTGCCGCTGTCGTGCCGGTTCACGTTCCCGTCCGGACCGACCGCTGTCGGCGACCTGCCCGCGAGCGTGGCTTCGTTGCGCGCGTGGCCGAACCCGTTCAATCCGGTGGTGTCGTTGCGCGTCGAGGGCCTGCCGGGCGCGACGGCCGACCTGGTGGTGTACGACGTCGCCGGACGGCCGGTCGCGCAGCTGTGGCGCGGCGTGGTGCCGGTCGGCGGCCAGACCCTGACCTGGCAGCCCGGTGACCTGCCGTCAGGCATCTACTTCGCGCGCCTCGGCAGCGGCGCGGCGACGCTCGCCTCGACGAAGCTGGTGCTGCTGAAGTGACCGTGACCGGCCGCTGACGGAAGGAGCCCTCGTGGCGAAATCCGTGGTCTGTCTCGCCTTCTTTGCCGGGACCTTCCTGCCGGGGGGCAGCGGCGGCGGCGGCGCGCCCGATCAGGCGCAGATGCTGCGCGAGATCGCCGCGGACGCGCGCGAGTGGCAGGCGATCCTCGGCGGCCACGCCCTCTCGAAGCCGGTGCTGGCCGCGATGGGCGCCGTGGCGCGCCACGAGTTCGTGCCGCCGGAGTTGCGCGACCAGGCCTACGCGAATATCCCGTTGCCGATCGGGCACGAGCAGACCATCTCCCAGCCGAGCATCGTCGCCCTGATGACCGAGCTCCTGCGGATCGCGCCGGGGGACACGGTGCTGGAAGTCGGCACCGGCAGCGGTTACCAGGCCGCCGTGCTGGCGCAGATGGGCGCGGTGGTGCACTCGATCGAGATCGTGCCCGAACTCGCGGAGTCCGCGGCGAAACGGCTCGCCCGCCTGGGCTACCACCGGGTCACGGTCCACGTCGGCGATGGTTACGCGGGATTGCCGGACCTGGCGCCGTTCGCGGCGATCATGGTCACGGCCGCGCCGCCGCAAGTGCCGCCGGCGCTGGTCGCGCAGCTGGCGCGCGGGGGCCGGCTGGTGCTGCCGGTGGGGCCGCAGCACGCCGTGCAGCAACTGGTGGTCATCGCGAAGGACGCGGCGGGCGACACCACGTCACGACGGATCCTGCCCGTGCGCTTCGTCCCGCTGGTGCACGACTGACGTCAGCTGCGGAAGAACGACGTCACTTCCGCGACCAGCTGGTTGTCGCTCATCTTCTTTACCGTCTTGACGGCGACGATGCGGTGAGCCTGGTCGGGGATCCGGTCGAGGTGCTTGCGCAACTGCACCTTCATGTCGTCCGGGCCGAGGATGATGAAGCGGTTGCAGCCGCGGATCGCGTCGACGATGCGGTCGAAGTACCGCCGCAGTTGCATGACGCGCAGACCCTCGCGCTGCGTCTCGGAGCCGTCGTCGCCGTCTCCGTTCGCGGCCCGCACGCGATCGTCGAGGGCGGAGTCGATGTGCAGGATCTCGGTTTCCTTGCTATCGCCACGGACCACGACGGCCCGCTTGGAGTCGATCATCACGGCCGCGAATCTGACCATTCCAGCACACCCCCGAAAGTCACCCCGATCCCGCCTGCTCACGCCCGGCCGGAGCCCGGAGCGGGACACAAGATAATGCAGGTGCCACGAATGTGGCAGCCGTCGGCCACCGATTCCTGTAAATACCGCACAAGCCGTTGTGGTTCCATGTGTTGCTTGGCGAGGGCCTTCGGGGCACGGCCGGCTGGTCAGGTCCGAAAACGTCCGCCGCCGGGCTCCGGACGGTGTATCTTGGTGCTCATGGACCTCGACCACGACATCTGCTACCGCGCCCTGCAGGCCCGCGACGCCCGTTTCGACGGCCGCTTCTTCACCGGCGTGACCAGCACGGGCATCTACTGCCGGCCGGTGTGTCCGGCGCGGACGCCGCGTCCGGAGAACTGCGCGTTCTTCGCGTGCGCCGCGGCCGCCGAGGCCGCCGGCTTCCGCCCTTGCCTGCGTTGCCGGCCGGAGGCGTCGCCCGGGACGCCGGCGTGGCTGGGCACGTCGGCGACCGTCACGCGGGCGTTGCGCCTGATCGAGGCGGGCGCCCTCGACGACGGCGGCGTGGACGACCTCGCTGCCCGCCTCGGCGTCGGCGCGCGGCACCTGCGGCGCCTCTTCACGGCGCAGCTCGGCGTCTCTCCGCGGGCCGTCTCGCTCACGCGCCGCGTCCACCTCGCGCGCCAGTTGCTCGCGCAGACCAGTCTGCCCGTCGAGGCGGTCGCCCTCGCGGTGGGCTTCGAGAGCGCGCGCCGGCTGCGCGCCGCGTTCGCGACGCACTGCGGACATTCGCCCCTCGACGTCCGCCGCGCGACCGGCGATCCGGCGTCGCCCGGGGCCCTCGTCCTGCGTCTCGGCTACCGCCCGCCGTTCGCGTGGGATGCGCTCCTGGCCTACCTCGCGCCGCGCGCGATTCCCGGCGTGGAACTCGTCGCCGGGGGCGCCTACCGGCGCACGGTCCGCGTGGGCGACGCGGCCGGCGTGCTCGAGGTCGCACACGACGCCGAGCGGCGACGTCTGGTGCTCGGCGTGCCGGTGACGCTCGCCCCGCACGTGGCGCGCCTGGTGGCGCGCGCGCGGGCGCAGTTCGACCTCGACGCCGATCCCGGCCTGCTCGCGGCGCATCTCGACGCCGACCCGCTGCTCGCGGGCCGGCCCGCCGGCCTGCGAGTCCCGGGGTCGTGGGATCCGTTCGAACTGGCCGTGCGCGCGATCCTCGGCCAGCAGATCACCGTGGCAGCGGCGACGCGGCTGGCGGGGCGCCTCGTGCGCGCGTTCGGCGGTCCGCTGCCCGGCCAGGACGACGCGCTCGGCTGGCTCTTCCCGCAGGCCGCGGACCTCGCCCGGGCGAGCGCCGCCGAGATCGCGGCCATCGGCATGCCGGTCGCGCGCGGCGAGACCATCCGCGGCGTCGCGGCGGCGGTCGCGGCCGACCCGTCGTTCCTCGCGCCGGTCGCCGACCTCGATGCGGCCGTGGCCCGGCTGACGGCGCTGCCCGGCTGCGGACCCTGGACCGCGCACTACGTGGCGCTGCGCGGGTTGCGCGAGCCGGACGCGTTCCCGGCCGGCGACCTGCACCTGCGCCGCCTGCTCGCCGGCGGCGGCGGGCCGCTCACCCCGGCCGCCGCGGTCGCGCGCGCCGAGGCCTGGCGGCCGTTCCGCGGCTACGCGGCCCTGCGCTTGTGGACACCCGTGACTGGAGGTTCCTCGTGAGCACGTTCACCGTCGTGGCCAGCCCGGTCGGCCCGCTCACCCTGGGCGCCGGCGACGCCGGCCTGACCCACGTCCTCTTCGGCGACCAGAGGGCGTCGACGGCGGACGGCACCGGCGCCGGCGCCGCGCGCATCCTCGACGCGGCGCAGGGTCAGCTCGCCGAGTACTTCGCCGGCGAGCGGCGCGCCTTCGAGCTGCCGCTCGATCCGCGGGGGACGCCGTTCCAGCTCGCCGTCTGGCAGCTGCTCCGCGACATTCCGTACGGGGAGACCATCACCTACGGCGAGCAGGCGCGCCGCCTCGGCCGGCTGGGCGCGGCGCGGGCCGTGGGCGCGGCGAACGGACGCAATCCGCTGTCGATCGTGGTGCCGTGCCACCGCGTCGTCGGCGCCGACGGGCGTCTGGTGGGATTCGGCGGCGGGCTCGACGCCAAGCGGTACCTGCTCAACCTCGAGGTCAGCGTCCGGATGCAAAGCGGATCTCGGTGACCTCCGCCCAGGGGACGTAGCGGGCGCCGTTCGCGCCCTCGCCGAGGACCAGCACGCCCGCGTTGCCCTCGCTCACGTCCTGCCCGGCCTCGAGGTTCAGCGTCTCGCCGCCGGCGAGGGTCACGACGCTGCCGTCGTCCCGGTGGCGGGCGATGGTCGCGACGCGGTGCAGGGGGATGTCGAACGAGACGTCCCGATCGCTGCCGTTGAGCATCTCCCACGACTGCGCCTCGTCGAGGTCGAGCACGAGCCGGCCGGTCCGGCTGGCGCCGTCGGCCGTGACGATGGTGCCGGACAGCGCGCCGCGCGCGGGGTAATCGTCGTAACCCGGGCCGCTGTCGGGAGGGTCGCGCAGGATCGCCTTGTCGAACGTGTCCCATGGGACCTCGACCTTGCCGTAGCGGGCGTCCTCCACCAGGATGCCGCGGTTGCCGCGGCTCACGTGGCTGGTGCCGCGCAGCGTCAGCTTGCGGCCGTCGCGGAGCGTGATCTCGCTGCGCTGCTGACCGATGCGGTTGATGGCGGCGATGTCGCCCATCGCCAGTTCCACGCGCTCGCCGCCGTCCTCGCCCTCGAGGAGGTCGGTGCCGAGGGCGAGCTCCTTGTTCCAGGCGAGAAAGCCGGTGAAGGTCCCGGCGTCCGTCTCGACGTCGCCGAACACCCGCTGCGCGCCGCGCGTGGCGCCGGCCGGCACGGGCAGGAAGGTGACCGAGGCCAGGCGCGACCACGCCACCTTGACCTCTTCCTGAGCCGGACCGATGACGAACACGTCGCAGGAGACGTCGTCCGCGTAGCCTTCGACCTCCAGCTGGTCGCCGTTCTTGAGCCGCAGGGTGGCCTTCTCGTCACCGTGGGGCACCACGGCCGCGAGATCGCCGAAGCGCACGGCGACGATGCGGCTGTTCGCGTCGTCGTGGTCCCCGAACTTGAGGGTGATGCCCATGAAGCGGACGCGCTTGTGCTCGGACGACTCGCGCGGGATCGCGGGGTCGTCGGCGTGGGGGAGCGTGGTCTTGCCGGACTGGAAGAGGTCGTCCCAGCCGATCTCCTGGTCGCCCCAGCGCAGGAATCCGGTGTGCGTCTCGCCGCTGAGGGTCTCGACGCGTCCGTAGAGGAAGCCGCGGGCGTCGGCGGCGACGGCGTCGTGGCCGAGGGCGGTGGCGGCGAGCACGGCGGCGATGGGCCAGATGGCGCGGGCGCGGGGCATGGTAGAGTCCTTTGCTGACGACGGTCGGCACGAATTCCACGCCGAACGAGACGCGCCGTCCCGGCCGAAGGTTGCATGGTGCTGTAAGAGGGAGGCTGGCGAATCCGTCACGGCGAGCCGATCCGATCCAGGCGGGGGGCCTGCCTCAAGGGACGCGACATCGCGGGACCTTGACACGAGACCGGACCGTCCGCGCGACGGATTTCGCCAGCGTCCGCAACATACCACCACCCCGATCAAATACAATATAAAGATTATCCTCTATACTGGACGAAGTCCAGGTCTGTTCGCCGGGCCGCCGAACGTATAGAGTACCGGCGCCGGTCGCGGCGCGTCCGGCGGAAAGCGCATCACCATGCGGATGTTCCTGCTAGTCCTGCTGTTCCTGACGGGAAGTGACTCCATGGCTCGTGACTACCTGGCCGGATACGACCGCTCGCTCGCCGGCGGCGGCTTCCCCTATCACGCGCCGCAACCGGACGCCGCCACCTCGTTGCTGATCCGCTCGGAGAGCGACACGGCCCGCATCGCCTGGCTCACGGAGCCCGTGCCGGCCGATACACGCGGCGAGGTGGTGCGCTTCCTGATGCTGGCGGCCATCGACGTGAACGCCGACGATCCGCGCCGCTGGACGGTGCGCGTGGATGGCCGCGACGCGTTCGTCGTCGAGGCCCCGCGCGAGAGCGTGGCCGGGGACCTGGTGTGGGACGGGCCCGAGGGGTCGTCGCTCGCCTTCCGCGGCGCGACCGTGGACAAGTACGACGACCTCATGGGCCCCCTCGTCCTCACCGTGCCCCGCGCGTGGACCAGGCCCGGCGAGCCGCTCGCGATCGAGGTCACGGGCGAGGGCGCGCTCAGCCGCACCTGGTTCATGGTGTACGAGTACGCGGCGCGCGACCGCGTGTCCGTGGCCTCGCAGCAGGCGGTGCGCCGCGGCGCCGCCGGGCCCGAGCAGGTGCTGAAGGTGGAGGTGGTGCGCTACGCGGCGCCGGCGGACGCGGACGTCGCCGTCGGGCCGCACCGGTTCGGCATGCCGCTGTCGTTCGGCTACAACGTCCACTATCTCGCCGTGCCCGAGATCAAGACCGTCGTCACGTTGCCCGTCAGCGTGGCCGTGGGCGCCGAGGCGATGCACGCGGGCGAGGTCGAACTGCGGCCGGTGCCGCGGCGCACGGTGCACCTGCTCGCGCACTCGCACGTCGACATCGGCTACACCCACGTGCAGGATGAGGTCGAGCGGATCCAGTGGCGGCACCTCGAGCACGCCGTCGCGCTCGCGGCGCGCACCACGGCATTCCCCGCCGAGGCGCGCTACCGCTGGAACACGGAGGTCGCCTGGGCCGTCGACTCCTACCTGCGCGAGGCGACGCCGGCGCAGCGCGAGGCCCTGATCGCCGCGGTCCAGCGCGGCGACATCGAGCTGGACGCGCTCTTCGCGAACGAGCTGACCGCGCTCTGTGCGCCGGCGGAATTGCTGGAACTCACGGCCGACGCGCGCCGGGCCGCCGCGACCTGCGGCGTGGAGCTGCGCGCCGCGATGATCACCGACATCCCGGGCTTCACGTGGTCGCTGGTGCCCGTGCTCGCGCGCAGTGGCGTGCGCTACTTCTCGATCGGGCCCAATCGCGGCCACCGCATCGGCCACGTGCTCGAGACGTGGGGCGACCGGCCGTTCTGGTGGGAGTCGCCGTCGGGCGAGGAGAAGGTGCTGTGCTGGGTCCACGCGGAAGGCTACTCGCTCTTCCACACCCGGATGTACGCCGAGCAGATCGAGAACCGGCTCGACGAGGCGACGCTGCTGCCGTACCTCGGTCGTCTCGCGGATACGGACTATCCCTACGAGACCGTCACCCTGCGCTACAGCGTGGGCTCGGACAACGGGCCGCCGCACGACGCCATGCCCGAGGTGGTGCGCGACTGGAACGCGCGCCACGTCACGCCGCGGCTGGTGATCTCGACGGTGAGCACCGCGTTCGCGGCGCTCGAGCAGGAGGCCGGCGACTCTCTGCCGGTGGTGCGCGGCGATATGACCGCGTTCTGGGAGGACGGCGCCGCCTCGACAGCGCGCGAGACGGCGCTCGGGCGCGCCGCGAGCGAGCGGCTGGCCCAGGCGGAGGTGGCGTGGACGCTGCGGCGACCGGCGTCCTACCCGCGCGAGGAATTCCAGGCGGCCTGGCGCGAGGTGCTGCTCTGGGACGAGCACACCTGGGGCTCGTGGAACTCGATTTCCGAGCCCGACGCCGCGCTCACGCGCGATCAGTGGGCGGCGAAGCAGGCGTTCGCGGTGGCGGCCGATGCGTCGTCGCGGCGGCTGCTGGCGGGGGCGCTCGGCGAGGTTCCCGCGGCGCTGCCGGCGGCCATCGAGGTGATCAACACCGAGGCGTGGCCGCGCACCGACCTGGTGCGGGTCGTGCCCGCGATGGCGGGGGAACGCGCTCGCGTGATCGACGACGCGGGCGAGACGGTGGTCGCGCAGCGGCTCGCCACCGGCGAGCTGGCCTTCGTCGCGCGGGACGTGCCGCCGCTCGGGTCGCGGGTCTACCTTCTCGACGCGGGCCCGGAAGCGGTTGGCGACGGTCCCTTCATCTTCACGTCTGACGGGCTCGCGAGCGACGAGTTCGCGGTGCGGATCGACCCGGACGACGGCAGCCTGCGCAGCCTGGCGTGGCAAGAGACCGAGCTGGTGGACGACGCCGCGACCACCGGCCTGAACGGCTACCTCTACGTACCGGGGCGCGATCCCGCCGCGGTGGTGGGAGCCGGCGACGTCACGGTGGAGGTCGGCGAGCGCGGGCCGGTGGTGTCGTCCCTGCGGGTGACCTCGGCCGCGCCGGGGTGCGAGCGGCTGGTTCGCGAGGTGGTGCTGGTGGCCGGGCTCGACCGTATCGAACTGGTCGACACCTTCGACAAGGCCGCGGTGCGCGCGCCGGAGGCGGTGCACCTGGCGTTTCCCTTCGCCGTGCCGGGCGGCGAGGCGCGCTACGACCTGGCGATCGGCCTCTGCCGCGCCGAGCAAGACCAGCTGGCGGGCGGCAACCGCAACCACCTGACCGCGGCGTATGGGGCCGACGTGTCGAATGCGGAGTACGGCATCACTCTCGCGTGCCCCGACGCGCCGTTGCTCGAGGTCGGCCGGCTGCGCGCCGATCCGATCGTCACGGGGTGGGACGCGCAACTCGCGCCGTCGTCCACGTTGTACGGCTACGTCATGAACAACTACTGGGAGACCAACTATCGCGCCGAGCAGCCGGGACTGGTGACGCTGCGCTACCAGTTGCTGCCCCACGGTCCGCGCGACGCGGTGGCCAGCCGGCGCTTCGCGGTGGCGGCGCGGCGGCCGCTGCTGGTGACGGCGGCGGGAGCCGAAGCGTCGCCGTTTCCCTGTCCGACGGGTCCGGGCATCGAGGTGGTGGCCATGCGGCCGGTTGTGCGCGGCGTGCTCATGACGCTGCACAACGCGGGTGAGGAGCCGGCCCGCGTCACCTGGACCGCGCCGCCGGCGCGGGTGCGCCTCTGCGATCTGGACGGCGGCCGTCCGGAGACGCTCGAGGGCGCGTTCATACTGCCGGCTCATGGGTTGCGCAGCGTGGTGGTCGAGACGCGGTAGTTTGCGCCGGCCGGCGGATACTGTATGATCATCGCACCTCAGAATGGAGGGAATCATGAGGTCCATCGCTTCGATGTTCTTTGGTAGCCTGGTCGGATTGTGGGCGCTCGGTGCCGCGAGTGCGCTGGCCATCGGGATCCCCTACGTCGGGGAGATCATCTACACCGCCGGTGAGGCGACCATCCTGGTCCTGCCCGATGGCTCGGGGCCCCCGCTGAGCGAGGCGCGGTCGGCGGGAGGAGCCGTGGTCGACGCGACCGTTCGCGTCCGGCTCGTCGACGAGTTCTTCGCCTATGTTCCGTACTTCCCGAACGAAGACCTGTGGTTGCAGTGGTCCGAGGACCCGGGGACCGTGCGTGGATGCCTGCAGTATCCGAATTTTCCCGGCGGCGTCTTCATCGCCGACGGCTGGACCAACGTCCAGGGCTGGACGGAATTCGCCCTCCCGCGGCGCGGCGGCGGTCATTCGAGCGGCACCGTGACCGTGTATCTCAACGGCCTGCCCGCGTATCACCCCAGCTTGCCGCCGTTCGAGCCGCTGCCCTTGCACTTCGTCAGCCCCGACATCGACGGTAGCCTGAGCGTCGACCTGGGTGACCTGACGCTGTTCGCCGCCGACTACCTTGTCGCTCCCGACGCGCGCAGCGACTTCAACGTCGACGGCGCGGTGAACCTCGCCGACCTCGCGACCTTCAGCCAGGGGTTCTCGATCGCCTGCGAGCCCTGAGTCAAACATCAGGCCATTTGACTGGATGAATGAGAACTGCCACCCGGGTGGCAGTTTTCGCAGAGGCTTGTGGTCGCCCTCGGCGCCGCGGTAGAATCGAGGTGTTCGCCCCTCTCCGTCTCGCCGCCCGCCGGAGGTGCCCGCCATGCGTCCGTTCTTCCTGCTCGCCGCGTTCTTCGTGCTCCTGCTCGCCCCGGCCCGCGCGGAAGCGCCGGTCCAGCTCTGGCTCTTCCAGGGCATCCAGGACATCCAGGCCATGGACCACCTGCCCGATGTCGATGGCGACGGGGTGGCCGACATCCTGGTCGAGTCGTACGACGCCGGCGCGGTCGGCGATCACCTCTACCTGCTCTCGGGCGGCGCGACCGGCACGCCGCAGGTGCTCTGGTCGGCACGGCCGCAGAGCGGCGTGAGTGATGGCGGCGGCTCTGGCGACGAGTGTCTGGCCGCGAGCCCCGACCTCAGTGGCGACGGCTTCCCCGACGTGTTGCTCGGCACCGCCTGGGGCAACCGCTCGGTGCACGCCCTCGACGGCCGCAACGGCGACCTGCTCTGGACCTTCGACACCTATGACGAGCCCGCGTCCGGCTGGATCTACGCCGTGCGCCCGCACCCCGACCGCACGGGCGACGGCATCCCGGAGGTGATCTTCGGCGCGGGCAGCGACTGCCACCGCGGCTATCTACTCGACGGCGCCAGCGGCGCGGTCATCTGGCGCTTCACGGGCAGCACCGACGCCATCGGCCACACCCTGTCCCTGCCCGACGTCAACGGCGACGGCTTCGCCGACGTGCTCTTCAGCGGCTGGGACAACGAGCACCGCGTGTTCTGCGTCACGGGCGCGGGCAGCGGCGTCGTCAGCCAGCTCTGGGCGCGCGACACGGGCGCCAGCAACCACGGCGCGACGCTCATCGACGACATCTCCGGCGACGGCGTGGCCGAGATCGTTGTCGGGACGTGGAAGGCGTCGAACCAGGTGGTGTGCCTCGACGGCGCCACCGGCGTCCAGCGCTGGGCCTACCACGTCGGGGCGTCCGACTACGTCATGCGCCTGGTCACGCTGGACGACGTCGACGGCGACGGCAAGCGCGACGTGGCGATCGGCGCCTGGACGCGCGTGCTGCCGGTGATCAGCGGCGCCACCGGCCAGCTCATCTGGTCGTCGTCCGCCGGCACGCTCAACGGCGGCGATTTCTGGGCCGTCGACCGCGTGGACGACCTCGACGGCGACGGCGTGGGCGAGGTGGTGGGCGGCTCCTTCGACCAGAACGTCTACCTGTTCTCCGGCGCCGACGGCGACACGCTGTGGATCTTCCCCACCGCCAACCGCCTGTTCTCGGTGCGCGGCGCGCCCGACCTGTCCGGCAACGGCGCCGCCGACGTGCTCGGCGGTACGCAGTTCCTCACCAGCGGCGGCCGCGTGCACGCGCTCGAGGGCGGCGACACCTCGACGCCCGTGCCCGACCTGCCGGCGGCGGCGGGCGTCGCGCGTCGTGAGGCGACGGGCCGCGTCGAGCTGGCCTGGCATTGCGACTTGCCGGTGCCCTGCGTGGTCGACCGGCTCGAGTCCGGCGCCGACAAGTCGGCCGCGTACCGTCGCGGGCTGGCCGACGAGTTCGCGCGCGGGGAGCTGACCACCGACGAGGTGATCGCGGCGGTGAAGGCCGACAAGAGCGGCGGTTCGCAACGTCTCACGCGCGAGCCCCTCGCGCCCGCGGACCAGGACGACGCCGGCTGGGCCTACCGCCTGGCGGACGCGGCGGCGCCGGCCGGCGAGGTGGTCTATCGCGTGTCGGCGCTGCTGCCGGACGGGCGTGAAATGGTGCTGCTCGAACTGGCGCCGGCGGCCGGGAGCGTGCCGCGCGCGGTGCTCGGCGAGGCCGTGGTGGCGCCGACCCCCTTCAACCCGCGGACCGAGGTCCGCTTCACCCTGGCCGCGCCGGCCGTGGTCTCGCTGACGGTGTGCGACGCGGCCGGGCGCATCGTGGCGACGCTGCCGCCGCGAGCGTTGCCGGCCGGCGACGGCGTCCTGGCCTGGGACGGCCGCGGCCACGACGGCCGCGACCTGCCGTCGGGCGTCTACCTGCTGCGGCTGGCCGCCGGCAGCGAGAGCCGCGCGCTGCGGGGCGTGCTGGTGCGCTAAAGCATCGTCAGGTACTCCGCCACCTCGCGCCGCTGGAACTCTGGCAGGGCGAAGGCCGCGCCGTGCACCGCGGCGTTGTAGTACTTCAGGTCCAGCTCGGCGGCGCCGACGAGGTGCGGGCTGAAGTCCGCGAGCGGCCGCGGTCCCTTCGAGGCGAAGGAGAACGACCACAACCCCCCCGGGTAGGTCAGGTTGTGGTAGTTGTAGACACCCAGCACGGGGAACAGGTCCTGCAGCGTCGCGAGGAGCGAGCGCTGTGCCGCCTGCTCGTAGAACGGGTTCTCGGCCTGCGAGACCACGATGCCCTGGTCCGTGAGCACGTCCCGCACGTTGCCGTAGAACTCCCGCCCGAAGAGCGGCGCGGCCGGGCCGATGGGGTCGGTCGAGTCGACCAGCACCACGTCGTAGCGCTCCTCGGTCTCGGCCACGAACCGCACCCCGTCGGCGATGGTCACCTTCACGCGCGGGTCGGCGAGGCAGGCGGCGGTGGCGGGCAGGAACTCGCGGCAGGCGTCGACCACCAGCTGGTCGATCTCCACCAGGCGCACATGCTCGACCACGGGATGACGCAGCACCTCGCGCACGGTGCCGCCGTCGCCGCCGCCGATCACCAGCACGCGGCGGGGACGACCGTGCACGAAGAGCGGCACGTGGGCGATCATCTCGTGGTACACGTGCTCGTCACGTTCGCTGACCATGACCAGGCCGTCGTTCAGGAGCATCCGGCCGTGGCCCGCGGTCTCGACGACGTCTACCCGCTGGTAGGGGCTCTGGCCCGAGTACAGCACGCGCTTCACGCGGAAGCGGGTGGCATAGATGTCACGGAAGGTCTCCTGGACCCAGAGATCGAGGTCGCGCGGCTCCTGGTCGGTCATGCCGGGTGTCCTTTCGCGCGCCGCCAGGGGCGCGTCATCACAGGCGCGGGGTCAACGCGATCCCGTCGGGAGTCGCTCCGCGTGGGCGTAGGCGATGGAGTACCCGCAGCCCAGAACCTGGTTGGTGGTGCGCGTGATCCGGAAGCCCGGAGGCGCGGCCGTGACGTCGAGCGGCGCGCCGAAGAGCATCAGATCGCAGCGGGCGGGCTTGAAACGGGAGAGCAGGGCCGACACCAGGCGGCGCTGGGCGGCGATGCCCAGGCGCACGTTGGTCTCGAAGCTGACGTAGGAGCCGATGCGTTGCGGCGTGACGTGCAACGTGACGTAATCCGCGCCCTTGATGCCGTTGTAGGAGTAGCCCTGGGGGGCGAAGACGTGGTCGTCGACGGCGAAGTCGGGAAACAGGGACGACAGCCCGACGAGATCGCGCACGTCCTGCGCCGTGCCCCGCTCGGGCACGAACCGGCGGCTGATCGCCGGGTCGATGTCGTACATGAGGATCTCGAGCGTCGTGTCGTCCGGTTCCGGATAGCAGTTGCGCGCGAGGTGGAACAGCTTGATGTGGTCGCCCGCGGGGTCGCCGATCACCAGGTCGTCGCCCACGGCGCGCCGGCGCAGCGCCGTCACGTCGTCCCGGAACGTGGTCCGCTGGAGGTGGGGGAAGTTCTCGTTCTTGCGCTCGTAGATGAGGGAGTCCAGGCGCGCAGAGGGCAGGCGGTCGAGGATGGTCGCCGCCGCGGCCACCAGGGTGGTGCGGCCGCAGGTGATCATCACGGTCCAGCGGTCGGTGACGAAGAGGCTGGACTCCGACAGGAGATAGGCGTCGAGCTGGTCGTTCGAGATCGAGGAGAGGATGGTCGCCCGGCTCTGCGCGACCACGTGCTCCCAGAAGGGACGGCCCAGTTCCCGCAGCGAGGGACTGCTGGCCGTGAGCAGGAGCTCCAGCTTCTTCTCGGGACCTTCGAACAGCATCCGGCAGGCCTCCAGCACGACGACGTCGTGTCGCGTGGCCAGGCTTGGGGGAAGAGCGGGGCGATGGTACCCCGTCTCGCCTCCAGGGTCAAAACCGCGTCGCCTGATGATCTGCGGTCGGGGGGACTTCGGCAAGGACGCATGCGTCACGGCGCCATCGAGACGCCTCCGGACGATGTTCGAGTCCTCTTTTCGTTGGCAAAGCTAAGAATCATATAATCAAACAATATATCACCACAGACCGACCAGGCGGGTCCGATGCAACCTCTGGTGTGTATCACCATAGAGCATGAAATCAAACGAAAAACCGACAAAAACGGCGCCCTATGTCGCAATATCTACCGCCCACACAAACCATTTACGCAAATCACCAACTTTTTGCGTTCCCAACGTCACGAAGTTGCGCTATAATGGAAAGGCACAGAGAGGAGCCGTGGCGGTTCCTCTCAACCGTACGACCGGGCCGCCGACGCAGGCGGGGTTCGGTTCACGACTGGCGAGCCAATCCGGCAGCCAAAGGACCTGCAACTCGTGGAGGACACTCGCATGAAGAAGTTGCTTCTGGCTCTCTCTCTGGTTGCCATGATGGCTGGCTCCGCGTTCGCGATCATGGACGACGGCGACAGCAGCCTCGGCGTGTACTTCAACGCCACCGGCGACGTCAACTGCTTCGTCCCGACCCCGGCCACCCCGTTCAACGTCTACTTCATCATGGCCAACCCCGGCGTCCAGAACATGGGCGGCTTCGAGTTCGGCTGGCGCTTCTCCCCGGCCGTCGTGCCCGCTCCCTTCATCCTGGGCACCACCCTGCCCCCGCAGGCCCTGAACATCGGCAACAACGAGAACTTCATCGTCGGTCTGGGCGGCGGCCTCATCACCAGCGAGGCCACCGTTCTGGTGACCCTGAACATGATGGTCCTCTCGGCCGTCAACCCCGAGACCTACATCCAGGTCGGCCCGGCGACCCCGGCCTCGATTCCCGGCCACGCGGCGTTCAACGACTTCAACAACCCCGCCAACATCCAGCCGATGAACTTCGCCACGGTCGATGGCGTCGACGTCGTCGTGAATGCTCAGGGTTGGGTCGTCCCCGGCGTTGCCAAGATGAGCTGCCAGGGCCCGATCGCGACCGAGTCCGCGACCTGGGGCAGCGTCAAGGCTCTGTTCGAGTAGTCTGACCTGCGGATCCTGTCCGTCGACCCCGCCTCCTCGGAGGCGGGGTCTTTTTTTTGGGGGAAAGCCCGGAATTCGCCACGTAGGCGTTGACGGCCGCGATACGGGACCTATTCTATCGCAAAACCGGCGGCACCGTGCCGGTGAGCACCTGGTTGGACCCGCGAGAAGGGAGTCCGTGATCCATGCCCGGCAGCAACCACAGCGACGCCGCCGCCAAGCCTCCTTCCCATGCCGAGCCTCCGTCGTCCCGCCGGACGGTCCGTGATCTCTACCCCGAACTCGCCGCGCACCCGGACCTCGCGCACCTTGCCGACGTCGAGGTGCCGGCCGCCCGCAAGCGTGCCGCCGCGCGGCTCGACCTCGCGCATCGCGACCTGAACGCCACCGAGTTCTGGCGGCGCGTCCCGGCGTACCGCGACGTGGGAATCGAGGAATTCCTCGACCACCACTTCCAGACCAGCCGCAGTGTCACCGGTGTCGAGCAGCTCGCGTCCGTCCTCGGCGACCTGGTGCCGCCGGAATTCCTGGACGACGTGCGCGCCGGTATGCGCCGCGCGCCCATGAACGTCCGGCTGTCGCCTTACGTGATCGGGCTGATCGACTGGACCCGCCCCTACGCGGACCCGCTGCGCACCCAGTTCCTGCCGCTCGGGTCACGGCTTCGCGCGGACCACCCGCGGCTGACCCTCGATTCCCTGCACGAGCGTGACGATTCGCCCACGCTCGGCCTGGTGCACCGTTACCCCGACAAGGCGCTGTTCCTGGCGATCGGCGTCTGCCCGGTCTATTGCCGCTTCTGCACGCGCAGCTACGCGATCGGCGGCGACACCGAGACCGTCGCGAAGATCCAGTACTCGCCGGACAGCACTCGCTGGAACCGCGCCTTCGCCTACCTGCTCTCGCGGCCGGAGATCGAGGACGTGGTGGTGTCCGGCGGCGACGCCTACTTCCTGTCGCCGAACAACCTGCGCCGGATCGGCGAGACCCTGCTGGCGATCCCGCACCTGCGGCGCCTGCGCTTCGCGAGCAAGGGGCCGGCCGTGATGCCGATGAAGATCCTGACCCACGATGCCTGGGTGGACGCCCTGACCGCGGTCAGCGACCGCGGCCGCGCCCTGGGCAAGGAGGTGGCGCTGCACACGCACTTCAATCACCCGCGCGAGATCACGGCCATCACGGGCGAGGCGATGCACCGGCTCTTCCAGCGCGGCGTCAAGGTGCGCAACCAGAGCGTCCTCATCCGCGGCGTCAACGACAACGCCCGCACCTTGACCACCCTGGTGCGCCGCCTGTCGTACGTGAACGTGCAGCCGTACTACGTCTACCAGCACGACATGGTGAGCGGCGTCGAGGACCTGCGGACCCGGGTGAAGACGGCCGTCGAGCTGGAGCGCCACGTACGCGGGGCCACGGCCGGCTTCAACACGCCGACCTTCGTCAACGACGTTCCCGGCGGCGGCGGCAAGCGCGACGTGCACAGCTACGAGCACTACGACGAGGTCACGGGGATCAGCGTCTACCGCAGTCCGGCCGTGAAGGACGACGCCGTCTACCTCTACTTCGACCCGATCCATCTGCTGCCCCGCGACGGGCGCCGGCGGTGGGCGAGGCCGTCGGAGCACGAGGCGATGGTGCAGGAAGCGCTGCGGGCGGCGGGCGTGCCGGTGCCGGTCGCTCCGCTGCCGGTCACTTGCGCTTGTTGACGCGCAACCAGTCGGTGAGGAAGTAGCCGGGCTGTCGTCGCGGCGACGTGCGCGTCGCGCTGAGCCGCTTGACGTCGTTCATGGTGCAGACGGCGGTGGGATCGAGCTCGGCGACCCGGCGCATCAGCTCCGGCACCCGCCGTCGACGCTCGACCACCAGCACCACCTCCACGTCGCGCGCGGTGTTGGCGACGGCGCTCAGTTCGGTGACGTCGTAACCCTGGCGCGTCAGGCCGCCCGCGAGGTCCGTGCCCGACCGGGTCGAGATGATCCGCACCAGCTCGAGACCGATCGCCAGCTTGGCCTCGAGCCAGCTGCCGACGATGTTGCCCGTGGCGAAGCCCGTCGCGTAGGCGACGGCGAGGTACCAGGTGTCGAGGTTGCGGATGACCTGCCCGGCGGCGAGCAGCCAGATCAGCACCTCGAAGAAGCCCAGCAGCGCCGCCAGCAGGCGGTAGCCCCGGAAGATGACGATGGTCCGCAGCGTGCCGAGGGACACGTCGCAGACGCGCGCCATGAAAATGGCGACGATCATCAGGATCGGGTGCTGATCCAGGAAGCCGAGCATCATGCCTCGTCAGGGTGCGGGGCCAGGCGTTCTCCGGCCAAGATAACCCATACCGCCGCCTAAGCGAAGGGCGGCGATGCCGGGTCAAGCCCACCGAGCGCCGGCCGAAGATACCGGCCAGGGATCGTCCCTTGCCGGTCAACTCCAACCGGACACGGACCATGGACGCGGATTGCAAGATCGAGCCCACGCTCCTGGCGGCAGACGCAGGCGGGGCCCTGGCGGTGCTCGACGCCCTCGACAGCGGCGTCGTCGTGGTCGACGCGGCGTCGGCGACCGTGCTCTGGGCCAATCGCGCCGCGACGCCGTTCCTGGCCGCCTTGCCGGCCGACTTCTTCGCGCCGACCTGTCTGGGTAGCGGCCGTCCCGCCGGCGATCCGCCCGCCGGCGAGTGGTCCGCCGTCGGCAACCACTTCCGTCGCGAGGTCGAGGTTGACGGCCGCGTCTTCCGGGCGACCCGCTCGTGCCTGCGCCAGGACGGGCATCTCCGCTGCGTCGCCGGCTTCGCCGACATCACGGACAACCGGCGGGCCCAGGCCGAACTGGCGGATCAGCTGTCCTTCCTGCAGACCCTCATCGACGCGATCCCGCACCCGGTCTACTACAAGGGCTTGGACGGGCGGTACCTCGGCTGCAATCGCGCCTTCACCGAGAAGGTCACGGGCCTCGCGCCGCAGGACCTGCGCGGTCGGTCGGTGCACGACATCTCGCCGACGCCGAACGCGGAGGTCTACCACGCCGCGGACCTCGCCTTGATGCGCGACGGCACCACCCAGGTCTACGAGGCCGACGTGACCTCCCGCGACGGCCATCCCCGCCGGTTCGTCTTCTACAAGGCGGTGTTCCGCGACACGCACGGCGAACCTGCCGGCCTGGTCGGGTCCATGCTCGAGGTGACCGAGCTGCGGCGCCTGTCGGACCGCCTGAACCGGTTGAACCTCACCCTGGCCGGGTTCGACACCGACCCCCTGGCCAACATCCAGACGTTGCTGGCCTTCTGCGGCGAAACGCTGGGCGCCACCGTGACGCTGTTCAACCGGCGCCAGGACAGCCAGCTGGTCACCGTGGCCGGCTGGAACCTCCCGGACGACTACGCCGCGGCCATCCCGGCCGCCGGCACGCTCACGGACGCGGTCATGGCCTCGCCGGGCCACGAGGCCACGCTGGTTCGCGATCTGCAGCGCAACTTCACGTCGGACCCTCACGCCGTCCGGTACGTCTACGCGACGTACCTCGGTCAGCCGGTGCGGATCGGTGTCGAGACCGTCGGCGCCATCGCGGCGCTCTACGCCGGCGATTGCGAGCCCGACGAGAACGACCGCCTGTTCCTGGGCATCGTCGCCGCCGCCATCGGCAGCGAGGAGAAGCGGCGCCAGGATCTCTCCGCGCTCCAGCGCAACTTCCTGGATCTCGCGGAGCTGAACCGGCGCCTGCAGGAGAATCAGCGCCAGCTGGTGCAGTCGGAGAAGCTGGCCTCGTTGGGCCAGCTGGCCGCCGGCGTCGCGCACGAGATCAACAACCCGGTCGGCTTCGTCATGAGCAACCTGGCGACGTTGCGCGACTACATCGGGTCGTTCCGGAAGATCCTGGCCGCCGATGCGGCGCTCGCCGCCGCGGCCGCCGGCCAGGAGGCCACGGCCGCGCTCGCGGCGGTCGCGGCGGACCGCCGCGCCGAGGAGGACCTCGACTTCATCCTCGGCGACGTCGAGGACCTGTTGCGCGAGTCCCTCGAGGGCACCGAGCGGGTCCGGGAGATCGTCCAGAATCTCAAGAGCTTTGCGAGGCCCGACGAGAAAGGCACGCGCGACGTCGATCTCAACGCCTGCCTCGAGTCGACCCTCAAGGTGGTCTGGAACGAGTTGAAGTACCGCTGCGACGTGGTCAAGGACTTCGGCGAGCTGCCGCCGGTGACGGGTCGGCCCGGGGAGTTGAATCAGGTCTTCATGAACCTGCTGGTGAACGCGGCGCACGCCATTCCCGAGCGCGGCACCATCACCATCACGACGCGGCACGACGACGAGGCGGTGACGGTCGCGGTGGCGGACACGGGCGTGGGGATGACGCCGGAAGTCCGCGATCAGATCTTCGAGCCGTTCTTCACGACCAAGGCCGCGGGCAAGGGGACGGGGCTGGGCCTCTCCATCAGCCAGGCCATCGTGGTCAAGCACGGCGGCGCCATCAGCGTCGCGAGCGAGGTCGGCGCGGGTTCGACGTTCACCGTGCGGCTGCCGCTGGCTCCCGCCTGACCGGTCAGGGGATCATCTTCGCGAAGTAACGCCCGAGCTCGTCCTTGTAGGCGTCGAGGTCGTCGGCGACGAACAGCACGCTGTTGAAGTCGTCCACGGATTTCGCGTGGTTCACGACGTTCTCGCACACGAACGGCTCGATCGGCGTCTTGCCCGCCATCACGGCTTCCATCTCGCCCGCGCTCGACAGCAGGCCGGCGCCGAAGATCTTCATGCCGCCGTTCTCGCGGATCATGCCGAACTCGGTCGAGTACCAGTTGAGGCGGCGGATGTTCTCGCGCACCTCGGGCGACGCGGCGAGGAACGCCGGGGCGAACATCTCCTGCAGTTCGGCGTATGCCGGCAGGGTCATGAACGGCAGGTGGCCGAAGACGTCGTGGAACATGTCCGGTTCGGGCGTGAACTCGAGCTCGTGTTCTTCGCGGATGTAGTCCGTGATGAGGAACTTCTTGGCGTCGAACATCCGGTACCAGTCCACGGCATCGCTGTAGCGCACCGTCGTGCGCACCACTTCCCAGCCGGTGGCCGGGGTGATGTTGGCGTTCAGCTGCGGCACCGTGGGAACCGTGTCGCGCGTCATGGCGAGCCTGGTGAACCCCTCCAGGTACTCGCGGCAGGCGTACTTCTCGAGGCGCGGCTCGAGCAGGTCGAACAAGCGGCGCCAGGTGCGGTGGTGGGCCTCGGTGAAGGCGACGTCCATCGTTTGCCCCCTGATCGGCTGGATTGGCCGGAACGGCATGAGTTGATAACCTACCAAAAAGATCGACGAATGCCAAGCCTTCCGGCCCCGGATTCCGGTGGGCGCGGGGGGCCGGCGGCGTTATCGTCGCGATCTTCCCCAAACAGGAGGCTGCTCACGATGTTACGTGTTCTGTCGATGGTCCTGCTCCTCGCCGTGGCGGGTGCCGCGGCCGCCAGCGTCACGCCTCAGCCGGCGGTGGTGACCGCCCCCGACGGCGTGCCGATCCACTATGCCGTCGCGGGCGAGGGCCCCGCCGTGGTCCTCGTGCACTGCTGGTCCTGCGACGCGAGCTACTGGGACGCGACGGTCGCGGCCCTGGCGGCGGACCATCGCGTGGTCGCGGTCGACCTGGCCGGCCACGGGGCCTCGGGGACGCAGCGGCAACAGTACACCATGGCCGCGTTCGCCCAGGACGTCGTTGCGGTCATGCAGGCGCTGGACTTGCGCGACGCGGTGGTGGTCGGCCACTCGATGGGCGGCAAGGTGGCGGTCTTCGTCGCGGACGCCGCGCCCGACCGCGTGGTCGGCCTGATCGGCGTCGACACCCTCCACAACGTGCAGGATCCCTACACCAGGGAGCAGATCGACGCCTACGTCGCCTCCTGGGACGACGACTTCCCCGGCCACGTCAAGACCTTCATCCGCGGGATGTTCCCCGCCGGCGCCGACTCGGCCGCCGTCTCGCGCGTCGCCGAGGACATGGCGTCGGCGCCGCGAGACATCGCGACGTCGGCGTTCCTGGAGATGTACGCCTGCGACCTGCCCGCCGCCGCCGCGCGGTTGCGGGTGCCGCTCTGGCTGATCAACGCCGACACGTACCCGGTGGCGGCCGACCAGTGGCAGGCGGCGGGCGTCGACCTCCACGTGGATCTCATCCCGGGCTGCGGGCACTTCCCGATGGTGACCACGCCGCAGGAGTTCCACCGGCTGCTGCGCGCGGCGCTCGCGGCGTTGCAGGCACCGGCCGGGCGTTGACGGACCGCGGGCCGCGCGACCTTGCCTCGGGCGTCCCGCGTCGATTATGGTGAAGCCGATGTCGCCCCGGTCCCTCTGGAAGGAGTCGTCGTGAAGCGGACGTTGCTCGTGCTCGTTCTCCTGGCGCTGATCTCGGGCGCCGTCCTCGCGCAGGATGGGGACGACAAGAAGAAGCCCGAGACGCCCTGGTCGTCCGGGACGTTTTCCGGCCTGAAGTTCCGGGCGCTCGGCCCGGCCCTGATGTCCGGCCGCGTCGGCGACTTCGCGGTGGATCCGCGCGACCCGGCGCACTGGTACGTGGCGGTGTGCAGCGGCGGCGTCTGGGAGACCCGCAACCACGGGACCACCTTCACGCCGATCTTCGACGAGGAGGGGAGCTACTCGATCGGTTGCGTCGCGATCGATCCCACCAACCCCAACGTGGTCTGGGTCGGGTCGGGCGAGAACAACAGCCAGCGCTCGGTGGCGTACGGGGACGGCATCTACAAGTCGCTGGACGGCGGCCGCACCTGGAAGAACATGGGTCTCGGGGAGTCCATGCACATCGGCGAGATCATCGTCCATCCCACGGACGACAACGTGGTCTACGTGGCGGCGATGGGGCCGCTGTGGAGCCCGGGGGGCGATCGCGGCGTCTACCGCACCACCGACGGCGGCGAGACCTGGGACTGCGTGCTCGCGTTCGACGAGAACACCGGCGCCGTGTGCCTGGAGATGGACCCGCGCGACCCCGAGGTGGTGTACGCCGCGAGCTACCAGCGGCGGCGCCACACCTGGACGCTCATCGACGGTGGGCCGGGCAGCGCGGTCCACAAGACCACCGACGGCGGCGAGACCTGGCGCAAGATCACCAAGGGCCTGCCGGGCGGCGACCTGGGCCGCATCGGTCTCGCGCTGGCCCCGAGGCGCCCCGACACCCTCTACGCGATCGTCGAGGCCGTGGGCGACAAGGGCGGCTTCTACCGCTCGCGCGACGCCGGCGAGAACTGGGAGCGGATGAACGACTACGTGTCGTCCAGTCCGCAGTACTACCAGGAGATCCTGGTCGACCCGGCCGATCCCGACCGCGTCTACAGCCTCGACACGTACTTCCAGGTGACCGAGGACGGCGGCAAGACCTGGTCGCGCGTGAGCATCGACGACAAGCACGTGGACGACCACGCCCTGTGGATCGACCCCGCCAGCAGCGACCACCTGCGCATCGGCTGCGACGGCGGCATCTACGAGACCTGGGACCGCTGCGCCACCTGGCGCTACTACGCCAACCTGCCGGTCACCCAGTTCTACCGCGTGGCCGTGGACGACGCGCTGCCGTTCTACAACGTCTACGGCGGCACGCAGGACAACAACACCCAGGGCGGGCCCTCGCGCACCATCAGTCGTCAGGGCATCACCAACCGCGACTGGTTCATCACCGTGGGCGGCGACGGCTTCGAGCCGGCGATTGAGCCCGGCAATCCCGACATCGTCTACAGCCAGTGGCAGCACGGCGGCCTCATCCGCTACGACCGCCGGAGCGGCGAGCAGATCGACATCCAGCCCCAGCCCGCCGCCGGCGAGGCGCCCCGCTGGAACTGGGACTCCGCCTTCATCATCAGCCCCCACAGCCCGCAGCGGCTCTACTTCGCCAGCCAGCGCGTCTACCGCAGCGACGACCGCGGCGACAGCTGGCGCGCCATCAGCAGCGACCTGACCGCCGGCGTCGACCGCAACACGTTGCCGGTGATGGGCCGGGTGTGGAGCATCGACTCCGTCGCGAAGAACCGGTCGACCAGCTTCTACGGCAATATCGTCTCCCTGGCCGAATCGCCGCTGCAGGAAGGCCTGATCTGGGTCGGCACCGACGACGGCCTGATCCAGCTCACCCGCGACGGCGGCGCGAGCTGGACCCGGATCGCCAAGGTGGGCAAGGTGCCCGCGGGGTCGTACGTGGCCTGCCTGACGCCCTCGCTCTTCGACGCCGGCACCGTCTACGCCTGCTTCGACAACCACAAGCAGGGCGACCTCAAGCCGTACGTGTACGTCAGCCGCGACTTCGGCCGCAGCTGGACCGACCTCACCGGCGACCTGCCCGCGCGCGGCACCGCCTACACGCTGCGCCAGGATCATCTCGACCGCGACCTGCTCTTCGTCGGCACCGAGTTCAGCGTCTTCTTCAGCGTCGCGGGCGGCAACCAGTGGCTGGAGCTGAGCGCCGGCTTGCCCGTGATCAAGGTGCCCGACCTGGAGATCCAGCGACGCGAGAGCGACCTCGTGCTCGCCACCTTCGGCCGCGGCTTCTACATCCTCGACGATTACTCGCCGCTGCGGCACCTGCGGCCGGCGGATCTCCAGAAGCCGGCGCTGCTGCTGCCGCCCCGCCCGGCGCCGCGCTACATCGTCTGGAGCGAGCTGGGCTGGGGCGCCCGGGCCTCGCAGGGCGCGGACTTCTACTCCGCCGAGAATCCGCCCTTCGGCGCGGTCTTCACCTACTACCTGCGCGACGGTCTGCAGACGCGCGAGGACCAGCGGCAGGAGGCGGAGAAGAAGCTGGTCGATGCGGAACAGCCGGTGCCGTATCCGACCTGGGACGACCTCCGCGCCGAGGAGCGGGAGGAGAAGCCGGCGGTGCTGTTGACCGTCCGCGACGCGAACGGCGGCATCCTGCGCCGGATCACCGGTCCCACCGGCAAGGGTTTCCAGCGCGTGGCCTGGGACCTGCGCCTGCCCTCGACCGATCCTGTCGATCCGGTCGATCCCACCGAGCAATCCCCCTGGGAGGCGGTGGGCGCCGGCCTGCTCGCGCCCGCCGGGAACTACACCGTCGAGCTGCACACGCGCGTGCAGGGCCGCGAGACGTTGCTCGCCGGCCCGGTGCCGTTCGAGGTGCGGGACCTCGGGCTGAATCCGCTCGCCGGCGACCAGCAGGTGAAGATCGCCTTCGAGCGCGAGGTGGACGACCTGGGCCGGCGGGTCGAGGGCGCCGTCCGGCGCTGGCATCTGGCGCGGCAGGAGGTCCGGCGCATGCAGGTCGCGGCGGCGGCTACCCCGGCGCTCGGGACCGCGGTGATCGACGAGCTCGCGGAGCTGGAGAACATGCTGCGCGACCTGCAGATCACGCTCGAGGGCGACCCCACCATCGCCGGCCGCGAGGAGGCCACGACGCCCGGCCTGCGCGAGCGCGTCGGTCGCGTCCGCGACGGTCTGCGCGGCACGACGATGGGCCCGACCCAGACCCAGCGCGAGAACCTCGCCGTCGCCGCCAGCCAGTACGAGGTGGTGGAACCGGCGCTGGCGCAGATCGTCGACGTCGACCTGCCGGCCCTGCGGACCCAGCTCGAACGGGCCGGCGCGCCGTACAGCGGCGCCGGCGGCGCGGAGCCGCGCGTGGGATGGGGCGAGGAACGGTAGCGCCCGCGGAACAACAAGAAGACCCCGCGCCGGCGGGGTCTTCTGCGTACAGCCAGGCGCCTAGAAGACGAACAGCCCGACCGCCATCAGGACCGGCGTCGCCAGGTTCAGGACCACGTTCTGGCCCATGAACGGGATCAAGGCCGGGATGTCGTCGGCGTGGCGGCGCACGCCGCGGAACGTCCGGGCCGCCAGCGGGGCGACCAGCAGGCCGAACATGGCGCCCGCGGGCAGCACGCCCGTCGCCCAGCCCGCGATCGGCGCGAGGTAGGCGCCCAGCAGGAAGAGTCCGTAGACCAGCACGCCGAGTCGCCGGTCGGCGGCGATGATCAGGTGGCGCCGGCCGAAGGCGCGGTCCGGTTCCTGGTCGGGGAACTGGTTCAGGAGCAGCAGGTCGCTCACCAGGAAGAACGGCGTCAACGAGGCGACGAAGCCCGTCCACGAGTAGGCGCCGGTGAGGCAGTACTCGGCGCCCATGACCATCAGCGGACCGAAGCCGAGCCCCGGCGCGAGCAGGCACAGGAGCCAGTTGCGCGTGACCACCGGCGTGTAGGCGACGATGGTCACGATCCCCAGCAGGCCGAGCGGCAGCAAGCCCGCGCCGCGCACGGCCACGAAGTAGACGCCCACCGCCGCCGTGATCAGCAACGCCACCAGGCCCGTGACCAGGCCCAGCCGCGCGTGCTGCGGGTTGGCCGGCAGGCTGCCGGTGCCGCCGCTGAACGGCGTGCGCCGGGTCTGGAAGTCGAGGCCGCTGCGGAAGTCCGCGTACTCGTTCAGGGCGTTCACGGCCACGTGCGCCGCCACGGCGCCGAGCATGACCAGGGCGAACTGCCCCCAGGCGATCGCGTGGCCGGTCCAGTGGGCGGCGGCGGCGCCGAGCACCACGCAGCATGGGGTCAGCAGCAGGAAATTCGGCCGCATCGGGCCGACGAGAGCGACGGTGCGGGGGCTTGCCATGCCAGGGCCTCCAGGAGCCGGGACGACGACGACGCGGGGCGAGCGGACAGGCTAGAGACGCCTCTAGCCTTCCGCAAGCGGCGGCGACGCGCCCAGCAGGCGCTCCCAGACGGCCTCGACGCGGGCGAACACCGCGCGCCAGGTGAAAGGCGTGAGGGCGTCGTCCCCGTCCTCGATGGGGCCGGCAGCGAGGGCCTCGGCGATCGCGGCGGCCAGGCGCGCCGTGAAGTCGGGCAGGTCCTCGCGGACCGGCTGGTCGGCGTTGACCAGGCGCGGCGGCGAGACCAGGGTGAGGTCGTCCCCGAGGACCGGCTGCAATCGCTCGCGCAGACCGGGCAGATCGGTGGCCACCAGACGGCAGCCGCAGGCCCGCGCCTCGACCAGCACCAGGGGCAGGCCTTCCCAGAGCGATGGCAGGACGAACACGGCGCAGCGGCGCATCAGGTCGGCGAGCGCCGGTTGCTCGAGGCGGCCGTGGAAGCGGACCCGGTGCGCGAGCTTGGCCATGCGCGCGCGCAGGCTCATGGCCTCGGGGCCCTGGCCCTCGCCGGCGACGTGCAGGGTGAAGGACCCGCGGGCGGCGGTGACCGGGCCGATGGCGTCCAGGAGCCAGGGCAGGCCCTTCGCATCGGCGAGCTTGCCGGCGTAGAGGACATGACCGGCGCGGGCGGCCTCGGCGACGGGCGGTCCCGCGTGGAAGATGCTCTGCTGGAAGCCGGCGCCGACGACGGCGAGGCGGTCGGCCGGCACGCCGAGGACCTTGCGCATGGCGTCGGCCTGGGCGTCGTGCAGGGCGAGGAAACGGTCGTGGCGGCGGTTGCCGCCGACCACATCCCGGGCGAGGTGGGGGCAGAGTTCGAGTTGCCGCAGGCCGGTGCCGTGGCACTGCAGGACCGTGGGAAGACCCCCGCAGGCGTCCTTGACCAGCGAGCCGACCACCCAGAGGTGGTTCGCGTGCACCAGGTCCGGCTTCACGGCCTCGACGGCGCGGCGGATCTCCATCCGCCACACGGCGCGGTAGCGGTCGACCTGTTCGCGTGTCATCTTCGACCAGACGGTGCTCGGGTAGGGCATGACGTCGCTCATGCCCGGAATCGGGAACGGCAGGTGCCCGCCGGGGCCGAAGCGCACGGCGAGGACCCGCTCGGGCGGCAGGCCGCCGACCGCCGGCGCGGCTTCCCTCGCGGGCAGGCCGCAGAGCACGTGCTGATCCCAGCCGCGGCGGGAGGCCTCGCGCACGAGGGCGTCGAGGGTGATGCCGCTGCCGGTCATCTCGGGTCGTTGCGAGAGGATGTGCAGGACGCGTCTGGTGGAGGTCACGGCGCGGTCTCCGGGGTTGACATGACCGGCGATCCCCCGCCCTGGAAGGAGCAGATTAGCGTGGTTCGTGTTGACGCACAAGCACTTATTGTCCTGGAAGGCCTGCGCGAGGCCACCGGCCGGCTCGCCTTCGCCGATCCGGTCGCGCACGTCTACAATCCGCTGCAGTACGCCTGGCCGATGATGGAGGCCTACGTGCGGCGTTACGGCGCCGGGCGCAAGCAGGTGATCTTCGTGGGCATGAATCCCGGGCCGTGGGGGATGACGCAGACCGGCGTGCCCTTCGGGGAGGTCGCGGCCGTTCGCGATTGGCTGCAACTCGCGGCGCCGATCGGCCAGCCGTCGTGCCCGCATCCGGCGCGGCCCGTGCAGGGCCTGGCCTGCCGGCGGGCCGAGGTGAGCGGCAAGCGCCTGTGGGGATTGTTCGCGGCGCGCTTCGGTCGGCCCGCGGCATTCTTCGCCGACCACCTGGTGCTGAACTACTGCCCGCTGCTGTTTCTCGAGGCGGGCGGCCGCAACCGCACCCCGGACAAGCTGCCGGCGGGCGAGAGCCGGCCGCTGCAGGCGGCCTGTGACGACGCCCTCGCGGCGCTGATCGATCTCTACCGGCCGCGATGGTGCATCGGGGTGGGCGCCTACGCGGAAGGTCGGCTGCGCCAGGTGGTGACCCGGTCGGGAACCACCGTCGCCGGCATCCTGCACCCGAGTCCGGCCAGCCCGGCGGCGAACCGGGGCTGGGCGGAGGCCGCGACCCGTCAGCTCGAGGCGCTGGGCGTCTGGTGATTGCCAGTTGCCGCGGCGACACGCATCATGGAGCCACACCCCGCGCCCGGGAGAGGACATGCCTCGCATCGAACGCAAGATCCTCGGCATCTTCGGCCGCATCAACGCCGGCAAGTCGACCTGCATGAACCTGCTCACGCAGCAGGAGACGTCGCTGGTCGATCCGCAGCCCGGCACCACGGCCGACATCAAGAACGCGCTGCTGGAGATCCACGCCATCGGGCCGGTGGAACTCCTGGACACCGCCGGGCTCGACGAGGCGTCGGACCTCGGCGAGCAGAAGCGGCGCAAGACGCTGGCGGCGCTCGAGGAGGTCGACCTCGCGGTGCTGGTGATCGATCCCTTGCAGGCCCTGCGCTCCGGGCAACTGCACGTGGAGGACCTGGTGGCGACCCTTGCGCGCCAGCGCGGGCGCCGGCTCTGCGTCGTCCTGAACCGGCGCGTCGACGCCGGTCGTGGCGCGGACGTCGAGCAGGCCCGCCGCTTTGCGCTCTCGGCGCTGCCCGACCGCGCCGAGGTGCCGGTGCTCGAACTGGACCTGAGCGACCGCGCCCGCAGCGGGGAGCTCTCGGCGTTCCTGGCGGCCGTCGCCGGCCGCACCACGGACGAGACGCCGCTCCTGCCGATGGTGCACCGCCACGGCGCCGTCGTGCTGCACATCCCGATGGACGAGGAGACGCCCAGCGGCCGGCTGCTGCGCCCGCAGGAGATGGTGATGGAGTACCTGCTGCGCGTGGGCGTGCCGGTGGGGATGTACCGCGTCGATCTCGGCCTCGCGCGCTGCGGCGTGCCGGCGGTGGTGGAGCAGCAGAAGCGCGGCTTCCTGACGTTCCTCGAGGCGCTGCACGCGAGCACGGGCGTGCAACTGGTGATCACCGACTCGCAGGCCATCGACATCATGGATCCCTGGGTGCCGCGCGAGATCCCCCTGACGACCTTCTCGATCATGATGGTCAACCAGACGGCGTGCGGCGACCTGTCGGTGTTCGTGGCGGGAACGCGGGCCCTCGACCGGCTGCGGGCCGGCGACCGCGTGCTCATCGCCGAGGCCTGCAACCACGACCGCATCGCCGAGGACATCGGCACCGTGCAGCTGCCGCGCAAGCTGCAGACCGCCGTGCCGGGACTCGAGATCGAGCACGCCTTCGGCCGCGAGTTCCCGGAGCCCGAGGACCTGAAGCGCTTCGCCCTGGCCATCCACTGCGGCGGCTGCATGATCCGCCCGCAGAAGCTCTCGGCGCGCGTCCAGCGACTCGCGGAGGCGGGTATTCCGGTCACCAACTACGGCCTGGCGCTCAGCTGGTACGAGGGCCAGGCGACCCTGGGACGGGTGCTGGAGCCCTGGCTCGGGGCCCCGCGGGCGTGATGTGACGCGGCCGCGTCCTGGCGGGACGCGGCCGCGTTGGCGACGACGGGATCAGATCTCGAGCAGTTCCTCGTCGGCGAGGGGAATGACCGCCTGCGGCCGCGGCTGGGATCGCGTCCGCCTCGGCGCCGGCGCCGGCGCCGACGGCGGCGACGGAGCGGCGACGACGCGCGGGCTATCGCAACCTTCGTTGAACTTTCCGACGAGACAGCCCAGCAGGTTCACCATCTCGCGCAGGCTCTCCGCCTGGCCGGACATCTCCTGCGCCGCGGCCGCGGACTGCTCGCTCACGGCCGCCGTGCTCTGCGTCGTCTCATTCATGTGCGCCACGGCAGTCGTGACGTCCTCGATGCCGCGGGATTGTTCCGCGTTGCCGCCGGCCACCTGCGCGACCAGATCGTCCACCTTGCCGATCCCCTCGGTGATGCGGTTGAACGTGGTTCCCACCGATTCGGCGGCCTCGACGCCGGCCTTCGCGTTGGCCTGCGAGCCGGCGATGAGGTCCGTGGTGTTGCGCGCGGCCTCGGCGCTGCGCTGGGCGAGGGCGCGGACCTCTTCGGCGACCACGGCGAAGCCCTTGCCGGCGTCGCCGGCCCGCGCCGCCTCGACGGCGGCGTTGAGCGCGAGCAGGTTGGTTTGGAAGGCGATCTCGTCGATGGTCTTGATGATCTTGGCGGTCTCGTTGCTGGAATTGCGGATGCGCTCGATGGCCTCGTTGAGCTGACCCATCGCTTGCCGCCCGTCCTGCGCCGCGGCGCGAACGGCGCCGGCCGCGCTCAGAGCTTCCTGCGCGCCCTGGGCATTCTGGCGGGTCATGGCGGCCATCTCCTCCAGGGACGCGGCGCTTTCCTCCAGACTGGCGGCCTGTCGCGTCGAGTTCTCCGCCAGATCCTGGCTGCTGCGCGAGACCTGCCCGGCGGCGCTCGCGACTTGCTGTGAACCCCGCAGCATGCCGTCGATGGTCGTGCTGAGCGATCTGACGATGAGCCGGCTGAGCAGGATCGCGATGGTGATCCCGAGGCCGACGGCCACGATGGACAGGCCGACCATCATCGCGCGGACGCCGCGGGCCAGCGCCAGCATCTCGTCGTCCGTGGCCAGGGTGGCGTCCGTGGTCTCGACGACCTGGTGCAGGAGGTCGCGCACCTGGTTCATGGCGGGCGCGGTTTCCCCGGCGTAGATCTGCGTCGCGGCTTCACCCTCCGTCGCCAGCAAGTGGACGGCGCTTTCGTGCAGGCGCCGGTGCGGGTCCTCGATCTTGGCGAGGATCGGCGCCAGTTCGGGGAGCAATTGCTCGGCGGCGCGACGCCCGTCGCCGTAGTACCACTCGCCGAACCCGCAGCGATGAGGGTCGGTCTGCACCTTGCCGGCCGCCGCCCGGTCGCCGCGCAGGACGTTGTTGACCTGCATCGCCCAGGCGAGGTGGTCGACCTCGCGCTGGATCATCTCACCCTTGATCTGGTTGCCCGCGATGACCTCGCCGGCGCTGCCCGTGATCCGGGTGACGCCGCTGACGCTGAAGGCGGCCGCGAGGCCCAGCAGGGCGAGCACGATTCCGAACCCGAGCCCGATCCGACGTCCGATGGTCATGTTACGCATGGTGGATACCCTCCGAGAATGAACATTCCCCGACCGATGCCCGAGTGATCGGATGGATTTTGAATGACTTGAGTCAAGACTCGTCATGTCGCCGATCTGGCCAGGCGGAGTCGTCCCTCTGCGCTATCGTGTAGAGGCAACGTCCTGGCACCTGCACCGGAAGCGACGACCATGGCCCAGATGCGCAACGTCCTGGGGGGACCCCTCGAAACCTGCGGCAACCAGCCGCTGACCGGCTTCTACCGCACCGGCCGCTGCCAGAGCGGCGAGGACGACGTCGGCGTCCACGCGATCTGCGCGCAGATGACCGAGGAGTTCCTCGCCTTCTCGCGCGAGCGGGGCAACGACCTCTCCACGCCGAACCCGGCCTGGGGCTTCGCCGGCCTCGCGCCAGGCGATCGCTGGTGCCTCTGTGCCGACCGCTGGCGCGAAGCGCTCGCGGCGGGCGTCGCGCCGCCGGTGGTCCTCGCGGCGACGCACGAGCGGGCGCTGGAACACGTCTCGTATGTCGATCTGCTCGAGCATGCCATCGACCCCGTCAACGAGACCAGGGGACGGAGCTAGGGGGCCGGGCGAATTGCCACGGCGCAACTCGCGCGCAGCTGTGCTATCTTCGAAACCTCGTCGCCGCGGATCCAGGTCGAAGAGGAACTCGCCATGGCCACGTCCTTCAACTTGAAGAACTCCCTGCACGCGCCCGTCCTGGCGGTTTCCGACGGCACCGGCAGCAGCGCCGAGCAGCTCGTGCGCTCGATGCTGGTGCAGTTCGGCGACCCGGCGGTGCCGGTGATCAAGGTGCCCGGGGTGCGCAGCGTCGAGGACATCGCGAAGGCCGTCGAACTGGGCGTGGCGCACGGCACCCGGCTGGTGGTGCACACCATCCTGGCGCGCGATCTGCGGGCGGAACTCGAGCGGTTGTGCCGCGAGGGCGGCATCCGCGCCATCGACCTCGTCGGCGACATGCTCGACAGCCTGGCCGAGCGGCTCGGTCCGCCGAGCACGCTGCGGCCGGGCCTGTACCGGCGCCTGCACCGCGAGTACTTCCAGCGCGTGGAGGCCATCGACTACGCCATCCGCCACGACGACGGCCAGAATCCGGACACCCTCGACGCGGCGCACATGGTCCTGCTCGGCGTGTCGCGCAGCGGCAAGACTCCCCTGAGCATGTTCCTCGCGATGCAGGGCTGGAAGGTGGCCAACGTGCCCCTGGTGGCCGGCATCTCGCCGCCGCATCAGCTCGAGCAGCTCGACGGGCGGCGGGTGGTGGGACTGATCATCAGCTCCGAACTCCTCGTCCATCATCGCGCTCACCGCCAGAGCGCCCTCGGCACCTTGCCCGGGTTGTACACCGACCCGGCCCGCATCTTCCACGAGGTGGAGACGGCGCGCGCCTATTACCGGCGGCTACGGGTGCCCACGGTGGACGTGACCAACAAACCCATCGAGTCGAGCGCGCGCGAGGTCGTGGCGGTGGTCACGCGCCGGCTGGGTCCGGAGAATCTCCCGGGCCAGGGGATCTGACATGACCATGAATCGTCTTCGTTACGCCGTCGCCGCGATCGCGCTGCTGCTGGTCGCCGCCTGCGCGACCGTTCCCCTGACCGGCCGCAGCCAGCTCAACCTGATTCCCGCCGACGAGATGCTCGCCGCCAGCTTCCAGCAGTACGACCAGTTCCTCGCCGAGAGCACGCTGAGCGGCGACGCCCAGGATGCCGCGCTGGTCAAGAAGGTCGGCAACAGCATCAAGGGCGCCGTCGAGCGGTACTTCCGCGAGGAAGGCCAGTCCGACCGGCTCGCCGGTTATGCGTGGGAGTTCAACCTCGTCAAGAGCGACGAGGTCAACGCCTGGTGCATGCCCGGCGGCAAGGTGGTCTTCTACGAGGGCATCCTGCCGATCTGCCAGGACGAGAAGGGCATCGCCGTGGTCATGGGCCACGAGGTCGCCCACGCCATCGCCGAGCACGGCAACGAGCGCATGAGCCAGGGCCTGCTCACCCAGATGGGCGGCATGGCGTTGCAGGCGGCCCTCGCCAGCAAACCCGAGCAGACGCAGTCGCTCTTCCTGACGGCCTTCGGCGTCGGCGCCCAGGTCGGCGTGCTCCTGCCCTTCAGCCGCCAGCAGGAGACCGAGGCCGACCGCCTCGGCCTCATCTTCATGGCCATGGCCGGCTACGACCCCAGCGTCGCCGTCCCCTTCTGGCAGCGCATGGCCGCCCAGGGCGGCGGCGCTCCGCCGGAGTTCCTCAGCACCCACCCGGCGGACGACACTCGCGTGCGGAATCTGCAGGGATTCCTGCCGGAGGCGATGGGGTACTACCGGAAGTGACCGTGACGACCGCCGCATCATCGGTGGACGCCGGCCTACGCCGCGTTATCCTCCGCTCATGATCCGTCACAGGTGGCAAGCGGTCGGCTATCCTCTCGCCGCCGGCGTTCTCGCGGGCGGCGCCGTCCTGCTCTACCTGCGGGGCCGTGGCCTCGACCTCTCGCCGGATTCCGTCTCCTACCTCGCCGCGGCCGACCAGGTGCTCGCGGGACACGGTCCGCGCGACTTCCAGGGCGGCCCGCTGGTCCTCTGGCCGCCGTTCTATCCGCTGCTGCTCGCCGCGGCCGCGCCGGTCGTCGGCGGGGTCCTCGCGGCCGGCGTCCTGGTCCAGACGCTGGCGCAGGCCCTGGTCGCCGGACTGCTGGTACACTGGTGGCGGCGTCTGGGGGTCGCCACGCCGTTGCTGGCGGCCGGCGCCGCGATCCTCGCGCTGAATCGCGTGACCCTGCATGCCGCCGGGTACCTCTGGAGCGAGCCGCTGTACGGGTTGCTCGCGCTCGCGGCCGTCGCGGTGGTCGCCGTGCCCGAGGGGCCGGTGAACGGACGCCGCGCCGCGGCGGCGGGCGTGCTCGCGGGGGCGGCCTGGGCGACCAGGTACCTCGGGGTCGCCGTCGTCGCGACCGTCGTCACCGCCATCCTGGCGGCGGGATGGCGCGGGCACCGACGGCGGGCTCTCCTGCTGGCCGCGCTGGCCGGGGCCATCGCCGCGGCGCCCATGGCGGCGTGGATGCTGCAGAACCTCCAGGCGGTCGGCTCGACCACCGGTCCGCGCTCGCCCGGCCCCGGGTTCTCCGTCGCGATGATCTGGGAAGCCTGGCGCGTGCTCAGCCGGGTCTTCCTGTCGGGCGTGCTCTCCGGACCTGTGGTCCTGGTGCTGGTGGTCATCGGCCTGACGCGGTTGCCGGCCGTCACGCCGGCCGCGCGGCGCGCCAGCCTCGCGGTGGGCGGGTTGCTGCTGGCGCACACGGCGGTCCTGATCGCGTCCGTGAGCGCGGTGGCGATGGACGGCATCGGCCGGCGATTCATGCAGCCGGTCGTCGCGCCGGCCGTGTTCCTGGCGGTCCTGCTCCTGGACCAGCAACGACGACGGCCCCGCCTGGGGACCCGCATCGTCGCCGGGCTGGGCGTCCTGCTGGCGGTCTACCCGGTGATCACCGGCGTCGCCATGATCCGGCGGGGACGACCTCTGGGCGACGGCGACCGGCCGGCGCCGACGCTGGCCGTGCCCCCCGAATTGCGCGACGTGCCGTGGTACAGCAACGAACCCCTGCGCGTGTACCCGTGGCAACGCCGCCCCGTGAGCCATCCACCCTCCCGGGAGCGCCAACCGACGGTCGCCAGCCAGCTCGCGCCCGAGCGCTGGGGCGAGGCGCTGCGCGCCGGGGGCGGCGAGGCTTGCTTCCTGTGGTGGGGAGCGCGGGACGACGGTCGCCTGGCGGACCTCCAGGCCATTCCCGGCGTCCGCTGGGAGGAAGCGGCCGCCGACTCGCAGCTGATCATCTTTCGCCTGCGCGGGCGCTGAAACGACGCGCGGCCGACCGGTTGCCCCGGGCGGCCGCGCCTGCGGATCGCGATGAGGCCTCAGCAGCGGGCCGCGACGGCCTGCGCCATCTCCATCGTCGTGCTCGCGCCGCCCATGTCGTAGGTGCGGACCTGGCCTTCCTTGATGACGGCGGCGACGGCGTCCTCGAGACGCTTGGCCATGGCGCCCTCGCCGAGGTAGTCGAGCATCATCTTGGCCGACAGGATGGTCGCCAGCGGGTTGGCCTTGTACATCCCCGCGTACTTGGGGGCCGAGCCGTGCGTGGGCTCGAAGACCGCGACCTTCGCGCCGATGTTGCCGGAGCAGCCGAAACCGAGCCCGCCGACCATCTGCGCGCAGAGGTCCGAGATCACGTCGCCGTAGAGGTTCGGCGCGACCAGCACGTCGTAGTTGAAGGGATTCTTGAGCAGCCACATGGTCATGGCGTCGATGTTGGCGTCGTCCACCTGGATCTCCGGGAAGTCCTTGGCGACGGCCTTGCCGATCTCCAGGAACATGCCGTCGGTCGCGCGCACCACGTTCGCCTTGTGGACGATGGTGACCTTCTTGCGGCCGTGCTTGCGGGCGAACTCGAACGCCGCGCGGATGATGCGCTCCGAGCCCTTGCGGGTGTTGATCTTGCAGGACACGGCGTACTCGTCGCCGGCCAGCTTGGCGAAGGGCGCGTAGTTCTTCGACAGCGCGTTCAGCGTGTCGCGCAGCTGATCGGGTACGGGGTTGAACTCGACGCCCGCGTAGAGGTCCTCGGTGTTCTCGCGGAACATCACGAGGTCGATCCCCTCCTTGAAGTTCAGCGGGTTGCCGGGATAACCCTTGCAGGGGCGCAGGCAGACGTAGAGGTCGAAGGTCTGACGCATGCGCACGATCGGCGAGCGGTAGACCAGGCCCGTGCCGCGTAGCGCGGGCACCAGTTCGGCCTCGGCCGCCTTCACCGGCTTGGACGTGATCGCGCCGAACATCGCCGCGTCCACGTTCTTCAGCATCTCGATGGTGCGGGCCGGAAAGGCGTCGCCCTCCTGGCACCAGAACTCCCAGCCGATGTCGCCGTGCACGTACTCGGCGTCCAGCCCGAGCGTGTCGAGCACGAGGCGCGCGGCCTCCATCACCTCGACGCCGATCCCGTCGCCGGGCATCCAGCCGATCTGATACTTCGCCATGACCAGTCCTCCCGAAGTCGACCCCGTCCGCGCCCGCCCGGGCGCTTCGTCGCCGTGGTCGGCAAAGATAACGGGACGACCTTCCGGGTCAAAGAGCAACGCAAAGGTCCCGCGAGGGGCGGGACCTTTGGCTGGCTGGAACCAGGATCGCCGAGGATCAGCGGTCGTACAGGGTCTTGATCCGACTCCAGGTGGCCGACTCGGCGCCCACCGGATCGCAGGGGAAGCCGGGGAACTCGCCGCTCAGGTAGCCGGAGCAGGAAAGGCCCGAGAACTTCTGGATCAGGAGGAGGGCTTCCTCGTTGATCGGCGCCGGGTCGAAGTCGGAGTAGAACACGAAGGTGCCGCTGCCCGTGACGCCGGGCTCGCACATGTCGTTCTCGATCGGCTCGAACTTGAGGAGGATGCCCTCGTCTCCCGGCAGGCTGGGGTCGCCGTCGCACTGCAACATGATGTCGTAGTCGATGGTGCAACCGTCGGGATCGCCGGTCGAGGTGCCGGCCGGGCTGGCCCAGGTCAGACCGGCGGCGAAGGCCGAGCAGTCGCAGGTGCCGCCGGGGAGGTCCAGGACCAGGTTGAAGTGGCTGAGGGCGTACTGGGCGTCGGTGTCCCAGGTCAGGTGCAAGGTGTACATCCAGTCGCCCATCGCCGGCTGGTCGACGTTGGCCTCGGCGGTCACGACGCCGGTGATGGTACACTCGGCCAGGGCCGCGACCGGCAGGACAATCAGCGCCAAGGCTGTGCAAATGATCAGGTTACGCATGGAGCCCACCTCCCGTAGGTTTGTTGCAGATTGTCTGAATAGTCAAATTGTATCATGAGAATGTGAAGAATGTCGAGCGATTTTCCCGGGAAGTCAGCGGTGATCGGAGATGGCCCTCTCCAGGGCCGCCCGCGTGGCCACCGTGCCTGGCGAGCGGGCAGCCGCGTCGTAACGGGCGTCGAGGCGATAGGCGAGGGCGATCGCCCAGACCATGTACAGGACGGGCAGGGAGAAGGCCAGCAGACGACGCCAGCGCCTGACGCGCAGGAGGTTGAACGTGCCGAGCGCGGCGGCGCTGAGGACGACGCAGAAGCCTAGGCTGGCGAGGTAGAGGTGCTTCAGGTTCAACCAGCCGCCGTCGGCGGCCATGCCGCTGAAGGGGATCAGGACGATGTAGGTCCAGGCGATGAAGAACCGCAGGGGGCGGCTGCCGAAGACGAAGCCGAAGAAACTGAAGGAGACGATCCCCAGCATGAGGACCGGGTAGAAGAAGCGCCGCAACTCGTAGACCGTCTGCACCAGGGGACCCGCGGCGGACAGCAGGCTGCTTTCCTGCATGGGCATGATCATCAGGGCGAGATAGCGGAAGACGTTCTTGATCGAGAGCAAGGTGTAGGACACGGGGCCGGCGTCCGTGACCAGCACCGTCGGTCCCTGGTACCCGAAGCGCGCCTGGCCGATCTGGAACAGCAACCCGAGCACCAGGAAGGCGATCAGGTCGGTCGACAGGATCGGGCGGCCGCGGCGGTGGGAGAAGAAGAAGACCTTGTAGGCCAGCAGACAACCGAGCAGGGAGAGCGTCGAGGCCTTGGTCAGGCCGGCCAGGACGTAGAGGGCGAGCCCGAAGAGGAAGTAGGGCGAGCGCACGCGGCCCTCGGCGCGGAAGTCGTTGCGGATGAAGACATAGAGCACCAGTAGATGAAAAAACGCGAGCAGTAGCACCTCGAGCTGCACCACCGACAGCAGCGCCTTGCCGTAGCTGCCGACGCCGACCGCGAACATCAGCGCGGCGAGCAACGCCATGCGCGGCCGGAAGAAGAGCATGTTGACCAGCAGGTAGACCAGGCAGGCGTTCAGGGCATGGATCGCCAGGTTGACGACGATGTACGGTGTGTAGTTCAGGCCGAAGAGCGCGTACTCGCCCAGGAAGGCGATCTGCAGCAGCGGCTGGCTGAAATAGGTGCCGAGGTGCCCGAACATGGCCAGCGGCTGGTGGGCGAGCATGCCGGCCTCGAACAGGATCTCGAAATCCGGCTGGTTCCAGAACGTCCCGTCCGCGAGCGGCGCGAAGCACGCGAATACCACCGTCACGATCAGCGCGAGCGGCCGGCCGTGCTGTTCACAGTAGCGGAAAAGCGTTGCACGTAGCTTCTTGGTCATCGTTCCAGGCGTCTCCCACTGCGAAGGCTAAGGTGGCATGTTGGTTCACATACGTCCAGCCCTACCGCTCCTGGCGTTGACCCTGCTTGCGGCCGGCGCCGCGCTCGCCGCGGCTCCGGTCCCCGGGGACGGCCCGTTCCAGGTCACGCTTTTCCACACCAACGACATTCACGGTTCCTTCCAGGCTGAGCCCGCGTCCTGGCGGCCGGACAAGGCGGAGGTCGGCGGATTCGCCGCCCTGGCCCGCCACCTGGCGGCCGAACGCCGGTCGGCGGCGGCCGCCGCCCTGCTGGTGGACGGCGGCGACTTCATGACCGGCGACCCGGTGACCACGATCGCGCGCGACGGGGTGGTCGGCGTCGCCATGGCCGAGCTCATGAATCTCTCGGGCTACGACGTCGGGGTGATCGGCAATCACGAGTTCGACGCCGGGTTCGGCAACCTCGTGAACCTGGCGCAGGCCTTCCGTTACCCGTTGCTCGCCTCCGATGTCGTCGACTCGCTCGGCCGCCCGGTCTTCCGCGCCGAGCCCGTGATCCTCGAGCGCGGCGGCCTGCGCATCGGCGTCCTCGGCGTCTCCTGCGCCGAACTCCGCGACGTCTGTCCGCCCAGCCGCCTGCCGGGCCTCGACCTGCTGGACCAGGTGCAGGTCGTGAGCGGCCAGATGGCTGACCTCGCCGCGCGCACCGATCTGCAGGTGCTCATCTCGCACAGCGGTCTCGATGACGACCGCGAACTGGCGCGGCGGCTCGCCGCCGCCGGCCTGGACGTCATCGTCGGCGGGCATAGCCACACGCGGCTCGAGGAACCTCAGGTGGTCGCGGGCGTCCTCATCGTGCAGGCCGGCAGCAACCTGAAGAACCTGGGTCGTCTCGACCTCGCGGTCGAGGGCGGGAGCGTGACCGCATACCGCGGCGGCCTCGTGGAACTCACGGCGGCGGGCGGCGAGGATGCCGTGCCGGCCGAACTGGCGGCGGCCATCGACCGCTACCGTCACGACGTGGACCAGGTCTACGGCGAGCGGATCGGCGAACTCGCCGTGACCTGGCGGCGCAACTCGCGCGGCGAGAGCAATCTCGGCAGCTGGATCTGCGACGCGATGCGCGCGCGCGCCGGCACCGACGTGGCGCTGCTCAACAGCGGCGGGGTCCGCCGGGATCTGCAGCCGGGAGCCATCACCCTGCTGGACGTCCACCAGGCGCTGCCCTTCGCCAACGCCCTGGTGGTGGTCGACCTGACCGGGGCCGACCTGCACCGGATCGCGCGCGCGAACGCCCGGGCGGCGGCGGAGGGGTCCTATGGCATCCTGCAGGTCGCGGGGCTCGCGTACGCCTACCGGGAGCAGGCCGGCGTCGTGACGCTGGCCGAGGTGACGGTCGGCGGCGAACCGCTACACGACGATCGCCTCTACAGCGTCGCGCTGCCGGACTACGTGGCGGTCATGAGCCGCGTCTATCTCGACGACGTGACGCTGCCGCCTTACCGCGAGGTGGGCGGCACGCTCTTCGACGTGATGGTCGACGCGGTGCGCGCGTCGCGGGGGCCGATCACGTCGAGCCTGGACGGCCGCATGCGCCGGCTCGAGGACGGCCCTCCGGGCGGGCGGTGAGGACGGCGGGGGACGCGCGCGCCGCGTCCCTTGATCGCCGCCATGCATCTCAATGCGCTGTCCTGATTGAAGTTAGATCGTGTCGAGGCACCCGGGCCGCGCCGGCCGAGAATTCCCGCGTTGACGCGCATCCTTGTGCTACGCTCGACGTAACCAAAGACCCCACGCGCGATAGGGAGGAGTCACCCTCGGACGACCGAGTCACCGCGAGGAGGCGCTGACATGGCCGCACACATCTTCAGCGTCGACTATTTCTACACGACGGTTTCCGACAAGCCGGGACACGGCTGCCGGTTCCTGCAGACCCTGGCCTCCGAAGAAGTCAATCTGCTGGCGTTCACGGCGTTTCCCATCGGCCAGGACAAGACGCAGCTGGTGATCTACCCGCACAACTCGCTCTGGCTCGCGGAGGTGGCCCGGCGTCAGGGGCTGACCCTCGCCGGCCCGCACTATGCGTTCATCGTCCTCGGCGACGACGAGCTGGGCGTGCTGCTGACCATCCACCAGAAGCTCTGCGACGCCGACATCAACGTGACCAGCAGCACGGGCGTCGTGGACGGCCGCGGCGGCTACCGCTACATCCTGCATGTCAACCCCGAGGATTACGAGCGGGCGCAACGCGTGCTCGGCGTCGACCAGAACCTGCAGCGCTGGTCCGATTTCCATCTGAAGTTGCACCGGCGCCACGAGGCGAAGGCGTTCGGTTGAGCGGATACCCCTGACGGCGTCGTCCATCTCCCGTTGGGATGGACGGCGCCGTCGCCTGCTGCCCGCTTGCCGTCGGGGCTCCCCGCGGCTACCCTCCCGCGATGGGCATCCACGACCGCGACCCCTCCACGTGGCGCGTCCGCGACCCCGGCGCCCACGCTCACGCCGTGCGCGCGATGTTCGCGCGGATCAGCGGCGTCTACGACGGCATGAACCGCCTGCTCTCCTTCGGCCTCGACGGCCGCTGGCGCGCGATCGCGGCCGGCCGGCTCGATCGCGACGTCGAGACGGTGCTCGACCTCTGCGCGGGCACCGGCGACCTCGCGCGCGCGTGTCGCGCCGCCGGACGGGGCCGCGTCTGGCTTGCCGCGGATTTCACCCCGGAGATGCTGCAGCGCGGACGGCGGCGGCGGGGGACCGACGGTCTGCACTGGCTGGCGGCCGACGGCCTCTGCCTGCCCCTGCGGGACGACAGCGTGGATGCCGTGGTGGTGGGCTTCGGCGTGCGGAACCTCGCCGACGTCCGCGCCGGCTTGCGCGAGATCCGCCGGGTGCTCCGTGCCGGCGGGCAACTGGTGGTGCTGGATTTCTTCCGCGACGACCCTGCCGCGGCCGGCGACGCGCGCGGCGCCCCGGCCGCGGTGCGGACTCTCGTGGCGCGGCTGGTGCCCCTCGCGGGTCGTCTGGTCGGCCGCGACCACGCGGCCTACAGCTACCTGCCCGGCAGCGCGTCTCGCTTCCTGACGCCGGCCGAGTTCGCCGCGCTGTTGCAGGAGTGCGGTTACGACGACGTGGTTCTTGCGCGTCTCACGTGCGGCGTCGCGCACGTGGTCTCGGCTCACTCGCGCCAGAAGATGTGAAAGCCGTACGCCGTCTCGACAACCGGGGATACCTCGTTCGGCGCCAGACCGAAGAGGACCGCGTCGACGTTCTTTTCCAGCATCCCCGGTTCGAGCCAGCCGAGATCGCCGCAGTCGAGCCGGCTGTGCGGGTCGTCGGAGAATTTCAGCGCGAGTTCGCAGAGGTCGGCCCGGGGGTCGGCCGCCTGGCGACGCAGCGCGTCCGCGACCTTCCGCGCCTCGGCACGGTCGCGCGAGACGCCCGCGGCGGCCTTCGCCGCCTCGCGCCAGGCGACGAGGATGTGGTGCGCGTGCGCGCGTCGTACTTCCTCCCGTCGGACGATGTGCCAGCCGTAGTCGGTCTCGATCGGCTCGCTCACGGCGCCGGGCGTCAGCTTGAACACCGTCAGCTCGAAGAGCGGGTCCATCTCGCCGCGCCGGAACGCGCCGAGGTAGCCCTCGTTGCGCGCCGCCGTGGCGTCGTCCGAGTACTTGCGGGCCAGGGCGTTGAACTCGCCGCGTCCGGTCCGCAGCATGACGACGATCTGCTTCGCCCGCGCCAGCGCCTCCTCGCGCGACCTCGTCACGGACGGCGGGCAGTCGCGGCTGCCCGCCCAGGCCACCAGGATGTGGCTGGCGGCCGCCTCCTCGACGGCGGCGGGCGCCGGCGCGGGGGCGGCGGCTTCGCGCTCGCCGCGACAGCCGGCCAGGATCAGGACGGGCAAGAGGAGAATGAGGGATCGGATCGTCATCGTGCTCATGGCCGCCGGCGGGTTCAGGGGTGATCGTCGGTGCTGAGCCCTTGAAACTTCGGTTGCCCGGCGAGTTCCAGGATTCGCGCCGCCAGGATGTGGTAGATCTGCAATTCCCAGTCGACCATCCCCGCGCGCAGGTGGAGCTGGCTCAGGTAGGTGAGGAACTTGTTGCGCTCGAAGTCCGTGTAGCGCAGCGCCGTCATCGCCTCGGCGAGGTGAGCGTACATCGTCTCTAGCTCGAGCTGCGTCGGCAGGCGCGTGCCGCGGTGGGGGTGTCGCACCGACATCTCCGGCCGCGGCGGGGGAGCGCCGGCGCGCGCGCCGATGCCGACCCATTCCTCCTTGCCGTCGGCCCGCAGCCACGCCTTGCGGATCTCCCACGCGTAGAGCATGACCGCCTGCGCGAGGTTCAGCGAGGGTTGCCCGTCGTCCGTCGGCACCATCGACACGTAGCGGCAGCGATCGATCTCCGGATTTGTGAGGCCGGTGCGCTCGGTGCCGAAGAGCAACGCCACCTTGCCCTCGCGCGCATGGTCCACGATGCGGTCCGCGAGCTGGTGGGGCGGCAGGAGCGCGTTCTTGCGCAATTGCCGCCGGCGGGCCGTCGTGCCGCACACGACCACGCAATCGCCGATCGCCTCGGTGAGATCCTCGACCACCAGGGCGTCGTCCAGGACGTCCTCGGCGCCGTGGGCGACGGAGCGGGCGACGCCGCCCTTCGCGTTGATCGGCGCGACCAGGCGTAGCGAGTGCAGGCCCATCGTCTTCAGGGCACGGCACGTGGAGCCGATGTTGCGGGGCTCCGTGGTGTGGCTCAGCACGACCACGACGTTGGCCAGATCGCAGACCTCAGGCATCGTCGGCGCGCGTCATCAGGACCAGGGTTTCGAGGTTCGCGGTCTGCGGGAACATCGTCAGTTCCCGCACCTTCTCCAGCCGGAAGCCCGACTTGAGCAACGCGGCGCAATCGCGCGCCAGCGTGGCGGGGTCGCAGCTCAGGTAGAGCAGACGCTCCGGCCGTAACTCGGCCAGGGCGCCGAGCGCCGGCCTGCCGAGGCCGGTCCGCGGCGGATCGAGGACCACCGCGGCCTCCGCCCAGGGGAACTCCGCGCGCAGGGCCGGATCGGCGAGGGCGGCCTCGACGGTCAATCGGCGGGTCGTCGTCCGCTCGCGCGCGGCGGCGTCGCGGCGCACGTTGTTCTCCAGATCGTGGAAGGCGCTCTCGGCGGTCTCGACGGCGAGCACGCGGGGGGCGAGGTCGGCCAGGGTCAGCGTGAAGAGGCCGGCGCCGGCGTAGAGGTCGGCCAGCGGCCGGCCGCCGGGCAACCAGGCCCGCGCGGTGGCGACCGCGTCCTCGGCGGCGGCGAGATTGCTCTGGAAGAAGCTCTGATGCCCCACCCGGTAGCTGTGGCCGGCGACCTGCATCACGAGGTAGTCGCGTCCCCAGGCGGGCAGGTTGTTGAGCAGGATGCCCGCCAGGCCGGCGGGCATGCCGTCGCCCACGGCCGCCTCGCTCAGGAGGCGCTTCAGCGGCTTGAGCCGCGCGGGCTGGCCGAAGAGGCTCAGCAACCAGCCGCCGCGGCCGTCGAGCCGCACCACGATCTGGTCCATCGGCGGCAGCTGGCGCAGGAACGGCAGGATGGTCTCCGTGAAGAACGGCGGCATCACCGCGCACGACGCCATGGGCACCACGTCGTGGGACCCGCGCTGCTTCAGGCCGTAGTGCCCGGTCGGGTGCGCCGTGAGGCGGATGCGGTTGCGGTGGCCGAAGGCCGGGGCGTCCGCCGGCGCCGCCTCGATGCGGTCCGCGAGGTCGATGCCGCCGAGGCGGCGGAAGCAGTCCAGGAGGATGCCGCGCCGGGCCTCGTTCTGGGCCGCGTCGTCGAGGTGCTGCAGGTCGCAACCGCCGCAGGCGCCATAGTGCGGACACGGCGCCGGTCGCCGGCCCTGCCCGGGGACCACGACCTCCACCAGTTCCGCCTCCAGGAAACCTTTGCCGGTCCGGGTCCCGCGCGCGCGGATCTGGTCGCCGGGAGCGGTCAGGGGCACGAAGACCGCCTGGCCGTCGTGCCGGCCGAGGCCGGCGCCGCCGGTGACGAGTTTCTCGATGGAGAGGTCGAAGGTCTCGGTCATGGTCGTTTCACCTTAGCATCGGGGAACGTTCGTGGCCAGGCACATCCGGAGGGCGACAGGTGGCCGCAAGGTCGCTATGTTGGTGTCCCCAGGCAAGGAGGATGCTGACGACGTGGGCACCGGGCGATGGATCCTCGCCGTCCTGCTCGTGGCGGTCGTGGCCGGATGTGCGCCCAAACGCATCCTGCTGGACGGCGGCGCCGCCGACGAGGAACCGGCCGCGGCCGCCGATCTCGGGCCCCGCGTCGTCGAGCTGGCCAAGGCGCAGATCGGCACGCCCTACGCCTTCGGCGGCAGCCGCCCGCAGGACGGTTTCGACTGCTCCGGGCTGGTCCAGTGGACCTTCGGCCGCCAGGGCGTGACGCTGCCCCGGTCGGTCGACGAGCAGTGCCGCGTCGGCCGGCCCGTCGAGGCGGACGACCTGCAGCCCGGCGACCTCGTCTTCTTCTCCATCCACGGCCGCGATCACCCCGATCACGTCGGGATCTACGCCGAGAAGCACCGCTTCGTGCATGCGCCGCGGACCGGCGACGTCGTCCGGTCCGAATCCCTCAACGACGCCTGGTGGCGCCGCCGCTGGATCTCCTCCCGCCGCGTGAACTGATTCCCGGGCCGTGGCACGCCCCTTGCCAAATCGGATCGTCGCGGCACCGGCAGGGCGGGAGCGAACCCGCCGCGAAACCCAGGTGGCGGCGCCGAAATCCCGACAGGGCAAGCGCGAGGGAGTCTCATGACGACGCTCGATGTGGTGAAACAGGCGGAAGAAATTGCCGAGTCGCTGGTCTTCGTCGACCCGAACGACCCCGCGAGCCTGAACGCCGTGGTGGAATCGCTCGACGATCTCGGGAAAGCCCTGGACGCGGATGGGAAGCCGGACGCCGCGGCAGCCGCCCGCCGGGCGGCGGCAGCCGGCCGCGACGGCGATCTCCGCGTCCTGGCGGAAGCCGTGGAGGACCTTCAGCGGCTGACCGACACGGTGGCCGCGCCGCCGCGCGGCGACGCGAACAGCATCGTGGACGACCAGATCGTCGCGGAGTTCCTCTCGCGGCAGAAGGACTCGCTCACGGAGATCGAGGAGACCATCCTCGGCTTCGAGGACGGCGCGTCGACCAGCGGCGCCGAGGGCCTCAAGCGGTGGATCCACACCCTCAAGGGGGAATCGGGCCTGCTCGGGCTCGCGGACGTGGCGGAACTCTGCCACGCCGCCGAGGACATGATGCAGGCCGAACCGCTGGCTGCCTGCGTCGATCGCCTCCTGGCGGTGAAGGACTGGCTCCAGGCTCGCTTCGAGTCGCTGGCCAACCATGCGGCGCCGCCCGCGCCCGCCCAGGAGATCATCGCGAACCTCGCGACGCCCGCGCCGGCCCCGGCGGAGTCCGCCGCGGCGCCGGTCCCGGCGGCGTCCGCCCCGGCGGCGCCCGCCCCGGCGGCGCCCGCTCCGGCGGCGGCCATCCTGCCGGACTACACCCAGGTGAACCTGCTGGCCGGCGACGTCGGCCTCACGCAGGACTTCATCAACGAATCCAGCGAGCACCTCGAGGCCGCCGAGGGCCTCCTGCTCACGCTCGAGGCAAATCCCCGCGAGACCGAGGCGCTGAACGCGGTGTTCCGCGGTTTCCACTCGATCAAGGGGCTGGCGGGATTCTGCGCCCTGGAACACATCAAGGAACTCGCGCACAGGGCCGAGAACCTGCTGGACCTGGCCCGCCGCGGCGAGATCAACCTGGCCGACGGCGCCATGGATCTGGTCTTCGAATCCGTCGACACGATGAAGCGCCTCGTGGACGGGGTGACCACGGCCCTCGCAAGCACCGGCTACGTGGCGGCGGAACCCCGCCTGGCCGGGCTCATCGACCGGCTCGGCGCCGCCGCGGCCGGGCAACCGGCGCCGGCCGCGCCGCCCGTCGAGGTGGCTCCGGCGGTCGAGGAGACGCCGGCGCCCGAAGCGCAGGTCGGCCGCAGCGGCTTCATCCCCCTGGGCAAGCTGAAGAAACCGGCGACGTCCTCCGCCAGCGTCTGCGCGCCGTCCCCGCTGGCCGCGGCCCCGGAGGAACGCAACGCCAGTGCGGCCGGCGTGAAGATCAAGGAAGCCATGCGCGTCGACGCCGAGCGTCTCGACCGCCTGATCGACACCATCGGCGAGCTGGTCATCGCCGAGTCGATGGTGAGTCAGAGTCCCGACGTCCGCCGCAATCTGACCGTGAAACTGGCCAAGGACCTGGACCATCTCGACAAGATCTCCCGCGAACTGCAGGAGATCGGCATGTCGCTGCGCATGATGCCGGTGCGGCCGGTGTTCCAGAAGATGGCCCGCCTGGTGCGCGACCTGGCCAAGAAGACCAACCGCCAGATCGAGTTCGTGATGACGGGCGAGGACACCGAGCTCGACAAGAACGTCGTCGACCGCATCGGCGATCCCCTGGTGCACATGGTGCGCAACGCCGTCGATCACGGCATCGAGGACTCCGCCGAGGCGCGTCGCGCGGCCGGCAAGTCCGAGGTCGGACGGATCGAGCTGCACGCCTTCCACAAGGGCGGCAGCATCGTCATCGAGATCAAGGACGACGGCAAGGGGCTCGACAAGCAGCGCATCCTGCAGAAGGCCTACGATCGCGGCCTGCTGCGGGAGGGGGAAGTGCCGCCCGACCGCGAGATCTACAACCTCATCTTCGAGCCGGGCTTCTCGACCGCGAAGCAGGTGACCGACATCTCGGGCCGCGGCGTCGGCATGGACGTGGTCCGCCGCAACGTCGAGGAACTGCGCGGCACGTGCGAGATCCAGTCCGAGCCCGGCAAGGGCTCCGACTTCAGCATCAAGCTGCCGCTCACGCTGGCGATCATCGAGGGCATGGTCGTCAGTTGCGGGACGGAGCACTACATCATCCCCACTCTCTCGGTGGTGCGGCTGGTGCGGCCGCAGGCGGACGACATCTCGCAGGTCTTCGACCGCGGCGAGATGATCGCCTTCGCCGACGAGCACCTGCCCCTGGTCCGGTTGCACCGGCTGTTCAACCTGCCGGACGCGCGGACCGTGCCCACCGACGCCGTGGTGGTGGTGGTGGAGGACGAGGGCCGGCGGCTCGGCGTCCTCGCCGACGATCTGCTCGGGCAGCAATCGATCGTGATCAAGAGCCTCGGCGAGTCCATGCAGGACACGCCGGGCGTGGCGGGCGCGGCGATCATGGCCAACGGCAACGTGGCCCTGATCCTCGACGTCGCCGGCCTCAACCGACTTGCGCGTAACGCGAACCTGACCGCCAGCTGATCGCGGCGGCGTCACTCAACGGAGGTGTCCGACATGTCCACCGACACGATGCTCGCGACCCTGGCCAAGCCAGGCAAGTACCTCTCCTTCGCCCTGGGACAGGAGGAGTACGGCGTCGAGATCCTCAAGGTGCAGGAGATCATCGGCATGATGTCCGTGACCAAGGTCCCGCGGACCCCGGACTACGTGCGCGGTGTGGTCAATCTGCGCGGCCGCGTGATCCCGGTGATCGACCTGCGCGGCAAGTTCAACATGGCGCGGGTCGAGGACACCGAGAAGACTTGCATCATCGTCGTCCAGGTGCAGCAGGCCGGCTCCACCGTCACGATGGGCGTCATCGTCGACGAGGTCTCGGAAGTGCTGAACTTCATCGCCGACCAGATCGAGCCGTCGCCGTCCTTCGGGACCGGTATGGAGGATGCCGAGTTCATCACCGGCATGGGCAAGCTGGGCAAGAAGGTCGTCATCCTGCTCGATGTCGACCGGGTGCTGACGGGCGAGGAGTTCGCCGCCATCGGTCAAGCGGCGAAGTAAACAGACTCCAGACAACGGAGAGACCATTGACGAACCTCACCGTCGAAAGCCGTAGGCCGGCAACGGGGATGAAGACCACCACGGTCGACATCGCCGACATGAAGGTGACCAACGACCAGAACGACGTCCTGGTGACGTACTCGCTGGGGTCGTGCGTGGGCCTGTCCCTCTACGACGCCTCGGCGGGCGTCGGTGGATTGATCCACTGCATGCTGCCGCTGTCGTCGATCGATCCCGAGAAGGCCGGCGCGCGGCCGTACATGTTCGTCGACACGGGCGTGACGGCGCTGCTCACCACCCTCTTCGGGATGGGAGCCCAGCGGCAGAACATCGTCGCCAAGGTCGCCGGAGCGGGGTCGCCGCTCGGTCAGGAAGAAACCTTCCGCATCGGCCAGCGCAACTACACGATCCTTCGCAAACTGTTGTGGAAAAACAACATCCTCATCAATGCCGAGGATGTTGGGGGAACCAAGGCCCGCACCATGTACCTCTACATGCCGGACGGGCGGACCACCGTGAAAAGCGCGGGGAAGGAGGTGCCGCTATGAGCCGCCGCCAGGAAATCCTCGCCCAGGTGTCATCCGTGCCGTCTCTGCCGGCCGTGGTCGTGAAGCTGAGGGAGTACCTCGACGATCCGGAGGTCAACTTCACGTCGCTGGCCAGGGTGATCGAACTCGACCCCGGACTCACCGCGAACGTGCTGCAGCTCGCCAACTCGGCGTACTTCGGCTGGCGCGGGACCATCAGTTCGGTGCGCGACGCGATCAGCCGCCTGGGGACCAGCCGCATCTTCCAGATGGTGTTGTGCATGTCGGTGGCGCCGCTGGTGCGCCGCCCGGTCCGCGGCTACGACCTCTCGGCCGAGCAGCTCTGGGACCACAGCATCGCCTCTGCCATCTGCAGCGAGCAGGTCGCCTTCAAGCTCCAGCTCAGCTGCGCGAACCAGGCGTTCACCACGGGCCTGTTGCACGACCTCGGGAAGATCGTGCTCGGCACGTTCGTCGAGATCGACGACGAGCCGATCCGCGAGATCGTGGAGCTCGATCAGCTGTCGTTCGACGAGGCCGAGCGCATGGTGCTCGGCATCGACCACGCGGAGGTCGGGGCTCACCTCCTGCGCGCGTGGAACCTGCCCGACGACGTGGTGGCGGCGGCGCGCTGGCACCACGACCCGGGCCGCAACGACACGTCGTACCAGGACCTGGTGGACCTGACGCATTGCGCGGACGGCATCTGCCTGAACGTCGGCTGGGGGGCTGGCCGCGAGGCGCTTCAGTACCGGCTGGACGACCAGTGCGCCGAGCGTCTGGGACTCAAGGTGAAAACCGTCGAGGACGCCGCGGCCCAGGTCATGATCGGGCTCGAAGAGCTGCGGGGCATGTTCACCACGATGTCGGAAGGGAAGACCCATGGCGTTCAACATCCTGCTCGTTGACGACTCGCTCACCGTCCGAGCGGTGATCAAGAAGACACTGCATCTGGCTGGTGTCGAGATCGGCGAACTCCACGAGGCCGGCAACGGCCAGGAGGCCCTCGCGGTGCTCGACGCCAACTGGATCGACCTGGTCTTCGCGGACCTCTGCATGCCGGTCATGGATGGCGAGGAGTTCGTCGATCGCCTGCACCAGACAGGCGTCATCGCCACCCTGCCGGTGGTCATCGTCTCGTCGGCCGGCAGCGAGCCGCGGATCGCCCGTCTGCGTGAGAAGGGCGTGCGGGATTTCGTTCACAAGCCATTCACGCCGGAGCGGATCAGGGAAGTCGTGGACCAGGTCATGGGGGTGAAAGAACATGCCGAATGAACGCGTGCAATCCACCTTTCTCGAGGTGGTAGAGAAGCTGACCTTCATGTTCGGCGAGGCCGTCAGCTCCGCCGATCTGCCGCCCACCGCTGGCGAGTACTCCGAGGCCTGGTTGACCTTCGATGGAGCGGTGAAGGGGCGCCTGGCGGTCATCGTGCCGAGCGAGATGACCCCGGAGATCGCCGGCAACATCCTCGGCCTGGACCCGGCCGACGTGCAGCCCGGCGAGATGATGGCGGACGCGTTGCGCGAGTTGCTGAACGTCATCAGCGGCCACGTGGTCATGGCCCTGGCCACCACCCAGGCGGATTTCAGGCTCTCGGCGCCCGAGTACCGTCAGCTGGCGGAGGCGCAGTGGGTTGCCCTGTGTGAGGACCCGGACACGGCTCCCTTCCTGCTCGACGAGAGTCCGGTGTTGCTGAACCTCAAGCTGGAGTAGCCGCCATGATCAAGGTGCTGATCGTTGATGATTCGCCCATCGTGCGCCGGCTGTTTCGTGACGGGCTCTCCCGCGACCCCGAGATCGAGATCGTGGGGGAAGCGCCGGATCCGTATGCGGCGCGCGATCTGATCGTCCAGCTCGAGCCGGACGTGGTGACCCTCGACATCGAGATGCCGCGCATGGACGGCTTGACGTTCCTGAGCAAGCTCATGAAGCACTTCCCGATTCCGGTGGTGATCTGCTCCTCGCTCACCCGCGACGGCAGCGACAAGGCGCTGGCCGCGCTGGCGGCCGGTGCCGTCGAGGTGCTCGACAAGAGCCGCGAGAACGCGGACGAACTGGTCGCCGAGATGCGCCAGAAGGTGAAGGCGGCTTCCCGGGCGCGCGTGCGGCCGCGGGGGGAGGCGCCTGCCGCGGCGGCGCCGCGCCCGCTCGCCGCGCCGACGCGAGCGAACCGTCATCTCATCGCCGTCGGCTCCTCGACGGGCGGCCCGGAGGCGTTGCAGCGGCTGCTCGAGCCGCTGCCCGCCGGCATGCCCGGCATGGTCATCGTGCAGCACATGCCGCCCGTGTTCACGGCGTCCCTGGCCTCGCGGCTCGACCGCGCTTCCGCCCTCACCGTGCGTGAAGCCCGCGACGGCGAAGCCATCGAACCAGGCACGGTCCTGGTCGCCCCCGGCGACCGCCACCTCCTGGTGCGCAAGCAGGGCCTTGGTTACCGCGTCGAGCTGCGCGACGGACCGCGCATCGGCCTGCACAAGCCGTCGGTGGACGTGATGTTCCGCTCCGTCGCCGAGGCCGCCAAGGGCGACGCCATGGGCGTGATCCTCACCGGCATGGGCCGGGACGGCGCCGCGGGGCTGGCCCAGATGAAGGCCGCCGGCGCGCACACCATCGCCCAGGACGAGGCCACCTGCGTCGTGTTCGGCATGCCGCGCGAGGCCATCGCCGCCGGCGGCGCCAGCGAGGTCTCGCCGCTGGACGACATCCCGCGCCGTCTGCTCAAGGCGCTGGGGGCGGTGCCGGCCGGGGTTTGACGGCACCGCGCGAGACGAAAGAGAAGCTCCCCCGGATCGCGATCCGGGGGAGCTTCTTCTTGGCAGGGTCTAGCGGCTGATCAGCGTCAACGAGGCGGGACCGAACGTGGTGTTGCCGCGCAGGTCGACGCGACGGCTCGGCTTGAGCACCCAGCCGTCGGCGCCGTCGGGGTCCGGCGCTTCGTAGATCACCGGATCGGTCGGCGTGACGTGCGGATTCATCTCGATGCGGTTGAGCAGCGCGCGGACGTTGTTGAACACCTCGCCGAGGGCGTCGAGGATGGCGTCCGAGGCTTCGCAAGACTTCATCATCTCCTGCAGAGCGGGCTGCGGCATCATCAGCAGCTCGCCGCCGAGATAGAGCGACGCCGCGAGGTCGGAGAAGATCGCGCCTTCGACCTGGCCGTTGGCCCCCTTCAGCCACGTGACGTACGTCCCGGGCAGCGGAAAGGCGAGGTCGAGGCTGGGGCCCGGCGCCAGGGGCGGACGCGAGCCGATGAACATGCTCAAGAGGTCGAGGACCGCCTTGGGCTGGGGCAACGTGAGTGTCACGGTCATCCCTCCTGCCAGATGAGGATCACATGGACCGAGATGCCATCCGGACCTTGCAGGTTCTGCGATATCCCCTGCAGTCCGCTGGCGAAGAACTCGATGCAGCCGCGCCCCTCCATGAAAAGCGGCAGGCCGAGTTGGACTTTCTGACCGGCTTCGAGGCGCTTGGCCTTGAGGACGCCGGCGGCAACGTTGACGATCTCGCCGAGACCGTCGGCCAGGTCTTCCTTCTCCGGTTCTTCGTCAGGCTCCATGGCGAAGAGCACGCGCGTGAGCGCGTTGCAGCTCGCGTGGTCGGCCATGACGGCGAGGTTCCAGCCGCCGCCGTGCTCCGCGGTGAGCGCGATCGTGCTGCCGAAATCGACCTGCGCGTCGCGCGGGTCGCCGGGGTTGTCGGACACCGCCAGCGCGAGCTTCATCTGGATCGCGCAGGTGGCGACGGTGGAGTCGACGGCCTCCTGGAGCACCCGGATGGGGAGCGATAGCGTGGTGTCCACGGGCAGGGTCGTCTCGGTGGTCATGGCCGTGCATCCTTCTGTGCTTTCGCCGTTCTGCCAGATGAGGACAACCTGCAAGACGTGTCCTTCCGGATCCACGAGCGGCTGGGCGATGGCGTTGACGCCTTTCGAGAAGTACTGGAGCCAGCTGCTGCCGCGCATGAAGATGGGCAGCCCGAGCTGATAGGACTCGCCGCGCTTCTCGCGGCGCGCTTTCCAGACGCCGGCGGCGACGTTCGGCAGCTCGTTGATCGCGTCGGCCACGTCGGCGATGTCGGGCTCTTCGCCAGGCTCCATGGCGAAGAACGCGCGGGTAAAGGCCTTCGCGGCGGTCTCGTTGCAGACCACGGCGTAGGTGTAGCGGGTATCGCTGCCGGTCAGCGCGATGGTGCTGCCGTAATCGCAGTTGCCGGGGTCGGGTTGCGTCGGCATGCCCGCCAGGGCGAACTCCCAGCCGAACTGGACGCTCAGCGTCTTCTGGGCCGACTCGACGGCGTCCCGCAAGGCGTCCAGCCGGGCCATGAGGTCGAGGTGCATCCCCGTCGTGAGGGTGCTCACGAAACGAACGCTCCCAGGACCTGGCTCATATCCTCGGCCGTGAACGGCTTGGCGAGCAGGAACATCGCTCCCGCCTCGGTCGCCGCCTCGACCATCTCGGCCGTGCTCTCGGACGTGACGAACCCGAACGGGATCTCCAAGCCCTTCGCATTCAACGCTTTGAGGAATTCGATGCCCGTCATCTCGGGCATGTGCCAATCGGAGAGGATGAGGTCCGGCTTCTCGGCGTCGACGACGCCGAGCGCCTCGCGGCCGTTCTCGGCCTCCACGATGTCGTGCCCCTCGTAGCCGGCCTGACGGATCGTACGCGACACGATGCGGCGCATGGCGCGGCTGTCGTCCACCACCAGAATCTTCATGCTCTCATCCTCCTGAAGCGACCAGTTCACGCACACCGTGATTTCGGCCGGCTCGCGGGGAAATTGAGGGGAAAATCTCTAGCTGTCGGCGGCGACCACGAGTCGCGCACTGGCGGCGACGGCCTCCTGCACGGCGGCGTCGAGATCCATCACGCGGGAGAGTTCGAGCAGGGTGGCCGGGCGGGCGCTGAGGATGGGCCGCGGCGAACGGATCGAGCAGCAATCGCGGTAGGGCAGGATCGAGAGTTCGAAGGAGCCGATGGTGGCGGCCAGGGCCGTGATCTGGTTCTTGTCGAGGCCGATCAGGGGACGATATACGGGCAGGGACACGTCCGGGGCGATGGCCCCGAGGTTGTGCAGGGTCTGGCTGGCGACCTGGCCGAGGCTGTCGCCGGTCACCAGGCCGAGACAGCGTTCGCGCAGCGCCAGCGCGGCGGCGGTCTTCACGATGAAGCGGCGGAACATGACCATGTCGTGGCGGTCGTCGATGGCGCCGATGGCGCGCATCTCGTAGGGCACCACCGGCACCAGGTACAGCGTGAGCGGCGTCGGCGAGTACCGCCCCAGCACCCGGGTCAACTCGATGATCTTCCCGACGTCGGCTTCCTCCGCGCTGCGGCCCTGGTGGACGTGCACCAGCGTCGGGCGGCAGCCGCGCTTCATCATCAGCCACGCCGCCACCGGCGAGTCGATGCCGCCCGAGAGCAGGCAGACGACGCGCCCGCTGATGCCGGCCGGCAGCCCGCCGGAGGCCGGAATGTGCGCGGTCGCGATCAGGATGCTCTTGCGCAGCACCAGCACGTGGACGGTGAAATCGGGGCCCGACATCCGCGCCGGCAGGTTGATCGCCGCGCCCACCGCGTTGCCCACGATGACGTTGATCTCCATCGACTGCAGCGGGAAGCCGCGGTCGCTGCGCTTGGTGTCGACCTTGAAGGTGCGCGCGTCGCCGACGTCGCGCACGGCCATCTCGACCGCGATCGCGCACACGCGGTCGAGGTCGGCCTGCGGCTCCTCGCGCGGCACCGCGACGGCCGGCGCGATCCACTGCAGGCCGAAGACGCGCTGCAGCTTGGTGATCACGGCGTCGGCGCGGGTGGGGTCGTCCAGGTGGATGAGGAAGCGGCTCTCGACGTGCTTGATGGACGACACCGACTCGCCCGCCACCGCGGTGCGCATGTTGTTCGCGAGACGGCGCTGGAACATGGGCCGGTTGCGGCCCTTGAGCGCGATCTCCGAGTAGGTGGCGACCAGGATCGAAGCCGGGTGGTGCATGGGACCTAATCCGTTGAAGCCGCGCGAAGGTCGTGTATGCTGGGGTGAATCTAGCAGGCTCACCCCGTCGCGCAAGGGCCAGACTCCGGGAGGACACATGAAGCCGGTCGAAGGAATCACCCTGGACATCCTCGGCACCGAGCCGTTTCTGCCGGCCGCGGAGATCGACGCGCTGGCGCCCCGCGTGGCCGCCGCGGCGGCGGATCTCGCGGCGCGCCGCGGCCCCGGCTGCGAGTTCCTCGGCTGGCTCGACCTGCCGCTCACCGCCGCCGTGGGCCTCGCGGCGATCGACGCCGCCGCCGCGCGCGCGCGGGCCGACAGCGAGGTCTACGTCGTGGTCGGCATCGGCGGCAGCTACCTCGGGGCGCGGGCCGTGCTCGAGGCGGCGGGGGCCGAGAACGGGGCGCCGCAGGTGGTCTTCGCCGGGCAGAGCCTCGGGACCGGCGCGCTGCGCGACGTGCGGCGGCGCCTCGAACGACGCGACTTCCGCCTGTGCTGCATCTCGAAATCGGGCACCACCCTCGAACCGGCGCTGGGGTTCCGGATCCTCCGCCAGGACCTGGTCGAGCGCTACGGCGAGGCCGAGGCGGACCGGCGCATCACGGTGGTCACCGATGCGCGCCGCGGCGCGCTGCGCGAGATGGCCGGCACCCGCGGCTGGGACGCCTTCGTCATCCCCGACGACGTCGGCGGCCGCTTCAGCGTCCTGACGCCCGTCGGCCTGCTGCCGCTGGCGGTCGCGGGCGTGGACGTGCGAGCGCTGCTCGCGGGCGCCGCCGCGATGCGCGAGGCTTGCCTGGCGCCGGACCTGCGCGCGAACCCGGCGCACCTCTACGCCGCGACCCGTTACGCGCTCTCGCAGCGCGGCTTCTTCACGGAGGTGCTGGCGACCTTCCAGCCCGAATTGCGGCTCCTGAGCGAGTGGTGGAAGCAGCTCTTCGGCGAGAGCGAGGGCAAGCAGGGCAAGGGCGTGTTCCCGGCCTCCGCGGTCTACACCACCGACCTCCACAGCCTCGGGCAATACCTCCAGGATGGACGACGCTCCCTGCTCGAGACCTTCCTGGTCGCCCGCGAGGACGCGCCGTCCATCTCGGTGCCCGCCTCGGTCGCCGGCGAGGACCTCGACGGCCTCGACTACCTCGCCGGCGAACGCCTCGACGCGATCAACTGGAAGGCCTACCAGGGCACGCGCCGCGCGCACGGCGCCGGCGGCGTCCCCTGCCTCGCCCTGGAGATGGAACGGGTGACCACCGAGGCCGTGGGCGCCCTCATCTACCTGTTCGAGAAGGCCGTGGCGATCGGCGGCCGGCTGCTCGAGGTCAACCCGTTCGACCAGCCGGGGGTGGAGGCGTACAAGAAGGAGATGTTCCGGTTGCTGGGCAGATAGGGGGTTGTGCCCGGATGATTGTGCACGCCGGGCCGCCGGCCTGGCCGACGACGATTCCGGCAACCGTGGTTGACGTTGTCCGGGTTCTAAAAGACAATAATTCTCACAGAATCGCCAGTCGGCCATCCTGCCGGAGCTGGTGCACAATCTCCCGGGCACAACCTTTTTCCTGCCCGCGGGAGGGGGCATCGGCTAGATTCCAGCCCATGAATCGCATCGCCTGCACCGTCTTCCTCCTGCTCGGGGTCGCGTCGGCCGCCGCCCAGCCGCCGGCCGACCGGACGTTGAGGGTCGAGGCCGTCGAGATCTCGCCGGATGAACAGCGGGTGCGGGACCTGGTCGCGGACATCGTGAGGCTCGAGCCCGGCGACGCCGTCGACGACGCGGCGCTGGTCGGGTTGCGCGAGGCCCTCGAGGACAGCCGCGACTTCTCGCGGGTCGAGGTCTACACGCGGCCGGGATCGCGGCCGGGGCTGGTCGTGCTGAGGGTCGAGGTCGTGCTCGACCTGCGGGTGCGGCTGCTCACGGGGTTCGGCTACGAGCCCCTCGACGGCTGGTACCTCACGCTCATCGGCGGCGAGATCCGCCACCGCCCGGTCCCCGGCAGCGTGATCTCCCTGGCCTTTCGCGACGGCGTCTACGTCAACGGCCTCTACTTCGCGGCCCAGGCCGCCAACTGGCTGTTCGAGGCGTCGGCCAGCACCCAGACCTGGTTCGTCTACGAGGGCCGCGATGGCTGGCAGCAGGATGTCGGCCACGGCCTGGTGCGCGCGGGCCGGCGGGTCCCGCTCGGCGACCGGGTGTCCGCGACGGCGTGGCTCGGCTGGCAATGGGACGACCCGGACTGGGAGCTCACCAGCTGGGAAAGCGGCGACGACGAGGAGCATCGTCCGGCCGCGGAGCTGATCCCCGACTCCCTGCTCGACCGCAACCACGGGGGCCTGTGGCTGGAGACGGCGTGGGACCGGCGCGACGCGCGCCGGCCGTGGCACGCGGGTGCCTGGGCGGGCGCGCGGGCGCGCGTGAGCCGCTTCGACGGCGGCGGCGGATTCTGGTCCGCCGAGCTCGACGGGCGCCGCGTGGTGCCGCTGGGCGAGCACCGCGCGCTGGCGTTGCACGCGCGCGTGGCGCACGCGAGCGACGAGACGCCCTATTACCACCGCTTCTCGCTGGGCGGGGTGATCACCAATCGCGGCTACGAGTACGGTCGTCTCAGCAGTCCGTCCGGCGCGAGCGATCTCTGGCAGGCGAACGTCGAGTGGCGCGCGGCGCTGGTGGATCGCGACAGCCCGCTGCCGAAGGTCACCGGCCTGCTCTTCCTCGACACCTGCCAGGGCTGGGACCAGGACGGTCAGAACCTCGGCTTCGGCGCCGGCGTCGGCTACGGCCTGCGCATCCGTTTGCCCTGGGTCCAGATCATCGGCGTGGACGTCGGCTATCCCCTCGAGACCCGCGGGGGCAATGCACCGTTCGTGGTGCACGCGGCCCTCGGCTGGTTGCACTGAGCCATGCGTGTCACGGTCGTCATGCTGGTCCTGTTGTTCGCCTCGGCGACGGCGCATGCCGCGGCCCGGGTGGAGAACGTCGTCGTCGAGACCGGGGGCGGCTGGGTCGCCTGCTCGTTCCGCGTGGCCGACCTGCTCGACGAGCGCACGGCCAGCACCATCGCCAGCGGGCTGTCCGGCACCTGCATCTACCGTCTGGCGATCGTGGATGCGGACGACCGCGTGCTGGGCCAGATGGCCTGGCAATGGCAACTCGGTCGCGATCTCTGGGAGGACCGCTACGTGGTGCGCGGCGCCGACGGGGCGCACTCGTTCGCGTCGCTCGCCCAGGCCGACTCCTTCTGCGCGCGGGCGGCGCGGGTGCCGGTGGTGTCGCGCGAGCGCCTGCGGCCGGACCGGTGGTACCGGGTGGCGGTGTCGGTCGAGGTGCAACCGCTGGGCGCGGCGGACCAGGACCGCCTCTCGCAGTACGTCAACCGCAAGGGCGGCAGCGGCGACCGCGAGGAAGTCGATCTGGACCTCGGCGCCTTCTTCGGCGGCCTCTTCGGTCGCGGCGGCTCGGCTCGCGAGCGCGTGTCCTACGTGGGACCGGCGTTCCGCGTGGGCGACCTGAAGGAGCGGCCATGAGTCTGCGGTGGCGGCTCGTCCTGCTGATCCTGCTGGCGACCGGCGTGCCGATCGTCACCGGCGCGTTCGTGACGCGACAGCTGGTGCGCGAGGTGCTCGAGGTGGGCCTCAGTCCGCAGGTGGACGCGGCGCTCGACGCCGGCGTGCGCCAGGCGCGCGAAGGGTATCAGCGGCTGCGTCTGGACGTGGAGGCGCAGGCTGACGCCCTGGCCGCGGGGCGCGCGACCGCCGCCGATCTGGACCCCGCGACGCGGATCACGATCACGACGGCGGACGGCGCGGTCGAGGTGGTCCGGACCGGAAACGCGGTCGTCCCGGCGACCGACGCAGGCTCCCCCCCCGTTTCGATCACCGTCACGCGCGCCCTCGCCGACGGTCGCACCCTGACCCTCGAACGGCCGGTGCCGGCGGCCTGGCGCGACGACGCGCAGCTACTGGCCGGCACGCTGCAGGTGGTGCGCGGCCTCGGCATCCAGCGCGACCGCCTGGCGCGCAGCTACTGGCTGATCTTCCTGGCCATCTTCGTGCTCGCCCTCGCGGTGGGGCTCGCGGCGGCGTCGCGGATCGGACGGGGCATCACCGGCCCGGTGGCGCGCCTGCTCGCCGGCACCGATGCTGTGGCCGCGGGACGCTGGGACACGCAGGTGCCGGTCGCGCGCCGCGACGAGCTGGGCCGGCTCACCGGCGGCTTCAACGCGATGGTGCGCACCCTGGACCTGCAGAGTCGGCGCCTGGTGGACCTGGAGAAGATGTCGGGCTGGCGCGAGATGGCCCGCGCGCTCGCGCACGAGGTGAAGAACCCGCTGACGCCGATCCAGCTCACGGTGGAGGAGATGCGCGCCCGCTACCGCGGGGACGACCCCGAGTACCGCGCGCTGCTCGACGAGTGCGCCCGCATCGTCGTCGAGGAGGTGGAGAGCTTGCGGTCCGTGGTGCAGCGGTTCCGCGAGTTCGCGCGGCCGGTGGAGTTGCAGATCGCGCCGACGGACCTCGAAGCCCTGGTGCGGGACGTGGCGGCGCTGCAGCGCGACCTCGACGTCCGCGTCGAGGCCGCGCCGGTGCTGCCGGCGGTGCCCGTCGACGCGGACCGGCTGCGCCAGGTCCTGATGAACCTCGCGCAGAACGCCCGCGAGGCCGCGCGCGATCGCGAGCAGTCGCGGTTGTGGATCGAGCTCAGCGCCCGGGACGACATGGTGGTCCTCGCGGTCGAGGACAATGGTCCGGGCATCCCGCCGGCGGAGCGCGAGCGGGTTTTCGAGCCCTACCGCAGCGGCAAGGCCGGCGGCATGGGGCTGGGGCTGACGCTGGTCAAGGGCATCGTGCTGGCCCACGGCGGCACCATCACCGTGGAGGACGGGCGCGAGGGCGGCGCCCGCTTCGTCATCCGGTTGCCCCTGGAGGTGGATCGTGCCGGGTAAGATCCTCGTCGTGGACGACGAGCCCAACATCGGTCGCAGCATCGCCATGATTCTCGGCGGCGAGGGCCTTGCCGTGGTCTGCGTGGAGTCGGGCGAGGCGGCCCTGGCGAAGCTGGGGCGCGAGACCATCGATGCGCTCTTCCTCGATGTGAATTTGCCTGGCATCGACGGCTTGCAGGTGCTGCGCAACCTGCGCGAGCAGGGCAATAACCTGCCCGTGATCATGATCAGCGGCCACGCGACCATCGAGCGCGCGGTCGAGGCGACGCGGCTCGGCGCCCTGGACTTCGTAGAGAAACCCTTCTCGCGCGACCGCGTCCTGCTGCTCGCCCGCAACGCCCTGGAGATCCAGCGGCTGCGCCGAGAGAACTCGCGGCTGAAGCACGACCCCCTCGCGACGATCCTCGGCGCGAGCCCCGCCGTCGCGAGGCTGCGCCAGACCATCGCCGAGGTGGGCCCCACCGAGGTCCGCGTCCTCATCCTCGGCGAGAGCGGCACGGGCAAGGAGCTGGTGGCCCGGGCCCTGCACGAACTGAGTCCGCGCGCCGGCGGACCCTTCGTGAAGCTGAACTGCGCCGCGATCCCGGACGACCTCATCGAGGCCGAGCTCTTCGGCGCCGTGAAGGGCGCCTACACCGGCGCCGTGGTCGCGCGCGAGGGCCGCTTCGCGGCCGCCGACGGCGGCACGCTCCTGCTCGACGAGATCGGCGACATGAGCCTCGCCGCGCAGGCCAAGGTGCTGCGGGTGCTCCAGGAGGGCGAGTTCGAGCCGGTGGGGTCGACGAAGTCGCAGAAGGTCGACGTGCGGGTGGTCGCCGCCACGCATCAGGATCTCCGCCTGGCCGCGCAGGAGGGCCGGTTCCGCGAGGACCTGCTCTACCGTCTCAACGTGATCCCGATCGAGACGCCGCCACTGCGCGGCCGGCCGGGCGACGTCGTGCTGCTGCTCGAGCACTTCCTGCGCCACCATGCGGCCGCGCACGGCCTCACCGAGCCCCGGCTCGACGCGGACGCCGCCGCGCGGCTGGCCGCGCACGCGTGGCCGGGCAACGTGCGCGAGCTGATGAACCTGTCCGAGCGGCTGGTGATCCTGCGGCACGGCCGCGAGGTCACGGCGGCCGACCTGCCGGCGGAGATGCACGGCGAGGGCGTCGCCGGCGGGGACGGCGCCGCGACCTACGCCCACCTGCCCCTGCGCGACGCCAAGCTGGCCCTCGAGGCCGACCTGGTGCGCATGGCGCTCGAGAGGCACCAGGGCAACGTGACCCGCGCCGCGCGCGACCTGGGCCTCGAGCGCACGCACCTGCACAAGCGGATCCGGGCCCTCGGCATCGAGGAGGATTGACATGTGGCGTGCCGTCGTGCTCGTCCTCGCCCTGGCATCCGCGGCCGATGCGCGCACGTTGCCCGAACGGCCCGCCGCCGGCGAGAAGCCCGATTTCCACCTGCTGGCGGGCGGCGGCTGGCTGGACTTCGACCTCGACGCGCACGGCGCCGAAGGTGCGCCGGACCTCGACCACCAGGGCTGGGGCGGCGCCGCCGGCGTCGGCTGGACGTGGGCCGAGTTCCTGCGCCTGGAAGCTCAACTCGGCGTCTGGCCCCTGACCGGCGACGCGGCGTGCGTGCGTTTCACGTGCGGCGCGCTGGTGCCCGTGGGCGCCGGCCTGAGCGCGGTGGGTACCCTCGGCGTCACCACGGTGATCCTCGATCTCGAGGCGGCCGAGGACCAGACACTCGAGGGTTTCGAGGCCGGCGTCGGCGCCGCCTGGACCACCGGGATCTTCGCCGGAGTCAGCCTCGAGGCTCGCTATCTCTATCTGCGGCAGCGGTACTTCGAGAAGGACGTGAACTCGGTGACTCTGCACCCAGACGCGACGGCCCACCTGCTCAGCGTGGGGCTGATCCTCGACCTCTGACAAAGGGAGCGACCATGCACGCGGGATTCATCGGCCTCGGATCACTCGGCACCGCGATGGCGGGCCGGTTGCGCGACGCGGGCGTGACACTCACCGTATGGAACCGCACCCGCGCGAAGGCCGAGGCTTTCGGCGCCGCCGTGGCGTCGTCGCCGGCGGACCTCGTGGGCCGCGTGCCGGCCGTCTTCCTCTGCCTCTCCACCAGCGACGCCGTCGAGGCGGTCCTGCGCGGCCACGACGGCCTCCTGAGCGGCGACTGCGCCGAAAAGCTGATCATCGACACCACCACCAACCACCATGCGCCGGTACCGCTGTTCCACGAACTTTGCGCGCAGCGCGGCGCGCGTTACGTGGAATCGCCGGTGGCCGGCAGCGTCGTGCCCGCCCGGGAGGGACGGCTCATGGCGATGGTCAGCGGCCGTCCGGACGACATCGCCGCCGCGAGGCCCTACCTCGACAAGATCGCCGCCGTGATCCACGACCTCGGCGCGCCCGGCCAGGCCACGCGCATGAAGCTGATCAACAACCTCTGCCTCGGCGCCTTCCTCGCCGCCCTGGGCGAGGCCCTCGCGACCGCCGAGGCCGCCGGCATCGACCGCGGGCAGGCCCTCGACGTGCTCGGCGACGGAGCCGGGAAGTCGTCCGTGCTCGCCGCCAAGCGCGAGAAGCTCCTCACCGGCGACTGGTCGCCGCATTTCTCCTGCGCCATGATCCACAAGGATCTGCATTGCCTGCAGGACCTCGCGCGCGACCTCGGCATCCCGCAGCATCTGGCCGGCGTGGTGAAGGAGCAGTTCGGGCGGACCTTCAAGGCGGGCCTCGCCGAGGCGGATGTCGCGGCGATCCACGAGATCTTCCGGCGCGGGTGAGATTTCCGTATCGTCAGGCGAAAGGGGGACCGCCATGAAACCCATCGTCCTGGTGCTCGCGGCCGCCGTCCTGCTCGCCGGTTGCGGCGACGACGACGACAATCCGACCACGCCACTGCCCCAGGCGGGTAACGTCTTTCCCGCCGATGGCGCCACGGAGATCCCGCCGACCACGGTTCTGATGTGGACCGCCGAGGAGGCGCCGGTGAAGGCCTTCCAGCACTACCGCGTGCTGATGGGCGGCGGGCCGAACTCGCTGGCGCACGTCGCGACGACGGTCGAGACGCACCTCGTGCAGCGCGACCTGGAGCTCGACCACACCTATTTCTGGGCCGTGGAGGCCGTCGGCGACGACGGCGCGACCACGCGGGGCGGGCCCTGGTCGTTCACGACGGCCGACGCGTTGACCGAACCGGTGGTCTCGCGCTTCCTCAACGGCGAGCCGTGGGCCGCGGTCGACACCGTCGGCTACGGCCACCCGATCGTGTTCTCGTGGACGGCCGTCTCGCCGCTCGCCGCCTCGACGCCCCCCGAGGCGCTCGCGCTGCTCGACACCGTGGCGCCGGCGACGGACGCGCTGCTCGGCTTCCAGTACGCCTTCACGACCAACCAGCCGCCATTGCCGTCGGAATGGTGGCCGCGCGACCTGAACGACGAGCCGTACTTCGGCGACGTCCAGTCGCTCGAGGTCACCGACCTGCAGATGTCGGGCACGGCCGTGCTGTGGGTGAACTCGCTGGACTTCGCGGGCGGCACGACGCCGTTGACCTCGCTGGCGCTGCAGCTGGTGATCAACTTCGACCCCGACACGCGCATCGAGCGCACGCGCACCTACCCCTACTACGTGGTCTTCCACGGTCCCGAGGCCGGCGAGTACAACTTCGCCGACGGCGACACGGTGCCCGAGCGCGCCTACGTGGTGGTGCGGGCCCTCGGCTGGGACGACCCGCGCGACCTTCCCCTGTCCCCGCCCGGCGAGCTCACCTACCAGGGGACCTTTCAGGCCACCGGGTTGTACGAGGGCGAGTTCCCCTTCACCTTCGCCACCACCTACAGCGCGCCGACCACGGCCGACACCCTCGGCTTCCTCGTCGGTCCCTTCGACTATCAGGTGTTGATGCGGTCCGTCGACGAGCACGGCCGCCGCGACGGCACGCCCGACACCTTGCGCTTCCACGCGAACTTTCCGCCCTGCGTGCAGTGCATCGAGCTGGTCAATGCGGAGGCCACGACGCAGCCGACCGTGGCCTACGAGGACGCCTGCGACGACCAGGCCTGCCTGGCGTCGTCGACCCTGTTGCGGGCGCCGCTCTCGCCGCCGGCCGCGCCGACGGACCTGTCGTTGCTCGAACCGAACGAGCGGATCTGGGTCGACACCGCCGGCGACGTCTCCTTCACCGAGCCCGCCGACCCGACCGGCTACCAGGTGATTCCGGCCCGCCACTTCGCCTACGTGATCTACCTGCATGGCAAGAATCCGCCGCAGGAGCACTGGCCGACGGGATATGCAGACCGGCGTATCGCGGCGTGGCGGTACCAGGTCGACTACGAGGACGACGCGGACAACATCCTGCGCGACGGCGGCGGCATCGACCACCTCGGCTCGCTGTCGGGCTTCGACATCACCACCAACGATCCCGACCCGCGGGTCAGCGAGATGTTCATCGTCCAGGACGAAGGGCTGCCCTACCGCGGCGCCTGGGGTGTGCGCGTCACGGTCGGCGTGCCGCAGGTCCTGCAGCTCGGCGGCCCGACGGCGTACTGGGACTACCTCCGCAGCCCGCTCCTCTACGACGCGCCGGCGCCGCCGCCCGCGGGCGCGCCGCCCGCGGAGATCTGCGCCTGGCAGCAGGATCCCGCCGTCCAGCGGGCCTATCGCGCCTGGCGGCTCACCACCATGCAGTTCACGCCGGGCACCGTGCAGGCCATCGCCAGCGACGCGAGCCGCTGCAGCTGGCGCGGCGATACCAACATGTACCACTACTACGAGGGCGTGAGGGTGCCGCCCGTCCACGGCTGGCGTTGCGAACCGGGCGTGTATGACGACCTCGACCACGTCGCAGCCGGCGCCCTGGACCTCGCGCAGTTCCCGACGTACAGCGATCCCGCGGTCAAGCGCTTCCAGATCGAGGTCGAGACGACGGCGGGTCCGTTCCAGGGCGGCGGCGATCCGCCCGGATGGCTACCCTGCGCCACGAGATGGCGCCCAGCAGCGCGGCGGTGAGGCCGAGGATGGTGCCGTACGCGCCGATGCGCAGGTCGAGGTCGAGGCCGCGCGTGCGTTCGCCCCGGAGCGCCGGCGCGAAGATGATCGCCAGGGGAATCGCGGCGGCCGCCGCCACGTAGAGCGCCGGCCGCCGCAGCAACCGCAGTCGTCCCAGCGTCCAGAGCACCACCACCGCCACCTCGCCGATCAGCACCCACCAGTAGGCGCCCTTCAGCTGCGCGATCTCGAGGCCCGTGAACTCGAGATCGCGCAGGCATGACACCCGCAGCCACGGCAGGAAGAAGCAGATGATCGCGATGCCCGCGCCCGCCGGCGTGATGAAGGCGGCGGGCGTTCGGCGCGCGAACACCAGGTGCCGCTGCGCAAGGAAGCTGACCAGGAAGAGGATGCTGTCCGCGACCATCTTGGCCGCCACCAGCGGGAGTCGGGCCGACTCGGCGAGCGCGAGCGTGAGCAGGTAGGACAGCAGGGCGATGGACGCGACCAGCAGGTAGTACAGCGTGATGGCGACGACGACCGGACGGTCGTTGCGGAACACGAAACCCCGGTTGAACAGGAAATTCAGCAGCGACGAGCCGGCCCGCGCCGCCACCACCGCCGCGCCGACGCCCAGCCCTCCGCGCGTGAGCAGGGAGAACAGCAGGATGTCGAGCGCGGCGCAAACCAGCGACGACAGCCCGAAGCGCAGCAGCACGAAAGCGAGCGCGAAGGAGTCGCGCACGGGGTCGAAGGCGCGGGCGCGGGGGCCGTCGGCGGCGATGGCCGCGATCGGCACCGCGACGGCCTGCAGGCCGTGCCGGCGCGCCGTCAGCAGCACGTTCAGTTCGTACTCGCAACCCTCGCCGGGAATCCCGGCGAGCGCGGGCAACGCGTCCGCGGGCAGGCCGCGCAGGCCGCACAGCGGGTCGGCCAGGCGCACGCCGCCGGAGGCCGCGACCACGGTGCGGGTGAGCAGGCCGCCGAGGCGGCGGGCCGGCGCGACGCGGACCGGCGCGAAGCGGCGGCTGCCCACGACGAGGCGCCCCGGCTCGCGCGCGAGCACCTCGGCCACCGCCAGCACGTCCTCGGGCGCATGGCGTCCGTCCGGGTCCACCGTGACGACGCCGCGGCCGGGATACGCGGCCAGACAGTGGGCGATGCCGGTCTTGAGCGCGCGGCCCTTGCCGGCGGCGCTCGCCTGGGTCAGCACCGTGGCCTGCCCGGCGAGCGCCGCGAAGACCGGCGCGGCGCCCGGTCCGCTGCCGTCGTCCACCACGACGATGTCGCACAGGCCGCGGCCGCGCAGGCCGGCCACCAGGTCGACCAGCGCGACGTCGGGGTCGCGGGTGGGAATCAGGACGATCATCGGGGCACCCTATCACGCGGCCGTCGCGTCGTCATCCGCGACCCCCGGCCCATAAACAGGATATGACTTGTCGTAATTATGATATGCTGCGATCCTGTCCGACACCCCAACCGAGGAGGCCGCTCATGGCACGGTCCCGGATCTTCCTGTCCGCGCTGCTGCTGCTCGGCGCCGCGGCGCACGCCGTCGTCCCCGAGCAGATCGACACCTTCGAGGACGGCACCACCCAGGGATGGGTCGCCGCGATCCTCGGCGCGCCGCATCCCGCCCCGCCGGTGAACCAGCCGGGCGGCGGCCCCGGCGGCGACGACGACAGCTACCTGCAGGTGACGTCGTTCGGCGGCGACGGACCCGGCAGCAAGCTCGTCGCCATCAATCCCGCGCAGTGGGGCGGCGACTATCCCGCGTCCGGCGTCGGCGCGATCGCCGCGGACCTGAAGAACCTCGGCGGGACCGACCTCGTCATCCGGTTTCTCCTCGAAGATCCCGGCGCCAACCCGCCGGTGAACATCGCCGTCACGCAGGCCGTGTTCCTGCCGGCGGGCTCCGGCTGGACCCACGCCGAGTTCAGCCTCGACCCCGCCGACCTGGTCGCGGTGCAGGGCACGGTGGCGGGCGCGCTCGCAGGCGCGACCACCATTCGCGTCTTCCACAATCCGGACCCGACGTTCCCGCCGCCGGCGATCGCGGCGCAGCTCGGGGTCGACAACGTCAGGGCCGTGCCCGCGGAGGTCGCCGCCGAGTCGGCGACGCTCGGCGCGGTGAAGGCCGGGTATCGCTGACATGGGAGCCTTCGAAGCCATCCCCTCGGTCGGCACGCCGCTCGCCCTGGCGGCCTTCGTGGTGGCGGTGGTCGCCGGCGTCTACCGGGCGAAGCTCGCCGAGCGCCGCAAGCTCATCGAGACCGCGCCGGAGGACAAGCGAGCCGACTTGCTCGAGTCCGCGATCCGTGACTTCTCCACGGTGCCCGTGGAGAATCTCACCAAGGAGCAGCGCTACCAGCTCGCCGTGCGGCTGATCCAGGAGCGCGCGTCGCGGTTCCGCATCACCGCCGTGGTTTCGGTGGTGGTGGCGGTGATCCTGGCGACGGTGATCCTCCTGCAGAAACAGGGCGGCGATCCGGCCACCGACCTCGCCGTGCGTCTGCAGGGCCCGGCCGGCCCGGTGGAAGAGGGGATGGTGACTCTCGATGCCGGCGAGCTGCGGCTGCGCAGCGAGGTGGGCGCCGACGGCATTGCGCGGTTCCCGGATATCTCGGCCGCGGCGTTCGGCGTCGGCCTGAAGCTCACCGCGAGCGTGCCGGGCTTTCGCCAGTCGGAACCCACGACGCTCACGGCGCCGCCACCGGGCGGCGCGGCGACCATCGCCCTGACGCCGGACTCGCTGCGCGTGCGCGGCACGGTGCTCGATGACCCCGCCAGCCGTCGACCCCTTGCGGGCGTGGTTCTCGACTTCGCCAGCGGCCTCGCCGTCGCCACCACCGACGGACTCGGCCACTTCGAGGTGGTGCTGCCGGCGGCGGCGGGCCCGCGGGTGCCCGTGCGCCTGCGCCACGACGACCGCACCGGCTTCGACGACGCCGTCACCCTCGCCGCCGGCGACGCGCTGGTGCTGTACTTCACCCCGGCGGCCTCGCCGTGAAACCGGCCGCGGGCATGGTGCTGCTGGCGCTCGGCGCGAGCGCGGTGCCTGCCGCGGCGGCGGTGCTGCGCGGACGGGTGGTCACCCTCGAGGGTCGTCCCGCGACCGAGGCGCAGCTGCAGATCGTGGGCCACGCGGCGACGCTTGCCATCCGCACGCCGAGCGGCGAGTTCGAGCAGCCGCTCGCCGGATCCCCGTCGCAGGTGGAGTTCGCCGCCGTGGCGGGCGCGCTGGACGTGCTCTACCCGCCCGACGGCCTGGTGCCGGTGCCGCGGGACGAGTCGGTGCACGTGACCATCGTGGTGGGTCGTCCCGAGCGCGCCGAGATCAGCGAGATGCTGGCCGAGCGGCTGGTGAGGCTCGAGTCGACCCTGCGAGCGAACGGCGTCCGCTTCGACGCCGCCCGCGACAGCCTCAGCGACGACCTGCGCCGCGTCCTGGCCCAGCTCCAGGTCGGCGAGGCCGAGCTGCGCGGACGCGTCGAGTTCCAGCGCGAGCAGGCGGCGACCATCCCCGAGGTGATCGCGACCATCGACGCCTACGTGCGCGAGGTGGCGAACCTGCGCAACGCGCTGCAGCAGTTCGGACCGCTCGCCGCCAGCGACGGCAACGCGAAGGCGGCGCTCCAGAACTCGCTGCTGGCCTACAACGCCGCCTTCAACCAGCTCAACGACAACCGGCGCGCCTACGAGAGCAAGATCCTGAACTACTGGCAGGGCGACGCCGCCGAACGGCTGACCAAGCACCTCGCCGACGTCTACTTCGAGGCGATCGAGAACGTCCACCTCGGCCTGGTGCTGCCGCTCAATCCGAGCCTGACCGCCATCCAGAAGCAGAAGCCCAGCCGCCGCGAGCGCGACGACGCCGGCGCCGCCTTCGCCCGCGCCGCCGCCCAGCTCGATGCCCGCCTGTCGCCCCTGACGCGACGAGCGGACGAATTGCGGGACGCCCTCCAACGGGAAATGGAGTCATCATGACCAGCACGCACGCGCTCGCCCTCGGGCTCGGCCTGCTCGCCGTCGGCACCGCCGGCTGCAGCAGCGACGACGGCGAGGCCGACCCCATCGTCATCATCTCGCAGAACTGGGCCGACGTGGCCGACCCGACCCATACCTTCCAGTTCAACTCGGCGGACGACGGCGAGCGCGAGGGCACCTTCGACGGCTTCGAGCAGTTCGACGGCGTGGACACCTACGCGCTCACCGGGTCCTGGGGCCACGGCTACATCGTCTTCACGGTCGCGCGGCCGGTGCCGGTCGAGTACACGGCTCCGGTCACTGCCGACGAGCAGACCCGCTTCGTGTTCGAGTCCTCGGCGGGTCAGCTGGTGCTCGACGGCGGCGGGGGTTGATCCCCGCGGGATCGGCTGCTACCGTGCTTCCGGACCTGCCACCCGCGAGGAGCTGACATGCGCCGATTCTGCCTGCTGATCGCCGCGCTGTGCCTGGCGACCGCCGCCACCGCCCAGATGCTCGACTACCCGACGTCGTCCCTGTTCCTGCCCGAGACCCCCGGCGTCACCGCCGGCGCCCTCGGCGGCCTCTTCAACCCCGCCGCCCTCGGCGTGGGGGCCATGGGCAAGTCCGAGCTGGCGACCTGGTGGCGCGACCAGGACGACCTCGAGGACTGGGGCGTCTCGACCAGCGGCCTCTTCGGCCCCGGCGCCTTCGGCCTCGCCGCCTTCGACCAGCACGACGACACCCTCTGGCAACTCGGCACCTCCGGCGGCAGCCGCGCCGCGCGCGCCGGTCTCGCCTATCGCTGGGGCCCCGAGGACGCCCTCATCGGCGGCCTGCTCCTGCAGCCCGGTCGCGCGGTCTCCCTCGGCGCCGCCGGCGCCTGGTCCATGGATACCGACGCCCGCCAGGGCGTCTTCGACCTCGGCCTGCGCCCGCTGGGCACGCCCCTGGTGACGCTCTACGCGGACTACACCCTCGACCGCGAGACCTCGATCGCGGAGGGGCGCTGGGCCGCCGGCGTCGCCATCCGCCCCGTGCGCGGCCTGCAGGTCGGCGCCTCCGCGCGCGAGATGGTCCACGGACAGGAGGCGGAACTCCTCCTGCACGCCGGCATCACTTCGATGAGTTTCCTGGGCGTCGACTACATAGGCCGCGGCGACGGCGACGGGCAGGCCTGGGCGGTGCGCCTCAACCCGCCGCATCCCGGACTCGAGATGGGGCCGGCGCAGTCGACCTACGCCGTGGTCGACCTCGAGCACAAGTACGTCACCTACCAGAAATTCCAGTGGATGGACGACCGCCGCGTCGCCTGGCTCGACCTGCTGCGCCGCCTCGACGCCATCGCCGCCGACCCGCACGTGGACGGCGTGGTGGTCAACCTCGCCGACACCGCGATCCGCCCCTCCCTCGCCTGGGAACTCCGGCAACACCTGCAGGCCCTCAAGGACGACGGCAAGGAGGTGGTGGTCCACGCCAACCGCCTCGACTTCATGGGATATTACCTCGCGTCGGTGGCCGACCGCCTGGTGGTGGACCCCGAGGGCGACATCGTGCTGCAGGGCGTCGCCATGCGCCGCACCTACCTCGAGGGCACGCTGGCGAAGCTGGGCATCGGCTTCCAGGAGCTGCGCTACTTCACCTACAAGTCGGCCATGGAGACCTTCTCCCGGCACGACATGTCGGAGGCCGACCGTGAGCAACGCCAGCGCGTGGTCCAGGTCATCTACGAGACGGTGCGCGACGCCGTGTGCGCGAGCCGCAAGCTGACGCCGGCGCAGTTCGACGCCCTCGTCGACGGCGAGCTGGGCTTCTGGCCCCAGCTGGCGAAGGACCGCGGCCTGGTCGACGACATCGGCCGCTGGGAGGACGTCCGGACCTGGGTGCGCAAGGAACGCGACCGCAGCCTCGGCGGTCCCTCGCCGGCCTACGTGGCGGGCGCCTACCCCGAGTCGCAGTGGGGCGAACCCGAGCGCATCGTCGTGGTGTACGCCGTCGGCGAGTGCGCGATGGACACCGGCATCAAGGGCCGCGCGACCTCGGACTACCTGCTGAGCCTGGCCAAGCGGCGCGACGTGGCGGGCGTGGTGCTGCGCGCCGACTCGCCCGGCGGCGATCCCCTGCCCAGCGACCTCGTGGCCGGCGCGGTGCGCAAGCTGCGCGAGCGCGGCATCCCGGTGGTGGTCAGCCAGGGCGACGTCGCCGCGTCCGGCGGCTACTGGATCAGCATGGACGGCGAGAAGATCCTCACCACGCCGCTGACCCTCACGGGCAGCATCGGCGTCATCGGCGGCTGGTTCTGGAACGACGGCATCGGCGAGAAGACCGGCCTCTCCAGCGACGGCGTCCAGATGGGCCGCCACGCCGACCTGATGACCGGCCTGCGCTTCCCGCTGATCGGGTCGTCGCTGCCGGCCCGCGGCCTCGACGAGCAGGAACTAGCGCTGGCCCGCGGTTACATCCTGCAGGGCTACGACGAGTTCGTCGCCCACGTCGCGCGCGGCCGCAAGCTCCCGGTGGCGACGGTCCGCGGCGTCGCCGAGGGCCGCGTCTGGATGGGTGAGGACGCCCTGGCGCGCGGCCTCTGCGACCAGCTCGGCTCGCTCCGTGAGGCGATCGCCCTGGTGCGCGAGCGCGCCGGCATACCGGACGACCGCGAGGTCACCGTCGTCGAGTACCCGCCCCGGCCGCTGCTCGATTTCGGGGCGCTGCTCGGCAGCAGCGGCGGACTGCCCAGTTTCCCGTTCGGCTTGCTGCAGCCGATCGCCGGCCTGTGGTCGTCCCTGGCGGCGGACACGCCGGCTGCCGCCGATCTGCGGGACTACATCGAGGTGTACGTGCAGACGCTGGCCGCGAACCCCGGCCGGGGCGCGGTGGTCCTGTCGCCGGACGATCTGCCGGACGGCTGGCGCGGGCTGGACTAGCCGATGTTCTGCTGCCACCAGCGCCGGGCGGCGTACATGCCGACCCCGGCCAGGACCGTGGCGAGCATGAACCCGACGGCGGGCCCGAACTTGCGCCCGATCTGCCAGCCGATCAGGCTGGCGAAGAGAGCAGCGGCGTAACTGACGAGGCGTGCCAAGGGGGACCTCCCGTTGCGGATTGCACGACAGGGGAAGGTCCGTGCAGGATCAGGGCCAGTTCCGCCCGGAGGGAAGGGCCGGGAGCCCGGAGGCGCCGGACTCCCGGGGCGCGGCTGACCGCTCAGGCACGCGCGGCCTTCTGATTGACCTTCGACTGGGCGATCTGGTTGAGCAACATGTCGGCTTCCTTCTCCTCCGCGAGCGTCTCCTCGAGCAGCGCCGCGGCCTCCGCGTGACCGAGACCGACGGCGAGGGCCCGGACGGTGCCGTACGCCGAGATCTCGTAGTGCTCCACGCGCTGGGCGGCGCCGATGATCGCGGCGTCGCGCACGCTGTCGCTCCCCCTGGCCTCGAGGACGTGTTCGCCCTCCTCGATCAAGCCCTTCATGGCCTTGCAGGTCTCGTTGCCGGGCTCGCGATCAAAATCGTCATAGACCTGCTGCAGCCGTTCGAATTGCAACTGGGTGAGCTGCAGGTGGTGCTCGAGGGCCTTGCCGAGGGTCGGGTCCGTGGCCTTCTCCACCATCTTGGGGAGGGCTTCCATCAACTGCTCCTCGGCGCTGTACAGATCATCCATCTGGATCCAGAACAGGTCTTCCAGCGTATCGAGGGTCTTCTCGTCCTTGGCCATGTCATACCTCCTGGGTACTGCGATGACGGAGCGGGGTGTGTGTTGCCGCGGTCTTGCGTCACCAGGTCAGGGTAGCGGAATAGCCGGCCCGCGGGCATGGGGCGGGGTCCCAGTCAGGCGGTCCGTGGCCGCCCCAGGGAGGGCGTGCGGTCCGGCGGGGAGGAGCTAGACTACCGGCAGGAGGTGGGCCGTGACCGTGCGGGTGTTGCCGTCGGCGAACGAGGTGGCCGCGGCGGCGGCGGAACTGGTCCAGGAGCGGGCCCGGCAGGCGGTGGTGGCGACGGGGCGATTCGTGATCGGTCTGACCGGCGGCCGTTCGCCGCGTGCGCTGTACCGGAGGCTGGCGCAATCGCCGACACGGGAGGAGGTGCCCTGGGCGCTGACTCATGCCATTTGGGGCGACGAGCGCTGCGTTCCGCCCGAGGACCCCGAGAACAACGCCCACCTCGCCTCGACCCTCCTGCTCGCGCGCGTGCCGGTGCCTCCCGCGCAGGTCCACCGGATCCCGTCCGACTTGCCGGCCGCGGCGGCCGCTGCCAGCTACGAGGAGACGCTCAGGCGCGTCGTGTTCCCGGACGGCGTGCCGCGCTGCGACGTGTTGCTGCTCGGACTCGGGGACGACGGGCACGTGGCGTCGTTGTTTCCCGGTTCACCGGCGCTGGCGGAACGGCGGCGGTGGGTGGTGGACATCCCGCGAGCTGCGGGCCCGGACCGCGTCTCGCTCACGTTCGCGGCGATCAACGGGGCGGCGCTGGTGGTCTTGCAAGTCTGCGGAGAGGCCAAGGGCCGGGTGCTGCGCCGGGTCCTCGACGGGCAGGACCTGCCGGCCAGGCGGGTGGCGCCGCGCGACGGACAGGTGCTGTGGTTGGTGGACGAGGCGGCTGCGGCACAACTGTCGACGACCGCCGGCGCCTAGGCGGTCTGCGTCGCCGCCGCGCCGACCTCGCCGACTCCGGTCGGGACCACCCAGGCGCGCTGGTCCCGGGCCAGCAGCAGGTCGGCCTCGACGGGACCCCACGTGCCGGCGGCGTAATCGGGAAAGCGGCGAGTCGGCGGCGTGGCCCAGTGATCGAGGACCGGCATCATCAGGCGCCAGGCCGCGTCGATCTGGTCGGCGCGCTTGAAGAGGGTCGCGTCGCCCTGCATCACGTCGAGCAACAACGTCTCGTAGGCCTCGGGTGCGCGCTCGGCGAAGCACTCGCTGTAGCGAAAGCGCATCTCGGCCGGCGCGAGGCGCATCTGCAGGCCTGGGCGCTTGACCTGGAAGAGCAGGCGCACGCCCTCGTCGGGCTGCAGGTCGAGGGTGAGGCGGTTGGGCAGCCAGGTGTCGACGACCTCGGCGGGGAAGATGCGGTGGGGCGCGGAACGGAAGACCACCACCACCTCGGAGGAGCGGATCGCCAGCCGCTTGCCGGTGCGCAGGTAGAAGGGGACGCCGTGCCAGCGCCAGTTGTCGACGTGCAGCTTGAGGGCGGCGTAGGTCTCCGTCGTCGAGTCGGAGGCCACGTCGGCCTCCTCGCGGTAGCCGGGGCAGCGCCGGCCGGCGACCTGGCCGGGCCCGTACTGGCCGCGAACGGCGTCGTGGCGGACGGCCGCGGCGTCGAGGGGGCGCAAGGCGCGCAGCGCGTCGGCGGCGCGGCCGCGGACGTCGTCCGCATGCAGCGAGACCGGCGGTTCCATGGCGACCAGCGAGAAGACCTGCAGCAGGTGGTTCTGGATCATGTCGCGCAGCGCGCCGGCCGACTCGTAATACACGCCGCGGTGCTCGACGCCCACGGTCTCGGCCACGGTGATCTGCACGTGGTCGACGTAGCGGCGGTCCCAGACCGGTTCGAAGAGGCCGTTGCCGAAGCGCAGCGCGAGGATGTTCTGGACCGTCGCCTTGCCGAGGTAGTGGTCGATGCGGAAGATCTGCGATTCGTCGAGCCTGGCGGTGAGTTGCGCATCGAGGGTCTGGGCGGAGGCGAGGTCGGTGCCGAAGGGTTTCTCGACCACGATGCGCTCATGAGCGCAATCATGGCACAGACCGGCCGCGAAGAGGTGTTCGATGATGGGCGCGAACATCCGCGGCGGCAGGGCGAGGTAGTAGATCAACTCGGCCGGCTCGGACCACCGCGAGCGGATCTGCGCCAGGCGCGCGCGCAGGTGGTCGAGGGTCGCCGGCGCTTCCGCGGCGCCGCCGACCCAGGCGATGGAGCGGGCGAAATGGTCCCAGGTCGCCGGCGCGGGCTGGCCTGGGCCGGCGAAGCGGGCGACGCCATCGCGGAGCCGCTCGCGGAAGGCGTCGTCGGACATGTCGCCGCGGCCGACGCCGACGAGGGCGAAGTCGCGTGGCAACCGGCCGCCGGCGAAGAGGTGGTAGAGCGCGGGGCCGAGCTTGCGCCAGGCGAGGTCGCCGCTGCCGCCGAAGATGACCATGGCGACGGGGCGGGTGACGGTCGCCCCGGTCATGGCCTGGACTCCCAGCTGGTGTGGTGGGCGAGATCGTCGTCGCGGCGGCGGTAGGTGTGGGCGCCGAAGAAGTCGCGCTGAGCCTGGATGAGGTTGGCGGGCAGCCGCTCGGCGCGGTAGGCGTCGAGGTAGCCGAGGCAGGCGGCGAGCCCGGGTACGGGCAGGCCGGCGGCGATGGCGGACAGGACCGTCTCGCGCAGCGGCGGTTCGTGGGCCAGGACGTCGTGGCCGAGGGTGTCGTCACCGAGCAGGTGGGGCAGGTGCGGGTCGGCGGCGAAGGCGGCCTGGATATCGGCGAGCACGTCGGCGCGGATGATGCAGCCGCCGCGCCAGAGGCGGACGACGGTGGCGAGGTCGAGGCCGAGACCGCGAGCGGCGGCGGCGCGCTGCAGGAGCGCGAGCCCCTGGGCGTAGGTGAGGATGGTGGCGGCGCGGAGGGCGCCGCCGAGCGCGGCGACCACCTGGGCCGCCGGCGCGGAGATCGGGCGGCGATGGCGGCCGAAGCGGGCGGCGACGAGGTGACGCACCGCGCCGTCGCCGGAGAGGTCGCGCATGGTGACGGCGATGTCGATCGCGGGGATGGGCACCTGCAGGTCCTGGCCCTCGCGGGAGGTCCACATGCCGGTGCCCTTCTGGCCGGCGGCGTCGACGATGACGTCGATGAGGGGCTGTCCCGTGCGGTGGTCCTGGTGGTCGAGGATCTGGGCGGTGATCTCCAGGAGGTAGCTGCGCAGCTCGCTGTCGTGCCAGCGCGCGAAGGTCGCCTGCACGGCGGGAACGTCGAGATCGAGGCCATGGCGCAGGACGTCGTAGGCCTCGGCGATGAGTTCCATGAGGCCGTACTCGATGCCGTTGTGGACCATCTTGACGTGGTGGCCGCAGGCGCCGGGGCCGAGGTAGGCGACGCAGGGCTCGCCGGCGACGCGCGCGGCCGCGGCCTCGAGCAGGGGTCGCACGCGCTGCCAAGCGGCGAAGTCGCCGCCCGGCATGAGACTCGGGCCGTGGCGAGCGCCGGCCTCGCCGCCGGAGATGCCGAGACCGAGGTAGGGGACGCCGAGGGCTCCGCAGCGTACGGCGCGCCGTTCGGTGTCGAGGTAGTGGGAATTGCCGCCGTCGACGACGACGTCTCCGCGCTCGAGCAGGGGCAACAGGTCGTCGAGGACGGCGTCGACCGGCGAGCCGGCGGGCACCAGGAGCATGACGGCCCGCGGCGGCGCGAGCTGGGCGACCAGGTCCGGCAGGTCGGTGGCGGCGGTGATGGGCAGTCCGTCGGCGGCGGCGAGGAGGGCGTCGTTGCGGGCGGCGTCGCGGTCGTGGCCGCAGACGGCACGGCCGTGCGAGGCGAAGTTGAGCAGCAGGTTGCGGCCCATCACGCCGAGTCCGACCATCCCGAGTTCGCCTCGCGGTGTCGTCATGCCGTCTCCTCGCGGCGCGCGAGCCGGCGATCGGCGAGGGCGGCCTGGCGCGCCTCGCGCAGCCGGGTCATCAGCCTGTCGAAGGGCTGGATGAACTTGTCGATGCCCTCGGCGGTGAGGCGTTCGGTGACCTGGTCGAGATCGATGCCGGCGTCGGCGAGGGCACGCAGGTCGTCGCGGGCCGATTCCACGTCCTCGCCGAGTCGCAACTGCGGCTGGCCGTGGTCGCGGTAAGCGTCGAGGGTCTCGCGCGGCATGGTGTTGATGGTGTCGGGGCCGATGAGTGGCTCGACGTACATGGTGTCCGGGTAGGCGGGGTCCTTGGTGCCGGTGCTGGCCCACAGCAGATGTTGCGGGTGGGCGCCCTCGGCGGCGAGCGCGGCGAAGCTGCCGCCGGCGAAGATCTCCTGGTAGATGCCGTAGGCGAGGCGAGCGCTGGCAATGGCCACGCGGCCGCGCAGACGACGAGCGGCGGCGGCCTGGCGGCCGCTGACCTTCGCGAGCTCCTGGTCCACCAGCACGTCGATGCGGCTGAGGAAGAAGCTCGCGACCGAGTGCACGCGGGAGAGATCTTCGCCACGCCGGGCGAGCGTCTCGAGGCCCTCCAGGTAGGCCTCGGCGACCTCGCGGTAGCGCGGCAGGCCGAAGAGCAACGTCACGTTGACGTTGATGCCCTCGCCGATCAGCTCGGCGATCGCCGGCAGCCCCTCGACGGTGGCGGGAACCTTGATGAAGACGTTAGGGCGATCGAGCGCCTGCCACAGGGTGCGGGCCTCGGCAACGGTGCCGCGGGTGTCGCGTGCAAGATGTGGGTCGACCTCCAAGCTCGCGAAGCCATGGCGGCCGCCGGTGCGGTCGTATTCGGCGCGCAGGACGTCGGCCGCGTCGCGCACGTCCGTGACCACCAGGTCCTGATAGATCTCGTCGACGCTGCAGCCGGCGCGAGCCAGGGTGGCGATCCTCGCATCGTAGTGGTCGCTGCCGGCGATGGCATTGGCGAAGGTGGCAGGGTTGGACGTCAAGCCGCGCACGCCGTCCTCGGCGACCAGGCGGGCGAGCTCGCCGGAGTCGAGAAGGGGGCGGTCGAGGTCGTCCAGCCAGACGCTCTGGCCGAGGTCGCGCAGGGCGCGCAAGGGGTTCTTGCCGTTCACGGTGACTCCTTCCGGGCTTCCAGCGCCGCGATCTTCGCGAGGCGGCGCGCGTGACGTTCGGCGGCGCGATAGTGGGCGGTGACGAAGGCGCGGACTAGGTCGCCGGCGAGGGCGGCGCCGGTCACGCGGCCGCCCAGGCAGAGGAGGTTGAGGTCGTCGTCCTCGACGCCCTGGTGCGCCGAGAAGCAGTCGGTGATGAGAGCCGCGCGCGCGCCGGGGATCTTGTTCGCGACGACGCAGGCTCCGACGCCGCTGCCGCAAACCGCCACACCGCGCGCGACCTCGCCGCCGGCGACGGCGCGCGCGAGGGGCGCCACGTAGTCGGGATAGTCATCCTGCGGGTCGAAGTTCGTGGCGCCGTAGTCGACGACGTCGTGGCCGTCCGCCGCGAGCATGGCTCGCAGTTGCTCTTTGAGGGCGAAGCCTCCGTGATCGGCGGCCAGTCCAAGGCGCATGACTCACCTCCCGAGCCCGAGCGGACTCGATGCCGTTGAGATCGCCGATGCGTCCGCGGCCCCCCGGCGCCCCTTCACGGAGCGTCGTGATGGGGATGGGTGAACTGGCCCGGGATGCTCTCGTGCTCGGTCACCTCGTGCAACTGGCGGTTGCGGGCGCGACGGCGAAGGGCGACGCCGGACGCCGCGATGGCGCCGAGAGCGGCGAGGATCATCGACAGCTTGCTCATGGCACGACTCCTTGAATGCAGGGGTGCGAGGCGTGGTCTACGACCCGACACCGTCACCATACCTGTGAGCTGGCTACCGCGCGTTGCGGGTTTACCTGAGATTCCGCGGGGATGGGGGCTTCCCCCAGTTCCGGCCGGGGCGCGGACCGATCCCGGATTCGCGCCGATCTTGCTTGGGTGTGTCCGAGCGGTGGCCACGCGAACGGAAGGTGGGGGTCACATGGGCCCGAACAGGGGCCGCGATAAGTCCGACGGTCTGCGCCACGTCAGTGACGACCGGCCCGGCTACGCGCGCCGTCGTTGCGGGAAGGGCTTCCGGTACCTCGACCCGGCAGGCCAGGCCGTGCGCGATGCCCGGGTGCAACGACGGCTGCGCGAGCTGGCCATTCCGCCGGCCTGGACGCAGGTGTGGATCTGCGCCGACCCGCGCGGCCATCTGCAGGCGACGGGCCGTGACGCGCGCGGCCGCAAGCAGTACATCTACCACCGCGCGTTCGAGGCCCTCCGCAGCCAGACCAAGTACGACCGTCTCGCCGGTTTCGCCGCCGCCCTGCCTCGCCTGCGTCGCCGCGTCGCGCGCGACCTGCGCCGACGCCGGCTCTCGCGCGAGCGTGTGCTCGCGCTGGTGGTCCACCTGCTCGACGTCCTGCGTCTACGCGTGGGCAACCCCGAGTATGCCCGGCACAACGGATCTTACGGCCTGACGACTCTGCGCGACCGCCACCTGCGGATCCGCGGCGACCAGATTCGCTTCGCCTTCAAGGGCAAGAGCGGCGTCCCGATCCGCGCCGACCTGCGCGACAGGCGACTCGCGCGCCTGTTGCAGCAACTCCAGGACTTGCCCGGGCAGGAGGTCTTTCAGTATCTGGACGACCACGGCGAGGCGCAGACCATCGCCTCCGAGGACGTGAACGCCTACCTGCGCGAATTGACGGGCGAGGATTACACGGCCAAGGATCTGCGCACCTGGAGCGGGACGGTGCTGGCGGCGAGCGCCCTGTGCAGCCTGGAACCGGCCGCCACGCCTGCGGCGCGCCGGAGCCGCATCCGCGAGGCTCTCGAACTGGTAGCGGGCGAACTGCACAACACGCCGACGGTGTGCCGGCGCTACTATGTGCATCCCCGGGTCCTCACCGCCTACGAGGCCGACGCGCTCTGCCCGGCGCTGCGCCGCGGCCGGCCGAGCCGCCGCGCGCTCATGTCGGCGGCCGAGCGCGCGGTGGCGCGATTGCTCGGCGCGACCGACACGTCGCGCTAGCCCGCGGCGCGGATCGCGCGCAGCAGTTCCTGCTTGGTCATGCGGCTGCGACCGGCGATGCCGAGTCGCTTCGCGCGATTGTAGAGTTCCTGCTTGCTGCGGTCGTCGAGGGAGGTGCTGGGGTTGCCGGTGCCCTGGGTGGTGCGGCTGGGCGTACGTCCTTCCTCCCGCCGGTCCTTGTTGACCGTGCGTGCCGCGACCTCCTTGGCGCGCCGCGCGCTGCGTCCGCGCTCGATCTCGCTGTCCTTGATGTGCTGATACTTGCGCTCGTCCTTGCTGGTCCAGCTCTTCGGCATGACGGCCCTCCTGTTCTTTGGCGTGGGCGAGACCGTGAGGCCCAAGTCCCTCTAGCTCGCGGATCTCCAGGGTCCCGCCCACGTGGTCGTCTCTATCTCCATGTTCACCCCAGGCTCGCGTAAGGACCCACGTCGTAGGTACGCCGCTCCTCCGTCTCTTGCGCCTCGATGCACAGCCGCGCGGTCGGGATGGCCTCGAGGCGCGCGCGGTGGATCGGCTCGCCCGTAACCTCGCAGATGCCGTAGGTGCCGTTCTCGATCCGCTCGAGTGCCGCCTCGATCTCACGCAGATAGGCCGCCTGGCTGGCGGAGAGCAGCAACTGGGTCTCATACTCGGCCTCGTCGCTGCCCTGATCGGCTTGGTGATTGCTGTGGGCGCGCCCGGCATTGGATTCCGACTCGTAGCCCTCGTGAGCGATGGCCATCACGCCTCGCCGCACGGTGGGAAGTAAGCGAGCTCTATCGGCAAGAAGCAGTGCGCGGAAGTGTTCGAGTTCGGACGGCTTCATTTCAGACTCCAGTCGGTGTAGGTCGGTATCGCACGGAAGTAAGAGACACCATAGAAGGGGCGGAAGGCGTCGCAAGCGGTGCGCGGGCAAGTTGGGGGCGTTACCGACGCGTCGCTCGGGTGTGTCCCCCACCCCTGCCTCACAGGCAGGATTCTCGATGCTGCTTCTCGCGGATCGCACCGCCGTCGACGAAGTGGTGGCGCTGTTCGCCGGGGTAGACGCTTCTAGCGCCGGGCGCTCCCCCGGGGGGCACTGGGCCCATTCCCGATGTCGACGTCGCTGCGGCGTCCGTATGCTGCCGTTGCGCGATCAGTCTGGACATGCACGGCCCCGAGGGGGCCCCAAAACGGGAGGGTGAGCCATGTTGGGATATGCGCTGTTCTTCTTCATCATCGCGATCATCGCGGCGGTGTTCGGATTCTCGGGGATCGCCGCCGGCGCGGCATCCATCGCGCAGATCCTCTTCTTCGTGTTCCTGGTGGTCTTCCTGGTTTCGCTGTTCGTCGGCCTCGGCCGGCGCAGCCGCGGCTCCTGATCTCCGACGCGGACGATCCCCGGAAGGAGGAAGACGCGATGGCCCTGTGGGAGTGGTTGCTCGTCATCATCACCGTCGCGATCGGCACCGCGACGGTCTTCGTGGTGCGGTTCCTGGTGAAACTCGACCCGGCCGTCGATTCGCTGCGGCGCACCAGCGACCGGTTCGGCCAGGCTACCCTTTCCGCCCAGATGGTGCTGGCGGAGGTGCAAGCAGAAGTCCGGCAGCTCCAGGCCATCACCGCCAGGGCCGACGGCGTTCTCGCCGACGTGGAGGGGGTGACTCGGTCCACCCGGAAGGTGGCCCGCGAGGCGGTCGGCATCGTCAACTTGGTAGGGTTCACCCGGAGGACCCGCGCCATCACGGCGGGCGCGAGAGCCGCGCTCGGAATGCTACGCAACGCGGCGGCCCCGCCGTTCCGACCCGGCTATCCTGCAAAGGAGTAGATCCTGTTGAACAATCCCAACTCGACCCTCGTTCCCTTCCGTGTCGGCGCCCTGGCCGTCGCGGCGGGGGTGCGCGAGGTTGTCCGCCAAGGCCGCCTACCGGCGGGAACCGCCGCCGTCTGCGCGCGAAGCCCTCACCCGTTGACGACCTCGCCACCGTTGGGATGCAGGACCTGGCCGGACATGTACGATGCGTCCTCGCTGGCCAGGAACACGAAGCACGGGGCCACCTCGTCCGGCTGGCCTGGCCGCCGCAGCGGCGTGTCAGAGCCGAACTCGGCGACCTTCTCCGCCGGAAACGTCGCCGGGATCAGGGGCGTCCAGATCGGTCCCGGGGCGACGGCATTGACCCGGATCTCACGATCGGCGAGGGAGAGCGCGAGAGATCGCGTGAAGGCCACGATCGCTCCTTTCGTGGACGCGTAGTCCAGCAACCTCGGGCTGCCGGCGTAAGCCGTCACGGACGCGGTGTTGACGATGGCGCCGCCCCGCGGCAGGTGCGGCAGGGCTTCGCGGGTGAGATAGAACATGGCGAAGACGTTCGTCGCGAAGGTCCGCTGCAGCTGGTCGTCGGAGATGTCCTCGAGACGGTCATGCAGGTGTTGTTCGGCGGCGTTGTTGACCACGATATCCAGCCGGCCGAACGCGGCGAGCGTCCGCTCCACCGCCATCCGGCAGAACGTGCTGTCCGCCACGTTGCCGCGCAGGAGCAGGGCTCGGCGGCCCGTCGCTTCGACGAGGGCCTGTGTGTCCGCCGCGTCGCGGTCCTCCTCGAGGTAGGCGATCGCCACATCGGCGCCTTCCTTGGCGAACGCGACCGCGACGGCGCGGCCGATGCCGCTGTCGCCGCCGGTGATGATCGCCACCCTGTCCACGAGCCGGCCCGCGGCCCGGTAGTTCCGGGCGGCGCTCGCGGGTCGCGGCTGCATGAGGTATTCCCGCCCCGGTTGTCGGGCCTGCTCCTGAGGCGGGTTCTTGGCCGTCGGCTTTTCCTTCTTCATGCGTCACGTCCTTTCTCCGGGCAGAGCCCGGCTAGTAGTCCTGCGACCAGAGCAGTTCGGCGCCGGACGCGTCGCCCGGACTCACTGCCGAGTGCACCTTGAAACCGCCCTTCACCAGGTACTCGAGGTGCACGACGAAGGTGCTCACGGCCTCGAGGGTCTGCTCGTAGCTCACCATGACCTTGGGGCTGAGGTATTTGCCCACCGTGAGTGTCGTGGCCGACGCGTCCTCGGTGTGCGGCTCGATCCGCACCAGGTCGAGGCCCAGCTCGTCGGCGATGATCGCCTGGAGCCGGCCTGCCCCGTAAGCGGCGGCGATTTCGGACGACCGCTGCGCCACCAGGTCGGACTGGCCGCTGTCGAGTTCGTCGAGGGGCTTGCCGAAGATGAGGATCGCCATGATGTCGCCCTCGCTGATACCGGAGTCGGACGTCAGCTCGAGTTCCATGTTGATCGGCGTGCCGGTGAGCGCGACCCGGTACTGTTCGCCGTCGATCTCGGTGACCAGGGACACGTCGAGCTGCGGTTCCATCTCGCGCACCTCGTCGTGGAGCAGGACCTGCCCGTGCTCGAGGGTGAACGTGCGGCCAAGCAGGCTGAGCGTGCCGCGCACCGCGTCGAATTCGCCCGACACCGTGGTCGAGGTGCCGGCGACGCGCACCAGGACGTCGCCCCGCAATTCGAGATCGAGACCTCGCCCGCGCAACCACATGTCGCCGGGGCTGACGAAGCGCAGCGCTGCCGTTCCCGCGGCGGCCGCCATCGCCGAATCGGCGGCCGCCGCCCGCGTGACGGCCGTCGAGTCGACCGCCACGGCGAGCGAGTCGATACCCGCCGCGCCGGTCCATAGCAGGGAGTTGCCCTCGGCCGGCAGGAGCTCGGGCGGCGTCTCCGGGATGATCAGCAGGCCCTCCTGGATGGTGATGGCGCCCTCGAGATCGGGCGCTCGCAAGCGACCGGCGGCCGCGATCTTGCCCCCTGCCGCGAACCAGGAGTCGTCCGCGAGATCGACGCGGACGTCGCGCGCCGCCATCTCGCACTCCAGCGCCATGTCCGCCGCGGGGCCCGACGCGGTCAGGTCGATGTCCAGGCGCCCCTGGAGGTTCACCTCCGGCGGCAGCAGCGCCGCCAGTTGGCGCAGGTCGATGGCGTCGCCCCGCACGACGACGCGCGCGGGCTCATCGAGCAGCGCGAGCGACGGCGGCTGGACGATGACGCTCGCGGGCAGGCGCGCCGTCACGGTGAGCACCGGCGCGTCGGCGAGCGCCAGCACGAGGTCCGCCGCCACGCCGCTGGCCGGGGCATCCGCAGGCGCTCCCGCGACGGTCCCCGCGGCGTTGCGCAACCACAGGTCACCGCCCAGGCTCACCGGCGGCCGGCGCGGCACGTCGCGCAGCGTCGTCGTCAGGTGGGCGTGACCTGACGGAGCGGCAGGTGAGCCTTGCAGCCGGAGGTCGCCGGTCAGCGCGACCGTGCCGGTCGGCAGAACCTCGTGTTGCTTGGTTGGCAGTAGGGGCCGCACCTCGTTCAGCGGCACCGCGAGGTTCACGTCGAGGGCCACGTCGAGACTGTCGCGTCGAACCCACGCCTCGGCGACGAGGCGGCCGAGCGTCCCGTCGAGTCGAAACCCGCGGACGGTCAGACTGCTGTCCACCGGATCCAGCGCCAGCGAGCAGGGGTCGGCAAGGGAGAGCTCGCGCCTCCCGTGCGTGAGGCCGAGCGTGTCGATCCGGGCCGTCACCGCGGGCAAGCCGCGGCCGCGGCGGACGACGGTCGACGACGCCGCCAGCGTCGCTGAGCTGGTGTCCGTGACGACGTTCAGCCGCACGTCCACCGCGCCGCTGTCCGGATAGCCGGCGAGATCGCCCGCGATCGCCAGCGCCGCCGCGTCGATACGGCGGCGGCCCAGGGCGATACCGCCGGGCGCCTCGAGCGCGAGGCGCAGACGACGATTCGCGTGCGTGCCCCGTAACGTGAGCGAAGCAACGTCCGTGTGCGGTGAGCGGTACGACGCCTGCAACTCCATTTCCACATCGGGCAGCGGCAGCGCGCCGCGTATCGCCAGCTCGACCCACGCCCGTCCCTCGGCCGACGCGGGTACGGCCCCCGGCCAGCGCCGCACCAGCGAGAGATCGGGGACGACGATCTCGGCCTCGAGATCCACCTCCCCCGAGGCGTGAGATCCCGGCTCAGGGGGTCCCGGAGCGTAGGATCCCGCGGCCGATATGCTCAGCCCTCGCATCGCCAGCGCGCATTCCTCGACCGTCACCGCACGGCCCCGGCCGTGGGCACGCATCCGCCCCGCGCTCAACCAGGCGGTCTCGCGCAGATCGAGATCCAGCCCGAACGCGGGCGGTTGCACGTGCCCGTCGTACCTGCCGCCCAGCCGGCCGGCGATCGCGCCGAGGTCGTCGGTCCGCAGGGTGTCGGGCAGCAGCGCGCCCAGGTCGGCCGGACCCGGCAGCACGAACGATGCCGTGCCGACCACGCCCGCCCCCGCGACCGTCCGCCCGTCCGCGGGCGGCAGGATCCGCGCGTGCAATTCCACGCGGGGGTCCTGGGCCGGCCAGCCGTCGGTAAGCAGCCAGATGAGGCGGTCGCGCAACGTGTCGGGGGCGAGGCTCGCCAGTTCCGCCGCCAGCGCCGCGGGCGGCCGCGCGACGCCGAGGGAGAGGTCGACCCGGCCACTATCCGCGCCGGCCAGTTGCGCGTCGAGCGATGCCGTGAGCAACGGCCCGGTGACGGTGAACTCCTCGAGGTCCAGCCGTGGCCAGCGGCCGCCCTCCCGCAGCGCGGCCAGCGCCTCGCGCGAGAGGCGCAGGCGGCCGGTGAGCGGCAACGAACTCGGCGCCGGTGCCGCCTCGCCGTGAACCAGCGGCAACGACGAGAACTCCACCTCGAGGCCGTCGTCCCAGCGTCCCGTCGCCCGCCAGGCGCAGGCGAGGTCCTGACCCAGATCGACGCGTGCGGCCAGGGTGCCACCGGGGTCGTGGTCCGACCGCAATTCGACCGCGGCGTCGAGGTCGGCGAGACGCAATACGGCACCCTCCGGCGTGACGACGGTCGCGTCGCGCACCACCACGCTGCGCAGGGCGGCCCGCGGCAACGAGCGTTGCCGTGTCGTGTCCGGCGGCGCGGCGGCCGAGTCCGGTAGCACGTCGCGCACGGCCGCGACGTCCACCCGGATGCCCGCCACCCGCAACGAGTCGACCACCAACTCGCCCATCACCAGCGGCGGAATCCGCAACTGCAGGCGGGCGAGCGCAACGGCGGCGAGGGTGTCGTTCGCCGTCGCCCAGAGCAGGTGGTCGATCTCGATGCGACCCGGCGTCGGCCACGCTGCGCGGCGCCAGCTCAGCTGCCCGGGCAGGCTGCCGTCAGCGATGCCGAGCCCCGTGCGCAACAGCCACCCGCGCGTTGGCGCCAGACCGAGCAACAGCAGCAGCAAGACGACCAGCCCCAGGAACCCGCGGCTGACGACGCGCAGCACGCGCCGCGCGCGACCTCGGCGCGGGGTCCGGTCGGGGGGATGGACGGCCGCGGCCATGACGCCTCCCTAGTAGGGATGCCCGATGCCGAGCTGCAGCAGCGTGCGCGGCTCGTCGGACGGAGGGGGTGTGAGGTTGTGGGCGAGATCGAGCCGCACGGGGCCGATGGGCGTGGTGATCATCAAGCCCACGCCCGCGGCGAACTCGATCTGCGACAGGTTCAGGTCGCCGGCATGCCGCCAGACCTGGCCGGCGTCGAAGAAGATGGCGGCCCCGAAGAGGCCGATCAGTTGCTGGCGCAGCTCCACGCCCGCGAGCACCATCGTCTCGCCGCCGATCGGGTTGTTTTCGCTGTCGCGCGGGCCGAGATCGCGCCGGCGGTAACCGCGCATGGTCGACACGCCGCCGGCGAAGAAGCGGTGCTGCGGCGTCAGGTCGATCGCGTCCCCCAGCGGCCAGGCGTAGCCCACGTCGAGACGCCCCGCCGCGACCAGCCGCTTGCCGCGCAACGGCAGGTAGCGCGATTCCGTGGCTCGCAGGTGCAGGAACGGGTTGTCGGTCAGGAGGCCGGGCACCGACAGCCGCGCCTCCAGGCCGAGGCGATGGCCCTGGCTCGGCACCAGCGCGTCGTCGGCGGAGTCGCGGAACCAGCGGCCCGTGAAGATGGTCTGCAGTCCGACGTCGTCGATGAACGCTTCGGGGTCGGCCGACCGGTTGTCGAGGTCGCCACGCGTGACCTCGACGCCCACGCGCACGGAGGTCTTGGGGTCGATGGAGAAGAGGTTGGTCAGCGAGCCGCCGCGGGACTCGAGCCGATAGCTGTCCTCGTCCTCGATCCGGTAGGAGAACATGAGATCGGCGCGCGAGCGCGGGGTCACCAGGGTCGGCCACCAGAAGCGCGCCGTGCCCTCGACGAGATGCGCCGAGTAGGTGGCGCCGAGCTCGAGGCCGCGCGCGCGGCCGAACAGGTTGCGGTGCGCCCAGCCGGCGGTGACGCGGATCCAGTCGTCGGTCCAGCTGCCGGCGCTCGCGCGCGCGGTGACCATCGGCCGGATGACGGCGGTCGCGTCGAGCCGGAGGTTGCCGGGCGCCACCTCGACGGCCTCGAGCTCGACCCGACGGAAGATGTCGAGGTCGCGCAGCGCCTGGCCCGTCCGGTCGAGGAACTCCGGACTGTACGGCGTGCCAGGACGCAGATCGATCACCCGCGTCACCACCGGCTCGATGTCCGCGGGCACCTCGCGCACCACCACCGACTGGAAGGTGCCGGGCGTGCCGGGTTCCGCCGCGAAGCCGACCGTCGCGACGCCCGGCGCCGGTCGGGTCGCCGTGATGGCGACCTCGGGCGAGGGATAGGCGGCGCGTTCCAGTACGCGGACCAGCTCGTCGCGCAGGCCCAGGACCGCGCGGTCGTCGAACGGACTCCCCGGCGGCAACGCCAGTGCGGCCTGGGCGCGAGCGGCCGCGAGTTGCGCGTCCGGGAAGCCGGTGAGGGTCACCGCGCCGTAAGTGACAAGATCGCCTGTCACGATGGTGAAGACCACCGCGACGTCCTCCCCGTCGACGCGCGGGATCACCTCGGCCTCGGCGCTGGCATCCGGGTAGCCGTGGCGGGACAGGTAGAGCAGGATGCGTTGACGATCTTCCTCCAGGGCCCGCGGCGTGTATGCCGCCTTTCGGGAGCTGAGGAACCCGGCGCGCGGCGTGAGGGAGAGCCCAGCTCGGAGCGCGTCGTGCAACTCCTCGGGCACGCCGACCAGGCGCAAGGCGACGACCTGCGTGCGCTTTGGTTCGCCGTCGTCGCCACCCGGCGCGGAGGCGGCCGCGGCGACGAACACGACGACCAGGACGAGGACTGTGCGCGACCGCGCGACGGCGTGGCTGGCGACCATGTGGCTCCTGGCGGACGACGACGGATCACGCACCACACGTAACGCGAGCGCGGTCGTCCCTCGCCATCGGGAGCGACCCCATCCCCCTTGGGACTCCGCCCAGTGACGTCTTGGGGATCGGCCCGCTGGGTGACCGAGCCATTCTCTTCTAGGTTCAAGGGCACGCTAGGCGAGGGGTGGCATTGTGGCGTTGAAGCAACATGCGGAGCTGACGATCGATGAGGACGTCGCGTTCGAGATCCACGAATGGCGGGTGTTGCGGGTGATGCTGTGGGTGATGCCCCTGATCCTCGTCGCCGCGGTCGCCGGCGCCTTCGGCAACGGCGGACCGTTGAGCCGACGAGAGGCGCAGGTGGGAACGCTTCGGGTGTCCTACGACCTGGTCGTCCGCCGCGAGGCCGTCACCGAGATCGCGATCGACGCCGATGCGAGCGGTGACCTCGCCGTTTCGCGCAGCCTTCTGGAGGGATTCCGCCTCGAACGCGTCGTTCCGCAGCCGCGCGAGATGGCGGCCACCGGCGATCGGGTGGTCCTGCGTTTCGCCGACGCCGGGCGCGACGAGGACTTCGACGAGGCATTCCACGCCACCCTGGTTCTCCTGCCTCTGGCGCCCGGTAAGAGCGGCGGGTGGATCTCGGCGGCGGACGGCTCGCGGGTGTCCCTCCGGCAGTTCATCTTGCCCTGACGGGAGGGGTCGCGATGGATACCGTCCTGCGCGCCCTGGCCATCTACACGGTGGTCTTCATCCTCTTCCGGGCGAACGGCAAGCGGACTCTGGCGCAGATCACCACCTTCGATTTCGTGCTCGTCCTGATCGTCGGCGAGTCGGTGCAACAGGGACTGGTCGGCGACGACTTCTCCCTCACCACGTCCTTCCTGCTCATCGTCACGCTGGTCGCGGTGGACACCAGCCTCACGGTGCTCCAGCACCGCTGGGCGCGCCTGGACCGCCTGCTCGAGGGCGCACCGCTGATTCTCGTCGACGACGGCAACCCCCTCCACGAGCGGCTGCTCCGCTCGCGGGTCAGTCTCGGCGAGATCATGGCCGCCGCCCGCGAGAAGCAGGGTCTCGAGAACCTAAAGCAGGTCAAGTACGCCGTCCTGGAGTGCAACGGGTCGATCTCGATCGTTCCGCGTCGCTGACGGACGTGCGCCCCGTTGTCCCCACCCGGGGCGCACCTGTTGCGGTCACTGGCTACTGGTGCTTCGCCAGATAGCTCGCCACTCCCGCGGCCGTCGGCTCCATGCCTTCGTCGCCTTCCTGCCAGTTGGCGGGGCAGACGTCGCCGTGCTCCTCGTGGAACTGCAGGGCGTCGACCATGCGTAGGGCCTCGTTCACGTTGCGGCCCAGCGGCAGGTCGTTCACCAGCGCGTGGCGCACGACGCCGGCCTTGTCCAGCAGGAACAGGCCGCGCAGCGCGACGGCGTCGTCGAAGAGGACGCCGTAGTCGCGGGAGATCTGCTTGGTGAGGTCGGCCACCAGGGGGAACTGCACCGGGCCGATGCCGCCCTGCTCCACCGGCGTCGCGCGCCACGCGTAGTGCGTGAACTGCGAGTCGATGGACACGCCGATGATCTCGGTGTTCTTGGCCTTGAACTTGGGCAGCGCCTTGTCGAAGGCGAGGACCTCGCTCGGGCAGACGAACGTGAAGTCCAGGGGCCAGAAGAACAGGACCACGTACTTGCCGCGGTAGTCGGAGAGCTTGAAGTCGGCCTTGAAGCTGTTGTCGGGCATGACGGCCGTCGCGGTAAAATCGGGGGCGGGCTTGGCGACCAGGAAGCTCATGGGCAGGCACCTCCACGTGCGGACATCGTTGTTTCAGCGATCGAGCGCGACATACTAACGCCTATGATTCCTGATTTCGCAAGACGAATCAGGACCGTGAGCGGCATGGCGTACAGATACCGTCCAGGGTCACCGTGACGGCGGTGACCAGGCACCCGGAGATCTCGGTCCCGACCAACCGGTCGAGGTCCGGCGCCGACATCTCGAGGTCGAACAGCCGCCCGCAGCTCGAGCAGCGAAGGTGGGCATGCGGCAGGGGGTTGCCGTCGTAGCGGGTTTCCTGGCCGCCGTCGCGCATCTTCATGACCTGGCCGGTCTCGGCCAGGACTTCGAGGTTCCGGTAGACGGTGCCGAGGCTGATGCGGGGAAGTCGATCGCGGACCGCGTGGAAGAGTTCGTTGGCCGTTGGATGGGTCTTGCGTGCGCAGAGTTCCGCCAGGATGGCCTGACGCTGCTTGGTGTTCCGCCGGAATTTGGTCTCCACTGACTGCCCCTTTTTTACTGCGAAGATTCTGAGGCCCGGATCGAGGCTTGTCAATGGCAGACAATGGTTTTCATGAGAAGCGGGCCTCTTGCGAGGCCCGCTTCTGCACGCGAAGGGATGGGATTACCAGCCGACGTACAGGCCGACCGAGACGCCGTACGGCGACGTGCCGACGTCGGGCGAACCCGGCTCGTCGGTGTCGGCGAGGGCGATGGACTGGCCGTGGCCGCCATGGAACGGATCGAAGTAGTTCGAGTCGTCCTCGTTCATCATCGTCGCGTAGGCGATGTACAGACGCGCCTGCGCGCTGAGGATGTAGTCGATGCCGAGGGTCAGCTGGGAGGCGCCGACGTTGTCGACGTCCGTGTTCGGGTCGGTCATGTAGTACTGGGCCTTCAGGTCCCAGACGGGGGTCACCAGGAAGTTGGCGCCGAGACCGATGGTCTGAGCGCTGACGTCCGTGTACCCGCCGTGGTTGCTGATGGTCTGGAACAAGCCGGCCGCGCCGAACTTGTCGCCCTTGTACTTCAGGACCGCGCGGATGCCCGTGCTGGACTCGGAGGCGTCGGGATCGGTCGGGTCGTACGCATCTTCGAGACCCTTGCCATGGTTCTCGAACGCGACGCCGGCCATGATCCGCTCCTTGTCGTACACGGCGGAGGCGGAGAACAGCGAGCCGTCTTCCACGCCCTGATCAGGCACGAACTGGCCGGTCACGACGAGCATCTCGCCGAGGGCCGGGGTCGCGTACATGATCATGTTGTTCTCGCGACGGTCCCAGTTGCCGTCGAACGAGGTCGCGTTACGGGCGTCGCCGATGCGCTCGGGGAAGAACTCGATCGAGCGGCCGATCGACTTGTACGGGGTGTCGTAGCGACCCCAGATGAGCTTGCCCCAGTTGCCCTTCAGACCGGCGAAGCTGTTGCGGTTGGACCAGGCGGCGGCCTCGTTGCCGTTGTTGTTGAAATCGGCCTGGCTCTCATACTGGAAGATCACCGTGAACAGGTCGTTGTCGGTGTCGAGGGAGCCCTTGACGCCGACCCGGCTGGTGTTCGACGACACGAAGATCTCCGACTCGTCGCCGTTGTTCTGCAAATCCGTGGAGACATGCGCCACACCATAGACCTGGTAGGTGATGTCTCCGGCCATCGCGACGCCTGCCAGCAGGGTCAACGCGGCCACGAGGCACATAGAGAACGTGGTCTTCAACTCGGACCTCCTTTGTCCAACTGTCGTTCAGGGGTACGACTTACCCGCCGCTCGTCCGCAGCTTGCGGCCGTGACGAACGATCTCGCCATCCACGGTGTAGATGGCATCCTCCGCGATGTTGGTCGCCAGGTCGGCGATGCGCTCGAGGTGCTTGCAGATCACCATGAGCGACAGCAGATCGTCGACCTGCACCGCGCCTTCCCGCAACCGTTTTCTCGTCTCGGCGACGAGTTCATGAAACTCACGATCAACATCGTCGTCCGCACCAAGCACGTCACGTGCCATGTCCGCATTCAGGTTGACGACGGCGTCCAGGCTGCCCCGCAGCATGGCTTCCGCCCGATCCGCCATCCGGGGCAACCGGCCGGCGGGATCGAGATCCTCGACGTTGGTGATCGACCGCGTGTGGTCGGCGATGTTGACCGCCAGGTCGCCGATCCGCTCGAGGTCGTTGTTGATCTTCAGCACGGAGACGACGAAACGCAGGTCGATCGCCACCGGCTGGTACAGGGCCAGGATCTTCAGGCACTCTTCCTCGAAATCGACCTCCATCTGGTCGATGGTCAGGTCACGGGCCCGCACCTGGTCGGCCAGGTCGCCGTCGCCGCTGCGCACGGCCTTGATCGCCAGATGGAGATTCTCCTCGACCGTCGCGCTCAGCGTGAACAGCGACTTCTTGAGGTTCATGAACGCGCCGCTGAGGTGCGGATGCACGTGTGGGCCTCCTAGCCTGAGGCAATCCTTATTCCTGGATGCCTACGTGTCAAGCACTGGATATCCCGCTTCCCGGCAGGACGACCGTGAAGGTGGTGCCGCGTCCAACCTCGCTGCGGACCCGGACTTCGCCACCGTGGGCCTGGGCGATGTGCTTCACGATGGCCAGCCCGAGACCCGTGCCGCCGAGGGTCCGGCTGCGGGCGCGATCCACGCGATAGAAGCGTTCGAAGACGCGGGGGAGGTGCTCGGCGGCGATTCCGCGCCCGTGGTCCGTCACTGCCAGGACCACGGCGCCGGATTCCGGCCAGGCGCGCACCTCGATCGGGAGGGTGGCGGCGCCGTGTTTCAGGGCGTTGTCCACCAGATTGATGACCGCCTGCTCCACCAGGTGCCCGTTGACGGACGCGGTCAGGTCCGGCGCGCAGTCGATGGTCACGGGGGGCGACTCGGCGCCCGCGCGGGCCGTGCACTGCTCGACGGCCTCCGCCAGGAGTTTCCCCAGGTTCACGGCCGTCCGGGTCAGACCCGTCTCCTGCTCGAGACGCGAGAGGATGAGGAGGTCGTCGATGATGGCTTGCAGGCGCCCGGCCTGGCGGTCGACGATGGCCAGAAAACGTGCAGTTTCCGCGGGGTCCTGGGGAGGATTGTCGCGGAGGGTCTCCACGAAGCCCTTGATGGAGGTGATAGGCGTTCTCAATTCGTGGGACACGTTGGCCACGAAATCGCGGCGGACGTTCTCGAGGCGCCGCAGGCGGGTGACGTCGTTCAGGACCAGCAGCGCGCCGAGCCGCTGGCCCTCGCCTCCCCGCAACCCGGTCGCGTGGACCTGGAGGTGGCGCTCCTGGCCGCGCGCGATGACCACGTCGCCCTCCACTGGCGCGTCGCCGGCGAGTGCGGCGCGCGTCAAGGCGATGAGCTCGGGGTGGCGCACCACTTCCTGGATGCTGCGGCCCATGGCCTGCTGCGCCTCGACGCCGAGCAGGGTGCCGCTGGCCTGATTCCAGCCGAAGACGATCTCCTGTTGATCCACCGCCAGCACGCCCTCGACCATGCTGCCGAGCACGGCCGTGAGCTCGTTGCGCTGGTTCTCGATGGTGCGGATCCGGTCGCCCAGCTGGTCGGCCATGGCGTTGAAGGACTCGGCGAGGGAGACCAGTTCCTCGGCGTCGGAGGCGATATCCAGCTGGGTGTCCAGGTGGCCGGCGGCGAGCCGCTCCGCCCCGGCCTGCATCTTCTGCAACGACCTGCTGATGCGCCGCGCCACGCCGAAGCTGACCAGGCCGGCGAGCGCGGCGAGGAGGAGGCCGCCGCCGGCGATCTGGCGCAGGACCAGGGTTGTGGCCTGGTCGACCGACTGCAGGGAGTGCGACGTGCGCAGGACCCCGATGACGGCGCCTTGCTGCCGGACCGCGATGGCGACGTACATGCGCCGGTGGCCGAGCGACGGGCTGTAGCGGACGGACCGGCCGCTGCCGGTGGCCAGCGCGGCCGCGACCTCCTCGCGCTCTCGGTGGTTCTCCATGGTGTCCGGCCGCTCGAGCGTGTCGCCCAGCACGGCGCCGTCCGGCGCGATGACGGTGAGGCGCATGTGCGATTCCGCGCCGGCCTGCTCGCAGTAGGCCTGGATGGCCTTCGCGTCGCCGGCGGTCAGCAGGGAGGCGATCTGGTCGTGCAGCAGGTGCGCGCGGTCGGTCAGGTCCATGGCCGTGCGCTCGTGGAACATCTCGCGCAATGCGCGGGAGGAGTAGGCCGTGATCAGCGCCAGGGCCAGCACGATGATGGCCAGGAACGGCACGAAGATGTGCCAGGTGAGGGTGCGGGAGCGGCTCATTCGCCGAGTTTATAGCCGACGCCGCGAACCGTCGAGACATGTCGCGCGCCTGCCCCGAGCTTCTTGCGGAGGCTGGCGACCTGGACGTCGACGGAACGGCCGGTCACGGGGTAGTCGTCGCCGTGCACGGCCCGCACGATCTGGTTGCGCGTGAAGACCCAGCCCGGTCGCGAGGCCAGGAACTGCAGGATCCGGAACTCGGTGTGAGTGAGGACCACGGGGTCGTCGTCGACGGTCACCTCGTGGCGCCCGGGGTGGATGTTGATCTCCTGGAAGGTAACGCTGCCGTCGGCGCCGGCCCGGATCTCGGGCGCGCGGCGCAGCACGGCGGCCACCCGGGCCGACAGCACCTTCGGACTGAACGGCTTGGTCACGTAGTCGTCGGCGCCCGCCTCGAACCCCGCAACCACGTCCTCGTCCTCGCCCTTGGCGGTGAGGATGATCACCGGGATCTCGCGGGTCTGCTCGACGCGCTTGAGGCGCCGGCAGACCTCGAGACCGTCGAGGCCAGGCAGCATGAGATCCAGCACGACCAGGGACGGCCGGTGCTCCTGCACCATATCCAGGGCTTCCTCGCCCCGGTCCGTCACGTCGACGCGGTAGCCATCCTTCCCGAGCGTGTACTCGAGCAGTTCCTGGATGTCCGCCTCGTCCTCCACCACCAGGATCAATTCGTCGGCCATGGTCACTCCTCGGTTCGACGAATGAGGTATGCGGAATCCAGTCTGGCGGCAAATTAGGATTGTGTAAACGCCGCCGGGCCGGCCGCCTGCGGGTCGTTTACATTCTTTTAACATGGCGTTTACAATGTGAATACAGACTACGACTACCCTGTCGCCGTACCTGGCGGAAGTGGGTTCCGCCGCACCACCTCTCACAAGGAAGCGTGCGATGTTCGCGAAAACGATGATCGTGGCGGCGATGGTGCTCGCGCTGACGTCCGGCCTGGCCGTCGCGCAGGTTGACGTCGACAAGTCCCTGCCGGGCTACAAGACCACCAAGGGCGTTTCGGGCTCCATCAAGAGCATCGGCTCGGACACCATGAACAACCTCATGGCGCTGTGGTCCGAGGATTTCCGCGGGCTGTACCCGAGCGTGCAGGTCGAGATCGAGGGCAAGGGCTCGAGCACCGCGCCGCCGGCCCTGATCAGCGGCACGGCCACCTTCGGCCCCATGAGCCGCGACATGAAGTCGGCGGAGGCCGACGAATTCCAGGCGAAGTTCGGTTACAAGCCGACCCTGGTGCGGACCTCCATCGACATGCTCGCGGTCTACGTCCACAAGGACAATCCGCTCAAGGGTCTGACCCTCCAGCAGGTCGATGCCATCTTCTCCAGCACGCGCAAGGGCGGCCATCCGTCCGACATCCGGACCTGGGGCGACCTCGGCCTCACCGGCGACTGGGCCAACAAGCCCATCAGCCTCTACGGTCGTAACAGCGCGAGCGGCACCTACGGCTACTTCAAGGAGCACGCGCTCTACAAGGGCGATTACAAGGACAGCGTGAAGGAGCAGCCCGGCAGTTCCTCGGTGGTCCAGGGCGTCGCGAGCGACAAGTACGGCATCGGCTACAGCGGCATCGGCTACAAGACGGCGGATGTCCGGGCGGTGCCCCTGAGTGCCGACACCGGTGCCAGCCCCACGTTCATCGAGGCCGTGCCCGCCAACGCCTACACCGGCGAGTACCCGCTGGCGCGGTTCCTCTTCCTGGCGATGAACTTCAAACCCGGCACCGAGCTGGCACCGCTCCAGCGCGAGTTCATCACCTACGTCTTCTCCAAGGACGGGCAGATGAACGTGGTCAAGGACGGGTACTTCCCCGTGACCGCGGCCATCGCCCGCGAGGAACTCACGAAGGTCGGGATCAAGCCCGGCTTCTGAGGAACATGACCGAGAAACAGGTTTTCACTGGCCGCACCAGGGCCAGACGCCCGCAGCGGTCGGTCCTCGTGACCGACCGCCTCGCGCGCTGGGTGATCTCCTGCGGCGGCATCGGCAGCATCGCGGCCGTGTCCATGGTGGGCCTATTCCTGCTCTACGTGGTGATTCCCCTCTTCCGGCCGCCGCGGGTCCCGGAGGCCGGCGGGTTCGCCGCGGGCGACGTGACCTCCCGGGTGGCGGCGTCCGGCCTGGACGAACATCGGTCCATGAGCTGGTCGTTGCACCGGGACGGCACCATCGAACTGCGCCGGCTCGACGACGGCCGGATCCTGCGGCGGCTAACCGTGCCCGCGGCCGGCCAGCTCACCTGCTGGGCCGTCGATCCGTCCTCCGGGGCGTGCGCCCTCGGGTATGCCGACGGCTCCGTCCGCCTCGGGAACCTGTCCTTCCAGTCGTCCTATCTCTCGCGCGGCGACGTGCCCGCCGACGTCGCCGACCTCGCGCCCGGCGCGCTGGCCGCGCTGGGTGAGGGGATGGTCCAGCGCACGCCGGAGGACCAGTTCCGTCTGCTCCGGCTCTCGCTGGCGCTGGGCGATTCGTTGCCCGTCGCCGGCGCGCCGCTGGTGCTGGTCGATCGGAGCGAGGGCAGCCGCGGCTCGGTGTTCGCGGCGCTCGACGCCGCCGGGGTGCTGCACGTGAACGAGGTGCGGGAGCGGACCAACCTGCTGACGGGAGAGGTCACCACCACCAGCCAGGGCGGGACTCTCGACCTCGCCGCCGCGGGCCTGCTGGAAGAAGGCGGCGTCGAACCCGCCTACCTCCTGCTCACCGGCCTCGGCGACAACGTCATGCTCGCCTGGACCGACGGGCGTCTCCTGCGCCTGGACACGGCGCAGATCACGCAGCCGGCGCTCGCCGAGGAACTCGACCTGGTGCCCGAACCCGGCCGGCGGCTCACGGCGATGACCTATCTCCTGGGCAAGAGCTCCCTCGTCTGCGGCGACGACCTCGGGCGCGTGCGGGTCTGGTTCCGCGTGCGCGACGCCGAGCCGGGCCGCGTGGACGGGTCCTCCCTGGTCCTGGCCCATGCCCTGGATCAGCGCTCAGGCGCGGCGGCGGTCACCTGCCTGACGGCCTCGCAGCGCGCGCGGCTGGTGGCGGCGGGCTTCGCCGACGGCACGGTGTCGCTCCTGCACGTGACCAGCGATCGACTCCTGGCGCACGTCTCGGCCGGCGACGACGGGCCCGTGGAGAGCGTCGTCCTCTCGCCGCGCGAGGACGTCATGCTGGCGTTCGCCGGCGGCCGGGCCACGCAGTGGGCCGTCGACGCGCCGCACCCCGAGATCAACGGCCGCGCCCTGCTCTCGCGGATCTGGTACGAGGGCTACGACGCGCCGGCGTACGTGTGGCAGTCGTCCTCCGGCACCGATAGCTTCGAGCCCAAGTACAGCCTCATGCCGCTGATCTTCGGCACGCTGAAGGCGACCGTCTACTCGCTGCTCATCGGCCTGCCCCTGGCCTGGTTCGCCGCGATCTATACCTCCGAATTCCTGACGCCGCGCGCCAAGGCGCGGGTCAAGCCGACCATCGAGCTGATGGCGAGCCTGCCGAGCGTCGTGCTCGGATTCCTCGCCGCCCTGGTGTTCGCGCCCTTCCTGGAACGCTGGGTGCCCGAGGTGCTGGCCGCCGTGGTGGCCGTACCCGTGTGCTTCCTCGTCGGCGCCCATCTCTGGCAACTGGCGTCCCGGGAGTGGACGCTGCGCTTCGGCGTCTGGCGGTTGCCGTTCATGGCGCTCTGTCTGCCGGTGGGCTTGCTGGCGGCCTGGGGCCTCGGCGGCTGGGTGGAGCGCACGATGTTCGCCGGCGACATCATGGCCTGGCTCGACGGGCAGCAGGGTTCGGCCGTCGGCGGCTGGATCTTCATCCTGCTGGTGCCGAGCGCGGCCGTCGTCTTCCTGGTCCAGACGCAGTTCGTCGAGGGTTGGCTGCGGTCGTCGCCCCGGCTGGCGACGCGGATGACGTTCGCGCTGGCCGACCTCGGCCGGTTCGGGCTGGGTCTCCTGGCGACCATCGCCCTGGCCTGGTTCGCGGGCTGGGTGCTCGCGGCCGCCGGCGTCGATCCGCGCGGCGCCGTGGTGGACACCTACGTGCAGCGCAACGCGCTGGTGGTTGGCGTGGTGATGGGCTTCGCGATCATCCCGATCATCTACACCATCAGCGAGGACGCCCTCTCGGCGGTGCCCGACCATCTGCGGGCCGCCTCCCTGGGAGCCGGCGCCACGCCGTGGCAGACGGCCGTCCGCGTCGTCATCCCGCCCGCCACCAGCGGCCTCTTCTCGGCGATGATGATCGGCCTCGGGCGCGCGGTCGGCGAGACCATGATCGTGCTGATGGCCGCGGGCAACACCCCGATCATGGAGTGGAACATCTTCAACGGCTTCCGGACGCTCTCGGCGAACATCGCCGTGGAGCTGCCGGAGGCGGTCCAGAACAGCACCCACTACCGGACGCTCTTCCTCGCCGCCCTGACGCTCTTCGCGATCACCTTCGTGCTGAACACCGCGGCGGAGGCGGTGCGGATGCGGTTCCGGAAGAAGTCGCTCGAACTATGAAGCTCTCGACGACACCGCCGCCGTCGCGCCGTCGCCGTCGTACGGGGCCGCGGATCGCGGCCTCGATGCTGGCCGACGGGCAACCGCTGGTCTGGCTCACCGGCGGTGGCCTCGTGGTCTGCCTCGCGATGATCCTCGGGCTACTGGCCCTGATCGTCTGGCAGGGTGTCGCCACCTTCTGGCCAGCGCCGGTGCTGAGTTTCCAGACGCACGACGGACGGACGCTATGGGGCGAGGTCGCGCGCGACGAGGAGTTCGTACCCACGCCGGAGCTGCTGGCGTCGTTGCCGCCCGCCGCGGCCGCGGCGGCGCGCGAAGAGCTCGCGCGGACGGAAGGCCGCCTGCGGCGCCGCCTGGTGCGCACCGGCAATTTCGAACTCACCGGCGAGCACTTCACCTGGGTCAGCGATCTGGACGTGGCGCCCGGCGGCGTCACGCGGCCGCCCTGGGGGCTGGTGTTGGAGCGGCTGAGCTGGGGACGGTTCTACGGCGAGCCGGTGGCGTTCCTGGTCGATGGCGAGGTCACGGCCACGGAACCGGCGGCGATCTGGCGCCTCTTCGCGGCCGAGCACCCGGGCGCCCGCGACCGGTACCGCGCGCAGCGACGCCTCGAGACCCGCGAGATCGCCCGCATCAACCACGAACTCGAGGGGGCGCGACTGGACGCGCGCGCCGCGGAACTCGAGCACGGCGCCGACTCGCCGCAGCACCGCGAGGCCGCTGACCGGGCGGCCAGGATCGAAGCCCAGTCGCAGGCGAGGTTCGCCGACGTCGAGGCGCAGCTCGCCGCGTTGCGCGCCGCGAACGCGCGCCTGGCCGTGCGGTTGCGCACGGGCGACGGCCGCGAGAAGGACATCGCGCTCGGCGACGTCGTGCGCGCGTATCCGGCGAACCAGCTCTCGTTCGGCGGGAAGCTGGGGCTCTACGCGTCGCGCTGGCGCGAGTTCATCAGCGACGAGCCGCGGGAGGCCAACAGCGAGGGCGGCGTGTTCCCGGCGATCTTCGGCACTGTGGTCATGACCCTGGTGATGACGGTGCTGGTGGTGCCGTTCGGCGTGCTGGCCGCGCTCTATCTGCGGGAATACGCGAAAGCGGGCGCCGTCGTCAGCCTGGTGCGGATCTCGATCAACAACCTCGCGGGCGTGCCGAGCATCGTCTTCGGCGTGTTCGGCCTGGGGTTCTTCTCGTACATCGTCGGCGGGGCCATGGATCAGGCCTTCTTCGCCGCCAAGCTGCCGAACCCGACCTTCGGCACCGGCGGCCTGCTGTGGGCCTCGCTCACGCTGGCGCTGCTGACGTTGCCCGTGGTGATCGTGGCGACCGAGGAGGCGCTGGCCGCGGTGCCCGGCTCGATGCGCGAGGGCAGCTACGCGTGCGGGGCGAGCAAGTGGCAGACCATCCGGCGTATCGTGCTGCCGCGGGCGCTGCCCGGCATCATGACCGGCGCCATCCTGGCGATGGCCCGCGGCGCCGGCGAGGTGGCGCCGTTGATGCTGGTCGGCGCGGTGAAGCTGGCGCCGGAGCTGCCGGTCGACGGCATCGCGCCGTTCATCCACCCCGAGCGCAGCTTCATGCACCTCGGCTTTCATATTTACGATCTCGGCTTCCAGAGCCAGAATTCGGAGGCGGCGAAGCCGATGGTCTTCACCACGACGTTGCTCCTCATCGCGATCATCACCTTGCTGAACCTCGCGGCGATCTCGCTGCGGACGCGGCTGCGGCGCAAGTTCGTCGCGTCGCAGTTCTAACCCATGAGGACGCAGATGAAGAAGGAAGAGCGCTCCCTTGAGCCCGCGATCCCCGCGCCGCGGCGGCGTGACGAGAACGACCCGGCCGATGCTCCGTCGCGCTTCGTCGGCCAGATGGACCGGCTCGAGGCCATCGCCGCCGGCGCCACCATCCCGAGCGAGATCCATCCGCAGGTCCTCGCCGAGGACCCCGTGGTGCAGATCGACGGCTTCAGCCTGTGGTATGGCGAGAAGCAGGCCCTGTACGACGTCACGATGCCGATCCCGCGCGGCAAGGTCACGGCGCTGATCGGCCCTTCGGGCTGCGGCAAGAGCACCCTGCTGCGCTCGGTGAACCGGCTCAACGACCTGATCGGCACCGTGCGCATCGCCGGCGACATGCGGCTCGCGGGGGACAGCATCTACGGCCGGGGCGTCGACGTCATCGAGCTGCGCCGGCGCATGGGCATGGTCTTCCAGAAGTCGAACCCGTTCCCGATGAGCATCTTCGAGAACGTCGTCTATCCCCTGCGCATCGACGGCGAGCGCAGCCGCGGCGCGCTGCGCGACGTCTGCGAGCGCGCCCTGCGCGGCTCCGCCCTCTGGGACGAGGTCCACGACCGCCTCGGCGAGAGCGCCCTGCGCATGTCCGGCGGCCAGCAGCAGCGCCTCTGCATCGCCCGCGCCATCGCCGCGGAACCCGAGGTCCTGCTCATGGACGAGCCCTGCTCGGCCCTCGACCCCATCGCCACCAGCAAGATCGAGGACCTCATCAACCACCTGCGCGGCGAGTACTCGATCCTCATCGTCACCCACAACATGCAGCAGGCGTCGCGCGTGTCGGACTACACCGCCTTCATGTATCTCGGACGACTCATCGAGTACGGCCCCACGGCGGAGATCTTCACGAATCCGCGCCTGAAGGAGACGGAGGACTACATTACCGGACGGTTCGGCTAGTCGTCCCCGATAATTTCATAACATCATGTAGGCGTACTATATAACAATATAAACCACAACAGTCTGCATTGCGATTCCGCTACAATGACATCTCGATCGATCCCCTACGCGAACCAGAGGTATGGATGATGAAACGGCTATTGTCACTGAGCATCACGTGCGCGGCGCTCCTGACCGGGAGCCTCGCCCTGGCCGACGGCACGTTCCAGATCATCACGGAATTGCCCGGCTTCTTCTTCCCGGGCTACATCACGAGTTCGGCGGACGGGGAGACCCTCGGCGGCGACTGGGGCGGTCTCTTCCTCTATACCGCCGCCGGCGGGGTCGATTACCTCGACAACCCGGTCGGCGCGTCCGGCGGCAACATCTCCGGCGACGGACTCAACCTGACGGCCAGCTACGCCGATCCGGATGGACTCGGCCACGCTGGACGCTGGAATGCCGCCGACGGCTTCACGCTCGTCGACGTCATGCCCGGCGGCGCTCCGTGCGGCAGCGACCTGAGTTCGTCCTATGCCATGAACCACGACGGCAGCGTGCTCGTCGGCCTGCACTGGCTGGGCTGCGAGGCCCGCGCCTTCAAGTGGACAGCCGGCGCCGGCAGCGTCGACCTCGGCTCGAGCGGCAACAGCAGCCGCGCCACCGGCGTCTCGGCCGACGGCGCCGTGGTGGTCGGCTTCGATGAGCACCCGGCCCAGGGTTACCGTCGTCCGGCCATCTGGACCGACGACGTCGCCGGTCCGCAGCTCATCGCCGGCGAGGACGCCCAGGGCGAGTGCTACGACGTGACGAGCGACGGCTCCATGGTCTGCGGCCAGCTCAACGGCGTGGCCATGTACTGGGACGCCAACGTCGGCGCCGTCGAGCTGGGCACGCTGCCGGGCGACGAGCCCTATGGCGCCATCGCGCTGGCCATCTCCGACGACGGCAAGGTGGTCGGCTTCAGCGGCAGTCCGTTCTTCAGCGTCCCGCGCGCGTTCATCTGGACGTTCGATCTGGGCATGATGCTCCTGAGCGATTACCTGGTCCAGGAAGGCGTCGCGGGGTACACCGACGAGGCGCTCATGCGCGCCATCGACATCAGCGCCGACGGCAACACCATCGTGGGCGCCGCGGTGCTGACCGGCGGATTCCTGAACCAGGCGTTCGTCGTGCGTCTCACCCCGCCGGTGAGCAACGAGGACGATCCCCAGCAGCCCGGGACCGACGATCTGCCCACGCCGACCGCGCTGGCCGGCGCCTACCCCAACCCGTTCAACCCGATGACCACCGTCAAGTTCAGCCTCGCGCGCGAGCAGCACGTCCGCCTGACGGTGTTCGACGCCCAGGGCCGCGTGGTCACCGAGCTGGCCGACGGGGTGTTCGCCGCCGGCGAGCATCCGGTGGTCTGGCGGGGCACGGACGTCACCGGCCGCGGCGTCGCGTCCGGGACCTATCTGTTCTTGATGGAATGCGAGGACGGCGTGCGCTCGAGCAAGGCCGTACTCGTTCGTTGACCGGGACCACGCGGTGAACGTCAGGGCCCCGGAGTCGATGCTCCGGGGCCCTTCGCCTCTCGGGTACCTGCCACGGCCAGGAGGATCGGCTCATGAATCGACGCGTCGTCATGATCATCGCGGTGGTGACCAGCCTGGCCACGGCCTTGGCGGCCCAGGCCGCGGCGCCGATCGCGCCCCGGCTCGAACGCGCGCTCGCCGCGGACGACGGCGCCGTGGCGGTGTGGGTGACGTTCACGGACAAAGGCGTCGTCCCGGCGGCCCTCGACGACGCCCTCGCCGCGGCGGAGAGCCGGCTCGCGCCGCGGGCCCTCGCGCGACGCGCCAGGACCGCGGCGCCGGGCGCCGGGCTGGTCGACGTCCGCGACCTGCCCCTCTCGCCCGAACACCTCGCCGCCGTCGCCGCCACCGGCGCCCGGCCGCGGCGCGAGTCGCGCTGGCTGAACGCGGCCAGCTTCGACGCCACGCGCGAGCAGGTCGCGGCGATCGCCCGGCTACCCTTCGTGGCCGGCGTCGACCTGGTCGCGAGGTTCCGCCGCACCGAACCCCAGGCCACGGCGCAGGAGGCCGCGGTGGCCGACGCGGCGCGCGAGGCCGTTGCGGCGGAGTCGTCGCAGCGCTGGGCGCTCGACTACGGCGGCAGCACCGCCGGCCTCGAGCAGATCAACGTGCCGCCAGTTCACGAGCTGGGCCTGTCCGGGCACGGTGTCGTCGTCGCGGTTCTCGATGCCGGTTTCCGGCTGTCCCACCTCGCCGTCCAGGACGTCCCGATCCTGGCCCAGTGGGACTTCGTCCACGACGACGGCAACGTGCAGCTCGAGCCGGGGGATCACGAGTGGCAGGACCGGCATGGCCTGCAAGTGCTGTCGACCATCATGGGGTTCCGCAACGGCGAGCTGGTCGGGCCGGCTTACGGCGCCACGGCGATCCTGGCCATGACCGAGGACACCGGCAGCGAGACGCCGATCGAGGAGGACAACTGGGTCGCCGCCGTGGAGTGGGTCGAGGCCCTCGGCGCCGATCTGATCACCAGCAGCCTGGGTTATTACTACTGGTACGAATACAGCGACCTGGACGGCGACACGGCCGTGACCACCGTCGCCGCGGACCTGGCGGTGTCGCGCGGTCTGGCCGTGTTCGTGAGCGCCGGCAACGAGCGACAGAACGACGAATTCCCGCACATCCTGGCGCCCGCGGACGGCGACAGCGTGGTCGCCGCGGCCGCGGTCAACCTCGACGGCCTGGTCGCCTCGTTCAGCTCGCCGGGCCCCACGTTCGACGGCCGGATCAAGCCGGACCTGTCGGCGCAGGGCGTGGGCAACTTCGTCGCCGCATACTGGGACGACGAGACCTACGGCACGGCGGATGGCACCAGCTTCGCCGCCCCGTTGCTGGCCGGCGTCGCCACGCTCATGCTCGAGCGGGTGCCGTCGTTGACGCCCATGCAGATCCGCGAGGCCCTGCGCGCCACGGCCGACCGCGCCGCCAACCCGGACAACGACTACGGCTGGGGCGTCATCGACGCCTACGCCGCGGTGTCGTACTGGGGACCGCTGATCGAGCACACCCCGCGCGCCGACACGGAGGACCTCGTCGGTCCCTACGCCGTGTCCGCGCGCATCACCAGCCGCGTCGGCCTGAACCCGGGCCTGCTGGCCCTGCGGTGGCGAGTGAACGGCGGCGCCTGGCAGCAGCAACCTCTGGTCGCGCTCGGCGCGCAGGAGTACGGCGCCGACATCCCCGGGCAGCCGGGCGGCGGCCTGATCGAGTACTACTTCGCGGCCACGGACCTCGACGGGATCACCATCGTCGCGCCGCACGGCGCGCCCGCGAGCGGGACCTTCGCCTTCGTGGTGGGCACCGACGTGACCCCGCCGACGCTGTTCCACCCGACCCTGATCGACCAGACCCCGGCGACCTGGCCGCCGACCCTCTGGGCCGAGGCGGCGGACAACCAGGCGGTGGTCCAGGTCGGGCTCACCTACACGCTCAACGGCGGTCCCCCGCAGGGTCCGATCCCGTTCGTCGCGGTCGCGGACCGTTACGAGCTGGTGTTCCCGCTGGCCCCCGGCGCGGTGCAGAGCGGGGACGTGATCCACTACGAGATCGCGGCCGCCGACGGCGCCGCCATCCCCAACGTCACCGTCAGCGGCCCGCACGAGGTCCGCGTGGTCGACTCCCTCGGCCGGATCATGCTCATCGACAACGCCACCTTCAGCGCCGCCGCGGCCGCCCGCAGCTCGGTACCCGACATCGCGCAGTGGATCGCCGACGCGGGCTACACCGTCGAGATCTTCGCCCCGGCCGACGTCGACCTCGCGAGCGTCCAGGGCTTCGACGCGCTGTTCCTGGTCTGCGGCAACAACCCCTTGCCGCTCAACCTGCCGGTCCTGCGCTCGGCCCTGGTCGCGTTCGCCGCGGCCGGCGGCCGGGTGATGGTCGAGGGCGGCGCGGTCGCCGAGGTCGCGCTCTGGAATCCCGGCTATCCCGACTTCGGCGCCCAGGTCCTGCATGCCGCCGAGTACTGGGGCGACTTCATCGGGCCGATCACCGCGCTTGCCGGGCTGCAGCGGCATCCGTTCCTGGTGCGGCCGCACCTCTTGCCGGACGTCATCGAGCAGGACATGTCCGCGAATCCCTACGACTACGCGGCGAGCGACGCGGTCCTGCCCCTGGACTCCGTCGCGGTGCTCCGCCTGGTCTACAATGACGACGTCGGCGGCGTCCTGATCCACGACGACGACACCGGGCCCGAGGCCGCGCAGACGGTGTACATCACCCTCGACCTCGGCTACCTCGAGCCGGCGATCGCGCGCCAGCTGGTCGAGAACGGACTGGCCCACCTGCTCTCGCGGCAGGCTCCGGGCGACGCCGCCATCACCGGCACCGTGACGCTCTACGGGCAGACGGACGCCTCCGGCGTGGTGGTCAGGATCGGCGATCAGCACGACACCGTGACTGGACCCGACGGACAGTATCTCCTGACGGGCCTGCACGGCAGCACCTATCAGGTGACGGCCGAGAAGGAGGGGTATGGTCCGGTGGTCCGCACCGTCGTGCTCGGCGCGGACGAGCAGGCCGCCGACGTGGACTTCCTCCTGCTGCCCGTGACGGCGGCGGCCTACGCCGCCAGCCCCGAGCTCGCGATCCCGGACAACAACGCGGCGGGCATCTCCTCGGTGATCACCGTGACGGCCGCCGGCGTGGTCAATGCGCTGACCGTCGACATCGACCTCTCGCACACCTCGATCGGGCAGCTCGTGGTGACGCTCACCAGCCCCGCCGGCACCACCGTGACGCTCCACAACCGCACGGGCGCCACCGCCGACGACATCGTCGGGAACTGGCCGCAGGATCTGGTGGTCGACGGCCCCGGCAGCCTGGACGACTTCGTGGGCGAGGCGGCGCCGGGACCCTGGACCCTCGCCGTCAGCGACCGCCAGTTCGGGGCTCTGGGGACGCTCCACACCTGGGGTCTCAACCTGCTGGTCTCGCCCGACGTGCTGACCGCGGCGCCGGACCAGCCGCCCGCGGCGACGCGTCTGCTGGGCAACGTGCCCAACCCGTTCAACCCCCAGACCCGGATCGCGTTCGACCTGCACGTCGCCGGCCCCGTGACCGTGGATGTCTTCGACTTGCGCGGCTTGCGGGTGCGCCGCCTGCAGCAGGCCGACCTGCCGGCCGGCCGGCACGAGCTGACCTGGGACGGTCGCGACGAGCGCGGCCTGGCCCTCGCCAGCGGCACCTACGTCTGCCGGCTGACCGCCGGCGACGTCGTCCAGCAGATGAAGATGATGGTGTTGCGGTAGGTTGCCGTGGCAGGGAGCTAGACGATCTTTGGTGCGGCGCGCTTTGCGTTATTGTGCTACCATCCGCGTTGATCCGTACGAGCTGCCACCCAGCCCGGGAGTTCCCCCATGTCGACTGGACCCCTCCGCGCCCTCGCGCTCGCCCTGTTCGGCCTTCTCGGCGCCGCCGCCCTGAGCGCCGCCCAGCCGCACGACGACCCCGCCGCCCTGCGCCGCAACCTCTTGCAGCACCGCGAGGAGGAGGCCGCGACCAAGGAGCGGCTGGCCAAGGCGCGGCTGAACTCCCCGGCCGTGGCGACCGTCAACCAGACCCAGTACGACGTCACTCACTACGACCTCGACCTCACGCTCACGCCCGCCACCAGCACCCTCGCCGGCACGGTGGCCGCCACGGTGACGGTGACGGGGGCGGCGATCACCGTGGTCGACCTGGACCTGCGCAGCAACATGGTGGTGACGACGGCGAGGGTGAACGGCGCGCCGACCACCTTCACGCGCAGCGGGCAGCTGGTGATCGTCAACCTCGACCGCGCGTACGCGGCGGGCGAGGTCGTCACCGTCTCGGTGACCTATAGCGGCAATCCCGCCGGCGAGTACTTCGGGTGGGACAGCTACGCCGGCCTGCCGATGATCTGGTCGCTGAGCGAGCCCTTCGGCGCGCGCTACTGGTGGCCCTGCAAGGACGTCAACGACGACAAGGCCGACGCCCTCGACATTCGCGTCACCGTGCCCGACAACCTGGTGGTCGCCAGCCAGGGCCTGCTGGTTTCCGAGGTCGACAACGGCGCCACGCGCACCTTCCACTGGCGCACCGATTACCCGACGGCGACCTACCTGGTCTCCATCGCTTGCTATCCCTACACGCGGTTCTCGCATCCTTACACGCCGCTGGCCGGCGGCGAGCCGATGGACGTGCAGTATTTCGTCTATCCGGACCACTACGATGCCGTGCAGGCGACGTATGCCCTCACCGTGCCGATGATCGCGACCTTCGCCGCCGGCTTCGGCGAGTACCCGTTCGTGAACGAGAAGTACGGCCACGCCGAATTCGTCTGGGGCGGCGGCATGGAGCACCAGACCTGCACCAGCCTCGGCGGCTGGTCCGAGGACCTGATCTCGCACGAGCTGGCGCACTCCTGGTGGGGCGACATGATCACCTGCGCCGACTTCCGGCACATCTGGCTGAACGAGGGCTTCGCCACCTGGAGCGAGGCGTACTGGAAGGAGCAGACGGCGGGCTTCTCCGTCTACCAGCAGTACATGGACGCCGCGGCCTACTTCGGCGCCGGGACCATCATCGTCGAGGACCCGCTCAACGACAACATCTTCAGCTCCGCGCTCAGCTACAACAAGGGCAGCTGGGTGGTGCACATGCTGCGCGGCGTCCTCGGCGACGACGACTTCTTCGCCGGCCTCGCCGCCTACCGCGCGCAGTACGCCTACGGCAGCGCGACCACCGAGCAGCTGCGCGACGTGCTGGAAACCGTGAGCGGTCGTGACCTCGACGCGTTCTTCCAGCAGTGGATCTACGGCGAGTACTTCCCCATCTACGAGTACCAGTGGAACGCCGGGCCCGGACCCGACCAGATCACGCTGGACATCGACCAGGTGCAGGCGGACGCGGGCGTGTTCACCATGCCCATCGTCGTGCGGGTGGTGACGGATCAGGGGTCCGTCGACCTGCGCGTCGAGAACGGCCAGGCCAGCCAGAGCTATGTGCTCACGGTCCCGGGCGACGTGACGGAGGTGCTGCTGGACCCCGATCACTGGATCCTGCGCCAGGTGCGCACCACGGTGAGCAACCCGTCGCTCGACCAGGGCATCCTGCTGGTCAACGGCGTCGACTGGACCACCTACTCGCCGGAGATCCAGAACGCCTACCTCGCGCAGGCGTTCTGGGGCGACAACCCGATCTCGTTCTGGGACTGCTTCGCCACGCCGGCGGGCGGCTATCCCGCCACGCTGCCGCCGGCGCTCGGCCACGGGTCGATTCCCGCGAGCGTGCTGGGCCAGTATTCCGCGGTGATCTGGGTCGGCAACGACTACAACGGCGACCTCGCGGTCTGGCAGGAAGCTCCGATCCCGTCGTACCTGGAGGCGGGCGGCAACGTGCTGCTGATGTGCCGCCAGAGCGCCGACTTCCTTTCCGGCCCGCTCACCGACTACCTCGGCGTGACCTGGCGCGAGCAGGACGCCACCCTCGGCAACTGCATCGCGGCGGCGCCCGGCCTGGTCAACATCGCCTTCACCGGCACCCAGAGCCTCAACGACGTCTACCTCACCACGGTGAACCCGGGCAGCACGCTGCTCTTCAAGTCGACGACGGGTTTCAGCGGCGAGCGCGGCACCGGCTGCATCGTCGAGCCCCCGCTCGGCGGCACGCACCGGCCCGACGGCGGCCGCCTCGCGCACCTCGCGGGTCGTCCCTACCGCATGAACACCACCGCGCTGCGGCAGAACGTCGAGTACATCCTCGACCACTACTTCCACGAACCCTACGCCCCGGCGACGCCGGTGCCGGGTGACGATGTCGCGGTGCCCGGCGTCCCCGCGCTCGGCCCGTGCTATCCGAATCCGTTCAACCCGCAGACGGTGATCCCATTCAGCCTGCCGCGGGCGGCGGACGTCGACCTGACGGTGTTCGACGTGCGAGGTCGTCGCGTGCGCGTGCTTGCCGAGGGCGGGTTCGCCGCGGGCGCCCACCAGATGCGCTGGGACGGCGCCGACGGCGCGGGCCGCGCCTGCGCCGCGGGGACGTACTTCGCGCGGCTGCGAGTCGATGGCGAGGCGGTCCAGACGCGGGGGCTGGTGCTGGTGAGATGATGGGCAGCGGCGCGGGCGACGTTTGCGCTCTTGTCTGAAAAAGTGATTGGACCTTCAGGAACTGCCACCCGGGTGGCAGTTCCTTCCTTTACACAGATCACGCGCCATCTGGGTCGCGCTTCGCGCATCGTCGCGGGCGCGCTGTTCGGCTTGGTGCACGGCCCGGTGACATCGCGCGCAGAGGACAACGAGGTTGCCGAGATGGTCAACGCCGCCCGCCGACACGGCATGTCGGTGGTGGACCTCGAGGAACCGTGTATTGAGGCAGCCGGCCGCTTCGCAGCGGTGGCGGGCCCGTTGCAAGGCCAGGCGGCGCAGGCGTGGCGCGATGGTCGCACGCTGGCGGCCCGTGGGGTCCTCGATCACGCCGTCGCAATACCCGGCGGCGACCAGCGGCGCGTCGGCCGGAGCCTCGCCGCGGGACGTCACGATCGCGTCGACGCCGCAACGCGGGCAATGCAGGATGACCACGAGATAGGACGGGCCCTCCAGCGCACCGCGGCTCGCCGGGGTGGCAAGGGCGTCGATCAGACGCTCCTCCGTGGCGCCACCGCCATTCGACCGCTCCAGCAGCGCCGTCCACCTCGCGTGCTGTTCCGGCGTGAAGCGAAGCGTGACGTAGAAATGATCGGGGGCCGGCGCGGGTTCCGCGCCGCGGGGGGCCAGGCTCGGCATGGGCAGACGTGCGGGGGCGGGGCTGGCGACCGGTTCAGGGGAATTCGTCGGCGGTGACGGTGCGGTCGTCTCCCCGCCCGTCGACTCGACGCGGCCGGACAGCACCCCATGCAATGTCCGCCGGGACACCGACTGCGCGAGATCGATGTACTCCTGCTGGTCCTCAGGTGTCGCAACGCGGCAGATCTCTCGCGCCTTGGTCCAGGGGAGCCGGCCGCTGTCGATGGCCTCGGCCACCAGATGCAACGACCGCAGCTTCCGGCCGAGTTCCAACATGTCCCGCGTCTGGCGCGGTGTAAAGCCGGCAAAGCGATGCGCATATTCGGCCAACGTCGCGAATCCGAGCGTCCGGTGGAGGCGATTCTCCGCGACCGCCGCCAGAAGCAGGATGGTCCGCACCAGGTCGGTACGCAGGGTGCGCACCGAGGCCACGAATCCATCGTGGAGTTCCCTCTGCGCCGGAGTCAGCGAGGCGTCAACCGGTGGCGACGGCGAGGTGCCGAGATGTCCTCTCGCGCTGGCTGGTGCCATGTGGCCCCTCCCACCGAAGAACTGCCACCCGGGTGGCAGTTTCCGTCGTCAGAGACAAAAGGATTTGATGTCCCGCAGCCAGGGGGAAGCAAGCGACGGACCCAGCGGCGCGTGCGGTCAAGGCGAGTCGATGACGTCACGGAGTTCTCAGCGGACCTACGCCGGCAGATCAGGGCTCGCCAGCTTACGGAGTTCCGCCTCCGCCCGGCCGATCTTGCCGGCGTAGACCTGGAGCTGAGCGCCGAACGACGAGCCGGGGTGCGTAGCGTCGTACCCGGCGATCATCTGCTCGCGCCATGCCCGCATGATCGCCGGATCCGGCTCGCGATACGACGCCGACCGCCCGTCGGTGTAGATCGCGTCCAGCGGCAGCCGCGGCGGCATGGCCGGCCGCAGGCCGCGCGGATAGCCGAGGACGATCGTCGTTAGCGGCACGACGCCGGCGGGTAGCGCGAACGTCTCGCGCAGAAAGCCGGCATCGAGCAGACCGCCGCGCCCGGTCTCCGAGATCATGACCGAGCCCAGCCCCAGCGCCTCGGCGGCAATGGTCATGTTCATGGCCGCGAGCGAGGCGTTCAGGACGGCGATCGTGTACTCGACCAGCGGGCTCTCGGGGAAGTCCTCGAGGACCGTGCGATGGCGGTGCGTATCGCCCATGACGATGATCGCGCGCTGTCCGCCGAAGGGCAGGCGCTGGCCGAAGCGCTCCCGCCAGCCGTCGCCGTCGAACCCGAAGAACGTCCAGGTCTGCAGATTCACCGTCGACGGGGCGACCCGGCCGGCCTCGAGGATGGCGGCGAACACGTCGTCGGGGATCGGGTCGTCCGTGAAGCTGCGGACGCTGCGGCGGTGGAGGACCGTGGCCAGCAGCGCGTTGTCCCGCAGGCCGGGCGGCACCTGCGGCTTGCCGCGCAACAGGCGGACCAGGCCGCGGGCGCGGGCGAGCGGGCCGAGTCTGTTCAGCATTGGACGCGACCCCCTGGTATGGTGTCTCTCCGCGCCGGATGATAGGGGATCGGGCCCAAGGGGGCAATGGGGCCATGTCACCGGCCGAGCAGGCCACGCGCCGCGTCCACGGCCTGGCGCGTGCTGTCGCGGAGGTGCTGTTCGCCCTCGTGCAGCGTGCGATGGCAACGCGAGCAGAGGACGACCAGATTCTCGAGGGTGTTGGCGCCGCCTCGAGCGACCGGAAGGCGATGATGGACCTCGAGGAACTGGACGTTCCGGCAGCCTCGGGCCTCGCAACGGTACCGAGCGTGCTGCAACGCTAACCGCCGCAATCGCGGGCTGATCGTCGCGCGCTGACCACCCGACGCGTCCTGGACGAGTCGTCGTCGGCACCGCTCGTTCCCCCTGTTTGTCGTCGTGCATTAGAGATCTCCGTAGGCGATTGCCACCCGGGTGGCAAATGGCTAGAGAATCCCCGTAGTTCGGGATCACGGCATCGCAACTCGCGGGCCAGCGATCAGTAGGGGGTCCGGAAGGTCAGCACGTTTGCACCGGAGTCGTGCGGCACGAAAGGTGTGCCGGCGAAATCGCCGCAGTGATCGACGGGCTCGAGGCCAGCCGCGACTCCCGCCGCGATGAGGTCGGCCGCGTGCCACGGCCAGAGCGTCTCCTCGCCAGCGAAGAGCACGCGGTCGTCCTCGCGCAGTTCGGTCACGAAGCGCACGGCGTCGCCGTCGGTCGGCAGGTACCGGCGCCGGAAGACAATGCCGCCGCCGGCGTCGAGGTCTGGGAACTGGTGAGGCTCGCGTAGAGGGAGCAGGCGGTCGAAGTTGACTGTCTGGATGATGAGCGGCGCTCCGAGGGAGAGCACGGCGCGCAGGGATCGGAGCAGGTCCTCGACTTCCGCCGGCGCGAGGTGCGGCAGCACATTGCCGATGCAGTACGCGCCGCCGAAAGGCGGCGCCAGGGCCGCGACATCCCGCAGGTCCAGCACGTGGAATTCGGCCGCGGGATAAGCAACCTGCGCCGCCGCGATCATCAGCGGGTCGAGATCGATGCCCACAGCCTGCAGGCCCGCCGCGGCCAACGCGCCGCAGTAGTGCCCCGTGCCGCAGCCGAGGTCGAGGACGCGGCCGGCGGACGGCAACCGCATCCGCAAGAACGCGAGCGTGCCTTCCCGCAGGGGGAAGACACGCTCGTAGTGCGTCGCGAACTCGGAATAGAAAGACATCGAACCACCCGCAGCGCTCGGTCCCGCGCCGCGGACGGCGCCGGCCCTCGCGCGCTACCCGCGCTCCAGCCGCTTGTACACGATCCGGTGCGGCCGGTCCGCCGCGTCGCCGAGGCGCTTGTGCCGGTCGGCCTCGTACTCGCTCCAGTTGCCCTCGTACCAGCGGGCCTGGGAGTCGCCCTCGAAGGCGAGGATGTGCGTGCAGATGCGGTCGAGGAACCAGCGGTCGTGGGAGACCACCACCAGGCAGCCGCCGAAGTCGAGCAGCGCGTCCTCGAGGGCGCGCAGGGTGTCGACGTCGAGGTCGTTGGTAGGCTCGTCGAGGAGGATCACGTTCGAGCCGCGCTTGAGCAGGTTGGCGAGGTGGACGCGGTTGCGCTCGCCGCCCGACAGTACGCCGACCTTCTTCTGCTGGTCGGCGCCCTTGAAGTTGAAGCCGCTGCAGTAGGCGCGGGAGTTCACCATCACGCCGCCGAGGTCGAGTTCCTCGGCGCCGTGGGAGATGTTGTCGTAGACCGTCTTCTCGTCGTCCAGTTCGTCGCGCAGCTGGTCGACGTGGGAGACCGTGACCGTGTCGCCGACGCGCAGCAGGCCCGCGTCGGGCTGCTCGGCGCCGGTGATCATGCGCAGCAGCGTGGTCTTGCCGGCGCCGTTGGGCCCGACGATGCCGACGATGCCGCCCTTGGGCAGGTCGAAGCTCAGGTTCTCGAAAAGAAGCTTGTCGCCATAGGCCTTGCGGATGTTCTCGGCGCGCACAACCAGGTCGCCCAGGCGCGGGCCGGCCGGGATGCGGATCTGTGCGGCCTTGGTGCGCAGGTCGCGCTCCTGCTTCACCAGCTCGTCGTAGCGCGAGAGGCGCGCCTTCGACTTCTTCTGGCGGGCCTGCGGCGAGGCGCTGACCCACTCCAGCTCGCGCTCGAGGGTCTTGAGGCGGCGCTGGTCCTGCTTGTCCTGCTCCTGCAGCTTGGCCCGCTTCTGCTCCAGCCAGCTCGAGTAGTTGCCTTCCCAGGGCAGGCCGCGGCCGAACTCCAGCTCGAGGATCCAGCCGGTCACGTTGTCGAGGAAGTAGCGGTCGTGCGTGACGATGACGACCGTGCCTGCGTACTCGCGCAGGTGCTTCTCGAGCCAGGCCACCGATTCGGCGTCGAGGTGGTTGGTGGGCTCGTCGAGCAGCAGCAGGTCGGGCTTCTCGAGCAGCAGGCGGCACAGCGCGACGCGGCGCTTCTCGCCGCCGGACAGCGTGGCGATGTCCTGGTCGCCGGGCGGGCAGCGCAGAGCGTCCATGGCGATCTCGAGACGACGGTCCAGCTCCCAGCCGTCGGACGCCTCGATCTTGTCCTGCAACTCGCCCATCTCGGCCATGAGGGCGGCCATCTTGTCGTCGTCCATGGGCTCGGCGAGCAGGTTCGAGATCTCGTTGAAGCGGTCGACCATCGCCTTCACGTCGGCGACGGCCGCCTCGACGTTGCCGAGCACGGTCTTGGTCTCGTCGAGCTGGGGTTCCTGGGGCAAGAAGCCGACGCGGACGGACGGGTCGGCGAAGGCCTCGCCGATGAACTCCTGGTCGATCCCGGCCATGATGCGCAGCAGCGTGCTCTTGCCGGCGCCGTTGAGACCGATGACGCCGATCTTCGCGCCCGGAAAGAACGACAGCCAGATGCCGTCGAGGATGACCCGATTGGGGGGGACGACCTTCTTCAGGCCCTTCATCGTGAACACGTACTGCGGCGGCATCGCTCACCTCGCGCTGGGGGCAAAACGGGAACGGACGGACCGAACAGTCTCGTTCACGAAGCCCTCGGCGTCAAGGCGGCCGCCCTTACTTGAGCAGCACCATCTTGCCGATCTCGGTGCCCCAGGGGGTCTCCAGACGGCAGAAATACGTTCCCGAGGGCAGGATGCGGCCAGACCGGTCGGTACCGTTCCATTCCCGGGTGTGCCGACCGGCTCCGAGGACCTCGTCGGCGAGCCGCGCGACCTCGACTCCCCGGGCGTCGCAGATCCTCGCCGTGACCTGTCCGGCCGCCGGCAGCGAGAAGGCGATCATCGTGCGGGGGTTGAATGGATTCGGTCGGCAGGGCAGGAGATGCAGCCCGGCCGCACCGGGTTCGCCGCCCACCGCGGTGGTGGTCGGGGCCACGAGGTCGCTGAACTCGCTCAGGTTGCCGTGGACGTCCGAGAACTGCACCCGGTAGTAGACCATGACGTTCAACTCGTCGACATAGCCGACGGCCTCCGAGCAGCCGAGCGGTTCGTCGGGGACGAAGTCCGGGGTGGTGCCGCGGAACACGCAGGCTTCCCTGAAGTCCGGAATCTCCGGCAAGATCCAGGTGACCACTACCACGTCCGGGTACTCGAGCAACTGGGCCGCCGGCGGCGGCGGCGCCAGGTTGTCGAGCGAGTAGGCGCTCTGCGTCTCGGACTCGAAGAACACGCTCGGTTCGGCGGTTCGCGCAACCAGTCGGTACACCGAGAAGGGTGCGGGCTGGCCCTCCGTGTACACGTCGGGCGTCGCGATCTGCACCGTGTAGGCGTCGGCGTCGGTCGCGGCCTCCGTGGCGATGGTGATCCAGGTGTCCGCCTGTCTCTGGATCTCGTACGTGGTCACGGGATACGGCGCCGAGACCGCGTCACTCCAGTGCCCGGCCCAGGTGACGGACAGTTCGCCACCCTGGTCCTCCGGCACGTCGTCGAAGACCACGGTGAACGGCGCCGGTTCGCCGCCGAGGCTGTGGTATCCGCCGGCCGCCAGGATGGTGAGGCCCACGGCCGCGAGGGGGACGTCGCACTGGCCCTCGGTGTTGCGTCCCCAGGCCACCATCTGGCCGCTGGCCTTGGTGCCGACGCAGTGATAGGCGCCCGCCGTCACGGCGACGAAGCCGGAGTTCGGCGCGGGCACCTGACACTGGCCGAACGCGTTGCCGCCCCAGGCGACCACGGAGCCGTCCGCTTTCAGGCCCACGCTGAAGTACCCGCCGGCCGCGATGGCGACGAAGCCGCTGTTGGGCGCCGGCACGTTGCACTGGCCGTACGTGTTCTGTCCCCAGGCGAACACCGACCCCACCGCGGTCAGGCCGAGGCTGTGGTAGTAACCGGCGGCCAGGGCCAGGAACTCCTCGTCCGTATTCGGCACGTCGCACTGGTCGAAGTCGTTCCGGCCCCAGGCGAGAAGGGTGCCGTCTTCTTTCAACGCCAGCGAGTGGTAGCCGCCGGCCGCGATCATCGCGAAATCCGCATTGGGCAACGGGATCTTGCACTGGTCGACGTCGTTGTCGCCCCAGGCGGCGAGCGAACCGTCGGCGCGCAGGCCGAGGCTGTGGTAGCCCTTCGCCGCGATGGCCACGAAGTCCTCGTTCGACGACGGCACGTCGCATTCGCCACGGCTGTTGTCGCCCCAGGCGACGATGGATCCGTCGGTCAGCAGGCCGAGACTGTGGTAGTAGCCGGCCGCGACGGCGGCGAAGTCCGTGTTCGGATCCGGCACCTCGCACTGCTGGTAGGTGTTGTCGCCCCAGACCATGATCTCGCCGACCGCCAGGCCGTCGGCGGCGAGGACGACCACGACGCCGGCCGCGCAGAGCCCTGACCAGCAGCGGCGCGACAACCGGATGCTCTTGCGGATGGACATGGAATTCCCCCCTCGAAAAGCATGACGACGGGGCCGTGACCCGGCATGACGACCACGATCATACCACGCGCGCGGCCGATTCCCAACGTTCGGGCACCGAACGTCAATGAACAACGGCCCCAATCTCCTATCGAGATCGGGGCCGTCCGCTTCCACGCGTCGTCTTTGCGGGCGCTACTTCGCTAGCACCAGCTTCCGCGTCGTGGTGCCCAGTTCCGTCCGCAACACCGCCATGTACACGCCGGCGGGCATCGCGCGACCGCCATCGTCGCGTCCGTCCCACGCCGCGGTGTGCGTGCCGGCCGGCAGCGCGCCGTCGCGTAGCACCGCGACCTCGCGGCCGCGCAGGTCGAAGACCGCGAGCCGCGCGCCGCCGCTCACGGGCAGGGCGAAGCTCAGCGTCACGCGCGGGTTGAAGGGGTTCGGCCAGGCGCCGGTCAGGCCGGCCAGGGCCGGCAGGCTGTCGTCGCCCACGGGCGTCTCGCCGACGGGCAGGCGGTAGCAAAGGGCGAAGATGTCGTTCTGGGTGTCGTAGTCGTAGACGTAGCCGGTCACGAACAGGTCGCCCTGCGCGCTGATCGCCACGGCGCGCGGCTCGTCGCTCTGGCCGCTGCCATCGTAGCGGACGTCCCACTGGAAGGCGCCGGTCAGCGGATCGAAGCCCACGGTAGCCACGTCCCAGCCGGTGGTGGTGCCGTCGCTGAGACCGCTGGTGACCACCGTGCCGTCGGGCGCCTCGGCAAGCACCAGCGCTGTGTCCCACCAGTTCGGCGGACCCTGGTACCCGGTGTTCCACAGGCGCTGGCCGGCGGCGCCGTCGACCTTGAGCACGAAGTAGTCGCCGCCGCTGACGCCGCACACCAGCAGGTTGCCGTCAGCGTCCCGGATCATGGCGCGCGGGTCGTCGGCGCGGTTGGTGCCCGAGTTCCACTGGTAGGTCCACACCACGTCGCCGTCGGCCGCGGCGTAACGGTGCAGCACGACGTCGTAGCCGGTGGCGGCGGACCAGGTGCGGCTGCCCATGACCACGTCGCCGCCGTCCATCTGCGCGAGCCAGCTGGTGCGCGCCTCGATGTTGTTGACCGCGCCGGGGTGGCGGGCGAGCCAGAGCTGCGCGCCGTCGGCGCTCGCGTATTTCGCGGTGACGAAGTCGGCGCCGCCGCTCTCGAGGCCGATGATGCCGGTCACCACGGGGTTGCCGTCGGGGCCGACCACCAGGCTCCAGCCGATGTCGTCGAGGATGTCGCCGCCGGCGATGTACTGGCTCCAGTAGCAGTAGCCCGTGTCCCAGTCGTACTTCTGCACGATGACGTCGTAGTAGCCCGGCGTGAACGCGCGTCCCGCCGTGAAGATGTTGCCCTGCGCGTCGAGCGCGATGTCGAAGATGGCCTCGTTCATGCCCGTGTCGCTCGCCCAGACCTCGTACCAGAGAACCTCTCCGGTATCACCATCGACCTTGAGGACGATGATGTCGTCGCCGTGGCCTCAGCCGACGCAGCCGCGGATGTAGCCGCCCACGACGATGTCGCCGAGCGGGTCGAACGCCAGCTCGATCATCGCCATGTCGTTGCCGCCGGGATCGCCCCAGCGGCTCTCCCAGAGCTGATGGCCGTCGATGCGCGAGAGCTTGCGGATGTGGAGGTCGGACGTGCCGCCCACGTCGGTCGACTCGCCGGCGACCAGGATGTCGCCCTGCGGATCGACCAGCAGCGCGGCGCCCTGGTCCGGCATGCCGATGCCGCCGTCGTACGTATCGGTCCAGGCGAGGTTGGGACCCGCGGCCAGGGCGGCGCCGGCGCTCAGGACGAGCGGCACCACCAGGACCGGGACCCGGCAGAGAAAGCGCATGTGTCGTGCTCCTTCGCGGTCGCGGAGAACTCCAAGCAACGATCTATATCATTGTAACACGTGGCGGCCTCGAAGGGGAGGCCGCCAGGACGGAAAATTTGATCATTGGTCTTCAGTACCAGAGGGCCTTCACGGCGCCCCAGGTCGTCCCCTCGGTACTCTTGGCCCCGAGAATCGACGTCTGGTCCACCTGGCCCCGCAAGCGGTAGCGCGGCGTCATCGCACCCTCGTGCATGACCGTGTCGGGCACGACATAGAAGATCTGGTTACCACGGATCTCGTAACGGAAATCACCCTGCACGTTGAAATAGAACAGCATGTAGTAGGTACGGAAGAACGCTCCGGGTTGGGCGCCGAAATAGGGATCGTCATCGGGAACAGCGAGCCACGCGCCCAGAGGTTGGAGGGCCTGGATCTCGATGCTGGTGAGTACCCTGGCACTCGCGTTGGGCTGCCCGGAAAACATCTTCGTCGCGATCGCGAGCTCGTCCGCACGATCGAATACGTTGTCCGGCAGCTGGAACTCCTCCACCGTCTCCATCTGGAGCACGAAATCGTAGGCATCCGCGAGCACCTCGTCGCGATAGACATTGATGTCCATCCGCTCGTAGGCCGTCTTGAAGTTCGCCATGATCTGCTCGGGCGTGTCAGGGAAGGGCAAGGTGTTCTCGGGCACCTCGGGCGGCTCCACCGGACCCTCCTTGTCCTTGCAGCCGGAGACGGTGAGCAGCAGCGCGCCGCAAACGGCGGCCAGCAAGAGCAAGCGCAGATGACGAGCCATGATGATCCTCCGGAAGGTGGTGTTCACAGGAAGAGTGCCTTCGAACTGCCCCAGGTCACCGCGGCCACCACAGCGCCTTGATGTCGCTCCAGCTCGCGCCTTCGACGCCCTTGCCGTCGCCCGTCAGGTCGACCTGGCCGAGCAGGTGGCAGAAGTCGCCCGTGACGTAGATGAGCTGCAGGCCGCTCACCTCGTAGCGCTGCTCGCCCGTGATGTTGAAGAACATGGTGATCGCGTAGGTGCGGACCAGGGCGCCGGGGACGTCGCCGAAGTTGGGGTCGCTGGGCTGGACTTCCAGCCAGCCGCCCTGGGCGGTGAATTCCTCGACCTCGATCGAGGCCAGCACCTCGCCGAGGGCGTTGGGTCGACCCGAGAACATCGCCGTGGTGGTCGCCACCTCGGCCGCGTAGTCGAGGACGTCGTCCGGCAGCTCGTGGTCGATGACCGCCTGCGGCGTCAGCACGAAGGTGAAGCCCGGCGCGAGCAGGTCGTCGCGGTACGCCGCGAGGTTCTGGTCCACGTACACGGCCGCGAACGCGGCGACGACGGCATCCGCCGTCTCGAAGCACGCGTCCGGCGCCTCCGGCTCGGCCGGGTCGTCCTTGTCCTTGCAGGCGGCGGCCGGCAACAGGAGGCAGCACGCGACGAGAAGCGCAAGCAGGCGTGACATGGCGGAGTCCCCCTCGAACAGAACGGGATGGCCGCGCGACGACGGTGAGTCGGGGCCGGCCACGGTGTCGAGGATACACCTTCAACGCGGGAAAGCCAAGCGCCGCATCAAGGTAGGACTGTTATGGTCCCGAAGGCGGCGCCCTCCAGCAGCCAGCGATCGCGCGCGGCGACCGTGACCGCCAGCGAGGCGGGATTCAGGAAGACGGTGTCGATCGCCGCGGCGGTCGACCAGTCCGACCAGGGGCGCTCGGCGTCGCCGAAGCGCCAGCGGAAGGCGAGCGGGCCGCCTTCGGGGTCCTGGCTGGCGTCGGCGTCGAGATAGAAGCGCGTCCCTGGCGGGCCGCTCGGCGGCGCCACCGTCACCGCGACCACCGGGGGCCGGTTCGCGAGGTAATCGATCAGCACGCGACCGAGCGTGGGCCCGTCGACGGCAGGCCGCGGATCCGCGCCCGTCAGGTCGCGTAGACCGACGACGCGATAGGTCGGCTCGTCCTCGATCTTGTCGGCGGTCACCTGCACCATGAGCCAACCGGCGATCGGGGCGAGCAAGGTGTCGCCGCCGGCATACATGGTCACCTCGATCCGATAGCCGCCCTCGCGCGCCCCGGACGGCGTGTCCTGGAACGGCACGCCGAGGTCCCACCGCGAGACGCGCAACGAGTCGACGCCGGGTTGCATGCCGCCGCCGGGGACGGCCACCGGGTCGCCGGCGAGCAGGTTGTGGAGGGACTGGCGAAGCTCCGTACTCAGGAGGTCTGCCACCGGCCACCCGAAGTAGGCGCGATCACCGGGCTCGAGCGTGAGCATGGCGTCCGGGTGCAGGACGTGACGCACCGCCGCGGTGTCGCCGGCGGCGAGCATGGTCGCCAGGGCCTCGCCGGCCCCCTCCTCGGTGGACAGGTTGTACGCGGGGGGCGGGGTCGGCGGATCCGCGTCGTGGGGCTCGGGGATGCGATCCTCGGCGCAGGCGGCGATGAGCACGACGGCGGCGATCGCGGCACCCGCGGCGAGGGTCCTCACGGCCGCGCCGCCCGGCGCGCGTTGGTGTCGAGGGTCTCGGGCACGGGCCGTTCGGGGGCGACGGCCTGGAAGCCGGCCGGCGGCGCGAAGAGCGCCGGATCGACCTGGACGACGCTGACGTCGGCCAGCCGCGTCTCGGAGCGGATCTCCCGGTTCAGCAAGGTGGTGAGCGTGGTGGTGCGCACGGGCACGCCCTGCACGCGCGCGAGCTCGGCCATCGCCTCGGCGGCGCCGGGCAGGCCGAGCAGGGCGGCGAAGGAGGCGCGCCGCAGCTGGTGGTCGTCGATCTGGAGATCTTCGGTGACCCACTGCTCGCTGACCATGTGGGTGTCGCCGAGGCGCAGCTCGACCACGTAGCGCCGGCAGTCGTGCCCGTCGATCCGCTCCCGGTCCGCCGTCTCGACAACCTTCGCCGCCACGCGGAACATGCCTTGCAGCAGGCGGTCGCGCGGGTGCACCGCCGTGTCCGGCGCGGCGGCGAGCGCCGTCATCAGGCGGCTCGCCTCGTCGAAGCTGACGTCGAGGTAGGTCCGGGCGGCGCGGTCGATCACCATCATCCGCTCGGCATCCGTGCGCATCACGAAGCTCTGCGTGCCGCCGTCGCGCCGCGTGCGGTCGGCCGCGATCCAGATGACGGTGGTGTCCGCGCGCGCCGGCAGGCGCTGGCCGGGCAGGGTCGCCGCCTCGGTGGTGGTGATCTGCGTCAGGCGCGTGGCGGGCAGGGTGTCGGGCGATCCGCCGCAACCGGCGGCGGCCATGACGACGACGAGGCAGGCGATGGACCGGAGCATCGGGTCCTTTCATGCGACACGGCCCGGCAGGACGGCCGGGCCGTGCCATCTGGCATCCTGGCGCCGCCGATCAGCGGAACAGCACCTTCAGGCTGCCCCACAGCATCTCGTTGGTGCCTTCCTCGCGGACGGTCTCGTCGTAGCCGCCAACCAGTCGGTAGGCGATGCGCGACGAGCCGGTCGCCTCGGGATGATTCTCGGGGACCACCACCAGCAGGACCTCGCCCTCCACCGTGAAGGGGTCGACCTGATCGCGGCGCGTGAAGGTCAGGCGCACGTCGTAACGACGGCGCTCGGCGTCGACCAGCGCGCCGAAGTGCGGGTCGTCCTCCGGGACCGGCTCCCAGAGCGTCAACGGTTCCATCCGCGCCACCGCGATGTCCGTGAGCCGTTCGCCGCTCATCGACGGCACGCCCAGGCACATGTTGAAGGCGATGCGGATCTCGTCGTTGACGTCGAGGGCGCCGCGCGCCAGATCGTACTCCTCGACGGTCTCCGGCTGCAAGACGAAGCGGAAGCCGGGCGCGAGCATCAGCGCGTAGGAGGCCACATCCTCGTCATGGTAGGCGTTGCGGAAGTTGGCGATCGCCTGGTCGGGGGAATCCGGCCAGGGGTAGCCCGCCCGCAGCACCGCTGACGGCCAGTCGACCGTGAACGGGGCGTCGAGCAGCGCCGATAGCTCGGGCTGGTCGGCCAACGGTGGCGAGACCGGGTCGTCCTGGTCGACGCAACCGGCCATGAGGATCAACGCCGTGACAGGGATGAGCCACGGAACGAGACGTTTTTGCGCAAACATCTCGGCAACCTTTCCGGGGGGAGATTTTCGTGGGCTCGCATATAAGATAGAAAAAGTCCCGATAGGCCGCCAGGCGTCGCGAACCTGCGGCTTGCCCTGACGTACTATCCGGGCTTTGATACCCGGGACGTCCGCCCGCGGTCGAACGCGGACATGCCACCGTTGGTCCGGAGGAGATCATGCGCACCACCGTCGTCCTCGCCATTCTCCTGCTCACAGCGCCGGCCCTCGCCGCCGATCCGTTCACCCTCGCGGACTTCCTGCAGGTGCCCACGCTGGGCGCCACCGCGGTCTCGCCCGACGGCCGGCAGGTCGCCTTCGTCAAGACGAGCCGCGACCTGGAGGACGACGAGTACCGGCGCGAACTCTGGGTCGCGGACGTGAAGACGGGCGCCGCGCGCCGGTTGACCTTCGAGAACGCCGGCTGCGGCCAGGTGGACTGGCGCGGCGACGGCGCGCTCAGCTTCGTGCGCAAGAGCGGCGACAAGGCCCAGGTCTGGGTCAATCCCCTGGACGGCAGCGAACCGCGGCCGGTGACCGACTTCGCCGAGGGCGTGGGCGCCTACTGGTGGTCGCCCGACGGCGCCTGGCTCGCGGTGCTGGCGCCGGCGGAAGACGACACGACGAAGCCGAAGGACGACGCCGCCGACTGGACCGTCTACGACCGTCTCGAGCAGCCCGCCGAGTACCCGCAGCTCTGGCTGGTGCCCGCGGGCCGGTGGGGGAGCCCCGACGACGGCCGCACCGCGCGCCGCCTCAGCGCGCCGCCCAACCACGTTTACTTCGCGGACTGGTCGCCCGACGGCCAGACCCTGGCGGTCACCTACAACCCGCGCTTCTCGAGCCTCGTCGACGAGGACCAGCGCGTCGCGCTGGTGGACGTCGCGAGCGGCGCGTGGCGCGACATCAGCGACCCCGCGCGGCACGCGTCGTACGCGGTGTTCGCGCCGGACGGACGCCGCGTGGCCTACTTTCGCGACCGCGAGGCCGAGCTGCGCGCCTACGCGAACATGAAGGACCTGGTGGTCCACGACCTCGCCGCGGACGCCGTCACCGTGGTCACACCGGGCCACGACATGGCCCTCGGCGGCTTCGCCGGCGTGCCCGAGGAGCCCGCCGTCTGGTGGCCCGACGGCGCGTCGCTGGTGGTGTCGGGCGCGGCCCGCACCACGCTCGACCTCTACCGCGTCGACGTCCGCAAGCAGACCCTCGCGCCGCTGACCCGGCTGGCCGGCAATGCGAGCGAGTGGGACCTCGCCGGCGGCACCCTGGCCTACGTCGAGAGCGCGCGCCACCTGCCGGGCAGCCTCTTCGCCCAGCCGGCCGGCGGCGGCAAGCCGCGCGAGCTCGCGACGGTGAACGACGCCGTCGCCCGCTTCGCCCTCGCGCCCGCCCAGAAGCTCGAACTGCCTGGCGCCGACGGGACGCCGATCGAGGGCTTCCTCTACCTGCCGCCCGGCAAGCAGGCCGGCGACCGGCTGCCCGGCGTCATCGAGATGCACGGCGGACCGTACTCGCGGTACGGCAACGCGTGGTCGTCCCGGTATCCGTGGCTGGTGCTGGCGCAGGAGGGCTTCGCGGTGTTCATCGTCAACCCGCGTGGCGGCACGGGCTACGGGCAGGATTTCCTGCGCGGCGTCTACCGCAACTTCGGCACCGACGACTACCTCGACATCATGGCCGCCACCGACACCCTCGTCGCGCGCGGCATCATGGACCCCGCGCGCCTGGGCTTCACCGGCTACAGCTACGGCGGCCTGATGACCAACGTGGTGATCGGCCGCACCGACCGCTTCCGCGCCGCCGTCTCCATCGCCGGCATCTTCAACTACGTCTCGGCGATGGGGCAGAGCAATCCGCAGCTCTTCATCGACAGCTACCGCCAGCCGTGGGCCGAGGACCTGCCGCGCCTCTGGGAGCACAGCCCGGCCTCGCGCGCGGACCGCATCAAGACGCCGACGCTGGTCATGCACGGCGAGGACGACACGCCCGTGGACCCGCGCCAGTCGGTCGAGCTGTTCAGCTACCTGCAGCTGAACGGCGTGCCCAGCCGCCTGGTGCTGTATCCCGGCGAGGGCCACGGCATCAACAAGCCCAGCCACATGCTCGACTACCAGACGTGCGAGGTGCAGTGGTTCCGCCACTACCTCCTGGACGACCCGGACGCCGAGGGCGGCGAGGCGCCCGTCGCCGTGGAACCCACCACCGGTCGCTGACGGGAGGAGACGCGGGATGACGGAGCGGCGAGGAACCGGCGGCGAGCACCCCCTGGCCGGCCAGCGCGTGGTGGTGACCCGCCCCGCCGACCAGGCCGCGGCGCTGGTGTCGGCGCTCGGCGAACTCGGCGCCACGGTCATCTGCCTGCCGACCATCCACGCCGTACCCGTGCCGGCGAACGAGCTCGCGCTGGTGCTCGAACGCCTGCCGACCTATCACTGGCTCGTCTTCACCAGCGAGAACGGCGTGCGCCATCTGCTGGCCGCCCTCGCCCGACGCGGCGGCGGACCCGCCGACCTGGCCCACGCCCGGCTCGCCGCCGTGGGGCGGGCGACGGCGGCGGCGCTCGCGCACCAGGGCCTCGCGGTCGACTTCGTGCCGGCCGTCGCGCTCGGAGACGCGCTCCTGCGCGAGTTCACGGCCGGCTGGGACCTCGCCGGCCAGCGGATCCTTCGCGTGCGCGGCGACCTGGCCGCCACCGGCCTCGAGCGGGGTCTGCGCGCGGCCGGGGCCACCGTGGACGTGGCGACGGTCTACCGGACCCGCCCGGCGGAGCCCGACCCCGCCCTCGTAGCCGAGATCCGGCAGTCGCCGCCCGCGGCGGTCACGTTCGCCAGCGGGTCGGCCGTGGACGGCTTCGCACGCATCTTCCCGGATTCCCCGCTCCCCTCGACGGTTCCGGCGGTCTGCATCGGCCGGCCCACCCAGACCGCGGCCCGCCGCGCCGGCTGGCGTCGCGCGGTGGTGGCGGCGAATGCCTCCGCGGCGGACCTGGCGCGGGCGGTCGTCCAGGCCCTCGGTCGCTGATCGGCGCTCAACCTCCCCGGCCGGCCGCCGATAATCGGAGCGAGGAGGACTGGGACCATGCTGGCGCAGTATCTGCATCAGATTTGCCGGGCGGTGCTCGACGTGCTCGCGGAAGCGGCCGGCGGCGAGTTCCTGGCCTGCGACCTGGTGCAGATCGATCGCAAGGAATTCTCGTTGCAGACGGTCGCGGCGGCGCACTACCCGCACGGTCCGTTGCGTCGTCTCATCCTGGGCTGCGAGGAGCGCCTGGCGACGCACATCGCCCACACGCTCGCCCGGCCCGGCGAGTCCACCGTGGACGACGCGCGCGGCGGCCTGCTGTTGCTCTGCAAACGCCTCGAGGAGCGCCTGGGCGCCACCGGGCTCGACCTCGCTTCGCGCCAGTTCCTGCTGCACGAGACCGAGCAGTTCCGCGTGCATTGCGACGGCCCCCGCAACTTCCACCTGCGCGTCGCGCTGGCCGAGGGCCGGCTCGACCTGCTCATGGACCTCACCCCGCAGGACGTGGGTCGCGCCTGGTTCGACGACGAGCTGGGTGACCAGGCCACCGCGCTCGTGTGCGGCGGCGAGGAAGTCGCCGTCACCGATCCGGAGACGGTGGAGCGCATCGTCCTGCACCTCAGCCGCACGGGCTCCGACACCCAGGTGAAGGTGCCGCGTCCGGACGGGTACTTCGATCTGCTGCCCGCGACCTTCCTGGGCGGCGGCTGCGAGATCGATCGACGACTCCTGCTGCTGACCTGCGCGCGTCGTCCCGGCGTCATGGACGACGGCGTCCTGCCGCCGCACGTCTCGCTGGTGTTCGTGCTGCAGGACCGCTTGCTGGAAGCCGTTTGCCCCGTGGTCGAGCAGCAGCCCGGCACCCTGGACGAGGATCTCGCGCTGCCCATCCTCGTGGTGGGGTTCCCGTCGCGCGTGACGTACGGCCAGCGCCGCGCGGCGGCGCGCATCGAGCCGTCGCAGCCGATCCACGGCACGGTCCAGCGCATCGCGTCGACCACCATGGGCCGACGCGACATCCCGGTCACCGTGGAGGACATCAGCGCCACCGGCGTGCGGCTGGCGCTCAGCGCGGGCACCATCCTGTCCGGCTTCAAGGTCGGCGTCCCGGTGGAATGCCGGTTGCAGCTGCCGCGTTGCGCCGAACCGGTGCGGGTGACGGGAATCGTGCGGCGCCTCAGCCTCTCCAGCGAGGGCCGCGCTCGCGGGACGGCGAACCTGAGCATCGAGTTCGACGCGTCCCTCGCCGGCACCGAGGCCGGCCTGGACCGGGTCCGCGACTACGTGCGCCAGTTCGAGCCGACGCCGATGGGCAGCGGCATGGTGCTGGAACCGCTCAGGTCCTGAGCCGGGCGCGGATCGCGGCGCGGCAGGGCGCCAGCATCGAAGCCGTGCCGGCCATCCGCCCGATCAGGAACGCCGCCGCGGCCGCCGTCGCGCCGACCATGCCCGCTCCCCGCACCAGCGCCACGAGGACCCCCGCGATCACCGCGACCTCGACCACGCTCGCCGCCGTGATCAGGCGCGTGCGTCGTCCCCACACCAGCAGCGCCCACTGCCAGGCCAGCAGCACCGAGAGCGCCGGCATCAGGGCCAGGATCCGCGTGGGAGGCAGGGCGAACGCGGCGAGTTCCGCGCTCAGTCCCGACACGCCCTCGAACCACAGGCCCGCCGCCGGCGTGAAGGCGATCAACGACAGTCCGGCGGTGGCGATGGTCCCCAGCAGGATCGCGAAGCGACGGACCGGGACCAGGTTCACCGCGCTCTCGTCCAGGCGGGCAATCGCCACCTCCTGGAAGCTGAGCCCGAAGGTCCGGAACACGAACACGAAGCTGTTGACCACCGGCAGCACCGCCAGCGATTCCAGGGACGACCGCGACTGGCCCATGAAGAACGTCACCAGCGGCTGCACGGCCAGCGTGATGGCGCTGGTGAGGGCGAGCGGCGCGTAGAATTCCAGGATGGCCCGCTGGGTCAGCGACGGGCCGTCCGGCGCCGGGGCCAGACGCGCGAGCACCGGTCCGACCATCAACCGCACGGCGACGGCCTCGGCGCACACGCCGGCCGTGAGCGCGCCGGCGCCGACCCAGGCGCCGGGCCAGTCCGTGGCCTTCGCCAGCGCGATGCCCGTGGCGCCCATCGCGGCCAGCCGGGCGATGGTGCCCACGGCGACCAGCCGCGGCCGGCCGCCACGGATCAACACGCCCTGATAGAAGCGGCGGTAGCCGATGGCGGCGGGCCAGGGGATGAGCAGCAGCAGCGCGGTCCAGGTGAGCTCGGCGACCTGCGGCGCGAGCCGCAGCACGTCGCCCAGCAGCCAGGCGCCCAGCGGCGTGGCCAGCGTCAGGACCATGCTCGCGGTGACCACCACGTTCAACCCGGTGGCGAAGCGGCGCAGTGCGAGGTACCGCGACCGGTCGGTCACCAGGGCGGTGGCCGCCGAGAGCATCATGATGACCGGCGCCTCGAGGATGATCGCGAAGGCGAAGGCGACGCCGTACGCCGCGAGGTTCGGCTTGGGGTCCGGCAGGCGCGCGATGACGGCCGCGAGGAACGGCCCTTCCACGGCCATCATGAGCCAGGTGGCCATCAGGGGCCACCAGAAGCGGACCAACTCGCGCTGGCTTACGGCGGGGGGGTGCGACATGTCCGGAAGATAGACGACGGCCGCGGGGGAATCCACCCGCGGCCGTCGTCGGGGGCCCCCCGGGGGGGGGCGGCCGGCGGTGCAACCCAGGGGGTGGCCGGGGGGTACACCCCGCCGGGGGGTGGCGGTTCTCCCGTTTTGCGCGGGTCTGATCTCGACCGCGCTCAAGCGGCAGTCCGGCAGCAGATGGCGCAACACCCGCAGGCTGGTGCCACCCGCCAGGCCCAACATCAGCACCGAACGCGGCGGTCCGGCCGGCCGCAACAGGCACGCCGCCGCCAGGTTGTCCCAGGCCAGTCCCGTTAGGAAGCGCTGCCGATGCCACCAGGCATGCACCGCCCCCGTCACCCGGA